>Ga0302325_10000266_pt1 | contig 149859 bp, 128 predicted proteins | sample Palsa_T0_2_FD_201948 | JGI IMG/M metagenome (GOLD analysis project Ga0302325, IMG submission 201948) | Peat permafrost microbial communities from Stordalen Mire near Abisko, Sweden - Palsa_T0_2 | ecosystem: Environmental > Terrestrial > Soil > Palsa > Peat permafrost | place: Sweden: Abisko...
CTGGTCGGAGTATTCGTCGCTGTAATCTGATACGAGAAGGCAGTCCCGACTGTGCCGCTCGCCGTCGTCGCGCTCGTGATCACCGGGGCCGCAACTGCGGTCGTCAGCGTCAGCGTGGCGTTCCCCGTGCCGGCGCCATTGGTCGCGCTGAGCGTCACTGTCGATGTTCCCGCCGTCGTCGGCGTCCCCGAGATCAATCCGGTTGTACTGCTCACCGACAGCCCGGCCGGCAAGCCCGTCGCCCCATAACTGGTCGGAGTATTCGTCGCTGTAATCTGATATGAGAAGGCAGTCCCGACTGTGCCGCTCGCCGTCGTCGCGCTGGTGATCACCGGTGCCGCCGCAACCGCGATCGTCAGCGTCAGGGTGGCTTTCCCTGTGCCGCTGCCATTGGTCGCGCTGAGCGTCACTGTGGATGTTCCCGCTGTCGTCGGTGTCCCCGAGATCAATCCGGTTGTCTTACTCACCGACAGCCCGGCCGGCAACCCCTTCGCCCCATAACTGGTCGGAGTATTCGTCGCTGTAATCTGATATGAGAACGCAGTCCCGACCGTTCCGCTCGCCGTCGCCGCGCTGGTGATCACCGGGGCCCCAGCAACTGCGATCGTCAGCGTCAGAGTAGCGTTCCCTGTGCCGGCGCCATTGGTCGCGCTCAGCGTCACTGCTGATGTTCCCGCTGTGGTCGGTGTCCCCGAAATCAATCCGGTTGTACTACTCACCGATAGCCCGGCCGGCAATCCGGTCGCTCCATAACTGGTCGGAGTATTCGTCGCTGTAATCTGATATGAGAACGCGGTCCCGACTGTGCCGCTCGCCGTCGTCGCGCTAGTGATCACAGGTGCCAGCGTCGGCGTCACAGTGAAGTTCACGCCGTTGCTCGCCACACCCCCGACCGTCACCACCACATTCCCCGTCGTCGCTCCGTTTGGTACCGGCACCGCGATACTCGTCGTACTCCAACTCGTCGGCGTAGCCGCTACCCCATTAAAGGTCACCGTGCTCGTCCCCTGCGTCGCCGCGAAGTTCGTCCCTGTTACCACGACCGATGTTCCCACCACTCCCGATGTCGGACTCAGACTCGTGATCGTGGGCAGGCTCGAGAATGTCCAGCTCAGTATTTCCTGTGTCGAGGAAAGCCCACCGGTACCACCCGTAAAGCCCAAGAAAGCCGAATTCCCGCCTACGATGCTGGGGATGTTCACTGCCCAACTCGTCGTGAATGTCGCGTTTGTTGTGGTATCTGTGATGGTCATAGTTAAGGTGACGCCATCATAGGTCATCTGCACGTTGAAAACGTCGCCACTATGCAAATTCACGCCGGAATTGGTCATGTCGACAGCAGGCACAGTGGGCGAGGCACCGTCTGTGTAGAGACCGGTCGAATCGTTGCCTTCTCCCGCATTATTGTAGGAGTCAAACTTCACCGCAACACTGCCCCCGATCCCGGGCGTACCTCCTGGCGCACCCGGTCCATAGCCTAATCCGCCTCCGTCAGGGCCAAGCGACGTCAGACCGTTACTCTGAATCGTGAAGGTGAAGCCATCCGCGGTCGATGTTGAAGCGGGTGTGATCTGAAAATTGAACTCCGTCGTGAACGCCTGGAAGTTTGCTTGAAGCTCATACCAGGCCGCGGCGGCCTCGTCCAGCCCGCCGTCAGTCAGTTCCAGAGCCGTCCCATTCAACTGGGCGCTTCCTAGCAGAAGCATCGCTCCTAAGGGGAAGCCACCACTGAGGTTGATGGAATTGACCCGACTGGAACAGGTATCGCCGGGAAGAGCACACCCGAGATCTATGAAATAGTCCCCGCTTACTACCGGGCTGTTGCTCAGCACACCATTGTTATCGACGGCGAGGGCAGATACCGTTTCCGTGATTCCCACTGAAATCGCCCCCGTGTACTCTGTGCTGTTTGGTGTCGGTGTCGTGCCGTCCAGAGTGTAATAAATGGTGGAATTCGGGGTGGTCGTACTGATGGTAACCGACTGCACCACAGAGTAGTACCCAGGCGACGGACTAAAGGTAGGCGCAGCCACTTGCGACTTCAGGGTGTAAGTCGCGGAGGCCATCGCACTTGCCAGGAAACCAGTCCCGGCGGCAATGGCGTTTACCGTTGTGGTCGTCGTAACGCTGAACGGACCTGTGTATGGCGTGGAACCCGTTGTCGGATTGCTTCCATCTGTCGTGTAATAGATCGTCGCTCCTGCCGAAGAGTCCGTGATCGTCACCTGCACGCTCAGGTTGAACGATTCCGAGGCCGGACTGAGCACGGGCGTGGCAGCTTGTGTTGCACCGTCCAATAGTCCATAGACGCTCAATTGCGATTCCGTACCTACGTACACCTTTCCATTAACCACTGTGGGAACTACAAACTTCACGGAATTGCCAGGATTGTCCCGCGTGGGATTGATTTCGCTAGAATACAACAACGTCGCAACATTCGAGGCAGCGTGCGCGTACAGGATCGCTGGTCCTTCAGATGCATAATTGTCCGCCATTACGGACCAGACGATCCCGTTCGTCGTGCCGTTTGCAGAAACTGAGGGAGTCGGGCTGGGCCAAGTCGCGGTTTGCGCAGAAGTGGAAGTTGGGCTAGAGGAAGTGAAAGCTCCGTTCGCAAAGCCAAATGCCATCAGGGAATTGCTTGTGCTGGCGTTGCCCGTGCCAACGATGTTGGTAGTCCAAACATATACCGCGTCATTCCAGTATGCCGGTGCTCCCCACAGACCGTCCACCTGTGCCGACGTGCCAGGGTCCGTTGTATTGTTGGGGTTGTAGCCGCCAAGGTTCTCGCGATTCAACACATAGATGATGCCAGACTTGCCGACCTGCACCAGCTGGTCCCCCGCGCTGGAGTCGGGCAGCAGCACCACCCCACCCGAAGCCTGATCCCAGTCGTTAGCATTCAGAAAGGCTTGGTTGTAAGGCGTGAAGTCGTCGCCGACCGCCGTGCCGCCCGAGCTCATGGTGGGCACGCCATTCGCCAAATCCAGTTTGACGATCGAGTCACCGTAGTCCATGGAATTCGTGTAGGTAGGCGCCACGGCATCGAACGTGCCATTCCCTGTGGCCGTAAAGATCCGACCGTATGGCATGCCTGAGGGCACGTCGGCTGCGAGTCCAGTTCCACCCATCCAGATGCCGGCTCCCGCCGCGTTTGGAGTCGTGCACCACACGCCCGTTTGAGTCAAAGTACTTGCGTTGTAGGCTAGGATCCAGCCGTGCCAGGGCCCGTTGTCTTGATGAGAGCCAAACCCGATGTAGACGATTCCGTTTAGAAGTAACAGGCCTGATCTGTTATCCTGCCACATCGAATCCCAATTCAATGTGCCGCCCGAGCTGCCGGTTCCGTTGCCGGGTACGGAAGCCGACAGTTGCACAGGGCCGCCAAACTTCTCCTGACCAGTGGTGATGTCAAGTGCATGCAGGCGCTGGATGAAGGTCGTACCAGCCACTGTGGATTTCGCCACCACATAGAACGTGTTTGAGGTCGGATCGATTACCGGGGTACCGGTAATGCCGACCACCGGAATGATGTTGGTCTCCGAGAGGTCATCACTCGGGACAGCCGTCTCTCCCGGGCCGGCACCGTGCGCAGCATCGACCAGGGACACCTGCCATAAAGGATCCCCGTTCGCTCCGTTATTGCTGTCTGCATCGAACGCGAACACACTGTCATTCTCAGTTGCAACGTACACTACGTTGTGCGTGGTGTTCGGCTGTGCCGTTCCGGTTCCCATGGTCACGCCGGGCATGTATAACGGTTGTGCATACACCCATCCATCCACGGGAACCGAAAATAGCTTTCCAAAACTGTTTGTGTTCACGTTAGAAGGCGTCAGAATCGTCTCGTTGGTATTAGCGCCTGTGCGTGCAATGTCGTTGTGCTGCGTCGTTACGTTCGTCTGCGCATAGGCTGCGATGCCAACTAATGCAAGCAGACCAGTTACCAAACGGCGCTTCGTTATTCCTTCTGTCACGATCCAATAGCCCTTGCTGCGGAGCTTCGAGACAAATCTGCGCGATCGGCTACTCACGAGGTGTAACAGGAGCCCGATCGTGGCGCGATAGGAGCTTGGGATCGGAAGCACAGGACCGACATAGCTGAACGGGCTTGCATCGAAGCGAGCGACCATCTGCACACCGGCGGCCGATGCAGCGGGCGACCGACGCACCCGCCAGGTAGCCAGTATAGGCAGTAGCCGCTGGCCGGTTAACGCCTGCATCTATGTCCCCCCTCCGTGCATCGAGAAACCGCAGCTGCGTGAGCGTGAATAAACGAAGTCCGGCATCGATGGATTCCACGTTTGAGGTAAGAACCAGGCCGTTTGCGGACGAGGTTCCTCTTTGATAACCTCCATCGGCGTCGGCACGGTGCCAGTGCTTGGCCACATGGAGGCGAAAGGCGGGTGTGCTGAGGACGTAGAGATTGGCCCTGACGTTCTGAAGATCAACCGACCCGAAGGTGGTGTATCCATGGTGAGCGAAGTTATGGGTCCAAGCCAACCGTGAATTGGCGGCTGAGCAGATAACTAACATCTCCACCAATGGAAATGGATTCTGTGCCGGCGAAGTAAGGAGGTTCAAGTCGTACGAGGGAGCTTTCGACGTTAGCGGTACACGACAGCCGGCACGATTCCTGGTATGTCACAGTCGCTGGTGCGCGACTATAGCTCACAAAGCGTGTCGCGCGGTTCTGATGACGACGTGTCCGTGGCCTCGACACTTGTTGGCGGATAACCCCGTAGTACAAGGTACGCCGTAATCAGCTCGAGATCTGCCTCATCAACGATTACTACGGTCCCGTCGTGGGTTCGGACCCTAAATGTCATCTCAACTTAACAATCAGTGCAACAATATTTTGCTCTCTCGCGGGTCCACGCCATTCGCGCGAGGATTCTGCCTGTACTCAAGAAGGAAATCGCGCAGCAGTCAACAAGGATCCCAATACTGTCCGAACCCGCCAGGACGCGACGGATGCTCTTGAGCAGGCTGTGGCAGCGCAGTCTTGGGCACGATGCCGCGCGCGGCAAGCCGAAGAGATTGAGTTATCCGCACCGACGCCGCCGGTTGGGCGCGGGGCCGTGTTATCGATCGGGTTTGCCGCTGTGCTTGTTTGCGGCTGCGGACGAGCCGTAGTACATATTGTATTTCGAGTACAGTCGATCGAGTCCTTCCACACCGTTTAAGACAACACCTATGACGTGTCTTGCGCCGAGGGCTTCGAGTGCTGCCTCGACAGCTTCACAGGGTGTTCGGCCGGCACGCACTACCAGCAAGCTGGCGTCGGTCTGCCGCGCCAATGCCAAGGCATCGGCAACCAGTCCTATTGGTGGAGAATCGATCACGATCCAGTTGAAGTGCGGCGACAGCGCCCGCAAAATGCTCGCGAACGCGTCACCATGGAGCAGGTCGCTCGGATTTGCCAGTTGGCTTCCTGCCAGCAAGAAGTAGCAGCCCAGGGCTGCAACGCGCCGCACTACCGAGAGTGGGGCCAACCCGGATGCGAGACATTCCGCCAAGCCCGGCCCAGCCTTTAGCCCCAAGCGTTGAGTCAGAGTCGGACGGTAGAGGTCCGCTTCCAGCAACAGAACGGCGCTTTCTTCCCGCTCAGCCAAAGCCGCGGCAAGGTTCAGGCTAAGTGTCGACTTTCCGTCCAGAGGTAATGCGCTAGTAACCAGAAGGCTTTTCAGCTTTCCTGCATTGGAAAGTTCGCGAATGCGCATGCGCAAGAACCTAAGTCGCTCTGCGGCAAGGCCGCGCGGATCTGTGTGAAATACAATCCGGCTGAGGGGATCGACATTGACCTCCTCAAGCGGTATTCGCTCCAGATCAGTCGTATTCTGGATGCCTTCCGCTACCGTACTGATAGAGTGTGGGGACGGTTCGATTTCTGTTTTCGGAGGGTTTTGGCCGAGACCGAGAGTCTGAGTCATCGAAATTCTCTCCGGTGGCCTGACTTTTTCCAGAGCTTGATTTTTTATCATCATCCTAACCTTGCTGGCCGGTATCGGCCGGATAACTTTGGGGAGGGGGAAAACGGAATCGAGCAGATTGTTGTCCTTAGCCCTGCCAATAGACGTAGAACTCCGCAACGAGGACCATCAACACCAACACTGATCCGGCAAACCACTCGAAAGTCCTCTTCCAAGTTTGCCGCCGTTCTTCGCCCCGCGTGAGCAGGACCGGCACGGCAACCACCAGCGGCACCTTAATACGATCACGCAGTTGCTTTTCCGAATAGAACGAACGCTGTCTGTTCTCAACGAAAAGAGCAAGCACCAATCCCAATGCAACACCGGCTACAGCTCCGCCGAGACTCATCTTGACCCGCTTTGGGCTTGACGGTACGATCGGGAGGCTGGGCGGATCAACCACGCGGAACTGCTGACCTTCCTGATGCTTCTCAAGACTCACTGCCAGCCCCGATTCCTGCTGCTTCTTCAACAGGTCAGCATAATTCTGCTTAAGCAGCTCGTAGTCGCGGAGCATCCCGGCGAGTTGCTGCTCCCGTACCGGGGTGGCATTCAAGCGCTCCTGGTATCGCGCAATTTTTTCCTTTAGCTGATTGGCGTCTTTTGTCAGGTCCTCCATCTCCACTCGGTTCGCTTCCAATTGACTTTTTACCTGAGCCGTAGGCGCATCGTCTCTTTTGCTCATCAACACGGCGGTACTTCCGGCCTTCTGAGGCTCCGAAGCCGAGGCGGATGATTTAGCTTGAGCTAGCAACATTTCGGCCTTGGTAATCTCGGCATCTTTTTTTACGACGTCGGGGTGGTTTGCGGTATAACCGCTCAATAATGCGCTCCTGTCGGCTTTAAGGCGAGAGAGCTCTTTTTCGAGTGCCGCAGTCGGACCGGCCGTGGCGTCATCACTAGGACCGCCCTCAGCACCCGTGTCCTGCGCCGCAAGACCTTTGTACCCCCGAAGCAATGACTCCAGGTATACTTTCTGCTCCTGAGCTCGACTTAAGGCAGCCACAGTGTTTTGGAGTTGTGTCGACAAGCTAGCCAGGATCTGGACATTCCCCTGCTGCTGCTCCGGCAAATCACCAAGGTGCTGCATCTTAAAGCTCTGCACCACTGCCTCCTGGGCCACAAGTTGCTTCTTAACTGCTTCCAATTGTTCCTGCAAAAAGTCTGTAGTGACCGTAGCTTGATGTTCCCGCATTTTGACATTTTCTTGGATAAAGAGCGAAGTGAGTCTCCCGGTGACTTCCTGGGCGCGATGCGCGTTGTCGGCAACAAAAGAAATCCTGAACGAATTCACATTTCTTCTTTCCGGGCCGTTTTCGAGCGGTTGGATCTCAAGGTCGCGCCGCATTCGTTCGATCAGTTGTTCAGGCGCGAGGCGGTGCCTCTCGGTCGCGTAAAGATCGACTGCGTCGATGATGGAAAGCAAGCGAGCCCGAGACAGCACTTCCTGAGTCATGCCCTGGAGCGCCTGACTGACGTCCGTAGTTGTTGTTGACACGACATACCGTTCGGGCACTTGTTGTTGAATCACAAGAACCGTGGCCTCAGAAGTGTACCGATTGGGCAATAGACGAACGACAGCGATAGTTGCCAGAGTGGTCGCACAGGCAGTCAATAAAATCCACCACCGCCGCCTGCGAAGGAACTGGGAAATTTGAGGGAGACTAATAGTTTGATCGTCTTCGGATTCTGGCATAGTGTTTTACCCAAGACTACATGCAAAAGCCTTGCGGAACCTCTACAAATACGAGCGAAAGCCGAGGGCTGGAATTGTCAACTCTACCCTCTGAGCATGTTACCAGCGCGCGGGCACCATCACGCGGCTTCAGTCGATTCCAGCCTGGCGCTCGCTCTTCGTCTTTGCGTCGCGGAATTGGCAATAGCATTCAAGAATCGCCCCGGCACTCGACCAAGCGTTCCTCTTGCAGGAAAATCGCCAGGAAGGCACGATGGCGATGATCCATCGCAACGTCCACACTGCAAGTCTACGAAACATAACCAGTGGAACTCCGGCGACGCACCACCGGGCATCGTGCGGAATCCCGACTGCCCGTATGTCCGCACGAGCTTTGTCGAACCACCACGCGAGGAAGTACTTCTTCTTAATCCGACATTCTGGAACCGCGTGATAGACGATCGCTGACGGTTGGTAGCGCAGCCGCTCTCCAGCGATCAATAACCGACGACCGAACTCGGTGTCTTCGTTGCGCACCTCGCTGCCCGGGCGGGGACCTAGATCGGCTCGAAAACCGCCATACTTCTCAAACATTGCCTTCCGAAATGCCATGTTGGTGCCGAATGGAGGCTCGGTGAGCTCAATGGCCTGGGGTCCGAGATCGAAGAAGGCAAAGGGTCCCGATGCGTACGGGCTGTCAACCAACAGCCAGCGTGGAGGCGTGAAGGTCCGCTCTGGCAGAATGCGCCCTCCGGCGCCTGCCCAATTACTATCGTGCAAACATGCTGTCAGATTCTGGAGCCACATCGGCTCAACGGTCACGTCATCGTCCATAAACGCTAAGACATCGCCGTGCGCCTCCCGGGTCCCGGTGTTGAGGGCATGCGACTTTCCCTGACGTGGCTCAAATAGATAATGGAAGCGGCCGGGGTATCGACAGCAGAAATCCTCCACTACTTCGCGCGTCTTATCACCCGAGTTGTTGTCGACAACCAACACCTCCCACTCAACCGACTCCGCAACTCGCAGGGCGGCGGCGCTTTCCAGAGCCTTCGCTAAGCTCTGGCAACGATTATATGTGCACAGAATTACGGTAATCCTCAATGTCTTAGCCTACGCCCGCGTGCCCCTTAGTATTGCAACACTCCTGGATCAATTTTGCTGGTGTCCGGCCTCACCAGGGCAATCAACCAAGTATTACGCGTCTAATCTCAGCCATTGTGTCGTGTACATCGAATGCCTCGCACGCCCTGGCCCGCGCCATCCTGGACATATCCGCACACTCGCGCGGATGATTGACAAGATAGGAAATGGCGCCGGCCACCTCATCAACTGCCCCCGGAGCAACAATCAGACCCTGAATCCTATGAGTAAGAGCCTCAGCGTTGCCACCTACGTTGGTAACTATACACGGCAACCCAGAGGCCATCGCCTCAAGGAGCGCAAGCGGCAACCCCTCCTCGCGTGAAGTGAGCACAAACGCGTTGGCGGCCTGTAAGTAGGGCCGTACGTCCTCTTGGAATCCCTCAAAAAAGACGTTGCCCGACAGACCAAGGGCAAGGGCTTGCTCCGACAACTGCTGTCTGAGGGGCCCGTCACCCACAATAATACACTTACAGTGGACGCCTTGCCGCAACACGCGTGCCATAGCCAAAAGGAGGATATCGATAGCTTTCTGCTCACTTAGCCTCGCGATAGATACGAGAAGGAATTCTTCGGCGCCGATACCTGCCTTGATTCTTACTGCAAGGCCGCCATTCCCGCAACGGTCAAACTTGGACAAAGACACGCCATTATGAATGGCGATAGTCCTGTTAGCCGGAAAATAGTAATCCGCTATCAGGGAGTTCCGTATGGCATTGCTGACGCAAATGGTCGCGGTATAAAAGGACGCCGACAATTTTACACCCAGAAGATGTCGCATCCATCTGACCCGACGTGTGATACTGCGCCGCGACCAGCCTTCAACGCTGGTTGGAACCGCCGGTGGAGGAAGGTGAGCGATCGAGAACCGCCGCGGAATCCGAGCCAGCCATCCGGCAACCGATGCATACCAGGGAAAGTTCCAGAGCACCCCGTCAACAAACACTACAGCATCAGGCCGAAGGTGGCGTAGAACCCGAAGCCAGTCCCAGAAAGTACTCACATATCCGCTACGCCTGATGCTCACGTGGACCGTTTTGGTCCGGCTAAGGCGCTCCGTAAAGAAGTCCGCATCTAAACAGAGCACCGAAAGCTCATTTTCACAGCCAGCAAACGAGCATAACAGATCAATAAGATGCTTTTCGGCTCCCCCGTATTCGCAGCTCTTATGAACGAATAACACTTGGTTCATGTCGAAATGTGTGCGTTTGAAATGCATTTCAAGCTTCGGTGTCCACATTTCCCGCCAGCGGCGGCGCGGGTGTGAGTCTGCGTGCACCGACGGCCTCAGAAGGCACCCTAACACGATAGGTCGCGCCATGATCGCATGACCCGTGGTCATGACGCTCTTCAATAATCTCTTCTCTCTCCGGTGAATCCTAGTCTTAGACGTTCTTCGGCCGTAGTTAGACCGCTGTGTCGCAGCAGTTTGGGAGCAGGGCCGCTCACAATGAGCTATCTGTGGAATTTGATTCGGTATCGTCGTTGGCATACCTCTGAATAATCGTGATGGACTTCCGGGTTGAGCCGAAGTGGGTCATGATGAGGTCAAACTTGCGAAAGCCCTGCCCAAGGATATTGTCGATCGCCTCAGCAAGACAGCGGTCAACGTTGCACCCACTATGACGGCTGATACTCGGAGTTTATTGATTTCTTCGAGAGCTCATATCCCTGCCGGACCCAGCACTTCTCTGAACACAATCTAGCCTTCGTGCACGTGGCGCACGCGTCGAAGGACTTATAAGGACATGGGATCCAAGGCGCTGGATTCAGGAGATGCGCCCCGATCCGCTTCCGTTATCCTACTGTCCGGCGCTGCTGGAACGCACGCCCGTTATGCAGGTCTGAGCGGGAGTCCTTGTCCCACCTTTTCCAGAAAGCATCCCAGGCCTTTTCGACAATGGCACGAGGCAGCGATTTCGCCAGCCTCTTCCAATCAAAGGAATAATTGATGGACGCCATCCTGTTTCGATGAAACTCCCAGAACTCCCGAGACTCAGGGCGCAGTGCGCAGGCGGATTTCGTAAGATGCAAGAAGTATTCCCTCTCGGCGCGCTTGAGGCAGCAGTGAAACTCCTCTTCGGAAAGATAGTCCTTACCGTGGGCCACAAGCCACGAGAGATGCACGAAGAGCTCAGCACCAAACGAGCTCAGGCGCGAGCTCATCCCCCCGTTGTTCCGCCGTGAGTACATCAGGACCTGATGGACAAACCCGAAATCCCAGACCTTCAGCATGTCAAAGCAGGCATGACCGTCCTCGAAGGGTGCGTACCGCTCGTCATAAAAGGGGACGCGCGAGCGGATGATCTGGGACCGCATGAGCACAGACGTGGGTGTTCCGAACAGATAGGCGCCTTCAAGAAAGCAGAGGCGGCCGACTTGACGGCCGGCAACCATGCTACTGGGATAGGGGAGGCCGTCCAGACGGACTTCGTCGCCTTCGAGCTGGTAGGCGGCCACGATACCGACGGAGGAGTGCGTTTCAGCGATTTCCACCATGCTCCTGATGCAGTCCGAAAACACCCAGTCGTCGGCCTGAACTATTTTGCAGTACTTGCCATCCGGCGAGATGCAAGATAACGCGAAGTTGTAGTTCTGTACCTGAGAGAGGAACGATTCCGTACGGAGGAGGCGGATCTTGTCCGGAAAACGGCGGACGTAGCCTTCGGCTATTTCAGTCGATCCGTCGGTGCTGCAGTTGTCGACAAGAATGTATTCCCAATTCTCATAAGTTTGGCGCAAGACGCTTTCGATGCACTCGCTGAGGTAGTCTCGGGTGTTATAGAAGGGCGTTACGACGTTCACCAGCGGCGCGGACTGCATGTATCTCCATTCCTACTGATGCGGATGCTTCTTAGCTGTTTGAGTGGATGGCTGAGCCTTCGAAGACAATACTCGCAGATACCACTCGGCGGTGCTGTGGCCACCGAATCGCGATCAATGCCGCGGTGTAACACGCGCCTGCGATGATGAGGACAGCGTTGAATCCCAAAGCCATGCCCAGGATAATGGCCCCCACGGACCCGATCACGGTGAAGAAGCTGTTGACCGCCCAGGCCCAAGGCACCAGCCACGGAGTTTGTTCGCCAACCAAACGCAACCCCGTCGAGAATGGGACGCCCAGCACTATGCCCAACGGCGCAACCAGTAGCACTGCTACAACGACCCGCCACGCCAACGCTAGACTGAGCGCCGTCCAGAGCAGTGTCGGCGTAATGAGCAAGGTGAGAGAGATTGCACCGATCACGGCTAGCAAAGCGTAGGAGAGCGTATCGTAGGAAACGTTCCGGATTCGGTTTGCCAAGTATGAACCGCCCCCGGTGGAGACGAGCAAACTGGCCAGGACCACGGAGAAAGTGTAGATTGGCTGTCCCAAGAACAACGAGAGCCGTTGCAATAGAACGATTTCGATCAAGATAAACCCCAGACCCAAACCGGCGAAATACGTCAGGAAGACCCCGCGCCCGCTCGCTTGCAGGCCCTGCCGGTTGAATCGCACGAGCGGAAGTAGGATCATGACTCCGGCTACGGTGATCGCCTGGATCAGCAACATGGCCAAGGTCACCTCGGCTACCGCCTTATCGGGGTCCCCCGCTACACCCGCACCCAGAACACCGCGGAAACCAAGATGCCGCAGGCTCGACCACCGCCTGGTCTGGTTGAAAAAGGGCCTGTCATCGGTGGCCGGCCGCAACAAGTCCTGGCTGGAGGCATAGATTCGCTCCAGATCCGGAGACTTTGCCAGATCGGTAAGAAGGGTCTCAAATTGGTTCCGCGGCGCTTGGAATGGCGAATAGTAAATCTCAGGTGGTCCCGTATCGTCGGCCCACTGCCCCTTCTGGCCAATACCCAGACGCCCGGCCATGAGATCCACTTCCTCCGGCCTAAGCGGTGACTTCCGGAGTATAAAGCCTGGCAAGGTCGGTGTGTGACGGAAGGGTGAAGACACATCTTTAAACGCAAAAAGATGACCAGCAGGACTGCCCAGCTTCAGGCGGTCGAACATTTCGCGAGTCGTGGCGAACAGCTTGGGGATTTGCGAGCTAGGGCGCGTGACCAGGAGAGTCCCGTTGGGAGTCAGATGATTCCAATAATCCTCGAACGCCTCACGCGTCAGCACATAGGTTTCGCTGAGACTGAGCGCACCGGAGGAGAGGGCAGCGTAGCTCAGGGTATGGACCGAGATGATAGCATCGTATTTTTCTTTTGAGCGGCGGACAAAGCTGCGTCCTTCTTCGGTCACCAACCGGACCTCAGGTTGCTGGAAAAGTCCACCCCAATGCTTCCGCATACGGTTGGTTACGATGTCATTAACAATTGGGTTAATCTCGACCGCCGTTGTGGAGGATGCGCCGAAATACAAGGCTTCGAGCACGTCGCGTCCTGCTCCAGAGCCGATGATCAGCACCCTTGGGTGTGTCTTGCCGACATAAGCCAGACCCGCGGGCCGGTATTCCGGCGCATGGGCAAGAAAGTTGCGCACGCCCGCGCTCAAATCACCCATGCCTGTTCCAGCAGCTCCTCCATCAATGATAATGGAGCGGAAGCCGGGGTCGGGCCGGCCTCTCTCGGGCGCCGCCGGCAAATCATAGACGTCAATCTTCGAAAAGCTGTTCCATTTCGTATAGATTGGGGGTCGTCCCACGGGCTGGAGCGGATGGCGCTTTTCGGGTATTACCCTGATGGGTAGAACCTGCTCGGCTACAAACGCCAGCACAAGCATCGCCGTCGCGCCCAGGGTGCCGAGCAGAGTCAGCCTGGACAACCGGAACGAGTTGAAGGCCAAAGCCGCCACCGCTCCCAGCATCGCCGCGACGACAACTGAACCGGATCCTCCGAAAACCGGCATCACGACCCAGACGGCTGCGCACCCCAGACCCGCTCCCAACAGGTCTGCCGCGTACAGCCGATTTACTTCCCGGCCACCACGGCTCAGGAGCAAAGCGATCGCCAGCCCGGAGCAAAAAAAGGGAGCCGCCAGAACCACATAATAAAGCGTTGTGTAGGCTATCTGCCAACGGTCGACGAGCAACCGGAACGGGTCAAAGGGAATCCATTGCATCACCCAAAAACTGGCAAGTGAGACACCGCCAAACAGCAGCGCTATGAACGTCAGCGCCTGATCCAGCGGCACCTGCTCGCGCAGCTTCGTCCACAGCGACAGCGTCACGCCAGAAGCGCCAAAGCCAAGCAGGGCGGTGGAGATCACTAAGAAGCCAAAGTGATACCAGTTTGCTACCGAGAGCACGCGGGTCAATGCCAGTTCGAGCAGAAGCGTGGCCAGCGACAGGAGAAAGATTCCGGTATAGTGCGGCCAGCGGATAGTCGTCATTTGATTGCCTGTCGGCCTGGTCATCGTTTCTCCCATTTTCTGTCTACCCTTACTTGGCTGTAACACGTTGAATACCTCCCTCGCGGCGCGCTCCGGTGTTACACGAGGGCTCATTCTGAAAAACGGCGTTGGCCCGCAACTGCGTTCGCTACGCTCGCCCCCTGCCACTTGTTTCGAAAAGGGTGAACTTCACACTTTTCTCAAGCACAGCATCGTCGACCTGCTACGGCGAGAGCCGCCAATGTGTGGTACTGCAGCTCAGAAACCGATAGAATCCGCTGCCGGTATGAGGCAATTTGTTCCACAACGACACCCCTGCGAAGCTCGATGCGATCGAGAGCTTCAATTACGTCTTCGGCGGTGAAGTCATGGATGTGTAGGAGGGACTCAGTTTGTCCGAGGTCTTCCATCACCCAGTCCACTTTGGGATCAAACGAAATAGCGACAATAGGCGTCTGGGTGACGAAGCTGAGGATTGCGCTATGCAGGCGGCTGGCGATGAGGAAATCAACGCTCCGGAGAGAGATTACGAGATCCTTCCAGGTTCGGATCCCGGGGATATGCATCTGCCGAGCAGCCCTTTCCTTAGATTTGTCGTCCATGCGCTCCAGGATTTCAGGGATCACGCGGTCGTCGTCGCCAAAAGATGAGCAGACCATGAGCAGGAAATAACCGCGTTCGAGCAGTTGCGAGAGAAGCCGCGCCATGTGCTGCAGGTACCGGTCGTATAGAACAGCGTTCTCGTACGCCCAGCTTCCGGGTTTGGCGTAAGCTATTGGGCTGATGGCCACCACCAGCCGGCCTCGCGACATCGACTGGATTCCTGCGGACGACGGCAATTCCGACGATGGCAAGCTAAACGCCATGTCCGGCACGACCGGATCCCGCGCGGCGCGTCGCAACAGGCCAGCGGCAACTTCTCTGCTGTTTTTATCTCGGTACGAACGATACTGTGCCATGTGGAGCGCCGCCGACAGGAAGAACCGGCAAGCTGTCGAATTTATCTTGCAGGCGCCGACACTTGCGATCGCGTAGGGGACCCCCGCAATCCGCGCCAGAACCGCCCATTTAAAGAGAGCAAACGGATGGCCCCAAGGGCCACCCCACTCCTCATCCAGTTGGCCGCCTCCCGACACAATCAGAAGGTGATGCGTGCGTAGGAAACGGTAACCTCGGACGGAGTGGAGTAATTCCCCATAGACACGCTCTCCAAGAGAGTAGATTGCCTTCAGGCACCACCCGAGCGCGGGCGTTCGGGTCAGCAACTGTTTCAGCACCGGCGGAGTTAGACGGGTCGCGCTGGCAGGCCGTGCAGAGCTCCCACCATGTCGCGGATCAGTCACCCTTCGGCGATGCAATCCGTAGAACGGCCGACGTGATGCGTACAGAGGATAGGCGTCCGTGCCGTGCCGCTCCACGAAGTTGTCGCCGTTGAGAGTGAGTCCTGAGAATTGTGGGTTAGGAAACCGAAGGCGAAGGTTGGCGATTATGGCATCCTGAGTGGCGGCATCACCGAGGTTGCCCCCGCTGTAAGGCGTCAGCAGGGCGATTCGACGGCGCTCCTGTGGGAATTCCTGACGAAGCTTATAAACGAGACCTGCGGCGTCCCGCTGCTCACGGCTGGCTTTTTCATCGGTGGTGCGGTCCGCTCCTTGACTCCTCATGTACTTCGATCCCTTGACTTTGTGAGCCAGTTTAGTCCCAGGGGTGTTACCAGGTATGACCGGCCGCTGCTGATACGTCGCCGAGGGTTTTGTGGTCAACGTGGCTGGCCGGCCACGACGTCCGCTGCCCTCGCAATTCAAAGAAGCGAATTCCTCAACAGCAAACGCTCGATTCGCCAATCGAGTCGCCTTTGCCATTTGGGAGTGGCTAGCCGGATCAACCGCTGTGTCAGTCGCAACCCAAGCTCGAGCCGCCGCGTATGCCTGAAGCTGCGATCGACGGCACGCGCAATACCAGGATTGCCAGCGCGGACAGCCAAGCCACGAACCTCTCGCAGAAAGGCGCGCTCGCTGTCGTCTCGCGCAAAAGTCTTCGCAAGCTTCCTCTCGTCGATCGTACGCGCGCTAAACCGAGGGCAACGATCGAGCGCGCCAAGCAGGAACAGAGTCGTCATCGTGCGATAGCACTTACTGCAAGCTTCGCAGTTTCGATAAGAATGCGTATCCCAGCATACCTGAAGGGAGTTCAAGGCGGCCTCGGACTTGAGCAGCGCCTCTGTCTTTTCAACGCGGCTGAATCCGCCCCCGTCATGGATGATCGTCGTCAGGCTGCTAGAGAGGAGAGGATCAGTCAAGGGGTGTGATCCCCAGGGTATTGGGTCATCGTAGCGGTGCGTTGATGGGACCAGCACTCTCGCGTAACGGCCACTCAAGGCATGCCCTATGCTGGCCAGGACAGAACCGTGGGCGACGGGTCCCCACTCCGCCTTTGTGAACCACTTCGTCTGGCGCAAATTCGTTGCTACTTCGACGAACTCCGCGCCTAGTCCGGAAGTGGCGGGCACCAGTGCGTCGCGCAAGGCACGAAACTCACCGGGATTTTCAAGCGGTATGTCAAGACCCCAGACACACAACAGGTCGTCAATCCGAAATCTGTCTCGCGGGTTGGAATCCCCATTATGAGTTAGCAGCGTAAACCATGCATCTACACCCCCTGAGAATAATGCGCCAGTTGCGTCGGTCGACCGGCCGACTGGCTCTTCTCTGATCTCGGCCTCTATGGGTACGAGCTTGAGTTCGGGATACCAGCAATTCCAGATGCGCATTAATTCGTGGATGTTGATGAATAGCTCGCGGTCCACGGGCTTTGAGATCACAAGTGGTTCTCCGAGATGGACTGCAACAGGAAGCAGTAGCGTCAGCCACGCATTCCCGGAGTCACTCAGGTAATCCGAATAGGACCGGGGAACGTCAATCCAGTAGACCTCGGGCGGCATGGTCCGATCCTCGCAAATCACGTCGGCTCGAACACAGGTTCGATCCGGCGAGAGAGGCGACGTTGTTATTTCGATGCCCTTTACTTTCACTGCGAGCTTGACCTCTCTAAACGGGCGCTAACCGGGTCACGCATGGGGCATCTTTCGTGAGATAAGGGTAGTCGTCATTGCGAAAGTATTCGCTATAGATTTACGTTCTCCGGTATCTCGCGCTCCTCGGCGGGATAGCAACTGGCGCCGCGCTGCTCTGCACTGCTGAGATCCTGACGAACGACTCTCGGGAAGCAGTTCACGGGTCCAGTGATGTCTTTTTCGGACCACACATAGATAGTCTCAGCGGCCTCCCAGCTATCGAACAACTGCTCGCAGTCGTAGCGAAGAAGATTCACTGAGGGGTGGTAGACACCAGGACCGAGATTTAGCTCGACCTCGAAGGTGCACCTGAGAATGTCCCCCGAACCCAGTGAAACACTTCCATGGCCGAGTCGTTCCGTAGAGGTCGTAAACAGAGGATGATGGCTCTGATCGAGGACGTAAAGAACTACGGCCAATTTCCGGCAGGGCTCGTGGGCGGACACCTCTATATCAATCCAGGCCTTCTGGCCTGCCCGGAACCGGTGACAGGGACCGGCGGCATCGCGGACCGTGACGCTGGAAATAACGACGGGACGGTTTTGATCAGCGGCGCGGCGCTGCTGCAGGAGCGTCATGTATTGGGTGATTACCCTGGGAGTGGCGTCTTTCATGATTGGGTGGCCGTGGTCGAGCAACAGAGCCTGCGAGCAGAAGTCGGCCACTGTCTTCAGACTGTGGGAGACGAACAATACGGTAGCGCCATGTTGAATGATCTTGCGCATGTGGTCAACGCATTTGCGCTGAAATAGCGCATCGCCGATGCTCAGGACCTCATCCACCAGGAGAACATCCGGATTGACGTGGGAAGCGACCGCGAAGCCGAGCCGCGCGTGCATGCCGGAAGAATACCGCTTAACGGGCGTGTCAATGAATTCGGCCAAGCCGGAAAAATCGACGATTTCGTCAAACTTAGCATCGATCTCTCGCTTTGTCATGCCCAAGATGGCGCCATAGAGATAGACGTTTTCTCGCCCTGTAAGGTCCGGGTGAAAGCCCGCAGCCAATTCGATCAAGGCTGAGAGTCTGCCATGGACATGAAGCAAGCCTCGCGTCGGCTTCACGACCCGGCTCAGCAGCTTGAGCAGGGTGCTCTTGCCGGCGCCGTTGGGCCCGATGATACCGAATGCCTCTCCGCGCTTTACCTCAAACGAAATATCTTGGAGGGCCCAGAATTCCCGCTTGTCGTTTTCGCTGAGCTCCTGTTGACGGAATATTCTTCCTGTCAAAGTGGGTATCAAATCGCGCAGGGAGTTGCAAATCTCACCTTTTCGATACTTTTTGTAAACGTGCTCCATGCGGAGCGCGACGTCAGACACGAGAATCTCCTGTCAAATGCTTTCGCAGAAGGCCGGCTCGAGCTTCTTAAAGAAGACGTAACCGCCAAAGAGCGCGACAAAGCCGAAACCCAAGCCGTATGCAAGCCAGGGCAGTTGGGGCGGTTGATGGTGGATGATGCACGCGCTAAGCCCATCTAGAACCGGGGCCGCCGGATTGAGCAACAGCCATTTGCCTTTTTCCCCCAGCATGCGAACATCATAGAAAACCGGAGTGAAGAAGATACCGAACGTGAGCACCACCTCGACAATAAATTTCACATCACGGAAAAAGAGGCTGGCGGCGGAAACAGCCATGCTCGTACCGATCGCTAGAAACACCGTCGCGAGGAGCAGCAGCGGAGTCCAGAGAAGATAGGCGCTCCAGCCGGTCTGAATAACCAGCAGAAGGACCACCAAAGCCGTGGATGCCACAAAGAAATCGAAGAGACTGGCCATCACAGCCGCGACAGGAAAGATCTCTTTCGGGAAATAGACCTTGGTCACCAGATCCCGGTTGGCGATCAGGCTGTTGCAACCAAACCGGATGCTGGAAACCAGAAATGCCCAGGGAAGCGACTTAACCGCTACGCTCGCGATATCGGCGGTCTGGAGCGGGGCGTGCGCGGCCAAGGCGTATGCGTAACGGACGACGATGCCGGACAAGACAATCAAGACCGGCATCAGAATGGCCCACAGAAACCCCATGATGGACTGCTTGTACCGCACTTTGACATCACGTTGGGCAATGGTGTAGAGCAGCTCGCGATATTTATATAATTCCAGAAGTTGTTCTTTCATGAACTGACGCTCCTCGGATCCGCTAGTTGTATCTCCGGTTCACCGGTCTTACGGGGCGCCCCTCCAAGTATTTATCAATTCCTTCCTCCAAGGCCTTGCGATAGACAACATGTGCTTCGTATACGGCGTCAGCAGTCCTGTCAATATCCTCGTCGGTGTGCGAGAGACTCACCACAAAGGAGGCCGCGAGGACGCCCCGCCTAATCAGTTCCTGCATGAACAAGGTGCGGAAGGGTTGCGATCGCTTGCCCTCCTGGTCGAAAGTGGCGAACACCAGGTTGCATGGCCGCCCCACGACCTCGAAGAAGCCTGCGAGCCGGTTCTCCGCGACCGACCGATTCACGAGGGCACACAGCCGCGCCCCCTGCTTCCAGAGAAACTCGATTACGCCAGATTCCCGGTAGATCCGTATGGTTTCGAGCGCCGCCGCCAAGGCATGGGTCTCGGCGCCGTGCGTAGTCGATAGCAGGAAAACTCGGGCTTGGTCGTGATCAAGCCCCCCCAGCCGCATGATCTCACGTTTGCCGACCAACGCAGAGATCGCAAAGCCATTGCCCATCGCTTTGCCAAAGGTGGACAGATGAGGAACCACGCCGTGAAACCTCTGAGCACCTCCGAGATGCCAGCGAAAGCCGGTGATCATCTCGTCGAAGATCAGGACAGCGCCCCTCCCTTCGCACAGTCGCTTGACCTCAGCCAGGTATGCGTCGGCAGGCGGAACAGCGGCTTCGGCTTCCATGACTACACAAGCAATCTGATTCGGGAACTGGTCGAAGAGCTCTCGCAGGCTTTCGAGATCGTTGTAGCGGAACTTCACAGTCAGTCGCGTAGTCGCTTGAGGGATGCCGGCTTTGAGTTCCGTTGTGCCGATAAACCAGTCGTCGGTGGAGAAGAAGGGCTGGTCGCCACAGATCGCAATCAGATCTCGTCCCGTATACGCTCTGGCCAGTTTCACTGCTGCCGTGGTAACGTCGGAGCCGTTCTTAGCAAACTTGACCATGTCAGCCCCGTCAATCAAATCGAGCATTGCCTCGGCAAGATCGACCTCCACGCCAGCGGGCCGGGTGAAGTTGGCTCCAAGCTGCATCTGCCTATAAGCAGCCTCAACCACCGGCTCGAAGGCATGGCCGAGAGTGACCGCACGTAAACCCATGCCGTATTCTATGAACTCGTTTCCGTCGAGGTCCCACACATGACAGCCTTTCCCGCGAGCGATGAACGCTGGGGCATGCTCTGGGTACTGGTCGTCGCCTTTGGCATACGTGTGGGCACCACCGGGAATGAGTCCGTGTGCCTTCCGCTGACCGGCACAGGATCTGGAGAAGTCCATCTGCCCTACAGCCTGCGGCGCCACATCAAGAAGTTGATTGCGATCATTTCTAGCCATATTGGACCTCTCGATCAAGCGACAGATTAACTATCACTTTTCGGGCGTGGAATGCTTCGGCGTAGCCGCTGGGGGAGTTCGATTCCATACCCCGAATCCGCATCAGGCCCAGGAAGGTTTGACGATCGAACCATCGTTTCGCACGCTGAGATTCGAAGGCTTCAAACAGCAAATCAATTTTACGTTCATAGACTGGGCCTTCCAGAGGCACAAAGACGTTCGGGCGACCCATGTCGCCGTCGTACTTCGGAATCTCATACTCGAGGATCAGATGGTTCCGAAATGTGTTCCAGGTGAGTTCGGAGATCAATCGGTGATCCTGGTGTGCATCGCCCTGCCAGTGCGTGAAGATCAGATCCGGGCTCACCTGGCTCTTCATCTCCTCGAAGAAGCCCTTTACCGTAACCCCGTTGTACGGCAAAAAGCCATCCCGGTAGTCCTTGAGAATGACCGCATTATCACAACCCGCGGTAAACAACTGCGCGGCCTTTGCCGCCTCCTGGCCACGGACTCCCGAGGCACTGAACACCACCCATTGGTATCGCAGTTGGGGAAGAGCACTCTTGAGCGACAATAGCGTACCCCCGCAGCCAATCTCGATGTCGTCCGCATGCGCGCCGAGGCAAAGAACGTTGAAGGGATGGTCCTTTCCCGGAAGACTTAGCCCGATCACGCTACCACTCGCGCGGCAGATTGGTTCTGCTTCCATACGTACCAGGGAGCCGCGCCGGAAGCTTCCATCTCATCCAAAATCTGCTTGTCCTTGAAAGTATCCATGCACTGCCAAAAGCCCTCGTAGCGCGGAGACCAGATCCTTCCCTCCGAGATTAACCGCCGGAACGGCTCGTATACCAGCTCTTCGCCCGACTCTATGTACTTAAAGACTTCTTTTCGGAGCAGGAAGTACCCTCCATTCACCCACGTCTCAGAATCCTTCATGGATTTGATCGCGTGCACAGTGCCGTCATCGCCCAGATGGACAACGTCCAGACTGCTGGACCGCGGTTGCACGGAGATGAAGGAGGCGTAACAGTCGCGGCGGGAAAATTCTTCAATCATCGTAGGAAGGTGGAAATCGGTGAGGCCGTCGCTGTAATTCGCGAGGAAGGTCTCCTCTCCCTTTACGTACTGTTCGACAAGCCGTAACCTGTCTGCGATCGTCGAACGCAGCCCAGTATCGACGAAGGTGATGGTCCAGTCATCGATGTCCCGCTGCATGAAATCCAACTTCCTGCCCCCATGGGCGAATACGAAATCGTTGGATACGGATTCCTTGTAGTCGAGAAAATAGTTCTTAATGACGTTCGCTTTATAGCCAAGACAAAGGATGAAGTCTTTGTGGCCGAAGTGCGCATAATACTTCATGACGTGCCAGAGAACCGGCCGAGATCCGATCGTCACCATCGGCTTGGGAACATCTTCGGAATAACCGCGTAACCTCATCCCTTCGCCGCCACAAAACAGTACGACTTTCATATTCACCTTTTTAACTTGTGCTTAGTAGACTGTCACTGTGGGAATGGGCACGACAAAACGGCCTCCCCACTCGCGGATGAACTGCAACTGCTCCATGATCTCCTCTTTCAGGTTCCACGGAAGGATCACTACATACTCCGGCTTGGTCTCGCGGATGCGGTCCGAGTGATGAATCGGGATATGCGTGCCCGGAAGAAATCGGCCCTGTTTGTACGGGTTGCGATCCACGGTGTATTCGATCAGGTCTTTTCCGATGCCGCAGTAATGCAAGAGCGTGGCGCTCTTGCCGGGTGCGCCATATGCCGCTACCGATTTGCCCTCCCGGGCGGCCGCCACCAGGAAGTCCACCAGGGCCAACTTGGTCCTCTTGACTTTTCGCGCGAAACAATCGTATCCTTCGCCCGAGGTCAGTCCGGCCGTTTCCTCGTCCGTGGTCACCTTCCGAACGCCTGGCGCCACGTCGCGAGTCCGGCTCTCGGTCCGACAGGCGTAGATGCGGAGCGACCCACCATGCGTCGGCAGTTCCTCCACGTCGAACACCGTCAGCCCGTGCGCCTCCAGAATGCGCAGGGTAGTGAGCATGGAAAAGTAGGAAAAGTGCTCGTGGTAAATCGTGTCGAACTGGTTGTGCTCGATCAACCGAAGGAGGTGGGGGAATTCCAGCGTCAGCACCCCGTTGGGCTTCAGCAGAACTCTAAGGCCCTGCACAAAATCGTTCAGATCTGGAACCTGCGCCAGGACGTTGTTGCCCACAGCGAGGTCGGCACAACTACCCTCGGCGGCTAGTTGCCGCGCCAGTTTCGCGCCGAAGAAGCGTACCAGAGTGGGAATACCCTTTTCGACCGCTACCCTAGCGACGTTTGCCGCAGGCTCAATCCCCAGCACCGGCACATCCCGCTGAACGAAGTACTGCAGCAGGTAGCCGTCATTGCTGCCGATTTCGGCCACGAGGCTCTGCTTGTTCAGCCCCAATTCGGCCACCATTTTGTCGCAGTAGACCTCGGCATGCTTAAGCCAGGAATCTGAGTACGAGGAGAAATAGGCGTAGTCGCTGAAGATCTTCTCCGCGCTCTCGTATTGTTCCAGTTGCACCAGGAAACATTGCTCGCATACATAGACGTGGAGAGGATAGTAGACCTCCCCGCGATTGAGTTCCGCGGCTGATGGGTAGGTCTCACAGAGCGGCGACATACCCAGGTCGACGAAGGTACGCTCCAGGCCGGCGCCGCAGAACCGGCACTGGCTGATTACGGGCCGCTGCGCGGGAGCTTCCGGTCCACTGGAATCTAGCGAAAGCGTTGTAGTCATAGTATCGAATCGGCGACTCAGGCAACTACGGCTGCCTGTTGGCTCCGGCGTAGGGCATGGTCGAGTTGACCGGTCTTTAAGAGGCCTCGAATATGGCTGATCCGGGTATAGCGGCCGCTATCTATACTCGCGGCAGTCAACCCGCCGGAGCGATAGCCATCATACAGTTCCAGCACCCCGTTGCGGGCGTCCCATTGCGGGCGGAAGTTGGGGAGAACCCGCCGGATCTTGTCACAGTTGACGCGGTAGCAGCGTTTGTCGGGACCACCGTCGGGGGAATATTCGACGCGGCAGCCGGAAACAGATTCAGCAACGATGGCAGCCAGTTCCCTGATTCGGTAATTCTCCGCGGTAACACCGACGTTGAAGGTCTCATTGTGAATGGCTTCCCGCGGTGCTTCGAGCACACTGAGGATGGCGGCGACGATGTCGCGGATATGCACAATCGGACGCCATGGCGTGCCGTCGCTTTTGATGAGCACTCTCCCGGTGGTGTACGCCGATGCCACAAGATCGTTCAAAACCACGTCCAGACGCAACCGCGGAGAGACGCCGTAGGCCGTGGCATTTCTGAGATACGTCGGACTGAAGTGCTCGTCCGCCAACCGCGCCAGGTCGTGCTCGGCCATGACCTTGGTCTCGGCATAAGGTGTTACCGGACTGAGCCGGGCCGTCTCATCATGCAACATGTCGCCGGACGCGCCATAGTTGCTACAGGACGAGGAAAACACAAAGCGCTTCACTCCTGCCTGCTTCGCCAGTTCAGCCAACCGGACAGTAGCCTTGTGGTTAACGTCGTAAGTGAGGCCGGGGCTCAGGTCACCCAGTGGATCGTTGGACAGGGCAGCCAGATGTACTACTGCGTCGAAACCTTGTAGATCTGAATTTGTCACATCCCGGATGTCCTTGATGATTTCGGGGATGCCCTCCGCGGGCTTCCCGAAATCGCAGCCTGCGAACAAGTCGGTGTCCAAGCCGGTGACCGCATGGCCGGCGGCGCTCAAGACGGGCGCCGCAACGGCGCCAATATAGCCTTTGTGGCCTGTTAATAGTATTTTCATACGGGAGGCTTCTCGCCTCCGCGAAATCCTGTCGATCCGGTCAACGCTTCGACAACGCTGAGTGTTCGGACGCTTTAGGGGAGCGCAGCAAGAAGGCCGCTCCGGCACAAAAGATCGGCCGCTTCGGCGATCGCTTGGAAAGGCATGCCGGAACGCTCGGCTATGTCCAGCAGCGAATGCTCGCCATCGGCGAGGTTCAACACCCACAGACGCGCCGAGATCTCCATTCCAACCGCCTCGCCGCCCGTTGCCCGGTAGAGGTTCCGGCGTCCTAGTTGTGGTTCACAATAAGGGCTCTGGTTGCAATATTTCCGGTTGTTTTCCAGCACATCCATGATAGCCGTGCACACGCCCAGGGATCCTGCCAGTTGCAGCGGCCGGATAAACTCGAGGTTGTCGGCTGACGTGTGATACTCCGGAAAGCTGCCCCACACACTCCGCATCAGGCAACCGACAGGGAGATTGAAACCCGGAGAGCAGTACTGCCGCTCGTCATATCCGTACGGAGAGAATTCCAGAACTTCCGAAGATTGGCTCTGGTGGCGGAGAACATGCGCCACAACCCGATCAATCTCGGCATTTCCGCGGCGGCTCTTCTTATAGTGAAAATTTCCCATGTCTCCGATACACGTCAACACCAGCCCATGCCGAATACGTCCCGCGACCTCGCGGTTTTTCGCGAGCCACGTAATCGCCCCGATGGTGCCGGGGATAAACAAGAACCGATAGGAATAACGAAGATCCCGCCCGGACAGAAACTGTGCCAAAAAAGTGGAAACGGCCAGGCCGGAGAGGTTGTCGTTTGCCAATGATGGATGACAGGCGTGACACGAAATCAAAATCTCGTCGGTACTGCGTCCGCGCAAATAACACTCCCCGTAGGTCAGGTGCCCGTCTTCCAGAGTCGAGTCGATGTGCACGGCATAATCGCCTTCCTCAAGCGAGAGCAACTGGCTATGCGACAGGCAAAATCCCCAATTCTCCTGGTAGTACGAGGTTCGGTAAGGAATCCAGTCGGGACGTTCGGGAAGGGTAAACAGGTGCGGCTTCAACTCGCTAAGCGACATCGTCGCATGCACCGGCACACTATAGTTCAAAACGTGCAAATTGCAGTGTTGGAAGTCCACAATCCGCTTCCCGTCTGGACCCTGGAGATAGGCTTCTCGAATATTCCACTCTTTCGGTACTGTCCAGTCAAAGACTGAAGTCCCCGTGGGCACCTCAACGGCTTCGAGCGGTATCCTATCCCCAATCAAAGCCAAAGTCCGCCGAATTCCATCTCCCGTGATGCTTCGGCAGATGGGGTAAAGCTTCGCCGCGAAGTGATGTAATTCGTCGCCGATCTCCTCCAGCCCTCTCTGATCGAATTCCTTCAGCAGACCCATCCGTGCTTACTCGAAATCCGGGTACGTCCGGTCTCGTTCGGAAATCACCTCGGGCGCGCTTAGCCAAGCAATCTGAAATGCCGGATCGTTCCACCGTACTCCCCGGGCTGACTGGGGGTTGTAGAATTCCGACATTTGATAGAACACCTCAGTGTTATCTTCCAGGGTCAGGAAACCATGCCCACACCCCTCTGGCACGTAAAGCATGTTCCGTTTTTCAGCCGTAAGAACCACTGCCGTCCAATCTTTGAACGTCGGCGAATCCGGGCGAAGATCAACCACTACATCGTAAATGGATCCACTCGTGCATCGCACGATTTTCGTCTCCGCATGCGGCGGCGTCTGATAATGCAGACCCCGGAGGGTGCCCTTACGGACATTAAACGAAATGCTACATTGCGCAATCCTGGCAGTCAAGCTATTACGCTCGAATTCCTCCTGGCACCAGCATCGCGTGAAAAACCCACGCTCATCCGGTTTGCGTTCAACGCGAATTTCACGGACTCCAGGCAAATTGACTTCGTGAAAGGTCATGAGACGTCAGCCGATGCGGCGACAGGCGAGAGTTCCGAAAGCTATCAGGCACCTATCCGGCACACACCTGCAAGCCCTCTTGGCAAGGCGGCGCGTGCACTCGCTTCGGCAGCCGCTTTCGGCGCATTCTGCAGCGTTAGAATACCAGCGACAGTCCGCCCCTCCTTGTAAGGTCTGATGGTAACGGCCACGTCGTCAGGAACCGCGAGGGCTTGTATCCGGCGCGCGGAGACCTCTTCATACCCGTACCGATGGCGGTCACGCCTGAAGAGTTCCCACTGAAGTGCAATCGCCGGCAGCGGACGCGCTGGCGCAGTTACCGGTCCAGAAATCCCGCGGCCAGGTGCTGCGGTCAAGGCGGGCAGACACGCGTCCAGCTTGCGGCTGTGCACCTCGATGGTGCACAGTCGAAGATGAGCCAATCATATAGGAAGGGGGTCACAGCCGGAAAATTGCTGCTCGGTTACAGGCACGCGATCGAGCCTGCGTCTCCACCAGCCGAGCATCTCTTGCAGCGTTCCAACCAGTTCGATTTCCGGCTTCCACCCCGTGCAGCTCCGAAACTTCGTGGTGTCGCCCGCGATTACCGGTTCATCACAACTACGCATCAGCGTCGGATCCTGCTCTACCTCGAACGCCATCTTTACAAGGGTTCGAATCGTCTCCAGTAATTCATGAACCGAGTAAGTCTGATTGGCACCCACATTGTAGACCTCGCCGGCTTCACAACACTCCGCCGACAACCAAAGGGCTCGCGCCGTGTCACGTACGTCGATAATCGCCCGGCGGCTGGTGAGGTTTCCAACGGGCAGAGAGGGACGACGAATCCCCAATTCAATCTCGGCGGCCCTCTTTGCGAGATCCGAGCAGACGTCGCCAAGCTTGCCGGGTCCAGTTGTATTGAAGATCCGAATCCTCACGCAGGGTATGGAGTAATTGGCGAAATACTGCGCGGCCAGAAGATCTTGCGCGACCTTGCTCACACCGTACGGGTGCAAGGGACGAAGCGGGTGCGTTTCCCGAACGGGCAGGTCGCTGCTCGCTACCGGCCCGTACTCCGCGCTTGAGCAGGCCACCACGACCATGGGCATGATGCCTGCCGTACGCAGGCATTCGAACAGGTTGATGGTCCCGCCCGCGTTGATGTCCATGGTCTCGTACGGCTGCTCGAGCGACACTGTTGGGTAACTTTGAGCTGCCAGATGAAATATCCGGTCCGGTTGGAACGCTGTTATCACTTCCAACAGACGTGCCGCCTTCCGCACGTCACAGCGTTCGAAAGCAGCCGCAGGCCACTCCTCCTTCGGGTTTTCGATACCCAGGCCTAACACGGAATAGCCAGTCTCCAGGCAGTATTTTGCCAGATACCCACCGATGAAGCCCGTGGCCCCTGTAATCAGTACTTTCATTGTTGACCTTGCCGTTGCGGAGCGCCCTCCCCCATTTCGGCGCTTCCCAAAAGCTCTTGCGCACTCCAATAACGCTCGGGAGTGCCGATATCTACGCACGTGCCCGGCCAGACGAACGCCCGGATGTCACGGCCTTCCCCAAGCCATCGAGGAAACAGCTCCCGCTCCAACGAAACTTGCCCGTCTGGTATATCGTGCAGGATCTGCAGCGACGCCATGTAGATGCCGGCATTGGCATAACGCGCGTTGGCGTCGCCTTGCTTTTCCAGAAATCCCGCAAGCCGACCGTTTGGATCCACTTCTACCGATCCGCAGTCGCCCCGGGCGTCAACGGGCACAACTACCACCGACGCTTCCGCCCCCGATGCCAGATAGTCGGCCACAAACTGACGGAGGTTGGTGTCGGTATAGCTGTCTCCGTTCATGATCAGCACGTCCTCCGACGTCACGAGGCCGGCGGCCTTCCGCAACGCACCCCCGGTTCCGAGCGGCGACGACTCGGCTGAGTAAGCCACTTCGAGGCCGAACGCCCGCTCGCCAAAGTGCTCGCGGATCACGTCACGCTGATAGCCCACTGCCAGAATAACTCGCTCGAAACCATTGCGCTGTAGTTGCTTCAGCAGCAATTCGAGAAACGGTCGGCCGCCAATACCAGCCATCGACTTAGGAGCGTCGGCTGTGACACGCCGTAACCTAAGGCCAGCGCCGCCACACAGCAATATCGCATCGGGCGTGCTAGGCATACACCACGTTCCGCTCGGTAACAAGCGATTTGTCGTAGACCTCCTCGGGCTCATAGACCACGACATGACTCCCTTTATTGGAGAAGCCGAATGGAACGTGCACGAGCTTCTTCAACCGTGCCCGCAGTGCCGCCTTTCGCTCTGGCGGCACGAAAAACAGCATAAATCCGCCACCGCCGGCCCCTAGCAGTTTGCCTCCGAGTGCCCCAGCCCTAAGCCCAGCTTCGTAAATCTCGTCAATGTTAGCATTGGTAATCTTTTGCGTTAGCGAGCGCTTGATTTGCCAGCCCTCGTGCAGCAAGCGCCCGAACTCATCTAACGAGCGACGCGGACTGGTAGTAATGGCCTCAGCCTCGTCAACCAATTGAAGCATTGCGTCTAACTCCCGCTTCCGTTGTGGCGTCGTTCTGACCTGTTCCTGGGCTATCTCCGAAGCCGTCCTGGCAAAACCGGTGAAGTAGAGGGCCAGGTGCTGCTCCAGTTCCGCCAATCTGCTTGGCGCAGTTAACACTCGGTTCACTTCGATAGTTCCATCGACCTGGAAGTTGATGCGATTGAAGCCTCCATAGGCGGCACAAAACTGATCTTGCGCGCCAACCGCCTCTTGAAGCAGCTCCTGCTCAACGTGGATTGCGTCGGCAGCAAGCGCGTGTTTATCACGCATTCTGTCCTGGAGCGCATAAAGACCGAGCAGAAGCCCCACCGTAAACGCCGAACTCGTACCCAGACCGCTGCGAGCAGGCAAATCAGCCACATGGTGAATTTCCACACCGTCTTCGATGCCTAAGAATTGGAGACAGCCGCGCACCGATGGATGCTCAATCGCATCGTTTCGGCGGACATTCTCAACTTTTGAGTAGGAAATGCGGCTGTGATATTCGAAGAAGGGCGGCAATCGCCGGCAAGTGATATAACAGCACTTGTTGATGGTGGTCGCCAACACGGCACCGCCGTACTGGCGAGACCACACAGGATAGTCGGTACCGCCACCAAAGAATGAGATGCGAAGCGGAGTGCTGGTGATTATCATATGCACAGCTTTCCTTTTGAAAAATGGATCGAAAGACTGATGTGAGGGATTGGATATGCCCTTGGCGGTTCAGACGTATCAAGCGACTTATTTAATTTATCCAACGAACCTGCGACTTCAAGGCTGCGAACCCGTCAAATAGCCACGACGGTTCCTGCGCAATGACCCACCAGGGATGCGGAGATTGGCACATCAAGCTGGGTCAGACTACCTCCAAAGGCTCGGCGGGGTAAACTTTCGTCAAAAGCGCCTGTTTCAAGACACCGAGGTCGCGTCTCCCAAATTGGCCAGCAACCACCAGCAGACCCAAGTAGAGTAGAGTTCCGACTGCAAGAAACGCAACCAATACAGCTATTCCCGAATGCGTGCGGTTACCAAGGTACGCCACCGGGGCGAGCGCGATGGCAGCCGCTGCATAAATCGTCCCAGTTGTTTTCCAGGGGAAGCTTATGCCAACCAAGCGGATGGTGTAAAAGGTGCCACCAAGCACGCCAATGAATTGGGCTATGCAGTTGGCGGCCGCGGCCCCGAGAGCGCCCTGTCTTGGAATTAGGATCAAATCCAGCGCGATATTAAGGGCAGCCACCACCGTTCCCCACTTGGCGATAAAGCTCTGCTTTTCTGTTCCAACGACGAGGGGCGATTGAACCACACCTGTACTCGTAAAAGCCTGAGTTAGAATCAGGAACTGCAAGGGAAGGACCAGTGGGAGAAAATTCTGCCCATAGATCAATTGAACCATTGGCTTGGCAATCGCGACCCCTAACAAGCAGAGGGGGACCATTAGCATTTGCAGGTACTTTAAAGCATTCTCAAACACCGGCCTAACGTCCCGCAAACCACTTCGACCGTAGCTCTCGGAATAGATAGGCAAGAGTGTGCTCGAGAAGGTGCTGGCGACATCGCTCAGCTTCGATGCAATCGAATAGGCGAGCGTGTAGAAGGCAATCTGAGGGAGCGTCGAATACCACTTGAGAAACAGCACCTCGGATCTTTGCCATACGATTGCGTCCAGCAGGAGAATATAAGAGATCGTGAGAGAAAACTTACGGATACGGCGGAAGATATCTGGTGCCGGAGGCGATGGATTCGGGGGACGGGGTGATAGCTTAAGAAGAAACTCGTCAACTGCGCGGTAGTACAACCATATCGTGACTGACAGTCCGGCAAGGGTGGCCCACAACATACCCATGACTCCCGCGTGCAGAACTGCCGCGACGCCTATCGAGGCCAACGAGGCCAAGGCTACATAAATACTGATCAGCGCCATGCGGTCGAATCTCTGCACGCCGGCCAATGCCGCGCCCAAGCTCTGTTGGAGCGCCTGTGCGAAGAGCATGACGGCGGCCAGGCCAATAACGCTGCGGTACGGACTCCTGATGAATACAAAACAAGCAGTCAGTCCCGAGACGCCTGCCGCTAGGGCTAGTTGCATGAACAATAATCGCTTTCCAAGTTGCGCCGCTGTCACGGTATCCCCGCGTCCGACGTATTCGGAGATGTACTTTGTCAAGGCCGCCGGCAGGCCGATATTTGCCAAAATGCCCAGGGTGCCCACAAGCCACATCGCGTAGCCGTAGACTCCCATATTCGCCGGGCCCAGAGTGCGAGCAACGATCGCGGATGTGCAGATCGTTGAGCCCATACTAACTGACAACCGGATACCACTGAAAAAAACATTTCTAACAGCTCTGTTGGCGGTGTCGTGGCTCATAAATACGGGTCTTTGTCGGCTCCTCTTGGCTCAGAGCATCCTCTCGTTGCGCGGACTTCGTCGGCATCCAAGCTAGAGCACAGCAAGTCGGTCTTTGCTTGTTGTTGCTGTCATGCACTGCGATTACACCTCCCCAACCGGACAGTTCTCGGAATCGTTGCCAGGTCGCCGCGTGAATGTCGTGCTCGAACCGCTTGTACGTGCCCGCGCCTGAGGGTGGATATCATCTCAGCTCCCACCAAACAACAAATAGCGAGGTGCTTCGTAGTGGTTCTCGGCCGTGATGTGACGAGTAATCGATCCTGCGCGAAGTCCTGCGCACAGAAGGAAGTCCGCACGTGGTGTTCGAGCATCTACGACATTTTTCAATATCCCAGCTCGACAGTTTGGCGGCGAAACACATGGGACAACGAAGCGGCTATACGCGCACAGTGTCAAATGAGCCGATTTGGCCGAAGAGCGCGCATATAGATAACAGATCGGACGCGGCGTCGCAGTCGACGAGCCCTGAGACCAACACGAGCCATAAACGTAGGCGCACCGTAGTCATCCGGTAGATTTTGAATCATTGGCCTTACCCAGCGGTGGAAGTTCGTCTCGACCCTCCGGACGCGTCGTGGCGTCAAATGCTCCAGGTATTGCGGCCATGCAAGACTCTCCCACAGGTGGGTTGCATACGCACCCGAGAGGTCAATCGGTTTAGCAGAATCGAAAATCTCCGCGATATCTGCCGCCTCAAATGTCGGCGAAAAAAACGCTGAATGCGGCAGAATTTTAACGTCGTCCGGAAACCTCTTGGAAAGCCGGTATGGGAGTCTAACAGAATGTTCGTCCCAATGGCTGTCGTGACCCTTAGAGCAAAACGATCGATACTCTGAGTGCCATCTTCTGAGGAAAGGTGCCTGAGGTTCAGCGAGAATCACGGCATTGCATAATCCGATGACCTCTCCATCGACGCATTCTTGCCCAAGCACTGTGACATGCCCGAACAAATCATCGAAAGGACGATGGACAAACACGTCGGCATCCAGGTAGATGCCTCCAACGCTTAGCAGTTTTTCAAGTCGAACAACGTCTGCGCGATGAGCTACATGCGGAATCGGATTACCGAAGATCTCGAGTGGCGCCTTTATTTTCTCCACGGTCACCATAGGTCGTGTAAGTTGCCACCAGGGCCCAGTTGGCTCGTATTCGCAATAAAAAAAAGTGTGTGTCGGCCTGAGACGCTCGACAGCACTTCGTAAGCAGGCGTGATGAACCAGGCTCCAGGGTTTCCCGCCAAAGTCGGATGACATACCGAAGCAGTAGTGTAGGACTCTCGGTATCATACCAGCGTGCTGCTGCCGTTGCTCGCGTGCCTAGGTGGCCAACACGGGACGCTTCCCTGCCGCGCCAGGGATCGTGTCGTCTGCCGTACCTAAAGACCGATATAACCGTTCTTTAGGATCGAGCAGCATGAAGCGGAGCCAAGTGGTAGTTCGTGAGGATTTGTTCGGAATCCACTTCGTCTCCTGTATAGCTACCGATCGCCAGCTTCGTGGCAGCGTCCTGAGAATTCGATACCGAGATGGATTTCGGTCCGCCTCCTCTATTATTTTTATTTCATGTGAGTCGCGAAATCGACTGACGAGCGTGGGGACGAGATTGGGACGGTTAAATTCATGAAGTTCGACTAATATCTTGCAGGATTTGAGAGCGGGTATTTCAAGGGGGTCAAGAATATCCACTTCGCCGCCTTCGCAGTCGCAGAGTATAAAGGATTCCCGGGTGCACGCCCTTGCGAGCTCCTCGGCAGTGCAGACGCCACGCTGAATGATCTTGCCGCTGACACCATTGATCCTTGCTAACTCAGCAACCTGCTGCCAGTGGGGGTACTCGACCGCTTCAAACGCCGTAACCGTTGTATTGGCGATTTTCAGCGCAAGTCCTACTGCGTAGTATCCGAAGGCCGCGCCAATATCAATTATGTTAGCCGGTGCCATGCAGATGACATCGTTGATCACCTGATGAACCTCTTCCTCGTAAGAACCGACAATGATCCTCGGGTCCCAGGCCAGGGCAAGGTGGTCAGTAAGGTTCATAGTGGAAAACGGCCCGCCAAAGACCATGTGCCCCGTGTCTTTCAATAGCGCCCGACACAAAAGGCTCATCTTGGTCCTTTCCAAGCGATTCAGATCCGGGTACCGGGCTGTCCAATTGGGTGTCGGGACATACTTAAAAATGCGTCTCAATGCGGTCTTGGCGGGCTTCCCGAAGAAAAGGCTGTAGGCCAACATGGTCATGAAGGGTTGCAGGACGGCCCAGCCCGGAGTCGGCGTGGACTGTTGTCCGACTGGCATGCTGCATGCGTCAGTTGGAAAAAATAATATGCGGGCAGGATTGGCACTAGCGGCTTCATGAAGGGGCATTCACATCGAGTGAAGCGCCCGGCACGGCACGATTCAACGAATCCCCGGGAAAGGGTATTCGAAGCAAGCCGGCGTATACGCTCATGGTCATTTGGCCGACTACGTCCCAGGAATGCCGCTCTGCCGCGTAAGCTCGTATCTCCTGCCGCCGGCTGCTCAGGTCCGCGTATAGGTCACTTACGAAGTACTTTTCGATGACCTTCGCCAAGTCAACTGGATCTTCAGGCTTGAATACAAACCCCGTCTTGCCCTCCACGATCTCATCCTTTAAGGACCCCACGTCCGCCGCTAGAACCGGCAGACCGAAACTGTGTGCCAGGAACAAGACGCCGCTCTGGTAAATATACCTGTAAGGCAACACAATAACGTCCGCCGCCTTGAAATAAATCTCCGTCTCGTCGTCCGGAATGAAGTCCGCCTTGAGCAGTACGCGCCCCCTCTGAACGTCATCAGAGATCGCTTCGCGCAAGGCCATCCAGTATTTTTCGCAGTTTTTCGGTCTGCCGCCGATAATCAGCCGATACTCGTCCCGCCGGGCCAGGGTCTGGCGAAATGCGGCGATCAGGTATTCGAGACCCTTGTAGGGCGCGATGTGACCGAAAAACAAAATCGTCCGTTGACTCTCACGGATGCCCAGCCGCTGCTTTGCGTCGCTCGGGGTGAGATTCGTGTTCGGAACAGCATTGTTGATCCCGAAAGGAATGACGGTAATCCGGCTCCCCAGCACGCGAACCTCCTCGATGAGCTCGCATTTCATCTTTTCCGTGTGAACGAAGATATGGTCGGCAAGCCGATATTGGATTCCGAGCGTTAAACGATTGAGGAGCGTGTCGTTAGAGTCTCGGGTCGCCGCATTCACATTGTGTGCAGTGAGGACGATCCTTTTTCCCAGCAACCTATAGTAAAGCATGAGCAGCGTTCGGTCGAAGGACTCGAATTTGTTATTCCACAGGATGTGAAAGATTCTCGGCTTAGCTGCCGCAGCGTAGCAAATCAGCTTGGCATAGTATATCGACACCCTAAAGATCTTTCTTACGAAGCTTGTATCCGGCTGTTGATTGCCGCGCAGGTTGAAGACACTCACTCCGGGCTTGCCGTGGAATTCCGGGCCATCCAGCTCATCGCTACAAATCAAGTCCATAGCAGCCCCCTTTGAGATGAGAGCTGTTGCCAAGCCGAATGCGTAGGGCCTGTCCGCTCCGCCGGTAAGTAGCCCTACGGCGATCTCATGAGCCGCACCCGACGCAGTCAAATTAGATGCTCCGATAGGCGTGCAGCCGCTCGGGCCGCCTCTAGCCTAAAGAATGCCTTGTCGCATTGCCTGATGCATGAAGCCTTGAGCTCAAGAAGCTTACTCTGTGCGCGCTTCGCAGCTGTGAATCCAAAAATCGGTTCCATCCAGGCGTATTTCCTGCCCAAACGGGGCGCCTCCAGGCGGCCATGGAGTTCTGCCGCCAGCGCCTGCAACTCAGCGACAGCGTCCGGCCGTTCCGGATAGAAGGCGCCGTACCAGTTCTGCAGGTACACGAGGCAAGCCTCTCGGACACGTTCACTCTCTTCAAGCGAGCGAAGGTATTTAATGTGTAGTTTCATTGAAAGAAGCAGCGAGTATTTCTTCGTATCAGAGTTGCCCAAGTAGCTGACCCGATTCGACGTACTGGCTCTGTAGAAAACTCCGGTTCCGGGTACGAACCTGGTGCCTTCGGAGGCCAAGAGCACACGGGCGAAATATTCGCCGTCCTGATCATAGTCAAGACGCGTGTCCCAGGGCCCTGCTGCTTCAGTCAATTCCCGGCTCACCAGCCACGTTGCGTTTTGCATATGGAGGTTTTCGCCCATCTTTCTCAGAAGCCATTCGACCGGAGAAAGGTCTTGCCACAGGGAGCTGTGAACGAAGCGGGCGTAGCGGGTCCGGTAGTAGAAAGGTGCCCACGGCGAGGAAAGAAGTATTCGCCTGCTGTCAACTTCCCGGAGCGCAGCAAGCTGCCGTTCGATCTTGTCCGGCGCCAGAAGGTCATCCGCGTCCAGTTCCTGGATGTAGTCGCCTTGGCTGAGCTGGAAGGCATGATTTACAGCCGCCGAAAGGCCCCGGTTCTCCGTGGACACCACAGCGACCCCCTTCGAGGCGAACCGCCGCGATATTTCGGCTGTCCGGTCCGTAGATCCATCATTGACAACGATGATCTCCTTGCGTGGCCAGGTCTGGGCAACAGCCGATTGGACCGTATAGGCGATCCACTCTTCGGCGTTATATGCGGGAATGAGAATCGAGACTAGTCGTGGTTTCATCGCAATACGAAAATCTTAGGCCGCAATCCAATCCACTTTCATTCTGGCCGCCGTGCGAGCAACCGCCGTTATTTAGCTCTGATGCTGCTCAAGCGATTCGTTTTCTGCGGGTTAACTGATCGATCTCCGTCCTGGACTACTTCTTGCGGACACCGGCGTCTCGTACAGCCAACTCCACGACCTACGGTCGACGACACTTCGAAATGTTACCGAACGTTAGAGAACAGATCCTGACTTAAGATGTGCTTACCGAAATAGCGCACTTATGATACATTGTTCCTTGCTTAAGGAGAGAGCTGTCAGTGAAGAAACTCCCAAAAACTGTTTTATTTACCTTTCTTTTGAGCGCACTCGCGGCGCCTTTGTGCGCCCAAGGAATCTACACCGCCACCTCTTGTCAACAGAGCGCGGTAAACGCGGTCATCAACGGGCCAACGCATACCGCAGTTGACGGTGACACGATCAATATTCCCGCAGGCACATGCACATGGACAGCCGGAATAGTTGTTCCTAGTGGAATCGGTATCAGCATTACTGGTGCCGGTTCGAACGGTTACTATCCAATAGGCTCTGGTATAACCACGATCATTGACAATTTCACCACCTCCCCAGCGGCTCTGTTTTACTTCCACCCAACATACGGGAACTCGCTTAGCCGAGTTTCCTCAATGGTCTTGTCGCCGGCTTCGGGGGTGACTGCTAGCTCGCTGTCGGCTCCTCTGCAATTTCAAGGTGTCTGCACATTAAGCGGCTGTCCGAATATTCGCGTAGACCACCTGTCGTTTCCAAGTCCGCCAGACTGGGCCAATCTTACGCAACCATCAACCGCGTTAGTGGTCACCGATAACGTGTTTGGCGTGTTGGACCATAATTCGTTATACTCTACTGCCAGTAATTTCTATGAGTTTATAGACTTCAACAACTCAGCTTGGCAAGGCGTAGGGCAGTATGGGGATAATTCCTGGGCCAGTCCCGATACGTTCGGAACCAATCAACAGGTGTACGTCGAGACTAATTACGCCATGCAAACAGGCACTAGCGCTCTGTTCCCAATAACTGAGTCAGAAGGTGGATTTAGTAATACTGCATGGGGTGGTGGACGGGTGACCTGTCGATTCAACACATTTGTAGGCTTGCGCGGGCCATGCGTGAATCACGGTACGGAGAGCGGCGGTAGAATGCGGAGTGGCCGTCAGATGGAATTTTATGATAACTCGATGAGTTGTCCAAGCAGCACATATCAAGCGTGCTGGACAAACGGAATGATTACCGGCGCAGGGGTGAGAGGTGGATCACTGTTGGCTATCGCAAATACTTATTCCGGTACTACAGGAATCAACAATTTTTCTCAATTGTCCGTATACAGGACCTTGCAGAATATTTCTACTCCATGGGAAGGTTGTGACGGTACTGGGCCGTATGATAAGAACGACGGGGTTACATATTATTCAGGCACGATTTCATCGGTAGCCGGGAGCAATCCATATACTATAACGGTAACGGGAACGCCCGGATGGGCAACCAATCAGTGGTACGACTACGGAGCACCGTACAGCATTCACGATTCCACTATAAACCAAGGATCGGAGATAACTGCAAGTAGTTCTAATAGCGTGACAGTACCAGCTTGGACTACAATAGCGTTCGCTCCTGGCGACTCTGTACAGATCCTTCGCGCGACTCAATGCATAGACCAATCCTCGCGGATCGACGGCTCTTATCTATCCGGCTCTACCCCCACCCCGACAAGCACCATGGGGGGCTACGTGTATCAGACTTTGGATCCGGTATACGAGGCGGCTGATACCGGACCTAACCCAAACTTTGGGGCATTCGGCTCCGATACGGCCAGAGTAATAGCTAACCGGGATTATTACGCGGAAGTCTCGCAATTGGCACAGACCTCCCCGACCTCACCTTTTAACGGAACCGTAGGAACCGGATATGGAACGTTAGCAAACATCCCAACGACTTGTACGACAGGAGTAGGATATTGGGCAACGGACCAAGGGAGTTGGAATACAAGCGGTAGCGGTGGACAAGGAATACTTTACCAATGCAGCAGCACGAATCATTGGTCAACCTACTATACGCCCTACGCCTATCCGCACCCGCTCACACGAGGCACAGTGCCAACTACCCCTGCAGCTCCGACGAACTTCGCGGCAACGCCGAAATAATTTTTGCCTCGGTTGGCCTGATCGGTGCGCATTGACCTCGATGCGCGGGCTGAACCCGGCGCCGCGCGTTAGCTGATGCGCAATGGCGTGTTACAAAACAGCTCTATGCTCGGCTCGGCGCATGCCTCAAATATTTCCGGGAATTACTGCACTCTAGTCCACCGTTTCAGCGCCAGCGCGCGCCGGCAGTCCCCGGTCTGACACCGGGCCATCTACCCACGATCAGTTAGTTTATGTGCAGCACCTTTGGCGGCGGGAGATCTGGTTTCAGACCCCGCCGCAAAGCCCAATTCAGGACCCGAGTTACGCTCTGCGCCTTCGCATCCCAAGTTAGGCATTCCCGAGCAGAGGACATACCTTGCTGTCGTAAACGATTAAGGAGGTCCCGATCCTGTGAGAGACCGACCAGAATCTTTTCGATTTGTGATACTACGTCATTCTCAGTGGTAAGAGGCACCTTGTATCCTATGCCTGGATGAACGATGTCTCCGGGCCCGCCGAAGTCGGCGACGACGGGTACAGCGCCAGCCGCGAGAGCCTCGAAAACTACGGCTCCACCGAACTCGTGCACCGAGGGAAACACCATCACATCTGCCAATCGCAACCGCTTGAAAACTTCCCCATGGCTAACCCAACCACGGAAGCAAACAGCCTCTTCGATCCCAAGGGATCTCGCGAGCTGCTCGAGGCGGCTCCGTTCCGGGCCATCGCCTACTACGGTGAACCGGGCCGAATCGTTTCGCAAAAGCTGGGCAGCCGCGCGCAGTGCAAGATCGCAAGCCTTGTAGGAGACGAGCCCACCTACGAAAATCAACTCAAGCTTGCCGTTACGCTCCGAACCGCGCCAAGTATCAGAGCACAGGGAGCGGTTGAGCCCATTTTCCGGGACATAGAAGAGCTTGTCGCGGTATGCGGCAAACTCGGAATGAGTGTGCGACGAACCCGTGATGATCGCTGCTGCGTAGCGACTAGTGGACCGGGCAAAGGGCAGGAATCGATACAGATTCCTGAAGCCAGAGATCCATTGCCTTTGATTATCGGCCTGGCTGAAACCTTCCGGCCAGGGCAAGCCGCCGTTGAGCGGCCCAATCACGAAGGGGACAGGACCGTTTCGCAAGAAGAAAGCAAACGGACTCGGATAGACCGTACTTAATGGCAAGAGCCGCAGGACCACATCGAACTCGCATCGGAAGATTCTCTCGCGCATGCGCCGCCATGTACACCATTCAAAGGCGAGCGCAAAGGGGACACCGAAAGCGGTCAAAACCTGACTACGATAGTTGAATTTGAAGATCCGGCGTAGAGCCCACGCATAAACGTACTCAAGCCGTGGCATCCTGACCACCTCGATTGCACGGAACGGCGCATGTGCGCGGCGCACGGCATCCGAGCTCGACCAAAGCGTAACCAAGGTCACATCATGAAGTCGGGCGAGTGCCTCAGCGTGAGAGTAGCCTACAAGAGGAACGGTTATACCCTCGGGGTCACAGCCCGGAGCTAACACCAAAATACGCAATCGACTCATGAATTGCTACGTTCGGACGGCCCGCTAGCTGGAGTAGGTCTTCCAAAAAATCTCGATGCTTCGTTCGCTGCATCCACCAAGCATGACGGAAAATTCCTCCGCTGGCACCCAGTCCTTAAGTGTCAAGCCGTGAGCACAGTCTGAGGTGTAGTTGAACCGACCGGTGTTCGCCAATTCCGCCAGCACTCGGATGCATTCCAATCCCTCCGGCCTGAACTCAGGCAAATTGACCTCAAACGACAGACAGGATATCGGCCGGTGCAGGCCACGGAGGGCGCTGAGCTCATGCCCCTCCACGTCGATCTTGACAAAAAAAGGAAGGCCCTGCTGGGCGATGAGTTCGTCGATTGTGGTGGTCTCGACCAACTTGGTCTGTTTAAATTCAAGGCCGCAGTGCCCGTAAGCAAAAGTCGCTCTGTTCTTCTTCAGGCTCTCGGCCCACTTCGGGCTTATCGTGTTGACGGCTGAACCCGGACCGTCGATTAGCATCTCCTCGGTCCCGACTCTGTTGCTTACCGCTCTAGTGACGATCGTCACCGGCTGCGGACAGATCCGGAATTCCAGAAACCTTTCCTTCAGGGTTCTGGAACAGGCGTCGTCGGGTTCAACGGCGACGACCCGCGCTCCTAGCCTTAGAAACACATCCGTTTTAGCGCCCTCGTTCGCACCGATGTCAAATATGAGGTCACCTCGCTCAAATCCCACGAGGACCTTCTCATAGAAATCGACCTCTTGCCGCAAGGACTCAAGCCTCTCCCGATGCCCTACGGCCCAGAATGCATCGCGAATGAACGAGGATCTAAGGCGTGACTTTACAGAATGCATGAGACCGCTATCGAAGGAGTTCAACGGTTCGCCAGAATCGATGTAGTTTGCACACCGTCAGTGGACCACCGCACTGATTCGGGCGGTGCGCTGTCTAGTTGTGTTTCTCCGGTAAGTTCTGAAATGCGGCTGGCTCCAATAATGGCCAACAGCAGGAAACTCCACGCATAGTCGAGCATCCGAAAGCCAGCCTCGGTATAGCTATACATCACAGCGGAGACCACGTACCCCAGCATCAACCTGCCCGAGTTCGGATCAATCCGAAAAGCGGCGACAGAGCGGCGATAGCCGTGAACAAGAATTAAGATTATGAGAGTTAGGCCAATCACTCCAAGGTTCAGATACACTTCTATGTAGCCATTATGGGCCTCGCTGACATAGAGGTTTGGAAATGCATCCCAGACCTTCTGCAAACGAGGACCAAGCCAAAAGCTCTCAAAACCAGCGCCAACCAGGGCGTTGGGCGCCATGGGGATTAGCAGCGGCCAGATGTCGCTAGCCCTGCCGGTAAGGTCCGGCTTCCTCCCCAGTGCATGCACTACTGCCTCGTCAGCACCCGTGAACTTAGCCAAGCCCCAAAGCAGTACGAGCGTGAGAACGAGTGCATGGACTGCGGCTGGGCGACCTCTGATTCGCCGCAAGCCGGTCACCAGCATCACAGCCGCACCGACCGTAAAGCACGCGCTGGACGTAGCAGAATCGGCGTTAGACAAGAGCCATATACCGAACCCGAGTAGAGTGCATTGGGCCACCAGTTGGCGGGAGCGATTCTTCAGACTTGATTTCCTCCACAATCGGAGTACCTGGCAAAAGGCTCCCAGCGCAAGGACATATGTGGTAAGGCCAAGGAGGTTCTTATCTGTGGTCACTCCCGTATTGTATCCCTGTCCGCTCCACTGACTATAGGTGCGGCCTAAATACGGATAATACTTGATGAGGAGTACGGACGCGGGTAGGAGGACGAAACCGAGACGCGCAAATAGCCTGCGAAGCGCGGCGACCGGGTGGGGATCCGTGACCACAACTAAGGCCATGACGCAATCGCCCGTCGCCTTGAACCACCGTTTGATCGCGACATCCGGATAATCGGACCATACAACACTCATGAGACAGTATAAGAAATACAACATGATGGGCCAATTGGCCCCCATTACCGAGAAGGGACGGTTTCCTCTGAGAGCTAGAACTGCCAACCCGCCGACGAGCAATACCAGAAAGACAAAGGCGTCGGTGGGGCTACCGTCCATCATCTGGTCTGCGCTTGCGCTGGCGAAACCCCCGCCGAGCCATACGGAAATCGCCCTGGATCCGAGGATCCAAAACCAGATTACAGGGATCCACAGCGCTCTGGATGTATGAGCGGATTTGTCCCGGTTCAGGCAAAAAAGACCCGCGATACCCAGCGCACAAAGGAGTGTAGCTAACGAGGGGTTCATCTCCGCTTGGGCGCGATCCTGACACCCTTAGGTTCTTGCACGCATGGTCCCTGACTGAGACTCCACGCCGGTTGATGACGGCTCTATCATTTTCGAGGCAAGCGGCTGCGCTTGAAACGCTAAATCAGCCCGCGACCGGCCGGCCACGAGCCGATTAGGAAGCTGATGCCGGAGCTGATCAAAGATTGCATCCATGATCCTGGCCGTGAGCAGAATTTGTCGGTAAGGAATGGGTACCGGAGCGCCATCGCGGATCGAACAGTAGAAGGATTCGACCAAGTACTTCATGCCCGAATCCATGTGGAAATCCCTGGCGAGGAACAATCGGGCGTTCCCCAGCAGGTTTCCGACGTGCTGTCTCGCGAACAGCAAGGGGGGAATGAAGTATTCAGCGTAACTTTTGAACTTCGCGCCCCGAAGCCGCAGCAAGATTTCGTGATCCTGGTCGAGAAGAAGACCGTTTTTCGAGCCGAAGATTCGAAAATCATGAACAGAAGGTCTCATTTGTGAAGAGAAAGTAAAATAGGCCGTGGTCCGCCCTTCCTCGCAGATCATCACCCGAAGCTCATCCACGATGTCGGTTTCGCCTATGCCGTTGAGAAACGGGCTGGCATATCCGTGTGCGATTACGTGTTGATGGTCGCACGTCAGAAACTCCGCAATTCGGGCGATCCCGTGACTGATAATGTTGTGTAGCAATTTCCCTGGCAATCTGCGAACCCAGTGTTGTTGGTCGCCCAGCAACGCTCGCGCGTAGCTGGGGTCCCCAAGGTCGTAGCCGTAGTAGCTTTCCATGTGCACGGGAGTTTCACCCAGGTAGCCGCTTTCAACCAGCGCTCTCATGCGCCGCGCCACATGGCTGAATTGATTGTTGTGTCCGGCTGTAAGCTTGGCCCCTTTTTTTTCAGCCAGCTCCACTAGGCGCTGTGCTTGATCGGCATCGAGTGTAAACGGCTTTTCAACGTACACGTGACAGCCACGTTCGAGACAGACTTTGGCAATTTCAAAGTGACTAGCAGGCGGCGTGGTGATGTGGACAACGTCCGGTCTGGCCTCGCTCAGAAGTTCACCCACCTCACCGAAGCACTTTCTAATTGGAAATCGCTCCTGGAGTTGCTTGGCCATCAATGGCTCGCGGTCACATACACCAACAATTTCACATCCCTCGACCCTCTGGATCACTGAAGCGTGGGCGTCAGCGATTTTCCCGCATCCCACAATGGCCACTTTAAGCATGCCCCTCACCCTGGGCGCAACTTTGGAGATAAAGGCGCAACCCATCCACCGTAGCCGCTCTTGGCTTCCAGTTCAGCATGGTCTTCAGCTTTTCGTTACTATAGCGCGTCTTCCTCCATTGGGCGTACCATCGTCCGCGGTTGAAAGCTGGCGGCAATTGTCCCGCCGACCATTGCGAATACTTCTCCCACAGATAGCACAAACTGTAACTAACCATGTGGGGAACGTACACTGATCTGAAGTGTCTCACGCTGTTCTTATAGAGGCGCAAGAACTGGCGGCTGGTGGGAAGGTCATCGTCAACGACGTTAAAAGCCTCGCCATCGATACCTTTCACCAGACCAGCTAGGGTGATCGCCGCTGCGCAGTTGTCAACGTGGGTGAAGGGTATAGTATTGGGGCCGCCCAGATGCAGGAAGAGCCCGAAGGTTCCGAGGCCGACCCGACCGACAAGGCCACGCTTCCCCGCACCATAAACACTACCGGGTCTGACAACAACGTGCGGGATGCCAAACTTCTCCCCATAATCAACAACGATTTGCTCCTGCTTGACTTTAGCAAAGCAGTAGGCGTCGCCGCGCAGTTCGGGGTGCGCCTCAAGCGGGCAGGATTCGTCGAGGTACTGCGACTTCTGGCGGTTTGAATATACGGCGAACGAGCTGACGAGGAGGAATCTCTGGAGACGCGCATAACGCAAACACGCTTCGAGTAGGTTGCGCGTTGTGACAACAGAATTCATAAACACATCGGGAAACGACTTCTCGCCGGTCCCGCCGGCCAGGTGAAACATCACCGCCACATCCTTGCACGCCGCCTCACAATCCGCGCGCGAAAGGAGATTGCCTTTAAGAATGTCGATTCTTACGGACTGGGGGTGGCGCTTCACAATAGCCTCAATCCCCGCCAGGTCGCTTGAGGGCCGGACAAAACAGGCAAGGTTGTGAAATCCACGATCCAACAGTTCCTCTACAACGCGAACTCCTATGAAACCCGCGGCCCCTGTCACGAGTATCCGGTCATCTCGGCTGATAACGAAAGAATCGTGTATCGCGTCTGTTGACACGGGAATAGAACTGGGGAAACCGGGAACCGGCATCAGCTCAACACCGCTACAGGCGATTCGTTGGCCCGCATCCATTCCTCGAGAACGACGATGCTAAACAGAACTTTATGATTGTCGCGTCGGCCGGAGGCATGCTCGTCAAAAAGTTTGCGCACTGCGCTTGCCTGAAGGTACTGATAGATTCGGGAGCCGCTCTCTAGGAGCGTCTCGACCATCTTGCTATCGAGAGCGTTGCGGAACCACTCATCCACCACATTGCAAGCAAAACCGCGTTTTCGCCGGTTTAGAATCGAATCGGGAACATAACTTCGGCACACTTGTCGGTGTAACCATTTTCCCCGGCCATTCCGCACCTTGAGGTTCGCCGGCAATCGTTCGACATATTCGACGATCTCTTTATCCACGTAGGGGACACGAAGTTCCAGACCGTGAGCCATCGACAGCTTGTCCGCGTACAGCAGCAGTTCGTCGGGAAGTGTCGATCGCACCTCCAGGAACTGGAGCCCGCCAAGCTCGTCGGTTGACGACATCAGATCGGTCATGCTCGCCCAGCACTCCAGTATGGTATCTCCCGCCTTAGCCTCGAGCAGCCCACACTGGAACAGGTCGTCGACCTGGCCCCCCGGCAGGAGCGACAAGACATGCTGGTACCTGCTCATCCGTTCCGGGATAGCCAAAGACTGCACTCCCCGCTTCAGGGTTTCATTCCGCGGAAGGGCGTCGATGGCGGATGAGATCGCGCGGCGGATCCGATCAGGCACTCGTGCCCACAGGCTGTCATACCGCACGCCAAGATGACGCCGATAGCCACCAAACAATTCGTCCGGCCCCTGTCCGACCAAAGCCACTTTTACGTCTTCGCGGGCTCGCCCGCACACGAAATACATCGGAACGATAGAGGACGCCGCGACGGGCTCTTCCAAAGACGCGACAATCTTTGGCAGCGCCTCCTCGAAAGCCGACCTCGTGATTGTAACTGCCGTGTGCTTCGATCCCAGCATGCGGGCAGTTTCTGCGGCGTCCGCCAACTCGTCGTCCACGTAAGTCGATCCGTATCCTACCGTGTACGTGGGCCAAGCGTGCCCGTTCAGATTCATCAAGGCAAGCAGCAGCCCGGAATCGACACCGCCGCTCAACAGCAAGCCAACCGGGACATCGCTAATGAGTTGGCGCTTCACCGCGCCCTTGTAAATCGCCAGCAACTCCTCCTTAGCTTCGCCCGGAGATTTTGGTGGCGCGAAAGGACTCGGCTTGAATTTGTACCATCGACTTAACTTGTAAGATCCGTTTTGTATTGTCAGCTCGGTTCCAGGAGCGAGTTTCCGAATCTCCTTGATTATGGTGTAAGGCGAAGGTGTATAACGATAACGCAGGAAAAGATTCAACGAAGTCGGATCGATCTCGGCGCCGTCCGTCATCATGGCGCGAATTGGGCGTATCTCTGAACCAAAATACAAGCGATCGCCATCGATTCTGTAGTAGAGCGGCTTGATTCCGAATGGATCTCGCGCTAGAACCAACCGCCTTTGCCGTGCGTCCCAAATCGCCAGGCCAAACATCCCATTCAGGCGATTGAGCACCTCGTCGCCCCACTGCTTGTATCCATGCACGATAACTTCTGTATCTGAGTTCGTGCGAAACACATGCCCGTACCGCTCCAGCTCGCCCCTCACGTCACGGAAGTTATAGATTTCGCCATTGAAGACCACCCACACGGACTCCTCACGGTCCGACATGGGCTGATGACCGCCGCCAAGGTCGATGATCGAGAGCCGGCGAAAACCAAAGCCGAGGGGTCCGCTGATGTAGTACCCCTCATCATCCGGGCCTCGATGGGCGAGGGTCCTCGTCATCGTCTCGATGTCACGGCGCGCGACGGGCTCAGAATCCCCGAAATTGTATTGTCCGCAAATGCCACACATACGTCTGAGTTTTAACTCGAATATCGAATCGAGGAATACTCTGTCATCGCCATCCTGCCGGCATCAGGCGCCGCCTCACAGAGGCGCATGACACTTAATGTTGTGCCAGCGTGAAGTTATCGACGCGTTTAAATCTCGCAAGGGACTTAAAAATGGTCCCGAGCTTGGTCATCTGCTCCTTGCGGTGGAAAGCCATGAGTTCGCCGGAAATCGGCCGAGATACACGACGCAGAAAAGCCCAGCAGTACCCCAGCCCCAAGGCCAAGCCCCCGATAATGAATGGCTGTTTGGTGATTCGGTATGCCACTCGGAACAGCTCCCAGACCGGATGTCCACCGAAACAGTAGTCTTTTTTCCCATATGAGAACAGAGAAGAGAGGACTCCGCGTTCGGCGGTCCCCAGGCGCCGGTAGTGAAAGACCCACCTCTCCCGGAATGATTCGGTCCTCCAACCCATCATGCGCGCGGTTGTCACGGCTATCCAGTCGATTCCCCCGGCGCGATGGGGAATGTAACCGCCGATTTGCTCCCAGCATTGCCTGCGGAACAACTGGCACCCACCCGCAACGTGGTTGCGCCCCTCAAAGCTGTCTCTGTCGGAACTGTAGCCTTCCTCCCTGAACACGGTTCCGGCCACACCAAGGGTGGCATCCGCTGCAAACTTTTCGGCGAGAAACTCGAAATGGTCAGGATCAAAGGAAATGTCACCATCCAGATTGCCAATGATTTCCCACCGAAGGGCTCTCACTCTTTCATATCCAGCGTTGAAAGCTCCCACCTTAGCGGCAAAACTGCGATCGCGCCGTTGCGGCATCTGGACGATTTCCATCCAAGGGTACTGCGCAAGGTAGCGTCTCACGATCTGAGCCGTGTTGTCCGTCGATCCATCGTCCACGATCACCCATTTCACCGGCAAAACCGTTTGGTGAATCACCGACTCGATCGTCTTTTCAATAAAACTCTCTTCATTGCGGGCCGGGGTAATCAGAACGTACGAAGGGTGAGCGCAGCCTTGATCCACATCGCCCGGGAACGGCTCTACCGTGCTTGTGCTGGCAGGGTGGCTCGCCACCGTCCTCCGGTAATCTTGGCCTCCCTCCTGCCCACGCGCGCGCTGGCTCAAGCCCCTCGACGGTGTCCGCCCGCCAAGAGCCCGATCGTACGCGGCAAGCAGATTTCCGACGGAGTGCTCCCACGCGAGTTCCATTTCCACCCTTGTTCTGCCGAACTTTCCCATCTTCTTTCGTTCCTCGGGCCGATCCAGCAGCCAGAGAACTTTATTGGCAAAGCTGCAGATCGGATCTACTTTGTCGGCATACACAGATGCTTCCTGGGCGCTAAATTCACCCTCCTTCGAATCAAACTGGACAATCGGCTTGCCAAGCGCCATATACTCCATGATTTTGATCATGGTAGAGATGTCATTCATCTCACAAGGCCTATCGGGATTTACGCAGACATCGGCTGTCGAGAGAATCTCCAACAATTCGCTATCGGGAACTCTTCCCGTGAAATTGACCATCTTCACCAGACCCCTGTCCTCGACCATTTGCCGCAATCCTGCAAGTTCCGGACCGCCGCCGACACACACGAATCCAATATCGGTCCTTCCCAAATTCTTGATATATTCTGCAACCTCCACGAGGATATCCAAGCCGTCCTGAACATTCATGCACCCCACATATCCGACAAGGTAGCGTTTGCCGTTTTTGAGCGCCGGATTGGAAGAGACAGCTTTGAAGGTTTGAGGATTGGGCCCGTTGCGAACGATGAATACGTCATCCGCGGACAGGCGGCCTCTGTTCGTAGCTAAATCCTTATAGCTTCCGTTGGTTACCATCACAACGTTGCTAAAACGATAGGTAGCCTTCTCCAGCCAAAGCAAAACCTTGTGGATGGTTCCTTTCTTGCCCCCTTTAGCGCAGTACAGCTCCGGGCTGGCATCATGATGATCGAAAATGTACTTTACTCCGAAGAGTTTGAACGGTAGAGCGACCAAAGCGATATCGTCGGGTGGATTACAGCCCTGAATGACGTCGAATCCGTGCCGTAGGTAGATCCACCAGGTGTACACGAACTCCCACAAGAGCGACCAGGCGTACTCCCACACGTAGCCGAGCGGCGTGTGGCCTTCCCTCGGTGTAGGATGTCTGTAGATCCGAATTCCATCGATCATCTCGTGTCCCCGAGGCCAATCCCTGCGCCGGGGAGATAGAACTGTCACATCGTATCCATTCGCACGAAGTGAGCGAGCCTCCTGAAGGACCCGCGGATCGGGCGGGACCGACTGGTTTTGCACGATAATGAGAACTCTTCTCTTCACAAAACGTCCCGAAGGGGTCAAGATAACGTTAACAAACTGACGAATCCAGTGCCCATCGAAGGCTCAGTCAAATACACCATATGTTCCGTGGTTGCCTCCCCGAAGTTCGCGATCCGCACGAGATCCACGACGCACTGACCGTCTTGGAGCCGTTCTCGTATCATGTGAAAACTCCGTGGCCTTGTTGCCGATCACAATGGTCCGCCCGTGCTCTAGCTAGAGAACTGCGGCGATGTCATCGACCATCAGTTGGGCGACGTGCGGAATGCGGTTCAGAATGAAGTCTCGATTGGCGCCCACCAATTTGCTATTTACACATTCTTGTCATGGTTGCCGTCGATCTGCCTCGCGGTGCCTATGCAAACGAAGGACAAGTCGTTTCTTGGATGGTTCTGATTGGGTCTTGGATCGTGGACTACCGGTGCTTGCACCGCGTCGGCGATGATCTCCTTTATGTTATGTTCGCCTCGATGATTGGGGACTGGCCGGCGTTGATGAGGTCGACTTTTGTGGTTACCCGATCTCCCCGATCCCATCGTACCCATCTTTGGCGAAACACGCGGCACAGACCGGGCCGACATAACCCAAACCGACGACGCTAACTTTCAACGGATCTCCTTTTCTCTATGCGCCTCGTGACTTGGGTTACCGCAGATTCCGTGGTGTGCCAGCGCGTGCGGCGCTACTGCTCCATTGCAAGTCCGCGGTGCTGGTTTTGGGCGCTAGAGGCGAGTCTTTCATTGTCCTTCCACGGAGCAGGAAGCAAAGGCTCCTAAACATCTGTGATTGAGCCCAACGATGCATAGGTGTGCCGTCCCAACCCAGGAGGAGCTGACGGCTTCTGAAGGAGCCGTCCGGCCTTTGCCACACGCTAAGGACTTCGTGGACAACCATCGACATTATGCCGTCAAGCTCCGGAAACCGCCCTCTTAGCAATATGGCTAGGTTGACGCTTTCTGCATAATCGTATAGCTCTCGACGGTAAACGATCAGTCGGGGAGGACGGGAGAATGGTCTAGGCAAACCTCGTTGATCGAACAAGCTTGTGACATAGTAGCCCACTCCGCGCTCAATCGCGGCGGTACACCTCGGGTCGCCAGTAAGCATCTGGATCTTCGCGAGCGCCTTCAGCACAAAACAAGTGTGAAAATGGTCGATAAAATGTCTCTGCCCGTCGTTGGCGTAATACCAGGAGCCGTCTGGATTCTGCGACTCAAGGACGAAATTCAGATTTCTTTCCGCAATCTTGCGGTATTGTTCCTCTGAGAAATCCGTAGCCGCACTCGTCAGGAGAAACGCTCGATAGGCGTTGGCATTTACTACACCTACCGAATTCTTAGGGTCTGGCGTATAGGAACAGGTTGACGCGCTGGCCGAGGTTTCAAAATCTTGGTAGTCCTGAACGGCGTGCTGGGCGATCGATCGCATGATTTGGCGCCATCGATCCTCTCCGTCCATCTGATAAGCTTCTTTAAAAGCCTCGTACACATACGGTACGGTCGTGATGAGGGGTGTGCCTTTATGGATTGTGCCGCGCACCGTCTCCCAGTTGAACGGGTATCCCCAGCAATAATTCTTGTATCCGGGGCACCGGGTCCGCTCGAGAACGTCGAGAAAATGCAACCCCCGTCTGTAATATTGCTCTTGGCCAAGAGCCTGCCCGAGGAAAAGAAACGCCATCGCGTAATGAGCATCGGCTATGGGAAAGCGCTGAGGGTGCCAGAATAGCCTCCGGGCTTTGGGGACGAATGCCTCGCAGAACACCATGGGACATACCGCTAGGGTCCCCCAAGACGGCTTCCTGTAATAGAGTGCTTTGGCGCTCTGTCCAAGACGACCCGCGTAGAAGCTCTGAAAGTCGTATGAGTTTTCTCCGTAGTGATCGAGCCACTCGATAAACCGTAGAACGCCTTTCAGAGTTTGCTCATTGGCTCGAACTGTTGTTTCAGTTTTAACATTACTGCCTCGTTTCGCAGGTTGAGGCCGATCAGGGGCGCATTTCATCTCGCATCCAGAAAGAGGCGGTTTGTCAGTTCCAGGGTAATGAGCCTATGAATCTCGGTCGTGTAATTGTGGTCACCCTTGAGGTGACCGTTTACGATGGTTCGGACCACTTCGGGCACGATGTAAGGCCGTGTGAGCGAGCGTCGGTCGAACAGTACTTCGCGGACGTAGTCTGCCAGCTCATCGCGATACCATACACGAAAGTGAAAAACCTTGTGGCGGCCCAGCCAAAGCCGCTCTAAACGCAGTCGCGCAAACAAGTGGTCCAGCCGCGCGACCCACTGTGGCATACCGTAGTCATAGGCGTATTCCGCCTTGAATAGGAACTCTAAAAAGCCGCGCGCGAAGATGTTGAGACCCCCGACATCGCGGTCCGTGCGGAGCCTGGCTAGGGCCGGACTCCCGTCTCGGATGAGCCGCTGCCTGCCTTTCTCATTGGCGGAGACCGAGCCGGGAGCCCGATACACCATCTTGACCACATCGTTGTCGAGATACGGTGAGCGAACAGCCACCTGGGTTTGCTCCAGGCCAAGCACGCCATAGTGGTGCCAAGGCGACTGGCGGAAAGCGACAAATGTAACAGGATGGACCTGCTGGCTCGTATCGTAAGTCTCTTTGGCGGCGTGGATCTGCGATAACACGTCCGGGTGGAACAGGCCTGGAGCGGGTTGGTTCGCTTTGAACATCACCGCGTGCAGAAGCATTTCGCTTCCGTACGTCCCGACTATCCTGACAGGGGCTATCTCTCGGGCTCTCTCATTCACGTAGAGATCCGGCGAGCGGCTGAGGTCCACACAGGCATCCGTGAGGTATATCGAGCGCTCCGCGTAATGTGGGAAGCGTGAGAGAAACTCCTTACCAGCAGTGATAACCTGGTGCGGCTGTCCGCAGATCTTTGCCACTTTGCGAGCTAAACGAACATCCTGGTTGTCTCGATACATACTGCCGAACGTGTAACAAGGCAGCGAGCCTGGGGGCGCCTTACGCCAAGCCATGATGATGCGGGTATCCAGGCCGCCGGTGAGCGAGACACCGACGCGCTCGTGGCCATTGAAGTAGCGCGGCAGACTGAGCACGAAGGCGTCCCGCAGTTGAGTGTAGTATTCTTCCGGCGCGAGCGGTTGCTGTTCTTCCCATTCGGCTGGGTCGAAGTACGCGGCCTTCTTCTGTAGCACGCCGCCACGGAAAAGCCAGGCAGCGCCGGGTGGTAGGACATAAATGGCCGGAAAGAGAGTTCTGTTCTCCAGCACGCAGCCGCACACGATGAATTCTCCAAGGCCGCGAGGGTCGGTGTCGCGCAACTCGGGGCGGACCTTTAGGATTGCCTTTGCCTCTGCCGCAAAGTAAAAGGCGTCATTCGCCTCGTGGTAGTAAATCCGTTGCAAACCGAATCGGTCATTGAAAAGCATCACAGTTCCGCGCGCGCTGTCGGCGGTCAGACCATGAAACCTGCCATTCAATCCTTTGGGAAAATCTGACTCCTCTTCAAACCGATGCACTAAGTATGACGGTCCCTCTGAGGCCACTGCATGTCCGCGTTGTCGAAGGGCGCTAACCATGCCTGGTTCCGAAAATTCCTCGCCTGAAAAGATCAGCGTGACGTTCCGGCGCTCGTTGTGTAGCGGCATACCATCGGCAAAGCACCCCCGCCGTGCAACCCATCCCACATAAACGCCCTGTTCGCTGTCAATCCAGGTGCCGCTGACGTAGAATGGCTCGTGGCAAAGGGACTCTACCATTTTGAGCAACTGGCTCTCTGCGCTTGCTCTTGGAAGATTGGTGATCAGGCCGACGATTCCGGGCAATTCGCGACTCTCTAAAGCGTTTCCGGCTTCAAGTGAAGCTTGCGTTGGTACCAAGCGCTCCGCAACTCGCGTAGTTTTGCCGCCACAGTCTCAGGTATTCGCTCAGACAGTCGCTGGTGTAACCCCATGGCAAAAGCCAGCGACCCCCAACGGGTCAGCGGCGCGTAATAGCGAGGTATATCAACGCGTCGAAAGCCATTCCGTTCCTTGAAATCGCTTAGGCTGCTCCGCAGCTTTTTCCCGTACGCAAATTTCGAGTACACTAAATAAGAAATACCTCGGTCCGCACAAGATCGAACGGCTTGCCGGATCAGCGCATTCGTGGGCGACTTGTCCCTGTATTCCAGCAATGAGACTATGTGCATAATCCCCGCTTGAGTCCAAGTGTCGTCAGCAGTGAGCTTGATGAAACCGACTAGTTTGTCGGCATCAAATGCTCCGACAAAGATGCTCGAGTCAAGAAATGTTGCACTCACTTCGCGCACGGCTTCAAGGCTCTTGCCATAATGAGGAAACAGCCTTTCCTGGCGAACGGGGCACTCGTTGTAAATCTCCCAAATTCCCCGAACGAGAGCATCGTCAAAGGGCACTTCTCGAACCACAATTCCCTTTTTTTCAGCTTGCTTGGCTTTGTTCCGGGCCTTGAACCCGATCTGCTGCGTCCACCAGTGGTCAAATGTCGAGACCGGCAGTACAGCCATGTTGTCCAGCTCCATGGGATAGGGATGTTTCGGAGAGGTCTCAGGCAATTTCTGCATGAAGGTAAAGAGGTCAACTCGTATTTTGGATCTACGTAGCTCGACAAGGAGTTGCTCCGGATCGTCCAGAAACTTGTATCCGTCCCCGTCGATGTGCGCAATACGGCAAAGATGTCCTTGGATCTCGACCTCTCTTCTGCAAAGATTCATGCTCGGCATCTCGGCCTCATCCATTCTTGACTTTGAGGTAACCGAACGCTCGCGCATTAATGCGCATTATCAGGAAAGCAGCGACGTGACCGTGCAGTGCCAGCATTCCACCACCCGCGTATGACCAGTGTGATCAGGCCCGGAATGCCATGTGAACCTGATGACCGCATCCTGCGGCGTCTCGCCTGGAAAGGAACTCCTTCACTTTGTGAACAACTTGGCGCTGATGGTCGAGTTGGAGTTGCCCGTACATCGGCAGAGAAATGACTTCTGAGGCGATCCGCCCTAATGCCGGAAAGACAGCTGATCGCTCGCTCGCAGAATTCCCGTCCGAATCATCCAGCCGGGCTGTTGTAGCCTTCCATGTCGTGATGGGACTTGAACCCCCTACTGTACAGCCGCCGCGCGCGTTAGCTCCTGCAACAGAGCGCCGGCTTTCTCAGGCGGAATGAAGCTGGCTATCCCATCTACCACTCGAGCCTGCTGCTCAGGGGTCAACTGCGGGAACATAGGCAGCGAGAGGATTTCGGGCGCAACCATCTCGCTGACCGGGAAGGCTCCGGGTCTGTAGCCCAGGTATTCATACGCTTTCTGAAGATGCAAGGGCACCGGATAATGGATTCCCGTGCCGATGTTCGCTTCTGCTAGCTGGGGAATAACGCCCTCGCGCTCCGGCATTCGGGTTACGTAAAGGTGGTAAACGCTCTTTGCCCAGTCGGGCTCGTACGGCGCAAGTCCCGGCACGTTCACTTGCGTGAGCAACTCTCGATATCGGTCCGCGGCTTGGCGCCGGCTTGCATTCCAGGCATCCAGACGGATGAGTTTAACGCGCAGGATCCCGGCCTGAATAGCATCCAGCCTGCCGTTGTAGCCTTCCATCTCGTGGTAATACTTGCGAGTCTGACCGTGGTCGCGGAGCATGCGGATTCTTTGGGCGATGCCCGCATCGTCCGTGGTGACGGCTCCGGCCTCGCCACAGGCGCCCAGGTTCTTTCCGGGATAGAAGCTGAATGCGGCAGCTCGTCCCATCGAGCCCGCCATCCGCCAGCGATTCTCTCTCGCGGAAAAGTACTTGGCCCCGTGAGCCTGACAGGCATCTTCGATTACCGCCAGATTGTGACGCTCGGCCAGTTCCAGAATCGCATCCATGTCGCACATCTGTCCGTACAGGTGTACCGGGACAACAGCCGCTACACGCCTCCTCGTTGCCTTGTCGATCGGCCGGCCGGAATCATCGATGGTGCACTCGATCTCCAGGTACTCGCGGAGCTTTTCCGGGTCCATATTGTAAGTGCGTTCATCGATGTCCACAAACGCAGGATGCGCTCCGGCTTGGGATATAGCTTCCGTGACGGCAATGAAGGTGTTGGGAACCGTAATGACGATGTCGCCGGGCTGGATCCCCGCCGCGATCAGGGCGAACCTCAGCGCATCAGTACCGCTCCCAACCCCGACACAATGCTGGGAATCGCAGAAGCCGGCGAAGTCTCGCTCGAATTCCTCAACCATCGGACCACCGATGAAGCCGCCGGTCCTCAGCGCCGCGTCAAAAACAGCGCACAACTCCTCTTTCAACTCCTGATGAGGAGCAACCAGATCCAAGAACGGAATTCGATTTGTTGTATTCATTTCGCTGCCCCACACGCCACAGCCGCAATTGAACGCAAACGACGGGCCGGATTTCCCGCCACTATCGTGTTGGCGGGCACATTGCTGGTTACAACGCTTCCGGCACCGATGATTGCATTTTCGCCAACCGTGACCTTCGACATGATAGTGGCCCCGGAACCGATCGACGCACCCTTCTTAATCAGGGTTGCTTCCACCTGCCAGTTGGCTTCCGTCTGCAACTGCCCGCCGGTCGTGGCTCTCGGATAGCTGTCGTTGATGAAGGTCACCCCATGCCCCACAAAAACTTCGTCTTCGATGGTGACTCCTTCGCAAATAAAGGTGTGGCTGGAGATCTTGCACCTTTTCCCGACTATTGCGTTCTTTTGAATCTCGACGAACGCTCCGATCTTCGTTTCGTCCCCGATCTCGCATCCGTAAAGATTGATGAATTTCGAAAGTCTCACGCGCGCGCCAAGCTTCACGTCTGGCGCGATGCACTGGTAAGTATTCATAGCTCGACGGCTCTTCCCCGCCCCTGCAGCGATCGGTCGGCCGCCTCGAGCATCTTCACGATTCGAAGGCCCGCCGCGCCGTCGTTGAAGGGTTTCTGGTTCCTAGAGATACAATCTACAAAATACCCCACCTCCGCCGCCAAAGCCTCGGCTTGGTCCACTTTGGGCGCCCACATGTCACCCGAACGGTAGCTCACGAGCAGGTCGTATACGCTCTCACCGTTCTTGATGTTCACGCCTTTGTCGTACACTTTGATTTTCTCGTCCGCTTCCAGGTCGTTCCACACGAGCATCTTCTTTTCGCCCCCAATGAGGGTGGTCCGCACCTTGACCGGCGAGAGCCAGTTCACGTTGATATGGGCGATCATCCGGTCGGCAAAGTAGATCGTCAGATAGGCCAGATCCTCAAAACCATTTAGGTGGATCTGGCCGGTGGCAACCAGGGCTTCTGGTTTCTGTCGGATCAAATGATCCATGACGGACAGGTCGTGAGGCGCCAGGTCCCAAATCACATTGACGTCATGCTGGAACAGCCCCAGATTGACCCTCGTCGAATCGTAGTAATACAGACGCCCCAACGTTCCGTCATCAATCAGTTCCCGCATCTTCTTGACGGCGCCGGTAAACAGGAAGGTATGGTCGACCATGATCTGTAGGTGCTTTCTGTCAGCCAGATCGATCAATTGCTCGGCTTGAGCCCCAGTCGAGGTAAACGGCTTCTCCACGAAAACGTGCTTGCCGTTCTCGAGCGCGGCCTTGGCGAGCTCAAAGTGTGTCCATACGGGCGTGACCACGGCCACCGCATCAATGGTCGGCGACGTTGTCGCCTCGTGGACGTCCGATGTCACCTGCACATCGGCGTAAGCTTGTTTTGCGCGCCGCAGCACGTCCGGGCGCTTGTCGCAGATAAGGGCGAGTTCACAACCGTCCTGCTCGTGAAAGTTACGCGCGACACGAGGTCCCCAGTAGCCGTAACCGATGACAGCAATGCGAATCATTAGACGTCCTTCTCTGGTGAAAGCCCGAAATCGACTTTCGGATCAATAGGCGCCATCGGATTTCAAAACCGCCAGCGGGGTTCTAAACAGGATTTTGATATCCATCCACAACGACCACGATTTGGCGTATTCCAGGTCCATACGGACCATTTCGTCGAACGGAACCCTGCTTCGCCCCGCAACCTGCCACAAGCCCGTTATCCCGGGTTTGACCGCCACCAAGCGCCGTCTATGCCATAAGCAATGGCGCGCGAACTCGTACGGAATGGGCGGGCGCGGGCCCACCAGCGACATATCTCCCCGCAATACGTTGAAGAATTGCGGAACTTCGTCGAGACTCGTGCGTCGCAGAAATTTGCCGATGCGCGTGATCCTCGGATCATTGGTCATTTTGTATACTGGCCTGTGATTCGGCTGTCCTTCCGCGATTACCGTCCCGGCGATATAGCTGCTCACATATTGCTCGTGGGTGGTGTGATCGGTCGCAGCGTACATAGACCGAAATTTGAAGAATGTAAACTTCTTGCCATGTCGCCCCAATCTCTTCTGCCGAAAAAACACCGGGCCCTTCGAGGTAAGCTTGATGGCGGCTGCGATTATCAAGAATAGGGGTGATGAGAGAAGCAGCGCCAGGGTGCTCCCGAGAACATCTGTCGATCTCTTCAACGCGTGGGACACTCTCCGCGCTTCCATCTTTTGCATTAGGTCCGGGTACAAGCGAGAGCGATCACCGGGGCCACCGTTGTCCCAATCCTCGGGATAGATGTGGAAGGAAAGACTAATCTCGTTCATGGCCTCGATCGTCAACGTGCGGCCCAGTGCAGCAGTTACCTTGCTCAGGAGGGCCCTTGCAACTTCCGTTCCACATGCCGTTCCAATCTCGGTGAAAATAATTCCTATGACCGATTCTGCGTACCAGCCCTTGATGTCAGTCTCGCGGATGGAGTGCGCGAGAGCCGCAACAATTCGCCCGAGTGCTTCCTCCTTCGATAAGCCTCTGACCAGTCTGCTGGAGTCGAGAACCATCAACACAAAACGTCGCCCAGAGCGCTCCGTTCGCTTACGCTCTAAACCGAGCCTTTTCATGAAGAGTTCTTCAGATAACATCTCCAAACCCGAAGAGCTCGCAGAAACGACATGGCCGTTTGAACCGGCTCGGGCCTTTGCTGTACGCAGTATGTTCCTCACAAGCCTCAGTCACCTTTCTGAGTATTTGGTGGTTTGGTGTGAATGTGGTCAACCGTCAGGGCAACCATCAGTATTCACAACTTGAGGTTGTCCGACATGGAGTAGCTGTGACGACGTCATTGCCGCCGCGTTGCCTCGACCGTACGGCGCGAAAACGATCCGCGGGAATCATTTCAGCAGCAACGGCCTAGCGGTTTCGGGTCTTTCGCTCGGCGTCATTCTCAGGGAAGCCCCACTGGGCGTTGCTTCACTATCTGAGACAACCGGTCAACCTTTCGTTTGAGGTCGTCGAGCTCTTCGGTGACCTCCCGAGTCCCCCCCCTGGCTGCCGAAGCGAAGGGCTCAGAACTCATGATCAGTTGTCTGAGAAACCCCGACACACTATTCGCGCCCCGGCCACGGCTAATCCGCTCGAGGGTCTGATACTCGTCCTGTGTAACACGGACACTGACAATACGATTGCGCCTGACAAAACTCAAATGGATTTCACCTCAGTAATTCGGGTGCCTCCAAAGGTTACCTGTCTGAAGGAAACATAATCTTGACGCATCCTCGCGGAAGCATTCGCACCAACAGCGATCTCAGCTTCCGTCTATGCGCCGACCGGTATCCGGCCGTGGTTCCACATTCTCACGCCACAGAGGACGGCGCCAAAGGTGTCGCTGGGCTGCTGGAGCAGACGGCCTTCTTGGCCTCCACGGTCGAAAAGGCCGCACCGCGCCGCGTTGCGATCGGCCGTACCCAATCCCGGTCGACCTCTACAGCGACCGAGCGTCTGAGGATCTCAACAGAGACAACCAGACGGCAAGTGCTCTTTTCGCTGATAAATATACCTTGAACCCCTTGGAGTGGGCCGCACTCCACATGGACCAGATCGCCACGCTCGAGGAAGGGCCAAGGTGTAAGTTGCAGGCCCGACGCACATGACGCTTGGATTCGTGCGATCTCCTCGCTGGGAAGCGGTTCCGGCTCCCTTCCTCTTCCCACGATGCTAGACACGCCCGGCGTCATAAGGACTGGGAGCCGCCGGACCGGGTCAAGGCGACAGAATAGGTACCCCTTGAATAGAGGAAGAAGCACACTCTTCATGCGTCCAGAAGACCGATGCCAACTTTGGTACAACGGAAGAAGTTGCTCGTATCCCTTGAATTCTAAGAGCGCAGATACGGACTTTTCGTGCTTTGGTCGAGTCTGCACCGCGTACCAGATGGCGGCGTCGGAGTTTGGTCTACCGAACGATTCTTGCATCTTTTTGCTCCAATCCGCGCCAATAACTCTATTTTACGCCTGAGAGTTATGGGGTCGTGTCGATAGGCTACCGCCCTCTTAGGGTCTCGAGGGCGTTCTAAAGTGGCGCTTTAGATTCACTTGCGGCGACCGTTTCTTATTTGTAGTACGTACAAGAACAAATTGTCAACAGTAAATTCGCCAACTTTGCAGTGCTAGATACCATGCTAATCCTCTTACATGAGTCGAGCGCCGACCCTTGCCATGACTTTACTCAACTCCCCAGTGTCTATTGGGTCACGACGACAACTTCCCGCTCAGCGCGGCCTCGTGGCAGTTTCCACACGGCGCGTTAATTCGGTTTCATCACGGACATTTTGTTTCAGTTGTAACGGGCTAGCAGTTGCTGAAATGCGCTGTTTTTCAGCGGGACGTAACCCGCGTAATGCCACTTGAAGGTGGACACAGCCTAAAGTCCTTCGACCCGCCTATGTACTCGGCCAAGAAATCCCGTGTATACTAACGTCTGTCGGCACCGACCTCAACTGATGGTCGTCGGAATCTATTCCAACCTTGTCATCGCCGCAGCCGCGGCGCCAAGCCCGTTAGCTGGGAACACTTCCGTGTTCCGATCCATCTGTTACGATTCTCGGTTCGCCACGTCCCGTGTTATAGCTTGGTTTGGCCTCCTTGCCTCTGCCCAGGTGCGGCGCATCGGCACCGGCGCGGGATTGGTGAGTCTGGTTGCCCATTTTCAGGATCGTCCGGCGGCTGGACCGCGATTCCGCACGGTCAATGCCACTTGCCAGCGGAACCCGTCCGCAGTCGGCTCCAGTACGGCGAATGCGTCCATGTTGGTATGCGGGACATGTCAACTTAATCTTGCTGATCGTGTATAGTTCCGCCGATCGACAAGCTACCGCCCCGTCAGGGTCCCGAGCGCGCTTTTCGAAGTGGCGCTTCGAATTCGCTTAGACAGCGACCGCTTCTCATTTGTATTACTAAAGAAAACATTTGTCAACGGCTTTTTTTTAGATTTTTCGTACTGCAGATACTATTACTTTCGCCTGTAGATACACCACAGGGCGGCATCCGAAGTAACTCCTCTGAACGCTGGGTGGTGTTTATCAGTTAGCTTATTGAATCCTGCCCAATTTTGTATTCTTCGTAAGTGCCTGGAATCATAGAGGCTATCGACGGTTGTCGAGTAACGCAAGCCACGCGGATCGTCGAGGCTGATGAGATTTGTCTACGATCGGAAATCTGCTTAGGTGCCCTTCGAGCCTGCCTAAATATCACCAGCTAAGCTTTCACAGCAGCGGCTTGCTCCAAACCCGTATACGTGCTATCGAGGGCAGCTGCAATTCAAGCTCTAGGTCGCGGACCCATCCACCCGGTATCCGGTTTCAAGTTGTTGCCTGGCAGATGGAACCTTGGTTCTGCTTAGGTACTACTGAGTAACGCCAGCAATGTGGGCAAGCCCTCGCTGAGGAATCGGCGCCTGCGCAAGAACACGGGCGCGCGCCTTCTCATCGAAGATTTTGCGATGATCGCGCATTCGGCCTGTCCCGAGCGGCACCGAGAAACGCCCAATATCCACAAAAAGCGATGCTCTCCGTGGGCTCGGCTGCTGGTTCACGCGCGCCCGCAGGGCAATTCTTGCAGGCCTCCAAATGAGGCTGCTTCGGCGATCCGGATGCCGTATGGGAATCCGACCCCGTAGGGCAGCAACATCTACGGATTATGCAACAAAGCTTTATGCGCGACGTTAATCCGCCCGCCTTCGAGCGCTTCGCTAAAGCAGACATGCGGCACCTGGTCAGAACACACGCCAAAGAACAGCGCGTTGAGCCGGGCGCTACTGAGCAGGGACCTGCGCCTCTACTATGTTCGAAGGTACGCTCACACCACCTTGATTGTTAATGGCTGTGGCATAGTACCAATAAGTCTGCCCAGCCTGGACGGCAGTGTCGATGTACGTGCATACTGTCGGACCGCACGTGGTCGCTGATATCGAATTCAGAATCGGATACGGTTGGGGGGGGACGGTCGTAATCTTCACCGGAAACCCCGCCGACAATACCTTCGCCCTGCTGGTCGGAGTGTTCGTCGCTGCAATATCATCCGAAGAACTGGTCCTGATTAGCCCGGCCGCTGTCGTCCCGCTCGTGCTCATCGGTACCAGCCCTGGGACGGGCGATGCAGGTTTGAGCGCCACCAGCTGCATCGTCCAACCCTGGTTCGCCGACCCCGTCGCCGCATACGCGCCCGCCTTGCCCGCCTGCTCGTCCTCAATCAGATTGGAATTGAAGTTCGAGCGAGTAGCGAAGCCGGAGCCCGCCGTGCAGGCCCAGTCCCCGACGCAGTAACCGTAGACCATATCACCGGACATAGTTGTTGTGACGTTGCCGCTAGAGACCGTACCGGCGTTGCCTGAGGCACCCGCCTCGGCATCAATCGGATTCGTCGGACTTACGCCGGAGTATTCGGTAAGATAAAGTTCAAGCCAGCCGGAGTTCGCGGACAGGTTGACCGTCACCGTATCCGCGCCGCCCTTAATGTTATTCGCATAGTAGACACGGCTGCGGGACCCACCTGGAGAACTCAATTGGTTTCCTACCGGAGTAAATATGTTACCTTGGGAGTCAGTCACGGAAGATGGGATGGCACTCGTATTATAATCGAATGCGACGAGAATGAGGTCTCCGGCGACGGTATTTGAGGGGAAGGAAAGCGACAAAGAGCTGGCGGAGCCGGACGCAGCGTTGGCGACGATCTGCACAAACGAGAGTCGCGTGGCTGTTCCGATAGTCAGCGTCAGAGTAGCGTTCCCGGTGCCGCTAGCGTTAGTCGCGCTCAACGTCACTGTCGATGTTCCCGCTGTCGCCGGCGTTCCTGAAATCAATCCGGTTGTACTGCTCACCGACAGCCCGGCCGGCAAACCCTTCGCCCCATAACTGGTCGGAGTATTCGTCGCTGTAATCTCATACGAGAAAGCAGTCCCGACGGTCCCGCTCGCCTTCGTTGGGCTGGTGATCACAGGCGACGCAACTGTGGTCCGGTAGATGTTGTAGCTGGTTACATTTGAGGAAGTGCTGGGAGTCCAGCTCAACGCCACAGTGGGGGAAGTTGCAGGAACTTCAGTCTCCGCCAAGGATTCGCCGTGGGAAGCTGCTGCGACTCCCGTCCCCGATAAGGCTAGAATAACGGTTGGATCGAGCGCATTACTTACTAAAACAACACTGCCACTTATATTCCCGGTTGTCGCAGGAGCAAAGGTCACATTGAAGCTCCGGGTGTGTCCCACCGGCAACGTAAGCGGGAGAGACAGTCCACTAATGCCGAATGCAGAACCGGAAACCATGGCCTTGGAAATTGTGCTACTGGCTGTCCCGGCCCCGGTCAGGGTTACAGTCTGGGTACTACTGCTCCCCGCCATAACGTTGCCGAAGCTAACACTGGATGGGGCGCCGACCACCGGAATGATACATGCTCCTCCCGGCATGGCACTGGCAAGCACTGCTTGTACAAATGCGGGGTTGCACTGTCCGAATGGGGCTCTGCAGTCAGTGGGTGCAAGGGCCATATCAGTCGCTAACTCCACATCTAGAACGTTCACCGTTTTGTCCTGATTGAGGTCGCAGGCACTGATGGAACCTTCGGCTATAAATGAAGCGGTGCTGCTGGCGTACGTGCCTGCCGTACTCTGGTTCCACTGGGCGCCATATGCCCCGGTCGAAGTAGTAATCAGATGTGCCCAGCCGGCCCCGTCCACCATGGAATCGTTGGTGAATACGTTACCCGGATATATACCACTTTTGGCGTTCTGCGAGTTAACTGCAGAGATAATCACTTCGTCAGCCGACGTTGTCGTAATCTTCGCGCCAGATGGGCTCGCGCTCGCGGCCTGATTGTTCAACACTGCCGTGCCATCAAGAGGGGAAGCGGTATCAATCCCGGAAAACTCCCAAATAACCGCGCTTCCTACGATGCCCGGCGGGCTGGTGGTAATCGTCAGCGATGTCGCCCCCCCAATGCTGTTCTTCGCGTACCAGATATCCAAAATTGCGTTGTGTATGGAATCGGTCGATTTCGCGGCTCCGGCTTCGCCATAACTGTTGCCGGCATTGTCGCTCATACTGGTGATGACAGCTGCTGTCCCTGTTCCTCCTGCTGACTTCCACGCAACCGCGATTAGATGGCCGTTGCCTGTCGTAGGGATCGTGCAATTGGATGGAAAGGATTGTTCGCCACACGACGTTACCTGCACCAGACCGATCTGCGCCCGGGCGAAGGGAGGATGTACGAAGAGCCCGGCCATCAGCAATGCAAGAACAACATTACGTATGAGAGACACGCGGCAATGCGGATCATTGCCGGAAATGGAGCCGATGGCGCTGGCGCTTCTTGGCAGACTAATCCCGGACCGCCCGATGGCTCTATTGACAGGAGGTTGCGAGCCTAAGCTCTTCGAGAAGTGCCAGGACCAAGAGCAGAAATGGACCCGAGGAAGCCGAGAAAAGAGAGGCTCGAAAACGCCTTGCGCGATTTGTTTTGTTCTCTTCGGGACTACGGGTTGCATCAGGTCGCCTTTAAGGTAACTGGCTTCGGGTACGCTCACAAGTTGCTTTTGGTTAGGGAAATAATCGAGGATGCTGTCGGTTTGGTGGTATTTCCGATACCCCCGTTCGCTAGCTGCGGGGAGCTGCCGCCTGCAATCGACCTGCCCACGAAAGCGCTATTCAGGGCATGAGCGATTCTCGCGATATCCAGATGATCGCTTGTGCGAAACGCTTTTCTCCCAGACCATGATGGGCGTCTGGATTGAGCCGATGGTGCCCAAAGCACAGGAGGATCGCCGAGAAGTCAGAGGTCCTCAATATCAAGCCCCTCACCCTTCATCGATGACATAAGTCCCCGGAGTTTCAAAGGGTACTTTAAGGAGGCCCAGCGCGATGTTCTTGGGTCAGCCATAGGGCGCATCCGATGTGGCTCGCGTACGGCGGTGGATACGCTGATGGAGATCATGAACGACGTGACGGCTCCCGTTGGTACCCGTGTGCTACCTTCCAAATTTGTGCTTTTCCAGAGCTGTGCACAGAGACGGAGAATCTGAGCAGCCCTACGTAACATTTTATCAGGGCTAGCGAAAAGTGCCCGCTAGACACGTGAATGCATCCGCGGCACCCATGCTTGATCAGCGAAGATTAAAACTGGCGATGCCCACAGACTGTTGACACTGGCCAATTCAGCCATTGGCGGGAAATTTGGCTTCGCCGTCCGATACCCCTGCTTGACCGGAGCCCTGGCGGGCCGCGGTCCCCAGATGCAACGAGCCGATGTTCTGCGGGTTAATCTCTTTCGCACCGGCTTTCTCAGTGACTGCCTCAAGGGAGGTAACTGAGACTTTAGATCATGTGGTCGCCAGGCACATCACTACTAGTCGGCAATCCCGCTCGGGGGCTCGTGCATAGGCATTAATCGGTTTACGGATGCGAATTTCTTACATCTCCGGTATTCCCGCTGGTCGCGAGTCGAAGATCACTGCAATCCTAGGTAGGCGTTTACGAAAACCCTTGCTGAGTGACTGATTCGGAGCCGCCCCTAAGCATCTCGCAAACCAAAACCCATATACACACCGATTGCGTGGTGTGCTTCTCAAACCGCTACAGGTGTAAAAACTACCAATTCACAATGCTCGGCACGTCGCCGACACCTTGTGCTAAGTCCTCCCATATCATGGACTAGCCCGATCGGTGCGCTTGGCAATCCACTTGCTAGTATTTAACCTTACAAATTATTAAGTTTCCTTCGGCTTTTAGGGTGCCCTGAATTGCTCACCGAATGTTGGGCGGAGCGGGCCGTAGGGGATTACCACGTCGATTTCAGTGAATTGTGCTGGAACCGGCGACGACCAACTCATGATAAAACACAACATTGCAATCTCGCCAGAACCGCCAACGCGAAGTTGCGCCCGTTGCGGCGGCCACTTTCGCGCCTCGGGACGGGAGTATAGTTGTCCGGCTTGTCGCAAACCCAACGTAGCGGTCCCTGAGTCCGCTCAGCACGCCGAACTGTCGTTTCGCGAGCAGCAGATCGTGGCGCTGATCCGCCAGGCGAAAACCAACAAGGAGATCGCCTATGACTTGTGTCTTGCCGAGGGCACAGTAAAGGAATACCTCTATCGTATCTTTCGAAAGTTAGCTGTGAGTAATCGGACTGAGCTGGCATTGCGATCCCCTCGCGAGATTATACCGCTGGATTCGCGGTCTGTTTCGGGACGGGATCGTTATTTTGAGCCGACCGGTTGAACAGGTGGCTAGCACAACCTGTGCTATTTCTGAATTCGTCCAACTGCTAGCACCTTATCGTCTATCAGTCTGGACCTTCATCTGAATTCCCTTTAGTTCGTATTGCAACTCGCCAGGATTCTATTGAGGCCGATATTGGGCTTACTAACCAACTAAATTCAACGTTGAGTCAGTGGAGTAAGACGGCTATGATTTACCAACGATGTGCCTTTTAAGGTCGAGGTGTGTGGCTTCTCTCGGATTTTTCATGTCAGTCTCCGTTGTCTTCTGTCAATCGGATACCTTGGCCCTGTCATCCAGTAGTGCTATCCCTGGAGGCGCTGTCTCCCTTAATTTGTCACTTACCTCTTCGCCGGGAAGCCGGCCGGCCGGTATTCAGTGGACCTTTATTTACTCGACATCGGCCATTGTTGCTGACTCGATTTCACCCAGCATCGGTCCGGCTGCTACCGCGGCGAGTAAGTCCCTGTCGTGTACGAGTACCCCAGGCTCTTATACCTGTTTCCTAATCGGAATCGGACCGGGTGGCCTTAACACCAACCCCATCCAAAACGGAGTAGTGGCCGTTCTCAATGTGACGATGTCGGCCGGGACAACAGGCACCACTATCGGCATCGCCAATGCGATCAGTACGTCGCCGGCGGGAAAGGCTATTCCAACTACGGCGACTGGCGGCATCATCGTAGTGGTACCTGAAACGATCACCCTGAGTTGTAATTCCACATCGGTGGTCTCGGGCAGCTCCAGCACCTGCACGATTGAATTAAACCGAATAGCCGGCTCCGCACGGACTGTGCAGTTGTCCACTAATAGCTCTCTGTTGACCATCCCGGCGTCCGTGGCCATATCCCCCGGCGCCCGTTCTGGTACCTTTACCGCGGCCGCTGGTTCCGTGGCTAAGAGCCAAAGCGTCACAATTACAGCGACCCTGTATGTATCTCTCTCAACTATCTCTACGGCCGCAACTTTGAACATTGGCCCACTAACGATGATCACACTATCGTGCGAGCCCACAAGCCTCAACGCAGGCTCTGCCAGCGACTGCACCGTAGACCTTATCAACTCTGCCCCTGCTGGCGGCATCACTGTAGCGCTTTCTAGCGATAACCCTGCCCTGACCGTACCTCCTTCGGTGACTATCCCTGCTGCATCTTATAGCGCCACCTTTCCCGTTACGGTGTCCGCTCGGCCGGGACGCGAACAATCCACTGCTGTCATCACCGCGTCGTTGTACGGCGCATCCCGGTCGGCTCCCTTCACCGCGACCCTCTGCCCCTGTTCCATCTGGTCCGGCTCCGCGCAACCATCTAATCCGGATTCAAATGACCGGCAGGCTGCCGAAGTGGGGATGCAGTTCATGTCGGAGCTATCCGGCTATGTGACCGGACTTCGATTCTTCAAAGCCCCTGCCAACACAGGTACTCATGTCGGCAATCTCTGGTCCGCCGATGGAGAGTTGCTTGCCACGGTGACTTTTACCAATGAGACCCAATCCGGCTGGCAGTCGGCTTATTTCCCGTCTCCCGTGGCGGTCACCGCAAATACTACTTACCTGATCTCGTACAACGCTCCGAATGGACATTACGCTGCAGATCACGGCTCTTTCACCAGGACGCTGAGCAACCCTCCGCTGCGCGCATTGAGCGATGCCCAAAACGGCCCCAATGGTCTCTATCATTACGGCTCTGGCGGATTCCCCTCCACAGGCGCTTCGGCGACGAATTTCTGGGTTGATCCGATCTTCAATACGTCGCCCACCGTCGGCACTGTCACGCCTGTTTCTCTTTGGACTTCGGCAGCGGTTCCGAACATGGCGGCTGTGCCGGCCTCCCAGCCAGCGCAACTCGGCCTGACTTTCATCTCGAGTATCCCGGGCTATGTCACCGGTTTACGGTATTTCAAGAGTCCCGCAAACACCGGTAAGCATCTTGGATATCTCTGGGCTAGCACGGGCCACCTGCTTGGCTCCGTCGCATTTACCAACGAGTCGTCCGCGGGCTGGCAGCAGGCAAACTTTCCCCGCCCGGTCGCGGTTGATCCAAACACCCCCTATGTCATCTCGTACTGGTCCGCGGCCGGACACTATGCAGAGGATACTCGTTACTTTGCTACTTCGGGCATCACCAACCAAATGCTTTATGCCCCGCCGGACGGTCAATATGGTCCCAACGGTGCATTTGCGAACAGCAATATATTCCCTTCCGCCTCGCCGAATTCAAGTAATTATTGGGTTGACGTGGTCTTCTCCGCCGCGGTCGAATAAGTCGCGTGTCATGCAATACTAATCCCCGGCCCGTTGGCGGCATATGCATACGACCAAATGTTGTCTATCTTCCTCCGGTTGGCCTGATTAGCGCCTTACCGGCCGTCCAGAGGTTTACGGAGAAACTAAGGCCGGATGATGCACTACTAGTCATGAACGCTGCAACCGCCATCAATGATCGACCCACGGCCCGGAGTTGCGCTCGTTGCGGAACTGGTTTCAACACCTGCGGGAAAGAGTATACTTGTCCCGCGTGCCGCAAACCCAGAACCCGGTCGGGTCAAAGATCATGTCATGCTCTCTCCTTCCGCGAACAGCAGATCGTCGCCCTCATTACCGAAGCCAAGGCCAACAAGGAAATTGCCTACCGCCTGTGCCTTAGTGAAGGTACCGTGAAAGAGTACCTCTACCACATCTTCCGCAAGCTGAATGTGACCAGCAGGACCGAGTTGGCCTTGCGATCCGTCCGCGATGGCTTCACCGATCGCCTTGACAGCAAGGGCGGCCGCGCCCTTGGGTACGTTCAGGTCCGCGAGTAATAACTCTCTTTGTTGTTGTTTATCCCTTTCTCGCTCAGGGCCATTGCCATCGTGGCTTTGGCCCTTTTTGCGTTTGGATCTCATGATTAATAACACCGGTTTTATAACTGTTTTCATAATAATTAAGGAAGATCACGGCCACTCATTCTTAGGAATGAGATCATGGCCCCTGTTTGTAAGATCGCAATTGTTACATTTATAGTTACCGTTACGCCTGACCTTGCTTTCGGCTTGAGTGACTTACTAGGCTTATCGTCGAGCCTGGTACCTCCGGGCGGCACTGCGTCCCTCAATCTCTCTCTGAGGGCCGGCTCTGGCGGCGGGCCCGCGGGCCTGCAGTGGACTATTACTTATCCACCGTCCGTGATAGCTGACATAAGCGCCAGCCCTGGCCCCGCCGCTATCGCTGCCGGTAAGACCCTGTCCTGCACTGCCGCGTCCGGCACTTACATGTGCCTCTTGACTGGACTAAGTACAAGCGGACTGAACATCAATGTTATCCAGAATGGCGTCGTGGCGGTAGTAACAGCCACCATCTCCCCCGGCGCTCCCACCGCCGCCATAGCGGTCACAAACGCCTTAGGAGCCACGCCGCCTGGCATCGCCGTGCCGATACTTGCGTTGGGCGGTACGATCGTGACCTCCACATCGCGGAGCTTTTCCACCTTGACCTGTAGCCCAACTACTGTCCACTCCGGCGCTTCCGCCACCTGTAGCGTCACCCCGAACGAGGCCGCCCCTGCCGGGGGCGCCATCGTCGGTCTTTCCTCTAACAACGCCCTGCTTACCGTGCCCGCGTCAGTCGCAGTAGGTGCAGGCGCGACCTCCGCCACGTTTGTCGCCGCCGCCGGTACGGTAACCGCGACTCAATTGGCTACTGTTACCGCGACATTAGGCGGTACCTCCCACAGCATTACCTTGAGCCTGACCGATGCCTTGCTCATCTCTGCGTTGACCTGTAGTGCGACAACTCTCGATGCAGGCGCATCTTCCATCTGTACCGTCACTCTTTCAGCCCCGGCTCCGTCCGGCGGTGTCAGCGTGCCGGTTTCTACCAGCAGCTCTACGCTGGGCGTGCCCGCATCGGTAAATGTCGCGGCCGGGTCATCGGAGGCTACCTTCAGGGCGACGGCTACGACTGTACCCCCAGGCGGTGACTCGACCCAATCGGTTCTGGTCACGGCCTCACTCAACGGTGCATCTCAGTCGGAACCATTCACGCTGATCATCTGCCCTTGCTCTCTCTGGCCTTCTACCGCACAGCCGGTCGACCCTTCTTCGACCGGCACTGAAGCCATCGAAGTTGGCGTGAAGTTCACCTCTACCGTCTCCGCTCACGCTACCGGCGTGCGATTTTTCAAAGCAACTGAAAATGGAGGAATGCACCTGGGCAACCTCTGGACCTCGGAAGGCACACACCTGGCCCAGGTGACTTTCACCAACGAAACAAGTTCCGGTTGGCAGGTAGCATATTTTCCTTCGCCTATAGCCATCGCCGCGAACACCACCTATGTAATTTCCTACCATGCTCCTCAGGGCCACACCGCAGCGGACAACGGCGCCTTCGTCACGCCCGTAAGCAATCTCCCGCTCCAGGCATTGGCCGGGAGCCAGGACCAGCCCAACGGCCTCTATAAATACGGATCCAGCGCCTTCCCCACTACCGCGTCCTCCGCAACCAACTATTGGGTCGATGTAATTCTGAACACCTCCACCGCCATTGGTACGGCTGCTCCTGTATCCCTCTGGCCAAGTACCGCCGTTCCTGACACACGCGGCGTGTCGAGTGCCCAGTCCGGCGAACTGGGTCTGACGTTCGTGTCCGAAATCTCCGGCTATGTCACGGGTGTACGCTTCTACAAGAGCAGTGAGAATCTCGGACAACACGTTGGTTATCTCTGGACTGAGGTCGGTACTCTGCTCGCCTCCGTCACATTCACGAGTGAAACGGCCTCAGGTTGGCAGCAGGCGAATTTCGCAAGCCCGGTCGCGATCGCTGCCAATACACCTTACGTCATCTCTTATTGGGCGCCTGAAGGTCATAACGCCGATGATGCCCTGTACTTCGCCACCGCCGGTGTCGGCAACCAAATGCTGTACGCCCCGCCGAATGGCGCATACGGCCCTAACAGCTCATACGCAGACAGTAAGGTATTCCCAACCAGCTCATCGGATTCGGGTAACTATTGGGTCGACTTGGTATTTACCACGGCCGTGCAGTAGAGAAGGCCTTCTCGAAAAACACCACGCCGACATCGCCGAAAGAGCCCAACTCGCGCATGCGCCAGCCGCCGAATTCAGGCCGCCGCGAGAACCACTCACGCCAGAATTTCACATGGATACCGTCGCCATATATCAGAAAGTGGCCCGCCATAGCCAACTCGCCCGTGGCTAATTTGCCGGCGTACTCCTCGGCCTGCGGCGAGGTTTCGAAAGGCAACAGATAGGCGTGGCCTGGAATCGGGTACGTCGCCAGGTGCGCATAAAGGAAGCCGGGAAGCGCGTAGTTCGGATGCCAGACAGGTGGCCGCGCTTCGATGAAAGGGCTCGGACAAATCACCGGTATTTCGGGCGTCGGAGCCGCTTCCCGAATCGCCCGAGCCGCCCCGCGCCAGTCCGAGTTGTGATGCACCGGCCATCGCACATGCCAGTTGCCAAGCCACAGCAGTACGCCCAGGCCAAAGGCCAGCGAAGCAGCCTTCCAGCGTGTGGCGGACGTGTCTCCGGCGACGGCTGCAGTGGCGGCGCCCGCTGCCAGCGCAGCGCCAGGCAGCGAGAGAGATAAATAACGATAGACAAAAACGCTATTGCCTGTGATCCATGAGTAAGCAAAGAGGCAAAGCGGTTGGCACAACCACCAGCTCACGATGAGCGCGCGCGCGCCTGGCGCATGCTCTCGTACCATCTTGTCGCCCCATACGCGCCGGCCGAACAGGATCCAGCCGCCCACGCCGGCGCCGGCAACCAGGCCCAGCTTGAGCGATCTCAACAAAGCGCCCAACGAAGGCGGCGCGGCAATCACGTGCGCCGCAGCCTCGCGATTGAGGGCCAGCGCGCGCGCAGCTACCGGCAGCAAAGCCAGGCCAAGCGCGGCGAAGATCGTCACCGCCTGGCGTCGGTCCACTGCGGTCGCGCCGCGCGCCAGCCGAACCATCGCGTACACAAAAAAGACCGCATAAAAGGGCCAGAAGACGAGCTGCACCCTCCACAGCAGCGCGGCTACGATCGCAAACGCCGCGCCATCGCGCACGCGGCCCGAATCCAACCAACGAATCAGCAGGACAACCCCACCGGCCGCAACACAAGTCCCCAGCGCGTAAGGCCTGGCATCCGCGGCCTGATAATCGATACCGCGCAGCGACAAACAGGCCAACGCCACCAACCACGCGCATTGCGGATGGATGATAGCGGCGGCCACGCGCGCGATGAGCAACAACGCCGCGCCCATCGCCAAGAGTGACCAGATCCGGTACCCCGCCTCGGACGTCCCTACCAGCCGTTCCGTAATGCGGGGCAGCGCGTAATAGATCGATTCGGGCACCTGCGGAACCGCGCGCAGCGACGGGTGCGCCCCTCCATATCGGGCCACGAACACGGTGCCCATCTCGTCCACCCAAAAGCTCGAGCCGATCGGCATCACCCACAATCGAACGATGCAAAGAACCAGAACCGCACCCAGTAGCCAGTCCAGAAGCGGTTTTGGCCATGGCTCGGTGCTCATCGCGGCGGCAGCGGGCAAAATGCCTTCTCTGAAAATCCCTCCGCCTGGCACCCGAACGCGTGGTTGAAGCGTGCCCGATAATTCTCCCACGCAATCGCCCCGGTGAGCTCCACCAACTGCCGCTTGCTGAACCGCAGCGCCATGGCCTCGAATAAATCGTCTGGCAGCTCCACCGGCGTCGCAGTCATCGCCGTCGCATACCGCAGCGCCAATTTCTCCACCTCTCCCAGCTCCGGACTTCTCTCAAAATCACCTACAGCCATCAGTTTGGCTGCCGAAACGCCCGCTTCTCTGCCGACCGCAGAACCGATATCGATTCAAAACGGACAGCCGATCAGCATTGCGGCCTTGATCTGTACCAGCGCCTTTACCACCTGATCCACCGACCGCATGGCTTCCTGCGCCATCTCCATTCCGCCCAATCCGGCCAGCAGCTTCGGCTGATACGCCGTGATCCGCAAAGGCTCCGGCACGCGCCCGATCTTCCGCCGTACCAGCGCGTAGAACAAGCGCGTAAACAGATTTGCATGTTTTCCGTCGACCCCCTCGATCCGCCCCATGGTCCTCCCAGCGGTCATCATATCCAAAACTAAAGACCGGGTCGAATCTGCCGATAGGTAACTGGCATGTTACCCGAACTCTGGCTCCCGGATGACGACGTCGCCGAACCCGAACTTTCGATCGTGATTCCTGCGCTCAATGAACGCATTGCCATAGCGGAATTCGTCGAATGGTCCAAGGCCGGCATGGCTGCGGCTGGAATCGTGGGCGAAATCCTCATCGTGGACAGCTCCACCGACGAGACACCGGAGATTGCGTTGGCCCACGGCGCGCGCGTCTTGCGCACCCCCAAACGGGGACTCGGCCGCGCTTACATCGATGCCATCCCTTATATACGCGGTAAGTATGTACTGATGGGCGATGCCGATTGTACTTATGACTTCCGTGTATTAGCCGGATTTATCGGGAAATTTCGCCAGGGTTACGAGTTCATCATGGGCTCCCGATTCCGTGGCTACATCGAGCCCGGTTCCATGCCCCCCCTCCACCGCTACTTCGGCACACCTCTGACTACCTGGATTCTCAACGTCCTCTACGCCACGGACTTTTCCGATATCCACTGCGGCATGCGCGGCATCACGCGCGACGCACTGGTGCGCATCGAGCTCGAGTCGCAGTCCTGGGAATACGCTTCGGAAATGGTATTGAAAGCGGTCTGTCTCGATCTGTCGTCGACCGAGGTGCCGGTACGTTTCCTGAAAGATCCTGCCGGCCGCCTCAGCCATATGAAGCGCAACGGATGGCTCGAGCCGTGGCGCGCCGGATGGATCAATCTGCGTGCCATGCTGTTGTTCGGCGCCGACTTCTTTTTGCTCCGTCCGGGCCTGGCTCTGCTGATCGTCGGCCTGCTGCTCACCGTACCTGTATGTCTCGGCCCGGTCGCCCTGGGTCCCGTCACGCTATCGCTGCACTGGATGTTGCTGGGCCTGACGCTCTCCATCGTCGGCCTTCAATGCTTCTACCTGGGATGCATCGTGCAGGTAATGTATCAATACGCGGCGGCGCGCGCCCAGCGCTGGCTGCGCCTGTTCTCCTATGACCGCGCCATGCTGGTGTCGGCTCTGGCATGCTTGGCGGGCTTCGCCCTCGGGCTGCCCCTGGTTCACGAATATCTGAGCGGCGGCCTGCGGCTGCCGGTCGTGCCGGGCCGGCCCATGTACCTCGCCGTATTGGGATTGTTGTGCGTGATCGCCGCCTTTCACACTTTCGGCTGCACGCTGGTGCTGCACGCCGCTAACCTGCGCGTGCGCCCGCGGAGCTTACCGGGTCGCGGCCGCGCCTACCGAGCCGCGACTGTCAGGGAGCGGTCCAAACTAGCATGAGCGATCGTATATTAGTTACCGGCGGAGCGGGCTGTATCGGCTCGGATCTCGCCTCCGCTCTCGTCGCCCGCGGCCATCGCGTTACCGTCATCGACAACCTGTCGAGCGGCAAGCACGAGCACATCGAAGATCTGCTCCCCCTGCCCGCCTTCCGCTTCATCGAAGGCGACCTGCTCGATCCCGCCGCGCTCGAAGCCGCTATGCAAGGCGTATCCATGGTTTACCACCTGGCCGCCAATCCCGACGTCAAATTCGTGCCCGGCGACCCGACCTGCAAAGATCTGCAGCAGAACACCATCTGTACCTATCACCTGCTCGAGAGCATGCGCCGTCACGCCGTGAGCCGCCTGGTCTTCTCTTCGACCTCCGCCATCTACGGCATCAGCCACCGCCAGCCCATACCCGAAGACCAGATGGCTCGTCCCATCTCGCTCTACGGCGCCACCAAGCTGAGCTGCGAGGCGATGATCGGCGCGTTCCAGCATCTGTTCGGCCTCGACTGCTGGATCTTCCGCTTCGCCAACATAGTAGGACCCAAGGTGCGCAAGCGTGGCCGCACCGTCATCGGCGACTTCGTCGACAAACTCCAGCGCGATCCCACCCGCCTCGAGATCCTGGGCAACGGAAAACAGGCCAAGTCATATCTGCTGTCGGAAGAGTGCGTCGCGGCTATCCTGTTCGCGGTCGAACGCGCCGGTCATGCCGCAGCCGCGCCGCGAATCTTCAATCTCGGTTGCGACGATTCGCTGAGCGTCGAACGCATCGCCCAAATGGTATGCGCCGCGATGGGCCTCGGTCGCGTCGCTTTTGAATTCACCGGTGGCGAGGGCGGCTGGTTGGGCGACGTCCCGCGCTTCCGCCTGGACGTATCAGCCATCAACCGGCTCGGCTGGCGGGCCCGTTATAACTCCGAAGAAGCCGTGGCGCTGGCCATCGAAGCCACCCTGGCAGCCCAACGGGAGAGCGCATGCAGACCGTAATTCTCGCCGGTGGATTGGGAACACGCCTCGGCGCGCTCACCCGCAAAATCCCCAAGCCCATGATGCCGGTAGCCGGTATGCCGTACCTGGAGCATCAACTGCGCTTCCTCCGCCAACAGTCCTTGCCCGACGTGCTGCTGCTCACGGGCCACCTGGGCGACCAGATTGAGAACTATTTCGGCGATGGCGCCAGGCTCGGCTTACGCATACGATACGCGCGTGAGTCCCGGCCATTGGGCACAGGCGGAGCGCTCCATCAAGCCCGCACGCTGCTCGACGAAACCTTCCTTCTGATGTACGGCGATTCCCTGTTGCCCATCGAATATTCGGCCGCCGCTCGCCGCCTGAAGGACTCCGCCGCGCTGGGCGTCATCCTGGTTTACCGCGATCCCGCCGGCGACACCACAGTTCATCCCAACGTGGCGCTCGATCGCAGCGGCCTGGTCACACGCTACGACAAAACAGCCGCCGGCGCCGGACTGGAATACGTCGAAGCCGGCGTCTCCTGCTTCCGCCGCGACGTGCTGGATTTGCTGCCGGATAGCGGCCCGGACAGCCCCCCTGTGTCCTTCGAGCAGTGCGTCTTCCCGCTCCTCATAGAGCGCCGCCAGCTCGCCGGCCTGCCCACCTGGCAGCGCTTCTACGACATTGGTACCCCCGAGCGGCTGCGGGTCATCGAAGATTACCTGCGCCTGTCTTCCGAAAGAGAATCGATCGATGCGCGAATCCATTACCGCTGATCTGGACAGCCCCCTTCGCCAACAATCGTACCTGCAGCACGGCAGCACTTTCGTCGACCGCCTGCGGACTCGTCTTGTCCAGCGCGAGATCCTGAAGCGCCTGCCCAAGAATGGAAATCTGCGCGTCCTTGATCTTGGCTGTGGATATCACGCCGGTTATCTTCACGCCATAGGCGATCGCCTGGCCCAGGGCGTAGGCGTGGACTTCCATATTGGTGACGAGAGCCGGCGCCATCCGCGCCTGTCCTTCGTCACTTCATCCATTGAAGCTGCCCTGCCCGATCTGCCTTCGAACGCCTTCGACGTAGTCCTGTTCGTCTCTGTTCTGGAGCACGTCTGGGATCCGGCCCACTGTCTGGCGCACTGCCACCGTGTGCTCAAAACCGGTGGTCGCCTGTTGGTCAACGTCCCGACCTGGTATGCCAAGCCGGTCCTCGAATTCTCGGCATTCAAGCTTGGCGCCAGTCCGGCCTGCGAAATGGACGATCACAAAATGTATTACTCCAAGCGCGACCTTTGGCCTCTGTTGGTCCGCTCCGGCTTCAAACCCAGCCGTATCGGGATGCGCTACCAAAACTTATGCATGATTCTGTTCAGCACTGCCATCAAGTAGTCGACGACTGGGACCGGCACTGGCTGGATTTCAGCGCTGCCGCCGAACTATCGCCGGCTACCTTGTATCGGCGCAGGCTGTCCTTCCGGCTGCTCGGCATCCACCGGCGGGACGCATCCGCGCGCATGCTGGAGATTGGCAGCGGCACCGGCACGTTCGCCGGCCAGTTTCATACACGTCTGCCGAAAGCCGCTTACCTCGGGCTGGAGCTCAGCCGCACCGGCGTCGGGATCGCATCGCGCCGCGTACCGCACGCGCGGTTCTTGGAGCGCGATCTCCTCCAGGCGCCTGCGCCGGCCGAAAAGATCGATTTCCAGGCTACCCACGCGCTCTGCTCCGATGTTTTGGAACACCTCGACGATCCCCAGCTTCTATTGCGCAACGCTGCCGCATACATGGCGCCCAACTGCAAGCTCGTCGTCACCGTGCCAGGAGGCTGGTGGAACGCCTTCTACAGTCATATCGGCCACCGGCGTCACTATAACCCGGCGGACCTGAAAGACCTGCTCGAAAAATCCGGCTTTGCGGTCGAGCGCACCTACGCGGCCGGCTTCCCGTTTTTTAACCTTTACCGTATCCTTGTCACCCTACGGGGCGAAGGGCTCATCGCAGCAGCTTCACGTGAACCGTCGCTCCTGTTGCGGGCTTCCGGCGCAGTCTTCAACGCGCTCTTCCGCTTGAATTGCTTGCATCGTTGGGGCTGGCAGACGCTCGCGGTAGCTCGTTACCGCGGCCCGTAGCGCTCGAGCCCGCCCCCCTCTGGCTCCAGCAGCCAGACATGCCGGCCGCGGTAATAATCGAGCAGCTCGCCATTGCGATCATCCCCCATATCCCGCGCCCAGATCACCGTCGCGGCATCGATATCGGCGTGGTTATAGACCCATTCCTCGTGTACGTCGTGCGTAGCTCCATACCGCACCACCACCAGGTGCCGCCCACCCTGGCTTTCGAGCCATCGTATGGTGTCACGCCGGTGAACTGCAAATCCCCGATGCGTAGATCCCTGCTGCGTAGATCCCCGCGCATTCCGGAGCACACCCCAACCAGCGCCGGCAAAAAACACAACAGCGAAGATGACCACAGCCGCCCTTCCCAGCCGCACCCCGAGATATTCGACTCCCAGCAGGACCAGCAGCAGCACCGGCCCTGTAGCCGGCGCAAAGTAGTGCGCCAGGGAGAATCTCTCCAGCAACACGCCGGCCATGGAAACGCCCGCGATTGCCAGTACGATGCGCACTTTGCGGCTTCCCCGCAGCACTGCCGCCACCAGCGCGGCCGCCGCCGATACGGGTGTCAGAAAAAAGGGCAGCGTGCCGAGCAAAAATACCAGCGCCACTTGCGGAGCGAAGGCCCGCGCCCGGTCATAAAACGGCTTGTCCCAATCTTCGAAAAAGTCCCGTATAACCTCGTGCCGGTAAACCGGCGTCGCGTCGAGCGGCATCATCCAGAACACTGGCGACGCCCCATACATCTTCTGGTATGCGGAATAAGGCATCTCCAGCGGATTGCCCGTAACGCGGTAGTTATAGTAGCCCATGGCCAGAAAGCCGCCGATCAGAATCACAGCCGCCACCGCCGCCACCGATACGATGCCCGCCGGAAACCGCCGCCGCCCAACCAGCAGCGCCACCAGGGCCGCCCCGGCAGTCAACGCGCCCTCATAAGGCCGGCTGTTGGCGAGCCCAACCACACCGAGCGCAGCCAGCGCCGCCACCCCAACCGTCGCCCGCCGCGCGAGTCTCGGCACGGCGCCCACCACCAGCGCCCCCGCGGCCGCCGCCACCGCGCCTCCCCAGTACGAGTCGATCCAATAGCCCGCGACGCCCCATTGCGCCACCGCCATCAATCCACCTAACAGCGCGTATCGCGGCGGCAGCCAACCCTGCAGGCACCAGCACAGCGCTCCGCACATCACCCCCATGCTCAGCCAGACGCCGTACCACGGATGCCCAAAAAGCTTCCAGCCCAGCGCTAGAAAAAGCGCCTGCCCCGGCGGATACTTGCTCGCGTACGTCGGCTGAAAAATCTCGTGGAAGGTCTCAAAATGGACCCACATCGAGTGCGGCGGATTGGTCAATCGACCCAGCCGGAAGGTTTCCGCGCCGAGCAGGTAACTGAATTCATCGTGGACGGCAGCCAGCGGAATCGGAAACACGGGTAGCAGGGCTGCCCTTACTCCCAAGGCCAACAGCCCCACGCCGAGGCACACCCGCCCCCCGTGCCTTTGCAGTCTCACGAGTTACTCCGAATCTACCGCAGCCCCATCCCACCCGGCAAATCGTCACATGGGGAAACGGGGAGAGTTCCTAATCAACGGCTTGCGCAACCAGGATTTGCAAGCCGTGCTTTACAACCAACTAGCGGGGCTTAATCCAGAAGGTCCCTCGCACCCATCGCTTCCAAGTAACCGCCGAGGCTCGCATTCTGACGACCGTGTCGACAACGGCGCGCACCAGCCTACAGCACCTGAACCAGCTTGCGCTTCGCCGGGCGACGTATGCATCGCGCCCAGCCTGACCCGTCGCTCTCTCACATTAAATCCCATTCAACTTCATGCTCATACCGCAACCCGGCCAGCGTCTTGCGCGTTTGAATGAGCGGAGGCTGTTGGAATGAATCGAAAACTTGCACTGCTCCTGTTGATTACCATGGCATTGGTGGGACTCGCGGCGTTGAGCGCCTGCGGGGGAGGTTATTACGTCCGGGTCGCGCCACCGCCGCCGCGCTATGGCGTCGTCGGCTATGCACCCGGACCAGGGTTCGCATGGGCGGACGGATATTGGGATTGGCGCGGAGGAAATTGGTTTTGGGTCCAGGGCCGCTGGGAGCGTCCGCCAAGGCTACATGCCGTCTGGGTGCCGGCGCACTGGGTGCAGACCGGCCACGGCTATCGGATGGTGCGAGGCCGCTGGAGATAGGCTGCTGCCGCGATGGATTCAGTAGCCGGAGGGTTTGGAGTTGACCAGCGACAGGAACTCGTCGCGCGTTTCCTTCCGATCACGGAACGCGCCGAGCATGGCGCTGGTCACCGCTCCGGAATGCTGTTTCTCGACGCCGCGCATCATCATGCAGAAGTGGCGAGCCTCGCATATGACTCCCACGCCTACCGGCTCGATTATTTCCTGGATGGTTTGCGCGATCTGCTGCGTCATGCGCTCCTGTATCTGCAGGCGCCGCGCAAAGACGTCCACAATGCGCGGCAGCTTACTGAGCCCAACCACCTTGTCGCGCGGGATATAGGCGACATGCACCTTGCCGAAGAACGGCAGCATGTGATGCTCACACATGCTGAAGAACTCGATGTCCTTCATGATGACCATCTCGTCATACTTCACAGCGAACAGCGCGCCGTTGACGACCTCGCTCACGTCTATGCGATAGCCGCTGGTCAGGAACTGCAACGCGCGCTCGACGCGCTCGGGGGTGCGCGCCAGGCCTTCCCGCAGCGGGTCTTCTCCCAGGCTTTCCAAGATCTGCTTCACCAGAGGCGCGATGGGCGTGTTCTTTTTGGACGCCATCACCTTCACCACAGCTTTATTCGATTTCATGGGGAAACACTTCAAAGATGTTCCGGCTGGTTTCGGCGATGCAGACCTTTTCGAGCAGCGGCCATTCGCCCGGAAACGCGGCGCGCCAGTTCTGTTTCAGCCGCCGTAGGACTTCGCGGCCCAGGTTTTCCGAAGTCGGCGGCGTCGCGCGAAACGCCTCTACCTGTTCGTTGAGGTTGGTATGATCGAGCGGCTCCAGCACCTGCCGCCGTACCAGGTCGTCCAGCCGCGGGATGTCCACGGCACGGCCGGACCGGTCATCGAGCGGGCCGCGCACACTCACTTCCAGATCGTAATTGTGGCCGTGCCCGAAAGGATTGTTGCATTTGCCGTAGAGCTCCCGGTTTTCCGCGTCGCCGAGCGCCGGAGAGTGCAGCCGGTGAGAAGCCGAAAAGCGATACCGGCGCGTAACCCGTATCACGCAGACTCCCCAAAATAATCGACACAGAGGTCGGGCGTTTCCCAAACTCTGACACCGCGCAATCTGCCGCGGCCGCCGTTCAAATGCGGCTCCAGACGGTTCCAGATGTCGATGGCGATGTTCTCAGTAGTCGGAATGGTGCGGTCGAAAGGCGGCACTTCCAGGTTCAAGAATCGGTGATCGTACGGCTCGACTACTTCACGATTCAGAATCTCTTTGAGCAGTTTCAAGTCGAGCACCATGCCGGTGAGCGGATCGGGAGTTCCTTCCACGGTGACCTCCAGCACGTAATTATGACCGTGCCCGTGCGGATTGGCCGCCGCGCCAAACAGCGCTCGATTTTCCTCGTCCGCCAGAGCCGGATTGCGGCAGACGTGCGAAGCGGAGAATTCGACCTTGCGGGTGATCAGCATGCGATGTCTATTGGATGCGGCCGCCGGCCTGGAGGTACAATACAATTATAGATTCGCCCGATGACTAGCGTCAAAATTGATCGAGCGCTGAAGGCCGGCATCGTCCTGCTGATGGGCGCGTTCGTGTTTGTGCTTTACGCTTCCATACACGAGCGCGTCATCGGGGTGGACGATACCGCTCCGAATTTCACCATCACCGCGGATAACGGCCGCACGATCTCGGTCGGAAGCTTCGGCGGGCGTTTGCTGGTGCTGAATTTCTGGGCCACCTGGTGCACGCCCTGCATCGAGGAAGTCCCCTCGCTCGATCAGTTCGCGAAAGAGATGGCCGGCTCAGGCGTGGTGGTTCTCGGCGTGAGCGTGGACAAAGATCCCAAGGCTTATCGCGCCTTCCTTTCCCGCGCCAACGTCTCGTTTATGACCGCGCGCGATCCGGACGCCAAGATCAGCGCCGACTACGGCACGTTCAAGGTTCCAGAGTCTTACATCATCGACTCTAAAGGCAAAGTCGTCCAGAAGATCATCGGGGAAGAGAACTGGAGCGACGGCCGCATGCTGAGCTACGTGAAGTCGCTGCTGTAGCCTTCATGCTCCCACCCGCCGCAAAGCAGAAGTTGATCGCGTTGCTGGGCCCGCGGGGATATCTCGACCAGCCCGCAGACCTCGCGCTTTACGGATACGATGGCAGCGTGGAGAAAGGCCTCCCGGAGATAGTGGCCTTCCCGCGCAATACTGGCGAAGTTGCGGACATCGTCAGGATCACCGCGGAATACGGCGTCCCGATTGTCGGGCGCGGCGCCGGAACAGGTTTGAGCGGCGGAGCCATCCCGCGCCTGGGCGGCGTCATTGTGGGCTTCGCGCGCATGAACCGTATCCTCGAAATCGATATCGAAAACGAGTGCGCAGTGGTCGAGCCAGGCGTGGTCAATCTGGATCTCACCCTGGCGGTTCAGCCGCACGGTTATTTCTATGCTCCCGATCCCTCCAGCCAGCGCGCCTGTACCATCGGCGGAAACGTGGCTGAGAACGCTGGCGGCCCACACACGTTAGCCTATGGCGTAACTACCAACCACGTACGCGGTCTCAAATTCGTGCTGCCGGACGGCACGGTGGTGACCACGGGCGGAAAAGCGCCGGACGCGCCGGGCTACGATCTGACCGGCCTGCTGACGGGCTCCGAGGGAACCATGGCCCTGGTCACCAGGATCGTGGTCCGCTTGATGCGCAAGCCTGAGATGGTCAAGACCATCCTGGCCATCTACGATGCCGCGGAAGATTGCGGCGCGACCGTCGCCGAGATCACTGCACGGACCATCGTTCCGGTTGCCGTCGAGATGCTGGACGGCGTGATGCTGCGCATGGTCGAAGAGGCCACTCACGCCGGCTTTCCAATGGACGCGGCCGCGGTCCTGCTCATCGAGTTGGAGGGACTGCGCGAGACTGTCGAGGAGCAAGTGGCCCAAATCCGCGATGCCTGCCAGGCCTGCCGCGCGCGCGAGGTGCGCGTCGCCCGGACCGCCGAGGAGCGGGATCTGCTGTGGAAAGGCCGCAAGAATGCCTTCGGCGCGGTGGGCCGCGTCAGCCCGTTCTATTACGTGCAGGATGGCGTGGTTCCGCGCACGCAGATTGCGCCTACCCTGCTCGAAATCGCCGCGGTGGGCCGCAAATATGGCTTGACCATCAGCAACATTTTCCACGCCGGCGATGGCAACATGCATCCGATTATCCTCTTCGACGCGCGCAAGCCCGGCGACCTGGACAAAGCCCGCTCCGCCGGCGAGGAGATCCTCGAATATTGCATCTCCGTGGGCGGCTCGATCACTGGCGAGCACGGCGTCGGCATGGAAAAAAATGAGATGATGGATCGCCTGTTTACGCCGCGTACGCTCGACATGATGCGCCGCTTCAAGAATCTGTTCGATCCCGCCAACCGCCTGAATCCCGGCAAGGTGCTGCCCACCGGGAAAGGTTGCCTGGAGATCCGGCAGTCGGTGCTGGGTCGCGCGATGTACTAAATGCGATGCCCTTGCGGAAGAGTCCCGGATTTGCGTTAACCGACACCGCATCCCAATTTCGGACATCTCCCCCGGCGTCCGCACCGTGAACAGGGCACTTGCCGTGGTCACGCCGTTGCATAAGCAACCCCGTGCTTACCGTGTGGAGTGACCTTCGCTACGCCTGCCGCATGTTGGTGCGGTCACCGGGATTTAGCGTCGTCGTGGTGCTTTCGCTGGCTCTCGGCATCGGCGCCAATACGGCGATCTATTCTCTTGTGAATGCGTACCTTCTGCGCCCCATGCCGGTCGATCGGCCGGACCGGCTGGTAGCTGTCTACCTCACTTCGCCGCACTGGAGCGATATCGGCGCATTCTCCTATCCCGACTTGCTGGACTACCGCAAGCAGGAAACCGGACTGTCGGATCTGATGGGCTCGACAGGCATTCCCCTCAGCATTACCGGCGGTGAAAAGCCGGAGCTGATCTGGGGCGAGATCGTCACCGGCAATTACTTCTCGGGTCTGGGCGTGCATCCCGTTGCCGGCCGCGTCTTCCTCCCGGAGGAGGTCCGCGAGCCGGGAAAAAATCCGGTATGCGTGCTCAATTACAATTTCTGGCGGCAGAAATTCCAAAGCGATCCGGGAATCGTGGGACGCATTCTTCACATCAACGGACAGGCATTCACCGTCGTCGGCGTGGCGCCGCGCGGCTTCATTGGCACCACCTTGTTCAACTTTATCCCCGATGTTTGGGTGCCGGTGACCATGCAGCAGAGTATTGCTCCGGCGGATGACAACTACATGCAAGGCCGCGGCGTTCGTTGGATCAACCTGCGCGCGCGTCTGAAGCCGGGCATGACGCGGACCCAGGCGCAGGCCGCCATGAATGTGATCGCGCGGCAACTTGCGCGCGAGTACCCCCAAAGCGACGCCGATCTGCAAGTACACCTGATCGCCGGCGGCGCCCGCACGCAGCCCTGGCTGGTGGCTTCCGGCATCGTCTCGGCGAGTATGGCGCTCCTGGTGGGAGTCGTCTTGCTGGTCTTGCTGATCGCCTGCGCCAACGTGGCCAACCTGCTGCTGTCGCGCTCGGCCGGCCGTGCCAAAGAGATAGCGATCCGGGTTGCCGTGGGAGCCAGCCGCGCCCGCCTGATTCGCCAGTTGCTGACCGAAGGCGTGGTTCTTTCGCTGCTCGGCGGCGCGCTGGGAATTGTGCTGGCGCTGGCCTTCGGCGATTTCCTCAAAGGCTTCTATCCTTCGCTCGACTTCCAAACTGCCGACCTTGACTACGAGATGGCCGTGGACTTCCGCATCTTCCCCTTCACCTTCCTGGTTTCGCTGGTTGCGGCCGTCATCTTCGGACTGGCTCCGGCTCTACGCGCTTCCAAGGCCGATCAGGCGACCGTTCTGAAGAGAGGACCGGTGGGCCGCGGCAACTTCCTGGTGATGGCGCAGGTAGCGCTATCCTGCCTGCTGCTGATCGGAGGAGGCCTGTTCTTGCGCAGCATGCGGTTTGCGCAGAGCAGCGATCCCGGTTTCAATCGCACCGGCATCACCATGTTCTCGGTGAATCTCGATCTGCAGGGCTACGATCGCAACCGCGGCCAACAATTCGAGCGAAACCTGCCCGAGCGCCTCCGCGCGCTGCCCGGCGTGACCGAGGCGAGTGTGGCGTTCCCGCTGCCACTGGATGCCTACCAGTCCGGCTCCGAGATTTTGCCCGAAGGCTACGTTCCGCGCGCTAATGAAAACAGAATCGCCGGGCGTAGCCTCGTGGGCCCGCACTATTTCGAAACCATGGGTACGCGTCTGATCGCGGGCCGCGCCATCGATCAACGGGATGCCGATGGGAAGCCACTGGTGGCCGTGGTCAACGAGACCCTTGCTCGGCGCTACTGGCGGACACCCGAACAAGCCCTTAACCGCACATTCACCACCAGCGAAAAAGGCCCGCCCATTGAAGTGATCGGCGTGGCCCGCAACGGTAAGTACCTCACCTTGGGCGAAGGCGCCACGCCATACTATTTCATACCGCTGGCGCAGAACTACCAGGGCCGCATTACCGTGCTGGTGCGATCGCCGGAAAGCTCCAGCGCCTTGCTCGCAGGCATCCGGCAGCAGGTGCGCGATCTCGATCCCGCCTTGCCTGTCTTCGGTGTCCGGGACATGCCCCAGTTTCTGAATCGCACCGTGTCGACCTACCAGGGCGCAGCCTCGCTGCTGGGCACCTTCGCCCTGGTCGCGTTGCTGCTGGCGGTAATCGGAATCTACGGAGTGTTGCACTATACGGTGGCGCGGCGCACGCGTGAGATCGGCATTCGTATGGCGCTTGGCGCGCAACCCTTTCACGTGGCGCGCCTGGTGTTGCAGCGCTCGCTGTTCTACGTGGGCCTGGGCGTCTGTCTGGGCGCGGGAATGGCCCTCGCCAGCGCGGGTTTTACCGGAACGCTGCTGGCCGGGGTGAGCGGTTCCGATCCACTCACATTCTGCGCCGTTCTGTTCTTATTCGGATGCGTAGCGCTCATCGCCAGCGCGGTGCCGGTGCGCCGCGCCATTCGCGTGGATCCCATACAGGCGCTGCATTGGGAGTAGCTCGCCGTATAATAAGAACATTGAAAGTAACCCTCCTCGCCGTATTCCTGGCGGCAAGTTTGCTCGCCGGAAGCAGTCTCGTTGAAGACGGATACCAGCATTTCTACAACCTGGAATACGAGCAGGCGTTAGCCGATTTCGATCACGCCATTGCGCTCCATCCGAACTCCGCGGATTTGCACAACCATGCGGCCGAAACTATCGTGTTCGCTGAGATGTATCGCGATGGCGCCCTCGAAAGCGAATTAGTCAGCGGCAACAACTCGCTGCTGCGCCGCGCCAAACTGAATCCCACGCCTGAAACGGATCAGCGCTTTTCGAGCGAAATTCGTAAGGCTCTCGACCTGGAGCAGGCCAGCCTTCGCCGCAATCCCAACGATACAGAAGCGCTGTACGCCATGGGCATCACCTACGGCCTGCGCGCCAACTACTTTTTTCTGATCCGAAAAGCCTGGATGGATGCGTTGCACGACGCCACCACTGCCCGCAAACTGCACAACCGGGTCAGCGAGCTGGATCCATCCAATGTCGACGCGCGCCTGGTGCAGGGCTTGCACGACTATATCGTGGGAAGCCTGACCACCTTCTACCGCATGGTAGGATTTTTGGCCGGCCAGCGTGGAGACAAGGAGCTCGGCATACGCACGATTGAAGATGTGGCTGCCCACGGCGCCGCCAACCGCGTGGACGCCAAGATTTTCCTTGCGGCCCTTTATCGCCGCGAGCACCAGCACCGCAAGGCCCTGCCGATCCTGGACGAGCTGATCGGGCGGTTTCCCCGCAACTATCTGTTGCGCTTCGAGCGGTCGGGAATCTATGCCGCTCTGGGCGACGGTAAACAAGCTATCGGCGGGATTGAGGAAGTGGCCCGCTTAAAGACCAGGGGAGCGCCCGGCTACGGCCGCGTGCCGTGGGAGATGATCTATTATCAGTTGGGATCGATTCAATTCTGGTCCAGCGACCTGGGGAACGCCCTGACCAATATGCAGAAAGTAACAGCCAGGCCAGATGAGGTGGACTTGAACACCGGAGTGCTGGCCTGGATGCGTGTCGGCCAGATTTACGATCTCAACCAGCGCCACGATCTGGCCGTCGAAGCGTACAAGAAGGCTATCGCTTATGCTCCCGAGGCCGAAGCCGCCCGGGAATCGCGCCGTTATATTTCCTCTCCCTACCACCGCGGCGAACAGCGGCCGTCGCGCGGCGGAGTTTAAATTCCTACTATTGTCCGACCGTCACTTTGACGGGCTGCTCAATCAGCTTCGGCTCCTTTCCCGCGGTCAGCAGCATCAAAGCGAAGCGGCCCGCCATAACCTTAGACGGGATTTTGAACTTCAAACTGGTGGAGGCCTGCTCGGTCACTTCCACTACCGTGTCGTTCTTCCCGTCGGTCAGGTAGACCTTGGCCACCTGGTTCTTCTCCAGGTTTTCTCCGGCAACGGTGATCACGTCTCCGGCCTTACCGGTGTCCGGATCGACGGTAGTCATCCGCGGCATGGCCTGCTCTGCAAGCGCGGCAAAGCAAACTGCAAGGCAAAGTGGCACTGCAAAAGAGAGCTTCATCTGAAATCTCCGTTCTCACGTAATCAATGTATGCTCATTGTGAGCCGAATACAAGCGTCTCCAGGAGGGCGTGAGACGGCGTTACAGCCAGTCGAGCTGCGCGTACCGCTCGCCCGTCAAATGTAAAAACAACTCTTCCAGTGTCCGGAACTCCCTTCCATCATGAGCGATCGACCCGTTGCGGTCGAGGGCGGTAATGTCTCCCTGCCACACCAGCTTTCCGGGGCGGGTGATGATAGCCACCTGCGAACAGAGGCGTTCCACGGTCTCGAGCACGTGCGTAGTCAGAAACACGGTGCGTCCCTGGGCCACAATCCCATGCAGCCACTGCTTGATCACGGCCACGCCCGCCGGATCGATGCTCTCGAACGGCTCGTCCAGAAACAGCAGCTCCGGCTTGTGAATCACCGCCGCCGCGAAGGCTACGCGCTTGCGCATACCTGCGCTGAATTCCGAGAGGCGCTTCTTGCCCGTGCCCTCCAGTTCCATGGCGTTGAGCAGTTCGCCTACACGCCGGCGTGCGGTTGCTTCGTCAAGGCCGAACATGCGCGCCTGGAAAAAGAGGAATTCATGCGCATAGAGCGCGTCGAACAGGCCCAGCGTTTCCGGCATCACGCCCATGCGACGCTTCAACTCCACGCTGCGGTCGTGGAACGGCTCCCCCAGGATGCGTATCTCGCCGGCGGTCGGGTCGAGCAATCCGGTCAGGCAACCTATGGTAGTGCTCTTTCCCGAGCCGTTCGGTCCGAGGAAGCCGAATATCGTTCCGCCGGGCGCAGTGAGCGACAGATTCTCGACGGCTACGGTCTGTCCGTAGTTCTTGGTCAAATTGGAGATTTGAATCGCAGGAGTCACTGTCTAGTTCCGCCCCTCGAGAGCATTCAAAATCCGCTCTCTTCTTCCCGTGAAAAGAGCGGCTCCACGCCTCACCGATAAGAGATAGAAGCCGGCGGCGAGCAATACGGCTAGGAGCGGCACCCACCAATAGGCGAGCACGCGGTCCGGTCCCACGCGATGGTCTAATGCGCCAGCGCCGCCGATGGTCGCGGCAAGTCCGCCGAACAGGAGCAGGTTGGCGCTAAGCGACAGTTGGTTTCCGAAGGTGGTCTCGAAGGGGACGGGCCGCGGCGCCAGAACTGAAGTCCAGATCGACAGCGCGTTGAACAGCAATAGCCCTCCTACCGCGCTTCCCGCCAACATCGGCGCCATGCGCCAGTTGAATGGAACCGGCGCGAACAACAGCCAGAGCACGAGTGCCACCGGCAGTACCAGGGCTCCTGCCAGCAGGGTGGTGTAGCTGCTTGCGCGCAAAATCACTTCAGGAGCGATGGGAAGAAGGAAGTAACGGCGAAATCCGGAAGCGTCAAAGCCAAATTGATTGGTGCAGATGGTGGCTGTTGCCAGGAATCCGGCCATGGCGAAGCTTCCCAGAGCAATGACGAACTTGTGACGCGGATCTCCGGGCAACGCAGCAGGGCCGAACGTCAAGATCGCCAGTGCGGGAAGTGCAAGCATGAAGTTGATGCGCGCCTTGTTCGAGCGTGAGTAGTAGCGCAGCGATCTGGCGACCAGAGGCGCCATCTCCGGGCCGAAAATAGAAGCAACGCGATCGTACCCGCTATCCCAGACCACCGCTGCCGCCGCGGAACCGCGCGGGCGCGCCGCCTGCCGCTCCAGTACGTCCAGAACCACGACGAGCAACACAATCCATCCTCCGAGCAGTACCAGACCGGAGAGCAGCCCGGTGGCATCCGGATGCACCAGCAGCGCGGCGGCCGCGAACGGCGGCGAGAACCGTAGCGCCCGCAGGGTTCCCTGTGCGAACCCATGCGCCTTGGCCGCTCTGTTCGCCAGCAGCCCAGGCAAAACACACGCGCCGAACAACATCATGGCCAGAATTGCGGTACCGCCTCTGATGCGCGATAACCATTCAATGAGCGTGGCGAGCGAGCGCGCCACCAGGTAATCCGCGATCAGCAACAGCACCACAGCTACTATGCCCAGCCAGAATCCGCCCGCGCCAAACACATAGAATCCGATGGCAAGACCCAGGTCGAGGCCCAGGATCAAAATCCAGATCGGCTCCAGAATGCCGATCAAGTGTCTCGCCGCGAGGCGTTCTCCCGCGTTCAGCGCGAACCTGCGCAATGCCGTATCGGAAAAGGCGGAGTTGATGCCAAAGCCCGTCACCACCGAGGCAAGGATGCCGTTCAGAAACAGCGAACCCAGGACGATCTGTGCCACAGCCAGGGCCTTACCCGAGCGCACCGCCACCATGGCGGCGCCGAGCCCGCCGGCGGTAAACGCGAGCAGGATGAGAAGGCCGGAAACGTAACCCACCAAAAACAATGCGATTCTGCCGTTGCGCGTGCGCGTTTGGGCCCACAGCAGTTTGTAGCGCAGAGCCGCCAGGCGGATCACCAGGTGGGGGTCCATCGCTCCACATTCTACTGTAGAATTCCGGGCGATAGCGTTGCCTTGCCCGGGCCCTGCCGATGCTCCAGCTAGCGCGCGAGCAGGACGATTCCGCCCAGCACCAGCAAAGCGCCGGCCGACCTGCGCACCCCCACCTCTTCCTTAAGCACCAGTTTCGCCAGCAGCGTCTCGATAATGAAACTGGCCGCCGAGGCGGGCACTGCAAAGCTGAGCGGCTCGGCCTGCACCAACGCCATGAACGCGAAAAAAGAGATCGCCAGACACCCGATCGAAAGAATCAACTCACGCCGTCTGGCGATGGTCCTGAGCATTCGCGCTAGGCCGCGCGCCCCGATCGACTGTTCGCCGGCTCTCTTCATCTCGTGGCTTTGCAGCAGGTCGCTCAGCGCCGTTGCCCCCACCACGATGCTCAGCAGCACCCACTTCATTCCGGTCCTGCCCGGTAGGCTGTGGTGTTCCGCGCAGTCGAGCCCACCAGCGCGGTGCCCATGAAGATCAGCACGGTTCCCAGCCACTGCCGTATGGTTACCTCCTCGTGCAGAAACAGCTTGCCGAGTAACGCCGCCAGCACGTATCCGATGGCCGTCACAGGCAACACAAAACTGAGATCGGCCAGACTTAACAACGCCAGCCGCGTGAACAGAGACAGAATCAGCATGGCGATGCCCAGGGCCACAAACGGGTCCAGCATCGCGCGAAGATAAACCACGGGATGGATCGAGAGCGTCTGCGGAAAGTGTTTCGTGCCCCAGGCCATTGACAAGTTACCAAATGGCCGGAGGAAAACGAAGAGGAGCAGCAGAGCGTAGGTGCGTAGCGTTCTGGCACGGCTGGCGGTGTCGTCCTTCATTGTCTCGTACGTTCCAGAAGCGTCTGCGCATGGCGAAATACTTCCACCAGCATTTTCTCGGTCAGTTTGCCTGTAGAAGTGTTCTGCTGGCTGGGATGGTAGGAACTGATCAGCACCGGCTGCCCCGGCGCGGTTTCGAACTGGCGATCGTGACCAAACGCAAATGTGGAGCGGCTGCGGATCAGGCCGCGGCTCTGCAGGATGGTCAGATAGTTATCGAACGCGATCCGCCCCAGCGCCACCACCACCTTCAGGTTCGGCAACAGGTCCAATTCGCGATCGAGGTAGCCGCGGCAGTTTACGATCTCGGCTCCGGTCGGCTTGTTGCCGGGCGGCGCGCAGCGCGCGATAGCCGTGATATACGCATTCACCAGCCGCTGACCGTCGCCGCGGGAGTGGCTTTGCGGCTGCACCGCGAAGCCCGTTTGATGCAAAACGCGATACAGCAAGTTGCCCGAACTGTCGCCGGTGAACATGCGCCCGGTACGGTTCGCGCCGTGGGCGGCCGGCGCGAGACCCACGATCAACATCCCGGCGTAAGGATCGCCGAAGGAGGGCAGGGGCTTGCCCCAATAATCCCAATCCAGATAGGCGCGGCGCTTGACGCGGGCGACTGCAGTACGATGCGCGACCAGTCGTGGGCAGCGCCGGCACTGAACGATCTCATCCTGCAAAACCGCGAGGGCGCTACAATTCAACGATGCACCTTCCTTTTCGTATAGATGGACGTAAAGCTTTGGTCACAGGCGGCGCGAGCGGCATCGGCGAAGCTACCTGCCGCGCTTTATCCGCCGCTGGTGCCCAAGTTACCATCGCCGACGTCGACCGCCCCAGAGCCGAAGCTCTGGCGCGGGAATTGCCGGACTCGTCTGTCCTCATACTTGATATTACCGACGAAGCTGCGGTCCAGTCCGCCATCTCCGGCATCCAAGCGCTGGACATTCTCGTCAATAATGCGGGGATCGGTCTGGTGGGCGGCGTGGAGCAGACCGACCTGGCCGATTTTCAGCGTTTGTTCCGCGTGAATGTCGAGGGGCTGTTCCTGATGACACGGGCGGCCATGCCGCTGCTGCTCCGCTCGCGCGGCGCGGTGGTGAATATTGCGTCGGTGGCAGGCATGGTAGGGGTCAAGAAGCGCTTCGCCTATTGCGCAACCAAGGGCGCGGTGATCGCCATGACGCGGCAGCTTGCGGTCGATTACCCCACCGAGATCCGGGTGAACTGCGTTTGTCCGGGCACTGTGGACACTCCCTTTGTCGAAGCTTACCTCGAAAAATATCACCAGCACGAAAAGGAAAAAGTGCGCGCCGAGTTGAACCAGCGGCAGCCGGTTGGGCGATTGGGCCGTCCGGAAGAAATTGCCGGCATGGTGTTGTACCTGTGCTCGCCCGAAGCGGAATTTGTCAACGGCGCGGCCCTTACCATCGATGGCGGCTGGACCGCTGCGTAGATGCTAAAATAGTAAAAGGAAAGTCTTGACGCGATGGCCACTGCGCGTGCACAATTATTCTATCCGGCTGCTCCGGCCGGCTCTCAGTTTAAAAGGCTTCTGGTGAGGTCCCCTGGGTTTATACCCTGTGGGTCGTGTTGACTATGATGAAGGCCGGGCATCGTTTTTTTTCAGTTTGGCGGTTTGCAATCATCCTCCTGGTGGTCTCGAACCTTGTCTGGGGGGCCCAGGCGAAGCGGCGGCGCCATGTTGTCCATCATGCGGTTGGTCATGCAGCCGCGGCGCGGCGGGTCGTGGCCGGGCCGGGCGCTGCTGCTCCGCTGATCCATCGTGCTGTTTACGTGCCTCGGGGGCCGGTGGTCCGGGGGGGGCCCTGGACCGAGCCGACTTATGCCGATTCAACCCTCGGCGACAAGCCGGATGGCGAGGATCTGGACGTACGCCGCGCCGCAGTCGAGGCGCTCGGTCCGTATAACGGATCGGTGGTGGTGGTGGATCCCGCGACCGGGCGGATCCTGTCCATCGTGAACCAAAAGCTGGCGCTCGGCAGCGGATTCCAGCCCTGTTCCACCATTAAGGTGTCAGTAGCTCTGGCCGCCCTCAGCGAGAAGGTGGTGGGACATGATGGCAAGCTTTGGCGCCGGGGCTACAACCTGACGCAGGCGCTGGCCCACTCCAACAACTATTATTTTGCGACGCTGGGGATGAAGCTGGGGTTCGACAAAGTCAGCCACTACGCGCATCTTTTCGGATACGGCGAGAAGGCCGGACTGAACATCCCCGGCGAGAGCGCTGGGCATTTTCCGGACGCCCCTCCCAGAAATGGCGGCGTGGGCATGCTGACCAGTTTCGGCGAGGAGATCGCCCAGACGCCGTTACAGCTTGCGGCGCTCATGTCGGCGCTTGCCAATGGGGGTACGCTTTACTATCTGCAGTATCCCAGGTCGGCTCAGGAGCTGAGCAGCTTCACGCCGCGCGTGAAGCACCAGTTGGAGATCCAGAGCCTGATTCCGGAAATTAAGCCCGGTATGCTGGCCGCCGTCGAGTACGGCACGGCGCGGCGGGCGCAACAGGACGCGGCCATCGCCGGTAAGACGGGCACCTGCACCGACAGCCATACACATCTGGGCTGGTTCGGCTCTTTCAACGACGCGGGCAAAAATAAGCTGGTGGTGGTGGTCCTGCTGACCGGCGGCAGGCCGGCGATCGGCCCCATGGCGGCCGGCGTAGCGGGTGAGGTGTACCGCAACCTGGCTCAGAAGAACTACTTCGCGGCCGACCGTCCGGTCGCGCCGGCCACGCTTATTTCTACCCAGATCTGCTGCGCGCAGTAGCGCCCGAGCCCGTGAACCATTTCGGCTTCCTTCGCGTATAACCAAACGATGCCGCCTAAATCGATTGCGCCTAAACCAGCCTCGCCACCTGCGGCTCCCGGCCGCGGATTCATTGCGGATTGGGCCGTCAATCTGATTGTGCTGCTGTTTGGCGTGACCACCGTTGCCCAGCCCTTCGTAATCCCGAGTTCCTCGATGGAGAATAATCTGCTCATCGGCGATCACGTGATCGTCGACAAGATGGCCTATGCGCCGCCGGGGTCGATTGGCAAATACCTCCTGCCTTACGAGACCGTCAAGCATGGCGACATCATCGTATTCCGATATCCGATCGACATCCGGCAGACCTTGGTCAAACGCGCCATCGGCTTGCCCGGCGACCGCATACATATCCTGAACAAGCAGGTCTACCTCAACGGCCAGCCGCTGCGCGAGCCTTACAAGATTCACAAGACCGATTTCATCGCCCCCTACCGCGATATTTTCCCGAGCTACCCCGCCGGCCCTGTTTATGAGCGGGCTGTCGCGATGCTCCGCGATCATGTGGCCGATGGCGAAGTGGTTGTGCCTCCCGATTGCTATTTCGCCATGGGCGACAATCGCGACGTTTCCTCCGACAGCCGCTACTGGGGATTCGTGCCGCGCGAGAATATTGTCGGCAGGCCTTTGTTGGTTTTCTGGTCGTACGACGCCCCGGGCGAGTCCTTGTCGGACGGCAACATCCATCCCGATCACATCCTCGACATGGCCCTGCACTTCTTTACCAAGACGCGCTGGGCACGTACGTTTCAGTTGATCCGGTAGCCGGCTTGCCGGACAAAACTAAAAGGTGAGCCGCATCTGCAACTCGAGCCGCCGGTTATTGGCCGTCTCCGCAAAAGCCCGGTAGCCGCCGGGCACCTGGTTGGCCTCGCCGAAGGCGCACGCAAAGTCGAGCTCACTTCCTGAATCGTGCTCGCGGACGGGAAAGCGGTCAGGGATGCGATGCTCGGGACATTGGGGAAGAAATTCGGATTGTTGACAATGTATTCCTGTTGAACGATACCGTTGCAGCGTTCCGCCGTCTCTGTGTTGGAGATATCGAAACGGGAGTAAAACATGCCGAATCCGTAGCGCACGCCCAGGCTGAGCGTGACGTTGTGCCGCACACGCCAATCGTCGCCCACAAATAGCCCCGCATCCACCTGGCTGGCCGACAGGTACGGGGTTCCGGCGATGATACTAAACTGCCTCGCGGCGCCGCCCAGCGCGCGTATCTGCGCAGGCGAGTATCCTAGCTGTTGAAACAACAGCGTGCGCTGATATTGTTCAATCGAGGTGACAGGCTCCGTCACCGGCTGCCGCGCATGCGCACGCCAAACTTCCACGTGTGCAGTCCCTTAACCAGGGAGGTGTAATTCTGGAACTCGTAGTGGTTTTCGGTGTCGAAGCTTCGTCCCATTTGCGAGCCGCCTGCCGCTGAAAGAGCCGAGCACCAGCAGAGCCGGCGTTATAAATCTCGCCGCCTTCGGGATCGGCCGAAGGCCCGGCCAAAGCCTGCAGGTCTGACTGCAGATCGTCCGGATCGTCCGAGAGCGTTTGTAGATCTTCTCCGCGGAGTACCATGGCAGTAGCATTATTGGCCGGCTCTGTGGTCACGCTCGGCCCGCCATTTTCCTGAACGGTCACCTGCTGCGTTACCGACGCCACTTTCATCTGTACGTTGAGGGTCTGGCCGCCGGAAGTCAAAACAATTTTCAGCGGTTGCGTCTGTGTAAGATCGGGCGCCTCCGCGCGCACCGTGTAACTGCCGGGCACTAACCCGGCAATCGAATAGGATCCGTCACTGCCGGAAGAGACAACTTTGGACGCTCCGGACGGCCCAACCAGCGTGATCCTGGCTCCCGGCACGACAGCGCCGGTTTCATCCATGACTTGCTCGCGCAGACTCGCGGTCCGCGCAGAGGGGCAGAGAGACAACAAATGTAGCGATCAGAAGAACGAACAGTTTCATTTTTAATTTTGGTCGGCTGCAAAAGGCGCGGTTGCAGGCCGGGATAGTATTGGATTCCTTTAGAGGGCCAGCGAGACAAGGCCAAAGTTACAGTAGAGCCTGTTTTCGATGCGGTTCTAGCTCACGCAGAGGCGGCCGCAAAGTCATGAAATCGAACAGCCCGGTCCCAGAATCGGACACCCCCGCCGCTGGCCGCTGTTATAACCCTGCAGAATCGTTCTTTCGCCTGAAAATACAGTGGAATGGAAATTGCCATGACCCGCAATTGATTGAGTTCTTCAGCGTGGGCGTGGCAACGCTCCTACGAGATTCCATTACACAATGAACTGCTTCGGAAATTTTTCAGCGGCCCTGTGGCTGGCTTCGTGTTCGATGGCCTTGGCGCAATCGTCCGAAGTATCCATCGAGCCCCCCAGGCGCTTGCCCGTGGTGGGTCATGTACTCGCGCCGTTTCATATTGAAAAGCGGGCAGTGCCCCCGGCGCGCCTCCAGAACTCGCCCCGCCTGGAGTCCCTGGTTCGCGGCGGCAACCTTTATTTGACCGTGCAGGATGTCATTGCCCTGGTGCTGGAGAACAATCTGGATATCGCCGTGCAACGCTATAGTCCTTTTCTGGCGCGCGAGGTCTTGCGGCGAACTGAGGGCGGCGGGTATCTGCGGCAGGTAGATACTCCGCTGCTCGCCGGACCCACCAGTGTCAGCACGGCGGGCGTCAGCACCAACGCCAATGGTCTGGCCGGAGGGTCGGGTCTCGGATCGGGCGGTGGAGTGGTCAGCCAGATCGGTCCCATACCTCCTAACCTGGATCCCTATATCTTCACCAGTTATCAGCTCGGACACTATACTACTCCCGAGACCAATCTGGTATTGAATCAGACCACCGCTCTTACGCAAGACTATAGACAGTTCGTATTCCAGTACGGGCAGCAGTTTATCACCGGAACCAGCGCTCAGTTTACGATTTACGACTACCGCAGCTTGCTCAATAGCGCCACGCCTCTCTTTAATCCTTCCTATACCAGCTTCTTTGACTTAACATTCACGCAGAACCTGTTACAGGGACTTAGCATCGGCATTAATAATCGCGATATCAGGGTAGCCAGAAATAATATGAAGGTGAGTAACTTGCAAGTTAAGCTGCAAGTAGCCACTACTGTCTCCGCCGTACTCAATCTGTACTGGGATCTGGTCAGTTTCGTCGATGCCGTACGCATTAAAGAAGGAGCCCTGGGCCTGTCGCAGAAGCTCTATGAAGACGATCAGAAGATGGTCAAGATCGGCGCGCTGCCGGCGGTCGAGGTGACTCGCGCAGCCGCCCAGGTGTCGCTCAGTAAGGAGGATCTGCTGTTTGCCCAGACCAACGTAGCCCAGCAGGAAATTGTGTTGAAGAACGCGCTTAGCCGCAACGCCATGGAGAATGCCTGGCTGGACGACGTACGCATCATCCCGCTCAATGCCATCGAAGTTCCCAAAACGGAGGACCTGAAGCCGGTACCCGATCTGGTCCAGGAAGCCTTCGCCAATCGCGTGGAGATAGAGCGCAGCAAGGTCAATATCGACAGTCAAAAGATCCTGGCCAGAGGCACCCGGAACGGATTGCTGCCTACGCTGCAGGCCTTTGCCGAGTTAACCAACAACGGCCTGAGTGGGCCCGTGAACCCACTCTACAACGGCTGTTGCGGAGCTCCCGACGCCTATTTCATCGGCGGCAACGGCAACGCCTTCTCGCAGATCTTCCGCCGCAATTTTCCAAATTACTCCGCGGGCCTCTCCCTGAACATTCCCTTTCGTAATCGCGCGGCGCAGGCCGACTATGTGACCGACACGCTTCAGCTGCGCCAGAGCGAACTGCAGTTACAAAGAACCGCCAATCAAGTTACGGTAGACGTCAAGACCGCCGTCATCGGGTTACAACAGGCGCGTACCCGCTATCAAACCGCCGTCGATACGCGCGTTCTGGCTGAACAAAGTCTAAAGGACGAGCAGAACCGATTTCAGCACGGTGTGTCCAGTGTTCCTCTCGTCATTCAGGCCCAAAAGGATTTGGCGGCCGATCAGGATGCCGAAGTGCAGGCCATGGCTAACTACACACACGCGAAAATCAACTTCGAGTTCGCGTTGGGCCGGACTCTCGAGGTCAACCACATTTCCATGGAAGAAGCCACTGCTGGACGCGTAGCGCGGCAGTCCTTCATACCGGAGTCCGTACCCGACGCGAAAAAGCCGGAGCCACCCAAGTGAGTAGCAAACGGCTGCTGCGCCGTTTCGCCGCCTCGGCCTGTCTGGCTTCCATGTGCCTCGCCCAGGACCCAGGCCTCCAGATCGAGAGACCGCACGCCCCCATCCCGCTGCGCTCCTACATGGCCCCGGTCATTCCTCCTGTCCGGCTGCGCAACTCCGCTCGCCTTCACAGCCTGATCCGGGCCGGTCACCTTTATCTCACCTTGCAGGATGCTTTGGCGCTGGCCATCGAAAACAACCTCAGCCTGGAGGTGGACCGCTATGGACCGCTGCTGGCTCAATCGCAGCTCGAACGCGGCAAAGCCGGAGGTCCGCTGCGTGGCGTGCCGAGCGCCAGCCAGCAAATTCTCAGCGTCGATAACGGCGTCGGCGTGGCGGGCAGCGAGGTCAGTGCCGGGCTGGCCACTGGAAACGGGGGAGGCAATACCGGCGGCAACGGCGCAGCATCCATTCAGCAGGTCGGAGCCATAACACCGAACCTCGACCCCGTGCTCCAAAACACATCCACGTTCGCGCACCTGAGTTATCCGCAATCCAATACTCTGGTCAGCCAGACTAACGCGCTGATTCAGAGCGTCCATACTTACAATACTGTGCTCACTCAGGGATTGCTCAGCGGCGGCCTGGTACAGCTTCAAAGTTACGAGCAATATCTGAATGAGAACGCGCCTACCGATAGCCTGAATCCGGCGGTAGGTCCGTATGTGTCCTTGACTGTTCGGCACAACTTACTACAAGGCTTCGGGGTGAAGCTCAATAACCGGTTCATCCGCATCTCTCAGATCAACTCCGTTGCGTCGCGCGAGGTTTTCCGCTCGCAACTGCTCGATCTCACCGCGACCGTGATCAATCTTTATTGGAACGTGGTGAGTGCCAACGACGAGTTACGCGTCAGACAACAGGCCCTTGAGGCAACCCGAAAGTTCTACGAGGATACCAGGAAAGAAGTCGGAGCAGGCGCCATACCGCAAGTACAGCTCCCTCGCGCGGAGGCCGAGTTCAGTAACGGCCGTCAGGATTTGGTCATCGCGCGGCAAAACGTCCGCCAGCAAGCCACCCTGCTGAAAGAGGCCATCAGTCACTCTGAGGATCCACTACTCGAGGCGGCCGAAATTGTCCCGCTTGATCATATGGAAGTTCCCGCCACCGACGACTTACCTCCTCTGCGGCAACTGGTGGCGACGGCCATGCTCAAACGACCCGACGTGGCAGTGGCCAAATACAGAGACCAGACTTCGGAGATCGCCCTGGCCGGCACCCAGAATCCGCTGTTACCGAGCCTCTCGGTGCAGGCGACCACCCGCGACCGGGGCGTTGCCGGTACGCCTCAAATCGTCGATGGTGTTGCTGCAAATCCGTATTTCGCAGGCGGATACGGTACGGCGGTCGGGCAGATCTTCCGCCATGATTTCCCCACTTACCTTGGTGGCGCAAACTTTTCCATTCCGGTACACAACCGCCAGGCGCAGGGTGACTACGGTATCGACCAGTTACAATACCGCCAGTCACAGGTCGGCAGCCAACGAGATACAAATCAGATCATAGTGGACATCTCTAACCAGCTAAGCGCGCTACGCCAATCCCGCGCCAGATACTCCGCGGCCAAAGAGACGCGCGAGTTACAGGAACAGGTGCTCGCGGAAGACCGCAAAAAATTCTCGTATGGAATTGCCACTTTCAACGATCTGATTATCGATCAGCGGACCCTGGTGGTTGCCCAGCTCTCCGAAGTCACTGCCATGGCTAACTTCGCCCGTGCGCGCGTCTCGCTAGACCAGGTCCTCGGCGAGACTTTGGAAAAAAACCGTGTTTCGCTCGACGACGGATTGAGCGGACGCGTCGCGGCTGAGTCTCACATTCCCCAGACCGCTCCTTGATCGCCACGGCTCTGTAACATTCGTGCCACCGGTGGTATAGTGTCGAGAACGGGCACGAATGACTTGCATGATCCGAAACTGGCTGTTGATACTGTCAGTGATTGCAACCGCGACCGCCCAGAATAGCGATGCCGATCTGGATCGCTTATCCGATCGGGCCCGCCTGGCGCTGGCTGCCAAGAACTGGCCGGACGCCGCGCAGTCTCTCGCAGAATTGGCTCGTCTGGCGCCTACCGTGGCGGAAGTCCAGGCCAATCTGGGGCTGGCTCTCTATTTCGAAGGCCGCGCATCCGAGGCGCTCGCCGCATTCGGCCGCGCGCGCAAACTGAATCCCGCGCTGCCCCAGTTGGATCTGATGACGGGCCTGTGCGATGCCGATCTGGGACGTTATCGTGAGGCCATCGATCTTCTGCAGCCTGCCTTCGCACACCCGCCGGACGATGAGACTGGCCGGCTGGTCGGCTTGCACCTGGCGCAATCATTCGCCGGTCTGCAGCAATTCGATCATGCGTTTGCCGCGAGCGAAGAGTTGGTGCGGCGCTATCCCACTGACCCCGAGATTTTGTATCAGGCGTCCCGGCTTCACAGCGATCGCTCTTACGTGTTGATGTCGGACCTGGTGCGCGCGGCGCCCGATTCGGCATGGACGCATTACGCCAACGCGCAGGTCGCCGAGAGCCAGGACCGCCTGGATGCCGCCGCCGTGGAGTACCGCAAGGCGCTCGCGCGGGACCCGCACCTGGTGGGCGCGCACTACCGCCTGGGCCGCGTGATCCTGAGTGCTTCGCGAAATACGGATTCCATCGAGCTTGCGAAACGGCAGTTCGAGCAGGAGCTGGCGCTCTCGCCGCGCAACGCCGATGCCGAATATGAATTGGGCGAGATAGAACGTGAACACGGAAACCCGGACGGAGCCATCGCGCACTTCACCCGCGCCCTCGGCGATCATCCCGAATTTGTAGAAGCGCAAGTCGGGCTGGCCAAAACGCTGATGAAGCTGGGACGTGCTCACGAAGCGTTGCCGCACCTGGAAGAAGCTGCGCGCCTCGATCCCGGCAATAAAATTCCTCACTATCTATTGTCCTCAGCGTATAAGGCTCTGGGAGACACAGCCGCAGCCCAAAAAGAGATCGCCCTTTATCAAAAGATAGAGGCGCTCAGGCCGGCTGCCGCGACGCAGTCAGGCGCCCACGACGGCGTGATCGATCAGCAGTGACAGAATTTTAAACGAACGGGGTATATATGCCAAGGAAGCTTCTTTTCGTGTTACTCCTGGCCGTCGCGGTAGCGGTGGGCCAAGCGGTTTTCGGCAACATTGCGGGTAGCATCACGGATCAGGCGGGCGCCGCCGTTCCCAATGCGGCAGTTACCATTCGCGATCTCGACCGTGGCGTCACGTACAAGGGCGCCTCGAATGCGAGCGGCAATTTCACCCAGACGCATCTGCTCCCGGGACACTATGAAGTTCACATCCTGGCTCAAGGATTCGCTGAGTTCGTGGTCACGGCCGTGGTACAGGTGGACTCCGACACGCGCGTCGACGCGCAGCTTCAGATCGGCCAGACTTCCACATCGGTCACCGTCAGCGGCGAGAATCCGCTGCTCAAGGTCGATCGCGCGGATGTGAGCAACACGCTCACGGCGTCGGAGCTGGGCAAGCTGCCCATCCTCGACCGCAACGTCACCACGCTGCTGGTGGCCTTGCCCGGGGCGGGGCTTTACTCCGGCGTTTCGGGCCCTTCCACCGACGAGAACCAGCAACGCGACCAACAAACTCCTGTAAACGGGCAGCTCGGTTACTCGAACGGCTTTCTGCTGGACGGCACCGAGAATCACAGTAACATTCTTGGTATTTCCGTGATTGTTCCGAACGCCGACGCTTTGGAAGAATTCAAGGTCACCTCGAGCAACTACGACGCGCAGTTCGGCAACGTATCCGGAGCGTTGATGCAAGGCGCGACTAAGTCCGGCACCAATGAGGTACACGGCTCCGCGTTCGAGTATTTGCGCAATGACTTTTTCAACGCCGCCGATCCCTTTAGTGGCGTTGACCCGCCCATCCGCTGGAACCAGTTCGGCGGATCGTTGGGCGGACCCATCCGGAAAAACAAATTGTTCGGATTCTTCGCCTACCAGGGTACCCGGCGTGATCTCGGAGGAACGGAGATTACTACCGTTCCGACCCAGGACGAACGCAACGGCAACCTGACGGCGCTGCTCGGAAACTATATCTGCGCCGACGGCTCGACTTCCGCCGGCGGATGCGCGAATCCAGCCTATGTCACCACGACACAGGGCGGCAGGGTTCCCGCGCAGGCGGGAATGGTATTCGATCCGGCTACAGGCAATTCCGACGGCACCGGACGAGAGGCCATCGCCACCAACGGCCAGGTCAACGTGATCACTCCGGCGCCCGCCATGGAGAAGCTTCTGAGTTACATTCCACTGCCTAACTTTGGCGCGGCGGGCCAGATCTACAATAACTACGAAACCACGGTGCGGGAAATCTCCAACGCCGATCAATACGATGGACGGGTGGACTATAACATCGCCAGCAATCATCACTTTTTCGCGCGGTATACGCTGGCGAATTTTCTGTTGTACGGTCCGGGAGCGTTCGGTGCGGACGCCGGGGGACCGAGCCCCTTCGGGTATGCCGGCGATTCGCCGTCGCGCAACCAGAGCCTGGCGGTTGGTTACACCTACACCATCAGCCCGTCTCTGATCGCCGATTTTCGATTCGGCTACTATCGTTACCGGGTTCACAGCCTTCCAGAAGGGTATGGGACAACCCCGGCGCTCGATTCCGGCCTGGTGGGCCTGAACCGCGGAGCAGCGGACACTTCCGGCATGCCTGCGTTCTACATCAATGGCGATGGAGGATTTGATTTCGGCTATGCCCTGGGAGTGAATGGGTGCAACTGCCCGCTAAGCGAGACCGAGAACCAGTTCCAATGGGTGAGTAACTGGACCAAGCAGACCGGCAATCACACTATCGAGTGGGGTGCGGACATACGCCGCAATCAGCAGAGACGTATGGACAGCAGCACGCATCGGGCCGGCGAAGTGACCTTCGCGGACTCGGTGACGGGTAACTCGGACATCGATACGCTGGCCAATGGCAATGCCACCACCGGCGCCGCCCTGGCCTCCTTTCTACTGGGCGATCCGAGCGGGTTCGTGCAGCAGTATACGGGCGCCGGCTTTTACCCCGCCCTGCGGCAGACCAGGTTATTCTTCTTTGGCCAGGACGAATGGCGCGCCACTTCCAAACTGACTCTCACGATCGGCCTGCGTTATGAGAACTATCTGCCGCAAGTGGGCGCCCAACCGGGAAGCGCGGCCACTTTCGATCCGGCCACCGGAGACGTAGTAGTGGCGGGCATCGGCGGCGTTCCCCGCAATATGGGCATCAAGCCGTACAATCTTGGATTTCTGCCGCGGGTTGGAATTGCTTACCGGCTTACTCCCAAAACGGTAATTCGCGCCGGTTATGGGCGCAGTTACAATGCCGCTGGCGTCGGCGCGGTATTCGCGCAGAATCCGGAGATCGACCCGCCCGTGCAGTTCGTGCAGAATCTGACGCAGCCAAATCCTTACACTTCGGCGATTCCCACGTTTCTCACCTCCGGGCCGCCCGCGCCACCAACACCGCCCATCGGACCGAACGGCCGCTATCCGCTACCCAACGGCGTTTCGGTGTACTTCTACTTCGATCCGTTGAGTTCCTACCGTATCCCGGAAGCTGATTTTTGGAATTTCACGGTGCAGCACGAGTTCTCGCATACCATCACGGCGGAAGCCGCCTATGTGGGCAACGTGGGACGACACCTGTTCCTGAATGAGAATGAGAACCAGGCGGTTCCAGGACCCGGGGATTACGACCCGCGCCGGCCTTTTTATAAGTTCGGCGATACGCAGGCTATCTACACGGTTTGTAACTGTGATAACTCGAGCTATAACTCTTTACAATTGAAAGTACAGAAGCGGGTTGCCCAGGGACTGGACTTTTTGGCCACTTATACCTTCTCAAAAGCTCTGGACAACGGTGAGGGCGGTTATGGATTCGCCAACAATTACGATGTCAGCGCGGACCATGGGCCAGCCACCTTCGACCGGACTCACGCCTTTACGCTGATGCACAATTGGGACCTGCCGTTTGGCCGGGGCCGTCACTTCGGCAACAATATCAACAAGGCGGCGGATGCGGTGGTCGGGGGCTGGCGCTTCAGCGGCGTTACCACCGTTTACTCGGGCGTGGCGTTCACGCCGACTATCTCCAACGCACCCCTGGTCAACGCCGATTTCAACTACTTCCGGCCGGACATCATTGGCAATCCGAACGTTGCCAACCCGAGTGCCGCGGAGTGGTTCAACCCCGCCGCCTACACCGCGCCCCAGGCGCCTTACCGCAACGGCGATGCGGGCAAAGGCACGCTGCGCGGCCCAGGATCGGTGGTCCTGAACCTGGCGCTCGCCAAGGTGTTCACCATCACCGAACGAAAAACGCTGGAGCTGCGCTGGGAGAATTTCAACGCCCTGAACCACGTGAACCTGGGCCTGCCGAGTACCGCCGTGGACGAGTCCGGCGCGGGTCAGATCACATCCACGGCGAGTCCTATGCGCCAGATGCAGCTCGGGCTTCATTTCCGCTTTTGAAAAAGGAATTATGAAATCTCCGCGCCTCGTCGCTAGTGCTCTGTTGGCGTGCCTGCGTCTGGCTGCCGCCGAACTACCTAAAGCTCCGCCGGCTCCGCACCCGGATGATCGCTTCAAAGCCGACATTCTGGTTGTGGTCGCCCATCCCGATGATGAAACCGAGATCACCGGCTATCTCGCCAAGGCAATCTACGAGGAACACCGGCGCGTGGCGGTCATCTTTGGAACGCGCGGTGATGGAGGCGGCAATGCGGAGGGCTACGAGCAGGCCGCCGCGCTGGGAGCCGAGCGTGAAATTGAGGGTCGACGCGCGCTCGCGTCTTTCGGGATCATGAATGTCTGGTTTCTGGGTGGTCCCGATACGCCCGGGCAGGATGTTCTGCGGTCACTCGAGACCTGGAACCATGGCGCGGCCCTGGCGCAGGCCGTACGGCTGGTGCGACTGACAAGGCCGGAGGTGATCCTCACCTGGCTTCCAGTGTATGTGGCGGGCGAAAACCACGGGGATCACCAGGCCGCTGGAGTCATCGCCACGGAGGCCTTCGACCTTGCCGGAGATGCCACCGTCTTGCCCGAGCAAATCGCCCCGCCCCGCGAGCGCCAGGGAATCTCCAACCTGACTGAGGGCCTGCACGCGTGGCAGCCCAAGAAGCTCTATTATTTCTCCGACGCCTCGCATACCGATTTCCTGGAAGGCAAAGGTCCGCATTACGCGACTACCGGCACGTCGGCATCGCGCGGCGTTCCGTACTACCGGATGGCAGCCGATGAAATGAGTTTTCATCTCACGCAGGGAGATACCGGCCAGCTTGCCAGACAAGCTATCGCGAAGGGCGACTTCAAATATTTCGAACAGCCGGTGATGCTTGTTTTCGGCAAGTCGCACGTGAAATCGGGCATCACGGCGGACATCTTCGCGGGGCTCGGGCACGGGCCTGTTCCGTTCGTTCCCGCGCCTGGTTATCGCGCGCCGCAGGATACCGGAATCACGGTAAATCTCGGCGGCCCCTGGAACTTTTACCGGGAGTTTTGGAAGGCGCATGGGCTGGATCAGTTGGCTGGATTGCTGGGCTCTCCCGAGGTCGCCCTGGCGCCCGGCGAGCGCCTGCACCTGCCCATACTGATTCACAACGGCACCGATGACGCGCGCGACGTGACTCTCACCGCGGCCGTACCTCGTGGCTGGACAATTACCGCCGGGCAGGCCGTCTTTCCGGTGGACGCTCGCGAAACCTATCCGGTCGAGACGGTGCTCACTTCGCCCGCCAAAGGAGATCCTGCCTGGCAAACGGTGGTGTGGAAGGCGGAGTCCAATGGCAAGACCATAGGATCGATTTCGATGCGCGTCAACCTTGGTAGCGGGGGCCTGCCACAATAAAGCGTGGCTGCAGGCCGTGGGCCGAGTTCTCAGTTTGCCGTTGCATTTCTTGCCCTTCATATGTGAATATGAATTCAGGATCATGTTATGAACGTCCCTCTATTTCTTTATGGGCTGGGAATCTGGATTGCCGCCACTATCGCCCTGCGCGCGGCGGGACAACATCTACTGCACCCGGGTGACCGGACCGGGATGCTCATTCTGTTTGCCGTCAGTTTTCCCCTGATGGCCTGGCTGGTGCGCCGCCTTTGCGGCCGTTTCCTAGTGCGGCCGGAGCAGTGGCCCGCCGGAGCCGTCTCGGTTTTGCTGCCGACGCTGCTGCTCGATCCGTTCTCCAGCGCCTTCTTTCCGGTGGTGTTTCCAAACATGGCGCAAGAGATGGCCGGCGTGTTCGGGGGGTGGATGCTTTGGTGCTGCGCGGGCGCCCTGGTGGGAGTGACGCTGCTCCCGCGCCGCTCGTGAACCGGCGTCCAAACCTGCTCGCCGGCGAGGATCTTCCGCCGGGACCTCATCAAAAGCGAAGTTCGGATAAGCGCGCTCGCCTGAAGGCTGCCGGGCTCGCCCTCTTCGGCGAGCATGGATATGAGAAAACCTCAATCGACGCGATCGCGCGCCACGCGAAACTCGCGGTGGGAGGATTTTACCTGCACTTTCGTTCCAAGCGTCAACTGTTGCTGGCGCTCATGGATGAACTGCTGGAGAAACTGAGCGAGCTCGATTTTCGTCCAGTCGCCATGGCCGACGTCCGTGCGGGCATACGGCATCTGTTGTCTCGCGGGTTTTCGCACGATCTGCGCTATTTGGGCGCATACAGGGCCTGGCAGGAAGCTGCGCTTTCCGATCCGGATCTGGCCCGAAAACAGGAGCGGATTCACGCCTGGACGACCACCCGGGTGATGACCTTGTTTCAGCTTCTGCAGCAACTGCCCGGCGCGCGCCAAGGGGTCGATGTTGCGGGGCTGGCGCGCGTCATGGATAGCTTCTTCTGGAGCCTGCTCGCGCAGGCCGCGGGGTTCTCTAAAGTCGAGCTAAACCGGCGCGTCGATGCCGCCACGCATTTGATTTATCACGCGCTGTTCATTGACGGACCCAGGAGAGGCAGGTAGCAGCCGCCGCGATTGACTTGCCAACCTTTCTGGCGCTACATTGGACAACAGCGCGAAGGGCGCTTCCAGTCCGCGGGAAAGGGCCGAGCCCACCGAGCCGTCAGCCAGTACAAATTTGGATCTTCTTTCAGCCCGTCGTGCGGACGCGGGCGTACTGAGAGGAGATCATCATGTCCGATTCGCCATCGCGTCTTCCAGCGCGTCAGTCGCTGGAGCAACTTTCCAAACAAGCCAAAGAGCTGCTACGCGAGTTTCGCGCCGGTGATCGCGCGGCGCTCGAAAGGTTTCGGGTAACCCGTCCAAACCCGCTACGAGGTGCCACCCTTGCCGACGCCCAGTTCGTGATTGCGCGCGAACACGGGTTCGAGACTTGGGCGAAGCTGAAACATTACATTGAAGCCATCCGGCCGTCCGGCATGGAGCAGTTTGAGCAACTCGCCCGAAACCTTGCCGCGGCTTACTCGAGCGGCGACGCTACGGCCATACGCGAGGTCAACTGGAGCTACGGAACGTCGTTCGCCTGGGATCACGATCCCATCGAGATGCATCGGCGACTGGCCACCTGGTTCGCATCGGACATACGCACCGCCGATCTCGCCCTGGCCGATGCGCAGAGGATAGTCGCGCGCTCGCACGGATTCGAGAATTGGGCGCAGTTCGCCGCTAGCGTTGCGCAAGCGCCGGGCGATCCTCGCGCCGCTCCGCTGTTCCTGAGCGCGGCGCCGCCATTCTACAAGATCGACTGGAAGGAGAACCGCATCTCCGCGCGGGGGCCTCAGTCGGAAAAGGACTGGGACGCCATCTTCAGAGTGATGCAGGAGCACCAGATCACCACGCTCAGCGCCGGTGGGATTAGCGATGGCGCGATGGAGCGTCTCTCGCGAGTGAGTCACATCACGCATCTTCACCTCGGCGACTCGAAAGGTCTCACCGATGAAGGTGTCCGATACCTGGCCGCTATGCCGCAGCTACAGGAACTCACCTTGGGCGGATGGAACAGCCCGATCACCGATCGCGGCCTCGAGGCTCTGCGTCATCTGGGTGAGCTGAGAAGCTTCCAGATGTGCTGGACGCAAGGCATCTCGGACATTGGCGCGGCCAATCTGGCCTTCTGCGATCGTCTGGAAAGCGTGAACCTGCTCGGTACTCCGACCGGCGACGGCGTGGTGCGGGCACTGGCGGCAAAGCGCCATCTTCGCCGCCTCAAGACCGGACGCTATGTGACCGATAGCGGGCTCAGGTTCCTGCACCAGTTTCCGATCTTCAAGACCTGGCACGGCGGTGAGATCAAATACGCACTGATGAGCAATGAGGTTGAACCCAACCATGTGCATATCGATGGTCCCTTCACCGACGCGGGACTGGCGGGAATGGCCGGGCTTGACGGCGTGTTCGCGCTCAGTTTTTTCCAGCACTCCCCGGCCTTCACCGCGGCTGGCCTGGAGCCGCTGCAGCATCTTCCCAATCTCGGTTTTCTGGGCTGCCAGGAGGAACACTGCGACGACGAGGGAATGCGTCATATCGCCGCGATTCCCCGGCTGCGGATGCTGATGGGCCAGAGTGCGGTGGCGGGTGACAGTGGCTTTGCGGCGCTGAGCCGCTCACAGACCCTCGAATACTTCTGGGGCCGTAATTGTCCCAATCTCACCGGCCGGGGATTCGCGGCACTGGCGTCGATGCCGGCTCTTCGGGGTATCGCGGTGAGCTGCAGGAACGTCGATGACGCAGCCTTATCAACCTTGCCGCGCTTCCCAGCGCTGCGCGAGATCATGCCGATGGACGTCTCCGACGCCGGGTTCCGTCATATAGGCCGCTGTGAACATCTGGAAGCCCTGTGGTGCATGTATTGCCAGGATACGGGCGACGCGGCGACGGAACAGATCGCGGGCCTCTCGCGATTAAAAACGTATTACGCGGGCAAGACCAGGATCACCGATCGCAGCCTCGAAATCCTCAGCGGCATGGCCTCTCTCGAGTGTCTCGAGTTCTGGCAATGTGCGGGGCTCACAGATGCGGGTATTGTGCGTCTGGCGGCTCTCCCGCGGCTTCGCGAGATCAGTCTCGCCGGCCTGCCCAATGTCACACGGGAGGCCATCGCGCCGTTCCCCGCGAGCATACGGGTGAGCTATTCGGGATGAGCCTACCGTTTCCTCTTGCCTCTGTCCGCGCGAATGCGGGATATTGGAATGTCGATGGCCGAGTCGCTGCTCTATTTCACCGAACTGCTTGGCATGGCGGTGCACGATCTGAAAGGCAGGCGCATCGGCCGTGTCAAAGACGCTGCCGTCGTTCCGGTTGTACATCCCTCGCGCGTGGACCGTTACCTGGTTGGCGGAGGATGGTCCTGGCTCTCGGTACGTTACGATCAGATCGCCTCCTTCTCGCTCGATAAAGGCATTCAGCTTAGCGACGAGCAACTGATCCCCTATCACGACGACGAGTACATGCTGCGGCTCAACCGCGACTTGCTCGATCAACAGATCATCGACGTCAACGGGCGCAAGGTCGTGCGCGTGACCGACGTGACCTTCGAGATTCACAGCGGCGGCGGTGCCGACTATCTGGCCGTGCTCGAAGTGGATATCGGCATGCGCAGCATTTTCCGCCGTCTGTGCCAGGGCGTCGCGCCTCCGCGCTGGGTGCGCCAGTTGCAGCAACGCATTCCGCCCAATTCCATACGCTGGGATTTTTGCAACATCATCGAGCCCGATCCGCAGCGCCGGCTGCGCCTGAACATTTCCAACCAGATGCTCGAGAGGATGCACCCGGCCGACCTGGCGGATATTGTCGAGGAGCTCAGCCCGGCCGATCGCGGAGCCATTTTCGAAACTATCGACAGCGAGGTCGCGGCAGACGCTTTGACCGAAATCGATCCAAAGATGCAGGCCAGCATCCTGGAGTCTCTCGAGCCGGAAAAGGCCGCCGAAATTGTGGAAGAAATGGCGCCCGACGAAGCTGCCGATGTTCTCTCGGAAATGGAAGAAGAAAGCTCCGAAGAGATTCTCGATGAAATGGAGCCGGCGCCCGAGACAGAGGTTCGCGAGCTGTTGGAATACAAGGATGACACCGCCGGCGGCCTCATGAACACGGAGTATGTGGCGCTGCCCGAGAACGCCACGGTGGCTGACGCGCTCGTCGCTCTGCGCGGCAACGAGGACCTTCTCGAAACGCTCAACACTTTATTCCTGCTGGATGCGGATGGGAGGTTGGTGGCCGGCGTTCCGTTAGCCCGCTTATTCGTCGCTCCCGCCGGCGTGCCGTTGCGCGAACTCGCTACGGACCGCGCGATCCAGGCCGGCCTGGATGAAAAACAGGACCGTTTGACCGAATTATTCGACAAATATAACCTGCTTACCTTGCCAGTAGTGGACGAAGACGGTAAGCTAAGCGGCGTCATCACCGCGGACGATATCATCTCCGTGTTGCGGCAGAGATAGAAGCTCAAGGAGCTGTCATGATCGAAGAACATGACTTCAAGAAATACGGCGACGAAGCCCTGGCGGCGTTGCAGCGCGAGCTGGTGTTGGCCGGCGACGACTATGGTTTCCAATCCACCCTGCGCGGCGGAACGATTACCATCACGTTTTCGCGGCCACCCGGCAAATTTGTCATCGGTCTGGAGGGCGCTGCCCGGCAGATCAAAGTTGCGTTTGCGACGCGCAGCTACAAACTGGATTGGGACATCGTAGAGAACGGATTCGTCCACACCGAGACGCGCCAGACGCTGAAAGAGTTGGTCGAGCAAGCTATCAGCAAGCACATCAAGCAGGACGTGGAGTTGTAGCCGAAGTGGCCCAGATCGCCGCGCAGACTTCACTCCTTGAATAGCTTGCGGTCCGCCATCCACTCGCGCAGCCGGTCCGGCCAGGTATCTACCGGCAGATGTTTGGTCTGCATCCCAAACCCGTGCCCGCCGCTCGCGTAGATGTGCAGCTCCGAGGGGACGCTCTGCTTCTCCAGATCCAGATAAAGATTCACCGTGGTCACCACATGAGAGCGGTCGTCATCGGCACAGACCAGAAAGGTAGGCGGCGCATTCTTGGGCACGGTAATCGTCCCCGGTTTGAAACCTGGATACACCACGATTGCAAAATCCGGGCGAGAGCTGGCGCGCTCGACCGGATCGGCCGAATTGTCGTTGCCCGCATCGAAGCGCGTCTCGATCAATGCCGCTACCTCCCCACCTGCTGAAAATCCCATAAACCCGATGCGCGCCGGATCGACGCCCCACTCCGAGGCGCGGCTTCGCACCATGCGCACCGCTCGCGCGGCGTCCGGCAAGGCGTCGCCCTCCACCGTATAGTGCGACCCGGGAGCCCGCGCCAGGCGGTACTTCAGCACGAATCCCGCAATGCCGTTGCGGTTCAACCAGTCGGCAATCTCGTAGCCTTCTTTATCGATCACAAGCTGCGAATGGCCGCCACCAGGCGCGATGACCACGGCCATTCCGTTGGCCTTCTCTCTCGGCGGCAGGAAGACATAGATCGACGGATAGTGTACGACAGTGAACCGCCTGGGCAGCCCGCCCGTGTTGGCAGGCTCGAAAAACCTCCGGCGCCTTTTCGCCTTCCGAGCCCGGGGCGCCCTGCGGCCAAAGCCGTATCTCCTCGCCTCGGTCCATGGCAAACGCCCACCCGCCAAGGAGAATCAGACTACCAATGAATCTCGCGATCATAAGACAGGACAGCGTATCATGAAGCCGTTCTGTAACGTGGGCACCGTGTGCTTCCCGCCGTGGCCGCGCTTCATGAACGCGGCCTCCATCTCCCACGGTGTACGTACCTATCTCTGCCAACCGTACGCCTTGAACGCAGGATTGGCAGGCTTTCTGCGGAGACGAAGGGGCGACTGAAAGGACGCCTTGGCTTTTGCCCTCGACCTTCACCGGCTTCAGCACTCACTCTCTGGTAAACTTGTCTGATCCTAAAACCAAGGAGAAAGACTTGAATCACTCGTACCTGACGGCTGCCGCTGCGGCTGCAGCTTTACTGCTATCCGGCGCTCGCTGCGCCCTGGCCGCGGATGCCGATTCCGATAACGGACTGGCCGCCCAATATTGCGTGCAGAGCGGCGGCGTGGTCATCACCCGGGCCCCCTTCTATGGAACCAATGGTCCGGTCTCCAGTTGGCTGCAATTGATGGGCGAGCGGAAATTTTGTCAGTTCACGTCGGCCACGGACGGTTCCCGCATCCATATCACTCTCGAAACGCTCTATACTACGAAACCCTCTCTGGCAGCGTTGGCCTACTACGATAAGCCGCCGCTGGGAACGGGCGGAAATGGCAATCCGGCATCCTATTACTGCTCCCAATTGGGCGGTTCCGACCTGTTTGGCGGAGTCAATGCCGCCGGAGGCGGTTGGGTCGCCAACAACAGTGTCGACAAGATCCTCGAAGCCTGCATCTTTCCCGACATGTCATCCATTGATTCCTGGGGACTGACTTATCACACCGAGGGCACCATACGCGGCATCGATCTGACTACGGTGTTGCGCTATCAGCTTTCTCCAACCACTTCAGCTCCTCTCGCACCTTGATTTTGCCGTGCCACGGGTTCTTGTCGAGCTCGTGGCCTTCCCCCGGAAAGATGAGTAGTTTCACCGGCACGCCTTGTGCGTGGAGCGCGCGCTCGAGTAAGTAGTTCTCGCCCACATAGACGCGTATATCTTCGGCTCCGCCCACAATATGTGTAGGTGTCTTGACTTTTTGTATCTGCCAGATAGCCGCCTCGTCGTTATAGTTCCGCATGGCTTCCCAGGGTTGGCCGCCGAGAAAGTAAGCATCGTCGAGTGTAGTATCGTCGTTACCCCAGTTAGTAACATGCTCGACGGCTCCCGCGCCAGTCACCGCGGCCTTGAATCGTGTAGTTTGTGTGATCAGCCAGTTAGTCATATAGCCTCCGTAGCTATAGCCGCCGATCGTAAGATGGTCCGGGTCGGCGATGCCGTCTTTAACCAACGCATCGACGCCTGCGAGAATGTCTTTGCCCGGCTTCGAGACAATCTTCGGAATGATGCCCAACGCGAACGGATCGCCATAGCCGATCGAGCCTCGATAATTGGGCTCGAATACCAGCCAGCCCGCGGTCGCGGCCAGCGCTCCCCATTGATACCAGTCGGCCTCGAAGTGGTTGCCGTCCGCGTCCGCCGGCCCGCCGTGAATGAGTGTCAACATGCGCAGGCGCCGCGCGCCCGATTTTCCCGGCGGATAGATCAGCATGCCTTCGACGCTCACGCCGTCGTCGGCAGTCCAGCGATAGGGCCGGCCTTCCGGCAAGGCGCGTCCGGCAAGAGTTCGATTGAACGAGGTGATCGTCCGGGCATGGGCGGCGTCGTCTCCGAGATAGACTTCAGCCGGCTGCTGCAGCGTGGAGTGCACAAACGCAATACGCGAAGCGTGCGTTGCGGTTGAGATGCGCTCGTAAGTGCCGGGCCATCCCGGCCGCATTGCGAACTCCCCGTCCGGCCGATCGGCCCCATAGATCTGTACTTCGGTGCCCAGCCGCCCGCAGGCCACCAGTCCGCCCGCCGGCGTCACGGCATAGCCGGTGACCGCGCCCGGAAATGCCGCCGCCCAGCGTGTCACCGTCGCCGCCTCGCCTTGCGTCTCTACCCAATACACGCGCGGCTGGCCATCCTGATAGGCGCCCTCCACCGATCCGTTCAGAAAGGAGAAGAAGATGTGGCGGCTGTCGGGCGCCCAGTGCAGGTTATCCAGGATGACCTGGCGCTGCAGCACCTTGCGCACTGCGCCCCCGTCCGCGCCCACCAGATAAATGCCGTATGCCTCCAGCGCCTCCCATCGCTCGGTGCGCGAATCCGTCAGGAATGCCAACTGCGTGCCGTCTGGCGAAGCTTCCAGTTGCTTCACGCGCCATGGCGTCGCGGCGATGGGCCTGGCGGTGTTAGTCCCAATTTCGATCCGGCCGATCGCGTCGCCGCGTTCGGATTCCCGAAACTCGATCACATCCTTCCAGTCCCTCTTGTAGCTTTCCTGCTGCTCTTTGCTCCACGGCGCGCGCGTAGCGAAATAAATCTGCCGTGAGTCGGCGGACCACGCAAACGCATGCACTTTTTCATCGCCATGGGTCACCGCAAAGGCCTCGCCGCCGTTCGCCGGAATCGCGTAGACTTGCTCCGTCTTTTCCGTCTTGTCGGTCTTCTCGGCTGCCTCGCCGCTCTCACGGTCGGAGAGGAATGCGATCCAGCGCCCATCGGGCGACCACTCCGGATGGCTGTCGTGCCCGGACTGGGTCAGTTGCGCGAGCGACCCCGCCCCATCGTCCCGATAGAGCCACAAGTCGTTGCGGAACCGGTTGGCGTCCCAATCCGCGCGTGCGGTTTCGATGACTACGGCGTGCCCGTCCGGCGCGACTCGCACGTTGCGTATATCTACAGAATTGAAAAATTCGTCCAGAATCAGAAGCGGCTTGCTGGTTTGCGCGGCGGCAAGCGAGACATAGCAGAGCAATATGGCAGATCTTCGCATGAGAATATTCGGCGAATGGTAACACGGCGCCGGTCGCGGCGGCTCCGTTAGACCGCTAGAATGGTCTGGTGGCGGATACCGAAGCGCAACCCAACCCGGTGCTCTCTTTCGAGGCCTGTCTCGACGAATTGGAGAAGGTGGTCAAAGAACTGGAGGGCGGCGATCTCCCCCTTGAACGGTCGCTCGAGCTCTTCGAAAAAGGCATGGGCCTCAGCGATACCTGCCGCAAGCAGTTAGAGGAGGCCGAGACGCGCGTAGAAATGCTCATCCGCAAAGAAGGCAAGATCCAGCCCGAGCCCTTTCGTCCCGAGAAAGCATGAACCTGCGCGACTATCTCGCCCGCCAGCAGCAGTTGGTGGATGCCGAGCTCGATCGGCTGGTGCCGGCGGAAACGTCGCCGCCCGAAACCATCCATCGCGCCATGCGCTACAGCCTGTTCGCCGGCGGCAAGCGCATACGGCCGATTCTCTGCCTGGAAGCCGCGTGCGCCATCTCCGATGCGCCCCCGGGCGCGGCCACCGCCGCCTGTGCGCTCGAATTCGTTCACACTTATTCGCTCATCCACGACGATCTGCCGGCTCTCGACAACGACGATTACCGCCGCGGCAAACTCACCTGCCACAAAGTTTTTGGCGAGGCCATGGCCATCCTGGCCGGCGATGCCCTGCTCACGCGCGCTTTCGAAGTGCTCTCCGCCGCGGACTCCATTCCGGCCGATCGTCGGGCCCGTATGATCGCCGAGCTCTCCACCGCCGCCGGCACCGTGGGCGGAATGATCGCCGGCCAGGTCGCCGACCTGGAGGGCGAAGGCCAGCCCGCCACCGCCACGCTGCTCGAGTCCATACACCGCGCCAAGACCGGCGCTCTGCTGCGCGCCAGCCTGCGCCTGGGCGCCATCTGTGCCGGCGCCGAGGCCCGCCAATACGAAGCGCTTTCCTGCTACGGCGAGCACATCGGCCTGGCTTTTCAGATCGTGGACGACATACTCGACGTCGAGGAATCCTCCGCGACGCTGGGCAAGACTGCCGGCAAAGACGCCCAGCAGCACAAGATTACTTTCCCGGCGGTCTACGGCGTCGATGAGTCCCGGCGCATGGCCGAAATCGAGTGTGACCGGTCGCACCATGCCCTGGCCCCCTTCGGCGCGCGCGCACAACGCCTGCACGAGCTCGCCGACCTGATCGTTCACCGCAAATCATGAAGCCTCGTTTGGACCGTCTGCTGGTGGAGCGCGGTCTGGCCCTTTCGCGCGAGAAGGCGCAGGCGCTCATCATGGCGGGCGAGGTGCTGGTCGACGGCCGAAAAGCTGAAAAGCCGGGTCAGCCGGTGGCCTTGGAATGCCGGGTCGAGGTGCTGGCGCGGCCGCCCTTCGTCAGTCGTGGCGGCCGCAAGCTGGACGCCGCGCTCGATCGTTTCCACATCGTGGTAGCCGGCCGCGTCTGCCTCGATATCGGCGCCTCCACCGGTGGCTTCACCGATTGCCTGTTGCAGCGCGGCGCTGCGCTGGTGCACGCCGTCGATGTGGGCAGCGGCCAGCTCGATTGGAAGATCCGCAACGATCCGCGCGTAGTAGTCCACGAGAAACTTAACGCGCGCTATCTGAGTGGCCAGGATATCGGCCAGCTCGTTAGCCTCGCGGTCTATGATGTCAGCTTCATCTCGGTGACGCTCATCCTGCCGGCCGCCATACCCTTGTTACAGCCCGGCGGCGAAATGGTTATACTTGTCAAGCCCCAGTTCGAGGTAGGCAAAGGACAGGTGGGCAAAGGTGGAATCGTGCGCGAGCCGGAGTTGCAGGAGGCCGCCTGCCGGCGTGTGAGCGAGGCGGCGCAGCAGTCAGGATTCGAGACCGAGATCGTGGAGAGCCCCATCCTCGGTGCGGAAGGGAACCGGGAGTTCCTGCTTTATGCCCACCATTAGCACTGTCGGCGTCATCGCCAAACCAGGAGTGCCGGCCGCCGCCGGGATTGTGCCGAAGCTGCTGGCATGGCTGAAGGAGCATGGCCTGCACGTGCGTTGCGACATAGCCTGTGCGGCATACGCGGGCGGCGCAGGCCTTGCGCGCGATGAGGTGCCCGAGGGTTGCGACCTGGTGATCGTGCTGGGCGGCGATGGCACGCTCCTCTCGGCCGCACGCGCCATCGGCAATCGTGAAATTCCGCTGTTTCCGGTGAACCTTGGGGGCCTCGGTTTCCTTACCGCCATCACCATCGACGAAATTTATCCGGAATTGATGCGCGCCTTCCGTGGGGAACATCGCATCGGCAAGCGCAAGCTGATGCATGCTGAAGTGCGCCGCGCCGATACCGCGGTGGCCTCTTACGAAGCGCTCAACGACGTCGTCCTGAGCAAGGCCGCTATCGCCCGCATGATCGATCTCGATACCTATGTTGACGAGCAGTTTGTCTGCGCCTATAAAGCCGATGGACTGATCGTCTCCACCCCCACCGGCTCGACGGCATATTCGCTTTCCGCGGGCGGTCCGATCATCTTCCCGTCGGTGCCCGCCATCTGCCTCACGCCGATCTGCCCGCACATGCTCACCAACCGCCCCGTGCTGCTCCCGGAAACCAGCGTGGTGATGATCCGCTGCCGCGGCGGGGACGAATCCGTCTTCCTCACCATCGATGGACAAATCGGTGAGCCGCTCAAGAGGGACGATTGCGTGGTCTGCCGCAGTTCGCAGTACGCGCTTCACCTGGTACGGCCGCCGCGCATGATGTTCTTCGATGTGCTGCGGCAAAAACTGAAGTGGGGAGAGCGTTGAAGCGGCTGTCGCTCACCGCCTGGATCTTCCTGGGAATGGCAGCGGGCGTGGCCTTAGGCGCACTGGCGCCTGGTGTGGCCCGCCAACTCGCTCCGGTCAGCGCCATTTTTCTGCGCCTCATCCGCTCCATCATCGCGCCGCTGATCTTCGGCACGCTGGTCTACGGCATTGCCGGCGGCGGCGATCTCAAACGCATGGGACGCATCGGACTGAAGGCCATCGTCTACTTCGAAATCGTCACCACATTCGCGCTGTTTCTGGGCCTCTCCGCCGTGAACCTGGTGCGCCCCGGCGCTGGCATGAGCCTGCGGCAAACCACCGCGGAAGCTGCGCTGACAGAAACCCGTCCGGGAGCCGGTGCCATCATCGAGCATGTTTTTCCGGCCAGCATCATCGACGCTATGGCGCGCGGCGATGTGCTCCAGATCGTGGTCTTCGCCTTCCTGTTCGGCGCGGCGTGCGCGGCCATAGGGGCCAAGGCCGGGCCCGTAGTGGCGTTCTGCGAATCGCTCGCCGAAGTCATGTTCCGCTACACCCGCTACGTCATGTATCTGGCGCCGCTCGGGGTCGGCGCGGCCATCGCGGTGACGGTAGGCAGTAAAGGCTTCGGCGTGCTGTTCGGTCTGGGCAAGTTGATCCTCACCATGTATGTCGCGCTGGTGCTGTTCGTGGTGTTGGTGCTCGGCGCTGTGGTGCTCATCGCCCGCATCCCCATGCGCCGGTTTTACCAGGCCGTGCGCGAGCCGTTTCTGATCGCCTTTTCCACCGCCTCGAGCGAGGCCGCGCTGCCGTTGGCGCTCGAGAACATGGAACAATTCGGCGTCCCGAAACATATTGTGGCGTTTGTGATTCCGACCGGCTACAGCTTCAACCTGGATGGCAGCACGCTCTACCTGTCCCTGGCTTCCGTGTTCGTGGCCCAGGCCGCCGGCGTACATCTCTCGGCCGGCCAGCAGCTACTGATGATGCTGACATTGATGCTGACCAGCAAGGGCGTCGCCGGAGTGCCCCGCGCGGCCCTGGTGATCCTGACGGGCACGCTCTCCACGTTCCATCTCCCCATGGAAGGCATCGCCGTGCTGCTCGGCATCGATGCGCTGATGGATATGGCGCGCACCTCCGTCAACGTAGTGGGCAACTGCCTCGCGAGCGCGGTAGTCGCGCGCTGGGAGGGAGTGAAGTTCGGTGCGGGCGCCGCGCCATAGCGCTCAGCCGGATGCTTTGTCTTCGGCAGCCTGCTTGCTGGCGATAATGGGCCGCAGGTTCATCATAGCCTTCAGGCTGTTGAACCAGAACGGCGCGCCAAGGCTCAACAGAGCGCCCGTGAACAATACGCCGGCTAGTCGTTTCCAGGTGAATTGCTTGTGCCAGCCGGGCGTGAACTGAAAACCGGACGCCGTCACAATGTTCTGAATAGCCCGGGCGTTGCTCGCGCGCGTCTTGATGAAGTCGCCGAGCGCCTGATCCACCGCGCTGGAATATTCATTGATCGCCGCGGCTTGCTGTGCGGCGGGAACGTTGCCGCGGATCCACGTTTCGCCGGCGGCCCGCGTCTTGATCGCCTGCGGCGGGGTGGCAGGTTGCACGCTGTTCTTCGCCAGGGCCGCGTTGAGTGCACCCGTGTACAGGCCGGTCATCGCGCTGTCGACCGCATCCTGATCGGATTGCGCGCCCGGCGGCACGATCGTACCCGCGACAGCCATCATATTCGAAGCGGAGCCAACCAATGCCGCGCGAAAATCGCCTTTCGCGTAAAGATCGCTGACCAGTTGAACCGCATCGATGCCGACAATACCGGCCAACCCAAACGAAAAAATGATCGTCCAGATTCGTATGTACGTGGCAAACTGCTGCGAAACGCGGTCCATGGTCATGTTGAAGCCGGCCTCCAGATAGCCGGCCGACTCGCGAACGGTCTTGACCGTCTCGGCGATCAACGGGGGGGCCCGGTCGAGCGACAACGCTCTGAGCGCCGCCGAAGTCTCGGTCATGAGCCGGATCTGGCGCTCCGCCACGGGGTTCGGCCGGTCCAGCAACTGATTGATTTCCGTTCCCAACACGCCCAGAGCGGGGTCTGACGCGAACTCCCGCAGTATGCCAACCAACTCGTCGGCCCGAATGGCGGTTGCCAGTTGGAACCGTATCACCCACGAAGAGGGCACCAATTTTCTGATCAACGGCAGCGAAACGAAAATAGAGTCCGAGGTCAGGTGGTGGGTCAACACTCGTTGGGCGAGCGTGTCGGCCTGAGCCGCGATGGTGGGCAGATTTCTGGTATCGATGTGCCTGAACAATTCCTGAAGCCCCCACCGCAGGCTCGATCCGCGAAAGCTCGCCGCAGCCGATATCGCCTGGGTCAGCAGCATTACGATCAGACTTGCGCCCAGCATCACCACCGCAAATCCGATGAGAGTGTCGAGATAGGCGAGCATATCCAACTCCTGCCTGTATCAATTACCTGGTGTATCTTGTGACGTAAGATTTGTAAGCATATCAAACCTTCCAGTCACGCTTGTAACTTAATCGCGCGATCCAATTCCGTTCGTTATAGCATAAAGGGATGCCCGCAATCGGACGCCGTTCCTTCCTCACGCTGGCCGCCGCGGCGGTCTCTGCTCATGCCCGCGCGCTCAAAGTGGTCGGCGTGCAACTGTACACCGTCCGCAGCATTCTGCCGCAGAAGCCCCTCGAAACTTTGCGCGCCATCGAGAAGATCGGCTATCGCGAAGTGGAAGTGACCGCGGAGAATCTGGATGCGATCTGGCCCAGCCTGAAGCAGACCTCGCTCAAGGCTGTGAGTGCGCACCTTAATACCGACCTGTTCATGCGTGCGCAGGATAAACTGCCGGCTGCGCTCGACGATGCCAAAAAACGCGGCTTCGAATACGTGGTTTGTCCCTACATTGCCCCGAAGGATCGTGGCGGCGTGGAAGTGATCCGCAAATTGGGCGATACGCTGAATAAAGCCGGTGAGCTCTGCAACAGCGCCGGCCTGCACCTCTGTTATCACAACCACGCTTTTGAATACCAGCCCACACCGGACGGCAGATTGCTGGATGTTCTGATGAAGACTGCCGACCCGAAGCTGGTCAGCCTGGAGCTGGACGTCATGTGGGCCCACGTAGGAGGCGTCGATCCGGTCAGCATTTTGCAGCAATACGGAAATCGCATTCCGCTGGTGCATCTGAAGAATGTCGCCGCGGCTGTCGAGACCCGCTATAACGAAAACATCCCGCGGGCAGCTTTTCGAGAGCTGGGCAACGGCGTGGTCGATATTCCGGCTGTGCTGGCCGCCGCAAAAAAGGTAGGGGTAAAGCACTATTTTGTCGAGCAGGATCAGACCCCGGGCGATCCTTTACAGTCACTGCGCGAGAGCTTCCAATATCTGGAAGGGCTGAAGGACTGACGCATCGCTCATGCGCGCCACCGATGTTTTCGTAATTGGCGGTGGGCCGGCCGGTCTGGCGGCCGCGATCGCCCTGCGCCGCAGGGGATTCGAGGTGACCCTCGCCGATGGCGCGCGCCCGCCTATCGACAAGGCCTGTGGTGAAGGCCTCATGCCCGATGGTCTGGCGGCCCTCTCGACCCTTGGCATCCATTTCGATCCCGCCGATACGCACGCCTTCCGGGGAATACGGTTTCTAGGCGCGGGTATCTCGGTCGAAGCCGGCTTTGCGCACGGCTCCGCTGCCGGTGTGTGCCGCAGGGTCTTGCACAGGAAGATGATGGAGCAAGCCGCCGCCTGCCGGGTCCGCGCCTTATGGGGCACACCCATCACCGGCATCTGCTCCCAGGGCGTCCACATCGCGGGCCGCCTCGTGCCGGCGCGCTGGATCGTGGGCGCCGATGGCTTCCATTCCCGTGTGCGCCGCTGGGCCGGGCTCGACCGCGGTGCCCCGCGCGGCCGCCGCTTCGGCTTCCGCGTGCACTATGACATCCGCCCCTGGAGCGATCATATGGAGCTGCACTGGGGCGCCGGATGCCAGATCTACGTCACACCCATCGCGTCGGATCGGGTTTGCGTCGCGCTCATCTCGCGGGATGCGCGTCTGCGTTTGGAGCAAGGTCTGGCGCAATTTCCGGAGCTTTCCGCCCGCCTGGCTGGTGCATGGCGCGCCACTCCCGAACGAGGCGCTGTTACCGCCAATTACAGCCTGAAACGGGTATATCGCGGCCGCGTCGCACTGGTCGGCGACGCATCCGGATCGGTCGACGCGATCACCGGCGAAGGCCTGTGTCTGTCGTTCCATCAGGCCATTTCGCTCGCCGATAGCCTGGCATCGGACACGCTGGCCAACTATCAAAAGGAGCATCGCCGTCTGGCCTTACGCCCCACCCTCATGTCGAGATGCCTGCTCGCCCTGGATCGACACACGTGGCTGCGGGAACGCGTTCTGCGGGCCCTGGCTTCCGAGCCGCGTATTTTTCGCAAGATGCTCGCCATGCATGTGGGCGGCCTCTCGCCGCGCGATCTCGCCGCCAATAGCTGGGCTCTAGCCTGGCAAATGCTTACCGTTTAGAAGGAGCCTCGATGTATTCCGGATCGCTTACTGCCACACTTGCGTCGATAGTTCTCTGGTCGGCCGGAGCGCCGGCTCGTGGTCAGGAAATCGCCCTCGATCTCGACCCCGCGCGGACTACCGTGCAGTTTACCTTGGGCGCCAGCCTCCACACCGTGCGCGGCAATTTCAAGCTGAAACGCGGCGCCATACATTTCGATCCGGCCACGGGCAAGATCGGTGGCGAGGCTGTGGTGGACGCTACCAGCGGCGAGAGCGGCAGTGAAGGGCGCGACCGCCGCATGCATGTCAACATCCTCGAAAGCACGCGCTATCCCGAAATTGTTTTCGCTCCCGACCGGGTTGCCGGTTCCGTCGCCAGGCAGGGCGCCTCGCAGGTCGAGGTCCACGGCATCTTCCGCCTCCATGGAGCCGACCATGAAATCACCATGCCGGTCCAGGTGCAGATGGACAATGGCCGCGCTACGGCCAAGATCCACTTCACCATTCCCTACGTGCAGTGGGGTCTGAAGAATCCAAGCACTCTCTTCTTGCGCGTGAGCGATAAAATGGATATCGATATCGTCGCTTACACGCGCTGAATCCGCGAACGAAACCATGCTGCACATCACCAACGGTGAATCGGTCATTCACAGCTTCTCCGCGGCACACCTGGAAGGCGCATACCTCTCTTGGCTGGACGTGCTGTACGAGGGCCCCGTGCCGGATCTGCCGCACGAGGCGCTCTCCGACGTGCGCGCCCGGGCGCTGTCCGCTCTGGGCTGGGGCGAGGAGTCCGCCGTGCGCGCCGCCTTCGCCGCGCGAGATGCCACGCTGGCCTCTTTTCACGATCACGGCGAGGTAGTATTGTGGTTCGAGCACGATCTGTTCGATCAGTTGCAATTGATTCAGGCGCTTGCCTGGTTCGCCGGCCAGGACCTCCGCGGCACGCAATTGAGCCTCGTCTACATCCCCTCACACGAGCAGATACCCGCGCTAATGCCAGAGCGCAAAACTGTCACCGCGGACCAGCTTTCGCTCGGCAGGGCCGCCTGGAAAGCGTTCTGCGCGCCAGATCCGCCCGCAATCGTGGACCTCTCCTCTCAGGATTTGTCGCCGCTGCCGTTTTTGTCCGCTGCGCTCCGGCGCTGGCTGGCGGAATATCCGTCAGTACAGAACGGGCTCTCGAGGACCGAACAGCAGCTTCTCGAAGCGATCGCGTCCGGAAAGCAGCACCGCGCCGCCATCTTTGTCGCCTCGCAGCAGAGGGAAGAATCCATCTTTCTCGGTGACAGCTCCGCATGGCTGCGCCTCGACCGCAAGGCTCAAGGACCGGCCCCCGCCCTGCACAAAACGGCGTGGGACCAATATCGCCTCACGCCTTTCGGCAACCGCGTGCTCGGCGGCGAAGCGGATTGGATCCGCTGCCACGGCGGTATCGATCTTTGGCTGGGCGGTGTGCATCTCGCGGGCTCCGACGCAGCCTGGCGCTGGGATCGTCATAGTAGGCAACTTTCGAACGGCCCAAATTAAGCCATGTTGGTGCTCGCATCCCGTTCGCCGCGTCGCAGCGAAATCCTGCAACAGGCAGGCATTCCCTTTGAAGTCCGGCCCGCCGACATCGACGAAACGCGGCGCCACGGCGAACCCCCGCGGGACTACGTGCGGCGCGTAGCAGGCGAAAAAGCCATGGCCATCCCGCCCGGCCGCGATGAAATCGTTCTCGGCGCGGACACCACGGTGGTCGTGGGCGCCCATATGCTGGGCAAGCCGCGCGATCCGGCCGATGCCGTCCACATGTTGGAGATGCTATCGGGCCGCAGGCACGACGTGCTTACCGGCATCTGTCTCAGAACCCTATCCCGCAGGATCGAGGATTGCGCGGCAACCAGCGTCTGGTTCGCCACGCTCTCCCGGCCGGAAATCGACGATTACGTAGCGAGTGGCGAGCCCATGGACAAGGCCGGCGCCTATGCCATACAGGGCTTGGCTTCGCGCTTCGTCGAGCGCATCGAAGGCTGCTATTTTAACGTTATGGGACTGCCGGTATCCTTGGTGTACCGGCGCCTGCGGGAGCTTGCTTAATGCAGACCGGCCTTTGCGAGCATCGTCAAAAACTGCTGTCGCGTCCGCATATCGATAGCAGTTGCCACCAACTTTCCATCACGGTCATATAGAAAGCTCTTCGGAATTCCCTGCACCGCGAATTGGTCGTTGACCTTGCGGCCCCTGTCCAGCAAAATCGGATAACTGACGTTGTGTTCCTTGACGAACGGTTCAACTTTAGCGGCTTCCTCGTCGGAGATGCCCAGGACCACCAAACCTTGCTTCTGAAATTGTGAGTAAAGAGATTCGAGGTCGGGGATCTCTTTGCGGCAGGGAGAACACCAGGTCGCCCAGAAGTTAACCAGCACGACGTTTCCCCGCAGGCTGCGCAAATTCCATTCTTTGCCGTTCAAATCCCGCAGCGTGAGATCCGCCGCAGCACGTTGCTTTTCCTCGGCCTCGATCTTGGCCAAGGCTGCCGCGAGCTGCGGCGCGTCCAGCGACACGGCAACATTTTCATACCGGACCAACAGAGCCAGCGTCATATAGGGATCCGCCGGCTCGCCGTTCACGCTGGGAACGGGCTGCTCGCGCAGAGCCTCGGCCAGCGTACTGGCGACTTCCTGTAGCGTTGGGCGGCCGAAGTCTCCCTCTGTGGCCAGGTTGGCCAGGCTGTGGGCCAGATGAAGCTTGCCGGGTGTCGCGGGCAAGCGCCGTATGCTCAGAGCCAACTGCCTGGTGACCTCGCCGCGCGCGTCGTCGGGCACCTGGCGCAGCACGCGCAATTGATCAACGATGGGCTGCTCACCGGCGCTCCAGGTCTGTTTAGTCTGTGCTGCCAGACCCGAGAATCCCCCCAGAAGGACGATGGCGGCAAGCATGGCGGGCGCTGCGTATCTTCGCATAAATACAGACTACACTTGATTGCAACCCGCCACGAATGGTTATACAGTAAGCGCGGAGACTACCCTATGCAGCAGGACCGTAGAGCTTTCTTGAGCGCCGCGCTGGCCGCGCCGCTGTTCATTCCCAGGCGCGCCTGGGGCGCCAACGACCGCATGGCTTACGGGCTCATCGGCGCGGGTGGCCGCGGCCGCTATCTGAACCGCAATTTCCAGAAGCTGGGCGCCGTATGCGTGGCAGTGTCCGAAGTTTACGAGCCCAATATGGCATTGGCGTCGCAAGATTCGCCGCAGGCCAAGACTTATCTCGACTATCATGACCTGCTCGCACAGAGCGGCATGGATGCCGTTGTGGTGGCCACGCCCGATCACCAGCACGCCCCCTGTCTGTTCGCCGCCCTCGACGCCCACAAAGACGTCTACCTCGAAAAACCCATGTCTCACTCGCTCGAACAGAGCCGCCAGATGATCGAGGCTGTTCGCAAAACCAAACAGATCGTCCAGATCGGCATGCAGCGGCGCAGCGCCGAGTCCATCATCAAGGCCAGGCAGCTGCTCGATAGCGGTGTCCTGGGCAAAATCACTCTGGTCAAGCCCATGTGGAATTGGAACGTCGCCCACGAGCTGGACAATTCTCCGCTGCCGGGCAAGCTCGATTGGAAGCGCTTCCTGGGCCCGGCAAGAGACCGCGAACTACAGCCTATGCGGTTTCGCAACTGGCGCTACTTCTGGGATTACTCGGGCGGTAACATGACCGACCAGGGTACTCATCTGATGGATGTCGTGCAGTGGTTCACCAACGCCGGCACAGCGAAATCCGCGGTCTGCTACGGCCAGATCGCCAAGACCATCGGCTCGGAAGTGCCCGACGTTTTCTGCGCCGTCTTCGAATACGCCGGCCTGATGGCCACCTGGACCCTCAACTACACCAACTCCTACGACAACGACTGGTCCATACAATTCCAGGGTGATCAGGGAACCATGATCATCAACAACGAGGGCTATCGCGTCTGGAAAGAGCCGTGGCCAAAGAACCAGCAGCCCGCCCAGACCTTCGAGGCGCCCGTTCCGATCGAGTCGCACATCCAGAATTTCCTGGATTGCCTGAAGTTGCGCAAAGAGCCGAATGCGCCGGTAGAGGTGGGCGCGAGCGCCGTGTCGGCGCCCCATTTAGCGAACATCGCGTTCCACCAGAACCGCCGCATGTACCTCAGTGCAGATGCCGGCAGAGCCGCCGAACATCCGGAAGCATAGGTGGCTCACTCTGCCACAACCGGATCGGCGCCCTAAAAATTCACGATACTAGCGAACGAGTTCGCATCCAGACTCGCGCCACCCACCAGCACGCCGTCAATCTCCGGCTGCGCCATCAGGCTCCGTACATTATCGGGCTTCACACTGCCGCCATACAAAATACGCACCGCCTCGCCCGCCGCTTGCCCATAGCGCGCCCGTATTGTGCCGCGCAACAGCCGATGCGCATCGGCCGCGATTTCCGGAGTGGCCGTTTTCCCTGTACCAATGGCCCACACCGGCTCATAGGCGATCACAATACGGGCGAACTGCTCCGGGGTCAACGGCGTAATGCCATTCCTGCATTGCTCCACCATCACCGCCTCGGTCTTCCCCGCTTCGCGGTGTTCCAACAGCTCGCCCACGCAGACGATGGGCGTCAAACCCGCCTCCAGCGCGGCCACCGTTCGCTTCAGCACGGTCTCGTCCGTCTCGCCGAAATACTGGCGTCGCTCGCTATGCCCTACAATCACGTGCGTGCATCCGCAAGCCCGAATCATCGACGCGGAAATTTCGCCGGTGAAAGCGCCTTCTTTGGCCCAATACAGGTTCTGTGCCCCGATCCGTATATGCGTGCCGTGTGCGCCTGCGACAGCCGCCGCGATGTTCGTGAACGGCGGGCAGATCACCACCTCGCAATGCTCCGACTTCTCCACCAGAGGCCGGAATTTCTCAAAAAATGACGTGGTCTCGGCGGGCGTCTTGTACATCTTCCAATTGCCCGCCATTACTGGCTTTCTCATAAATTTGCGGCAAAAAACTCGTGCCTTGCCGGATGCAGGCCCCGAAATTTTCCGCGACCGTCTGCCCGATGTCCGCGAGCGTAGGGCGCAGCCCCAGGTCGACCCCATGCTTCACGCGCGCCCCGCTCACCAGCAGCGGAACGTATTCGCGGCTGTGGTCGGTCGAAGGCGTCGTGGGATCGCAACCGTGATCGGCCGTCAGTATCGTCAGGTCGTCTTCGCGTTCCTGCGCGAACAGTTGCGGCAGCCAATCATCGAACTGCTCGAGCGCCGCCGCGTAACCCTCCACATCATTGCGGTGCCCGTATTGCTGATCGAAATCCACCAGGTTCACGAAAATCAGACCGGCATCGGACGATTGCATCGCTTCGAGAGTTCGCGCCATACCGTCCGCGTTGTTCTTGGTCTTCGCATAATCGCGTATGCCGCGCCCCAGAAAAACATCGAAAATCTTGCCCACGCTATACACCGCAATTCCGCGGTCATCCAGCACATCCAGCAGCATGCCGCGGGGCGGCGGCACTGCGTAGTCTTTCCGATTGGCCGTGCGCGTAAATGATCCGGCGGAACCCTCGAACGGCCGCGCAATTACACGCCCTACCTCGTAGGGACCGCGCAGAATCTCGCGCGCCGTATCGCAAATCTTATACAACTCCCATAGCGGGATCACTTCTTCGTGCGCCGCCACCTGAAATACGCTGTCCGCGGAGGTGTAAACGATCGGCGAGCCTGTGCGCATGTGCTCCGCGCCCAGTTCAAGGATGATCTCGGTTCCCGACGCCGCCTTGTTGCCCAGCGTTCCACGCCCTATGCGCCGCTCGAATTCGTCCATCACCGCGCGCGGGAATCCGTTGGGAAAAAGTGGAAACGGCTTTTCGAGATGGATGCCGGCCATCTCCCAGTGCCCCGTGGTGGTGTCTTTGCCGGGCGATGCCAGCGCGCAGCGGCCGAACGCTCCCGCAGGTGCGGTGACCGGAGGCAATCCCTTGAGCGGCTTGATATTCCCTAATCCGAGGCGGCACAAATTGGGCAGCCGCAAGTGCCGCCGCCGCGCGATATTTCCTAATGTGTCACTGCCCGTATCGCCGTACGCCGCCGCATCCGGCATCTCGCCGATGCCCACACTATCCAGCACCATCCAAATCACGCGGCGGAACACCACTCGAATGTAACATCATTTGGTTGTCGGTAAGGTCTCTCACAACTATGACGCTGGCGTGAATGTAATCAAAACATTGTAGCCGCCGCCATTGCTGGCTGCGTTGTCGTCATTGATACCCAAGAAAAGTGTCCCGGCTCCGGATACCGATAGCCTCTTGCCGGTACCGATAAAGAAGAGAGTGGACGGCAGGAGACCGACACGTACGAGATCCTTGGTACCATCCACCGGCGAGAACCCTGGGGCTTGAACTCTGGACTGCGGAACGAATATACCGATCAACGCGTCGAAATTATCTATTGTGCCGCCCGAGATCCCGGAAGCCTCTTGAAGAGCGGCCTGTTGTGTGCCAAAGTCCCATGTCGTCCCATCCGGGCCGGTGTTAACATCTGGGCCGTCGGTCACCGTGCCGCTGAGATAAGTTATGACAATCGTGCCGGGCCCGGTAGCGACAATCCCAGTAACGTATGGCTGATTACCGTCCACCGAAGGATTGCCGAAGTCTCCTAAGGTGTTCCCCGCAACAAAAACAGTTGCGGTGGTCTGCGCGGTGGCCGTGCCTGCCGCGATTAGAAAGAACAGTACGGCTGCGCTGAGCGCGGCTGAGCTTGCGGTTTTGACATCCCGAAATCCTAACACTATTTAGAGATTCTTGGTAGCCTTCTTACCCGGCAGATCGGCGGGGTTTTCCTGCACCCGCTCGCGAAAGACGCCCTTCATCCCGGCCGCCAGCGACACCGCCGAGTCGCCGTACTTGTCGCGCAGCCGGTCGGCGGCCTCGAGCGCCTGTTGCCAGCGCTCGTGTTTGCCTCCGTCGAGTAAATCCATCTGCTCCTGCGTATCTTCAAACGACGAAGTATGCACGCCCAACAGCCGCACACGTGAGCCGGATTTCCAATTCCGCAGAAACAGCGCCCGCGCCTGATTGAAAATCTCGGTATCGATTTGCGTGGGCCGCTCCATCGAATGCGCGCGTGTGATCGTGGAAAAATCCGAATAGCGCAGTTTAAGCTGGATCGTGCGCGCCTTCAGGCCTGACTCGCGCAGCCGCCGCCCGACCATTTCCGAAAGCCGCGCCAGAGTCGCCTCGAGCACTGTCCGGTCGCTGGTATCTTCATTAAACGTATGCTCGTGGCTGAGTGACTTGGCGTCGGTGTCCGCGCCAATCTCCGTATCGTACCAGCCACCCGCATCCAGGCCGCGCGACTTGCCGGCTAAAGCCAGGCCCCACTTGCCGAAGCGGCTCGCTAAAAAAGCTTCGTCGAGCCGCGCCAGGTCGCCCACCTTGCGTATGGAAAGCGCGTGCAGATTCTTTTCCGTAACTTTGCCCACGCCGGGTATCTTGCGCACATCAAGCGGCGCGAGAAACGCCGCTTCGCGCCCCGGAAGGACCCATAGCACACCGTTGGGCTTGGCTTGATCGGAAGCGACTTTGGCCACCAGGCGCGCCGCCGCTATTCCGATCGAGCAGTTCAGGCGCGTCTCACTCTTCATCGCTTCATGCAGCGCATGCGCGGCGCGCAGCGGTGGACCATGCAATCGCTCCGTGCCCGTCATGTCCAGGTAGGCCTCGTCGATAGAAGCCATCTCCACCAGCGGCGAAAAGCGGTTCAAGACTTCGTAGACACGCCCGGAATATTCCCGGTAGCGCGTCGGGTGGCCCTCCACGAAGATCGCCTGCGGGCATAACTTCGCGGCCGTGCGCAGGGGCATGGCCGAATGTACGCCGAATTTGCGCGCCGCGTAAGACGCTGCGGAAACCACTCCCCGCTCATTCGGCCGGCCGCCCACCACCACCGGCTTGCCCTTGAGCGTTGGATCGAACAGCTCTTCGACGGACACAAAAAAGGCATCCATGTCTACGTGGAAGACAGTTTTCACAAGCGCGCCTGAACCCGATGGTAACACCCCTGCCAGAGCTGCTAGAACGAGTATGATACGCTGCTATACCCCGTGTTCGCGTGATACCCCTGATAGAAGCTTTCAAGCCCGAATTCCTCGTGATAGTCGTAGAATTGCCAGCCCATGTTCCAGCGCAGCTTCGGACTCAGCCGGACTGAAATACGCGCCAGCGGCGATTGATAGCTGAGCGGGAATGTCTGTACCGGAACGAAGAGCGATAGGGGGCCAGTGAGCTCCGCCGGCGCCGCGGAATTGCGGCCATCGCCCGTGTCTCGCGTAATGCTATAACCGAGATAAACATCCACGCGCTTCTTCACTACGAAACGCGCCCCGAAGTTACCCGCGTGAATGTTACTAATGTATATCTCGTTGAGTCCCGTAAAGTCCGAAGTCTGCGGGAATCCGGCGAAGAAGGCAATGCCCGAGACGGTGTCCAGGTGCAGCTTTGCATAGCTGGCGTCGAGCGTTAACCAGTCGTGCGGCGCCCATGAGCCTCCCGCGCTGTAATTGCGCGCGCGAGAGCTATAACTGGTCAGTGTAATCGAGTTGTTATTGTAATTTTGCTTGTACGCTGCGTTGAGTGTCAGCTTGCGTACACGGTAATCGAAGCGCCCGCCGAGCGCCTGGTAACTGCGATCGCTGATCGGCGTGAACGGATGATTTGCCCGGCCCGTATCGGTTTCGAGACTGATGGTCATAGCTTTCACGGGCTTAATCCGGATGCCGAACAGCCCTTCCTGCTGTTGATTGCTCTGTTGGTACGATAAGTCGGTGGCCGGCGTACCGGGAGACGTATAGTCTTCCATATCCCGGATCTGACGCGTCGAGTAGTGATACCCTGCATAAAAGCTTAGCCAGTGATAGAGCTTATAATGCAGGTCAGTGGCATTGGCGATCGTCCGTATGCCAAGATAACGGAAATCGACAGTGTTGGACGTTTGCGTGGCATCGTTGAATTGCAGATAGGCCGAGTCTCCGTTAATGCGGGTACTATCGATCGATGTGTTATTCACCACGGTCAGGCGCGTGCCGGGGAACAGACTGATGGACAGATCGCCGCTCAGTGACGGGCGCGCCGCATTGCCTCCGACGACTACCTGCTGGTTCTGAGCGCCTAATGGGGTCACACCAAACGCGCCTTCATCCAGAACATAATTCCCGCGGCCGCCCACGTAAGTAAGCCGTCCATTTATCCCCCAGTAGCGGCTGCTTCTGTTCAGGTTTCCCAGCCAGTACGGGCTTGCTCCATGATAGGGCGCCGATCGCTGGAACTGCGTAAGACTTACGCCGGCCGCGGGGTTATCTCCGTCGGTGAGTCCACTCTCCTGATAGCCGCCGTCTTCCCGGAAGTACACCCAGGAATGCGTTAGAGTAAGCTTGAAACCAGCCAGTTCCACGTCCGCGCCCAGGCGAAACTCATCCTGCACCCGCCGCACATTGGAGAATAATGGAAAGGTACTGCCCAAGCTGCTATTCGAGTTATCGAACAGTTGAATGGTCGAAAGCGCCGGACCATCCTGTGTATTGCGGCTGTAGCCCAGATGAAACTGCACCTTGGATTGCGGCAATAGAGTCAGGTTATGATCTTGCATACGCCGGCTTGTGTCCATGAGATGCTGGCCGGCGGCTATCGTCAGGCCCGGATTGTAATAATCGTCCAGCCGCCATAACAGGTCATAGCGGTATAGCTTATTCTTCTCCGCGCGCAACGTGACCGATTGATACGGATCGTTGCCCAGCCCCAAAGTAGTGAATACCAGCGTGTCGAACCAACGCCCATGGCCGTCCTTGGAGTTCACCGTCAGGTTACTGCTGAGCAGCCGTATGCCATCGCCGAAATTCACGTCGCTGCGGTACTTACCCAGATCGCCGCCGACCACGGCCATCCGATATCCTAGTTCGATCGAATCCACCACGTTGTAATCGCCCGTGTTCTCGCCGCGTGGCGAGCCCGCCTGGTCCGGCGTAGGGGTCACCACCGGTTGCGCCAGCGCGGCCTGCCCCAGGATCATCCATCCGAATAAGAGAGCTTTCCACATCGCAAAGTTTCCTAACGCAGGAAGAAAAGATCGCTGTTCGATCCGTGTATGCGCACATGGCATTGCGTGCAGCGCTGGTATCTCGGGTCCAGCATGTTATGCGATTGTGACAGCAGCGTGATGCCGTTATTGCGTGTGCCGAAGCTATCCGCGCCGTTGTGGCATTGCAGGCACAAGGTGAAGACCACGGGGCGTCGCAGCAGCTTGGCATTGGTCGAGCCATGCGGATAGTGACAGACCGCGCAGCCCTCCACGCGCACCGGCGGATGCTCGAACGCGAACGGCCCGCGCTTGTCCGAGTGACACCGCAGGCATGGCTCCTGGTTCCCGGTGGTCTGCTCGACCATGCGCGGCTGATCCCCCATGCGCCAGGTAGGCGCGAACGCACCATGCGGATTATGGCAATCCGTACAAGCCATGAAACCCTCGTTCACACGATGCTTCGATGGCATCGAGAACTGCGCTCGCACCGGAGCGTGACATCCGTAACATAGTTCGGTTTGCGTCTTTGCCAGCAGAAACTGGGCCACCGGCGACTTATGGATCGAGTGACAACTGGTGCACGCCACGTCCGCGATCGAGTGCTCCGACCGCCGCACATTCGCTTTCGGAAAATCGCGCGCGTGGCACGTCAGGCAGGCGTCCAGCACGGCCTTGGGTTCCATCAGCGAAAAGGCCCTGGGAATAGTGGTCTTGCCCCCGTGCGCTTCTACGTGCGCTTTCCCCGGCCCGTGGCAACCCTCGCATCCGGTGCGTTCCGGCGGCTGGTCCCCGCTCGCGATGCTTTTGTAATGCGGATTCTTATAAAATCTAAACCAGACGTCCGCGTGACAAGTCTTACAGACGGTGCTGCCGGCATAATCGGCGCCCATCAGTGGAAAATACGCGCAAATGTAAAGCGCCCACCAGCGGATCACTCTCCTAATATAGAGAAAAAAACGCTAAACACCTGCAAATTTTCGAGCGCCCTACGGCAGTTTCCTAATTTTAAGGTTTCTTCGGTCACGTCAAGCTCCTGGCCGGTTGTGGCTTTGACGGCGTTTTGCGGCAAGGCCACAGCGGAACATCCAGGACGGTAACGTGGCTCTTTGGTGACATTTACGATAAACGTTGCCGTCCTCGGCTTGCCCTTCAGGCGGAATGCTCCAAGGGCCCTGGAGGTACTTAATCATCAGAACAGTTCACAGAGGCCTTGCCTGGGCGCCGTGCAAGTAGCGAACGTACATCCCAGAGCTCGTAAGCGGGGGTCGCTTCCACCACAGCAGCCATGCGCCGGCAGCCAATGGCGTTTGCCGCGGTTGCAATACGCTAATCGGAGTGCGACCCGCAGCCTCAAACCCTTCCACTTCGCCGCTGAACGCTCGTGTTTTCCGAGCTGGATAGCAGTGAACGCTCGAAGCGCTGGGTTGACGGATACTCACAAAGCGTTGACATCTAACTAGACAATACATAGAACATTCAGGATACGAAACTCTTTGTGCTACGATTCCAACTGATGCATTCCCCAGCAGATGCAAACGACGGGCACGATTCCGCGGCTAATGTGAGTCGACCAACCCCGCCAGCGCGCCCCGCGTGGGGCATCGGCTATGTAAAGCGCAAGATACACGAGCACAAAGTCAAGTATAAGGATGAAACACCTGCCGACAGATCCGCGCGGAGGACAGCGACCGCCACGGTGTGGATCGCGATATTCACTCTTATACTGGTTCTTGTCACAGTCAGAACTCTCCTTGATTCCATGAGCTCTTTCGACGCCCAGCAACGACCTTACCTTGTAGCCGCCATTGGTTTTCAGGGGCCGCAGTATTTCCCGTCCCGCAACGGAAAAGTCCGTATCAACGTGCAGTTCACCAATATAGGAAAAACTCCCGCCACTGAGGTGAGAAACTATGGATGTTTGACAGTATTGCCCTTGCTGAAATCCCCTAGCGACACAAAACGGCAACTTGATAATCTTTTTAAGTCCGCTACGGCTGCGTCAACTGCTAAGACTGATGAAACCAACGAGGAATTGGATTTGGCACCAAGTGTTCCCGGTTCGTTCAGCACGTATTTTCTCACTGATGATACGTGTGTGAAGCCGTTGCCCGAGAATGAAAACCCAATGAGTCCGGAAGCCTATGATTCCATACTTAAGAAAACACACATCCTCTATATGATTGGGGGAGTCAGATACTCGGATGCGTCGGGTGCTAAATACGAGACTAAGACTTGCCAGGCATGGGCCGATCCATCGGAATCCGTTCGGAACTGTCTAACAAATAATACGATCCGTTGACTTCGCGCCCAATGAGCGACCTGCCAGGAACTGGACGAATGTAGTTAGCAACTGCAGGATCCATTGGGACAAACACCGAGCGCCCGGCATCGCGCTTGCCACCGCCTGTCAGATGCCGGAGAATGGAAGATCGCAAAGTCATGTCCAGAGAATATAGCTTGGTCCCCAGGCCCGTGCCGGGGGTCGATACGCCTTTTCGCAGGATCGTGACGGACATTCCCGTACCCGAATCGCTGCCCATCCTGGAACGCCTCCACGCCTGCGAGCCCGTGGCCATGCGTGGACAACCGCCCGTCGTTTGGCATCGCGCCGAAGGCTTTCAGGTTTTCGATGCTTATGGCAACCAGTGGGTGGACTGGTCCTCCGGCGTGCTGATCGCCAACGCCGGCCATGGCCGCCGCGAGATTGTCGACGCCATTGTCCAGCAGGCCAACTCGCACCTGCTCACGAATTACTGCTTTCCGAGCGAGATTCGCGCGCGCCTGGCCGAAAAGCTGGTCTCGATTCTTCCCGAGCCGCTCAAAAAGGTCTTGCTGCTCACCACCGGCTCGGAAACCGTCGAGTGCGCCATTAAGCTCTGCCGCACTTACGGCGTGCGCTCGGGCGGCCGCTCTAAGAACGTGATCGTCACTTTCGACAAGGCCTTCCACGGCCGCACGCTCGGCGCGCAACAGGCCGGCGGCATCCCTGCCTTGAAAGAGTGGATCGTCAATCTCGATCGCGGTTTCATTCAGGTGCCCTTTCCCGACGGTTATCGCACGCCCGATAACTCCTTCGATGTGTTTGAGCGCAGTCTGCGCGAAACCGGCATTGAGCCGCAAGACGTGGCGGGCGTAATCCTCGAAACCTACCAGGGTGGAAGCGCGGCCTTTGCCCCGCCTGCCTACATGCGCGCCCTGCGGGAGTGGACCAGCGGCCACAAGGCATTGCTGGTGTGCGATGAGGTGCAAGCCGGCTTCGGCCGCACCGGCACGCTCTGGGGATTCGAACACTACGGTATCGTCCCCGACCTGGCGCTGTTCGGCAAAGGCATTTCGAGTTCTCTTCCCCTGGCTGCTGTCGCCGGCCGGCCCGATGTCATGGACCTGCAGGCGGCCGGCAGCATGACCTCCACCCATACCGGCAATCCCGTATGCTGCGCTGCGGCGCTCGCGTCCATCGACCTGGTGCTCGGCGAACATCTCGCCGAAAACGCGCGCCGCGTGGGAGCCGTGCTGCACCAGAGACTCGCCGCCCTGCAGGGCCAGATGCCCCGCATAGGCCGGGTGGACGGCAAGGGACTGGTTGCCGGCGTAGCCTGCGTCGTGCCCGGCAGCAAGGAGCCCGATGGCGCCCTGGCCTGGGAGGTAGTGCGCCGGTCGGTCGAAAAGGGCGTACTGATGTTCAGCCCCGTGGGCTACGGCGGCGCGACAGTCAAGATCAGCCCGCCGCTGGTAATTACCGAAGCGGCCATACTCGATAGCATCGCTGCTCTTGAGGAAGCCTTCACCGAAGCCGCCAGCGCGCAGGCTGTGGCTGCCTGATGGCACGTCCGCAAGTGGTGATCGTGGGCGGCGGCATGATCACCCTCGATCAGCTACTGCCTTCCCTTTACCACATGCAGCGGCAGGGTCGTCTGGGACGCATCGCCGTGTGCGCCTCGCGCTTCTCGACCGTGCGCGATCTGGCCGCGTCTCCCACGCTCAAGCGAGCCTTCCCAGGCCAGTCTTTTCGCAAATTCCCGTCGCGCGAAGGCCCGCCCCAGCCCCATCTGTTCCGCGAAGTCATTGCCGCCCTTCCGCCGCGGCAGATCGTGGTGGCCGCTGTGCCGGACCAGTTGCACTTCGAAGTAGTCATGACCGCCCTCCGCCACGATCAGCATGTCTGCTGCGTCAAACCCCTGGCGCTCGAACACCGTCACACAGTCGAGATCCAACGCGAGGCCCGCGCCCGCTCGCTGGTGGTCGGCATCGAATATCACAAGCGCTTCGACGATCGCAGCCTCATGGCACGCCGCAAATATCGGGAGGGCTCCTTCGGAGAGTTCCGCCTGGGCGCCGCCCGCCTGTTCGAGAAATGGTATTATCGCCACTCCAATTTTCAAAACTGGATGACCGCGGAACACTCCGACGCCTTCACTTACATCGGCTGTCACTACGTCGATCTGGTCCACTTCATCACCGGACTGCTCCCCGTAGCGGTCAGCGTTTACGGTATTCGCGACCGCTTCCCTAACGGCCAGCAGGGCTTTCTCTGGACCGACGCGCGCGTCCTCTGGAGCAATGGCGCCTGTCTCAACGTACAAAACGGAATCGGCTTTCCCGATGATGCGCCCGGCACCAATACGCAGGGCATGACGCTCTACTGCGGCGCAGAGGATCGCGGCGCGCTGGTTGCCCACTCCGATCAATACCGCGGCCTGCAATATAGTTACGCCCAGAAGCCCGACGGCCCCGGCGCCACGATTTATGCCGAGCCCAGCCCCGATTATTTCCAATATCTGGACCTTGGCGGGGAAGGATTAACGCCGGTCGGATACGGTTACCGTTCGGTCGAGCACATCGTCTCCAATATGATTCGCCTCGAGTCGGAGCCCGCCGACCGCCGCGGCCCATTACTCGAAGAGTTCGATCGCCTGGGGCTTATGGCCACGCCGTCCAACAGCGGCTACAACGAGCTCGTGATTCAGGCCGGACGCCAGTCGATCCTGGACGGAGGCAGGCAAGTCAATATTCACTATGGAAAGCGGCCCGGAATCGGATAAGCGGACGCGCGTCTGGCTGGTATCGCATTCCGGCGCCATGACCGCGATCCGTTATGCGCTCGGCGACGGCGCCACCAGCGTCGGCCGCGGTCCCCAGAACCATGTAGTCATTCAGGGCGGGGATGTCGCCAGCGTTTCCTTGCAGCACTTCGAGATTCGTGCCGGAGAGACCGGTCTCCGCCTGCGCGATCTCGACAGCACCAACGGAACCTATCTGAATGGCGAGCGTATCACCGAAGCCGATCTCCTCCCGCCCGCGCTGATCCGCCTCGGGTCGCAAGGTCCCGAGCTGGCCCTGGTCACCGGGGAGCCGCCGCCGGCGGAGTTGGATCGCACGCAAGCCATTCCTGAGAACATTCTTTCGCTCCAGCTTTCGCCCCAGCCGCCTGAAGAGGCAGCCGCGCCTGGGGGAGCCTATGAAGGGCTGCTTACCGAAGCCGTAGCCCGCGCGCGCCATGCCCGCTCCAAGGGTATAGGCGACCAGACCATGACCATCATGCGGGAGACGCTGCGCATCGCTCTGCGCCACACCGGCCGGCGTTTGCGTGTGGCCATTGCTGTTCTGGTGGTGGGACTGGCGGCCACTGCCGGAGGCGCGGCCTGGAAGATCGCCGCGCTCAATCACGACAAGCAATCCATCGACCGGCACATCCACGACATCGAAGCGCAGCTTGCCAAAACTACCGAAACTACCGCGCAGTCCGACAGTCTGATCACCCAGCTCGCCGACTACCAGAATCAGGCCGAGCAGTTGGAACATAGCCTGCTCTATCGCTTCGGCCCGCATGAAAAAGAGGATTTCCTTCTGCGGGAAATTCGCACTCTGCTGGTGGAATTCGGAGCGGAAGTCTACAGCGTGCCGCCCGAGTTTATCGAGCGGGTCGGGCACTATATCGAGCAATACCAGGGCCCCGACCGTCCGCTCATTCGCACAGCGCTCAACAGTGCCGCTCCCCGGCTCAAAGAGATGCGGCGGATCCTCGACCGCGAACACTTGCCGCCGGATCTGGCCTACATCCCCTTGGTCGAGAGTGCCCTGACGTCTGGCCAATCGAGCGCGGCGGGCGCCGCCGGCCCTTGGCAATTAACCGCCGCGACGGGCAGGTCCTTGGGCCTGCGCATCGACAAGGAAACGGATGAGCGGATGAGTCTGGTGAAATCCACGGAAGCCAGCTGCCGTTATCTGCGCACGTTGATTCTGGATTTCGGCACCGGCAGTTCCGTCATGCTCGCGCTGGCTGCCTACGACCTCGGCCCCACCAGAGTTAAGCAGGCAGTCATGGCCAATGTTCACGATCCCATCAAGCAACGTAACTTCTGGTATCTGTACCGTGTGAATGCGCTGCCGAAAGAAACGCGCGAGTATGTTCCGAAGGTTGTGGCGGCCATGATCATCGGCCGCAATCCCAGCCACTTTGGCTTCTGACGGGGGCGTTATACTGCAAACGATGCGCATTTGCCTCTGCTTCATAGTCCTCGCCGTAGCGCTGCCGGCCAGCCCCCTCGATGAATCGCGGCGCTTCCCCCAGGCCAACCAGGTAGACACCAAAATCGTTGACCAGCACCTGATGGGCAAGCCTTTCATGCCCGGAGGCGTCCTGGCAAATTATAAGAAAGGAAAAATCGCATACAGCATGTTTCTCGGCAAACTACCCACCCCCGACGCCGCGGCATTCCTGCTGCTCGACTGGAAGAAGGCGCTGACCGGCGCGCACCTGCTGCCTTCCTTTGGCGGCTACTTTGGCCAGGATGCCGGTAAGCCTGTCTTCGTGTTTACCAAAGGTGCCTGGATCGCCGGAGTCGTGGGACTGCCGGAAAAAGATGCGGACCGCGAGGCCCGCGGGCTGGCCGCGCGTCTAAACTAGTCGGAGAGGAGCACTTTGCCAACCAGCAACTTGATGGATTTGACCGGCCGCGTGGCCGTAGTAATCGGCGGCACCTCCGGCATCGGCCGCACCCTGGCCGCCGGTCTTGCCCGGGCCGGCGCCGATGTGGTCCCCACCGGCCGCCGCGAAGCACTGCTTGAGGAAGTTTGCGCGGAGCTCGAGTCGGCCGGCAGCAAAACTTTGCGCCAGGCCTGCGACATAGGCTCCCGCGCCTCGGTGGATCGGTTTCGCGACGCGGTCCTCGAACGCTTCGGCCATGTGGATGTGCTGCTCAACGCCGCCGGGCAAACCTTTCGTAAGCCGACCACCGATGTTAGCGAAGAACAGTGGAATCAGATTCTGGATGTGAACCTTACCGGCATGCTCCGCACCTGCCAGTCTTTCTACCGGCCCCTTGCGGCCAGCCGGCACGGCCGCATCATCAACATCGCATCGCTTACTTCCTTCGTGGCATTCTACGAGGTGACGGCTTACGCGGCATCCAAGGGCGCGGTGCTGGCCATGACTCGCAATCTGGCCATTGAGTGGGCACGCGACAGCATCAACGTCAACGCCATCGCTCCCGGCGTTTTCCGTACCGATCTCAACGCGCAGCTTCTGGATGGCACCGAGCGCGGCCGCGAGCTCAAATTGCGCACCCCGCTGGGCCGTTTCGGAAAGGCCGAGGAGCTGGTCGGTATAGCCGTCCTGCTGGCCTCCGATGCCGCCAGCTTCATCACCGGCCAGTGCATCGCCGTGGACGGCGGATTTCTGGCATCGGGAGTGAATCAATGATCCTGGAAAAATATTCATTGGGTGTCGGGGACCGTTTTGCGCAGCAAGCCAAGCCCCAGCTAACCGCCTGCATGCGCGCCGCCGCGCAGGGCGTCACGGTGATTCCCGTCTGGAACAAATCCAACCGCGAGCACAAAATCACAGGCTCCCAGCCGTCCGCCGTACGAGCGGCTGCCGATGCCGCTGTAGGCGAGCTTGCCTGGGTCCACTCGTATTATGTGGACGCTGACCACATCAATCTCGATACGGTCGATCGCTTCCTTGCCCCCAGCGACTTCTTCACCATCGATGTCGCCCACGCCATAGGGCAGCCGGTCGAAAGAGAAACAGCCACACAATTTCTGCAGTCTCACCCTGAGCTATGCAGGCGCCTGGAAATAGAGAACCTTGCCGAGCCGCTGGCACTCGATCCCGGCACAGCCATGGCCGCCGCGTCGAAGTATCTGCGGGCTGTCGGAGAAGCCGGACAAATCTATCGGTACATCGCGCAGCGTAAGCCGCCCGCCACTTTCATCACCGAAGTTTCCATGGACGAAACCGATTGCCCGCAGACTCCTGCCGAGCTGCTCTTCATTCTGGCCGCCATCGCCGGCGAAGGCATTCCCATCCAGACCATTGCGCCCAAGTTCACCGGTCGCTTCAACAAAGGCGTCGACTATGCGGGCGACCTCGAGCAGTTCGAAAAAGAGTTCTCGGCCGATCTTGCCGTCATCGCCCACGCCGTCGAGCGCTACCATCTGCCCGCCAATCTGAAGCTCAGCGTGCATTCCGGCAGCGACAAGTTCTCCATCTACGCGCCTATCCGCAGATCCCTCGACCGCTTCCATGCCGGTGTTCACGTGAAGACCGCCGGCACCACCTGGCTCGAGGAACTGATCGGACTGGCCGAAGCGGGTGACGACGGCCTCGCCATCGCCAAAGAAATCTACGTCGCGGCCTGGGAGCACCGCGAAGAGCTTTGTGCCCCGTACGCGGCGGTCATCGATATCGATCCGGCCCGCTTGCCCTCTCCCGCCGAAGTGCGGAGCTGGAGTTCCCCACAATACGCCGGCGCTCTGCGCCACGACCCCGCCAATCCCGAATTCAATCCGCACCTGCGCCAGCTACTGCACGTGGCCTACAAGATCGCGGCCGGAATGGGAGAGCGCTATACACGCCTGCTGCGCGCCTGCGAAGCATCCATCTCGCGTAACGTCACCGCGAATCTGTTCGACCGGCATATTCAACCGCTGTTCCTGACTAAATAGTTGTGCTGTTCATCTCACTCGCTGCGGCGCAGCCCGCACACCGGCGCTTGTGATCTGAGACAATGACTGGCAAGTCCATGCCTTGCCTGTTGCTGATTCTGTTCCTGGCATTCCCTCGCGTCGTACTGGCGGTACTATTCCTGATGTCGAATTATTTGGAGCGCGCCTACCACGGTTTGCTCATTCCGCTGCTCGGCTTCCTCTTCCTGCCGCTCACCACACTCGCTTATGCGTGGATGGTGAATAACCACCAACCGCCCACCACCAACGTCAACTTGATCCTCCTGATCATCGCGGTGGTCATTGACCTGGGAGGCCTGGGTGGAGGCGAGTGGCACCGCCGCAGCCGCTATTAGCAGATGGCGCCGATGGCATTTTCGGCCTCGGCTTGACTTTCGAATAAATCTATTCCTATCATGTGGTTGAACGTACGCGGGGAATGTGCTCCTGCGATCTCCCGGGAGGCTCATTTGATCAAGCTCGATATCATCAACGAAGTCGTCAACAAAACCGGTATTACCAAAACCAAGGCGGAAATGGCCGTGGAGACGGTCTTCGAGTCCATGAAGAAAGCCCTCGAACAGGGAGATCGCATCGAACTGCGCGGGTTTGGCGTGTTCAACGTCAAGCCGCGCAAGACCGGAATCGGACGTAATCCGCGGACTGGCGCAGAGGTGTCCATTCCTCCCGGTAAGGCGGTCCGATTCAAGCCCGGCAAAGAGCTGCAAACTTTGCAATAGGCGCCCGCAAGCAGAACCATCGTGTCCCCTGAGGATTATTCGGCGGTGAGCGACACCGCCTGCGCGGCGAGTGACGCTCGATGGAGAATTCCCCATGCGCTTACGCGCTCGCGCCCGCGTTACTGGCTGCACGGGCTGCTTTTCTTTTTAACGTTGCTCTCCACCACTTTGGTGGGCGCCAGCCTGCAGGCCGACTTCAACCACAATCTGCCCTTCGATGTGGAACACTATCTCTACGCCTTCGTCGATGTCTGGAGCCACCCTGCCATCGTCTGGCTGGGCCTGCCCTTTTCGCTCACGCTGCTCACCATCCTGCTCGCCCACGAGTGCGGCCACTATTTCGCGTGCCTTTATTACGGCGTAGATGCCAGCCTGCCGTATTTCCTGCCCGCCCCCACTCTCATGGGAACCCTGGGCGCCTTCATACGCATCCGCTCGGCGATCTATTCCAAGCGGGTGCTCTTCGACATCGGCGTGGCAGGTCCCCTGGCCGGCTTCATCTTTCTTTTGCCGGCGTTAGCCGTGGGCCTGGCGTTTTCCAAGATCATTCCCGGCATTGCCCACCAGAGCGATGTCCGATTCGGAACGCCGGCGCTCCTATGGCTGCTGCAAAAGACTATTTTCCCGGGCGTGCCGGCTGCTGATATCTACCTGCATCCGGTGGCCCGCGCCGCCTGGATCGGTATCCTGGCTACCGCGCTCAACCTCCTGCCTATAGGCCAGCTCGATGGCGGCCACATCCTCTATGCGCTGGCCAGCGAACGGCATAAGCTGCTTTCCAAAATCTTCATCGCCGCCCTGATTCCTTTAGGCTGGTTCGGAAAGTGGTGGCCGTGGTGGCTCTGGGCCGTCGCTCTGTTCGTGATTTTCAGACGGCATCCGGTCATCGTCGACGCTTCCGGAATCGAAACCGGCAGGAAGTGGCTGGCGCTGGTAGCACTGATCGTTTTTCTGCTCTGCTTCACCGTCGCTCCCGTCATCGAGAGCGGCTCCTGATCCGGAGCCATGAAGATCACTGCCACGATCATCACCCTCAACGAAGAACGCCACATCGCCCGGGCCATCGAGAGTCTGCGCTGCTGCGATGAGATCGTGGTGATCGATAGCGGATCGGCCGACCGCACCACAGAGTTGGCCGCCAACCTCGGCGCCCGTGTCATCGAGAGCCCCTGGCGCGGTTATGCCGGCCAGAAAAACTGGGCCGCCGAACGCGCCGCTTACGACTGGATCCTTTCCCTCGACGCCGATGAAGCCTTGAGCGAGGCGCTCGAAGGAGAGATCTGGAACTTGAAAAAGAACGGCCCGAAATGCGACGCCTACACTATGCCGCGCCTGGCCCAATACCTTGGCCGCTGGATTCTCCACTGCGGCTGGTATCCCGATCGCAAGGTGCGGCTCTACAACCGTCAGAAAGCCAAATGGGTAGGAGACTTCATCCATGAAAGCGTGCAGGTCCGCGGCCGCCTGGGCCATCTGGAATCCAACCTGCTTCACTTTACCTGCGACTCGCTCTCCGAGCATCTGAAGACCATGGACCGCTACACCACCCTGGCCGCGGAGGAACTCGTTTCGCGCAAAACGCGCGTCGGCTGGCGGCACCTGATCCTCGATCCGGCCTGGACCTTTACCAACACCTACTTCGTCCACCGCGGCTTCCTGGACGGCATCGAAGGCCTGACCATTGCCTACATGGCCGCTCTTTATACTTTTCTGAAGTACGCCAAATCGCGGAACATGAGCTCATGACCTGCCGCATCCTGCACCTCGATTCAGGCCGGGAAATGCGCGGCGGGCAATGGCAGGCGCTGCGCCTGATCGAAGGTCTGCGCCGGCTGGGCGCGGACTGCACGCTGCTGGCGCCCCGCGGCGCCCCCTTGTTCCGCAAGGCTCGGGAGATCGCCCTGGACGTTCGGCCGCTGGGTCTGTGGGCCCTGGCTCGCCTTTCCCGCCGGGCTGACCTGGTGCACGCCCACGATGCGCGCACCCATACGCTCGCCGCTCTTCTGGGCGGCCCGCCGCTGGTGGTTTCCCGCCGCGTCGCCTTTCCGCTTCGCTCGCGCTGGAAGTACCGCCATGCCAGCCGTTATGCGGCCGTCTCGCAATTCGTCAAGAGCGTCATGATGGAGGGCGGCGTCCCCGATGAGAAAATTTCCGTGATCTACGACGGCGTGCCCCTGCGGGACCCCCAGCCGGGCGGCGAGCGCCTGCTGGCTCCCGCGAGCGACGACCCGCTCAAAGGCACCGACCTCGCGCGCGAAGCTGCCCGCCGCGCCGGCGTGCCTCTCCATCTTTCGCGCAATCTCGAAACGGATCTCGCCGGCGCCGGGTTATTCCTTTATCTCACCCGCTCCGAAGGCCTGGGATCGGCCGTGCTGATCGCCATGTCCGCCGGAATTCCGGTGATTGCCAGCCGCGTCGGTGGTCTCCCGGAAATCGTGCGTCACGGCGAAAACGGCTGGTTGGCCGAAAACGATCCGGAGATTGTAGCCGCCGCCATACGCGAGTTATTTGGCAATCGCGCGCTGGCGCGGCAATTGGCCGCGCGCGGCCGCCAGACCGTCGCCGAAAAATTCTCCCTCGATCAGATGATCGACAACACGGTCCGCCTCTACAGGCAGGTGCTCTCTTGCTAGAAGCCTGTCTGGCGCTGCTGTTCGGCCTGCTGATTGGCAGCTTTCTCAATGTCTGCATCTATCGCATGCCGCGGGATCTTTCCGTAGTGCGGCCGCGCTCGTTTTGCATCGCGTGCAAGCATCCCATCGCCTGGTATGACAACGTTCCGGTGTTGAGCTATCTGCTGCTGCGCGGCCGCTGCCGCTATTGCCACGCGAGAATTTCCTCCCGCTATCCGCTGGTCGAGCTGCTGACCGGTGCGCTGTTCTTCTACTATGTGTGGCGTTTGGGACCCATCCTGCCGGCGCTGAAATTCTGTCTCTACGGCGCGCTGTTACTGGGGCTGATTTTCTGCGACCTCGAAGAGCGCATCTTACCCGACGAGTTCACCCTGGGCGGCACGGCCGCGGCCCTGCTGCTGGCCTGGTTTGTCCCTGTGAACGACGGCTTCGTCGGCGGGCTGCTATGGCTTTCCGGCGCGCATTGGAGCCAGCGCTGGATCTCGGTCGCCGAAGCGGCTCTCGGCGCCGCCCTGCCCGCCTTCTTCCTGTGGCTCGGCGGCTGGCTCTATTGGAAGTTGCGGCATCGCGAAGGGCTTGGGTTAGGCGATGTGAAGCTGATGGCCATGGTGGGCGCGTTTCTGGGCTTGCGCTCCGCGCTGCTCACTCTCATCGCCGGATCGCTGCTCGGCTCGGTAGTCGGGCTGATCTACATTCGCCTCGCGCACAAGGACCCGGCCAGCTACGAGCTGCCCTTCGGCACCTTTCTGGGCATCGCAGCGATTGCTGTTTCCTTTGCCGGCCCGCTGGTGATCTCCTGGTATTCGAGTATCAATTGACCGCCGTCCCGAAACAACAGGGCAAGGAATGGTAATGGTGCGCCAATGGATTGACCATTGACCATTGACCATGGAGCACCTCATAGTGTACTATTTGAATGTGTACAGTAAACAGGAGTCGCTCCCATGCCGAGAATCGCCGTTGAAGACAACAGCCGGATGCAGTTGAGAATTCGGGCTGAGGAAAAAACGCTGCTCTTGCGTGCGGTTGCGCTGAACCATACGGACCTGACGGATTTTGTTCTTCGTCACGCATTGCTTGCGGCCAAGGCCGTTATCGAGGAGGCGGATCATGTGAAGCTGTCCGGCCGGGATAGCTTGCGGGTTCTCAATCTGCTGGAAAATCCCCCCAAGCCGAACGCTAAACTGCTGGCTGCCGCTCGGGCGCTGCCAAAGCGGTCGTAATCGTGGCCTCATGGCACGAAGAGCCGATCGGCAAGAAACATGATCGAGACGCGTTCGACTGCGGGGAAGAGGCGCTGCATGAGTTCCTGCGTCGTTACGCGCGCAAGAGCCACGATCTGGGCGGCGCGAAAACCTTCCTAGCGATTGACGATGGGGACAACAAAACCATTCTCGGCTTCTACAGCCTGAGCCCCGCTTCGGTTGAATATGCCCGGACGCCTGAAATTGTAAAACGCGGCTTGGCCCGTCACGACGTTCCGGGCTTCCGCCTGGCACGGCTGGCCGTGGATCGAAAGATGCAAGAGCAGGGAATTGGCGGACAACTCCTGCTTGCGGCCGGTCGCCGCTGCCTGATGGCGGCGGCTGAGGTTGGCGGCGTCGTGCTCGTCATCGACGCCAAGAATGAAAGAGTGGCCGGGTGGTACGCGAGCTATGGCGCGGTGCCGCTGCTAGATGCGCCGTTATCTCTGCTGCTGCCGCTTGCCACAATAGAGACGGCCCTTAAGAAGGCGGGTGATTATAACATTTGGAAGAAAAAATGAGGGGACACCTCAGAAGCTCCCACCCGGCCCCCTGATCGGCTACGCCCGCGTGTCCACTAAACCGCAACCTCTCACTACGGATTTGTGATGCCGACCCATTGCGGCACTTCCTCTCCCGACGCCGCCTTCTCCCCCAACCTCAGACAGAGATCGGCCATAGAAGCCCTGCTCACAAAGTTTGTCACACCCATCGTATCTTTTATCGTACTGGCCTCGCCCGACAGGTAAGTATCTGTCTTTTCACTGTTGTTGAGCAGCGGCGGCAAAATGAGAATCGGTCGGATGAGCCCTTTGTTCCTCGCTTCTTCTATCTCGGCCAACTGCTTCTCAAAATCAGCGAGAGGTTTCGACCAGAACAATGTCTTTGCGATACCTACAAACGTGCGCGCAAAGAAGCCGGTGATATAGTCCCCAGTTGGACCGAGTCCCCAGGCGGCGATACTTATGAATGGCATGGGATTTGGTTTGACCGCAGCGATGGCCTGCAACGCGCTGTGCGTGCCTGTGGAGACTGCCGTGTAAGGCGCAGTCTCCGACGCCAGCATAGCGAACACCACATCTGGATTCGCCTCGCCCATCGCTCGCGCCATCTTGTCCGCCTCGTGCAGTTCGCCAGTAAAGGTACGCAGACGCGGATGTGAGGCCAAAGCAACAGGGAGCTTCGATACGTTGCGAACGAAGATGGTCACAAAATGACCACGAGCGAGTGCCTGCGCCAGGAAAGGCAAGCCCGTGCGGCCCGTGGCGCCAAGCAAGAAGAATCGAAATGGTATGGCGGTGGGGTTAATCATGGACTCGGCTGCCATCGTAGAAAGCAAGGAAGGATCACTGTTAATGCTATCCGAGGGGGCTTCTTCGTTGCAATACGGTCAGCCACTGGTTTAGGGGGTCGTTCATATCCGTTGTTGTCCGCGGCCTGGACGGCGTCTGGCGCGGCCGCCGCCTGACGGGCCATTAGGCCCCTCCTACTCGACGCGCAGGGCTTCCACCGGCTCGATCGTCGTGGCGCGGCGGGCGGGGATGTAGCTTGCCAGCACCGCGGCGGCCGCTAAGATCAGCGATACGGCGCCATAAGTCGCCGGGTCGAGCGGACTCACCGCGAACAGCAGAGTTTTTATGAGGTGTGTTAGTCCCGCGGCGGCGCCGAGGCCGCACAACACGCCTATGGCCGTCAGCAACAGCCCCTGACGCACGAACATTTGCCGCACCGCTTGTTGCGGCGCGCCAAGCGCCATGCGGATGCCGATTTCGCGGGTGCGCTGCGACACTGTGTAGGAGACCACTCCGTAGATGCCCACAATGCCGAGCAGCAGCGCCATGCCCGCCGCGATGCTCAGCATCACGAGAGTAAAGGCGGTGCGGGCCATGGAGCGATCGTAGACTTCCTGCACCGTGCGCACGTTGGCGATGGGTAGATCCGGATTCACGGACCATACGGCGCGCCGCACCTCATTCAAAAAGCTCGCAGCACCGGTGCGCGTGCTGCGTATGGCGAAGGCCTGGCCGCGCTGGGTGGTGAGAGGTTGGCCCCAAAAATCCCGGAGCATCATGGGCCAATAAACAGTGGCGGTGGCTTTGTGGTCCGCGCCATCGTCGCGCTCGTTGCCGGCCACGCCAACCACCTCCCGCCAGGGCCCCTTGGCGTTTTCGCGAATCTGCTTACCCAGCGCGGCGGCCGGGTCGCGCCAGAGTTCGCGCGCCAGTGCTTCGGAGACGACTACGACCGGCCTGGTTTCGTAGGTGTCGGTCCAGGTCAGGTCGCGGCCGGCCAGCAAAGTATTCCCCATGGCTTTGAAATAGCCGGGTGAGATGAACTTATAGCGGCGCATGGCTGGAACCTGTCCATCGGCGTACAACTTGTCCGCCGCGAAGATCGGGTCGTTGTCGCTATTGCCATCCATGGTGATGGAGTTAACCATGCCGGCCGCCGTGACGCCCGGAATGGCCGCGACCTTCTCCAGGATGTTGTTGTAAGTGCGGGTGGCCTGCTCGGGCTTGGGAACCTCCGCGTCGGGAATGGAAACATGCAAGGTGAGGATCTGCTCCGGCTGCGTGAATCCTGGCGGCACTTGCTTCAAGGCCCGAACGGTGCGAATCATGAGGCCGGAACCGATCAGCAGAACCAGCGCCAGCGCGACCTGCACGACTACCAGCACGCTGCGCGCGCGGTGGCGTTCGCGGCCGTCGCTCGAGTTGCGTCCGCCCTGGCGGAGGGTGGCGTTCAGGCGCGGGCCGGCATATTTGAAAACGGGTATCAGCCCGAACAGAAGACCGGCCACCAGCGAGATCGCCAGAGTGAAGAGCAGGACCGGCCCATCGATGGAGATCGCTTCGAGCCGCGGCAGGTTGGCGGGGCCAGTGGCGACCAGCACCTTGAGCGCGGCGTAGGCCAGACCGATTCCCAGCGCGCCTCCGGCCACTCCCAGCGCTACGCTTTCGAGCAACAGCTCACGCGCTATGCGCGGCCAGCCCGCGCCCAAAGCGGCCCGGATGGCGAGTTCCTGCTGGCGCCCCTCCGCGCGCACCAGCATCAGGTTGGCGACGTTGGCGCAAGCGATGAACAGCACCAGCCCTATGGTGGCCATCAAGACCCACAGCACCTTGCCGATATCGCCGATCACATCGGTTTTGAGTGGCCGCACACTCGGTCCGAAGCGAGCTTCCTGGAACATCCGGACACTGATGCCGGGGGCCGGCGGGAACTTGTCGAGCATCATGGGCAGCATGCGCGCGACATCCGCATTCGCCTGTGTCAGCGTGGCTCCGGGTTTGAGACGCGCGACGGCTTGGTAGCTGAATTGGCCGACGAAGACTTTGGCGCGGTCGAGTTGCAGGGGCTCGATCAGTGCGGCCCGGGAGTTCATGAAGCGGAAACTGGGCGGCAGGATGCCGACGATCTCGCTGGCATCCCCATCAACCATGATGCGCCGCCCGATGATGGACGGATCGCCGCCGAATTTGCGCTGCCAGTAGCCGTAGGTCAGGATTACAGTCTTGGGGCTGCCTGGCGAATCGTCTTTGCGGGTGAACCATCGGCCGCGGATGGGCTGTGTGCCGAGGATGGGCAGCACGCCGTCGGTGACGTCCAGAGCGTCGATCTGTTCGGGCTCGCCACTGCCCGTGATGTTGACCGAATCGGAACGCCACACGCCAATGTCCTGGAAGGTGCGGCCTTCTTCCCGGAAAGTGAAGTAGGTGGAGGGTGAGGCGTTCAACTCCTCCAGGCCCTGCAGGTGGGACGTTTCCCAGATGGCGACCAGACGGTCGGCATCGGGATAAGGCAGCGGCTTCAGCAGGACTCCGTTCAGGACGCTGAATATGGCGGTATTGGCGCCAATCCCGATGGCCAGCGTGAGCAGCGTGATGACGGTAAACATCGGCGCACGGGCGAGACGGCGGAGGATCGGCTTCATAGAAGATAATACGCTGGACGCGAGCGGAAGTTCCGGAATGCTCCGAAACGCAACGGGCGACCAGCAAAACCGCCCGATTCATGCGATGATAAGAACTAAGGAGGGTCTTTGCGGCGCGTTTTATTACTGATAACAATCCTGACTTTGGCATCCCTGGCGGCCACCACCCAGACCCCTCTCATCGTCCTGAATCCGCTGAATTGGCAACCAGGCCATCTGCCGGATGGCTGGCAGGTGAAAGTCAATTACGGCCTGCCTAAGATCGCCACTGTGCGGGAAGGCAACACCAATTATCTCGATCTGAAGAGCCGCGATTCCTCCTATGGCCTGGAGCACGAGGTGGACATAGATCCGCACCAGGCGCCCTACCTGACTTGGAAGTGGAATGTCAAGGAACTGCCCGCCGGCGGCGACTTCCGGCGCAGCAAGACCGACGACCAGGCCGCCCAGGTGCTGGTGGCCTTCGCCGATAAACGCGTCTTAAGTTACATTTGGGACACCACCGCCCCCGCCGGAACCATGGAGAGCGCCAGTTCGATTCCCCTGGTCCACATCTACGCCGTAGTCTGCCGTTCCGGCGCAGCCGACCTGAACCGCTGGCTCACTGAAAACCGCAACCTGGCGGGCGATTACGAGAAGGCCTACGGACGTCCCGCGCCCCGCGTGAAGGGCATCCGGCTGCAGATCAACACGCAGCACACCGGCACTTCGGCCGAGAGTTGCTTCTCCGAAGTATCCTTCCGCAGCGCTCCGCTTTCATGATCCTGGTGACCGGGGGGACCGGTTTCATCGGTAGCCATCTGGTCGATCGTTTGGTGGCCGAAGGCCGCCCCGTGCGGTGCCTCGTTCGGCGCTCCAGCACTGCCGCCAACCTGCCGCGTGCCGTCGAACTGGCGCACGGCGACCTCGAAAGCGCCGCCGGACTCACGGAAGCGCTGCACGGAGTGGACACCGTCATCCATCTGGCTGGCGTAACCAAAGCCCGCACCGTCGCGGACTACCATCGCGGCAACGCCGTCGCTACTGCCAACCTGCTCCGCGCCGCCCATCTTGACCATAATCTTGCCAGATTCGTGCACGTGAGCAGCCTGGCGGCGGCCGGTCCCAGCACCGCCGATCGGCCCCTCACCGAGGCGGACGAACCGCGCCCTGTCTCGCATTATGGCCGGTCGAAGCTGGCGGCCGAGGAAGCCGTGCGCCAATCGCCGCTCCACGAAAGAACCGTGATCGTGCGGCCGCCGGTCGTCTACGGGCCGCGCGATAAAGACGTCTACCAGGTATTCCGCACGGTGGCCCGCGGATGGATAGCGCAAATCGGCACGGCGCCGCGCCGCTTTAGCCACGTTTATGTGGGAGACTTGGTGGATGGTCTTATCGCCGCGACCCATCACGCGGGTGCGGGCGGCCGGATTTTCTATTTGGCGAACGCCCAGCCGGTCTCCTGGGAGGAGTTCGGAAATGTGGCCGCCCGCCTGATGGGCCGCAAAGTGCGCACGGTGGCGATACCGGAGAAGGCCGCCCACGTCTTAGGGTTGTGCGCCGAGTGCTTAGCGCGTTTCAGCGGAAAGCCGGGCATCCTGTCGCGCGACAAAGTTCTGGAAGCCTGCTGCGCCGGTTGGGTATGCGACCCCGGCCGCGCCCGCCGCGAGCTTGGATTCTGCGCGTCCACGGACCTCGAAGAAGGGCTGCGGCGCACGCTCGACTGGTACAAGGAGGCGGGTTGGTTGAAGTTCTGAATCTGCCGGCTACCCGCGGTTTCTGGCCGGTCGACAAGGTGGTGCTTCCGTATTACGCGGCGGCCGCCGTCGCCGTC
>Ga0302325_10000267_pt1 | contig 149292 bp, 119 predicted proteins | sample Palsa_T0_2_FD_201948 | JGI IMG/M metagenome (GOLD analysis project Ga0302325, IMG submission 201948) | Peat permafrost microbial communities from Stordalen Mire near Abisko, Sweden - Palsa_T0_2 | ecosystem: Environmental > Terrestrial > Soil > Palsa > Peat permafrost | place: Sweden: Abisko...
TGGCGGCAACCCGTCACAAATCGATTTGCCCTGCGGCGACTTTTACCTGACGGTCATCAGTCCCTCGAAACCCCTGACGATCGCGGCCCACGGCCACACCGAGCTCTATATTGGTGGCGCGGTCTCCGCGAGCAGCGCGCTCACGTTCTCGATTGACCCCGGCGCCTCGCTCGACCTCTTCGTGGCCGGTGGGTTTTCGGCGACCGGTGCGCTCAATCTCGGCTCGGTCTCAAGCCCGTCGAGCTGCCGCGTCTACGTCGCCGGCTCTCAATTCCAGGTGCCTTCGAGCGCGAGCATCGCGTGCAACATCTACGCGCCGAGCGCCTCCATCGGGTTGCCCAGTACGACCGCGTACGGCTCCATCTTCGCGGCCGGCGTGACGGCGAGCGGAAGCGCGACGCTTCACTACGACACGAGCATTCAGAGCGGCACGTGCGCGACTTGCACGGCGGCGTCTTGCGACGACGGGAACCCATGCTCAATCGACACATGCAACTCGAACGGCATCTGCAGCCATACGAACGTCGCCAACGGGACCTCCTGTCCGACCGGGGCAAATCTTTGCGACCAGAGTTACACGTGCCAGGCGGGCGTTTGTACCGGAATCAATCCCGTTACGTGCACGGCGCAAGACCAGTGTCACGGGATCGGTACGTGCAATGCGGCGACGGGGACGTGCTCCAACCCGGCGCTGGCGAATGGGACGACGTGCAACGACGGGAATGCGTGTACGCAGGTCGACTCTTGCTCGAGCGGTGTTTGCACCGGGAGCAGCCCCGTCGTCTGCACCGCCGAGAACCAGTGTCACTCCGTGGGAGTCTGCGCGCCCGCCACAGGGGTCTGCTCCAACCCTGCACTGGCGAACGGAACGGCCTGCAATGATGGCAACGCCTGCACGCTGAGTGATTCGTGCCAGAGCGGCTCGTGCGTCGGCAGCAGCCCCGTAACCTGCGTCGCGGCAGACCAGTGCCACGTGGCTGGGGTCTGCAACCCAACGAGTGGGACGTGCTCGACGCCGGCTGCGCCAAACGGCACAGCCTGTAACGACGGAAACACATGCACCCAGCTCGACTCGTGCCAGCTCGGCGTGTGTACGGGGAGCAGCGCCGTCGTGTGTACCGCGAGTGACCAATGCCACGCGGCAGGAGCGTGCAATCCGAGTACCGGAGCATGCTCGAATCCTGCGGCCGCGAACGGGACGACTTGTAACGACGGAAACGCCTGTACGCAGAGCGATTCCTGCCAGAGCGGGACGTGCGTGGGCTCCAATCCCGTCACATGCACGGCGAGTGATGCCTGCCATGCGGCCGGAACATGCAGTCCAAGCACGGGAACGTGCTCCAACCCGTCGTCGCCCGATGGGACGGCATGCACCGGGGCGAACAAATGTCAGACGTACGCTTGCGCTGGGGGCACATGCGTGGGCGGAAATACAGTGGTTTGCACGGCAAGCGGGTCTTGCCAACTGGCTGGAAGCTGCGATCCGACGACGGGGGCCTGCTCGACCTCTGCAGCGCCTAATGGGACGAGCTGCAACGACGGCAATGCCTGTACGGCGAACGACGTCTGTACGGGCGGCACTTGTTCGGGCACACCCCTGACGTGCACCGCGAGCGGTCCGTGCACCTTGGCGGGAACCTGCAACCCGGCGACCGGGGTCTGTTCGAGCTCAAACGCGCCCGACGGAACCGCGTGCAACGACAACAACGCGTGCACGCAGACAGACTCCTGCGTCGAGGGGACGTGCACAGGAACGAACCCGGTCGTGTGCGCGCCGGCCGGCCTCTGCCAGGCATCGGCAACTTGCGATCCGGCGACGGGCCAATGCTCGGGACCACCACGATCGCAGTGCCCGGCAGTCAATCAGACCGTCGCAAGCACCATCTTTGGGACGACGGCGTTCCTCTACAGCGGGGCCAACCCCTCCCAGACGGGCGTAACGCCCGGGACGATTGTGCCGCAGCGGGCGGTAATCCTGCGGGGCCGCACCCTCGATACGTCCAGCAATCCCATCTCGGGCGCAAGCGTGACGGTTCTAGGCCACCCGGAGTTTGGGGCGACGACCACGATGAGCGATGGCACGTACACGATGGCCGTCAATGGCGGTGGTCCGCTGACGGTGAGCTTGACCGCTGGCGGCTACTTGCCCGTGCAGCGCACTCTGCCGACGCCATGGAACGACTATGCCGTCGTGGCCGACGTCGTGCTGACGGCGCTGGACGCGGCGTCGACCTCCATCAATCTGGCGAGCCCGACGGACTACCAAGTCGCGCGCGCGACCACCATAACCGATTCGGACGGCTCACGTACGGCGACTTTGCTAGTGCCGCCCGGGACTCAGGCCGTACTCAATACGGGGACGAGCTCGGTGCCCGTAACCACGCTCAGGGTTCGGGCAACGGAGTACACAGTCGGGACGACCGGGCCGTTGGCCATGCCCGGCAATCTGCCCGCCAACAGCGGATACACGTACGCGGTGGAATTCAGCGCCGACGAGGCGCTGGCGCAAGGCGCCGCCGTGCAGTTCAGCTCGCCTATTGTCTCTTACACGGACAACTTCCTGAGCTTCACGGCCGGCGAGCACGTCCCGGTCGGCTACTACGATCGAACCCAAGCTCAATGGATTCCGTCGCCTGACGGCCTTGTCATCGCGATAGTCAGCGTTACAGGTGGAGTTGCGAACATCGACGTAACGGGCGATGGGGTGGCCGACCCGCCGGCGACCCTTGCTACCCTCGGCATCACCGCTGGCGAGCAAGCGCAGCTCGGAGCGATCTACATTGCGCCCACGTCGCTGTGGCGTGTCTCGATTCCGCACTTCAGTCCGTGGGACTACAACTGGCCGTTCGGACCACCCCCGGACGCAGTGCCACCCAACCCTACTCCGCCGGGCCCACCCCCAGTCCCACCTAGCGCGTGTGGGGGCCTCAATGACGATTCGAACTCCCTCAATGCGTCCCGCATTGAATGCCAAAACGGCATTCTGCACGAGGCGGTACCGATCCCGGGTACCGCCTTTAGCCTGACGTACGCGAGCGATCGGGTTGCTGGTTACGGCGCCTATAACCACCTTCTCATTCCGCTGAGCGGCGCAGCCCTGCCGTCGGATATGTTGCAAATCGACCTCGAAGTCGATATCGTTGGACGGCAATTCTTGGCAAGCTTTCCGCCGAGCCCCAACCTGAACACGACGTTCGACTGGGACGGTAATGATGTCTTTGGACGGGCGCTCCAAGGTCTCCAGACGGCCAAGGTTTCCATTGGGTATGTTTATCCCGGTGTGTACCTCACGCCTTCGGAGAATGCGGCCATACAAGCATCGACCGCGCTCTTTGGCCATTTCTCGTATTTTGGGACACCCGCTACCGGTGACAGGACACGTCAGCAGGTCACCCTGTGGCAGTATGCAACAGCCCCTCTTGGGCATTGGGCCGTCGAGCCGATGGGCCTGGGGGGTTGGGGGCTAGAGGCGCAAGCTGCCTACGATCCGGGCGGAAAAGTGCTCCACATGGGCGACGGAACCAACGCGACGGCAGCGTCGCTACCAGGTGTTGTTCAGACGGTGGTTGCATCCGGTCCGCCAGTAGGAGGTTTGGGGCGCATACTCGCGATTGGTCCGGACGGGAGCTACTACATGAACGTCGACGACTCCGGAGTTGAGCGAATTCAGCCTGATGGAACCGTGCAGACTCTCGCCGCTCAGGCCACCTACTTCAGCACCCCGCGCGCTGGCGCGCTCGCGCTCGATGGCAGCCTGTACGTCGCCGACTCGTCCGCCAGTACGGTATCGCGGATCGCTCCGAACGGGGTTATCACGGTGGTCGCCGGCAACGGTACGCTCGGATTTTCGGGGGACGGCGGACCGGCGACGAGCGCTTCGCTGTGGTCACCAAACGGGCTCGACGTCGGTCCTGACGGTAGCATCTACATCGCTGATACCGGCAACAATCGCGTAAGAGAGGTCTCGCCGGACGGTGTTATCAACACGGTTGTTTTCAACGGCGGGTATACTCAATGCTGCTCAGGTCCGCCCCCCCCCTCTCCGGCGACGTCGGTACCTGTGAACCTAACGCTGGAGTCGGTACGTCTGGGACCAGACGGAAGCTTGTACGTGGTCGAGCAGGGGATGGTGCAGCGCGTTACACCCGATGGCCTCATTCGCCCGTTCGCTGGCAACGGACAACTGGATCTGGTTGGTTATGCAGGAGAGGGTGGATTGGCGACAGCGGCCACGCTGACGGGTCTGACGGATTGCGCAGTGGCAGCCGATGGTACCGTATATTTCAATGCAAACGAGGGCGTGCGCGAGGTGACACCTGATGGGCTCATTCGGACCGTAGCAGGCCTTCCCAGCGGGTACGCGAATGGCCCCTATCCTCTTCCGGACGGCTCCCCGGCGATTAGCACCGGCGTTCTTGTGATTGGCCTTGGCTTGGGTCCCGACGGTCTCGCGTACTTCGTGGACGGAGGCGAAGGGCAGGCCCTCCGTCGTGTCGAGCCGCCACTACCCGGGCTGAGTGCACTTACTGACAACTACGTGATGAGCGCCCTTGACGGGAGGAGCGTCTATACGTTCAACGGATTGGGCGCGCATATGGAGACAACCGACCCAATAACCGGCGCAACGCTTTACTCATTTGGCTACGACAGCGTCGGCCAGATCGTGTCGATAACCGACGTCAACGGGGACGTCACGACGATCGGACGAGACGATGCTGGTAATCCTACGAGCGTGGTCAGCCCATTCGGTGTCACGACGACTCTTCAAATTGGGTCGGATGGGTACTTGGCCGCAATCGCCGATCCCACCGGGACGACGCATCAGATGACTTACAGCTCCGGCTTGCTCACCGGCATCGTGTTTCCGAATGGCTTTGCGTCGACCAAGACGTACGACGCGCTGGGCCGCGTGGCCACCAGCACTGACGCGGCGGGCGGCCAGCTGACTTTCAACCGCGATCCGGATTCCGTCTCGAGTGTTGGAGTGACCAAGACGACCAGCCTCGGCGTAACGACGCACTACCGTGTCAGCGTCGGACCATCCGGTTCGAGCTCGTGGTCGAATAGCCTGCCTGGCAATCTCACGGCCACGCAGCAAATTGGCACGAACGCCAGTCGAACGGCGACGTCTCCTGACGGCACGCAAACGAGCACGACATTCGCGCCCGACCCGCGATTCGGAATGATCGCGCCGATTGCGTCGAATGTCTCGGTCTCGCTTCCATCGGGCCTGACATCGACAACGACGATGACGCGCTCCATCGTAACGGGCACCGGCGCCGCTCCGCTCGCAGCGCAGACAGACACCATCAACGTTAACGGGAATACTTGGACACGCGCATTCAACGCGGGCCCCCCCGTGACATGGACCACGACCAGCCCCGTCGGACGAGTCACCCAAACGACGGTCGACTTTGCGGGGCGGCCGCTACAGATTTCCCTTAACGCGACCCCGCCCGTCGCGCCGCTCTCGTTTCTCTATGACTCGCACGGTCGCTTGCAGCAAACTACCCAGGGCACGCGCATCTGGACGACTGGCTATGACGCCAACGGCTACGCGAATAGCCAAACCGATCCGCTCACTCACACGGTGAGCACGAGCAACGACCTCGACGGTCGGCCGCTCTTTACCACGCTGCCGGACCAGCGCGAGGTCGGCACCACCTGGGACGGCGACAGCAACATGAGCAGCATTACGCTGCCCGGGGCCTTGGCCACCCAGCCCGATCCGACCCGTAAGCATCAGTTCTCGTATACGCCCGTCGACTTGACACAGAGCTATACGCCGCCCGCCATCGCCACTGGATTGCCGTCGACGAGCTACTCGTACGACCTCGATCGCTTTCTGACCACGATCGCGCGACCCGACGGGATCGTGGTGACCCACGTGCCGGACTCCTTCGAGCGGCTATCGCAGATCACGTATCCACAGGGGACCGTCGGCTACGCGTACAACTCAAGTACGGGCCAGCTTCAGTCAACGACGGCTCCGAGCGGCGAGACGACCACCTTCCGATACGACGGCTTCCTGCAGAACAGCACCACCTGGAGCGGCCCGGTCGCGGGATCTATCACCTTCGGGTACAATGCGGACTTCCGAGTGATTTCGCAGAGTCTCAATGGCGGTCCCGACCTCTCCTTCGCCTACGACGACGATGGCCTGCTCAATCTCGCGGGCGCGCTAACGATCGTGCCCGATCCCCAGAACGGCCGACTGAGCGCTACGACCTTGGGTGCGGTCGCGGATGCATACGGCTACGACACGAACGGCCTTATGGCTAGCTACGCGGCCACGTACGGCGGCAACGTGGTCTACACGGAGACCATCGTTTCGCGCGACCTCAACGGGCGGATCACCGAGAAGACCGAGGCGCTCGGCGGGCCGACCCACGATTGGAAGTACGTCTACGACCCCGCAGGGCGACTCACAGATGTTACCGAAGACGGGAATTTCGAGGCTCACTACGGCTACGATGGCGACGACAACCGGACCACTTTCACGAGCGCCTCCGGTATAGTCAATCCAACGTACGACGTGCAGGACAGGCTTAGCGCTTACGGAACTGCGACGTACGCGCTCACCAGGAACGGCGAGCTGGTATCGAAGACAATCAGCGGCCAGGTCACGAGCTACACCTACGACGCGCTCGGCAACCTGCTCAGCGTTGGCCTGCCGGCGCCTCTTGCCGACGGGGCCCAGACGATCGGCTACATCGTGGATGGCCAGAACCGGCGCGTCGGACGCTCGGTCAACGGGACCTTGGTGCAGGGATGGCTATATCAGGACCAGCTCCGGCCCGTGGCGCAGCTCGATGGCTCAGGCACGAATGTCGTCGCTAGATTCGTTTACGGCAGCAAGTCCAACGTGCCCGATTACATGGTCACGAGCGGCGGCACGTACCGCATCCTGAGCGACCACCTCGGTAGCCCACGGCTCGTCGTCGACGCCAACTCCGGCGCCGTGATCGAGACGATCAACTTCGACGAATTTGGCAACGAGACGGATACGCTCGCTGGGACCTTGCCCACCGGATACGTCAGGATCCCATTTGGGTTTGCGGGCGGGCTCTATGACCCCGACACGGGGCTCGTCCGGTTTGGGGCGAGGGATTACGACGCGAGCGTGGGAAGGTGGACAAGTAAGGACCCGACGAGATTTGGTGGCGGGCTAATAAATGTCTACGGTTACGTTGGGAACGATCCAATCGATCACGTGGACACGGGCGGAACGGGCCCGTTGACATCACTAGCGGTCGAGGCCGCATGCCAAGCCTATGCTGCATATCAGTTCTACGTTTCTAGCAAACAGTTGGCTGCGTTAGCTGACCAAATTGCATCTTTGCGCGATCAGATTGGAAACGCCGAAGATCAGATGATGTGCAATAAGGAGCCAACGAGCGACCCGAGCGCGCTCCAACAGGAAATCAATCAGCTTTTGGCTGAGTATGCGAATCAGCAAGCGGCCTCGTCGGCGGCGTTCGCCGCTCAGGAGGTTATATGTGCAGCCTTGGGGGCGGCGGCTTTGGCCGCGCCGACCCCATGATGTTTACTTTGATAGTGGCAGTGGTAGGCATCGGTGTTCTTAGGGTTGTGCAGATATGGGCCTACCGTGCTTCGCCAAGTTGGGTGGCGCGGCGCAGCGCTCGGGACGACCAGACTGCCAGTATGTGGACGAAGGCCGTCTTTCGGCGTCGCTTGGCGATCTTCTACGGGGCGACTTTGCTATTCGTTGCTGGCTGGGCGACCTACGCGCTCGTCCTGAAACACCGCGCTACCGCACAGGCGCAACAGCCATCGACATCGTACCCGGTCGATGAGCCTTGAATGAGATCGTGCGTCTATGGAACCGAGGAGACAGGAACAGGTCGTCCGGTTCTGCTGCGGGTTGGCCTTCGGACTCTTCGCTGGCGTCCTGCTGGCTCCAGGCACTCAAATGCGACTGCATCGATTCTTCGGCATCGGGGACGGCACGTCTCTCGGCACTGGACTAGTGATCATCGCCGCTACAGGTCTCGGCGTCGGGATCTCCGCTTGGGTTACCACGCCACGAGGCCCGCAATGAACCGCACGCTCTCCATGCGCATGCTGAACGGGCCTCGTAGCCGAGGTCGGGGGAGGGCGAAAAGATAACCGAGCGGTTCTACGGGCGCCTGATCCACTTCGAGAAGATGGGCGTCTTCGAGCCCGAGCACCTCGCGGTCTTGATGAACGAGACCCATCGGACGAGGGCACGCTCGCGGCCGAGCGGTTGCGGTGGTCGTCTCACGGTTCCCCTTCGGGGCACGAGACGAGCCGAACCCCAAGAGCAACACCTGAATTTCTGCCTGGATTGGTCCCTGAAGGTGTCCCACTCTTTTGAGCTGTCATGGCGCCCTTCGATCCGAAATCTCCTTCTGAGTCAGGAATTACCGCGAGCCAGGTTGTTGCGGTTCGAGACCGGATGCTCCGCGGCGACCGAGTGTCGTGGGAGGAAGTCTCGTCCTGGGCTCGAAGCGGGAATGCGGACTTGATGGGAGCCGCGTTTCAGGCACTGATGTCGAGAACAGACATCATCGATGGCGTCGAGGGCGACCGATTCATTGTGACGTATCTAATTTTCATTATCGAAGGCCGGGGGGGTTCCGCGGAGATCTTTCAACTGCCCCCCTACATAGCGGCCCACGAGATTGCTCGTGTGTACAAGCACTGGCACGAGCATGCGTCGCCACCGGACGACAACCTGAAATACATCAGGAACGAGCTGTCGCGTTTGTACGCGTCGGGGGATGAAAAGCAGCGAAGGCGGGTGGTCGATGGCGCCCTTGAGCACATCTTCGAGGAGGCGTCATGTCGGCCGGACTTTGAGGATTGGAAGGACAGCCCGTTGCTAGCTGGGGCGATTGACGAGGCGATGGAGTGGATCCGGGGTCGACCATGAGCATCCCGCCGCGGCGGGAAGCCCTTCTGAGTTGTTCGCCACGCCATCTCCATGTGCAACGCGAAGTCGACCCTACCCCTGCACTCTCGACCTCGGCGCTCTTACGCTTTGGGAAGAAAAACAGGCGTCTGGTCGGCTTCGTGCCAACCGAGAACAAATGGCCGAAACCCCCACGTCTTCGAGTTCGTCGCCGCCCGGCAAACTGGCTAGAACACGAAATGGCAGCGTCGCGTATTGGTCGGCGCCGCGATCGTAATTTGGCAACCAACTTCGCAGTTCCGTGATCATGTCTCGGATCTGCTTGCGGACCGTCACAGCAACCCCTCGTTCGCGCACGAGTCGAACAGCGCCCCATAGCGGATGTATCCGAGCGCTATGCGCTCGCTCTTCCACCGGCCCGTTTTCACGATGACGTCGAGGCCCTTTCCTTTTCTAGCCGCGCTCGTCGCCAGGCCGCTCCGCAGTGAGTGCGGGTCGTTGAGTTTGCCCGATCGCGACGCGACGAGCGTGCGAGCTGGGTGCAGATCGCGAGCGAGATCGGTTCGAAACGCTGCGTCGCTGGTGCGTCGGGAGCGAGCATGGGCTCGAGTTCATCCGGAGCGCCGCTCCTCGCCCGCCGGGGAGGCAGGGCCCCATGGTCGAGCCCTGCCTCCCCACTTCAACGATGCGCGACCGCTAGCTTGCGGCCTTGACCGCCGGCGCCGCGCTGGCCGCCTGCGTCACCGGAGCCGCGCCCGTCGGCGCCGGCGCAGGCAAGCTCGTGACGTCCGAGCCCACGGCGGGCACGGTTCCCTTGATGTTCTTTTTCTGCACCTTGCCCTTGGTGGCGCGCGCCACGCGGGTCGCCTTCATCTTCACGACAGCCTGCGCCTTGACGGCGGCTTTGCGCGTTGCAGGCTTAAGGGGCACGAAGCCAAACTGCGCGAGCTGCTTCGAGGTCGAGCCGAACCGACCCTGAATGACGCTGCGCACGGCTTGCCGAACCGGGCGCACCACGAGCTCCGCTGCGCGCTCGGCCTGCACGGCCTCGCGCCAGCTCTGTTGTGCCGACTTGGTGGTCTCGGCCACGCTGATGAACCCCTGAAACTCCTTGATGAGGTCATCGCGCGTGACCGTGCCGGTCGCCAAAAGGAAGGTGTCGGTTGGTTGGTAGAAGGCCGCCAGGCCCGTGGTGAGCGCCTGGTAGGCGGCCTGTACGTCGGTCTTCGTGGCGTGGTTACTGGCGTTGGCAACGCCGGTGATGCTCGTCGTCGGCGGGGCACTGGCCGCGCTCGACGTGGGCGGGCTGCTACTTGCTACGGCTGTCGTCATGCTGCCTCCTTGAATGGGTGTTCTTCTTCTTCGTCCGTGTCGCCTGTCAGTTCGCTCCTTTCTGGGTGGATGAGGATGCTCGGAAAGGCCGGGTCGGGGTCGTCTTGGGGATCGGGATCTTCGGGGTCGCCGGCCTCGTGGTCGTCTTCGCCGCAATCGTCCGGATGCCAATACGCGAGGCGCTCGGCACTTCCCGGGAAGTAGGCCTCCGCGCACAGCTCGATGACGCAATCGTTCAGAGTGTCCTCGAGCTCGATGCCGCGCAGGATGCGCTTGGGATCGGAACGCAGAACCCGACGCTTCGCGCGGCGTGCGACGCGGTCGCCCTGCGCCGGATCGCCCAGGAGCGACGTGGCAAAGTCGCGCACGCGCGTGAAGATGTCGCGTAGCTCGCTGCGAAACAGGTGTCTCTCTTGCGGGGTCATGGCGGCAGGCTGTCCTTGCGGCGGGCAAAGGTTTCCCGGTTGCGGCGCGCCGTCGCACGCGCCGCCCGAGTCCGAGGTTGGGGTCGAGAGAAAAAGGGTGAGTGGCTAAGGCCGGTGTGGCTTGGCGTAGCGCTCCAAGAGCTTTTCGTTGGCCTTGCGGATCAACTCCATGTCCGCTCGAGTCGCGCTGGAGGGATCGAGGGTTATCGCGTTATTGAGGTCGATGGAGCACAGGTCCCACTGCCCGCGTGCGGCCTCTTCGTGCGCTCGCTGTCGAAGGGCGACCGCTTCCTCGGCCGGGTCGAGCTTCACGCTCGAGGGCAAACCGCTCGGCACCGGCGGCGCATGAGGAGTGCTCGTCGCCGAATTCGCGAGGCGCTCATGGTTCTCCGAGCCAGGGCTCTTCCACTTGCGAAGCGCCAACCCAAGAAGCAAGATCGCGGCGATCCCGGCGAGCGCGACCGCGCGGAGGGTGCGCCGGATGTCGGAGATCTGGTGGCGAACGTACCCCGCGGACATCTTCACGTCGGCCGCAATGTCCGCGTGCGATTCGCCAAAGATCGCGAAGCGCTCGAACCAGTGATGGGTGTGCGGAAAGCGGCTGCGGCCTTCCTCGATCAGGCGCGAGGCGAGGACGCTCTGCTCGATGCCGCCCGCGCCCGCGCCCAGCGTCTTTTCGTCGACGTCGACATGGCGCTCCAGGTGCTTTTTTCGGGCTCGCGCGCGATCGATCGACTTGTGGCGGGCCGACGCGCATAGATACATGCGAGTCTGCTCGAAGTCGCCAAGGGGTAGGTTCGAGTCTTTGCACGCCGCCTCGATGACGTCGTTCAGCACATCGTCGATGTCGCTGTGGGGCACGCCGCGCATCCGCGCGATGCCGCGGATGGCTTTGTGAAGAAGCGGGTCGGCGAGAACCTCTCGACGACGCGCTTCGTCCACATCCTGCATCGCAGAGCGGGTATCACCGCGACGGGTGCGAGACGTCAACAGGATGATGCGTCGCTCTGAAATCGGAGCGGACTCATCGTTCGTATTCGCGGCGGCGTTGTTGAGCAGCATCACAACCACCATCGTTGCAGGAGGCCAAAACGCGTCTCGCCTCGGTCGATTTTGGTGGGATAGTGTAGGCGTGCGCGGACGACCCCCGATCTTCGCGCTGTTGGCCCTGCTTTCTTGCCGACGCGCCGCCCCGCCCGACCCCGCGCCTGCTCGCATGGATGCCCCTGCCGCCGCTCTGGAGCCCGCGAGCAAAGCCGCGGAAGGGGGCTCGCTCCTCCTTAATGAGCGGCCTTACGATCTCGACACCGACGTGCGCGAGCGAATCGCACGCGCCCGCGCAGAGTTCGGGCCGAGCACGCCCGTGCACGTCGAGGGGGGCGTCTTCGTCATGGTGGCGCCCGATCGCAATAGGCTCTTCGAGCCCGCGACAGCCCTCGTGCACAACGCGCTGGCGGCCTACTTCAACGAGCGATTCTCCAAAGGACCCGACCGCGCCGTCACCGTATGGGTCTTTGGCGCGCAGGGCCCTTACGACGCGTATTGCGCCAAGCGCCTCGGCCCAGCGGGGGGCGACACGCTGCTCGGCTTTTATTCGATGAGGACGCGCGAGATTGTCGCCAACGTCGGGCCCGGCGTCTCGACGCTCACCCACGAGATCGTGCATCCCATCGTGCAAACCGACTTTCCCGCGGCCCCGGCTTGGCTCAACGAAGGCCTCGGCTCGCTCTTCGAGAACCCCGTCCTCCCGCGGCCGGGCGAAATCCACGGCCTCACGAACTGGCGGCTCTCGCGCCTGCGCCAAGCGCTGTCCTCGCCGACCGAGCGCCGCCAGGTCAGCCTCGAGACCTTGCTTCTCATGTCCGACTCAGACTTCCGCGGGCCCGACCAAGACCTCCACTACGCGGCCTCACGCTATCTCTGCCAATGGCTCGACGACCGCGGAGCGCTCTGGCCCTTCTACCGCGCGTGGCGCGACGATTACGCGGCCGACCCCACGGGTTCGCACGCCTTCAAGAGCGCTGTCGGCGCGGCCCCCGCGGACGTCCAGGCGGAGTGGGTCGACTGGATTCGACACCTGTGAGGTCCCAGGCGACACAAGCGAGGTTCGCACGCGGCCTACGCGCTTCGCACGGCGGACTCCGTGGATTCGCAGCGCTCCTAGGCAGGTTCGCCGGCCGACCACGTGGACTGTTCGCCGGAGGTCGTGCTCCGCAGCGCGGCCAAACGCGTTAGGCGGCGCTGCGAGCTCGAGGGTGTGCCGGAGAAACGGGGTTGCTCGTCGGAGGGAGACGTTAGTCGGCTCGACATTGCGCGTAGGCGGCCGGACTATGGCGACTGGCGGCCCCGTGATCACGCTCGCGCGGCCTGCGTGTGCGTTAGGCCGCGCGGAGACGCTCGTGGTATCGCGGCGAGATCGCTTGGTTCGCTTGCGAACACGAATGGGCCGGCGTGCAATGCGCGACACTGGGCGAGTGAGGGGCTCTGGCGGCTTGCGAACTGTGTTTGTCCGGCGTGATGTCGGCTCTGGCCGGCGGCGAGACTCGCGGGTGGAGACTGTGGGGACCTTTGTAAGGCTGGTGGAAGCGGGGGGTCGAGGGGTGACTGACTAGGGTGGAGATGGGAGACGACCCCGATGCCGGTCGGTCGACGTGGTCGGGCCCGGGCTCACGCGATAGAATGAGCCCATGGCTGACGCAGCTCGCGTTCTCGAGGAAGCCCTGGCGCTCAATGCCGATGAACGCGCCCGCATTGCGCGGCAGCTGATCCACAGCCTGGAAGCCTCGGATGCCGACGCGGTGGCCGCTTGGAGTGACGAGGTACGAAGACGGGTCGACGAGATCGAGGCTGGGACCGCTGAGCTCGAAGACTGGGACACCGTCCGAGCCCGCCTTGAAGCCGCTCGACGAACGTGAGGCGAGTCCGGTTCCACCTGGCCGCCAGTGTCGAGGCCGGGGCTGCGGTCGATTGGTACAATGAGCGCTTGGCGGGACTCGGCGACGAGTTTCGCGCCGAGCTCGTAGCCGCCGTCGAGCGGATCGGCGAAGGGCCTTTGGTGTGGCCATTCAGCGCCTATGACCGCCGCGCGCGATGCTGCTCCCTGTCGCGGTTTCCCTACTCGCTCGTATACGTCGTGTCGGAAGACGGAAGCGTCACCGTGGCCGCCGTCGCGCACGCGAGGCGACGGCCAGGGTACTGGATGCAACGCGTTTAGCGGTAGGGGCCGGCTTTCGCCCCGGTCACGCCGCCGCACTGATCTGGCGCTCACAACGCGCCTCGTGTGACGAGCAAAATGGACGAAGCATGGAGGAAGAGAGCCTCACGTCACACGCGCTCTCGCAGGCTGGCGGCTACTGGAACAGCGGCACGGCACTTTCAGGACCACAACACCCGAGGTCTGCACGGTATGCGGCGGCCCATATCTTCGTCTCTTCGACCTGCTACGACCTCATGGACCTACGCTCGGAGCTTGAGTCGTTCCTCAAGGACCTTGGCTTCGCGCCTGTGCTTTCGGATCGGCCGTCGTCCGACTTTGAGGCCCCAGGTGATCGAGACTCGATTGAAACATGCCTCGTGAACGTCCGAAGGTGCCCAGTTTTCATATGCGTGCTGTCACAGCGATACGGGCCACGTCTCGGCAAGGTTGGTTTCGACGACATCTCGGCAACGCATCTCGAGTATCGCGAGGCTCGAAAGGTTGATGCCAGGATCTACTTTTATGTGCGCGATCGCCTGGATGCGGACTACGAGATCTGGAGGGCGAATCCCATGGCGACCGATCTTCGCTTTCGCTGGGTGAAGGATCCGCGCGACTTTGGACTCTTCCCGCTAATTCGGGAGCACGACGATCTAAAAAAGGATGGTGCCAGCAATTGGAAATGGCCTTTTCGGGACTCGCTTGATCTAAAGGCGAGGCTCGGCTTCGATCTGAAAGCACGCTCAAGGAAGCTCTTGCTCCGCAAAATGCTCGAAGGCGGCCAGGTGCCAGCGATGAGTCTCTCGCCCGTGAGCGCTGCGGGTCCTGAGATCAGTCTCGACTGCCGTAACGTCGGTCCAACCACGGCCTTCGACGTGGCGGTTCGTTTCGCCCAAGTCTCTGAGTGGACTCATCTCGGTGACTTCCCCGGGGGCTACAATCGGCGCCAGGCCTTGCGAATGCCCTCGCCCGGCGCGACACACATGCCGATCGAAGTGCGCTACTCGACGCTGGCTGGCGACGTCCTAGAGCAGATGCTCGAGTGGCGGAATGAGAGCAACAAGATCTCCATTCGCCGCAAAGATCTCAGGTTCGCAGATACCGCTGACGCGGTCTAACCATGCGAATCGGCTCCTGGAACATCGCGCACATCGAAGCCCATTGGCGTGAACTCATCACGGACCCGCGCATCGACCTGGCTCTTCTCCAGGAAGCCGTTCCGCCTCCCAAAGGTCTTGTGCGAGAGACGATCCCTCCGCCTGGTGTGCCGTGGATCACCGCGGGAGCCGATCGACGCTTCTGCGCCTCGATCGCGAGGTTGTCCGACCGAATAACGATACGGCCAATACGGACGACTCCTCTCCCTGAAGCTCGCCAAGACGACTTCGGGGTATCGCTGCCTGGAAGCATCGCCGCATGCGAGGTGGACGATGAAGACGAGGGCACCATCGTCGTTGCGTCGGTCTACGGGGCTTGGGGCTGGCCGATCCCGTGGAGGAGGGGCGGATGGATCTTCGCGGACGCGACGGTTCATCGTTTGATCTCAGACTTGAGTGTGCTCGTCGCCACACAGCAAGGGCACAAGATTATCGTAGCCGGCGATCTGAACATTCTGTATGGGCACGGCGAAGACGGCAGCGACTATTGGAAGGCGCGATACGAAACCGTTTTCTCGCGCATGGAAGCGATCGGGCTGCCGTTCGTTGGTCCCCAGCATCCGCGCGGCGAACAAGCGACCCCGTGGCCGTTGGAGCTTCCGGCTGGGAGCAAGAACGTGCCGACTTTTCGGACGCGGAAGAGCGACCCGACGAGCGCCACAAGGCAACTCGACTTCGTGTTCGCCTCGCGCGATCTCGTGCCTCGAATCCAGGCGCGTGCGCTGAACAAGCCCCCGGAGTGGGGGCCAAGCGACCATTGCCGAATCCAGATCGATCTCGCGGAGCGGACGCAGATCGCGCAATGACGTCGGGAATGCGCCGACGGCGCAGGTGCGGTTCCACCTCGCGCCATGCGCGGGATTTGCTCTTTCCTGTGGGGAGTCCGCGAAGCCGGACGAGGCCAGAGGCCGAGTCCGAGCGAAACGGACGCAATACAGAAAGACAAAATCCTGTCCGCGCAGGTCCCGCAACGCGGGACCGATGATGGTTGCGCGGGCCCGCAAGCCGTGCGTCGGCTCCACGTGGGGCGGTCGCTGCGGCGTCGCCCCGGGCAGAGCGTCTTGTGGCCACCATTCGCTTTGAGCCCGACGCCAGAGAGGTCGGTGCCTTTGTCGACCGGCACCTGCTCGAAGACTTGCGCCGGCGCGATGCGATCGAGAAAGATGAGCGCACCGTGGCCCCCCTTCGGAAGCGTCCGCATTGGTGGGATTGGGAGCTAGAGCTTTCCGAGCACGCGGACGATCGCATGGAGGAACGCGGAACCGACCAGCTCGCCCTCCGGTGGATGCTTCACCACTGCAGCCGATGGCGGCGAAGCCGCACCGCGGGACGTTTCATCGTTGAAGCGACCTACCGCGGGACCGCATGGGAGATCGTGCTGGATCCCGACTACGATCGCCAATGCATCGTGGTCGTTACGATGTACACTACGGAGGTACGATGAAGGACGCAGCGGCGACAATTCAGATAACCTTTCGAAAGGGCCGCCCGCTCGCCGCATATCTCCGCATTCGGGGAACGAGGGTGAAAGTGGCGCGGACCAAGAAGGTCACTTCGTCGCTCCTCGTGGACTTCGACGAACGCGGCAACCCGGTTGGCCTTGAAATACTCGCGTTCGATTCGGCGACCGTTGGGCGCATCAACAGGGTCCTCGTTTCTCTCGGGCAGCCGGCGCTTCCGAAGGGTGAGCTCGCGCCGCTGAGAGCTGCCTGACCTGGTGAGTGCAAGCGCGGGCGAACCGCTCGGCCTTCGGCGTCGCCATCGAGAACCGCGGGGCGTAACCCAAGGTGCTCCGGTACTCGATGATACCCCTGCGAAGCTGACGTTCGGTCACTTCGCCAGCTGCGTTGTGCAGGAGTAGAGGCAACGCCCACTTACGCTGCCTGTGAATCGCTGGGCCAAGCACCACCGCAAGGTCGCCAGCGGGCCCAGGTACCGTCGCATACGAGCCCCACGGCAACGAGACCCCGACGGCCGGAGATATGGCCTTGGGCATGGGCACGCTCGACACGCTGTCGACGTGACTCGCTCGTGCCGCGGCAACAGGGGGGAAGGGCGCGACCAAGTGGCGCGGCGTCCCTCCAGGCCATTCCGACACCGAAAGTGCGACCTTTCGCCGTCGCGCTTCCTCGACAAGCAATTCACCCACGACATAGCGGTGGCATCCGCCAGGCTCCTGGCATGCGCAGAAAAAGATGACCCGACGACACGAGCGATCGCTTTCGACGATGAGGTCGAGCAGGTCCCCCGCGGCCTTCGGGTCCACGATCTCGATCCCGTCGCGCCCGTCTAGAACCGCTTGGTTGCCGAGGCGCTGCATCCACCGGTAGCGGTCGCGACCCAAGAGGTTCTCGAACGCATCGCCGCGAAAGCCGACGGCTCGCACCGCCCGGCTCGCGCGCACATCGACGAAAACCAATGGCTCGTAACCGCGCAGCGCCTCAGCTGCATCAAATGCCTCAACAAGATGTCGCGTGCTCCCGCCCCAGCCCCAATAGCCCCACATGAACGTCTCGATCACGGCCGCCCCTCCACCGCGAGAGACTACCAGCGCCTCGAGTGATGGGGTCGTACTCGGCAAGCAGGGTCGCCATGTTCGGAGGAGCCCAAACCGAGCTCGCTCCTAATACCGAGCTACCGTAACGAACGGCGAGGCACCAGCCGTGGCGACCGCGCGACCGGTTGGCTACCTTTCACGGACAGGCACACGATGGACGAAGCAGATCTCCTGCAGCGCATCACGGTGAACCCCGAGATTTTCGGCGGCAAACCAATCGTCCGCGGTCGGCGCCTCGCCGTGGAGCATGTGCTGGGCATGCTCGCTGCGGGCGACACGCCTGAGGTCATCCTCGAAGGCTATCCCTGGCTTGAACCGGAGGACATTCGGGCCTGCCTCATCTACGCTCGCCGGCTTGTGGGCCATGAGCGGGTTGAGCCGCTCATTCTCAAGACCGGCACGTGAAGGTCCTGCTCGACGCGTGCGTCTGGGGTGGCGCGCGTATCTCCCCGCGCGACCCGTCGATTAACCGATGAGATCCCGCTCTGGCGGTCGTCCATACGGGGAGAAAGGGACCTCCCCATGTCCAACCAAAACGATTCGCTCGTCTTTCTGACCGTGCGCGGCACGCTCGTGCCCAAGACCCTCGAGGCTGCCTGCAAGGTGCACAACGAGACCGCTGGCTCCCCGGACGGCATCGCGGCGGCGCGTGCCCTCGGCGATCTGAGTCACAAGGTCTACGCGCCGGTGCCGATGCCCGGCATGTCTGCCAAGGAGGGAGAGCTCCTCTTCTTCGACTGGTGGAAAAGCGCCGAAGGGATCGGCACCTTCTTCTCCGATCCACGCGTCCACGGCATGGCGTCCAAGCTCTTTTCGGAGAGAGAGGGCGTCGTCTGGATGCCCGCGCGAGGCGCGTTGGGCTTCGATCTGCCCGCACCGGCCAGCCGCGGCGAACGCTACGTCGGGGTCGTGCGCGGTCCTGTGGCGAGCCCCGAGACCGCGATCGAGACCTTCCGCGCGGTTCTCTCCGGCAAGCTGTCGGACGCTCGCAAGCGCGGACAGCTGTCCCACCAGCTCTTCGTGAAGATCCCGATGCCGGGCGCGTCGGCCGAGCCCGAGGTCCTCGGGGTGGACCTCTGGTGCGATGCCGAAGGAATGAAGCAGCACTACGGCGAGCTCACCGGGTACCAGAAGGCGTTCAGCGCGGCCCCTCAGGCGTCGGTCTGGACTCAGGCCTCGGCGGGCATCTGGTCGGAATGGTGACAGCTCGGCAACGAAGCTCAGCCCCTTGACCCACGGACGCTTCGAGGGGAGCCTCTTGCATGACCGAGGACGAGCAGGCTCGCCTCGTCGCCGCCCGAGGGGGTGACGAGGGCGCATTCCGTGCCCTCGTCGCGCCCCACCGCCGCGAGCTGCGCGCCTACTGCTATCGGATGGCGGGCTCGCTCGACGATGCCGACGATCTGCTCCAGGAAAGCCTGTTGCGAGCGTGGCGCGCGCTGCCTTCGTTCGAGGGCCGCTCGAGCCTTCGCACCTGGCTTTATCGCGTGGCATGGAGCGCTTGCGTCGATGGGCTGCAGAGCAAGCCGATGCGCAAGCTGGGCATCGACGTGGGCCCACCTGCCGATCCCGACGATCCGATCCCGCCGCCGCAGCTCGAAGGCTGGATCGGTCCCTGTCCTGCCACGCTGTACGAGGATGTTTCAGCGACCCCCGAGGCGCGCTACGGCTCACGCGAAAGCGTCGGGCTCGCGTTCCTCGCGGCGCTGCAGCTGCTGCCCCCGAAGCAGCGCGCGACATTGCTCGGTTGCGATGTGCTCGGGTGGTCTGCGCAGGAGTGCGCGGACATCTTGGGATCGAGCCTCGCTTCGGTGACAAGCTCGCTGCAGCGCGCCCGGGAAACCATCGACTCGCGCGCCGACCGCTGGCGCCCCACCTTGCCTGAGGAGCCCGTCGTCCGCGCTCTCCTCTCCAGGTACGTGCAGGCCTGGGAGCGCGCAGACGTGCCCGCGCTCACCTCGCTCCTGCACGAGGAGGCCACGCTCGCGATGCCCCCGCTTCCCATCTGGCTGCGCGGTCCCGCGGCGATCGGTCGATCGATCGGCGCGATGGTGCTGACTCCCGAGGCTCGCGGACAGTTTCGCCTCGCGGCGACGGAGGCCAACGGCCTGCCCGCGCTGGCCGCGTACCGGCGCCAGGGGGGCGACGGCTTCGAGCCGCTCGCCCTGCACGTTCTGTCTTTCGCCGGCGATCGCGTCGGCGCCGTCACGGCATTCCTGGACCCGTCGCTATTCGTGAAGTTCGATTTGCCGCCGCGACTCTCGGGCTGACTGCCGCTGCCGCTCGTCGCGCACCAAGCGCCACGGGTTTTCAAAGATTCGTCGCTCATGATTGCTCGCACGCCGTGCGGTGATGATGCGGGTTCGCAGCCCGCGCTCGGTGGTCACTACGTAAAGGTACGCTCCGCTGGAGACAGCGCCAGGGTAACGAGCCGGTCCCGACGGGCCGCATCGGCGAAGTCCACGGACAGCGGGTCTGTGAACGCCTGGGCCTCGACGTGGGTGGCGACTTCAATCCCGGCATCTTGCGAGTTAACGTGCGCTGCGGAAATCTCGAAGTCGATCGGGCCCAGCGCAGCGCGGTGCTTGCTGGGCGCGAACCGAGGAGGCCGACCATGAAGCGCGAGCAACTCACCGAAAAGATTCTCGACATCAAGCGAGAGAAGGATTGGAGCTGGAAGCACATCGCGGGCGAGATTGGCTGCATGTCGCCGGTGCTCGTCGTGGGTGCACTCCTGGGTCAGATGCGGCTGCCCAAGGTTGCGGCCGAGAGGGCTGCGGTGCTTTTTGGCCTTTCGGTGACCGAGACGCGCATGCTGAGCGAAGTCCCAACGCGCGGCACACCGATGCCGCCGACCGATCCGCTGCTCTATCGTCTGTATGAGCTGCTCATGGTCAACGGTCCTGCGTGGAAGGCACTTATCGAGGAGGAGTTCGGTGACGGCATCATGTCCGCCATCGACTTCGACATGGAGCTCGAGCGGCTCCCGAATCCCAAGGGGGATCGCGTGAAGTTTACGATGTCCGGCAAATTCCTCCCTTACAAATACTACGGCAGTGAAGGCGGTGCGCCCGAGAACGGCCTGAAAGAGGACTGACCCGAGCCCAAGACCGGGGCACACGACTTCGCCGCCATGAACCCCGACGAAGGTGCCAAGGCCTACGCCAAGGACATCAAAGTGGTCGACTTGGAGCTGTACGACACCGGGCACTTCGCCTTGGAAGAGGAGCACACGGCGATTGCGGCACGCATCCGCCGGTTTTACGCGGAGCGCGCCATTCGCACACGCACTTGCACGGGGGCTTGGGGCTCGCAGCAGGGCCGAACGTGGTCGTGGGGCAAGCGTACGAGCCCGGCTGGATTGGATCGAACGATACGTACATCGCGCCGACGAGCACCAACCTTGCGTGCACCCGCGACGCGACGTGGACCGCATCGGTTGGGAGCAATGAGAACCTGCCGATTGATTGCGTGAACTGGTACGAGGCGTACGCCTTCTGCATCTGGGATGGGGGCTTCTTGCCCAGTGAAACGGAGGCGGAGTACGCGGCGGCAGGTGGCAGCCAGCAGCGCGAGTACCCGTGGGGATCGACAGACCCCGGGACGGCAAACCAATACGCGATCTACGGCTGCTATTACCCAAACGGCTCGGGTTGCACGCTCACCTTTGCGAACATCGCGCCCGTAGGAACGGCCACCTTGGGAGTCGGACTCTGGGGGCAGCTCGACCTGGCAGGCAACATCGTCGAGTGGACCTTGGACGCGTACGGCCCCTACCTCGATCCGTGTGTGGATTGCGCCGATCTTTACAATCTCTCCGGGCAGCAGGCGTGTGGGGGGAGCAACTTTCAAGCGAGCGCGTCGCAGTTGCTCCCTACTGCCAGCGGGTCTTTCGAGCCAGTGGGTCGCGGCGTCGAGGGCATCGGCTTCCGCTGCGCCCGCACTCCCTGACGAAAAGGGAGAGGGCCGGCCCGAGCCCCATCTCGGCCGCGACCGTCTCGGCGGAAAACGCTCCACCAGAGCCGCCCAAAGCGTTGCGATAACCACAAGCCGTGACGCCTCTTTGGTGGGACAATCCGTGCATGCTTGAGCCATTCGCCACAAGCCATCGCCGGTGGTCGCTGTCCGCGTTCGCGCTCTTGGTAATCGCTGCCTGCGGCGGTCGAACGAGCAGTACGAACCCCGGAACCGGGAATGGCGGCGGCTCGGGCACGAACGGCGGCGCCACGACCGGTACGGCTAGCGGCGCAAGCTTGGGGACGGTCTCCGTGATCACGTCGGGCACGAGCAGTGGAACTCTCACCAGGGGAAGCGTCGTGGGCGCAAGCGGCACGACCACGAGCGGTTCGGCGGGGAGTACAAGCGGCGCCGTTACGATGGCGCTCCCGGCGTGTCCGACGCCGACGTTCATGCCGCCAGCCGGTGCGATCGCGCCGGGCAGCAACGTCGTCATCACTGCGGCGGGGCTTCCCGCGGGAGGCGAAATCCTATTCACGATCGACGGCACGATCCCCACTCGAGCCAGCCCCGCGTACAACGCCGGGACTGTCGGCATCCAAGTCATCACTGTGTCCGAGACGTTCAACGCGATCTCGAGCACGATGGGCGCAACGTGCACGGACTCGGCGGTCGCCTCCGCCTGGTACATCATGGAGCTCACTCCGCTTTCGGAGGGTGGTCCCTCTGGCCCTGTCCCGCCGAGCTGCGGCCCTGGCGGCCCAGGCATGACCAACTGCGGTCCCGGGGGCAGTGGGACCGAGAGCTGCTGCACGAGTCTGGAAGTGAGCGGAGGGACGTACTACCGGACGTACATGAACGATGGCAGCGGTGCGACCGGAGAGGTCGGGCCGGCCACGGTGAGCAGCTTTCGCCTCGACAAGTATGACGTGACGGTGGGCCGATTCCGGCAGTTCGTAGGCGCCGTTCTGCCGCTCGATGGCGGCGTCGGATGGCTACCGCCTCCGGGGTCGGGAAAGCACACGCACTTGAACGGCGGCCTCGGGCTGGTGAACGTCGGCAGCGACGCCGGAGCGGCCTACGAGCCCGGCTGGGTTGATGCGGACGACAGCAATGTGGCGCCGACGGACGCGAACCTTGCTTGCGAGACTGGCACGTGGACCAATTCGCCGGGGACACAAGAAAGCCTGCCCATCGACTGCGTGAACTGGTACGAGGCGTATGCCTTTTGCATCTGGGATGGGGGGTTCCTTCCAAGCGACGCCGAATGGCTTTACGCGGCGGTGGGAGGCGCCCAGCAACGGGAGTATCCGTGGGGTTCGACGGATCCCGGGAGCATGAGCCAGTACGCGATCTACGATTGCCTCTACCCGAACGGCGGCGGACTCTGCACGGGCGTAGCAAACGTCGCCGCGGTCGGGACGGCCACGATGGGCGCGGGCATGTGGGGTCAGCTCGACCTGGTTGGAGACCTCGAGCAATGGAACATCGACTCGCCCGATATGTTCAACTATGTCGAGCCGTGCGTGGACTGCACATACATATCTGGGGCAACGGCGCGAGTGACGCGGGGAACGGGGTTCGGACAGCCCAACGCATTCGAAAACGGCAACCCCGTGCTACAGCCGTTCCTCGTGACCGGAGATGAGGCGCCGACGACTCGCGACGCCCAGATCGGCTTCCGCTGCGCCCGCACTCCCTGACGCGAACGGTGGGCCAGAGGGCCGACCCTCGGCGTACACCCTGCCCTTCGGACCGGCAGCTTTCGCATCGCAGCTCGGCAGTGGATACCGCGACCTCGCGTTCCCACCCCTAATCCGCGCTCCGACGTTTGTACGTGCCGATCGCATCAGTCCACGACCGTTTTCCGCGAATAAGGCCAGATACGTCTTTTTTTACACGATTATTCACAATTGAACGCGTCCGTAAGGAGCTTGAATTGGCTCCACGGCAACTTTTAGCGCTAGTTTGCACGATTGGAACACCCGTTTACACGATTGGTACACCTGTTTGGGCACTGATCGCGTCCGAGTGCACCAAGCGTGGCACTCTTTTTCACGGATGCGCACGATACGAGCGTCCGATCGTCCCCGTTTACGACTCCGGATCTAACTTTAGGCACTGTGCAACGACCTTACGGGTGCATGTTCGGCTCTAACGGGAAACTAAGGGCAGATCCGGACGAGATGTACATCATCCGAGAGGCCCAAGAGCTGCGCAACAAGGGCCACACGCTCGAGCAGATCGCGAATGACCTGACGTTTTGGGGCTACCGAAACAGGGCACACAAGCCTTTCAACACTACGCAGGTGTGACGGATGTTGAAGAGGCACGCTTGCGCTACCCTTTTTTGATGGACGCCGATTGAAGAATTAGCGTTTTTCGTAGCCAGTCGCCTTTCCATGGAGACGACTACGTGCTTATGTAAACGACATGGACGTCGACGACCTGTTCGCCGAGGCGAACGCCGTGAGCACGGCCGCGGTTGCAAGGTTTGCGGACATCTCCGAGGCCACCGCCCGTGATTGGGCCCTCGAACTCGGCGTCGTACGGGTCGGCGCGAGCTTCGCGTGGGCGCGCGAAGACGCCGAAAAACTGCTGGAATCGTTGGATTATGAGGCGCAGGAAACAGAGGACGACGACGACCAGGACGATGAAGAAGACGACGACGAGAGCGACGAAGACGATGAGGTGGAGAACGAGGATGACGAAGACGGGGACTCCGCTGCATGAAGTCCTCAGGGCTCTCCCCATCGTCTCCGGATATTCTCGATAAGTGCGGTTATGCGGGATATCCGACTAGCGATGAGCTGGCGCTCGTAACCGACTCACCGGAGACGGCTCTTGTCACCCTCGCGGCGCGGGCCGAGCAATCGCTCCGGGATGCGGTTCCCCGGAACACCCGGGAGGCCTACTGCGGTGACCTCCGGCGTTTCAGCGCCTGGTGTTCGAGAACGGGTCTGGTGTCCATGCCGGCGGAGCCAGGGACTGTAGTCCTCTACATGCGCGCTCTTGCCGACCAGGGACGGAGAGTCAGCACGATCGAGCGAGCCCTCGCTGCGATCTCGACCGACCACTCGAGCGGTGGATATCTCTCACCCTGGAACCACCCGCTTGTTGGAGACATGCGCGTCGCGCTGAGGAGAGAGCTCGGGACGCGGCAGGAGAAGATGCGCGCGGCCGACGACGACGTGTTGCGGCAGCTTCTTGCGACGCTGCCGGGATCCCTGCTGGGGCTCCGCGATCGATCCTTGCTGACCTTGGGATGGTGCGGGGCGCTCCGGCGAAGCGAGCTCGTTGCCCTCGACGTTTCCGACATGACGCGTGCGCCCAAGGGCCTTGTCGTCCTCGTTCGGGTGAGCAAGGGGTACCAGGCTCTTTGAGGGCAAGGATTACTTCACCATCTACGACTTCGTGAAGGCTCATCAGCATTTCAAGGATCCGAGTGGGACGGTGAGCCGATGGATCCGGAGCCTGGCAAGGCAAAACCCGGCCTGGGCGAGCCGCCAGGTGAGCCCTGGGACAAGGAGAAGGGACACGACGACGAAACGAGGGCACGTCCCGCCAGAATCAAGGTCAAGCTCGCCGATGGGAAGGAGCGCACAATCAACAGCATGGTGGCGACAACCTTCTGGAGCGCCGATGGCAAGCCGATGTCGGCCGTTGAGTTCCTTGAGGCTCTCTTCGGCGCGTTGCCCGCTCTCTTCAAGAGTGAGGACGATCTCCGCGCCCTTTCACGCCGAAGCGGCTTCAGCCCGTGGCTGTCAGCGCTTAGGTCCATCAAGAGGGCGTGCATTCGTGCCCGAGTTCGCCACATGAATCGCCACGCCTTGCGGCACACGTATGCGCACTGGATGAAGCAAGAGGGCGTGCCTCACTCCGAGCTTTACGTGGCCATGGGCCACAGCACGACCGCCATGCTTGACCGCATCTACGGGCGGGCTGAGGGCGCCGAGCTGGCCTCGGCCATGTCGGGGTCCATCGCCGTCCGAAGAGCAGCGTTGACCGTCATCCAAGGGGGTAGGGGACGGAAATCCACGAGATCCCCGAGGAAGGCCACCGGCTGAAGTGGGATACGGGTGGGACAAACTTTCTGACTTTGCTGGCTTCTGATGGCTCGCATGGCCAAGGGAGCCATCAAGATCCCCGAGAATTTGTTGCGCGGGCAGGATTTGAACCTGCGACCTTCGGGTTATGAGCCCGACGAGCTACCAGGCTGCTCCACCGCGCGCACGCAACCTACTTAGGCCGCACCGCATGTCAAGCAGCTGGGCTCGCTCTTTTCCGCTTGCCGCCGGAATTGCCGCGTGAAAAAGGCGAGAACGACGAGCGGGCTCTCGCACTTGGACACGTGGAGACTCAGCCTTCCCCTTCAACCAATCGAACGCGCTCCATCCTGCCCTCGATCACGCTCCCGCCGACCGTCACGTAGAGTTGCCCGTCATTACGCGCGATCTCAATCTGGGTCGTGCGACCGAGAGTCGCCTCCACAGCGTCGAGAAACGCGGGCTCGAAGCGCCAGACCTCGATCGCCCCAACCTTGTGAATCTTGCGGCTCGACGCTTCGCGTCGTAGAAGCATGGCGTCCACATGCGTGAAGAGCGCGACTCGCCTCGCCGCTTTGGCGGCCTTGTGCAGCCTCTCGGCTGACGGCAGGCCCACGTCGATCCATGCGAGCAAGATGCCCGTCGGGTCGCGCACCGTGATGGGCGGCTCTTCGGCCGACGAGAGCCCCCCTTTGCTGAACGCGATCCCTTCCTCGTACGAGAGGCAATACGCAAGAGCTCGCGTCGTCATGTAGCGCCCGCTCTCCGAGGGGTGGCGCGCCACGCGAAGGTCGAGCGTCTCGTAGACGGCTCGATCGACGTCCGACAGCGTCACCTGAAAATGATGCATCGTGGCGGAAAGGGCCATGGCGCGCGTACCTCGCCTATATCGCACGCGGCGTATGCCGGCGTCTCGAGGCGTGCACTTGCGTCTCGAGGCGTGCACTGGCGTCTCGAGGCGTGCACTTGCGTCTCGAGGCGGTGCGAAACGAAACGGCCCCGCGCTCCGAGTCATCGTAGGCTCTCACCATGAGCAAAATCGGCGTCATCGGGACGGGGCAGGTCGGCGAAACGCTCGCGAACGGATTCGTGAAGCACGGGCACGAAGTGATGCGCGGTTCGCGCGATCCTTCCAAGCTCGCCGATTGGAAACGGGGAGCGGGCGACAAGGCCAAAACGGGGACCTTCGAGGAGACGGCAAAGTTCGGCGACATCGTCGTGCTCGCCGTGAAGGGCGCGGCCGCGGAAGAGGCCGTCTCGCTTTGCGCGGGCGCGCTCGACGGCAAAGTCGTCATCGACACGACCAACCCGATCGCGCCCGACAAGCCGCCCACCAACGGCATCATCGCTTTTTTCACCGGCCCGAACGATTCGCTGCTCGAGCGGCTTCAGAAGCGCGCCCCCAAGGCGCGACTGGTCAAAGCGTTTTCGTCGGTGGGTGCGCCCTTGATGGTGAACCCGAAGCTTGCGGCCAAGCCGAGCATGTTCATCTGCGGTAACGACGCGGCCGCCAAAGAAGCGGTGCGTGGCGTCCTCGATGCCTTCGGCTGGGAGACCGAGGACGTGGGGTCGGTGGAAGCCGCGCGCGCGATAGAACCGCTCTGCATGTTGTGGTGCATCCCAGGGTTTTTGCGAAACGACTGGAATCACGCCTTCAAAGTTCTGCGCTGAGCGCAGCCTGGGGCTTTTGGCATGCTCCTCGCTTGGCTCACGAGGAGGAGAGATCCCCATGAGATTCAAAGCCCCCTTACTGCTCGGTCTGCTGTTCGGTTCGTCGCTCCTCTGCCTGACGGGCTACGCCCAAGAGCGCGGCCGGCCCGCTCGGCGAGAGGCGCCGCCCGCGTTCCGGCCCCACCCTGCGGGAGTGCATCCGCATGGCCCGGTCGTGCGGCAACATCCGGTACGCGTGATGGCGCCGAGGGCCGTCTTTCATGGTCGCAGCGGATGGGCGCATTGGGATCATCCCGAGTTCGCGCGCCCGATCTACTACTGGGATTGGAACGCTGTTCACACGGTGACCTGTATCGCGGAGGACTCGTACGGTGACCAGTACCCCGTCAGCGAAGCCGCGGCGCCGGGCTTTGCCCTCGGCAACATGACCGACGTCGAGGACGACGCGCTCGACCGCTGCTACTCCGAGTCGGGTCAGGACGCGACGTGCTTTCTCGCGACGTGCACGCACATTTAAGCCACGCTCACCCCGTCGAGCGGGCCGCTCACGAGGCCGAGCGGGCATAGACCGCGAGCGACGCGACCAAGTGCTCGAATACGAGAGCCACGCGTCGCGACGCCCGCAAGTCCTCGTGGGTGACGACCCAAATGGGCAGCTCGAAGCCCAGCTTGGGGAGCACTCGCTGCAGCCGCGGAGGGCGCGCGGCAAGCGGCAAGTGGCAGAAACCGATCCCGATCCCCGCGCGGATGGCGGCCAGGCACGCGACGTCGCTATCGCTCCGTAGCGCGAAGTCCTTTCGCTTGGAGGGGAGCCCTGCGGCCGCGAGACCCGCGAAAAATGAGGGGTCCCGGTCTCTCCCGACGAGGGCGTGCCCTCGGAGTAGATCGGCGGGCGTGCGCGGGGCCGGATGATCGGCCAGGTAGTCTTCCCGTGCGAAGAGGCCAAGCTTTACGCTGCCCACGCGCTTGGCGACGAGCGCGCTCTGCGTCGGTTGTGCCATCCGCACCGCAATATCGGCGTGGCGCTGCAAGAGATCTTCGTTGGCGTTGGTGAGCGACAGCTCGATCTGAAGGTGCGGGCGCGCCCGGCGCAGGTCGGCCAACATGGGGGGTAAGACCTCGGCGCCAACGATTTCGGCGCAGGTCACGCGCACCGTGCCTCGATCGGCATCGGACGGGGCCGAGACCGAGCGCACGAGCGCCTCGGCCACGCTCGCCATCGACTCGGCGTAGGGCAGCGTGGCCGTCGCCGTCTCGGTGGCGACCAGGCCCGTCTGCGATCGCGTGAAGAGCACCACGCCGAGTACGCCTTCGAGCGTCTCGATCTGACGGCGGACCGTGGGCTGCGCGACGCCCAAGGCGCGAGCGGCGCCCGAGAGGCTGCCGGTCCGCATCACCGCGAGAAAGGCGCCTAGCAAATCCCAGGAGAGGGCAGCCGGATCGGGCGGACGCGGGTTCATCCCTTTTGTATGAACCGATGAACACCTTTGGACAATCGTAATAGGTCACGCGACGAGCCATTCTCCGTGGTGTCAGGGCCACAGCGGCCCTCCCCCCGAGCTCTCGGAGGGAGCCGCCACGTGGCCCGTCGCAGGAGGCGGACATGTCGTTCATCGTCGGAGTGATTCTCTTCGTGGTCGTTATAGGAGCCCTGGACGCGAGGCTCCCGTGGCCGAGCCCTCGCGCCGAGCGAGTGTGGCCGAAAGCGCGCGACGCGCGCGGGGTGCAGTCGTGATCGCCGGGCACTTCGGGTTCGCGGCGATGGTCAAGTCGCGCGAGCCGCAGGTTCCGCTCTGGTCGCTCATGCTCGCCAGCCAATGGATGGACGTCGTCTTCGTCCCGCTCTTCGCGCTCGGCATCGAGCGTATCGTGCCCACCTTATCCGCGGGGCCGCACCCGGGCTACGGCGAAGGCGTCATCTACGCCGACTACACGCACTCGCTGGTCGGGGCGCTGGTCATCGCCGCCAGCTACGGGCTCGTTTTCGCGTGGCGCTGGGGCAGGCGCAACGGCGGGGTGCTCGCGGCCGTCGTCTTCTCGCACTGGGTGCTCGATTGGCTGGTCCATCGCAGTGACATGCCGATCTTCCCCGGCAACGCGGGCAACCTCCCGCGCCTCGGGCTCGGTTTGTGGCGCTTTCCTGTAGCGACGGCATCCATCGAGCTCGCGCTGGCGGTGCTCGGCACGTACCTCTACTGGCGGGCGGCGTCCAAGGCTCTTCGTGACGCGGGCGAGCCCACGACGAAAAAGGCCACGCGGCTGGGCGCGCTCATGCTCGCATCGGCGCTCCTGACCCTCGGGCTCAATCTCATCGGGATGTGAGCGGGGCTTTGGGTCGGGGCCGCCGATTCAGACGCGCCGCGCGCAAGCCCGCAGTGGATGCACTCGCCGGCCACGTGGTCCGGCCGGTGCTCTCTCGACGGCTGGAAGAAGGCCTTCTGGCATCGCGGACACGCGAAGGCTTGGGCGGCCCGCGCGAGATGAGCCGTCGCCGCGACTTCCAGCAGGATGAGGGCCACCTTCGCGACGATGGACGGGAGCAAGCACACGCCAAGGGCGCCGATGGTCAGGCATCCCGCGACGGCGCAAACCACGCGCAACTGCCTGCGTCGAAGCTCGCGCCACTGGCTTGCGTAGCAAGGGGCAGCGGCCCGCACAGGGACGATCTCCGGCTCCCACGGGGCGGGCAAGATGCTGATCGTGGGCGGCTTGGTGACGTTCTCGTAGGGGCTTTTGATGCCGATGGAGTGATTCATCAGGGCCGCCATGACGTTCGAGACGTTGAGCCTCGACCCTCCAAACGGCTTTGCGACGCGCTCCTAAAGGCGTCAACTGGCCGAAAGGTGGGGCATGACCGCCCAGCCTCGCCTGCCTTGCGCCACGTCAGCCTCGAGAACGACGCGCTCGCCGCAGCCAGGCGCACGCGCCGAGCAGGAGCGCAAAAAGGCCATAGGGCGTCCGCTCCTCGAAGCCTATGGCGCACCCCGACGACGATTTTTTGGAGGGCGCGGTGCTCGCGCCCAATCCTCCCGAGCTGAGCCCGCTCGTGTCGAGCGCAGACCCGCTCGCTGCTTGGTCGCCACTTGTCGCGCCCCCACTGCCAGACGCAGCCGTCGCGCCCGAGCCTGCGCCGGCGACCATCGTCCCGCTGCTGCCCGCGGAGGCATTGCCCCCTGACGTGCTGCCGCTGCTGCTCATTCCTGAATCATCGTCCTGAGGCGCCCCTGCATCCGTGTCGCCTGCGCCTGCCCCCGAGTCGTAGGTGCCGGTCGCGAAGCCGGAATCGTGGTCCCCAGTTCCGCCGTTGATGCCACCGTCCGAGCTCGTGATCGTGCACGAGTGATTCTCTGGATTGCAAAAGACGCTGAACAATCCATAACACTTGCAATTCGCAACTACCATGCACGTACCGGGATCCGTCCCCGCCGCCACACACGTCCCGCTCCTCGAGCATACGTCCGTGCCGCACGCGAGACCGTTGTCCAAGCAGTCGGTGTCGACGCTGCACATGCCCGCGTGGGCCAACGTCGCGAACGCGCTGGATGCGGCGCCCACTCCCGCGAGCATGACGAAGAACGCTGGTCTCATGGGACGGATCTCCTCGGGCCGCAGCGAGGGCGCATTCGTGCCCGCGCGGCCGCCTCCACGCTAACACGCGCCCACCGCCGCGAGCGCTATCGCGTCTTCGCTATCGCGTCTTCATAGTGGGGTGTCGCTTCACAATTGCACCCCAATTGAAGATCACGGAAAAGACTCGATCTCGCGACTGCCTTGCGCGCGGTTGTGGATCAGATCGACCGCGTCGCGCGCGGCATCTCGAAGCGTCTCGTCGACCACGAACTGGGGCGCGGGCAGGCCCGGCTTGAGCAAGAGGTCGAACTTGAGCAGCGTCCATTCGTCGTCGAGCGCTCGCATCGTCCAGACGGCGTTCATGTCTCGGACGTTGCCCTTGCCCGGCAACATCCGGCCCTCGAGCACCTCGACTCCGGGCGACACTTCGCGCACGGGACTAAAACGGGTGACGTCCCAGAGCGTGACGATGTCGTGCAAGACGCCGATGCGGATAAACACATCGATGGAATGATCGGGCCGATAGGCGATGACGCGCGACATCTTGAAGTGGGCCGAGATGTCCGTGTAGTGCGAGAAGTCGAGCACTTGCCCGCGCACGGCGTCGATGGGCGCGTGGATGAGCGTCTCGGCGTGCCCGTAGCGCTCACCGCGGCCGGGCGGCGTCCAGTTCCACTCGAGCGAGTGCTTTGCGGCGGCGATGCGCGCGGCGTCAGGGTCGACCGTGTCGGCTGCCGAAGGTGCGGGCAAGAGAGCGAGCCCTGCCACCGCGAGCAGCGCGGCAGCGAAGCTCCCCAAGCGCCCGCGCTTCATACCTGATCCGTTAAGCATGGCCTGTGCCGCGCCTCTACCTTAAGCATTCTACCGGAACCGTCGAGCTGGCCCCCGCTTTGCTGTTGCACCCGATTCACGGGCGGACGTACCGCGCGCGGCCCTCCGTGATCCACCAGTCACGGTAGCGTTGCTGGGCGCGTTCGCGGTCTCGAGGGGGGGCGTCACTCGAGTATGAAAAATATTGCCGACTTTGGGCTCGGAGCTCTTCGCCGACGGCGCTGCGGATGGCGACGTCCGGGTGGACCAAGGCGTCGATGAGCCACTCGATCCGGTGGCGGCCCGCGTTCTGGTCCCACCATTCGAGCCAGGGGGCGGCGTCCTCACCGAGGTCTTGCCGGGTCACGCGGACCAGCGCCTCGTGGGCGACGGCGGCGACTTGCTCGTCGTCATCGTCCAAGCCGCGAATCATGTCGGGCACGGTGGCCGGCTCGCCCGCCTCGCCCATGGCCCGAAGCGCATCCGCGCGCTGCGCGGGCGGGGCGTCTGGGCTGAAGCGCGTGAGCGCCTCGACGACGGATCTCCCGTAAGCCATTGTAATGGCTTCAAGCGCATACGAAACCGAGGCGCGCACGGCGGCGTCGGGGTCTTGCCTGCGCGCGAGCAGCGCCGGTAGCGATTCGAGGGAAGGCAGCTCGCCCAAGACGTGGGCGGCCCAGCCGCGCCGCTCGGCATCGGGATCGGCAAGCCAGCCGAGCAAGTACGGCAGGGCTCGCTTTCGCACCCGGACGACGAGGGCCAAAACCGGGCCGCACTCGCTAGCGGGGGGTGGAGGCACCATCGCGGCGACCTGCGCCCGCGGCAGCGCCGTGGGGCCCGGAAAACGGGCCATGAGCATCGACATCGTTCGTTCGGTGAGATGCGTGACGTCGACTTCGCGCTGCGGGGCCTCGTCGGGCGCTGCCCGTGCGGCGGCCGCGGGTTGGGCCTCCGCGGCGGCCCGAGGGGCACGGTCGACGAGGGTTGCGACGTCGTCGATGGGCGGTTGAACGCCCATTTGTGTGGTTCGCATAGACCCAATCGCCATGCGCCCCCCGGTGGCTTCGGCGTTTGCTCCCGGCCCCGCGTCAGGCTCCTCGCGGGGAATCGGAGGGCCGCCAATCTGACGGACTGTCGCAATGTTGACAGCGGGCGGCGCCGACGAACGCTGTCGCAGCGGGCGCCGGAGCTCAAACGGCGTCTCGACCTCGGGCTCGGGCTTGACCTCGAACGGCGTCGTGACCTGACGCTCGACGGGCGGCGCGACCTGACGCTCGATGGGCGGCGCGACCTCGCGCTCGACATGCTCCGTGGCCGCGGGCATGGCGGCTGGCCCTGGGACTACGGGAGTGGTCGGCGCGGCGGGCTCGGCAACGACGGCGCGCTTGGAGGGCACCATCGCAACCTCGATGCGACCCGATGAGCCCGTGCGCGCCCCGGCGACGAACCCTTCGAGCTTGCGGCGCACGATGATCCGCTCGAACGCCTTGCTGATGTTCCCGCAAAGCTCGGTGATCTGCCGCAGCCAGGCGCGGTCGATTCCGCCGTCGCCGCAGTCACCGATGAGCAGGGCGACGGCGCGTGTTCGAACGACGATGGGCACGACCGCCATCTCGACGTCTCTCGGGCGCGCAAGGTCGGCGAGAAGTACGGCATCGAGCCCGTGGGGCTGCGCCGACCCGACGATGGCGATGCGCGCCTCGCGCGCACGAGAGAGCAAGCTCGGAAGGTCGAGTGGCACGCCGATGCCGAGAACGCGCTCGCGCGTGGCGCCGCTCCCGAAGCCGTCGCGCCCTTCGGCGATGTCGCCGTGCACCAGAAAGAGCGCCGTGTATTCGAAAAACTGGCGCGCAAAGTCGAACGCCAGGCCGAGCAGGCCATCGCGATCGGTGGCTTCTTCGGCCTCCGCGCACGCGTCTTCGAACAGCAGCGGGCCCCGGCGGCGCTGGCCCGGCCGTGGGGGAGCGTACGTCGCACGCTGAACGAGCTCGGCCGGGCGATCGGCAGCGGCTTCGACGGCTGGGGCAGCGCCTTCCTCCATGACGGGCGGCGGCTGGACGAGCGTGGGGGGAGGTCGCTCCGTCGGAAACGTCTTGAGCGTGGAGTGGCGACGCGGGCCGGGCCGCATCGACGCCGCGCCCGCCACGGTCGACTGCGCCGAACGGGGAAGCGGAGGCAAATGCGGGTCTGTCGCCACCGCGCTGCGGCGCCGAGGAAGGACCGCCGCCGGCATCTGCGAGCTGATGGGCGGGGCGAGGGGCGTCGCGCCTGCCCACTCTTCGCCCGCAAGGCGCCCGACCAGCCGTTGCATGCGCCGTTCGAGCCGCGTTCCGTACGTCTTTGCGATCGCTTGCCAGACTCGAACCGCGGGAGCCGCGCGCTCAACGATGCGCAGGCCGATCGAGGACGCGAGCTGCTCTTTGATGTCTTGCGGCAGCGGCTCGGCGACGGCGAGCACGAGGTCTCGGCCGCGAATTTCGAGCGGCACCGCGACGGTCTGCGCGGCAATCTCCGGCGGGACCAGCGCCCGCACGGCGTCGGTGGGACGCGGCAGCTCTCCTGCAGGCGCCGCGGGCAGGTGGATCGACGCCGCGAGCAAATCGATGAGCACCCCTTCGTCCACGAGCGCAACCTCGAGCAGGTTGGTCACGAGATCGCCGCCGTAAATGACCTGCCGCGCGAGGGCCTCTTCGACCTGACGCATCGTGGCTACTTGGCGCTGGACGATGAGGGAGCTCAGAGACATGACATGCGGCCGGCTATGCCAGGCTACAGGGTAGATAGGACTGGAGGCTATCGCCTAGACGCCATCCGCGTGTCGCGAGCTCGCGCCCCCGAGGGGGGGGCCTCATCCCCTTCTCTCTGACTCTTGGCGTCCCTGGAGTCCCGGCGGTTCATAACTCTCCGCCAAGGCTTGGATGAGGCCCGCGACCGTGTATTCGCGGGCGACGACGTCGACGCGGACGCCTCGTACGCGGGCGGTCTCCGTCGTGACCGGGCCGATGGTGGCCACACGCACCCGCTTCAAGAGCTCCACGGCTCGCGGACCGAGCAGGTCGCAAAAGTTCTCGACGGTACTGCTCGACGTGAAGGTCGCGACGTCGAGCCTCCCCTGCTCGATCTCACCTGCAAGCGCCTCGATGGCCTCGCGCGGCGCCGGGTGCGTCTCGTAGGCCGCGACGACATCGACCTGGCAGCCTGCGGCGCGAAGAGCCTCGGGGACCACGTCGCGCGCCTTGGCCGCGCGCGCAAGCAAGACGCGGGCGGCCACCGGGCCGTCTTTCAGGGCTGCGAGCATCTCGCGAGCCAGGCTCTCGCCCACGAACTCTTTGGCGACCACGTCGGCGCGCAGCCCGCGGCCTTCGAGCGCACGGGCGGTGGCCGGACCGATCGCCGCAATCTTGCAGGCGCCGAAGGCGCGCGCGTCGCCCCCGAGACCCACCAGGGCCTTCCACGTTTGCTCGACGCCGTTGGCGCTGGTGAACGCCGTCCAGCCGTAAGCGCCCGCGCGCAGATCGGCAAGGGCGCGAGCGAGCGGCCCCGGGTCTGCGGGATCGCGGATTTCGATCGTCGGGACGAGGACGACGTCGGCCCCTTGGTCGCGAAGCAGCGCCGCGGCACCTTCTGACTGTTCGCGGGCGCGGGTGAGCAGCACGCGCTTGCCGAAAAGGGGGCGGCGCTCAAACCAGCGCAGGCCCTCGTGGGGCACACCGAACGCGACGAGCACGCGCGCTCGGCCGAGTGGCCGAGCCAACTCGGCTGCCCCCGCCGCCGTGGTCACGATCACGCGCTGCGAAGGAAGGCTCGGGTCCGAGACGAGAGTCACCGGCGTGTCGCCGGCGGTTCCGGCCAGAGCACCGGCCACGTCGACCGCCGAAACCAGCACCGCGCGCCCTGCGACGCCGGCGAAGGCTCCGGCCGCGCCGGCGGCCGAAATCGCCGGGACGACCTCGATGTCGACGCCGGCGCTGACCACTTGCAGGGCTTCGGCCACGCACCGCGGCGACTCGAACGGATCGCCCACGACGGTGCGAACGACGCGCTTGCCCTGCTGCGCGAGCTCGATCATCCGGGCCACCGGCGCCGGCTCGTCGCCCATCACCGCATCGGCGCGGCTCAAGCGCATTCCGGCGCGCTCGGCCCAGAGCTTGGTGTCGCCCGGGCCTAGGCCCACGAAGCTGACGACACCCCGCTCCATCACTCTTGCGGCGCGCAGGTGGAGACCCCCGCGCCCACTATTTCTTCGCCGAACCTGGCGATCTCGTTCTGAGACCCGTCCGCGGGGCGATAGCGCGATACCACGCTCAACGTCATCGCGCCGCAGGCCCCGGGGGCGGGCGGCGCCGTGAACGTGTAGAAGTCGCCGCCCCAGAACGCGAAGGCCCAGCCGCACCCTTGCGCGACGTTCGGAAGGATCGTTTGGCCGAGCAGCCCCCCGTTCGCCTTGTCGATCTGACCGATGGCCGACGGCGGCCCGGACCCCGTCGGAGCATTCGGCGTCGGGTCGACCGCGTAGAACGCGAAGAGGTCTCCGGCTCCCGTACCCGTGAGCTCGGCGCTCGCGATTTGCGGGGGAAAAGGTCCGACCGCGTGCACGGCAAACTGCGTCGTGTCGATGAGGCCGAGCTGCGAAGGGGCGCCCCCTTCGGTTTGATCGCTCGCAATGTAGAGAGTCTCGCCGATGCCCGACGGGTTCTGCGAGTAGCCCATGCCGAAAGTCACGAACCCCTCCTGACCGACTCGGAACGGAGTCGCCTGACAGAACGCGTCCGCCGTCCTGACCCGGAAAAGATGCCCGTCCGCATAGAGAACGTACGCGATACCGGTTTGATCGACGGCCATCGAGAAGGGCGTGAGGGGATCGGAGCAGTTGATGTGGCCGATGAGCCTGAACGCGAGCGAAGGCGGGTAAAAGCTCCACAGGTCGTTCTGGGCAGTGACGAGATAGATGAGCGTCCCGTCCACGCCGGCCTCTTCGCATCCGATGGGAACCGACTTGCCGACGTCGAGGGGTGGAGGGGCGTCGCGCACGGCGTCGAGGGTGACGTCGGCCGGGGCGTCGGGACCGCTGTCGAAAGGGGCGTCGGGCGCCGTCGCGTCGGGCGCGGCGTCCTGCGGCGCCCCGGCATCGCTCGCGTCGAGGCTGGCGTCGACCCCGGCCTCCACGGGCCCTTCGGGTGGCTCATCGGGGACCAGGAGCCCCGTTCGACTCCCGCATCCGGCGGCCGCCACCAAGACGGCCCCGAAAGCAAAGAAGCGAAGTAAGCGCATGCGTGGCAAGATGACTCGAGCGGCGCCGCACGACAAGGGAGCGCCCCTTTTCGACGCCGAAACGCACACCCCCACCCATGCCCTTTCCGACCCTGCGCCCCCGCCGCCTTCGCGCGACGCCCGCCCTGCGACGCCTCGTGCGCGAGACGTCGCTCGCGCCGAGCGACTTTATCTGGCCCCTCTTTTTCAGCGCGACGCTAAGCGCTCCCAAGCCCATCTCGACCATGCCCGGAGTCGTTCAATGGCCGGTGTCGAGCGCAGCGAAGGTCGCGCGCGACGCCGCCAGCCATGGCCTGGGCGCGGTGCTCCTCTTCGGCCTGCCGAAGACCAAAGACGCGCGCGGGTCGAGCGCGCTCGATCCGGCCGGCCCGGTGCCTCGCGCAATCCAAGAGATGAAGAGCGCGGTGCCCGATCTCATGGTGATGACCGATGTCTGCGTGGACGAGTACACGGACCACGGCCACTGCGGCATCTTGCGCGACGTGCCGGGCGGCGAGCCGCGGGTCGACAACGACGCCACGCTCGAGGTCTTGGCGGAGATGGCGCTCGTTCACGCGCGCGCGGGAGCCGATGTGGTCGCCCCGAGCGACATGATGGACGGGCGAGTGGGGCGCATCCGCAGAGCCCTCGACGAAGCCCGCTTCGAAGAAACCTGCATCTTGAGCTACGCGGTCAAGTACGCGAGCTCGTTTTACGGGCCCTTTAGAGAGGCCGCCGACTGCGCGCCAAAGTTCGGCGACCGGTCGAGCTACCAGATGGACCCGGGCAACGCGCGCGAGGCGCTGCGTGAGGCGCGCCTCGACGAGGACGAGGGCGCCGACATGCTGATGGTGAAACCGGCGCTGTCCTATCTCGACGTCATTCGCTCGGTGCGCGAAAAAACGACGCTGCCGGTCTTCGCCTATAACGTGTCGGGAGAGTATTCGATGCTCAAGGCCGCAGCGGCCGCCGGGATGCTCGACTACCCGCGAGCCATGATGGAGATCTTGACCTCCATCCGCCGCGCTGGAGCCGACGCCATCGTCTCCTACCACGCGATCGAAGCCGCCGAAGCTCTCGGCTGATCGAGCCCTCGGCGGACCTAGTTGCGGCCCCGCGTCGCGCGGCGACCCGCGTCACCGTCGTCGCGAAAGCAGGGGGGCATGCACGCGCGATACGCGTTGTCGCAGGAGACGCACGCCGCGGCTTTGCACCCGCTCTTACACGAGGCGAGACCCTTGGCGCACGCGTCCGCGCAGGCAGCGCCGGGGAGTGTGTTGCCGCCGTCGCGAACCGACCCGTCGCCGCCCGCATCGAGCGCGTGGACGTCGCTCACGGCGGGCGGCGGCGAGAAGGCATTGGCGGGAAGGGGCGTCTGAAGGACGGGGGCGACCGGAAGCCCGGCGTCGTCGGTCGCGGAGGGCGGGTCGTCGGAAGAGAGCGCGAGCAGCCGGCCCTTGGCGTGCTCCACGCGGTCGCGCGACTGGCCATAGGTGTAGCCCGCGAGCCACTCGCGCCAGCAAAGGCGTTTGCCCTCGATCGAAACCTCGGACATGTCGACGGCGTAGCAATGCTCGAAGTGCACGTCGCACTCGTAGACGGCTTGAAAGCTCGGGCCACAGGCGGCGACGATCAGCACGCACGGAGCCAGCGCGCCGAAGGCCTTCATCCAAGTCACGCCGTAGTGTACATCGAAGCCATGTTTACAGGGCTCGTGGCCGTCACCGGCGCGCTCGCCGCTCGCTCGGCCCGAGGCCCAGGCGCGCGGCTCGTGCTCCAAGCGTCATTCGACGATGGGCCTCTCGAGCTCGGCGAGTCGATCGCGGTCGACGGCGTTTGCCTTTCGGTCGACGCCGTCGTCGCGGGAGGCTTCGAGGTGGACGCATCGGCCGAAACGCTGGCTCGTACGACTCTCGGGCAGCTTGTCCCCGGCGCTCCGGTGCACTTCGAGCGTGCCCTTCGCGCCGGCTCTCCGCTCGGCGGCCATCTGGTGAGCGGGCACGTCGACGGGGTCGGCGTGCTTCGCGCGCGCCGCGACGTCGGCGAAGCGGCCTGGATGTCGTTCGCGCTCGAGCCCTCGCTCGCTCGATTCGTGGCCGAGAAGGGGTCGATCGCGGTCGACGGCGTGAGCCTGACGGTGAACGCGGCGGGGCCCGCCGACTTCGAAGTGACGCTCATTCCGCATACCTTACGAAAGACCAAGCTCGGCCAGATTTCCCCGGGGGGCCGGGTCAACTTGGAGGTCGACATCATCGCGCGCTACGTTGCTCGGTTGATGTCATCTCAGCCCTGACGGCCGTGCGTACGATCGACCCCAAGCTCGCTGAACGCATCGCAGGCGCTATCGCGGACATTCGCGCGGGCAAGATGATCATTCTCGTCGACGACGAGGACCGCGAGAACGAAGGCGACCTGACGATGGCCGCGCAGTTCGTCACGCCCGAAGCCATCAACTTCATGGCCACGAACGGCCGCGGGCTCATCTGCCTGGCTCTCGACGAGGACCAGATCGACCGACTCAAGCTCCCGATGATGAAGTCGCCCGGGAGGCTCGGGCCGCCTCTCGGGACGGCGTTCACCGTGAGCGTCGAAGCGCGCTCCGGAGTCACCACCGGCATTAGCGCGGCCGATCGCTCCCACACCATTCGCGTCGCGGCCAACCCAAACGCCAAGCCCGAAGACGTCATCAGCCCCGGTCACGTCTTTCCGCTCCGAGCCTGCAAGGGGGGCGTGCTCGTGCGAACGGGGCAGACCGAGGGCTCGGTCGACCTCGCGCATCTCGCCGATCTGACGCCCGCGGGGGTCATCTGCGAGATCATGCGGCAAGACGGCGCGATGGCGCGCATGCCGGATCTCGAGCTTTTTGCGGTCGAGCACGGTCTTCGAATCCTGACGATCGCGGACTTGATTCGCTATCGCCTGTTCACCGAGACGCTCGTGCGCCGATCGCTCGAAACGACCGTGACGCTCGACCAAACCGGGTCCGAGTGGCGCGCCATCGTCTACGGGACGACCATCGATCAGCGGCAGTTTCTCGCCCTCGTCAAGGGAGACCTCGGCAAGCCCGGGGCTCCCCTCTGCCGCGTGCACACCGGGTCGACCGTGGCCGATACCTTCGCCGCCACGCCCAGCGACGGCGGGCTTCACCTTCGCGAGGCCATCGCCCAGATCGAGGCGTCGGGCCAGGGAGCGCTCGTCTACATCGTGCCGAGCGGCGACGTGCGCCAGGAGCTCGAGACGCTGCGGGCCCCGGCGGGCGCGCCCGAGCCGCAAGCGCCGCAAACGCCCATAGGGCCTCCGCTGCGCGAGTTCGGGCTCGGCGCCCAAGTGCTGGTCGACCTCGGGCTTCATCAAATCCGGCTTCTGACCAACAATCCGCGTAAGATCGCCGGGATTCACGGATTCGGGCTCGAAGTGGTCGAGCGCGTGCCGCTCCATTCGATGGTGGAGCGACCCAGGATAGGCCCCAAACGATGACAACGCGCACAATCGAAGGCAGCTTGGTCGTACCCAAAGGCGCACGCTTTGGCATCGTGGCGAGCCGCTTCAATCATTTCGTCGTGGATCGCCTCGTCGAAGGGGCCATCGATGCGCTCGTCCGCCACGGCGCGAAATCGCAGGACGTTGTCCTCGTGCGCGTACCCGGGGCGTGGGAGCTGCCCATCGCGGCTCGCCGACTCGCCACGGGCGGCAAGCTCGACGCGGTCATCGCTCTTGGCGCGGTCATCCGCGGCAGCACGCCGCACTTCGAATACGTCGCGGGCGAATCGGCCAAGGGTCTCGCGGCCGCGGCGCACGCGAGCGCGGTCCCGGTCGTGCTCGGCGTGCTGACGACCGAGACGCTCGAGCAAGCGATCGAGCGCGCCGGCGCCAAGCAAGGCAACAAGGGCTGGGACGCCGCGGTAAGCGCGATCGAGATGGTGACGCTCGGGCGCGCTCTCGACGAGGCCGGCTTCTAGTCCAAATCCCATGGGCGCGCGTCACTCGGGCCGGGAAGCGGCGCTGCAAATGCTGTTTCAAATGGAGGGCTCGGGCACGAGCGCCGACGAGGCCATCGAGCTCTATTGGAGAAGCTTCGACGAGGTGGCCGACCCGGACGGACGCGCGTACGCCGACGATGCCGTGCGCGGCGTCGGAACCACGCGCGAGGCGCTCGACGCTCACATCGTCAAGGCCTCGACGCACTGGCGCATCGAGCGCATGGGCCGCGTCGATCGCAACGTGCTTCGTCTGGGGACCTGGGAGCTCGAGCACCATCCGAGCGTGCCTCGCGCGGTGATCCTCGACGAGGCCGTGGAGCTCGCGAAGGCCTTCGGCACCGACGAGTCGAGTGCCTTCGTCAACGGCGTGCTCAATCGGATCGCCGACACGCTGGGACGGGTCGACGCCGAAAAACCCTGATGGATCTGGCCTTTCTCGCGCCCGACCCGAGACGGCTGGACGAAGCCACCGTCGAGCTCTGCGCATGCTCGATCTGGTCGGACCAGCGGCCCATGGGCGGGCTCGCGGGGCTTCTCGATTGGCGTCTCGGAGGCCGACTGAGCGCCCTTCTCAAGTCGGGGTTCGTGACGGGCAAAAAGGGCGAGGCGCTGCTCGTGCCCGGCAAGCCTCACGTGCCCTTCGAAAAGGTGCTCCTGGTGGGGCTCGGCCCACGCGCCGAGTTCGACGATTCGGCGTTCCGAGAAGCGGTGGGTCGCATCGCGCGTTGGCTCGAGGGGTTGAGGGTGCGCCGCTGCGTCGTCGAGCTCCCGGGGCGCGCGAGTGAAGCGATCGGCGCCGAGCGGGCGATGACGTTGACGCTCGAGGGCGTTGGGGCGTCGCCCGATCACGACGCCTGGTGGGTGGTCGACACACCGGTGGCCCAAAAGACGATGCAAGCCGTCGCGGACCAGGAGCGGCGGCGAGCGCGAGCCATTTGACGTCCCCGTCCTGCCGTCTTTTGCGGACGAGCCGAGCTGTCGACCCGACGAACGCCGGGATGATTTCGTCGGCTCCCGGGTTGATCCCGCATGCTCAATCGAAAAAGCGTGATGCTTTCCGCGCCTGCAGGTCGACCCGCCACGTCTTTTACGAGCGAGAGGGCCCGGCACGCCGTCGACGTGGCGCTCAAGTGCCTGCGCCAGCGCGAGCAAGACGAACGTGTACGCGCGCTCGCTCGGCGCGCGGAAACGTTGAGAAACGAGATCGAGCGATGGCACGCCGAGCCTCCCTCGATGGAGGTCCGAGAGGGCGCGATGCTACGCGCGCTCTCCATCCACCTCGAAGCCGTAGCGCTGTCGCGCAAGACCTGACGTCGTCCTCACGCCAACGCGTCGAGGGCGCTCAGGAGAGATCGACCGCCAGGACACGAGGGGCGCCAGGAGCCCCTGGCTCCCTGGCGATGGCTCTCGCCCAGTCGCTCCGTCGGGCGCCCGTTGCGTCTTAGGGCTCGGTCCCGTTGTGAATGCCGTAGTTCTTGTTGGCCCAGAACCCGAGCCCCTCGTCGAGCACGGTGACTTTGCTGAACCCTTTGGCCACGAGCTTTTGGGCAAGCGTGCTCGATTCCGCGTGGGGGCACGCGCAATAGCAGACCAGCCACGTGTCTTTCGGGAGCAACGCGAGATAAGGCTCGGGATCGTAAAAGGGCACGCTGACCGCGCCGGCGATGTGCGAGTTGACGTAGTCGGAGGGAGCGCGTGCATCGAGCAAGGCGATGCGCGCTTTTCGATCGAGCTGCCCTTTGACGATCTCTCCCGGCGTGGTGGCGGGAAACATTCGAAGGCCGACCGGGGCAGGCCCACGCGGATTGAGCGGCACCGGGCCAAGCGGCAGCGGCGGCGTAGGCGCGGCCGGAGGCGGAAGCTGCAGCGCCGACGCGTTGGCACCCTGCCAGCTTCGGACGAGCGCGACGACATCCTCTACCCCCGTCTCACCAAGCGTGGGCTCGAAGCTCGGCATGAGCGTGCCCGGCCGTCCCCGGCGAATGGCTTGACGCAGAAACCCGTTGCCGGCGTCGGCCAAAAGCTGCGGGCTCCCGATGTGGATATTGGGACCGCCCACGCCCCGCGCTCCGTGGCACTTGGTGCACTGCGCGGCGTAAATCCCCTGCCCCCGATTGATCTCTCCCGCGAGGGGCCGCTCGTCGAGCACGGCGCGCGGCTTTTGCTCCCAGGATCGAATAAACGAGATGACCGCTTCGATGTCGCCTCGCACGAGTGGCCCCGACCGCGCCGTCGACCAGGCCGACATGGTCGTACCGGGGCGGCCGAACGAGATGGCGTTTCTGAGGTAGACGTCGGTCACCGACGCCAAAAAGTCGGGGTGCGAGAGTGCCGGAGCCTGGTCGGCCGAGTAGCCTTCCCCGCCGCGACCGTGGCACACCGCGCACATCCGGCCGTAAAGCTCCTGCCCGTGACGCTGAGTGTCCGAAAGATGCGGGTGACTGCACTCGAGCGTCCCGCTCGCGACGCACACCGCCGTCATGAGCAAAATGTCGAGAATTCGTCGATAAAGCATGGGCCCGTGGAGGCTCGGACCATAGCGCAGATTGTCAGCGGCAACGTCGCCGAAAGAATTGAGAAACGTGCGCACCCGTAGGCTCCCGAGTGATGGCTATCGGTCTGACGGCTGCGGAGCGGACCGAACGCGTCGTTGCCGAGGACGTCGAGGTGAAAATCCTCGGACCTTGCCGCGTCCCTTCCCCGCTCAATCTTCGCCTCGCCCAGTCGGCCATGCACTACGTCGGAAAAGCCGACCGGGTGCAGCTCGACGACCGCATGTCGAAAATCGAAGAATACAAAGACAACTTGCTTCGCACGCCCGCCTTCGAGCTGGCCGGGCCGCGCGACAAGATTTTCTTCGACCCGAGGCGACTGCGGTGCGGCATCGTGACATGCGGCGGCCTGTGTCCGGGAATCAACAACGTGGTGCGCGGGCTGGTGCTCGAGCTCACGCGCGGCTACGGGGTCGATCATATCGTCGGGTTTCGGTACGGATACGCGGGGCTGGTGCCGGGGCTCGGCCCTGATCCGATCGCGCTCACCGCAGACCTCGTGGCCGACATTCACCACGAAGGCGGAACGACGCTCGGCACTTCGCGCGGCGCGCAGGACCCTCGAACGATGGTCGCCACGCTCGAGCGACTCGGGGTGAGCATTCTCTTCGTCGTCGGCGGCGACGGGACGCTTCGGGGAGCGATCAAGCTCGTGGCCGAAATCGAGCGACGCGGCTTGTCGATTGGGGTCGTGGCCATTCCCAAGACCATCGACAACGATATCCACTTCATCGATCGAAGCTTCGGCTTCGAGACGGCTTTTTCGGCGAGCGTCGACGTCATCCGCGGGGCGCACGTAGAAGCGCGAGGCGCCGCCAATGGGGTGGGCGTCGTCAAGCTCATGGGCCGGCACTCGGGATTTATCGCGTGTCAGGCCGCCATTGCGTCGACCGATGTCGACGCCGTGCTCATCCCCGAGGTCGCGCTGCACCTCGAGGGGTCCGCAGGGCTGTTCGAGTTTCTCGAGCGGCGGCTACGCCGGCACGCGCACGCCGTGATCGTCGTGGCCGAAGGCGCGGGCCAGGAGCTTTGCGTGCAAGCTCCCGATAGCGGTACCGACGCGAGCGGCAACGCGCGCCTGGGCGACATCGGCTACGTGCTAAAGACCCGCATCGTCGATCACTTTGCCAAGCAGCGCGTCGACGTCACGCTCAAGTACATCGACCCGAGCTACCACATTCGCAGCGTGCCGGCGCTTCCGACAGACAGCGTGTACTGCTGGAACATGGCCCGAAACGCGGTGCACGCCGCGATGGCGGGCAACACCGAGCTTCTCATCGGTCGCTGGCACGGACGCTTCGTGCACGTGCCCCTGCCGCTCGCGACGCGGTTTCGAAAGCAAGTCGATACGAGCGGGGACTTGTGGATGTCGGTCATCGAGTCGACGGGGCAGCCGGTGTCCTGGGAGGAGCGGGCGAGCTAGCCGGCCCGGGCACAGACGATGGGATGACGCGCGATCGGGGCACGCGCTACGTGATCACGAGCTCTGTGACGGCGCCCCGCCCTCCGGCCTTGCTATTGACCATTCGCGTCGCATGCACCTCGGTGGTCTCGAAGCCTCGTGCGTAGAGGTCACGAACCGACGGCGCCGATGAATTCGACAAGAGGACCTGGACGCCACGTTTCTTCAGGTTTCGCGCGAGATCGCGCAAGCGTGTCTGCTCATCGAGCCCGAACCCCTTCGACGTATACGACGTGAACGATGACGTCGCCGAGAGTGGCGCATAGGGCGGGTCGAAATAGACGAAGTCGCCTCGCTTCGCGCGTGCGGCGATCCGCTCGAAGTCGTCAACCTCGAGCTCGCTCTTGGCCAGGGCGAGCGAGCACGTGCGCAAAGCTCGGACGTCGCAGATCCGTGGATTTTCGTAACGCCCGAAAGGGACGTTGAATCGGTTGTCTTTGTTGACGCGATAGAGGCCGTTATACCCCGTCTTGTTGAGATAGACGAACCACGCCGCAACCTCGGAGTCCGACGCCGCGTCGATGTCGACCTCGCGCATCCCGTAAAAGAACTTCGGCTCGTGCTTGTAAGTCCTCAGCAGCGCGATGACGCGTTCGACGTCGTTCTTCACGCCGGTGTACGTGCGGATCAGACGTTCGTTGACGTCGGCGAGAATTGCAGCGCGTGGCCGAAGGGCGAAAAAGAGGGCGCCGCCCCCGAGAAACGGTTCGAAGTACCGGCCGTAGCTCGGTGGGACGTGCTTGAGAAGCTCGCGAAGAAGTTGGCGTTTGCCTCCTGCCCACTTCACGAAGGGGCGCGCGTTCTCGTCGATCGGTGTCATCCGCGGAGCCACGCCAATGCCACTTTTCGCGTAACCATGCAACGCTCGGCAAGTTTCTGGCTAGACCTTCAATGCGAGAGCGCGCTCCACATCTTCGCTTGGAAGACGTCCATCCGAATGTCGGCTGCCAGCCTGGTGAGCAAGGGGTCCTCGACCTGACAGGTTTTCAAGGCCGCCGCCCATAGCACCGGCATTCGGCTCTCGCGAACGAGAGTCGCGCGTGGGAATTCGAGCTCGACGTCGGCCGCCAGGGTCTCCTCCTGCCGGCTCACGCGCACCATGCACACGCCGCGCTCGGTGCCCGCGACGACGACCCGACCCCATGGCACGCTCGCGGTCGAATAGCGGACGGTCTCCCCGGCTGCACCCGCGCGATAGATGGCGGGCGTCATTCCGAGCCCCTTGCCGGTTTTCTCGTATACCGCGCGAATCGACCCGTATCCGACGGCGTAGCTGGCGCCGCTCACGGACTCGCCGCTCCGCAGGAGCCCTCTCAATCGCGTGAGGCGGTGGTGGTCGAGAAACACCTTCGGGGACACGCCCACCATGCGCGTAAACATCTTTTGCAGATGATTGGGGCTCAGGCCGGAGACACGCGAAAGGCTCTTCAACGTGATGGGGCGGTCGAGGCCAGTACGAATGTGGTGAAGCGCCGCCGCGACGCCCGCTTCTGCCGGGGCCAATGAGCCCGGATGGCACCGAAGGCAAGCGCTGTAGCCGCGCCGCTCGCCTTCGGTGGCGGAGCGAAGAATGACCACGTTACGACGGTGCGGTAGGCGAGCGGGACACGACGGTCGGCAATAGATGCTCGTCGTCAACGCCACGTACACGAACCGTCCGTCGGCCGCACGGTCTCGACGCGCGACACAACGCCAGGATGCAGCGCTGGGCGTGCGCGGACCTTGGGTCATCGAACCTTTCTCACCGTGTGCCGCCCCTGCCTAACGCCGTGACGGACGCGAATCGTTCTTCCAAAGCTCCTGACCCAACCCTCGAGAGGCCCATCGACGCCCGAAGGAGCCCGACGGCAAGCTCGGACTCGCCGGCTTCGACCAAGACATCGGCGACGCGTCGAAGGTCGTGCGCCCCAAGCGCTTCGCGGTTGTCGGTGGCGGCGGCCGCGACACCTCTCATGTCGCCGCCGAGGGCGTAGAGATCGACAAGCAGCCTTGCAGCCTCTCGGCCGAGCGAAGCGGCCGGCGCGCGCGCGAGAGCCGCTATGGCTTGCGCGCGTCGTCCGCGCGCGTTCTCGACGAGGGCAAGGAGGTAGCGGTCGATCCCGCTCGCCGGCCGCACGAGCTGGAGCGCCTCCCACGCCTCATCGACCTCTCGCTGTCGCAAGGCGATCCGGGCTTGGAGGTGGAGGGCCGCGTTGCGCGTGGCCGACCCGCACTCCCACGACAAGACGCGCCGGACGCTTTCACGAGCGTCCGCGTACCTTCCGGCCTCGAGGAACTGGTCGGCACGGAGCAATGGATCACGGGCCTGGTCGTCGTGAAGGCGCCGCCGCCTCCGGATCCATCCGAGCGTCGCGACCGCGCCCTGCGCGACCAGCAGGGCCGCGAGCGAGGGGGAGCGGAGCAGGACCACAGCCAGTGCTGCGGCCAGCTCGGTCGTGAAAATCGAAGCGAGCAGCGAGTGGCCCGAAGACCGCGTCCCGATCCAGGCCTCCAGCAGGTGGCCGCCGTCGAATCCCGATATCGGGAGAAGACTGATCGCAGCCCACGCGAAGTTGAAAGCCAGTCCGAACGTCAGCCAGTGAGCCTCGCGCTGATCCACGAAGGGTCTCAGGCAGACGAGAGCGACCCCGCACGCCACGCTGGTGAGCGGACCTGCAAGGGACACGACGCTCGTCGCCCGATCGCCAAGCGTGCGAAATGAGCGGGACGCGAGACGCCGAGCCAGCTCGTGAAGCCACGTGGACACGAATAAGGTTCCCATCCAAAGCACGGTGCTTCCGAGCTCGGCGCGCGCACCCACGAGGAGGGCTGCCACCCAAGAGACGAGCCTCATCTGCAACACCTGCAACCGGATTGCGTCGAACGTTACTCGCATGGGACGGAGCATGTCATTCACGTTCCTGTCTTTTTATGAAATCTTGATATCGAGTACGGTCTTGGCACTCCAAGTCAGTAGTACGTCATTAGGAAATACGGGCTCCGCGCTCTATCCGTTTCTTCCGCGCAAACTCGATCGGACGTGGCAGACGATGAAGTGGCGCGATAGGGTCGGGCGCATGCCTTCCCTGCGCTCGCGCGCCCACCGGACGCTGCCGCCGGTGATCGGCGCTTTGGCTCTTCTGAGCGTGGGGGCGCTTCTCATCTGTGACGCGTCCCCGCGCCTCTTTCCTGCGAACGTTCACGACACGCTTGCCACGCTACCTCTCGTGCTCACCGCCATCGCGGTCCTCTTCCAGGCCATTCGCCCCGCGCGCCCCCTCGAGTGGGCAAAGGCGCTCATCCTGGCGCTCGCGTTTTTCTTTTGGGCCGCGAGTCAGATTTGGGTCCAGCGTGAGACCGCCACGCTGTTCAACGATGTTGCGGTCGCGCTGTTTGTGCTCGACGTGGTCCTCGTCATCGCAGGTCGGCCCGCCGAGACGGCGCCTCGAGGCGCCCCCGGGTACTGAACGGCTCGCCAACGTCGCTCGCCAGGTTGCGACGTCGTGGTGCGGGTGGTAGGAAAACGAAGGAGCGTGATCTGCGTGTTTAGAGCCGCCGGGCGAGCTCGGAGAAAGCTTCCGCGCGTCCTGTTCATCGGGGCCGCTCACCTGTGGCTCGCCCTAGCCATCCTGGCCGGGCCTGTGCAAGCGGGCGCTCGCTACTTCTACTGCGAGGCGTTCGGCCTCTCCGCGTCGGATCCCTGCTCGGGGGGGGCTCCGTTGGGCCACGCTTGCCCCTTCAAGTCGATGGAGCGGCAAGCGATCGATTGTTGCACGGTCATCACGCTCCCTTCGATCCCCGAAGGCGCGAGCGCCGAGGAGCACGAGGTGCCCCCGGCCCGCATCGTCGCGATCGTTGCGGCCCGCGAATACGCACGTTCTCCCTCGGGCACCGTTGCCGGGGGCTTCGCGCAAGGCGTGCAGCGCTGGAAGCGGCCACCCCGACCTGGTGGCGACCTTCGCACGCAATTGATGGTCTTTCTCACGTGAGCGGGCCGGCGAGGGTGCTCGAGACCCTCGCCCTCTGAGGTGGCCGTGCGCGGGCGCGCACGGTCGTGGCTCGTTCTCATGGGGGCGTTTCCGCGGGCGCAGGTGCGTTCGGGGTGCGCCGAGGAAGAATGCAATGAAGTGGCACCTTGTGCGGGAGCCCTGGTGGGCTGCACCGACACTTTTTTTGATCGGCTGTGCGACCCCCCGCCGCGACGCGTTCAGTCCGACGGACCTTGAAGTCTATCGCAGTCCTCCGAGCGAGCTCCCGAGCCCACCGGGGGAGGATCTCGGCGCCCTCAGCGCTCCTACGCTCGATCGGCGCGCCTACGTGCGGGCCGTGCTCCGCCGCAATCGATCGATAGAGTCTTCGAGGCAAGCCTGGCGCGCAGCGATCGGGCGTGCGCGGCAGACAGGGTCGCTCGAAGACCCGAGTGTGACCGTGGACGTCGCGCCCCTTTCGATTGGAAGGTCCGGCGCGCGTTTGGGCTGGGACGCGAGCGTCAGCCAGCACTTGCCCTGGCCTGGAAAGCTCGCGCTCGACGAGGCGGTCGCGCAAGCGGAGGCGGACGCGGCGAGGAGCGACTTCGAAGCTTCGCGTCGAGAGCTTGCCCTGACCGCTTCGCTTCTTTTCGACCAGTACTTCGTGACGGTGAGGTCGATCGAGGTCAACGCCCACCACGTGGATCTGATGCGCAGCATGCAGGCCGCCGCCACGGCCCAGTACGAGGTGGGACGGGGTTCGGCGCAGGATTCGCTGCAAGCGGAGTTCGAGCTGACGCACATGGAGCACGACGCCGTCGTGCTCGCCACGCAGCGCGACGTCGTGGTGGCGCAAATGAACGAGCTGCTCCACAGGGCGCCTGAGCTGCGTCTTCCACCGCCCCCAAGCGAGCTCGCGTTGCCGCCTCCGCCCGGCGCCTCGAACGCAGGCCCTATCGAGACGGAAGCCGTAGAGCGCCGTCCAGAGATTGTCGCGGCGCGTGAGCGCGCGCGGGCGGCGCAGGCGCGCGCGGAGCGGGCGGCGCGCGAGTATCTGCCCGACATCACCGTTTCGACTTCGTTCTCGTCGCTCTGGGACGTGCCCGAGCATAGGTGGATGGTGGGGCTCGGTTTCAACCTGCCCGTGCAGCCAGAGCGCCGCGGAGGCGCCGTGGACGAAGCCAAGGCGACGCGCGCGCACTACGAAGCCGAAGCGGAGCGCATGGGCGACGCCGCGCGGACCGCCGTCGCCGTCTCGCTCAAGCAGCTCGAAGAGTCGGGACACGTCCTTCACATCTTCGAGGATCGCCTTTTGCCCATTGCCCGCCAGCAGGTCGACGCCGCGCGCTCGGCGTTCGCGGCGTCGAAGGTGCCATTCGTCACGGTCATCGACGCCGAGAAGAACCTGCGCGGTGTCGAGCTGGAGCAAGAGACCGCGCAGGCCGACTACGACCGGCGGCGCGCTGAGCTCGATCGAGCCGTCGGGCTCATCCCGGGACTGGATGGGAAGGAGGATGCCCGATGAACGCTCCAGACTCGAAAGCTGCGCGAGGCCATCTCGCATCCTTCGCAGCGGCTGCATCCCTATGCGCCCTCGTGGGGTTGTTTCATCGACCGCTCATCGCCTGGTTCTCGAGTGAGCACCTCGTCGCGCCTTCGGGGGCAAACGAAATCGCGACCCATGAGCGCGCGGCTGGCCTTGTCGACCACTACACCTGCTCGATGCACCCGTCGGTCAGGGAAGCGGCTCCCGGCAAGTGCCCCATCTGCGGGATGGATCTCATCGCTGTCACCAAGGAGCAAGAACAGGAAGGCGTCGTGACCATCGACGACGCGCGCCGTCAACTCATCGGTGTGCGCACGGAGGCTGTCGTGGAAGGTCCGATGCGCAAAGAGTTCCGTGTCGTCGGACATGTCACCTACGACGAGTCATCGCTTGCGGACGTGACCTTGAAGGTTCACGGGTGGATCACCAAGCTCTACGTGAGCCAAACCGGGCAGAGAGTCACCCGAGGACAGACGCTCCTGTCTCTCTACAGCCCCGAGCTCTACAACGCGGAGCAAGACTTCCTCTTGATCGGTCGGGGCGCGGCGGCACCGGCCGTCGCACCAAGCAGCGGACCGAACCCGACAGAGTCGCTCGCGCACGCCGCGCGCCAGCGACTGCACCTGCTCGGACTGGACGACGGACAGATTGAGGCGTTGTCCAAAAAAGGCGCGCCCTCCGAGAGCGTACCGATCGCGTCGCCGGCGACAGGGTTCGTCATCGAGAAGAACGTCGTCGAAGGCGCTGCCGTCGACGCGGGTATGCGGCTCTATCGCATCGCTGCCCTGACGCAAGTGTGGATCGAAGCGCAGGTTTACGAGGCCGACCTCGCGAGCGTCCGGCCCGGCCAGGCCGCGCTCGTGACCCTCGACTACCTTCCGGGGCGAAGGTACGACGCCAAGGTCGCGTACGTGTATCCGTACATCGACCCGCAGACGCGCACGGGCCAGGTGCGCCTGGAGCTCGCGAACACCGAGCTCGATCTGCGGCCGGGGATGTACGCGAGCGTGACCCTTTTCGCCGATCTCGGACCGCGCGTGCAGGTCCCGTCGGCGGCGGTCGTCTACACGGGCCCCCGGCACCTCGTTTTCGTGGATCTCGGGCAGGGGCGCTTGCGCCCACAAGACGTCTCCGTCGGTACCGCGTCGAACGGAATGTACGAGGTGCTGTCGGGTCTCAAACCTGGCGATCGAGTCGCCACCTCGGGGGTCTTTCTCATCGCGGCCGAAGCCCGCATCCGGACCGCGTCCAACTACTGGGTGGCGCCGTGAAACCGGGGCCGGCACCGCCCGAAAAGCTCGGCTGGATCGCGCGACTCATCGCGGCGAGCGCCCGCGCTCCTTTCGTGGTGATCCTCTTCGTTGCCGCGGCCACCGCCTGGGGAGTCGTCTCGCTGCGCCGCGCACCCCTCGATGCGATTCCGGACCTCTCCGACGTGCAGGTCATCGTCTTCACCGAGTGGATGGGGCAGAGCCCGGACCTGGTGGAGGACCAGGTCACGTATCCGATTTCATCGGCGCTCATCTCCACTCCCAAGGTGCAGGCGGTTCGCGGTCAATCGATGTTCGGGATGTCGTTCGTCAACGTCATCTTCGAAGAGGGCACCGATATCTACTGGGCCCGAAGCCGCGTTCTCGAGTATCTGAGCTCTGTCCGCGCCAAGCTCCCTCAGGGAGTGAATCCCACTTTGGGGCCCGACGCGACGGGGGTTGGTTGGGTGTACGAGTACGCGCTCGTCGACCGGACCGGCAAGCACGACCTGCAGGAGCTTCGGGCCCTCCAAGACTGGAACCTGCGCTACGCGCTCGGCAGCGTCCCGGGAGTCGCCGAGGTCGCAAGCGTCGGCGGCTTCGTCAAGCAGTACCAGGTCAACGTCGACCCGACCAAGCTCCTCGGATACGGCATCGGCATGGATGACGTGGTCAAAGCCGTACGCGCGTCGAACCAGGAGGTCGGAGGGCGTGTCCTCGAGATGGGGGGGCACGAAGAGATCGTTCGCGGCCGCGGCTACGTCAAAGACCCCTCCGATATCGGGAGCAGTCCCATCAAAGTGGTCCGCGGCACCCCGATTCGCGTGCAAGACGTCGCTCGAGTCAGCATCGGTCCGGACATCCGGCGCGGCCTCTCGGAGCTCAACGGCGAAGGTGAGGCCCCGGGCGGGATCGTGATCATGCGCTACGGCGAGAACGCGCTGACCGTGATCGACGCCGTCAAACGGCGGATCCGCGAAATCCAACCGGGGCTGCCCAAAGGCGTGGAGGTTGTCCCCACCTACGACAGGTCGCAGCTCATCGAGGAATCGGTCGCAACGCTCGACCACACCCTCATCGAGGAGATGGTCGTCGTGAGCGTCGTCATTTTCGTCTTCTTGCTCCATGCGAGGAGCGCGCTCATCCCCATCGTGACGCTTCCGGTCGGTGTTGTCCTGGCGTTCGTCCCGATGTTCTACCAGCACCTGACCGTGAACATCATGTCGCTCGGCGGGATCGCGGTCGCGATCGGGGCGATGGTCGACGCCTCGATCATCATCATCGAGAACATCCACAAGAAGCTCGACGACTGGGACCACGCGGGCCAACCCGAGTCGCAGACCGATGTCGTCATCCACGCGATGCAGGAGGTCGGGCCTTCTATCTTCTTCTCGCTGCTCGTCATCACGATTTCGTTTTTGCCCGTCTTCACGCTCGAGGCCAGCGAAGGCCGCCTCTTCAAGCCCCTGGCGTTCACCAAGACCTACTCGATCGGGTTCGCGTCGATCCTCGCCGTCACGCTCACGCCGGCGCTCGCGGTGCTCTTGGTTCGGGGCAAGGTGCCGGGCGAGGCGCGAAATCCCATCCAGCGCTGGCTCGTGGCCGCCTACACGCCCGTCGTCCGGTTCGTCGTCGAGCATCGTTGGCAGGTGGTGGTCGGGGCGCTTCTTACGATGCTCCTGAGCGCACCGGCGGCGCTCCGCCTCGGCAGCGAATTCATGCCGCCGCTCAACGAGGGCGTCATTCTCTACATGCCTACGGCGCCTCCGGGCATGTCGGAAGGCGAGGCTTCCGTCATCCTGCAGTCGATGGACCGGGCGCTCAAGAAGTTCCCCGAGGTCGTCAGCGTCTTCGGCAAGATGGGCCGCTCCGAGAGCGCGACCGACCCCGCGCCGCTCGGGATGGCCGAGGTGACGGTCGTGCTCAAGGCAAAGGCGCAATGGCGCCCTGGCCTTACCTGGGATGGCTTGATCAAGGAGATGGACGAAAAGCTGCACTATCCCGGCATGCCGAACGTCTGGTGGATGCCGATCCAGACGCGCACCGAAATGCTCGCGACCGGCATCAAGAGCCCTCTCGGGATCGAGGTGTACGGCGATGACCTGGAGGCCATCGAAAAGGCGGCGATCGCCGTCGAGCGCACGGTGTCCAAGGTGCCTGGAACACGCAGCGCCTTCGCCGAACGTTCGACGGGTGGGTTCTACATCGACTTGACGGTTGACCGTGAGGCGGCGGCCCGTCAGGGCCTCACAGTCGAGGACGTCAACAGGGTCGTCGCCCAGTCCATCGGGGGGCAGAACGTCTCCGAGACGGTCGAGGGGCGCGAGCGCTACCCCATCAACGTCCGATACGCTCGCGAGTTTCGCGACGATCCCGAGCTTCTCGGGCGCACCCTCGTCAGCACACCGGACGGCGCGCAAATCCCGCTTTCGGAGGTCGCGCGTGCGCGAGGCGTTCTCGGCCCACCGATGATCCGCAGCGAAGGAGGAAAGCTCGCCGGCTTCGTCTTCGTGGATACCGATCGCGCGATAGCGGATTACGTGGCCGATGCGCGACGCGCTGTGACGCAGGATGTGCAGCTACCGCCAGGCATACGCCTCGAATGGGTGGGCCAGTTCAAGTACTTCGAACGGGCGAAAGAGCGCTTGAAGTGGGTGATCCCGCTGACGCTCGGAATCGTCTTGGCGCTGCTCTTGTTCAATACCAAGTCGATCGTCGAGACCGCGATCGTCATGCTCGCGGTCCCTTTCTCGCTCGTGGGGGCCATCTGGCTCCTCTACCTGCTCCACTACAACGTGAGCGTTGCCGTCTGGGTCGGCGTCATCGCGCTCGCCGGCCTCGACGCGGAGACGGGGGTCGTGATGCTGCTCTACCTGACCCTGGCCTACGATCGGCGCGTGCAGGAGGGACGACTCCGGTCGCTCGACGACCTCCGTGAGAGCATCGTCGAGGGCGCGGCAAAGCGACTCCGACCCAAGCTCATGACGGTCAGTACGATGATCATTGGACTTTTGCCCGTCCTTTGGAGCACGGGTACCGGTGCGGACGTCATGAAACGGATCGCGGCTCCCATGATCGGTGGGCTGGTGACCTCGTTCCTGCTGGAGTTGACGGTCTACCCGGCCATCTTCGCGGTTTGGAGGGGACGGGGGCTTCCCTCCGACCCGGCAGTGCACCATTCGTAGGGCAAAGCCCCAGAGACCCTGTACTTTCGAGAGGGATGGACGGCAGCCAGCATGCGCCCGGGGTGGGGTTCGACAAGTGCCCGAAGTGCGGAAGCACCGTTTCGGTGATCGCGCTTCGGTGCTCGCATTGTGGCCAGCCGTTGGTGCGAAACCCGGCCAAGATGCGCGAGCCGGGCACGCGGCCTGTCTTTTGGGGTCTCCTGGTGCTCTTCATCGGTCTCATGGTCGGCGCTTACGTCTTCAGTCCGCGAGCGCGCGAGAGGATGAGAAACGCCGCCATCGCCGCTGGCATCCCGCTCACGCCTTGGGAAGAGCAGGCGAAGCCCGTGGCCGATCGGCTCTACGACCAGAAGGGTGCCGCCATCGCCGAGAATGTTCTCCGGATCACGCACCCCGCCGGCAAGGGACCCCAGCTCGCCGCCTACGGGGTCTCGGCGGAAGGCGGCCTGCTCGTGTCGCGCTTCGAAGTGAGCTGGCAAGGGGCGAGCCATTCCACCAACATCACGTCGGTCGAATGGCGATGTTCCGAGGGGGGGCACGTCAGCGCGCGCGTCGTGCGCGACGACGCGATGGGCCAAGCGGTCACCAAGAGCACAGCGCAGCTCAACGACTACTTTGCCACGCAGATTTATCCGGCGCTCGCCGGCAAGGTGAATTGAGCCGGACGACGAAGGATGACGGGCCCGCCGCTCAGCGACCCTCTCGATAGGCGCGAATGGCGTTGACGATCGCGTCGGCCAAGATTTGTCGGTACTCGACCGAGCCCAACCGCTGCTCCTCGATCGCGTTCGAGATGTAGCTCGTCTCGAACAGCGCGCTCGGCATGCGAGCTCCGACGAGAACGTAGAAACCGGCGAAGTGAACGCCACCTTCGACGGCCTCGCCATACCTCATGCGAATCGCCGTCGTGGCCGAGCGCTGGAGCAGCCGCGCGAACTGCGTCGAGCGCCGGGATTGATCCACAAGACGCATGCTCCCGAGCATCTCCGCGAGCTCCGCGCTCGCGCTCGGCGTCATCTCGTTCTCGCGGGCCGCCACCCGAGCCGCGATCTCGTCGCGGGTGGCGTCGAGCACGTAGGTCTCCACACCGCGGCGGCCCCGGCCCTCGCTCGCGTTGCAGTGGATCGACACGAAGAGGTCCGCCGAAAAGGAGTTGGCACGCGCGGCACGTTCCTCGAGCGCCACGAAGCGATCGTCGTCGCGCGTGAGCAGCACCTCGATGCCTTGGCCGACGAGGACGTGCGCGGCGCGGTGGGCGATGTCGAGAGTGACGTCTTTTTCGACGACACCGGCCGGCCCGACAGCACCCGTATCTCGTCCGCCATGACCCGGGTCGAGCACGACGCGCGACGCTTCGCGTGTCCCGTGCGCGGGCGCACCGGGCGGATTACGAGCCACGTCGATGACGATGCGAAAGGGCTCGGGCATCGCAAACACCCGACGCCACGCGCGTCCTTGGAGCTCGAGCAGGACGCGTGATCCCGTGTGCGTCGCCTCCGCGTGAACGCGCCTGACGATCCCAGATTGCTCGACCTCGCGTCCGGACGCCCCGAGATCGACGCCATCGAGATCCACGAACGTCTGGGACCCCGCGCCACCGGCCGAGGCCTCGTCACCCACCCGGTACGGCGCCGCCCGATCCAGCGAGATGACCACGCGCGCCGCGTCGTCGCCGGGCCACACGTCGATATGGACGAGACGCGGCGCACCGCTAGCGCGGGAGATCCCGGAATCCCCAGAGTCGAGACTCGCCGCACCCTCACCCTCGAGCACCTGGTCGATGACATCGAGAGCCCGTTTCGCGGGCCGAAAACCAGCCAATCGGACCAGATCGGCGTCAATGGCTCGCCGGCATGCCTCTGCGCTCGTGGAGCCGCTCACGGCAAAGCGGCGCCCCACGCGATAGAGCTCAGCGTACGTGACCGAGGCATCATGGGCGCGCTCGCCCGCAAGGCACGCCGCATCCCGAGCAGACTCGCACGCGCCCGGCAGCTGGGAATCAAGCGACGCGCCCCTGTAAAGGTCGAGGGCCCTATCCGCGTCTTTGTCGTCGCCCTCGATGCGCCAAAGGCGCTCCGCGAGCCGGGCCGAGACCGCGTAGAGCTGGGCGGCGCGAGCCCCCGCCCCCTCCTGAAGGGCGGCCGCGGCGACCGAGTCGATTAGAGCGACGACCTGCCCTCGTGCGGGTAGCGGCACCTTGGCATCGATGAGCCGACGAGCCTCGGCCAAGTCGCGAGCTTGCGCGGCGAGTCCGGGATCGTCCGGGCGCGCCGAGGTGTGGCCCCCGCACGAGAGACCGACAGCGGCGCACAAGGCGGCTGCCCGGCGTCGCAGCATCGGACTTGGGTCACGGCCACGGCTGGGGCTATTCTCGGAACGCGGGAGAGCCAAGTGTCCGACCCTCGAGTCACGATACAACCGATCTACGCCGATCGCGCCTCGGGCCGGGAGTTTGCCGACGCGCGAGCGATGGTCAACGCCTATCTGACGCGCTTCGGAGAGCGGGCCGGAAGCGCCCTCGAGCCCCTCGACGACGCGGGGTTCACGCTGGTGCGAAAAGGGTCGGCGAAAGTCGGCATCAATGTGCTCGAGGACCATGGGGTTCTCTTGTTCGTGGCGCCCGTGATGCCCGTTCCCGCGGGCGGCCGCGAGGCTCTCTATCGGCGCTTGCTCGAGCTCTCGTTTCTAACGACGTCGGACGCGTCTTTCGCCGTCGACGCGCAGCGCGAAGAGATCGTCGTGCGCGCTCTGCGACGCCTCTCCGGCCTGGACTACGAAGAGTTCGAAGACTTGCTCGAAACGGTCGGCAAGGTCTGCGACGACTGGGACGACGTCCTCAAGAAAGGGCTCGGCTGACCGAGCCCATCCTGCTCCGGCGCGTTGTTCAGCTGGGTCTGGGGTGTTAAGCTCTCGTGCGCGCATGGCCTATCCGGAGCGACCCTCGGATTCGAACAGGGATGAGGGCGAAGCCGCCGCGAAAGACCTGTCGGCGGAGGATTTCGAGCGCCTGGCCACGATCTTCCGCCCTTCGTGGAAGCTCGACGACGCCCCGTTCACCGCGGGCGCCGCCCTCTCGCAGGACGAGGTCCAAGCCCTACAAACGAGCGCTCCACACCTCCAAGCTCTTGAGACAGCGCCCCCCAACGGGGCTCATTCCGTGGCCGGCGATCCATTTGCTTTGGAGCAAGCCGCCTTCGCGCCTTCGGCGGTTTCGCGATCCTCCGCACCGCCGTCCATACCGCTCGACCCCGTTCCCGTTGCACCCGCGCGCCCATCGCGCTCGGAGGGGCCTGTGTCGTCAGCACCTCCGGCAGTCACGAGCCAGCGTCCTGTGGCTCCTTCGTGGCACCCGGAGCCCGCCCCTCCCGCCGCGCCGGTCGTGCCAGCCGCTCAGCGGCCCACCGTGCCTTCATGGACCGCGGAAGGGGACCGGTCCCCGTTTTCTCCTCCGGCCCTCCTTCCCGCCGAGCCGTGGGCGAGCCCGATGTCGGCCGCCGCGAGGACCCGGATCCTGCGAGGGGTCGGTGTGTCTCGAAAACCGATCTGGATAGGTGTCGGAGCGGTAATCGCAGTAGCCGGCGCCGGGCTTTGGCTATGGGCCGCAAACTCCGGGCGCACAGCGGAGGCCCCGGCTCCCCCGGCTCCGACCGTGGCCAATGTCGACCGAGCGCCCGTGCCCACCGAGAGCGTGGCTCCGACCGTCTCGGCTTCCGCCATCGCAGCGCCGCCGCCGCCGCCCAAAGAAGAGCCGCCCCCTTCCCCCCCGCCGGCGAACGTCGAGCCTCCTCAGCACCAGGCGGCGCCGCCGCCCGAGGCGCCGGCACCCAAGCCTCCACCGGCACCGAGACCTATTCCGGCTGCAGCGCCTCCCGTGGCCGCTGCCCCGGCGGCGCCGCGAGCGGCCCCGAGGCCCAAACCGGCGCCCACGACGATTGTTCACGACGTGCCGTTCTGAAGTGCTTTACATATGCAGGGCCCACGGGCGACGATCGCCTGCGAGCCAAAGCCCCATGAATTACCGCTGCATAGCCGCCGCATTGCTCCTTTCCACGGCGACCTTGAGCGCGCCCACACTGGCCTGGGCGCAAGGAGCGTCAGACGAAGCGACCACGTCCATGGCGCGGGCCAGGTTTAAGGAGGGCGTCGGCTACTACGACAAAGGCGAGTTCGAGCTCGCACGCGCGTCGTTTCTTCAAGCGTATGCGCTCAAAAAGCACCCGGCTGTTCTCCTGAACTTGGCGTGGAGCTGCATCAAGAGCGGGCACACCCTCGAGAGCGCGCGCTATTTCAAGCAGTTCTTGTCCGATGGCAAAGACGTCATCACCGACAAGCAGCGAGCCGATGCCAGCGACGGCCTGTCGCAGGCGCGAGCCAAGCTCGGGCAGATCGATGTCGCGGCGGCCGCGGGGCTGGAGGTGACCATCGACGGCGAGCACGTCGGCACGACACCTCTTTCCGACTCGGTGATGGTCGAGATCGGCGCGCATTCGGTTCGGGTCCGAGCACCGGACGGGACTGCGGACATGCAAACGATCACGGTTCTCGGCGGCGAGCGAGCCAGCGCTCGTTTTCGCGTGGCAGTCGCCCCGCCGCCGGCGCCCTTGCCCCCCGCCCCGCCGCAGCCGGTGTTGACGCCTCCGCCGCAAGCGTCTGCGGCCCCGCCGCCACCCCCACCCCCACCCCCGCCTGTCGTCACGTCGCCGCCCGTGCAAGAGCCGGCCAAGCCGAGTGAGCCCCTCCCCAACGAGCCCCCGCCCCAACCCCATTCATGGAGCCCGATGCCGCTTTGGCCGAGCTTCGTCGGGCTCGGGCTGACGGCCACGAGCGTCGTAATCGGAGTCGTCGCGCTCGGCGCGGTCGGTGCCGCACAGACCAACGCGAACAACACGGCGTCGCAGATTCTCGGCAGCGGGGGCATGTGCCCGCCGGCGGCCCCGCGAAACACGCAGAACTACATCGACGCGTGTCAGACTTATAGCAACGACAACAATCTCGTTACCACCGACCGAACGATCGGCTGGGCCTCTCTTGGCACGGGTGTGGCGCTGCTGACGGGCAGCATCGTCTATCTGATCGTCGCCGTCGTGCACAACAATGGCGAGCCCGGGGCCGCGATCTCGGGCCACGCCGTCGTGATGCCGATGGTGGGTCCTTCTCTTTCAGGCGCTTCCGTGGCCGGGACGTTCTAGTCGGGCGCCGCACGCGTGGGAGCGGTCAGGGATAGGTAACGACACCAATCGCTCCCGGGCTCATCCCGTCGCTTCCGGGATCGCGCAGGAGAGCCGCCGCGAAACACCCCGCGTCGTCGCAATCGCCGTCGACCACGGCGTCGGCTGGGATAGAGACTTGGCCCGCGCGCACACCGTCCGGGCTCAGCACTCGATAGGCGAGCCCTGAGATGGGCGCCGCATTTTCGCTCTGCTTCGCGGCGCGCTCGACCCAGGCGACGACGGGACCGCGGGCGGCCGGCAAGCCGACGGGGATCCAGAACGGACCCCGCTGCCCCTGGCAATCGGCGGGGGCAAGCTCGACAAGACGGTCGGCGCCGGTAGAGCGATCGACGTCGAGGGCTCGCACGCGTTGACCCCCGGACTCACCGGTAGGGCAGGCCGTGTCCGAATCGTGCGTGAAGACCAGAAGCGCCCGCGAAGCTTCGCCGTCGACCGTCACCAGGTCGTCGTCCTCCGAGAGCACGTGCTTGAACCTCCGCCACGCCGAGGGCGCCCCATCGCTCGGGATGGTTCGGATGGCCACGCTCCCTGTGACTCCAACGCGCACGATTTCAAGCGCGTCGGCGATCGTAAAGGCTTCGTGCTCGCGTTCTTCGTCCGCGAAGTCGGCATCACGCATGACGAGCGTGGGCCGGTGTGCGGATGGGTCATTGGGCACGAAGGCGTCCGCGGTGAGATCGTCGTCTCCGTCGCCAAGCAAGAAGGCCCAGTGCGCCCCGCACACGAGCGAAGGAGACCGATCCGGGGAGAGCGTGAGGACCTCACGCGGAGCCGGATCGACCCAAGCTCGCGCCAATACGCGCACGGGATGCGCCGCAGGGGCACCACGCGGCTCGATCCAGGCGAGGCCCTCCGAAGTGGTGCACATGGCCGCGCCGACCTCGATGGGCGCGCCGCGCGGCTCGCCGCCGGCTCCGAGGAGAACAAGGGCGCCTGAGCCGCCCGCCGCGAGCCCGTCTCGCCACACGACCGCCACCCCGTCCGCGGCCCGTTGAATCCCAAGCTCGGCGCCGGCAGACCACTTCGCTCCTGACATGATGTCGGTCGTCCACGATGGTCTCCCGTCGCGAAGTCCGACGACGCGCACGACTTTTTGGGCGACTACCAAACCGGCCACCACGCTGACATGCGCCGAACGAGCCGCTGCGATGGGTGCAGAGAACACAGGCGACGTCCGCCATGGGGCGGCGACTCGCGCGCCCGCGCCCGCAGGGACTGGCGACGCGTCCAGAGACCCGGCGCCCGCCGCCGTTGGCGCCGGCTTGGCGCTCGACCGACAACCGCAGACCGCGGCGAGCAGCAGTAGCGGCATCGACGTCGCAAGCCGCCTCATGCTGAGTGCACACTATCAGAACGGGGATCTCTACGCGCTCAGCAGCTTGCGGAATGAAGTGCGCGGCATGCCCGCGGCGCGAGCGGCCGCACTGAGGTTGCCCGTGTTTTCGCGGAGAATCTCGCGCGCCCGGCCCGGGGTCAGACACTTTGCGACCGCGGGCGAGTCGCGCCGGATGGCTCGATCGACTTCGGCTGCCTCGATTCGCGTCGTGCGCGCGGAGTCACCAGCCCGGCAAAGCACATTGCGTAGCTCGCGCACGTTGCCGGGCCATGTGTGAGCGGCGAGCCTTGCAAGACCCGAGGAAGTGAGCACTCGGCTCCCGACATCGGGCGCAAGCTGGCTTAGCAGCTCGCGAGCGATGACCGCAATGTCACCGCGACGGTCGCGCAGGGCGGGGACCGTGAGCACGAAGCACTCGAGCCGGTGAAACAAGTCGCGCCGGAAGTGCCCTCCCGCAACGCGCTGCTCGAGGTGGACGTGCGTCGCGGCGATGACGCGCACGTCGGCGCGCTGACCGCTGCCCGCGCTTCCCACGCGGCGAACTTCGTAGCCATCGAGAGCGCGAAGGAGCTTGGGCTGGGCCTCGAGCGGCAGATCGCCGATCTCGTCGAGAAACAAGCTTCCCCCTTGCGCCTCGGAGAAGGCTCCCTCCCGCCGCACGTGCGCTCCGGTAAAGGCTCCTCGCTCGTGTCCAAAGAGCTCAGTTTCGACGAGCTCGCGCGGAAGAGCCGTTACGTTGATGGCGACAAAGGGCCTTGCGCGCCGTGGACCGAGAGAGTGGAGCGACCGGGCCACGAGCTCTTTGCCCGTGCCGCTCTCGCCCGCAATCAGCACGGGCAGCGCGTGCCTCGCGAGGCGGCGAACCTGGTCGGCCAAGCGCCGCATCGCGAGCGAGCCGCCGGCAACGCCCGCGAGCGGGGCCCCAGGCGGATCCTCGCCCTCTTCAGTGGCGTCGACCGACGAGAGAGTCAGGGTCGATCGGCCCAAGACCACGAGCGTGCCCTGCTGACCCCAGGCCTCTCGCAGTCGCGCGCCTCCGACGTACGTCCCGTTTTTCGACCCCAAGTCGGCGATGGCCACAAAGCCGCCGCCGGGCGTCAGCGAGCAGTGCCTCGCGCTGACGGTGGCGTCGCAAACGACCAAGTCGGCCGACGCAGAGGTGCCGACCAGAAACGGGCGATCGGGAAGTACCGTGCGGCGTGCGCCGGCTTCGTCTTGCACCTCGACGACCCAGCGAGCTTGGCTCTCGGCGGCAGGGATTTCGAGCGTCGCGTCCGTCGAGCTCGGTTGGGTCATGAGCATGCAAGACCTCCTTGGTCTGCACGCCTCCCTTCGGCCAGGCTCGCGAGAAAGTTGCTCGTCAGGCCCGGAGGCGTGCGGCCCACGCGGCTGTCGGCACCGACGCGATCAGCCGACCGCGATGCCCAAGGTCTTGCGCAGAGAGAAGTATTGTTCGCTGACCGAGAAGACCAAGAGCTCTTTCATCTTGTCGGCGGGCGGGAGGTCTCCAGGCATCTGCGGTTCGGCGGCAATGATCTTCTTCGCAATCTCGAGATCCGCACAGAGGAGCAGCCCCGCCCGACCGGCGGTGATCTCGATGGCCTGCATCCACCGCTTCAGGTCCGCCGTCGCTCCGTCCTCCATCCACTTTTGGACCACGAGCCGGAGCGAGTCGCGCTGCACGGGCTGCATGTGCTTGACGAGCTCGGTGGCCGTCGCGTTGACGGCCTGCGCCATCTCGCCCGGGACCGCGAAATCAGACATCACGATTTTGACGCCCGCAAACAAGATGACCTTGAGCTCGTTGAGCGTCGGGAACAGGTTCTTGATGTAGTGCTCGCCTCGGTAGCCCGAGAGGTGCTTGCCGACGATGAACGTGAGCTCCTGCGGGGTGAATCCCGTGAGCACGGTCTGGCCCGCGACGCTCGCCGGCGTGGTGGAGGGTACGGCGACCAGCGCGCCCGGTACGTCGTTTCGAACGTACAGCTCCGGCGTCGCCACTCCGAGAACCTGCCCTGCCCAACCGAATGTTTTGGCAAACGTGACGGTGCTCGTCGCGGGGTCTTGCTTGAAGCGCCGGTCGAGGAGCGGCAGCTGCTTCTGGGCCTTGAGCTGATTGGTCTTCGCGACGATGGCCGCGGGAGTGAGCATCTCGAAGATCTTGCCGATGAAAAGGTTCTCGTCCTTGTGAAAGAGGTTACGAACCCACGCTTCGTTGTCGAGACGGCTCTTGACCTGAATCATCCCGCGCGGCCTGTAGTCCTCGAAGAAGCGCTGCTCCTCTTCGTCGGCCTTGCGCAAGAAAGCGAGCGCGGCGCACATGCACCAGGCGCGATCGTACTCGTGCACCCTCAGGTAAAGCTTGTAAAGGCTGCGGTACGGGTCGACCCGCAGAGGATCTTTCTGGAGCACCAGGGCATGCTCGCCGACCGCGGCCTCGGTCTGATCGGTGCTCTCGTAGAGCTCCGCGAGGATCTGCCGCTCGACGGCTTCGTCCGGCTTGAACCGAGTCGCCATCTTGAACGACTCGATCGCGCTCGTCGTATCCTTGAGCCGGTCTCGGTAGATGAGACCGAGATTGTGCCAGAGGTTGAACTCGAGGTCCGGATTCGAGACGCTCGCCGCGGACATGCGACGTAGCATCTTGCGAAACGCTCGTTCGAGCGCCTTCCAGTCCTTTTTCGCCGTGAGAATCTTGTTGATGCGTTCGAACGCCTCCAAGTACTGGGGGTTCAGATCGAGGGCTTCGCCGAAGAGCTCGACGGCCTTGTCCTGGTCGCCCTCCTTGTCGCGATAGAGCTGCGCCATCGTGTAGAGAAACTTGCTCTTGCGCGACGGGTCTTTCTCGCCGTCCGAGATCGCTTGCAAGGTCTCGATCATTTTCGACCAATTGTCGGTCGCCTGATAGAGCGCGATGAGCTTGTGCAATAGCCCGACGTTGACCGGCTGCAGCTCTCGCGCTTCCTCGAGCGCCTCGATGGCGCGCGGCGCGCTCTTGGCTTGATCGCTCCATACGTCGGCGATCTCGTTGAGCATGCGGAAGCGATCTTCGCCCTCGAAGACATTGTCGAGAATCTGCCGCTTGTAGGCGACGACCTGCTTCCAATCTTTGAGCTCGGCGTAGATCGAAACGAGGGCCTCGAGCGTCGGCCGGTGGGCGGCGTCGACCGAGAGCGCTTTCTCGAAGTTGTTGATGGCTTGCTTGGGCTGAGCCTGTTCTCGCTTGACGCACCCGAGGCGATAGTAGACATCGGCGCGCGCTGCGGCCTCGTCTTCGCCGAGCGAGGTCAGCACCTTCTGATAGTTGGTGAGGGCGGCGCCCCAGTCTTTCAACCGGAAGGCGACCTCGGCCAGCCCGCGTATCGACGCCTGATCCGTCAAGTCGAGCTGGTGCGCCGCGGTGTACGCCTTGAGGGCCTTGTCGTCCTTCTCGAGCGCCGCACAGACCTGGCCGAGCTTGTTCTGCAGCGTGTGCTGTTCGCCGCGCTCGCGTTTCCCGCTCTTTCGCACGAGCAGGTCGAGCAGGGGCTCGGCCTTGGCCCACTGCCCTTGCCCGATGTACTCGTCGACGAGCGGCATCGCCGCATCTTCATTCTCGGGGTCGGCCTCGTAGGCGGCTTCCCAAGCGAGGACCGCGCTCGGATGATCGCCGAGCATCTCTTCGCGCAACTTGCCGAGCTCGACGAGCAACCGAGCGCGCTGCCGAAGAGACGGCGTATAGCTTTGCTCTTGATCGAGGTAGCGGGCGGCCTTGTCGTAGTCTGCGGAGTCGACCGCGATGAGCCGGAGAGCGAGAAGGGTCGGCAGATGCGACGGGTCGAGGTCGAGCGCCGTCTCGTAACGCTCCTGAGCCACGACGCGGTCGCCGAGCTTTTCGTCGAGGGCCTTGCCGATCCGATAGAACGCCTCGACCCGCTGTTTGCTGTCCTGCGTCAGCTCGGCGACGCGCGTCATGTAGTCGATGGACTGGGCAGCGTCGCCCGTCTTTTCGTAGAGCTTCGCGAGCGCCTCGAGCGCGGCCACGTTCTGGTCGTCGAGCTCGACGATGCTCCGGTAGGACTCGATCGCTCGATCGTGCTCCTCTGATTCGTCGGCATAGACCTGGGCGATGGCGCCGAGGAGCTCGATCTTGACCTTCCGGTCGAGCGTGATTCCGATGTGCCTGTCGTAGGTCCGGATGAGATCGGGCCACTGCCGCAGCCGACGATAGTTGCGCTCGAGCTTGAAGTAGGCCTCGTCGTTGGTCGGATCGATCTCGAGGGCTTGCTCGAGGTGGGGCGCCGCGAGATCCGACTTGAGAAACTGCTCTTCTTGAAGCGTCGCAAGATGCATGAGCGCTTCGATCCGCTCACGCTCCGTGGTGACCACTTCGAGCTGCTTTTCGAGCACCGTGACGAGCTCGGCCCAACGCTCGAGGGCCTCGTATACGCGCGTCAGCCCTCGGAGGGCGTGCAGATGCGTAGGGTCTGCGTCGACGATCTCGCGATAGACCTGGGCCGCGCGCGCGGCGTCGCCCAGGCTCGATTCGTAGAGCTGCGCGACGCGCAGCTTGGTGGCCGCGATCTCCTCGGGCTCACGTAGAGCCACGACCTTGCGTTGCAGGATGTCGACTAGATCGCGATTTTGGCTGCGCGCTGCGTAGATGCGCTCGAGATTCTCGAGAGCCGGAACGAACTGAGGGTCGACCTCGAGCGCGCGCTGGAAGTAGGTGATCGCCTGCTCGGTCTGCTGCATGTGCGCATCGAGCACTTCGCCGAGGTCGGTCAAGATCTCTTTGCGATCGAGATCGTTGGTGGCAACGTCCAGCGCGCGCGTGAGCGTCGCGCCCATTTGCTGCCAGTTGCCGCCCTTTTTGTAGAGGCTTGCCAGCTGGCGTGTCGCGCCCACGTTGAGCGGATCGAGCTGAATGATCTGCGCGTAGTAGGGCTGCGCGTATTCCGGATGGCCGAGGTCGTCGCCGTACCACTTGGCCAGGTGAAGGCACAGCCGGATCTTGTCCTCGGGCGCGGTCTGCTGCTTGAGCCACCCGTTGACGGTTTGGATGATCTCGTTCCAACGGCCCGTCGCCTGCGCCATCCGCTCGAGGTAACGCGCGGTATCGCGATCGTGAAAGTCGATCGACAGAGCGTTGACGAGCGCCTCGAGGGCTTGGTTCTTGTCGTCGAGCTTCTCTTCGAACACTCGCGCGATTTTTCGCAATAGCTGGGTCTTGGCGCTCGGCTCCTCCTGGGTCTCGAGTCGAGAAAGATAGAGCTCGACGAGCGGTTCCCATCGTGACGCGGCATTGTGGAGCTTCTCGAGCTCCGCGAACGCCTCGTCGTGCGTGGGATTGATGGCCAGAATGGCTTCGTAGGCGGCGCGCGCGCCGTCGGCGTCGCCCGCTTGATCGCGCCAGAGAGCCGCCACCTGCCTCAACTCGTCGATTCGCTCGGCCGGCTCGCCCAAAACCTCGGCTCGCCGCATCTTGACGTCGATGACGTCGGTCCAGCGCTCTTCCCCTCGATAGACGGCTTCGAGAGCGTCCATGGCCTCGAAGTCGGGCCCGACGTCGAGGAGCTTGCGCCACGCGTCCGCGGCGTCGTAGGGCTGATGGAGCGTCTCGCCGTACGTCTTGCCGAGCTCGCGGAAGATCTCCTTGAGCTCGTCGGCCTCGAGCAAGGCCGTCGCTCGATCGACGAGCTGGTGGAGCGCGCCTACGAGCTCGTTCGGATCGCCTTGACGCCGCCGAATCGACGCGACAGCGCGAAGGGCACCAAGATTGGCGAAGTCGATGTCGAGGACGCGGTTCCAATCCTCGAGCGCAGAGTCGTCGCGCCCGAGCTTGTCTTGGAGGATCCTCGCGCGGTTCGCGCGAATCGTGACACGAGCCTCGTCCTCCGACGCGATGTCGAACTCGCGCTCGAGAACGTCGACCAGCCGCGCCCATTCGCCCTGGGTCTCGTAGAGCCCGGCGAGCGCATGAAGCGCTTCCGGGTCTTCGCCGCGGAGCTCGAGGACGGCTTTCCAAGTTTCGATGGCCCGCTCGGGTTGCCCGAGCTTGTCGGAAGCGAGACTGGCGATCTTGGCGCGAATGTCCGCTTCCGCGGCGTCTCCCGCCGCGTTGGCGAGCTCGCCCCGATACACCGCGTCGAGCTCCTGCCAGGCCCCTTGGGCCTCGTAGATCCGAGCCAGCGCCGCCATGGCCCCCTCGTGAGCCTTGTCGAGCCCGTCGAAGATGCGCCGATACGAGCGGATGGCGCTCGGTACGTCCGCCAACCGCGTCTCGTAGAGCTCACCGAGTCGAGCGCATAGCTCCACCAGGTCGTGCGTGTCGGTGGTCGCCTGTACCCGCATCTCGAGCACCTGCGCGAGCTCGGGCCACGATTCGATGGAGAGGTAAATGCGATCGAGATTCGAGAGCGCCTCGAGATCGCCGGGATCGATCCCGAGAACGTATTTGAACGTCTCTTCGGCCCTTCCGACGTCGCCGAGCTGGTCTTCGAACGTGCGCGCGAGCCGACTGCCGATGACGCGCAGGACCTGGGGCTCGGCGTGCGCCCCGAGCACGTCGGCATAGGCGTTGGCAAGAATCTCCCATCCGCCATCGACGCCTGCAGCAAGGCGCGGAGCCTCCTCCGCGGTCTTCTCGTCGAGCGGATACTCCTTGAGGGCGCGGATGTAAGTCTCGAGAGTTTTGGCCGGATCGAGCAGCTTGTCCTCGACCAGCTCGGCGAGCCGGTAGTAGGCCGCGAGACGCTCGTCGTCACCCGCCGTATGCGCAAGTTGCGCCTCGTAGACACGGGTCAGCTTCTCCCACTCGCCGGCCGACCGATAGAGCGGCTCGAGAATCTCTCCGACCTCCGATTGCTTGACTCCCGCTTCGAAGAGGGCCTCGAGCGCTCGGAGCGTCTCCGGATGCTCGGGCGCCGCCATCATGACGTCGCGGTAGGCCGCGAGCGCGCGGTCCACGTCGCCGAGCTTGGTCTGCAGCGCCTGACCGAGGCGATACTTGACCTCCAGCACCTCGTCACCGGACTGCGTGATCTCCGCTTCACGGGCGAGCACCGCGACGAGGTCGGCCCAGCGCTCGGTCTGTGTGTACAGCCGATCGAGGGACCGTATCGCGATCAGGTTCTCGGCGTCCGCCTCGACCACGCGACGATACCGCGCGATGGCGCCGTTCGCGTCCTCGAGCTGCACTTCGAATATCTGCGCATTGCGAAGCCCGAGCTCGACGAAGCGCTCCAGGCGCTCGTCGTGCGCGAGCGTATCGAGCTCCTTGTCGTAAAGGCGCGCGACGTCGCCCCACCGATCGACGGCGATGGCCAAGCGCTCGAGATTGCCGAGCGTCTGCTCGCTCCCCTCGTCCACCGCGAGCGCACGCGCGAACGTATCGAACGCCTTGCCCAGATCACCCATCGCGTCCTCGTAGAGACGGGCGACGCGATGGAGAAGCTCGACCTTGTGAAACGGGTCGGCCGAGCCCGTGACCTGGACTTCGAGCACGCGGACCAACCTGCCCCAGTCACTCGAGGCTTCGTAAATCGGCTCGAGCACCGCGGCGGCGCCGAGCGCGTCGTGGCCGCCATCCTTGAGCGCCTCGAGCGCCGCCAACGTAGGCTCGTGGTCCGGCTGGCGCTGGAGCACATCGCGATAGAGCTCGATGGCCCGAGGCACGTCGTCCAAGTGCTTTTCGTAGAGCTCGGCAATCCGATATTCGAAGCTGATCGCCTCTTGAGGATTGCCCGTCATCTCGCTTTCATGCGTCAGAACGGCGAGTAGCTCGGGCCAGTTTCGGGCCTGCTCGTAGAGCACGTCGAGGCGAGAGAGCGCCTGCAGATCGTCCGGATCGAGCTCGAGAATCTTGGTGTACGTATCGATGGCGCGAGGGACCTCGCCTAGCTCGCGCTCGTACACGGCGCCGACTTGATAGTAGATGCCCTTTTTCTCGCGGACGTCGCCGACCAGGTCGGCCTTTTTGGCATAGACGACCAAAAGCTCCGGCCAGCGTGACAAGTCGAGATACCGTCGGATGAGCGCGTCGACGGCGCGCAGATCGTCGGAATCGATTTCGAGCACCCGGTGGTACACGGCAATCGCCGCTTCCGGTCTATTGAGCACGTCTTCTTCGATCGAGGCGGCCTGAAAGAGCGCGTCTCTCTTTTCGGCAGGATCCTCGAGAATCTCCGATTTTCGCTGAAGAATGATGGAAAGCTCCTGATACCGCTCGGAGCTCCGAAACAAGCGTTCGAGCGACTCGGCCGCGGGCAGGCTCAAGGGGTCGATTTCGAGGACCCGGCGATAGAGGGCGATGGCCGTGTCGAGGTCGCCGAGATCGGTCTCGTAGACCCTGGCTCCCGTCATGTAGAGAGCGCTCGCGAGGACCGGATCCTCGACCTGCCCGCCGAGCTCCTCGAACACCCTGGCGAGGTCGCCAAAGCGACCGGTCGCCCGAGCCAGCCGATCGATTTGTTGCTGCGTGCCCTCGTGCGCAGGGTCTTCTCTCAACGCACGCGCCAGAGTGGCAAACGCAGAGCCGAGGTCTCCCGCGGCATCCTCGTACAGCTGCGCGATCTGATGCAGTAGCTCCACGCGGCGCGCCGGGTCGTCGCTCCGGCGGACTTGAACCTCGTGAACTCCGACGAGCTTTTGCCAGTCGCCCAGGTGCCGATAGAGCGGCTCGAGCAAGTCCGCGATCGCGAGCTCGTACTTCGGGTCGGCGCCGAGGCGCTCGAGAGCGCCCAGGCCTTGCACGTTGGTCGGATCGCGCTCGAGCACCCGCCTGTAGCCCTCGATGGCCACGTCGACCAGACCCATCTCCGTCTCGTGCAACCGAGCGAGGCGCAACATGAGCGCGAGCTGCGCGTCGTCGTCCGGTACGAGCTCGAGCTGGCCCTCGAGATTCTCGGCGAGCTCGGTCCACATCTTCTGACGGCTGAACAGATCGTCGAGCGCTCGCAGTGCGCGAGCGCTCGTAGGATCGAGCTCCAAGACCTTGCGGTAGGCCAGCACGGCGTCTTCCGGGCGCCCGAGCTGCGCGTCGTAGATGCCCGCTATCGTGGCGTAGAGCGCCTCGCGCTCCTTGGCGTCGCTCGCTTGCTCGATACGTCGCTCGACGACTCCGATGAGGTCGTCCCAGCGCTGCGTGTGCGTGAAGAGCTGTTCGAGAGCCGCGAGGCCCTCGGCGTCGCCCGAGTCGATCTCGAGCACCTTGTGATACGCGCGCGCTGCGCGGTCGACGTCGCCGCGCCGCTCCTGCACCTTGGCAATCCGAATCCAGTAGTCGCGCGAAAGGGCGGCATCCGCGACGTGCTCCGCCAGCTCGGCATAGAGCGCCACGAGCTGCTGCTGCGCACCGGAGTCTTCCGCGATGCGCTCGATCTCGTCGCGGGTCTCGGCTTGCATCGGGTCATCGCGAAGCGCCGACGCCAAGACGGCGAAGGCCTGCTTCGGATCTCCGACGTGCGCCGCGCCGACCCGAGCCGCCTTGCGTTTGAGCGCGACACGCTTCTGGACGTCCGGCTCGTCGACACTGAGGATCTCGAGCGCGTGGATCAGCTTCGCCCAATCGCCGCGTTCTTCGTAGATGGCCTCGAGAATCGAAGCAGCCTCGCCCCGCAACTCGCCCTCGAGGAGCGCCTCGAGCGCCAGCCTCGCCCCCTCGTGCTGAGGGTCCAAGAAGAGGATCTCGCGATAGTTGCGCAGCGCGCCGGAGGCGTCATCGAGGTGTTTCTCGAGGGTCTGGCCCAGGCGAAACTTCAAGTCGACCAGCTCGCTCTCGGTCAGATCGACCTCGATCCGGCGGTTGAGCACGTCGACATACGGCTCCCACCGGCCGAGTCGACCGTAGAGCGCGTCGAGCGCCGCGAGCGCGGGAGGGTCTCTCGGCTCGTCCTCGAGCACTTGCACGTAAGTATCGATGGCTCGGTCTACGTCGCCGATTTCGCTCTCGTAGAGCCCGGCAATCTCGTAGTTGATGGCCTTCTTCTCTTCGGCGGTGGCCGCCAGGTCCCGCTTCTTTTCGTAGATCCCGAGAAGCTCGGCGAAGCGCGAAGTCTGCCGGTAGAGCGTCTCGAGAGCGTCGATCGCTTCGGCGTTCTCGCCGTCGGCTTCATAGACGCCTCGATAGACCAGGAGCGCGTCATCGACGTTGCGAAGATGGCCCACGAGAACGCGGCCCAGCCGGAGACGCAACATGACGCCGGTCGCGCGATCGCCCTCGTCGTCGGCGGTCGCGATCGCGCGCCGATAGGCCACCACGACTCCGTCCCATGCCCCGGTGACGTTGGCGGCGCGCTCGACGTCCTCGCTCGTGCGCTCGTCGTTCGGGAATAGCTCGAAGGCCGCGAGGTAGCGTTCGAACGCCTTCTGCGGATCCTTGACCTTGGCCTCGTAGAGGGCGGCCACCTCGCGATAGAGCTCGAGCTTGGCGACCGGATCCTGCTCGTGGCGGAGCTTGACCTCGATGACGTTGGCAAGCGCCTTGGCATTGTTGGCGCTCGCGTAGATCGGCGCGAGCTCCTCGGCAGCCCGCAAGTTGTCGGCGTCGAGCTCGAGGACTTTCTCGTAGGCCTTGGCGGCGCGGTCTGACTTCTGCTTCTTGTCGGCCCAGAGCTGCGCAATCTTGAAAAGAAGCGAGATCTTCGCCGGAGCGACCGTCTCCTTCGCTTCTTGCTGCTCGAGCACCCGGATGAACTCGTCCCACTTGCCGCTCTCGGCGTAGAAGACTTCGAGGTCATCCCAACGCCCCAGCGTCAGATACTTCTTTTTCAGAGCGTCTTGCGCCCGGCGATCGTTCGGATCCAGAGCGAGCAAGGCCCGCCACGCGTTGACTGCCCCTTCGTCGTTGGAAAGGCGCTCGCCGTAGATCGTACCGAGCTTGGTGAGCACCTGGATCTTCGCCGCGGCGTCGAAGGTCGCGTCCGCCTGACGCTCGAGGACATCGGTCAGGCTCTCGAAGTCTTTCGCGCGCTCGTAGAGGCCCGCGAGAGCGCTCAGCGCTTCGCCGTTCGCCGGCTCGTTCGCGAGCACCTCTTGCCAAAGCTCGATACAGACGTCGGGCTTCTTGACTCTCTCGGTGGCAAGCTTGGCGATCTCGAGAAACTTGGCTCCCCGCGCGGATCCCGCGGGCAATCGGTCGGCCTCTCGGCGTTGAAGGGTGAGAAGCTTCTCCCAGTCCCGGCGCTTCTCGTACATCTGCCGCAGGTAGTCCGCGGCTTGGGCGTGGTCCGGATCGACCGCAAGGACGGCCTCGTACGCCTTCACCGCCTCGGCCTGATTTGCGAACTTGGACACGTAGAGGTCGGCCGCCTTGGTGTAGAGGGCGACCTTCTCGTCCTTGTCCGGCACCAACGTCGCAAGCTGCAGAACCGTCTTGACGAACTCGTTGTAGCGCTTGGCCGCTTCTTGCTTTTCGGCAAGCTGGCGAAGCTCCGCGATCTTCGCTCGATCGACCTCCGGCTCAGGAGCGGGCGCCGCGGGGGCTTCTGCCACCGGCTCCGGAGCGCGCGAGGGCACCGCGGCTCGCGAGACGTCCTTCGGTTGGGGCGCGCTCGTGGCGGCTTCTCCGGGGCGCGGCGTCGCTTCGAGCTCGGTAACCGCGCCATCGGCCGTCGGGGCGGGGCGGACGGCGGGCTTGAGGGTTTCGCCAATTTGGGCCTCGAACGCCCGAAGCTGTGGATGGTCCGGCGCGAGCGCCCCCAGCCGTTCGAATGAAGCGCGCGCACGAATCAAGTTGCCGAGCCGCCGCCAGGCGATCGTCCCCGCCTGCGCGAGAACGAACGCGACGTTGGCACCGTCGCCTCGCGTTGCCGCTTCTTCGGCGAGAGTGAGGACGCGGTCCCAATCGCCGGCCTTCTTGCCGTACGCGTCGCTCAGGAAGAAGAAGGCTCCCTCGTTTTCGGGGTCGAGCTTGAACGCCTCCTCGAGCAGGCGGGTGCCAATCTCGAGGTTTTGATGTCGAAGCACCCATCGCGTCCCAAACGTCAGCGCGAGCGCGCCGCGTTGACGACGATCGCCGACGTGCTGGAGAACCTGCTGCTGCACCTGTTCGAGGACCTCAAAACGTCCCTGCTCGGAAAGGATGGTTTCGTAGAGCGCAGCGACTTGCTTGTCCGATGGATCGGCAACGTAGGCGCGCGCGAGCATGCCCTCGGCTTCCTCGGGGGCGAACCGCCGGGCCACGCGCACGGCTCGCAAGAGCGTTAGCCCTTTGGCCTCGGCGGCGTCGCCGTTGGCCTCACTGACGAGCGCGGCCAAGTGGTCGCGCCACGTGCTGGCGTCAACCTGAAGGTCGCCCAGACGGGCGCTCGCTTCCGAGTGCCCCCCCGGGCTGGCAGCCAGAGCTCTGGCATACGTCGCCGTCGCCTTTTCCCACTCTCCCTCGTCGCAAAGCACGTCGCCAAGCTCGACCAAGAGCGCGCTCGCACCCTTTCCACTCGGGGATGCCTTCAGCTCCAGCTCGAGGAGCTTCTGGACCATGTTCAGCTTTCCGAGGCCCCAGTAGACGTTGCGCGCCGCTTCCAGGCTCTCGGTCAGAGCGGGGTTGAGCTTGTACGCGTCCTGGAAATGCTTGAGGGCCTTCACGCCCGCGAGAAACTTTCCTTCGAGCACGCGCCCCAGCTTGAGGTGAAAAGTGGCCTTCTCGATTGCGGATGCCGGCGAGGCAATACCTTTCTCGAGGTCCTCGACGAGGCCCTGCCAATCGCGCACGCTCTCCAGATACGAAAGACGCTCCTCTAGATCCATCGATCGCCTCGGTTGGTTCGACCGCTCAGGGGAGAAACACGTCGCGGCCGCCGCATTCTCAAGTGACATCCGTCAGGCGCGCGTCGAGCACGCCCGTTCGTCGGTTGCGCTGCGCGCACGAAACGTAATAAAGCGCGGGCTCGAAGTGGGCAGGCTTGCTGCTTTTCATGCCGCCACCGACTATACCGCCGACAGCGCTCACTTTCGCTGCCGATTCTTCGTGGCCACGCATCTCGTGCGCAGGAAGACCCACGTGGACCGGCGCGGTCGCCTGAAAACGGGCCAGATTCGCCGAGGCGCCGAGGCCTACTGAAGCGAGCCGCCGAGCCGCCGAACCACTTCCTGCGACGTCTGGCACTCGTCGGCGTATTTCGCCGCAAGAGCGCCCTTGCAGGTCAGCTTCCAGAACGATTGCAGCTGCTGCATCGCCTCGTTCTTCTTGGGCGGGTTGAGCTCGGAGTAGCCCACCCCGAGATTGAAGAAGGCTTCCTTGTGATCGGTGCACTTGTTGCTGTCGCACGCTTTCTTGGCCGCTTCGTACTCGCTGACCGCGCGCCCGTAGTCACCCTTCGTTTCGTACACGTCGCCGAGGAGAGAGTGCAGGTTGAAGAGATGCTTGTCGTCCTCCTTGGCGAAGGAGAGGCCCTCTCTCAAGACTTGCTCGGCCTGATCGTAGTGCATGAGGCGGCGGTACTCGTCCGCCAAAAGCACATAATATTGGGTCTTGTCCGGCTGAGTCTGGAGCGCCTTCGTCCAGTTCTGGATTGCGCCGGTCTCGTCGTCGGCGTGCAGAAGCACCCAGGCTAGCTCGCCGTACGCCTCGCCATAGTTCGGATCGATCTGAATGGCGGTGAGAAACGGGGCCTTGGCCTCGACCCAACTTCCGCCGCCGCCCTTCTCGGCCAGCTGCTCGTAGGCGTACCCCTGACGAAAGTAGTAGTCGGCGTGCGTCTTGTTCTTGTCCGCGCGCTCCGCCGCTGCTTCGGCTTGCGCGCATGCGCTCGCGAGCTTCTGCCAGTCTTCCTTTTTCTCGTACGCGAGAGCGAGCTTCCACCAGATGCGGGCGCTGTCCGGATCGAGCTGGGTGGCCTGCTCGTACTTGGAGATGGCCTCGTCGAGGTTGGAACCCTTCGCCTGGTCGCCCTCGTTGGCGAGGTTGACGGCGTCGATGTTGTTGCGGCTGCAAGCGGCGCAAGCCGCCGTCAGGCCCAGGGCGAGCAGGGTTCGGGAACTCATGCGGGGGGCGAGTCTACGGGAACCGCGCGCGCGGCGTCTACTCTGGTTTCTAGGCTCGGGTTGGGGCTCGGCGTATCAATCGCCGGGATTGAACATGATCGGGTAAACGACGGTCACCTGCCCGCCCTCCGGTTGGGGGAAGGAAAGGTTGCCAAACCCGCGCACGACGCACTGGACGACTCCCTGATCGGGCAGATCGCTCCCGCCATCCGCCGTCATCGAAACGGCCCCGCTCCGGTCGATGATGAATTTTACCGTGACGCGACCCTGAAGATTCGGGTTATTGCGCATCCCGTTCTCGTAGCAAAGGCGGAACCGGCCGAAATTCTGCCTGACGATGCGCTGGATGACCTCCGGCGGAAGGCGCCCGTTGACCGTCGTGGCGCCTTCGCGGATGCGCGGCGCCTTTACCTGATGGCCTCCGCCGAGCCGACCGCGACCGTTGCCAATTCCTTGGCCCGTGCCCGTGCCCGCTCCGTGCCCAAGGCCGCCGAAGTTACCGAGCCCGATGCCCTCGCCTCTTCCACCGCCGCCTTCGCCGACGCCCGAAAGGCCCAAACCGCCGGCGCCGAAGGAGTCTCCGATGGTGTCGCCGAACATGTTGCCCCGGGCGCTCTTCTCATCCTGGCCGGACGATTCTTCGCGACCCCAGGGAGCTGTCGGCGCGTTCGGGTCGCCGCCCCCCATCGTCGAGATAAGGCCGATCATGCCGAATTGAGCCGCCTCTTGAAGGGCCGCCTGTTTCGCAAGATGCGGGTCCGGATTGTCCTTGGGACCTTGAACGCCATACTTGTGGCCAGTGTCCTTGGTGTTCGGGTTCCCCATGGAACCCTCCTCGCCCTTGGCGCGCGTGCCGGTGCCGCCTTCCTTCTGATCGGGCGCGGTTTCGGTGACCTCTTGCGTGTCTCGGTCTTCCTGCTCGCGCTCGGCTGCCGCGTTGAGCAGCTTTTGCATCATCAGAATCTGATCGCGATCGACGTCCTCGCTGTCATCGCCGCGCATGCTCGGCATGAAAAAGGCGAACACGGCAACCAGGCCCATGTGAAGCAGAAACGAGAGCCCGGTGTAGAGAAACGCGGCGGGCTCCATCGTGGCGAGGAAACCGACCGGCACTTTCTTGCCGGCGTTCACCGCGCCAACCTGGAACACCAGCGAGCTTCCGTGGAGCTCCATTCGGGCCTTCGCCCCCGCCGGGAGCTCGTACTCGAACGCTCCGCTCATCTCGCTCGACGGGCGCGCACGGCCCGACGAGACGAGGTCCGACAGCGTGACTTTGCCCTGGCCGGGAATATCGACATAGCCACCCGAGCGCGGCAGGATGACCAAGGCGGCACCGAGCCCGCGCGCAACGACGATTGGCGCACGCGTCGTGCCCAGTGTCTCGCTCGGGATGAAGTAGTCGCAGCGGTTTTTCTCCCCGACCTCCTCGCCCACATAAAAGGAGCGAGGGGGCGTCAAATGGGAGACGTGCAGGACGTTGGCATCCCACAGGATCATGACTTCGATGGAGGAAAGGTGAGCCACCTCGACCTCGTCGGGGCTCACATCCGGGCCGCTCTTCAGCATCGAATACGTAAATGTTCCGGCCGGACCCGGGTCCATGGGCGGCTCGATCCCCAGGCCTGGAGCGGCTCCCGAGGAAGCGGCGTATCCCGCAGAGGCAGCAAACGCCGCAGGGCTCGACGGTGCGGCTGGCGCGGAGTGCCCTGCGAACGGATTGGCCCCGGCAAATGGGTTGGCCGCAGCTGGAGCCGCGGCAAAAGGATTCGAGCCCGCGAACGGATTCGCTGCCGTGGGCGAAGAAGGGGCGGCGGGCACCGCCTGCGTGTCGACCGAGGTGGCGAGCTCCGCTTCCTCGAGCACGATCAGAGTCGAGCCGATCTGAATCTGATCGCCTGGACGGATCTTGCACTTGTTGACGCGCTGGCCGTTGACGAGCGTACCGGGCTCGTTGCCGAGATCGATGAGAGTGATGTCGCTGGGCGACCCCACCTCGATGACCGCATGCATGCGCGAGGCAAGCTCGTCGTCGACACGCAGGTGGCTTCTCGGATCCTTTCCGACCTTGACGATGTCCTGAGCGATCGTGTCCCGGCGGACGAGCTGATCGCCTTGATACAGCGCAAACGTCAGCGCTACCTTTGCCTTACCCTGGCTCTCCATCGATAACCTCGTCCCGCACGATCAGCGCGGTGTGTGGGCCACGCCAACCGCTCAGATCAGATATTTTCCACGGACTTGAGCATCTCGGGCACGAACGACGTGCGCGGACGAATCAGGGTCGTTCGCACTGGGCCGGGCCGCACGCGAATCGTCGCATCGGAGGGACCGAACCCACCCGCGCTCAGAGGGTCATCCTCGAACTTGTAACCGTAATCTCCCCCCGCCCCGGCCCCGCCGGCCCCAGCCGCGGGCTGCGCGGCATCCTGCGCTCGGGAGCTCGTCGAGAGACTCAAGAGCGTCGCTGCGAGGAGCCCGCAGAGTAGCCACTTGTTTGCGCCATACATCGTCGACCTCGCGAACCGGTGAAAGGACAGTTTCAGGTGCAACGCAATTCTCCGCTCGAATTACAGTGTAAGTGTACGCGCCGTCGAAAGGATGGTCAACGCGATTCGCTCCAGGGCAGCCTACTCGTGGATCTTCGTGAGCCAGACATCGAGCCTCGGTGGGAGTTCCCTATTTCCGCCTATTTGGCGGCCGCGCCGCCGTCGGGCGAAGCGCTGGGGGCGGCCGAAGGCGCAGCGCCGCCATCTGCAGCAGGCGCAGCGGGCGCCGGCGGCTCGCTCGGCGTCGAGGGCCCCCCGGCCTGCAAGAAGTTGATGGTGTCGTCCATGTCCTGCATGCGTTCCTTGCTCTTCTTGACGGCGCCGTCGTACTCCGGCTTCCCGCTGGCCTTGCCCAGGAACGTATCGAAGATCTGTTTGGCCTGCTGATAAACGGCGATGGCTTGAGTGGTGCCGCCCGCGTTCTTCGCCTTGTACTCCTGCGTGAGGATTCCTTCGTTGAAGTACGCGTCCGGGCGCGATGCGTCGAGCTTCTTGCAGCTGTCGAGCTCGGACTGCACGGACCGCACCTGCTGATCGTAGTTCGTGTCGTCGATCTGCCCCCGGAGCGCGAGCGCGAGGCCCAGATGGGCGTCGTAGTCGTTCGGATGCATCTCGAGGGCCTTCTTGTACGCCGCCTCGGCCTTGTCGAAGCCTCGAAAGCTCAAGTTTATCGCCGCGAGATTCATCTGCGCTTCGAAGAAATGGGGGTCGAGGCTGGCCGCAGCCTGAAACTCTTTGACCGCAGTGTTGACTTGCCCGAGCTCGTTGAGGATGAGCCCTGACGTGTTGTGGATCGGCGCGTAGTTGGCGTCCTTGCGAACGGCTTGCGAGCACACGAGCGCCGCGAGCTCCAACTGTTGCACGTCGCCGCGCTTGGCCAGCGCCGCATTGGTGGCGATGGTGCGGCCGATCTTGCGTCCGCCCGCGGACCCGGGCGCCTTCTTCTTTGCGCTTCCGAAGTAATAGAGCGCAAGCTGGTTGAAGGCGGGCATGTAGCCGTCATCGATCGCGAGCGCGCGTTGAAGATTGCGCTTCGCGCAGTCGAAGTCGCGCAAATCGACGTCTTTTCCGCCGACGTTGGCGCGACAGTTGGCCCCGATCATGTCCGAATCGCGCAGCATCTGGAACATCGCGAGGTCGACGAGCGCCGGTACGTTTCGGAAGTTCGCGTCGTTGACCGCCTGTTCGAGGGAGCTAATCGCGGCGTCGACGTTCCCGTCGGACTTGAACTGGTAGAGGGCCAGCTGGGCGCGAGCGAAGTGAGACTTCGGATCGTCCGATAGAGCTTGCTGAAAGTGCCCCTTCGCCTCCTTGTCGTTGCCGCAACGCTGATAGGCAAGGCCCGCGTCGAAGGTGGCCTCGGGCAATTTCCCTTTGGACTGAGCCGAAGCTGCGCCCTCGAACATCCTGGCCGTCTCGGCACACACCGGATCGGTCCAGTCGTTGGCCTTGTCGTGGGCGTTGAAGGCGTCGAGCGCGGTCGTGAACCGTTCGAGCGCCGGTTTCTCGACGGGCGGCGGTGCGACGGGCGCTCCACCGTTCGGACCCTCGGCGGTCGGGGCCTTGGGGGTTGGCTCGCCCCCGCCGCAAGCCGCGCCCAGAGCGACGGCGAGCGCTCCGGCCGCCATCACGCCAACGGTGTTTCTCATGTTGCTGACCCTTGCCCGCACGGGACCGCGCGCACTCACTTCTTCCTCCTGCCGGTGGCCGCTGGCCTGCCGCCAGTAGCCGGCTTGCTCTCCCCGCTACCACTCGAGTCGAGCATCTCTGCCTTCTCGGTCGATGGACCGGTCTCCACCGGGTGCCACATCTGTCCACCGACTGCGAGCGGCGGCGGCCGATCTTCCAGGCCTCCGTTCGAGAGCGTGGGCGCGCCGCGGATCTCGTCGACCACGTGGTATTCGACCTTGTAGTTTTTCGCGAGCCACTTCTCACAATCGCGCGAGTACTCGTCGAAGTATTGGTACTTGACCGAGTCGTCGAGACACCGCTTGAGCGCGGGCTTGGCTTTGTTGGCCTTCACGGGCTCGGACGCGCTGTCGAGGCTCTCGAGATACGTGTTTTTGACCTCGAGCCACGAGAGGGTGTCCCCGGTGCCGGGCACGAACCCCTTTTTGTCCCACTCTTTCGGGTAGGGCGCCCGGCGGAAGTCGTCGACGAAGTCGCCCCACATGAGGCCCGCGCGCGACGCGGAAGCGATGACCCAGTTCGGCGGGGGAACCGGCTGGAGCTCGGTGATCTTCTGGTAGCCCTTGTCGACGTCCTCGATCGCCGCCTGTTTCTTCTGAACCCAAGGCATGACGAGCTTGGTCATGTACTTCTTGATGTCGTCCTTGCTCCCTGTGCCCTTGTAGATGGGGAAGGGCAGAGAATCGACCTTGTCTTTCTTCAGGTCTTCCGCCGCAAAGAACATCGCCTCACCGACCGCGCCGATGGCTTTTCCGAGGCGATGGCTGCGTTCATCCTCCCCTTCGCTCTTGTAGGCGTCATTGATTTTCGCCTGCGCGGCCGCGCCGTCGCCCCAGATCTTTCGAACGCGGTCGTACTCGGCCTTGGCAGAGTTCCCGGTCCCCTTGAGATGCATGAGGGCCCTCGCCAACGTGGCATGAGCCTCCACCTGAATGTCGGGCGGAGCGTGGTCCAGAGTCCCCATCGCGCGAGTGAGCTCTTTGCGGGCGGAGTCCCAGTCCTCTTTGTCGGCGTAGTGGGCCCCGATCGCGAAGGCAATCTGCGCCGTCTCGACGGCGTTCGAGTTGCCGTAGTCCTTTTGGTATTCCTTGACGTCCGCCACCGCGACGTCCTCCTCACCGAGTCCCAGGCGGAGAACGATCGCGTCCGAGAGCGCCTTGTCGGCGCCCTTCCGGTGAACGCTTTCTCTCGCGTACCGCTCGTACCAGTCGGAGGCCTGATCGTAGACGGCGATCGCTTGGAAGTTGCCGCCGATCTTGAACATCGCGTCCTTGGCAAGCTCGGACTTCTCCATCCGATACTGCGGGTTCAAGAGAACCATGCGGGCGCGAATGGCGTCGGCGACGAGGTGGCCGGCCTGGAACGCTCGAGCGGCGTTCTCCACGATCTCGTCGAGCTTCTCGCATTGAGGTTGCTGGTTATTTCGCAGCGGCGTCGCCCCGTACTTCTCCCAGAGGTCGAAGTAGGCTTTGCCGCCCTTGCCGAAGAGCTCGAGCGCGTTGTTTCCGCCCTTGTCGGCCTCCTCGACGATGTGCTGCGCGCGCAAGCGCTGAATGTCGCACTGCACCTTCGTGAGAAGCGTGCATGTGTCGTCGTTTTTCTGCGCCTTGTCCCCAGAGCAGAAGAGCTCGATGAACTTGGGCACGTCCGTAACCATGTCGTCGATGCACGAGCTCCGGTTCGGGAGCCCATGAAACGCGAGCACGTTCGTGCTCTCGAGGTAGAGCTGGGACGCGTACACCGCAAAGTCGTTGTCCGAGTGGTTGAACGCGATATCCTTGAAACAAGCGGCCGCTTGCTCCCATTGCTGGGCCTCGAAGTAGAGCCGGCAGCGCGCGTACTTGACCTCGATGAGCTGCTTTTGCCCATCGGCATCGGCCTTGTCGGGATGGATGTAACAGACGTACCGATTGAACGACGTGACCATCGACTTCTGGGCTTCCGTCATCTCCTTCGGTTTGTACTTCTCGTCCGAATCCTGCTTGATGTCCTTGCCGACTCCGGGAAGATTGCCGGACCCACGCTTGTCCGCGCCCTTCTGATGCTGGGCAAGATAGATATTTTGATAACAGAGGACGGCCGCATAGGCGGCCTCGGCCGCTTGCGGTCCAGTCGGATTCTCCTGAACGACCGAGTCGAACGCCGGGCCGCAGGCCGCCCAGTTCTCCCGGAAGTAGAGAAGGTCGGCCATGTTGTATTTGATCTTGTAAATATTGGGCCAGTCTTCCTTCACGAGACGCGGAAACTCGAACTTCGAGAAATCGTCCGAGTTCCACGTCTCGGAGACTTTCTTGTAAAGCAGAGCCGCGAGATCCATCGTCCGCGGATCGCCCGTACCCCGCTGGCCCTGGGAGCCCACCGCCTCGAGGTGCCAGGCCATCGCGGTTTCGGTCGCCATCGCCGCGGTCCGATTGGCGCAGCGCTGTTTGCTGTCGGCCGAACGATTCTCCTGCTTGAACGTCGCGTATCGCTTGAACTGATTGTTCAGCTCGGACACGATCCCGACCTTGTCTCCCGACTTCATCGCCATCGTCGCTTCGGTGATGTGCGACTGGTAGTCGCAGACGCGGTCGCTGGCGCCGTCGCGAACGATGAGATCCTTGTAGAGGGCAATGGCCTCCGGATAGTGACCGGTGTCCAGATAGTTCTGGCCCAGGTCGTCCATCATCTTGAAAGTCTTGTCGCTGGAGCCGGCGGGGTCGCCGCTCATGTTCCGGAAAAAGTTGTAAGCGGCCGTAGGACTGCCGGCGAGCGCGTACACGGGGATGACGTCCTTGCGTGCGCTGTCGGCGAGCTTCTTGGCGTTCGGCATCTGCTGAAACTGAACGCCGAAGTCCACGGTCTTTTTGAACGCGTCGAGAGCGTGCGGCAGGTCGCCCTGGTTCCAGAACACGTAGGCGAGCTTGTACCAAGCGTATCCGTACACCTTGTTCTCGGGCGGCGGCTTCGAGATGACCTTTTGGTAGGCCTGCTTGGCGGCTTCCCACTTGCTGGGATCGCTCATCGCCTCGTTGAAAAAGAGCTCACCGAAGGCGAGGTACGCGTTCGAAATGTACTTCGAGTTCGGCGTCTTGGTAATGAGGTCGAGGTAGACGCGACGCGCGTTGACGGTATCGCCACCCTGCTCGTACTCGTAGGCCAGGTAGTAGTAGACCTCGTCGAGGAGCGGGTAGGCCGGCGGCGGATTCGACGGGAACGTCTTGCTCGGCTGGCCCGAGTAGTCGTCGACCAAAAGTGAGTAGTAGCTGATGGAGGCCTTCCGCGCGCCGAGCATCGACTTGTTGCGCTGGACGACGATGGTCTGCTGCTTGCCGGCTTCCGTCGGATTCGTCTTCTTGAGGCTGTCGCGTGTGACCTCCGCGACCGTCTTCTCGCGAAAGGCGGCGTTCTCGAGCTCGACGTAGTCCTCGGCGAGGCGGCGAAGGAGCTGCGGGCGATCTTTCGAGCGAGCGTCGGTCGTGTTGTAGAGGGATTGCAGCTGGCTGATCTCGGTCACGAGCAAGGCAAGCGCGCGCTGCTTGAGAGCCGTCTGGCGGGCGTCGCGGATCCCGGCCAACATCTGAACGTCGGCGGTCCCGATCTCGATCTTCTTGTCGCCCTTTTTGAGCTCTTCTACCTTCGAGTGAAACGACATCTCCGGGGCTTTCCCGTGAGGAGACGACCCCGCGAGCTTGGGCCCGTTGGGGCAAGCTTCGAGCTCCTGCTTGGCCTTGTCCGTCACGCAGACAAGCGGCTCGGCCGAGGCCGCGGCCGACGAGTCGGCCGGAGCGCTGGCTGAATCGGCGGCACGGACACTACCCGTGGTGCCTAGCAGCGCTCCCAGGACGACGGAGCCGGCAACAATGCAAAGCGATACGACGCGGTTCATCCTTTACCTCCCGCACTTCGACGTGATCGTCTGGCGGTAGAATCCGAGCTCGTCACGCCAATACTCGCCGTTGAACGGCCAGATGACGTGCTCCTCGTCGGGTTTGACGATGTTGGCTTTCGACTCCTCGACCGTGGTTTGAGAACCTTGAATCACCTGGTCGAGGGTGTTGCGTTGAGCGGCCGTGATGTCGATCAGAATCTTCTGACCGTTGCGCAGCTGCTCGTTGAGATCGGCGAGGTTGCGCTCGTACCTGCCGCGCGCGAGATCTCCCGCGTTACGAATGGCGAGCTCGCGGGCGTCGTGGATGGAGTCCTTCACGATCTCGGCGACCTTGGCATCCTTGAAGCTCGCGGGCGCCTTCTCGAAGCGGGCATTCTCTTCCTCGAGCAAGTGAACGTACTGCAGGCTTCGCAAGAGTTGCCTGTCCGAGAGTGACGTCTTGACGATGGGAGCGATCTTCGGATCGAGCTCGGCCCTGTCGTCGCGAACGTCTTTGAGAAATTTGTAGAAGGCCTCTTCCTGGTTCGACCCCTTCTTGAACCGGGTGAGAGTCTTCGTCAGCTCGTCGCGAATCGGCTCGTATTGAGCGCGAAACTTGGCGACGATGGTGAACGCGTCATCGTATTGGCAGTTCGAAAAGTAGATGACGGCCCTGAGAACGTCCGCCTCCGGGTAGTACGAGTGCGGAAAGTAGGGGGATTGGATCGTGTGAATGTTGCCGAGCGCGTGGCTGTAGTCGCCCGCCATGAAGTACGCCCACGACTCCTCGAAGAGGGCGTCGAGCCAGTACTCGCTCGCGACATCGACCTTGTTCCAGTACTTGACGGCCGCGCTGAGACGCGTCTGATCGACCGTCGGCTGGTTGGTGGTGTCGTCGAGCTTGACGCTGGCGGAATAAAACGTGCGCGCCATCGACAAGTACGCCAAGTCGCGCATTCGAGCTTCGTCCTCGACGTCGACGTCGCCCTGTTCGATAGAGCTCAGAATCCGTTGAAATGCCTGCACCGCCGGCTTGCTCTGGTGCATCTGCACATTGCTGACGCCGCCGAAGAACTGAGCCTGCACGTAGTACTTGCTGGTCTTGTCGACCTTGTCGAAAAGCGTCAGCGCTTCCGGAAACCCACCGTTCCGGTACTTGTAACGGCCGAGGAGATAGTTGAGCTGCCAAAAGAGCTCTTGCTGCTCCTTGTTGTTGAACTTGCCGACCTGATCTTCGTTGTACTTGCCGACGCGCTCGATGATGTCGGCCGGCTCCGGCAGATCGGTCGCCAGCTTGGCGAGCCAGAGGAGCGTGTCGCCGTACTTGAGGTGATTGGGCTTGTCGGCGATCTCGCTGAAAATCGAATAGGCCGCCTGGTAGAACCTGAGCTTGTAGAGCGACTTGGCAAGATTGAACTGAGCGAGCTGCTTGTTGCCCTCGTCGTCGCCCGTCTCCCCGGTAGAAATGCGGTAGAGCGACTTGGCCGCATCCCACCATTTCTCGGCCTCGTAGAGCCGCTTGGCTTGCGCCGCCGCTTGAGTGGGTTGACCGGGAACCGGGGGCGGCAGGTTGTCGGCCTTTGTAGGCTTGTGCACCGGCGGGGTCGGCTGGTCGGCATCGAGGTCGACGGGGGCGGGCTGCGCCGGCGCCGGCGCGGGGTCCGGCGCGGGTGCGCTCGCGGCAGGCTTTTTCTTGGGCCTATTTTGGGCTCGTGCGGATGTCCCGCTCAAGCACACCGACGCAGCAAGAACCGCTGTCCAGACACCGCGCGTCATCTGTCCACGCATCGTTGTGCTCCTGATCGATATTGAGTCAGCCGCCGCGTATGGGTCCGAGAGTCGCCGCGCCCAGTCGACGATCGAGATCGAATCGCCAAAGTTTTCTCACTCGAGCCGCGCACTCACCTGTCAGCAAGCACACCGCGTCGAAGGATCGAAGCCAACACCACTATTAATAAGGGCCCACCGGTCGTCGAATCATCACCCGGGCGAAGTCGCAGCAAAAACCCGAGCGATGTTCACGACATACTGTCGGCGAGGGCGGTGATGGTACGGACCGCGATTCGTGCTTGTCAAGGTGAAAAGCCCGCGTCCGGCCGCGTCATTCTAGCCGCGAGCCCGCTACGGGGCGAAAGCCACTCGAAGTCGCTTCGCTCTCAAGCTCGCTCGGGTTCCATTCGCGACAAAAGTATATGCCCATGTCGCATACGCGGGCCCTACGCGGTTGGGGCCGACTCGCCGCGCAGCCCCGCGCAGCCCCGCGCAGCCCCGCGCAGCCCCGCGCAGCCCAAGGTGCGCGGCATCGCCATTTCGCGCCCCTTGTCGTCTGACGGATGACCATGATACCGGCCATCTTTGATTGCGCGCCCGCTCGCGGGAACGTCCTTGACGTGTTTCGCAGCCTTAGACTACGTTCCCGGTCCCACGCTGTTGCGTCAGCGCTCGCGCGACGCTGGAGAGGCGACACGATGACGCGATCGATTGTGGCCGTGTGGTCCGCGGGCCTTGCCCTGACGGTGGTCTCAGCCACCATGGGCTGCCAGGCGACGCACGTTGGGGATCCGTGTACGCCGGAGCAGGAGTACGACCCTTCGTTTCTCGGGTACAGCCAGACCGAAGTGAGCGTCGAGTCAAAGAGCTTTCAGTGCGAGACGCGGCTCTGTCTGGTCGATCACTTCCAGGGTCGCGTGTCGTGCCCCTATGGGCAAAGCATCGATGGCGGCGCGCCCGCGCCTTCGCCGGTGACCGGATGCGTCACCCCCGCCACGGGCGTGCCGGTGACCGGGAGAGACTCGAGCGGCAACCTCGTCGACACGACGCAGCAAGCTTTGGTCGAGCCGCAGTGTCTCGATCGCACCGCCGCCAACGCCGTCTACTGTTCGTGCCGTTGCGCGAATGCCAACGGCGCCACCAACGACGGCGCGAACTACTGCCAATGTCCAGATGGGTTTAGCTGCACGCAGCTCGTGCCTGCGGTGGGCATGACCGACCAAGAACTGACGGGCGCATATTGCGTCAAGAGCAGCGCTCAATATGTAGCCAACGCCTGCACCACGAGCCCGGCGTCGCTCTGCCAAGCGTCCATGTCCAATTGCGGCAGCGCGCAGGGTGTGACGGCGGCAACACCCTGACTCCGGCCGAGCTCGGACGGCGGGCCGAGGCCGCTGTGGCCGACCTACTTTTTGCGAAGGGCTTCGCTGTGCTCGCCCGTAACTTGCGGTTGGGCGCTCTCGAGCTCGACATCGTCGCTCGCAAGGGCGCCCTCGTGGTCGTCGTGGAGGTTCGGACGCGAGGAGTCGGGGCCTGGGTGAGCGCCCTCGAGAGCGTCACATGGGCCAAGCGCCAGCGGTTACGCCGGGCCACGGGCCGCTTGTGGCGAACGCGGCTCGCCGCGATGCGAGGCGTCGAGCGAGTCCGCATCGACGTCGCGGCCGTAACCTTCGTCGGGCAAGAGACGCGCGTCGAGTACGTCTGCGGCGCGGCCGGTTGACTAGCGGTCGAGGCGAAGACCCGTCCTCATGGCGTCTCGCACGCGTCGGAGCGCGACGGCGGCCTCGGGGCCCTCTCCTCGATCCATCGCGCCGAGCGCATGCTCGATCTGGCCGAGCTGTTCGGCCTCGAACGCGCGAAGGCTGGCGACCATCTCGGTGAATGCCTCGAAGAAGTCTTGCAGCTCGTCGCCCTTTCTCAGGCGCGCGTCGACGTGCAGATCCCCGGTGCCGACCTTTCTCAGCAAACGCTTCATCTTGTAAACCGGCCCGGCGACCTTGTGCGTGAAGTAGATACCGAGAAGGCCAATGAGGAGCACCATGAGCGCGAGCCCACCCACGAGAGACTCGATCATGTAGTGCTGCCGGCGAATGAGCGAGGCCTGCTGGTCCGCCAAGAGCATGTCGTGGACGTCGGCCTCTCGATTGAACTCCGTCATCAGCTCGGGACTGTCGGATGCCAGATCCTTGATGTTCATCCGACTCACTTCGGAGACTTTTCGGCTCTCATCGACGAGGGCCGTGCTCTCCGTCACGACCGCACGGGTCGTCTGGTAGAGAACGCTGCCCATGGCGCAGCTGATGACGACGGCGACGAGAACGAGAATGCCGGAGTACTTCAGCTGAAACCGTGAATCGAGCAGGTAGTTTCGAACGCTTCGCTTGTAGCCCGCGGTGGGGTGGGCCGAGGTGGACGACGTCGTCATTGCGCTGCCCTCCGTGTCACGTGTTGCTCGCGAAGGCTCATTTGAAGTTCTGAGAGAAAAGCTCTGTCGCTCGGCCTGCGATGACGCCCATCAGTTGATCTTCCGCACTCTTGTCGCCAGGGCGCGCCCCGGGGAGTATGCCCGAGGCAGGGACTTCGCCACGCAGATCCCGTCCAGGATACGAGAATACCGCGATCTTGACGCGAACGCGCAGACCCTCGCCCGAGTAGTCGAACTTTTCGACGCTGACCGCCAGGAAGTAACCTTTGAGCTGCCGCTTCGCGACGGCTGCCTTGGCGCCCTCGGACGACTCGTCGGCGGGGGCGAGCTGGTACTGTCCGCTTTGCTGAAGCTGGGCGGCGATGGCGTCGCGAACGACCTGGTCGACTTCGTCCGAGGGGCGAGAGGTATGGTTGGTCACGCGCGAAATCGCAACGTAGTACCTGGCGCTCGAGGCAAAGGCCGGCGCGGCGGTCGCACCACCTCGGCCGCTCCCCAAAGAGTCGAGGGTTCGAGCGATCTCGACTTTGACAAGGGCGCTCGGCTCGCGAGAAGCCCGGTCTCTCAAACAAGCGACCGATGACGCCCGCGCGAGGCGACGGAGGCCTACGGCAGCCGCTTGCCTCACGACCTCGCTTGGATCGGAGAGCCCGCTGCAAAGGGGGCTCACCGCCGCGTCGTCGTTGGTGGCACCAAGCGCGAGAGCGGCGTTGGTTCGCACTCGAAAGTCGTCTTTTTGCCCCGAATTGGGCGGATAGGCGAGCCTGTCGGCGAGAAACTGGACGCGACTGTCGCCGCGAGCGATCGAGCCCACCAGCAACACGGACGCCATAACGACAGCCGCCCAAGGTGGACGCCGTCTCGCTCTCGAAGTCGCAGGCATGCGAGCTTTCAGAATACCATGGCATCCGGGGCCGCGATGACGCTCAGATCGTGCGCTCTCTTTCTACGTCTCGGCGCAAAAGAGCGATGCGCGACGGCGCTCGGAGCCCTTGTCCTTGCATGCGCGGCGCCGGCGTCGGGCGACGCGCCTCGCATTCAAGTCCGGGGCGTCGCGCGAATCGACGTTCACGCGGCGCGGGCCGCGGGCAAGACGGTGCTCTCGGGCCTCGTGACCGACGACAGAGCGGCCCCCGTCACCGAGGGGTTGGTCGTTCTGACGCTAGCCCCAAGCGCGGACCGCGGGGCGACGACCGCGGAGGCGGACGGCGGAGCGGCCCGCTCGGCCATCTCTGCACGCAGCGTCGAACCCTGTGCGACGACTGGCGAACGCCTCGTCTTCGGGTCGTCGGGCGAGCTCGTGCTGCCCACCGACGCGCAATCGCGTTTCTGCGTGCGCCTCTCGCTTCCGCTCGGGAGCTACGTCGCGGACCTCGAAGTGCGCCCATCCGCCTTTCTGGATGGCACACGGGTGAACCTGTCGATCGATCCCGCCCGCAAGGCGGTCACCCTAGGATTTGACCCCGAGCCCACGATCGTCGATCTCGACGGCGACGCGCTCTCCGTCGACGTTGTCGCCACGACCGAAGACGACGGCGAGGTCAGCGCGGCGCCCGGGATCCTCCTCGAGCTCTCCAACGAGGGGGACGTGGCCCTTTCGCGCGCGACGACGAACGCCTCCGGCATCGCCCGATTTCACATGGCCAGCGCCGCGCTCGGGCCGCCCGGACGCGGAGAGCTGCGCGTGAGCTTCTCTGGAGACGCCGACAGCGGCGCGAGCTCGCACACCGCTTTCGTCGAGCGGCGCACGCGCGTCCACGTCGAAGCCGCGAGCGCAACCGACCGCGAGACGACGACCCTCCTCTTCCAGGACCTCGTGACCGTCGACGTGATGGCGACCGCGGCTTGCGCAGCGCACGGGTGCTCGGCCTCGCCGACCGGGTCGGTCGAGCTCTATCTCGGCGAAACACTGCTCGGCGCTGCGCCCATCGCGTCGCGACGGGCCAAAGTCGCGGCCACGCTACCGTCCGGCCTAGACCCACGGAGTCAGGCTCGGCTGCGCCTTCGCTATGTCGCAGACGCCTCCTGGTTCGTGCCCGGAGGCGACGTCGTCCTGCCTCGCCAAGGTCCCTCGACAAGCGCGTGGGGCGAGATTCTGGTGGCCCTCGCCGGGCTCCTGGTTGCAGGATGGGTCGTTGCGGCCCGCTTGCCGCGCAAGGATCTTGCCCTCTTCGGCCCTGCCGCCAAGGGCCCTCAAGCCCCGCCCCGGGCCGGTCTTCGGGTCTTGCGGGAAGACGCAACCTCTCGCGCGATCCTTGGACGGGTCGTCGATGCGCACGGAGGCGAGCCTGTGGCCTTGGCAAACGTACGGCTCGAGCGCACGGGGTTTGACCGGACCGACGTCGTCTCGCAAGTCACGAGCGACCCCGACGGACGCTTCGAGCTCCCCGGGCTCGGAGGGAGACCTGGAGACGAAGTCGTGGTCGACAGTCGACAATATTGCACGCTTCGGAGCCCGATCGCCGTTCACGGCGAAATCGAAATCGCCCTTGTCCGCCGACGCCGAAAGCTCCTCGATGATCTCGTCGGTTGGGCTCGTCGCCGAGGAGGCCGCTTCGACGCGCGTCCTGAGCCCACTCCGGCCCACGTCCGGCGGGCGGCCGAGGGTGAGCCGCAAATCGCGGACTGGGCGGACGCGCTCGAGCGCGCCGTCTACGGGAGCGCCGTCGTCGACGAACGGCTCGAGAGCGAGGTCACTCGGCTCGCCCCTCCGACAACGGGCGCGTCCCCCTTGCAGGGCGAGCCGAATAGACGCGCTGGCCGCCGCAAAGGTAGCTGAGCGGATTGACGGGACTCGCAAGCGCTCCGTATATTCCCGCGCCGCCGACTCGGCGCACGCCGCCCCATGACCATCGCCGCCATTGCCGTAGCGCTCGTCATCGTCGCCGTTGTCGTGGCCGTGCTGAGCCGCCGCAGAAGCGGAGGCGCTCTGCAAGCGCCCGCGAGCAAGGCGCTCCCAGGTTCGGCGGCCTCCCTTTCACCCGCCGGTCCTTCCGCGGCTCCGGCACCTGGCGCCGCGGCCCCATCGCGAGATGCCTCGGTGGCGCCGGCGCCGCGCGGCGCTCCTCCGGAGTCTTTATCCTCGAGCTTGCTCGTCGACGACTCGGTCCGGAGCGTTCCCCCTGCCGCGGTCGCTCCGGCCAGGGACCTCACGAGCCTGCGCAAAGGCCTTGCAGCCACCCGCAGCGTCTTCGTCGCGAGGTTGACGGCGCTCTTTCAACAAAATAAGGCGCTCGATCCCGGGACCTTCGAGCAGCTCGAAGAGATCATGCTCGCCGGGGACGTCGGCCCCAAGACCACCCAAGCGATTCTTCTACGGCTGCGCGAATCGCTCGGGCGCGCGGAGCTGCGCGACCCGGCGGCGATCGGGGTTGCGCTGCGAGCCGAGGCGCGAAGGATTCTGTCCGTGCCGGGGGGCGGGGGCATTCGCCTCACCGCAAAGCCCACGGTCGTGCTCATGGTGGGCGTCAACGGTGTCGGGAAGACAACCACGATTGGCAAGCTCGCGACTCGTTATGGTGCAAGTAGCAAGAAGGTAGTGTTGGCCGCTGGGGATACATTCCGCGCCGCCGCCGTACAACAACTCGAAGTGTGGGGAAAGCGAGTCGGGGCCGAAGTCGTGCGTGGCAAAGAAGGGGCCGACCCTGGCGCCGTGGCCTTCGACGCCACGAGCCGCGCCAAAGAGGTGGGCGCCGACCTACTTTTCGTCGACACCGCCGGCCGCCTCCACACCAAGGCGCCGCTCATGGACGAAATCAAGAAAGTGCGTAAGACGATCGCCAAGGCGCTCGACGGCGCGCCTCACGAGACGCTCCTGGTGCTCGATGCAACGACGGGGCAAAACGGCCTTCAGCAGGCCACCTTGTTCCGCGAGGCTCTCGACCTGACGGGCGTCGTTCTGACCAAGCTCGACGGTACGGCCAAAGGCGGCGTCGTCCTCGCTATCTGCGATGAGCTCCGAATCCCCGTGCGCTACGTTGGCCTCGGGGAGCGCGCCGAAGACTTGCGTGAGTTTCACCCCGACGAGTTCGTCGAGGCTCTCTTCGGCGCGGGCGAAGGTTCAATCGCCGCAGCGTCTTGATCGGTTTGCGCGGGCGCTTCTTCGTTTGCGAACAAACCGAGAGAAATCTGATTGCTCAGCCGAAATCGCACTGATATAGTCCCGCTCTCTTTCGCTGTAAGCCTGATTCCCCAACGGTTTTCACACCTTAGCACTACGCGTCGGAACGATGCACGGCCGCCGCAAGATGCGACCGACAACGCCAACGGATGCAGAAGGGGTAGCAATGAAGCAGGCTGGCAGGTGGCTTCTACTCGCGGCACCACTTGCGCTCATCCCGCAAGTGGCCCACGCGCAAAAAAAGAAGCCCCCTAATACCGGAGCAGCTCCCGCCGCAGCGGCAGCATCTCCACCGCCCGTAAGCGCAGACGCGGATGCCGACCAACCGGCGGCCGCAGGCGCGCCCGCGGCCAGCCCCGATTCCGCGCCGCCGCCGCCACCGGGCGATACGTCCGCAGGTGCGCCGGCTGGTGCGGGTGGCGTCGACATTTGCCAAATCACGCCTGACGCACCGCAGTGTCAGGTGGCCAAAGAAGTGAATATGGCCACCGAGGCGCAAAAGCCGATTCACGCGGAGATCTACGCCGTCCAACAGCAATACGTCCTCAAAGCCCAGCGCTTGGAGATCATGCCGTATTTCGCTGTGACGATGAACGACCAATTCGTGAGTCACAACGCGCCTGGGCTCGCGCTCAACTACTACGTCACCCAGGTGCTCGCCGTCGGTGTCAACGGAAATTGGTACGATGGCCTGAACGCCGATTCGGACTTCAATTTTCAGAATCGTCGAGCCGCCCGAATCGCGGTGCCCCTCAATATCTATCAATTCAGCGGAGATCTGAACTTCACCTACGTGCCGATGTACGGCAAATTCGCTGGATTCGGTGATTTCATCTTCCACTACGATGCGTACATCGACGGAGGGCTGGGGGTCATTCGCACCAAGCCGGAGCCCGTCATCGATCCGGACAACCGCAAGTTCGACTGGAACACCCTCGTCAATTTCGACGTCGGCATCGGGCTGCGCATCTTCTTCACGCGGTGGCTCGCCGCGGTCGTCGAGGTGCGCGATCTCATGTACTTCGACAAGATCGAGGCCATCACCATCGCGCCGGGGGCGAGCACTCTGCCCGCCACCAACCCGCAGAGCCCGCTCAATCCCGCCACCTGGTACGACCCGAACACCCACTTCACAAACGACGTGCAGCTGCAGGTAGGGCTCTCGTTCTTCTTGCCAACTTCTTTCGAATACCGGTTGCCAAAGTGAGAACAGAGACGAGGACGGCGATGAAGCGGCGTTTCGTCAGTGCGATTCTCGCATCGTTGTGCGCAGTGGGGCTGCTCGCGTCGAGCCGCGTCGCCCACGCGCAAGAAATTCAGCTGACCGGGCCTCTCAAGGGGGCCCCTGCGGTCCGGCATCTTCGGCTTTACCGGCAGGGCCGTCTCGAGCTCGCGCCGTCGGTTTCCTTTACCCTTCTCGATGAGTATCGACGCACGATTCTGGCGGGCGGGCAGCTCAACTACAACTTGCTCGATTGGCTCGCCATCGGCGTCTGGGGTGCGGCGGGCGTGGTGAGCACGACGACGAATCTGGCCGACGAGATCAACACCTTCTCACCGCGCGATCCGCTGACCGCCGACAACATCAATCACAGCGCCAGCCCCTCGGGAAACACGCCGGGCACCAATCCGTCGTTCAACGATCAAACCGCGAAGATCTCGTACGTCGTAGCGCCGCAGCTCACCTTCACGCCGTTTCGCGGCAAGCTCGCCATCTTCAACAAGATCTTCGTCGACACCGATTTCTACATCGCCGGCGGGGTCGGCTTCGTCGGCCTGCAAGAGCGTGGCGACTGCGGGGCGACCGGGCAGCTCGCCTGCAGCGATCCGAAGTCGTTCGCGCTGACCTCTACGACGAAGATCGCCCCCACCTTTGGCGTCGGCCTGAAGTTTTATCCGGCAGGTTTTTGGTCGCTCGGCGTGGAATACCGCGCGCTACCGTTCGCCTGGAACCGTTCCGGGTTCGACGAGCGAGGCTCGGGCCCCGGCAACAACTTTCCCGACCAAAAGATCAGCTCCGACGACGAGACGTTCCAGTTCAATCAGCTGGTCACGATCTCTCTCGGGTTCTACTTCCCGTTCCAGCCCAAGCTCACCGACTAGATCCTTGCCCGCTCTTGACGACGCAGCCTGCGGCGTCGAGGGCGAAGGATGCCGGCATCGCCTTTCGTGCCGCGTCGCGTTGCTCCGGGGGAACCGGCCAACCGCGAACGGCTAGCCCTTCTGCGATCTTCGCGCGCACACGGACGCTCTCTTCGGACAAGAGGAGATTCACGAGCGCCGGTGCCGCCGCGACGTCGCCCTGCGCGAGCAGGGTCGCCACCGCGTGAAAGCGCGCGGGCTCGTTGACGTCTTCCAAGAACCTTTCGACCTCGGCGGCGATGCGCGGGTGTTGCCGGTGCTCGAGATCGGCCAAAAGCTGCACCTTGGGATCGACGAACTTGGCATACTCGGTGTCCCAACCGGAGAGCCAGAGCAAGAGCTCTTCGACGTACTCGGTCTCGCCGACGAGATCCTTCATGAGCTTCATGGGCCAAGCCAAGCTTTCGGCTTTGGCGGCGAACGCTCGAACGGGCTCGACAGCCTGCGCCCCCGCGCGGAGGATCCCGCGAAAGGCGGAATCTTTCTCTTCCTGATCGGTGATCGACGGATCGATGTGGAACGTGAAGCGCTTGAGCAGCACTTCGGCGGCGTCCGCCGTGCCCATGGCGGCAAGCGCCTCGATGGCCTCCTGGCGATCGTAGTTCTGTATCCGTCGCTCCATCCGGTCGGCCCACTTGGCGGCCGGAGTGCCTTTTCGCTTTTCGGCCGTCGCGCCGCCCCTGAATCGATCGAAGAAACCCATCGCGGTGCTCTCTTATCACGTACCCGCGATCGCGCTTAGGTGAGCTGGCTGCGCGCAAGCGCGCCCCCGACGGCGAGAACCCCGGGGTGCAGAACCAAAAAAACCGAGGGGGCGCCGCCTCCTCGCGCTTGCACGCTTGGAAAGCAGCGCCCCCCCAGTACGTCGCCTACTTGGAGGCGCCTGCTGGGACGGGCGCCGTCGGTGCAGGTACCGACGGCGTTGCGGATGGCGAAGAGGCGGCGGGCCGAGTGACGGACGTGATGCTCACGGCCGTCACGTCACCCTTGACGGCGAGCTTTTGCTTCTTGCTCGTCGTCCCACGCGCGATGCGCGTGGACCTCAGTTTCGCCGTGGCGGCGACTCGCTGCTCGCTGGTCAACGGGGTGCGGGCCTTGGGAGCCTGCAAGCCGAAGTCAGCGAGCTGCTGCGTCGCGGTGCTGAACGTCGAGAGGATGAAACGCTTGTAGTCCCGGATGAGCGGGGCCACCTTCGTTTCGATCCCATTCAGCGTCAGTCCCGCGTCCGTGACGCGCACGTGCGCCGCGCTGAGGGCGGCGAGCGCATCGGCCAGGCTTTGCAGGGCCTGGGTCAGCGTCGCCGTCGTGTACGCGGTGTTCCCGAGCGTGAACGACCCGTTCGGGAAGTGCTTTTCAGTGCCGGCGATGAGCGCCTGCACCTGCGTCAAGGCCGTCGCCTTGTTTGGTTTCGACGTAGTAGTAGACATGATTTTCTTTTCTCCTTTCCGAAGGCTCGCGTCGCCGCGGCTGGCGACCCCGCACGCAGCCGAATTGCTCCGAGCGGGTTTTGCTGCCTTCACAGACGCTGTCCGGGCTCGATTCGAAATTCGCCGTTTCGGACGAAAAAATCGTCCTCGTGATGTCGATTTTTGAAGTCGCGCCTCCGGGGCAGCCTGGATCGAGCCAAAATCGTCGGGGCTCGTCGCCAGTCTCGAGAACGGCGACAGCCACGTCAGCGGCTCGCTGGCTCGGCCCGACCAAGGCCAAGCAAGGGTCTCGCGACCCCGCGGTCGCCCTGGGCCAACCGAGCTACCGGCGGAGCGACCCTTCGCTCGCCACGGGCCAACCGAGCTACCGGCGGAGCGACCCTTCGCGAGATGCGCGCGATCCTTGGCTCGCATCGCACCCAACTGGCTCCCCATTTCGCCGAGCGAAGCTCGCGGACCGAGGAGCGAACCTCGCGGACCGAGGAGCGAACCTCGCGGATCGACGAGCGAAGCTCGCGGACCGAGGAGCGAAGCCCGCGGATCGACGAGCAAAGCCCGCGGGTCGACGAGCGAGCCTCGCGGGTCGACGAGCAAAGCCCGCGGGTCGACGAGCGAGCCTCGCGGATCGACGAGCAAAGCCCGCGGGTCGACGAGCGAGCCTCGCGGATCGCCGAGCGAAGCTCACGGACTGCGGAGCAAGATACGATCCCCGCTGCGCAAGGCTCGGGACGGGGTCAGTCAAGCTTGCGCCCAGGCAAGCCAAGCTCGCTACGCGGCGAGCCGAGGTTGCGGCCCGGCAACCCAGTCTCGCTCCTCGGAAAGCGAGTCTCGCGGCCCGGGAAGCGAGTCTCGCGGCCCGGGAAGCGAGTCTCGCGGCCCGGCAACCCAGTCTCGCTTATCGCTTAGCGAGCTTCGCTCTTCGGATCCCTGACTTTGAAGCTCGCGGCCCCGCGAACGAAAGCTCGTCGAGGAATCCCGCGGCTTGGGCCCGTTCGCTCGCCACATCGAAACCGGCCTCGGTGAGCTCCGCTTCGGCCTGCGCGATGCTCACGCTCGCGGCGCGAACGATCTCGTCTTCGCCGGCTTCCAGGGCGAGCCGCCTCCAGACTTCTTCGGGGCTGGGCCTCATCACTCTTTCTCATTGTAAGGCGCGCCCCGCTCTTCAGCCAGAAGGCGCCGCACGGCTCGCTTGCGGCGCTTGGCGGCCGCATAAAACTCGGTGACGTCTCGGCCCGTGGCCTGCGCCATCTTCTGCAGGTCGGGCTCGCCGTCGAGCGTGGCATCCAGCCAGAGAAGGTTCACCTCGTCGGCGGCCTTTTCGAACAGCGCGCGGAGCTTGCCGAGCTGCGCTTGCGCGCCGGCCTCGGTCTCCTGATGCGTCTCGTGGTCGGTCGCCCGCTGCTCGACCGACGGCATCGAGAGGCCCTCGGCCTCTTTGAGCCCTTGATAGAACCCCTGTTCAGCCCTGCGGGCCGCGTCGCTCGTGGCGCTCGCGTGGGTCCACTCGCTCCAGACCAGGCGGCAGAGCCGACTGCGAAGCGCGACTTCCTTCGGGTCCCACCCCAGGCGCACGAGGCGCAAGTCCACTCGGCCCATCAGGTCGCGCGCCGATCCGCGGCCGTCCGTCAGCCTGTAGGCGAACCGGAGCGCGACCAGGCGGGCGCCCGGGTAGTCGTGCTCGCGCAGGAGCGCGGCGAAGCGCCTCTTTTCCTCGTCCGTCAGCGGGCGCCCGAGGCGGTCGGTCCCCAGCATGGCGGCGATCGCCAGAGCGGCTATCGCCGGAAGGATCCACAGCACGCCCGAGCCGCTGGCCACCTCGGAGCAATATCAGAGCACGTAGAGTCGGAAGCCGGCATAATCTCTTTTTAGCTGCGCCCGCGGCAGAACGCGTGATGTCCAAGCGCACCCCACAAGACGTGTGGAAGCAGCTCGTGGCGGAAGCCGGCGAGGACGAGGTCGAGGGCGCCGCCAACGTCAGCGTGGCGCAGGCCGATGCTGAGCTACGTGAGGCCGGTTTCGACGTACGAGCCGAGCGGGCCAGAGCCCACGCGCTTTTGGACGACCTTTCGGGCGAAGGGGCCGCGAGGGGTCCTTCGCGCGACCTCGCGACCGACGAGCCCGAGCCGAACGCATGGGTCACCCGAGCGCCGCCGCCGCACCCACAAGCGCGGCCGCGCTGGGGCCTGCTGCTCGCGGCGACGTTGGCCGCCGCGACCGCGGGAGGGATTCTGTACGCGGTGGGCCATCGCCCCAAGCCGAACGACAAGCCTGTGGACGTGCCTCAATCGGCCCCGAGCGCGCCGACGCCACCACCCCCTGCGTGGACCCTCGAGCCCCCCGGGGGGCCGCCCAAGCTCCGCCCGCGTTAGGGCAGCGGAACCGCGAGCAGTACGACCTCTTTGTTCCGGGCGTGAACCTGATAGCGAACGGGCCGACCATACTTCTGGGCGGCATCGTGCTCCATGCTTTGGATTCGGCCCGCGAACGCGGATTCGCTGATGTGATCGGTCGCCTCGCCGAGCGCCTTCTTTGCGGAAATGTATTCTCCGTAGAGCCTCGCGTAATACTGAGCGGGGGGCTCGACGGCCAGCCGCTGAACGGCCACGGGATCCATACCGGCCCCCGTCTGCCCCATCTTCTTGTCGTCGACCTCGAGCGCGTCGGTGAAGGCCGTGGGATTCACCGAGTGCTGTGAAACGCGGCCCTCGGCGTCGGACGTGTCTTCCTCGACGCCCATCAACTGGTTTAGCAGCTGATCGATTCGAAACGCCAAGCCGCCGAGCTCCGCGTGCTCGAGCTCGAAGCGCTTGTCGGTCTGGCCGTTCAAGATCCCGAGAAGGCCTTCTTCGAGCATGTTGATGGGCCGGGTGACGTAGTTACCGAGCAGGACTCCGCCGAGAATGACCAAAACGAGCCCAATCGCCAGAGCTCCCAAGATGGGCATCAAGGCCAGGCCGGTCGGGTCTTGGATGAGCGACGAGGGGGCCGCCGCGACGAGAAGGGCCCTGTGCCCGTTCTCGAACGCCGCCAGGGGCGACGCCGCGACGAGCAAGTCCCCATCTCGGACGACGTCGGTCTGCTGATGCGACAGCGCGTTCTTGAGCATGTCTTTGGATGCGGCCTGGAGGCTGACGTCGAGCGCCGCCACTTGGAGCGCCGAGTGTCCGACAGCTTCGAACCCCGTCGGCCTCGGCACGACGATGGCGATGGGCCCTCCCGTGGTCGACTCGCTGACGCGCGAGAGCGTGTCGTTGAGAGGCCGCCCGATGACGAGCGCGCCAATGAGCTTCCCTTGCTCGTCACGCACCGCCGCGTAGGAGGCGAGGTAGTGGTCGTGCTCGTACCAGACGTCCGAGCCGGAGCGGCCGGTCGCCAAGGTTGATTTCAGCCCTTCGTAGCTTCCGGCCAGGTCGTCCCCGCGGCCGAGGCTCGAGTTGTTCCGGCCCACGATCTTGCCCGCCCCGTCGACCACCGCCACGAGCGTCGGCACGTTTCGGTCGAAGAGCGAAATGTTCTTGGTCCGGCTGACGAGGTCATCGCAAAGCTTGGTAGCCGCATCGCCTCGGGCCTCTTGCGTCGCCTTCGTCAGCGCATCCACCGTGGCCGCTTCGACGGCCGCGGCCGCCAGCCACCGCTCTGCCCCCAGCCCGTCGAGCTGAAAGCGACTCGCCGCGCCGTTGGCGTCGTTCTCCGCCTCGGCCGCGAGCTGGTCCTTGTTGCTGGTCGCCGTGCCCAGGGCCGAGCGGACCGACAAGAACGACAACAGACTGACGATAACGACGATCAGAGCGTTGACCGCGATGATCTTGATTCGCATGAGCCCTCGGATCCTCCCCGTTCGCGCAGGCGCCCCGCACATTTGGCGGGGTGTGCCGCGCCTAGGTCCTAGGCGCTCAAAAACGCTATCATTCGCGGACCGAGCGCGGCAACATGAGTCTCGGGTCGCGGTTCGAAGACTGCCGAAATGTCGCTTGCTCGCGCCCTTATCGTCGACGACCCCCGCTTCGAGCGGCACATTTCGCCGCCTTCCCACCCGGAGAGGCCCCAGCGGCTGGCTGCCGCGAGACGCGCCGTAGCCTCCAGCGCAGCCAACTTCACCCCCGTGGCCGCTCGACCCGCGAGCGACGAAGAGCTCGCCCGCGTCCACGACCCCTTGTTTCTAGAGCGCTTGGACAAGCTGCGCGGCAAATCCGCCTACATCGACCCCGACACGTTCGTGTCACCCGAGAGCATCGACATCGCGCGTCTGGCCGCGGGCTCGCTGGTCGCGATGGTGGACGCCATGATCGACGGCCCCGTCGCCAAGGGAGTCGCGCTGCTCCGGCCTCCCGGACACCACGCCGGCCCCGCCCAAGCGATGGGATTCTGCCTGCTCAACAACGTGGCAGTGGCCGCAGCGCACGCGCGGGCTCGCGGGCTCGAGCGCGTGGCCATCGTCGACTGGGACGTACACCACGGCAACGGGACCCAGGACATCTTCTGGCGCGATCCACACGTCCTTTACATCTCGACGCATCAATTCCCGTTTTACCCCGGCACGGGTGGCTCCGACGAAGTGGGCGAAGGCGAAGGCGCCGGTTTCACGGTCAACGTACCGCTCGCCGCGGGAGGCGGTGATGCCCTCTATGCCGGCGCTTTCGAGCGAATCATCTTGCCGATTCTCGAGAGCTATTCGCCCGACCTCGTCCTGGTCAGCGCCGGATTCGACGCCTCGACCCGCGATCCGCTCGCGCAGATGGATCTCTCCTCCGAAGCTTTCGGATGGATGGCCCGTGAGCTCGCTCGCGTCGCGGACCGCTCCGCGAAAGGGAGGATGGCGATGGTGCTCGAGGGGGGCTACGACCTCGGGGCGATCGAGACCGGCGTCCGCAGCGCCATCCGAGGCGCCGTGCTCGGTGAGGCTACGAAGCTCGCGGGCGATGCCGACGACGAGGGCTTGGAGCGCGCGGCCCGCGCGGCGAGCAAGGCGTGGGCAGTCGTCCGCTAGCGGCCTCGGGGCTACTCGGACTTCAGCCGGTAGCCGACGCCCGACTCGGTCACCAAGAAACGGGGGCGAGCGGGATCGGATTCGAGCTTGGCTCGAAGATGGCCCATGTAGACGTGCAGATATTGCTTTTGGGTCGAATACCGAGGCCCCCAGACCTCCTTGAGAAGCTGCTGATACGTCAGCACCTGACCCGCTCTCCTGACGAGCGTGGCGAGGAGCTTGTACTCGATAGGGGTGAGGCGGACGTCTTCGCCGGCCCGGGTCACGACGCGGTTGGCGAGATCGATTCGCAAGTCACCGATCGTGAGGACGGCGTCCTTTCGGTCGCCCCGCAGCTCGGCATGCCGCTGGGCCACACGAATCCGGGCGAGCAGCTCGGGAAGACCGAAGGGCTTGGTCAAGTAGTCGTCCGCGCCCGCGTCGAGAGCCGCCACCTTGTCGGGCTCTTGTCCCCGCGCGGAGAGAACGATGATTGGGGTTGGCGTCCACTCGCGCAAGCGCCGCGTCACTTCGATTCCGTCGATGTCCGGAAGGCCGAGGTCGAGCAAAATCACGTCGGGATGCCGGGACGCGGCCATGTCGAGGCCCGCCTGACCCGTGCTCGCCTCGAGGAGCTTGCACTCGGTCGGTTCGAGCGAGCTCCTGAGAAATCGGCGGACCTGCGGCTCGTCTTCGATGAGAAGAAGTGTGATCTCACTCATCGCTCCCCCTATCCCCCCACGTCCGGGGCGACCCCCTCGATGGGTAGGCTAAAGCAGAATGCCGCCCCTCCGCCATCGCGCGCGCGGACCCAGATGCGCCCCCCATGAGCCTCGACGACGCCTCGACATATCGCGAGCCCCAAGCCCGCTCCGCCCCCTGCGCTCTCGCGGGGCAGACGATAGAACTTTTCGAAGATCTTGTCCGAGAGGTCTTTGGGAATTCCGGGGCCGCGGTCGGCAACTTCGATCACGACCTCGGTCGGCTCTGCATGAGCGGAGATCTCGATGGGGCTCGTGGGAGGCGTGTACTTGCCCGCGTTCTCGAGCAGATTGATGAGGACCTGCTCGATCAAAAGGGCATCGATGGGAACGAGCGGCAGGTTCGGCGCCAGAGCCAGGTCGACACGGCGGTCCTTGAGCGGCGCCTCGACGCGGCTGAGCGCCGCGCCGACGACGCCCTCTATCGGTTGCCACTCTTTGTTTACTTTGACTGCGCCCGACGCGATACGGGTCATGTCGAGCAGATTGCGGACGAGATGGTTCAAGCGCTCGGCCTCTTCGTGAATCGTCTCGGCCAGGTCGCGCCGAGCCGCCTGCGCGAGCTTCGACTCGGGCTCGAGCAAGGCGCTCGCCGACCCGGTAATGACCGAGAGTGGCGTGCGAAAGTCGTGCGAGACCGCGCTCAGGAGAGCGCTGCGGAGCTGCTCGGCCTCCATCTGCAAGTTTGCCCGCTGGGCGTCGTCCGCGAGCCGCGCCCGCTCCAGCGCCGACGCGATCTGGCTCGCGAACATGTCGAGCAAGGCGCGCTGCCCGATGTCCGAGAGGCCGTGCGGATCGGCGGGCAAGACACCCAAAACGCCGATGGGGCCCTGCGCTCCGCGCATGGGCAGATAAAGGGCCTTGGACGAAGGTAGCGTGTCGGTGCCGATGCCCGCGGGCTTGTCGTGCGAAAGCGCCCAGGTCGCGACGGCCATTTCCTTTTCGTCGGGAGCAAAGGCCTTGTCTCCGCTCGCCGCGTTGTCGAGCTTGCCATCGGGAGCCTCGAGCAAGATTGCGATCCGGGCGTCGAACACGTCGTGAACGTGAGCCGCCGCGACGACCACGAGGTTTCCGACGGCTCGCGTCGCCGCGAGCTCGCGGCTCATCCCGTAGAGACTCGCCGTTCGCCGCTCGCGATACTGAGCCGCATCGGCCTGGAGACGAATGCGTTGCGTCAGGTTGCTCACCACGAAAGCCACGACCAGCATCACGATGAACGTCACGCCATGTTGCAGATCGGAGATCGCCAGGCTGAAGTAGGGCGGCACGAAGAAGAAGTCGGCAAAGAGCACGCTCATCGCCGCCGCGCTCAGCGAAGGCCCGTACCCGAAGCGCATGGCGACGACGACGATTCCGAGCAGGTAGACCATGACGACGTCGGCAAGCTGCCTTTGCCCGAAGAGAACCCAGGCGAGCTCCGTCGCGACGAGCACGGCGGCGCCGCCGGCTGCGTAGGGGCCCCAGCGCACCTTAGCCATGGGCCGCGCCGCCCCCTGGCGCGGAGCTGCCGCTTCGTCGCCCGAGATGACGTAGACGTCGATGTCCCCGCTCGCCCGGACGATTTCTTCGAGATAGGAGCGGGCGACGAGATCCCGCCATCGGGGATGGGTGGGCTTTCCGAGAACGATCTTCGTGACGTTGCGGCTGCGCCCGTAGCGCACCGTTTCGTCGGCAGCCCGCTCGCCCCTCAGCACGACGGTCTCGGCCCCGAGCTTCTCGGCCAAGCGCAAGTGCTCGTCGACGCGCCGCCTATCGGCGTCCGACATTCGTATGGAAGCGGGGGTCTCGACGTAGGCCGCGATGAACGGGGCGTGCAAGCTATTGGCCATGCGGCACGCCGCCCGCACGATGCGCGCCGACGACGGGCTCGGGCTCACGCAGACGAGCACGCGGTCGCCTGTCGCCCACACTCCCCCGATGCCGTGCGCCGTCTTGTAGACCTGCATCTGCGCGTCGACGCGCTCGGCCGTTCTACGGAGCGCGAGCTCGCGGAGGGCGATGAGGTTTCCCTTTCGGAAAAAATTGTCGATGGCCCGCTGCGCCTGCTCGGGGACGTAGACCTTGCCGGCCTCCAAGCGCTCGAGAAGCTCGTCGGGCGGCAGGTCAATCAGCCGAATCTCCGTGGCTTCCTGAAGCATTCGGTCGGGCACCGTTTCGCGCACGATGACGCCGGTCACCTGCGCGACGACGTCGTTCAGGCTTTCGACGTGCTGCACGTTGAGCGTCGTGTAAACGTCGATGCCCGCGTCGAGTAGCTCTTCGACGTCTTGCCAGCGCTTGTCGTGGCGCGATTCGGGAGCGTTGGTGTGCGCAAGCTCGTCGATGAGAATCAGCCCGGGCTTTCGCGCGAGCGCTCCGTCCAAGTCGAACTCCTCGAGCGTCACGCCGCCGTGCTCGACCCGGCGCTTCGGAAGTAGCTCCAGACCGAGGACGAGCGCGCCGGTCTCGTAGCGTCCGTGCGTCTCGATGATGCCCGCGACGACGTCGCGCTTGAGGTCGCGCTCGGTGCGCGCGGCTTCGAGCATCGAATAGGTCTTGCCGACCCCCGGCGCGGCCCCGAAGAAAATGACGAGCTTTCCACGTTTGGAGCGTCGCTCCTCTTCGGCGACACGTCGGAGCAGCTCGTCCGGGTCCGCCCGCTGCTCGTTCATGCGGAGCACACTCGCTCGAGACAACCGCTACTTCAAGTCGAAGAGAGCGAGATTGAGCTCGAGAACGTTGACGCGAGGCTCACCGAGGAAACCGAAGGTACGGTCTTCGGTGTGAGCGGCGACGAGCTCTCGCACCCGCGCTTCGTCGAGGTGCCGAGCCTTCGCGACCCGGTGCACCTGATAGAGGGCCGAGGCAGGCGAAATCTGGGGGTCGAGCCCGCTGCCCGACGAGGTCACCAAGTCGACCGGGATGGGCGCCGTGTTGTCGGGATCGGCCGCGACGAGCGCGTCGACCCTCGCCTTCACTTCATCGACGAGCGCGGGGTTGGTCGGCCCGAGATTGGACGCCGCCGAGGCCCCTGCGTTGTAAGGCAGAGGCTTGCCATTGGCATCCGTCGTTGCCGAGAGCCTGCCCCAGAAGTAGCTCGGCCCGTCGAACGATTGCCCAATCAAGCGCGACCCTACCGCCTTGCCGTCTCGAACGATCAAGCTCCCGTTGGCTTGGCTCGGAAAAGCTGCCTGGGCCACGCCGGTGATGAAGAGCGGGTAGGCGACGCCCGTGATGAGGGTGAGCGCGGCGAAGGCGACCAGTGCTGCGCGAAGTTGACCGAGCATTTTTCAGACCTCTTTCGCTTACGCAAGATGCAGGACGACCAGAAGCAAGTCGATGACCTTGATGCCGGCGAAGGGTGCGACGATGCCGCCGAGGCCGTAGATGACGAGATGGTCGCGGAGCAAGCGCGAGGCTCCGACCGCGCGGTACTTGATGCCTCGGAGGGCGAGCGGAATCAGCGCGATGATGACGACCGCGTTGAAGATGACGGCGCTCAAGATGGCGCTTTGAGGAGTCGCCAGGCCCATGATGTTGAGCGCGCCGAGCGCCGGATAGGTCACCGCGAAGGCCGCGGGAATGATTGCGAAGTACTTGGCCACGTCGTTGGCGATACTGAAGGTCGTGAGCGCGCCCCGAGTCATCAAGAGCTGTTTGCCGATCTCGACGACTTCGATGAGCTTGGTCGGATTCGAGTCGAGATCGACCATGTTGCCAGCCTCTTTGGCCGCTTGGGTGCCGGTGTTCATCGCGACGGCGACGTCGGCCTGGGCGAGCGCCGGAGCGTCGTTCGTCCCGTCCCCGGTCATCGCCACGAGCCGACCGCCTTTTTGGTAATCGCGGATGAGCGCGAGCTTGGTCTCGGGTGTCGCCTGCGCGAGATAGTCGTCGACGCCGGCCTCGGCGGCGATCGCGGCCGCGGTCATCGGGTTGTCCCCGGTGATCATGACCGTTTTGATGCCCATCTTCCGGAGCTCGCCAAAACGCTCTTTGATGCCGCCCTTGACGATGTCCTTGAGCTGGACGACGCCCAGGGCTCGAGCGCCTTCGGCGACGACGAGCGGCGTGCCGCCGGCCTTCGCGATGGACTCGACGCTCGCGCGCACCTCCGGCGGAAAGACGCCCCCCTTGGCCTGCACGTAAGCCTCGACGGCATCGGCCGCACCCTTGCGAATCTCGCGATCGCCAAGGTCTACGCCGCTCATGCGCGTTTGCGCGGTGAACGACACGAACGTGGCCTTGAGCGCCGCCACGTCACGCTCGCGAATGCCGTATTGCTCCTTCGCCAGAACGACGATGCTGCGGCCTTCCGGCGTCTCATCGGCCAGAGAGCTCAGCTGCGCAGCGTCTGCCAGGAGCTCCTTGCTGCAGCCGGGGGCGGGCAGAAACGCGGTCGCTTGCCGATTGCCAAGGGTGATGGTGCCCGTCTTGTCGAGCAGGAGCACGTCGACGTCGCCCGCCGCTTCGACGGCGCGACCGCTCGTGGCGATGATATTGGCCTGAATCATCCGATCCATGCCGGCGATGCCGATGGCCGACAAGAGACCGCCGATCGTCGTGGGAATGAGACAGACCAGGAGCGCCACAAGAACGGTGATGGTGACCGGGGCGCCCTGCTTGGCCGCTTCGACGCTGAAGAGCGAAAACGGAAGCAGAGTGACCGTGGCCAGAAGAAAGACGATGGTGAGCGCCGCGAGCAGAATATCGAGCGCTATCTCGTTCGGGGTTTTTTGCCGCTTGGCGCCCTCGACCATGGCAATCATGCGATCGAGAAACGTCTCGCCCGGGTTGGCGGTAATGTGAACGACCAGCCAGTCGGACAGAACCCGCGTCCCCCCCGTGACCGCGCTCCGATCGCCACCACTCTCTCGGATGACCGGTGCGCTCTCTCCGGTGATCGCGCTCTCGTCGACGGACGCGACTCCGTCCACGATTTCGCCGTCGCAAGGAATTTGGTCGCCCGCGACGACCAGAACGTGATCGCCCTTTCGAAGCTCCGAGGCGAAGACGAGCGTCGGCTCGGCGTCCTTGCGGGCACCGGGGAGTTTTTTGGCCTGGATGTCTTTGCGCGCCTTTCGGAGCGAAGCGGCTTGAGCCTTGCCTCGGCCCTCGGCCATCGCCTCGGCGAAGTTGGCGAAGATGACGGTGAACCATAGCCAGAGAGAGACGGCCAGAATGAAGCCGGGAGGGGCCTCGCCCTTTCCGAGAAGCGCCTGCACGAAGAGGGCCGTGGTCAGCACGCTGCCAACCTCGACGACGAACATCACGGGGTTTCGAATTTGGTGACGCGGGTCGAGCTTGCGAACGCTATCGACGATCGCGCGCCGGACGATGGCGGGCTCGAAAAGGGGGCGCGCCTTACCCCGGGCTCGAATCTCGTCTTGAGGACCCGGATTCCCTCCTGCACCCGCCGCGGGTGACGGGCGCAAAGGCGCGGCGAGAGAAGCGGGCGCGCTGCGCGCCGTGGGATCCGTACGCGTATCGGAACTGGGAATCATGGCGAGCTCCTTCAGGACTTCGCGAGGAGGTGCTCGACGATGGGGCCGAGCGCGAGCGACGGAATGAACGTGAGGGCGCCGACAATCGCGATCGTCCCCACGAGCAACGCAACGAAGAGAGGGGTGTGCGTCGGCAGAGTGCCAGCGCCGGCCGGCACGATCTTCTTCTGCGCCAGCGCGCCCGCGAGAGCGAGGGCGGGCACCTTGATCCAGTAGCGTCCGAAGAACATCGCGATGCCCAGTGTGGTGTTGTAAAAGGGCGTGTTGGCGCTGAGGCCCCCGAAGGCGCTTCCGTTGTTGCCCGCCGCCGACGAGAACGCGTAGAGAACCTCACTGAACCCGTGCGGGCCGGGGTTGAGGACGCCCTTCTTGCCTGCCTCGGTCGCCACGGCGATCGCCGTGAAGATGAGAATCGTCGCCGCGGGAACGAGCACCGCGATCGACGCCATCTTCATCTCTCGGGCTTCTATTTTCTTCCCGATGTACTCGGGCGTGCGCCCCACCATCAGGCCCGCCACGAAGACCGCGATGACCGCGAACATCAAGATGCCGTACATGCCGGCCCCCACGCCACCGAAGATGACTTCGCCGATCTGAATGAGCCACAGCGGAACCATCCCCCCGAGGGGGCTGAACGAGTCGTGCATGGCGTTGACCGCACCGCACGACACGCTCGTGGTCGCCGTCGCGAAAAGACCGGTAGCCGAAATGCCGAACCGGACCTCTTTGCCCTCCATGTTGCCGCCCGACTGCAAGGCGCTCGCCGCCTGGTCGATATGCAGACCGCTGAGCGCCGCGCGCACCGCCTGTTCCTGCGACACGCACAGCCAGAGAAGCGGCAAGAACACACTGAACATGGCCGCCAGAATGGCCCAGCCCTGACGGGTGTCTTTGACCATTTTCCCGAAGGTGTAGGTGAGCGCAGCTGGAATGAGCAGAAGGCCGTAGATGTTGAGAAAGTTCGCGAACGGCGTGGGGTTTTCGAAGGGATGCGCCGAGTTGGCGTTGAAGAATCCACCGCCGTTGGTGCCAATCATCTTGATGGCGATCTGAGAGGCCGCGGGGCCGAGCGCGATGATCTGATCGGTCACCGCGTGGCCGTCGGCGTCTTGGATGGCCTGCAGCAGCGCGACGGGCTTGTAGGCGCCAAACGTCTGCACGACCCCTTGCGACACGAACAGGATCGCGAACACGATCGAGATCGGCAGCAGGATGTAGAGGGTGCTGCGGGTGAGGTCGATCCAGAAGTTGCCGATCGTCGACGTCGTCTTTCGAGATATGCCGCGCACGAGCGCGACCAAGACGGCCATGCCCGACGCCGCGCAGACGAAGTTCTGGACGGCCAGCGCCGTCATCTGGGTGAAGTAGCTCATGGTCGTCTCGCCGCCGTAGCTCTGCCAATTCGTGTTGGTGGCGAAGCTTACGGCGGTGTTCCACGCCAAATCGGGTGTCGGGGCCCCGAGAGCCTGCGGATTGAGAGGAAGAAAGCCTTGCAAGCGCTCGATGGCGTAGACGGCGAGGATGCCGACGCCATTGAAGAGAAGCATCGCTGCCGAGTAAGTCGTCCACTTCATCTCGCGCGCGTCGCGGGCTGCAGGCACGCCGCAAAGTCGATAGAGCAAGCGCTCGAGAGGCCCGAATACCCTCTCGAGAAAGAACGGCTCTCCGTCATAGACGCGCGCCATGTAAGCGCCCAGCGGCTTCACCGAGGCGACGACCGCGGCCAGGGTGAGCACAATCTGCACGTACCCCGCCGCGCTCACGAGAACCTCTCGGGCTTGAGCAGCGCTACGAACAAGTAGACGAGCAGCGCCAACGAGATCACACCACCCACGACGTACAAAGCCGACATGACTCAGCTCCTCAAACGTGCTCGCACATGCGGCCGAGGCCGAAGGTGAGCGCCAAGAGAAATAACGTGAGCCCTATGTAGACGGCGTCCATGCGTTCTCTCCTGCCTTCGAGGAAAGAACCTAAAACCTCGACGCTAAAGGAAGGCTTAAAAGCGGGGCCGGCTCATGGCCGCCCGCCAAGCGGCCCCAACTACTCCGCGGCGGTGCAGTCGAACGTCGGCACGAGCGAGATCAACGTCGGGGCCGACTGGCGGTTCGACGACGCGTTGAGCGTCACGGTGACCCGGAGCCACGTCTGGCTCGCTTGGGCAGCGCCCGACGCGGGGTGACGCAGCGTATAATCGATGGTGTTGACGTCCGTCGAGAACATGGGCGCAGAGACGGTCGACGTCAGCGTGTAGGGGGTGCTTGGAGTCGCCGCGCTGAGAGCCGCGCTGGGGTCACCGCCGTCCGTCTGTCCCGCCGCGGTCTGCGCCGATATCGTGATCGACGTCCCAGCGGGGATGATCTGATCGGTCTGGATGAACTCCCAGACCGTCGCGGTGCCCGTGGACCCCGAGGGGGAACAGCCCTGGAAGTCGTAGGTGATGGTTTCCGACGCGGGATACCCGGGCTGCGGTGGCACCTGGCAGGTGCCGCTCGCGCAGCGCGTGCCCTCGGTCGTTACGGTGCAGCAGTCGCTGTCGACGTTACACGCGGCACCGTCGGCCGAGCACGTCATCGCGGAGTTCAGCACGCAGTGCCTCGTCGGCGGATTGGTCGCTATCGGGACGTCTAGGACACAGCTCGTCGGCGCCGTCTGGCAGCAGTCTTGCGACGAGGTACAGGCCGTCGCCGAAGCCGCTGCGATGCACTGCGGCAGCACCCAGTAGCTACGTGAGTTGCCCGCGTAGAGCTCCTGGCCTTCGAGGTAGAACGGGGGATAGCTGGGGTCGCTGCCCGTGGCCGGGTTCGTGTTCATGGCCGCTACCCAGAGCTTCTTCGGTTCCGGATACTGCGGCGATGCTCCGCTCCGGATCTCCGTGGTGGTTCGTGGATTGCTGGCCCACGGATTGATCGTCGCGACGTTGCCGTACATGCGCCGCGACGCGAACACGACCCATTGATAGCCGCCCGTGACCTGCGGGTTCACCGTAGGCTTGAAGTTCATCTGCGTGTCGTCGCCGTTGCCCATCGCGCTCAGCACCTCGGCTTGGCAACTACCCGCAGCACAGGTACCGCCGGCGGCCGTGCAGGCGTTGCTGAGCTGTGTCTGAGTCGGAATTCCACCGGCGCTGTCCGAGGGATTGGCCGTGGCGCACGCGGGCGACGTCAGAAGGTTTACGCCGGTGCAGGAGGGCACCGTGGTCGATGCTACACCATGGCCGTTCGGACCTAGAGGGAGGTACCCCGAGCCGTTGGCGGTTGCCAAACGGACGGGCACCGGGACGTTACCGTCCGTGTTCACCCACCAGAGCTCGCCCAGCGCGCCGATATTGTGCTGCATCTCCCCCGTGCCGTTGGCTAGGTTATTGCTGCCTGCCGCGTTGTCGGCCCCGGGCTCGTTGCAATTGTAAACCACGCGGTTTTGAAAAACGACCCCGTGAACGGGCGCGCCGTTCTGAACGGCCGGCATGAACGATGGCCACTCTGCCGCGCCGGAATTGGGCGGGTAGCCCGAAGGTGAAGCCGGCGGAGTGAAGAGAACCTGCAGCGACGAGAACGTCCGCGTGGTGGGCGAGAAGTTCATCATCGCGAGCGAAACGTCGTCACCCACACCGGCCCCCGTTGCGGCCGTCGCGCCGCCGTCAGTGCCAGTCAATGCACCGGACGCGTAGTTGAAAGCGATGGCCGACGTGTCAGTCGCAAAGCTCGGGAACTTGGCTTGAAATCCAGGCGGCAGACCTGTCGTGCTGAGAGCCATGCCCGTCGAGACGGAGTACAAGCCGCTCGGCAGCTGAGCCACGTTCTTGGCGTACCACTGCCCGGACAGCCATACGGGCTGGTTGCCCTCGGTCGTGAAGATCATGCTCCCGTCCGGCGAGAGCGCGGGCCATGTGAATCGCCCGTCGTTGGGACTGGCGAGATAGGACGCACCCGAGCTGAGGCCCGGTGGAACTGGGGACTCGGCACCCCCCGGAAGGGCGACCATGTCACTGCCGCCATAAAGGCCATCTGGATTTGCGGGAGCCGTCGCTGGCGCTGTCGTGCAGGGCGCTCCGCCCTGGATGCAGTCGTTCACGAGCATCGTGTTGCCGCTCGCCGAAACCGAATGGCACGCTCGACAAGTGGTGCCGGCAGTGCTGGAAGGGTCCAGGAGCGTTGGCGTTGCAGAGCCGATCTTGATTCCGAGGATGGCCCCCACGGGATTAGCGGCGCCGTGCGTCACCAGGTTCGTGTCGTACGACTGGTAATAGATCGTGCCCGTGAGTGGTGCGCTCGCGAAGTGAACCGTGATGCTGGTCGGAATCGTCCCCTGGTTGGCCTCGAGGGTCTGCACGCTGATGAGCGCACCGCTAGTGGCCGCCGCGGTCTGCAACGTCGTCCAGACAAGCTGCGGGATCTGCGCGCGCCCTCCACCCGTCACTTTGAGCGCGGTCGGCAGCAAGTTGTAGGGCGACGCGAGGGGACCGTTCTCTTGAACGATCTCCGACCAGACAAAGCTCGGTGTTCCCGTCGTCGGATATTGCAGAGTCACTTTGGCGTAACTCGATGTGCCGTTGTCCTTCCATTGGATGAGCGGCGGAAGCATTCCGAGCGGAAAGACCGTCTTGGTGTACGGATACAGAATCTGCAGGCTCGCGTCCGCCCCGCACGAGACCACGACCGAGACCGTGGCCTGGTTTCCAAGGGTGTCGACCACTTTGACAACGCTCGTTCCAGCGGTCGTTCCAGCTGTGTACGCGCCGGTCGACGCGTTGATCGTTCCGCCCCCGGTCACGGACCATGTGTAGCCCGAGCCCGTACCCCCCGTTGCCGTGAAGGCGATCGTGCCACCCAGCTGGGCGTTGGGCTGCGACGGAGTGACCGTGATCGGCGGTCCAATTTGGATGACGACCGTCCCGGTTTGAGTGCCGTTGGTAACGCTCACCACATCGGAGACGTTTCCGGTGGATCCCGCGACGTAGACGCCTGTCGCGGCATTGAGCGTGCCCCCGGAGTTATTGCTCACGAAGGTCCACGTGACTCCGGTCGTGCCGGTCGAAAGGACAGTCGTTGATTTTGGCGCGAGCGGCCCAGCCGTGTTGGTGGTGAAGCCCACGTTGACGACCGTACTTCCGACGACCACGGTCAGCGTGCCGGTGTTCCCGTCAGAATCCGTGATCTTGAGAACGTCCGTGCCGGTGGTGGTCCCCGTCGTGTAGACGATCTCACCCCCGCACCAGGACGCCGCGCCGGAACCGGTATCGCTGCAGCCGGCATTGTAGTTGGGCCCTGCCACGTGGCAGCCACCGACGCTCATCGAGGCGTTTGTCGTAACGGTGCACGAGGCATAGACAGTGCTTCCGCCCCAAGTCTGAACCGCCGGGATGCCCGTGGAAGTCGAGGGGACGCCGATGATTGGGGGGAAGACCTGAACAGGCTGCTCCACGTTCGCGGAGCAGGTTCCCACGTTGCCTGCGGAGTCCGTGACCGTCAGGACGTCGATTCCGGGATAGAGATAGTACGCATCGTTGGAGCTCCCGTTGGTCGGATCGCAGACGAAGGCGCCGGTGAAAGCAATGGGAGTGTAGGGAGTACTCGCATTCGTTCGCCACCACGGGTTTGCGCCTGTGGTGTCCACGAAACCGACGCGATTGTAGAGCTGGGGGGGGCCGTTGGAGCCGGTGCCGCTGCAGTCCACCATGGTGAAGGTGTCGGCTCCGGCGGCCAACTGGTCCGCGACGAGCGTACCCGCGTTGTTGCGCATGTACATTCCGGTGCCGGCCGTGCTTCCGTGACCTGCCGACTGGAAAGTGAACCCCGCACCCGCGACCGCCGCCATGTTCCAGAGCTCGGCCGTGGTCCCCACGACTCCGCCCGTTTGCACGGTGCTGCCTGCGCCCCCGTCCGCCGTGCCCGAAAGGAGGAGATAGTCGCTGCTCGTCCTCGTCTTGATGTTGTAGCCGACCCTCGCCCCCGTCGTGTACGTCACCGCGCCGCCTGCTCCGATGGTGCATGACGCCGCCCCCGAGGTGTTTGTCGAGATTGAGCATGCGGACACGCCGGACCCGAAAACGCCCGTCCCTCCAGACGCCGTAAGGCCGGTCACTACGCTCGACGCCGGCGCGTGCGACGTGGTGCACGTCACCGCTGTAGTAGCGCCGCCCAAGAGCGCAGACTCAACGACCGCCACACGCTCGCTGCCATTGGTCGGCGCGCCGCTCACGGCGCTGTTACATGCCGCGGCTAGTAGAGGCGCGGTCGTTAGCGCTACGCGAAGCGCGCGGCCGACGGATCGCATGCGGAGCGCAAACATGACGACGGACGCGTCCATTAGCCGCCTCCGCCGGCGTCAACGCCGCAAGTCGTCGTGAACGCCTTCGCGATACCGTTCGCGTCCAGGCCCGCGTCGACCAACGCGCTCGTATCGACGAGGTTGACGCTGACGTTTACGGTCGCGGTGCCAGAGAGCGAGCCCACGTAGGCGGTCACATGAATGGGGCCGGCGTACGGGTACGCCAGAGCGAACGCGCCCCCTTCGTTGACCGTGGCGATACCGGGTTGGTCCACCGTCCAGAGCGCGCTCACGCCACCATCGCCGGCGCACCCCGACAGGCTTGCTTGAAATTGGAGAGAGTTGGGTGACGGAGGAGTAGCCAGGGTGGTGATCTGGATGCTCGCGTCTCCGGGTGTGACCGCAAGCCCCGCATCAGAGCAGCCGACGACGACGCCGGCCCCGGACTGAGTCAGCGTGATCGCGCCACTGTCGAGGACGGTAATGCCACCATCGTTAATCGACGTGCCTACCGTACCCAGAATCGAAGGGATCTCGAAGAGACTCGGATCGCACATGTTGTTTGCCGAGACTGCCGCCGGTTGGCTCAGCAGCCGTAGGCCGCTGGCCTGCCAGCTATTGAGCGTGACGACCTGGCTGCCCGCGCAATCGGTCCACGTGCCATCCGGCTCGCATGTCCGCAGGCCGATCGAGCAGGATATGTAGTTCTCGGATTTGTAAACGACCTTCCCGCACTTCAGGATTTCGCCGGGCTGGGTGCAGGGGCAGCCCGCGTTCGGAACGCTGCAGTCCGGGGCTGCCGTCGCCGTAGGCGCCGTCCCTTGCACGTCGCCCACGGCTGGGGGCGCGTCGTTGTTACTACCGGAGCATGACCAGAGAAGCGCGCCAATCGATAGCGCTCCGACCGCGACTGCAAACACCACGCGCGCTCCGAGCCTGCGGGGCGCCTCGCGAGCATCGCCCCCTCTGCGCACGGGATCTCGCGGCACGATCACAGAACCTCCACCTTAAAGGATGACAGCATCCTTGCACCACTACAACGACGAAGTACGCAATCAGATAAGACTATGGGCCACTTTTGCGATGTGGGGCAAGCCAATGGCGCGTGCGTCAGTGAGCCCATGAAACCCCCTTGTGCGCGCGCGAGCCTCGCCTGGTCGCCAGCCTGCGCCACGAGTTTCCAAGGGGCGAAAGCACCCCGAATGTGGCCTTATTATCGATATTTTGGAGCCGCAGACCCGGAATACGCACATCCGAGAACCGCCTATCCGAGATACACGAGTAGCGCGTGTGCAGTCGCCCACCATGTAGTTTCGTGAGTGCCTCTCGCGTCGTCATCGGGCTCGCGGCTGTGGACCTTGCACAAGCTGTGCGCGACCCTGAGCGGCCCCGCCGACTCGAGGTCGGCTATCATGGCGACGATGAACTTCCGCGCATTGGCTCGGGCGGCGGCGCTCGGGCTCTCGTCGCTCGCCGCTTGCTCGTCCCCATCGCACCCTTCGGCCGACCTGGGGGACGAAGGACGTGACGGCGGCTCAGTTCACGACAGTGGCGGCGATGCCGCCGTCCACGAGGCCGGGACGACCGAGGCGGAAGCGCTCGACGCGGTCAGCGGAGATGTCGCAGCGTCGCTGGAGTCGAGCGCCGACGGCGGCTCGCCGGACGTAGGCGCCTCAGACGACTCCGGCTCTGAAACCGGAACGGAGAGCCTTCCGCCGGCGCTGAGCTGCGCGACCCCTGGCGCCGGCGTCTCCGATTGCGCGAACGACGCAGGAAGCTGCTGCGCGAGCTTGGAGGTCGCTGCGGGGCACTTCACTCGCAGCTATGACGGCGTCTCGAGCGGTTACACCACCCAATCCGCTCCGGTCGCAGTGTCGGCCTTTCGACTGGACCAGTACGAGATCACGGTAGGACGCTTTCGGCAATTCGTGGCCGCCGCCATCGCCGGATGGATGCCCTCCGCGGGGAGCGGCAAGCACGTCCACTTGAACGACGGAAAGGGGCTAATCGACAGCAGCTCACCAAGTATGTTTGAAGCCGGCTGGGATGCTTCGTGGAACGTAAACCTAGGCACGACAACGGCTGACTGGAACACGAAGCTCGCTTGCGATCCAACGTCGGCAACATGGACGGTCGCCGCGGGATCGAATGAGACCCTGCCGATCGACTGCGTGACATGGTTCGATTCGTACGCGTTCTGCATCTGGGACGGTGGCTTTCTCCCCAGCGAAGCGGAGTGGAACTACGCCGCAAGCGGAGGAAGCGACCAGCGTGTTTACCCGTGGTCGAGCCCACCCGTCTCGACAACGATCGACTGCACTTATGCCAACTACTTCGGGGGGAGCGGGGGCACTGACTTTTGCGTGATGCCCGGGGTTGGAGCGACCAACGCTGTCGGCTCGGAGTCGCCGATGGGCGACGGCAAATGGGGACAGTCCGACCTCGCGGGCAATGTTTTCGAATGGAACCTTGATGCTTTTGCTCCATACGGAGCGGGGTACCCGGACAGCGCCTACCTTGCGACCGCGCCTTTCCGGGTCATCCGGGGCGGTGATTTTGAGAGCGACGATTCGTTCCTCCTTACGTCTAGCCGCCGTAGCGACGACCCCACGGATCGCAGCGTCGCTATCGGCGCGCGCTGCGCCCGAATTCCTTGACCGAGGCTCTGGTTCATCAAACGCCAAACCGGGCGGATCCCGGAAACCGCCAGGCCGAAAAGCGGTCTGCCCCGCAGGGGGGTTGGGGTACCGTGAGGGGGCCATGTCGAGCTTGACGGTCTACTGCTCGAGCTGCGAAAGGCCGATCGAAGCCGCCGACCGAGGAACGGAGTTTCTTTATCCGACCCAGTGCCCGGACTGCATGAGCGACACGCATCTCGTCGTCCTCTCCGGCCCCGTCCGAGTGAAGCGCGAGCGCGACGAGTGGCGCATCTCGGTGCTTACGGCCGAGGAAGCCGAAAGCGCGGCATGGTGCGGGGTACCGTCGTCCTCGGAGCAGTTGGCGGCGCCACCCGTGGCGCCCGACGACGAGCCCGAGACGGACTGAGTCCGGCGTCTACCACGCAATGTCGCCGATCCGCTGCGGCTTCGGGCGACGTCCCGATTGGACGTCCTCGACCCGCTTCTTGGCCGAGCCGATAGCTTCGTCTTCGGGATCGATCGCTTCGGCGGCATGTATGGAGCGCACGGCATCGTCGATCTGCCCGTTGATCAGATATGCGAGGGCGAGATTGGCGAGCATGCCGGCGTTGTCCGGCTGCGCGTGGCGGATGGTTTCGGCCACTTGAACCGCCTCTCCTCCCCTGCCCGTCTCCAGACACTCGAGCACGAGCTGAACTCCAGAATCGGGATTCCTGCCTCCGTCGATCTGGTAGGACCGGTGAAACGCGTCGTGCGCTTGCTCGTGGTCGCCCAAGAGCTGCTCGGCCTTGCCCCGCGACCACCACGCGGTCGAGCTTTCCGGGTCGATGCTTATCGCAACGTCGAGCGAACGGATCGCGGCGGGCAAATCCGTTTTGGCTTGGGGGTTTAGTGCGACCTTTTCCCTGGGGAGTTCGAGGTACGCCTCCATGAGCGACACGCCACGCCGGTACGCTTCGTCGAAGGCCTGACGCCGCCGGGAGCTCTCTGACGGGCTACCCGCATCGGCGGCTGGCGGCCGGGGGGCGGTGGAATGGCTCTCGCTCTCGCAAGCGGTGCACGAGAACGCGGCCCAGGCGCCGAGAATGGCCACGAACGGACGACGATTTCGGGGCGACATGGTCGCCACGTCTATAGCAGCGGCGGCCTCCCGCGAGCCGAGCGAGCCCGGCGAGCCTGGGAATCGTGTGACGGGTCCATGTCGATCGCGTTCGCGCTTTGTCGTTGAAAGTTCACATCGGAGCGTGGGGCACGCTGATAGGGTCCGGTCCGCTGAATGTCGCTAGCGGACGGAGCAGTTGCCCGCCGCGCGCCCGTCACGAGTCGCCAGTAGAGGTCTGTTTGCAGAGGCATACGACAATCGACACCGTCTGGTCAGCATCGGTCTTCCAGAATGTTTCGGAGAATTGGCAGTGAGAGGCGAGATGACTGAGTACACCTCGGCTCGAACGTTTCCGCGAACACTGCGCCAGCGCCCGAAAGGGGACTCGCCAACATGCAAGTCGTAGCCACAGTGGACAGTCAGAGTGCGTTGCGCGCGGCCGCGCAGCTCGATGCCGACCCGACCACGACGGTCAAGGCCAAGCGCCCAGTCAGCGGCTCGGCCTGGAGCAAGCCGGTGCTCGACGTCGCTACCCCGACGAATCGGCGCCCGTATCTCGGCGCGGTTCGTGAGTTCGGCCGCGTCGTAGCCCAGTCCGACGCCATGCACGACGTCTTCGACGTCCTCGAGCGATTCGCGCGAACCGACGTCACCGTGACGCTTGCGGGCGAGACCGGTGTGGGCAAGGACATTCTCGCCCACGAGCTGCACAACCAAAGCGCGCGCAGCGACGGCCCGATGGTCGTGTTCGACTGTGGCTCGGTCGCGACCAATCTGGCGGAGAGCGAGCTTCTGGGCCACGAACGTGGGGCATTTACCGGAGCGATAACGGCGCACGCGGGCGCCTTCGAGCGTGCCCACGGTGGAACGCTCTTCTTGGACGAAGTGGCCGAGCTTCCCCTCGATCTGCAGCCACGACTGCTCCGTGCGCTCGAGAGCAGGCGGGTGCGCCGGGTCGGGGGAAGGGTGGATCGGCGCGTCGATGTGCGCGTGCTCGCGGCCACCAATCGCGACCTCCGGGCCGATGTGGCGGCAGGTCGGTTCCGCGAGGATCTCTACTTTCGGCTCGCGGTGGCGGTGGTTTCGGTTCCGCCCCTTCGAAAGCGCCTCGACGACCTCCCTCGGCTCACATACAGACTTCTCGCCGATCTTGGGCGAAGCGATCTTCGCGTCTCGGAAGGCGCGCTAACGACGCTGCGGGCGCACGCGTGGCCGGGCAACATTCGCGAGCTCAAAAACGCTCTTGCCTGCGCGGTTGCCTTCGTCGAGCCCGGATGCACGTTGCTCGAGCCAAAGCATTTGCGATTGCTTGCGGCGATCGAGCAGGCAGACTCCGGGCTCGATGGCCTTCCGCTCGCCGGGCAAGCCCTCGAGCGCATCGAGCGCGTGGCCATTCGTCAGACTCTCGCGCAAGCCGACGGCAACAAGATGTTTGCGGCACGTACACTCGGGATCGCCGTGTCGACCCTGTACGAGAAGCTCAAGAAGTACGGGCTTTGAGCCCGCTCGCCAACCGCAGCGGCCACCTCTCAGAGGATGAGGGCAAGACAGGCCGTCCCATAATGTGGATCCGCCAAAGCTTGGACGGATGAGAAAGGTTGCGTGATGTCGTCCCGCGCGCCACTCGATCGGATCCAACCCGTCTATCCAGTCTCTTGAACGGGACACCATTCCGTGATACTGGCCGTGATACTCGGACGACCATGAACGAGCGAGAACCTCGATCCCGCCGCAACGTAGCGGCTTGAGCCGCGTGCTTGCGGGGCGTCGTCTTGCGCTCGGTGTCGCCCTAGCCGGAGCGACCTTGGCCTTGTTCGCGGGGGCCCCTGGTTGCCACAGGGAGTCAGCCAAGGACCTCAAGGTCGTCACAATCGGCTACTTCGCGAACCTGACGCACGCGCAGGCCGTGCTCGAAGTCGCGTCTGGCGAGCTCGAAAGGGCCGTCTCTCCCGCCAAGCTCGAAACGAAAGTCTTCAACGCGGGTCCGTCACTCATCGAAGCGCTCTTCGCCGGGGCCATCGACATCGGATACGTCGGACCTGGGCCGGCCCTCAGCGCGTTCACAAAAAGCGGCGGCAAGGGCATCCGCGTCGTGGCCGGCGCGGCCGCGAACGGCGTTGCCATCGTCGCGCGCAAGGGCAGTGGTATTCAATCGCTCGCGGACCTCCGGGATCGCAAGGTCGGCACCCCGCAGCTCGCAAACACGCAAGACATATCGGCACGACACTATCTGACGGCCATCGTCAAACAGACCAACCTCGAGAACGTCGTTCCCGTAGACAACGCCGAGCAGGCCGCGCTCTTTTCTCGCGGGCAGCTCGACGCCGCGTGGGCTCCCGAGCCTTGGGGCCAAAGGCTCATCTCCGAGACCGGGGCCACTCTCGTAGGCGAGGAAAAAGACCTTTGGCCTTCCGGCGAGTTCTTGATCACGCTCGTCGTGACCACGCCCGAGTTTCTGGCCGCACATAGCGACATCGTCGACGACCTGCTGCGCGTGAATCGCATATGGACACGACGGCTCGCGGCCGAGCCCGAAAAGTACGCCGGAGCCCTCGGCGACGCGCTCTTCGGGCTCACCGGCAAGAGATTGGGGGCAGGCATTCTCCCGGCCGCCCTCAAGCGCGTGCGCTTCACCGATGACCCCGGCATCTCGACGCTTCAGACGTTCGCGATCTGGAGACACGATCTCGGGTTCGAGCCCGCCGTGGCCGACTTGAATGGGCTGGTCGACGAAGGCGCGCTAAAGAGAGTCGCCGCCGCGACTCCCTAACCCACCCACCGCGAAACCCATGTCCCCCAATGCCCGCGCCCGGCAGGCGCTGACACGAGTCGCCGTTTGGTCGCTGCTTCTCGGCGGATGGGAGTGTGCCTACCGCCTCATCGGGTGGAAGCCGTGGATATTCCCAGCTCCCAGCCACGTCATCGAGTCGTTGATCGCGCTGCTGGGAGCGAGCTCCCATTTCGCGCTTCCGGTGGCGCTCGCCATCAGCATCTCTCGCTTGGTCGTCGGATTCGTCATCAGCATGCTTCTCGGAATGTTGTGCGGGCTGGCGCTCTGGCGTTGGGATGCGCTTGACCGAACGTTCGGGGGCTTCTTTCTCGGCTTGCAGACCTTGCCAAGCGTCTGCTGGGTGCCCCTCTCCGTGCTCGTCTTCGGCCTCAACGAGACTGGGATCCTATTCGTTCTGGTCATGGGGAGCGCGTTCGCAATGGCGATCGGCTTTCGCGACGGGCTGCGGACAATCCCGCCCGTCTACGAGAAAGCTGGCCTGATGATGGGGGCGCGAGGCTGGGCGCTTTACTGGCATGTGCTCCTGCCCGCCTGCATGCCTGCGTTCGTCAGCAGTCTTCGCCAGGGTTTCTCCTTCGCATGGCGGTCGCTGATGGGCGCGGAGCTCATCTTCATGGTCAAAGGCCAGGGGGTCGGATACCTGCTGCACCAAGGGCGAGAGTTCTCGGACATCGCGCAGGTCATCGCGACCATGACGGTCATGGTGCTCTTCGGGATGTTGCTCGACCGGGCGGCATTTGCTCCTATCGAGCGCCGCGTGCACTCGCGCTTTGGGCTTCTCGTCACGAGGTGACGCGAGACGGCGAAGTGCGCGAAGGGGCCGAGATGCGAATGCCCGGCAAATCTCGCGCAACGAACTTCGACGAGGAGCCACACGCTCGCGCGGCGTCACTGAGAATCCCCCGGCGGGAAGCGAAGGGGCCCTCTGCGTGTTTCCACTTAAGAACGCTTAGAAGCAGGTCCCACTATGATCTTGGAGTCAGAGTATCCCGCAGCGCTGAAAGGCGCCTTGGAACAGGCCGCCAGTCTTTCTCGGCAGCTCGCGGCGCCCGATCTCGCGGCCCGGCTGGGCCTATGGGCGATTGGCAGAAGTGAAGAGATCGCCCGCTTCGTCGAGCTCGTGGTGGGCGACTGGCGCGGCGGTGCGCTCAGCGACCGGGCGGCCGCGGCGGAGCTCGAGTCCTATGTGCGTACGCTCGAAGGCGCTCTCCGCGAACGGCTCGCCGCGGGTCACTTTTCACCGGGCGACGCTTTGCCGCTCTCGCGCGCGACCGCGGTCCGTTCGAGCTGAGGGCGCGCCACGAGGTAGAGGCCCGCGGTGATGCACGCAAACGGAAGCAGGGAGAGTAGGTTCGCGTAGTCCCCAGCATAAAATGGGTTACGGCTCGAAGCCCATTCGTCGATGCGCGCTTGAATCGGGCCGAACAGGCCGGCCACGAACGCGATGATGACGCCGGCGATCGCGCCCCCCGCGATGTATCCGGACGCCAAAAGGACACCGGGGCTCTTGTCTCCTTCAGCCGTGATCCGCTCTTCGCTCATTTGGCCTTGGTGCTGCTTGCGGAGCGATGAGTCCACCACATGCCGCACCACTCCACCGACGAAGATGGGGGTCGACGACGACAGCGGGAGGTAGACCCCGACCGCGAAGGCCAGCGACGGAATGCCGCACATCTCGAGCACCACGGCGATCATCACGCCGAGGAGGACGAGGCCCCAAGGAAGCTGCCCGTTGAGAATCCCCTTGATGATGTAGGACATCAGCGTCGCCTTCGGGGCGTCGAACTTTGCGACGCGAGTCCCGTCCGGACGCACAGCGTGCGTGCCATTGATGCCGGGGTCCACGAGGTACGTCGCCCGACCCGAGCCATCGACGAGGTAGCGGCCGGCGGGGCCGCCCGCGTCGGCTTGCTTGTGCCAAACGAAGTACGACCTCGAATCGTCTAGGGCCTGCGGACCCGAAAGGGTCTCCCTTTCCGCAAGCTCCCGCACGTCCGTGCGCAAGCCCGCCGCGAAGTTTTCCGTAGACGTCATGACGCCGTTCACGGTCTCAGTCGTGACCTGCGGCACATAGACGGTGGCCGCTTCATTCAATCGAAGCAGTACGGGGCCCAGCGCAAGCGCGCTGACCAAGGCGCCAACGAGGATCGCCACTTGCTGCAGCCGCGGGGTGGCGCCGAGAAGAAACCCCGTTTTGAGGTCTTGCGACGTCGTGCCGGCGTTCGAAGCCGCGATGCAAACGATGGCGCCCACCGAGAGCGCGGTGACGTAATAATGCGGACCCGTCCAGCCGAACGCGACGAAGATCGCGCAAGTGAGGAGGAGCGTGGCCACGGTCATGCCCGAAATCGGATTCGACGACGAACCGATCTCTCCTGTGAGCCGAGACGACACGGTGACAAACAGGAATCCGAAGAGGACGATGAGGAGGGCGCCCGCTATGTTCATGTGCAATGGCGGCGCCACGGAAATGGTCGCGACGAGCGCCAGCACGCCATAGACGACCACCTGCGGAGGCAAGTCGCGATCCGTTCGAGATCTCGACTCGCCGGCGCCCGGCGCCCGCGACCGACGCAGATCCGACAGACCCGCGCGAAGGCCTCTCGCAAGAGTCGGAAGCGAACGAAAGAGGCTTATGATGCCCCCGGCGGCGACCGCGCCCGCACCGATGTAAAGGACGTAGCTTGCCCGGATCTGTGACGGCGACATGTCGTGAATCGGGATGGCCCCCGGCGCGAGGGAGCCGGTGAGGCCCGCGCCGAAAAACTTGATGGCCGGAATGAGAACCATGTAAGCCAGCACGCCGCCAGCGCACATCACCGACGCAACGCGCGGTCCGATGATGTACCCAACGCCGAGCAACTCCGGCGAGATCTCGGCCGATACGGTGCCCCCTGCGAGCGGAGCCCCGAAGACCTTCTCCGGCACGTCCTTCCACGCCTTGAGCGCCACCATGGCAGCTTTGTAGACGACTCCGATCGAGAAGCCGCCGAAGATGGTCTTGCCGCCCGATGGAGCCTGTGAGGCGTTTCGACGTTCGCCCCCGCGAAGGCCAGGCGGATCGGTATCCGCGGCCTTGAGCACCTCCGCGCACGCAGTCCCCTCGGGGTACTTGAGGGTGTCGTGCTGCTCCACGATGAGCGCGCGGCGCAGCGGAATCATCATGAGAATGCCGAGCAAACCTCCGAGCACCGAGACGAGGATCACACGCGTGATCTCGAGGTCGAACCCCAAGATCATGATCGCGGGCATCGTGACTCCGACGCCGAATGCAATGGATTCCCCCGCCGAGCCCGCCGTTTGCACGATGTTGTGCTCGAGAATCGTGACGCCGCGAAATCCGAGCTTTCCAAGAAGCCGAAAGAGTGTGATCGACAGCACCGCCACGGGGATGGACGCGCTGACCGTGAGCCCTACCTTGAGCACGAGATAGAGCGAAGACGCGCCGAAGACGACGCCCAGCACGACCCCCACGACGAGGGGCGCCAAAGTGAGCTCCGCGATGTTTGCGGCGGCCGGGACGTACGGACGAGGCTCGCTCACTTGCTGGCCCCCGCGTCCTCTATGCTCTGTCGCTCCAGCGTAGTCGTGAGCCGATCTTTTGCGCATCTTAGGCCCAACATGGGGATGCGATACCTGCCCGGATGGTGGACGCGGTTGGTCGCGCGAAGCCCGTACGCGTCGTAGTTGTACGCGCCGCCCCGGATGGCGTGCTCGCACTCGTCGGGGATAGGATTGGAGCCCGTGAACCCCCGCTTGCCGCTTCGGCGAAGCTCGTCGAGGGTCACGCGGATCTCACCACACGTGCCAGGATAGCCCTGACCCGCACCCTTGCGGCGATACGCCACAGGGTCGTACTCGTCCTCGGTCCACTCCCAGACGTTGCCCGCGAGGTCATCGTGCCCGTAGGGCCCTCTTCCGGCCGGATGTGTGCCTACGGCTTCGGGATGGCTTTGCCCGAACACGGTTCTGTCGTGGCTCGGACGATCGGGCCCCCACGGATACGTGCGCTCGTCGGTGCCTCGCACCGCCTTTTCGAACTCGGCTTCCCGAGGCAGGCGCTTGCCACGCCACGCGCAGTAAGCCCGGGCGTCGTCCCAGGAAACCCCGCTCACGGGAAGGTTCGGCCCATCGAAGTCAGGGTGCGCAGCCCGCACGGCGGACGACTTGGGGCGGCACACCTTCGCCGAGACGCACTCGTCCCACTTTGCGTTGGTCACTTCGGTCGCGTCGAGCCAGAACGCCGACAGGGTCACGGTATGGGCAGGGTGCTCATCTTCCTGTCCGCCCGCATCGGCGCCCATCGTAAACGCGCCATCGGGCACAAGGAGCATGCCTAGAGGGGCCGGGGCGGCGTCGACCGCCGCCGTGGTGGCCGCGGGCCCGGCTGGAGCCGCCGTCGGCGTGCTTGGCGTCGACGCCGTCGCGGCGGCAGTCGCCGTCGGCCGAGCCACCGCGACCTTGGCGGCACGCAGCCCCGGATCGCCTCGACTGCACCCCGCAAGCGACACAGCGACCCACGCGACCCAACGAGCGCTCCACACGGTCGTCAGAGACTAGTACAACCTGCCGAGTGATTCGGGTGTCCAACCTCACCAAGCGTTATGGCGCGCGCGTCGCCGTGGACAACGTTTCCTTCGAGGTGGGACGAGGAGAAGTGGTCGGCTTCCTGGGCCCCAATGGCGCGGGCAAGACGACCACCCTGCGAATCCTCGCCGGCGTGCTTGGGCCGACGAGCGGTTCTGTGACCGTGGCCGGTCACGACTTGGTGCATGCTTCGCTCGAGGCGCGCAGACACATCGGGTACATGCCCGAGGCAGTCCCTCTTTACCCTGAAATGCGTGTCGTCGAATACTTGCGCTTTCGCGCCGAGCTCAAGCTCGTCGCTCGCAGCCAGCGGGCTCGGTTCGTCGACGAAGCCATGGACAAGGCTGGCGTGCTCGAAGTCGCCCACCGCACCATCGATCACCTGTCCAAGGGCTTCCGGCAGCGCGTCGGCATCGCCGACGCCATCTTGGCCAAGCCTCCGGTGATCGTCCTCGACGAGCCGACGGCAGGATTGGACCCGAATCAGATTCGCCACGCCCGCGCTCTCGTTCGCGAGCTCGGGCGCGAGCACACGGTCGTCGTTTCGACCCATATCCTGAGCGAGGTAGAGGCTTGCGCGACGCGCGTTCTGCTCATCCACCAAGGCCGCCTGGTCGCCCAGGGCTCCACGAGCGACATTCGGGCGATGCGCCAGGCCGTGGCCGTGGAGGTGACGGTGCGCGGGAACGCCGCGGCGGCCCACGAAGCTCTCCGCGCATCGGCGGGAGTGGTGAGCGTCCAACGTATCGAGACGCTCGAGATGGTCCAGCCGTTCGCACGCTTTCGCGCGACCTTCGAAGGCGCGCTATCCGCCGAAGATCAGCAGGGCGCCACCGAACGGATCGTAAGCGCCGTGGTCGGCGCAGGGCTCGGTGTGTCCGAGGTGCGCGCGTGTGGCGGATCGCTCGAGGACGTGTTCGCCTCGCTCACGAAAGACACCGGAGCCCCTCCCGAATGAGATCGTTTTGGCCGATCTACAAGCGCGAAATGTTCGCGTTCTTCGTCACACCGCTCGCGTGGGTGCTCATCGTTGCCTTCCTCGTGGTCCAAGGGATGCACTTTTTCCTGGTCATCGACCACCTGGCCCGTCAAGTCGACATTGCGGGCGACGAGACACCCCTCACCGCGTTTTTCGGGAACACGGTCCTCCTCTATCTCGTTCTGTTCATGCTCGTGCCTCCGATGACAATGCGCGCATTCGCCGAGGAACGTCGAAGCGGGACCGTCGAAACGCTCATGAGCGGGCCGGTCTCGAGCACGGCCGTGGTGCTCGCGAAGTACGCGGCTGCGCTGACAACCTACATCGTCATGTGGGTTCCCACGGTCCTTTACCTGGTCATTCTTGCCCGAACCGGGGCGCTCGACCGCCGCGCTGCCGCCAGTGCCTACCTCGGCATTCTGCTGGTCGGTGGCGCATACCTGGCGCTTGGCACATGCGCGAGCTCTCTCGCACGTTCTCAGTTCATCGCCATGATCTGGACCGCGCTTGCTCTACTGGTCCTTTTTATCGTCGGAATGGGCGAGTTCGTGACTCGCGAAGGGACCCTGGTTCACGACGTCTGCGTGCACGTGTCGGTGTGGGGACACATGAACGACTTTGCCAGTGGCATCGTCGACTCTCGGCACCTCGTGTTCTACGGGACGCTGATCGTTCTTCCGCTCTTCATCGCCACGCGGGCCGTCGAGGCCTGGAGGTGGGCGTGAAGCTGCCCCGGTTGAGATTCGACTCCCACCAGATGACCGAGGTCGCAGGTGTGGTCGCCGTCGTGGTGCTGACTGGGACGGTGAACGTCCTCGCGGCGCGCCATTTCACTCGATGGGACTGGACCTCCGACAAGCGATGGACTCTGAGCCCAGCGACGCTCGAAACGCTCCACTCGCTCGAGCAAGGCGTGGACGTCTGGGCCATTGCGGGGCCGGGAGATCCGCTCGAGCCAAGCTTGCGGCAACTGCTCGCAAGCTACTCCGCAGCCTCGTCGCGGATCGACATCCATTGGATCGACCCCGATCGGGACACGGCCGAGCTCGTCGACCTGCAACATCGATTTGGGCTCGAAGCAGGGCAGGCGGAGGACGGCCGCGTAGCCACGGACGCGATCGTCATTGTCACGAGCCGCGAAAAGCACTGGTTTCTCACTCCTCCAGACATGGTCGAGCCGTCGGACGACGTTCACTCCAAGCCGCGTGAAGAGCGCGCCCTTACGCAAGCCATTCGCAGTGTCATGGGAGGCGAGAAGGCCAAGCTGTGCTTCACGGTCGGTCACGGCGAGCTATCGGTCGACCCGGTCAAGGACGAGCGCGAATGGCTCGGTCGTCTCCGAGATCTGCTCCAGAAAAGCAACTACGAGCTTGCCACCGTCGATACGACCGCACCGAATGACCACGAGCCCTTCGCCGGCTGCAGTGTGGCCGTCCTGGCGGGGCCCGTCGCACCGTTCGCCCCGGACGAGGCGAATCGACTTCGCTCCTGGCTGCTCGAAGGCGGCAATCTCTTCGCGGCCGTTGGGCCGGCCGAATCGAGCCCCCATACCGGGCAGGTCGGGACCGGTCTCGACGAGGTCCTGGCTCCCTTCGGCGTTGCCGTGGACGACGACGTGGTGCAAGAGGTCGACTCGAGGGCGGCCATCCCGGACACCCACGCCGAGGGGTTCTTCGCCTCCGTACGCACGCATCCGGTGACGGCAAGCCTGCTCGGCGGCGGCGCGGAGGCGCACCCGCCGCGGGTCGCGGTCTTCTTCGCGCGGTCGCTGCGCCACGTCTCCACACCCGGCGCCGCATGGGCCTCGGACCTTCTCGCGACGACCGCGAACGCCTACAGCAAGACAAGCCTGGCCGGCGCTGCGACGTGGAACGACGCCCCACCCCGTGAATCGGGAGATGCCGCGGGACCCTTCATTGTCGCAATGGCTTCGGAGCGTCCTGCGCTCGCGAAGGCCCCCCATGGCCCGCGCGTTGTCGTCGTCGGAAGCCGTTTCATTCTGGCGGAAGACAACTGGAGACAGCCGCGCGCGATGCACGGAGCGGCATTCTTCGTAGACAGCGCGGTCTCCTGGCTCGCTGCGAGAGCAGAGGTCATCGACGTTCCGGATCGCGGGGAAGTCTCGGTGGGCGTGCCCGTGTCCGAGCAAGGGCGAGACGAAGTGCGGCGATATGTGCTGCTCTTCATGCCCCTGGCTGCGGTCCTGCTCGGCGTCGCCGTTTGGGCCTGGCGCAAGTCGACCGAGGACAAGCCGTACGCACGCGGCGGCGGTTGAGAGGCGATGCCAAGCCGAACACGTGCAGCCACTCCTCTGGCGCTTGTCGTACTGGCCTTCGCAGCCCTTGCCTACGCGTACTTCGTCGACCGCGGCACCGTCTCCGACGCCGATCGCGAGCAACGCGCGCGCGACGTGTTTCCGACTTTTCGGCTCGACCTCGTACGACGCATCGAGCTCTCCCACGGCCGGGAAACCTTGGTGCTCGAGCGATCGAAAGACCCCGGGGCTAGCTGGGCGCTGACATCGCCGCGCCGCGAGGCCGCGGATCCGAGCGCGGTCGACTCTCTACTGCGAGACCTGGAGCTGGCCAGGCGCATGAGGACCGTCTCGAAGGAAACCGTGATCGGCGAGATCCGGGTGCGCGGGCGGATCACCGTAGACCGCGTCCAATACACCTTCACGCTCGGGGCAGACGCACCTTATCCCCGCGGAGGGGCCTACATGACCCTTGTCGGCGAGCCGCCATTCGTCGTCGAGCCATCGCTCAAAGTGCAGCTGCTTCGGACGGCGGACGCGTACCGAAATCGGTCCCTCGTTCGGTACGGTCAGAGCGAGATCAAACGCGTCGAGTGGACTTCCGGCGCAGAGCACACGACGCTCGAGCGAGTTGGGGAGACGTTCCGTGTGGGAGGCTCGAGCGGTCTTCGAGCGTCGCGCGCGGCTGTAGATCGTCTGTTCGCCGCGCTTGCCGATGCCCGCGTGGAGACGTTCTTGGACGATGCCGAGGCAGACCGTGCGACCGCGCACCCGCTTCGGACGCTGGTTGTCACCCCTCGCGACGGGATGCAGCCGCCCGTCAACCTTGCGGTGGGCGGCGAATGCCCGGGCCAGCCCGGCCAGGTCGTCGTTTCGCGGATGGGCCCGGCGCAAACTTCGGCCTGCATGGCGAGAGGTGCGCTCGACGCGCTCGACGCGACGGCCGACGATATCGTCGACAAGGCCCCCCTGTTTGCGCGTGCCGACGAAATCGAAGAAATCGATCTTCGCTCGAGCTCCGCGGACGGACCTCGGGTGAATCTCGCGCGGCGCGGCGCCGGCTGGCACGAACGCGCACCGGAAGACCGCGAGCTAAGTGTAGAAGAGGCCGATTCGGCGAACACGCTCGTGATAGCCATGGCGGGGGCGCAAGCAGTGAGCGTCCGGAGCGCCGCGCTGCGAGAGAGGGTGACCGCGCGAAGTCACGCTACGTTCGTTCGAACGGGGACGGGTTCGAGTGAGACACTCGACATCTCTGCTGCCGACCCGTCGGGCGTCGCGTTCGCGCAGCGAAGCGATGACGGCGCGATCCTGCGCTTGCCTCGCGCGATCGCGCGGCGATTCGAGCCACACCCGATCGCTCTCCGAGGACGCACGGCGTGGGCGACGCCCTTCGATCCCGTCGACGTTGTGGCTATCGACGACACGTGTACCCCCGAGCCCGAGCGACTCGACCTGACGGACGGGCTCTGGACGATGCGCTTGCCGCGTGGTCAGGCGGTGGACGTCGCCTACACGCTGGACCTCGTGGAAAGCCTGGTGCACGCCAAGGTCGACGAATGGATTGCCGAGAAGGATGACGGAACCTTTGGCTTTGGCGCATCGGCATGCGGGGTGACCCTGTTTCTCGCGACTCGAGACGCAGACGGCGCGACCCGATCTCACTCGATGGCGTTCGCAACTCAACCGGACGGCACCCGCTATGCGCGCACGCTCGAAGATCCTGCAGTCTTCTCACCCCCCGAGTCCCTTCGGACGCTGCTCGAGCATCCCGCCATCGATCGCAGTCCCTTTCGGCTCGACGCCTCGTCGGGCACTCGAGTCACCCTTTCGCACGACCACTCGGTGGTTGCCCTCCGCGCCGCGGAAGGAGCCTTCGTACGAACCGGCGCCTCGGAAGCTGGGGCTGATTCGCTCGGGGTCGCGCTTGTGGCCCTTTATGCCCGCAACGCCGCGCATGCTGGGCCCCCCGCCCCGGGCGAAGGATTCGACCATCCCCTCCTCGAGATCCAAGTCGAAAATCCGAACAAGATACCCGTTTCAAAGCGCATCCTCGTCGGAGGGCCCGCGGGCGGTTCCGAAGAGAGCATGTTTGCGCGCGTCTCCGGCGTCAATGCGACATTCGTTGTCGCCGGCCGGACAGTCGAAGCCCTGCGGGCCGGCTGGTGAGGGCCGCCAGCGGCGCGTTAGCATGCGGCGCCAAGCCACCGGAACGCTCACCTGAATGCCTTCACAAGGTCAACGCTTCATCCCATCGTCCGCCGAGGATGTTCTTCGCCGGCGTGTGAAGGCCGAGCTCCGCAAGCGGATGCGCGGCTTGCGCAAGGCCTTGCCGCTGCAAGCGTGCACCGAACGCTCCAACCGGATTTCTGATCGTCTTCAGGCCCTCGCTCCGTTCGCTCGCGCCCGAGCCGTGGCGCTGTTCTGGCCCATCGAGGAGCGTCACGAAGTGGACTTGCGGCCCTTGAGCGCAAGCTTGCGCGACCGCGGGCTCCAAGTGGCCTTTCCACTCATCGACCCGGAGACAGGCGTCATGACGTTTCATTTTGTGAAAGACACGGACCGCATGATTGGCGAAGCTTCAGGGCTTCACGAGCCTTCTCCGGAAGAGCCTCTCGCCCTCCCTGGCACACTCGACGCCATCGTCGTCCCGACCCTCGCGTTGGACCCGCGGGGGCACCGCATCGGGTACGGCCGGGGCTACTACGACCGCACGCTGCCCGCTTTTGCGCCTCCCGCATCCACCATTGCCGTCGCGTTCGACTTTCAGCTCCTCGCAGAGGTGCCGAACACGGAAGGCGACGTACGCGTTGGGTGGGTCGTCACCGACGCGCGCACTCTCGAGGCACACGAGCCCTCTTAGCCGGACCCGATCGCCTCCACGTCGTGAAAGCGTGCAAAGTCGATCGTGCGGACACCGTCGGGCGACGCCCCGACGATGTCGACGAAGCGAGCGTCGTAGACGATGTCGCTGAATCGATACTCGTGGTACGCGTGCACCGTCTGCCCTACCGTTTGGTCGTAGCCGGTGAGCATGGCGTAGAGCTGGGCGCCTGACGCCTGCAGGCGCAAGGTGGCATCTTCGCCGTAAAAAGGGCTCGTTTCGTCGATGCAGTGCATCACCGTCCAGGTGAGAAAGAACACGGGCGTGGACCCCCGGACGAGCTTGAGCTCGACGGGCGTACGTATGAGCTCACCCTCCTGAGTCCTCTCGGCCACGAGTAGGAAAACACGAAGACTGGCCTCGACGATCAGGTTCGTTCGCCAATTCGCCAGCCGCATCTGCAGGTGCGGGACTCCGTTGCGGCGGCGGACCACGGCCTTGCTGCTGAAGAGCACCAGGGCCTTCGGCCGCGACAAGCGCGCGAACGAAATGCCCGCAAGGCTGCCGACCGCGATGATGCCCAGCATCGATTCGATGGTGACGACCACGTGCGCGAAGCGCGTTTGGGGCGCCATCGTTCCGTAGCCGATAGTCGCCAGCGTCTGAACGCTGAAGAAAAACGCGTCCTCGAACGACCCCGGGCGAGCGTTCGAAATTCCGCCTGGATTCAGCATGTAGACCCACGCAAAGACCGCGTTGATCACGAGGACCAACCCGGCGACGATTGCGCAAAAGCGCCAGAACGGAATGGTGAGAAGCGCGAAGTAGACGTCGCCCCCTGGCCGAAACGCCTGTCCGCGAGTGCGCACCCTCGAGAGATCCCGGTCGCCGGCTTGGAAGCGTATTGCCCTGGGGCGCCCCGTCGTCGTGGTTGTCGTCATCTAGTTCTCCGCGCGGCGCCGCGCCTGACATCGCGGGCAGATCCCGTAGAGCTCGTGCTTGTGTGAGCGGAGGCGAAAACCGTGTTTTCGGGCCACCCTGTCCTGCAGCTCCTCGATGCGCGGCTCTTCGAATTCCACGATGTCGGCACACTCGAGGCATATCAAGTGGTCGTGATGAGTGGCGTCGTCCGCCAGCTCGTAACGCGTGAGCCCGTCGCCGAAGCGCCGTTCGTTGGCGACTCCACTTTCTGCCAGGAGCTTGAGCGTACGATATACGGTCGCGTAGCCGACGCGCGGGTCGCTCGCGCGAACCTTGGCGAGGAGCTCCTCGATGCTCACGTGGTTTTCGGCCCGAAAGAACGTTTCGATGATGAGCCTGCGCTGATCGGTCGATCGCAGGCCCTTTCGGTCCATATAGGCTTGAAGCATCGCGCGAAAATGCTCGAGCTCGATGGTCGATCGATCGATTTGCCTACCCACAGCACCGGCCTCGCGGGCCGGGATTGTGACCTAACTGGGCGCCGCGCGCACCGCCCTTGCGCCGCTCACACGAAAACGTGCTCGGTGAGACCCTGGCTCAAGGTCAGTTGCGCTTGCCGATGCCAGCGCTCGGTCTCGAGTAACAGCCGAACCGGGGCGCCGGCCAGTGCGGTGGTCAGCTCTATCTCGACGCCGTCCTCGACCGAAAGCCAGCCCTCGAAGAGGGTCGTCTCGGTGTCGTCTGTGATCGTCAGCCATGCCCTCTGATGGGCGTCCGACCCGCGAAGGCACATGAAAACGCGCAGCGTGCGAGCTCGAAGGACGTCGAGCGGACGAGTTTCGGAAGACGGCGCCTCGTCGTCCCCTCCGCCCTCAGGCTCAGCAGGCGCACAGACAATGAGTGAGCCTATGCGGCTGCCGGGGTTGGCCACGTGGGGAACCGCAACAGTTGCACTCGAGAGGCGCCCCTCACAAGTCCAATTATTGAGGTGGGGGGTACGACCCCGTTATCGCTCACGAAAGAGTGAAAAATGACGGCGTCCACGGCAAGCTCCACGGCGCGGTTTGCCCGCCCGGACATTGCGCCGCTTGCGCCCGCGAGACCGGGTAGAGTTTTTCCACAATGAAGTCTGGAATCTGGAACCTCGGGTTCGGCCTCGTCGCAGTCCTAGCGGGCGCGAGTGGGCGTTTCAGCCTGCCCGGGACGAGCACGCCGACGCCCTTAATAGTCGTCGGAGCCGTGCTCGCAGCGTTCGGACTTTTTCAGCTCGCCACGTCGCGCGGCCGATAGCCGCGCTCGCCAGGGAGCGCCGAGCTATCAGGGCGCCTCACGCCCACACGCCTCCGCCCCGTCCCATTCCCCAACCACCGCCGAACAGTCCGCGGCGCGCGAGCATATTCACCATCTCCTTGCGCTGCCTTGGATCGAGCGCCTCACAAGCGGTTTTGAGCGCCTCGACCCAACCGATGCGAACCTGGGCAAGCAGTCGGTCGTGCCTCGCGAAGGTCTCTTCGAGTGCCGTCTCGTCGATCAAGCCACCCTCGACCGCGCGAGCAAGATCGGCTCGAGTGAGGCTGACCTCTTCGCGGATTGCGACCTGCTCCGTGCGTAGTCGCGCCACCGCCTCGACGATGGCCCGCTCTTGCCCGGGAGTCGTCTCCAACCGCTCGAAGAGCCACCGCATGATGGCACCGCGGCGACCACCTCCGAAGGGACCGCCGCCGCCGAGGCGCGATAAGCATGCGCTCCCCCAGCCGTGGCCCCTTCGGTACCACATCGCGCGACGAGCCAATTTGACAGCACCGACCACACATACCGCTCCGAGAATGGCACCAAGCATCGTCGATTCTCCTTCGAGGCACGCATGCGCCTCGTAGGGAGATCGATGTGCACGCGATCGAAAAAAGCGCGGCGCGGCCTCGTGAAGATACGTAAATGGTGTGTTTGCCCGGGTTGTCGTTTGGGTAGCCGGCCGGCAAGACTTGCGCCCGGCGCCAATTGTGCCAATAACTGCGATTAACGCGCCCGGGAGCACGGGCGGCCCCCATGTCAACCTCCGGATCTCGCCCGCCGGCTCAGCCGCAACGCAAGTTGGTCTTGCGCCGAAAGGTTTCGACTGAGCACACGTCTCAGGCGCCTTCACCCGGGGGTGCCAAAGACTTGGCGTCGGCCACGATGCCGCCTCCGCCCACGGCCCTTCCGCGAGCGCTCCGTTCGATAGAGCACCCGGCCAGCTTGGATGCTCTACCGAAGCCTACCGGGAGCGCGGACAGTGGGGTTGGCTCGCGCTCCACTTCCGGGTCAAAGGCGGCAGCTCTGCTGACGCCGCGCTCGGGTGCCACGCCCCTACCTCTGCCGTCACGCGTCTCGGTGGCCCCTGTCGTCGCCTCGCTGCCGGTGACCTGGCCCACTCGCCCGAGGCCGCCGGCACGGACGCGCGGGCGGCTCGCGCTCCTCGCGGGGGGCGGGCTGCTGGTTGCGGGCGCATTGATGGCAGCCGGCGTCTTGCTCAGCACGAGACTGCAGTTTCGCCCCGACGCTTCGCCGACGACTGCGCCCCGAGACGTCATCCATGCGGCAGCGCCCTCGCCAGGCGCTCGGGATGACATGCTGCGCGCCGCAAGTCGTTCGGATCACGTGACCAGCGTGGAAGATCTTCCCCGAGCGCCTCCCCCCGCCCGGCCTTTGAGTAGCGGGGCGCCTCGTTCCGGTCGCGCACCACTCGCGCCGCCGGCATCGTCGGTGGCGGTCAAAGCGCTCGCGGTCACCGCCGCGGAAGGCTCGGAAGCGGCGGCCGGTGCCGCGGCCGCTGCGGCGCCCGGTTCAGCACCGGAAAGCACCTCGGCTCAGGTGCCGGAGGTTGAGGTGCCAAGCGTTCCTCCCCCCCCGGCTGACCCTTTGATCCGTGCCGTTCAGCAATCGATAGACGACGGCCACGGCAACTGACGGTTCCTTCCGCCCGGCGCTAGGGCGCGCGGGGACCCGGCGGCCTCAGGCCATGTTGCATCCGCCCTGGCCCTTGCACGCATTCTGCCCCTTACACGCGTGCGTATCGGTCTTGCATCCGCCCTGCGCTTTGCACGCATTCTGTCCCTTGCAGGCGTGTTTGGCGCCCGAGGTGGGGGGCGATGAAGACGTTGCGGGCCCGGGCTTGGAGACGGATGCATCGCCCTTGTTGCATCCACTGGCGCCCAGCATGCCGGCGAGCGCAGCAGCGACCATCGTCGTCGTCCAACCCATGTTCATGACTCCTTCCGAGGCGTATGCATGTTCGCACCGATTCGAGCTGAGCGCGCGCGCCACGCGTCCCAGGCCAAGAGGAAAAGACACGCGACAGCGGCGAAGCCGGCGGCCGCGTCGAGTGCCACCGTGGCACCCCAACGGTTCCAGAGCCAGCCGGTGATGAGACCGGCGGGCATCGACGCGATTCCGACGATGAAGTTATACGCACCAAAAGCGCGTCCACGCGCGGCGGCGGGTGCCAAGTCCGTGAGCAACGCCTTCTCTACAGGCTCGGTCAGCCCGTAGAAAATCCCATAGATCGCGAAAAGACCCCACACGTGCCATGGCGAGGATGCCGCCCCGAGCCCCACATAGACAGCGGCGTAAACGAGCCACCCCGACGCGACGAGCCTCGGCCGCGAGTGCACGTCGGCGAGGTTGCCCCCGAAATACGCAAAGACGACCTTAGAGAGGTTAAGAGTCGACCAGAGAATCGGGAGTGTTGCCGCCGAAAGGCCGAGGGCTCGCGCTCGCAAGAGAAGGAAGGCATCGGACGAGTTGCCAAGCGAAAACAGCCCGACGATGACGAGATACAGACCGAGTGGACGACCGAGATTGGCGCGGGGGGCGGTCGCAGCGGAAGACGACGTACCGCCCTGGGCGCGCGGAGTCTCGCGCACGAAGGCGACGCAGGCTGTCGCGAGGAACCCCGGAATGATCGCGATCCAGAAGACCTGCCGCATCGACATCTTCGCTGCGATAAGAAGCGTGGCGAGCAGAGGTCCGACCACAGCGCCGACGTTGTCCATCGCTTGGTGGAAACCGAATGCACGTCCCGCGCGATCGCCGGCCACATCGGCTATCAAAGCGTCGCGCGGCGAGCTGCGCACCCCCTTGCCCACGCGGTCGACCAGCCGCACCGCGAGCGCGTGCCAAGGCCGCGTCGCAAGCGCAATAAAGGGTCGAGCGAGACTCGCGACGCCGTAGCCAAAGAGCACGAGCGGCTTGCGCCGCGTCACGAGGTCCGACAGAAGACCGGATACGAGCTTGAGGACGCTAGCGACGGTATTGGCGGCGCCCTCAACGAGGCCGAGATACGTCGGACCGGCTCCGAGGGTCTCGACGAGAAACACCGGCAAGAGCGGAAAAATCATCTCGGTGCCGATGTCCGTGAACAAGCTGGTCATCCCCAGCAGGATGACGGTCATCGGCAGAGTCGGGCGTCGTTCGCGCGCCATCCGCGACGACTATCACGGGACGAAGGTCACCAGGCGCCGGGCTGGCGCCGCCGACCCCACTGCTGCCACCTCGCATAGTCGTCCATTCGCGCCCGCCCACCCATGAAAACGCGTTCCAGAAATGCGCCCGCGATGAAGCCGCCGACGTGCGCCATGAACGCCACGCCACCGCCGCGCGCCTGGGTCATGAGCGCGTCCCAAAGATTGACGACGAAAAATAGACCGATGACCAGCCACGCGGGAAAGAGCATGAAAAAACCGTAGAAGAGCCACAGGATGGGTATCGAAAAGTTGGCTACCGTAATCGGCGACTGCGGATAGAGCAGCACGTACGCAGCCAGCACCGCGGAGATTGCGCCCGAGGCCCCTACCATGGGGATAGTCGAACCCGGATCGACGAGCACTTGGGCGGCCGCGGCTCCAAGACCCCCAAGCAGATAGAACACGAGATAGCGCAGGTGCCCCAGAGCGTCTTCGACGTTGTCGCCGAAGATCCAGAGAAAGAGCATGTTGCCGCCGAGATGCAGCAACCCGCCATGCATGAACATGCTGGTGAAAATCGTCTCTATGCCGACGATCGGGTCGGTGAAAAGGCGGGCCGGAACCAACCCCCACGTCATCGTCAACGTCTCCGGGCGGATACCGTCGGTCGAGGCCATTGCCTCGAGGGCGAACGCGCCGATGTTCGCGGCGATGAGCAGATAGTTGATGACCGGAAAGGTGCGAGTCGGCAGATGATCGCGTACGGGGAGCACGACGCAAATCTGGCACGAATGGGTGGCCTACGCCGACGCCGCTTCGTAGGGAGCTACGCGAGCCCTGCGAAGCCTTAGCCCGGCGGGTCCTTGCGAGATCCGTCGCCCTTCGCTTGAGTCTCTCCCGGAGGCTTGGACGGCTCCCCGTGCGACGGCCCTTCGGATGGCGGCTTGGAGCCTCCCGACTTGCCAAACATCTCGCGTTCGATGGTGACGGCGACGTTCTCGATGGCTCTACCTACCTCGCGGGCGCTCGTGGTGACGACCTCTTCCAGATCCTTGGTCGGCCACTTGCGAGCCGCCGTTCGAGCGGCGCGCAAGAGCAGGCCGAGACCTCGTCGAACGTCGCTCAGCGGGTTGGGGTCACCACTCATGACGGCGTACCAATCATTTGCCACTCGCAGTCGCCCTGTCCAGGGGCGTCGTCCGCGAGGGTGCTTTCCGCTGCGCGTGCCAGGCGGTGCATCGATTGCGGCCGGAGCGTTTCGACAGATAGAGCGCCTCATCCGCGGCTCGAAATAAGGCGTCCCAGTCACGCCCCGCCTCGGGAAAAGTCGCCATCCCCAGCGAGCAGGTTACAGAGATCGAGCCGTGCACCGTCCGGAACGCAGTCTTCGCCAAGTCGTCGCGGATGCGTTCCCCGAGTAGCATCGCCCCCTTTTCGTCGGTCTGCTCGCAGAGAAGGACGAACTCCTCGCCGCCGAACCGCGCGACGACGTCCGTCGCTCGTTTCTGGCGCCTGAGAATGTCGGCGAGGCCCCGAATGACGACGTCGCCCGTATCGTGCCCGTACGTGTCGTTGACACGCTTGAAATGGTCGATATCGACGACCAAAAGAGAGAGCTTCCGGTCGAACCGGGCCGCGGCTGCAATCTTTTGGGCGCCCGATTCGAGCAGCGCACGCCGGTTCAGCAGGGACGTGAGCCCGTCGGTAGTCGCCATGGTCTCGAGCTTCTGCATCATTCGCGCGTTCGATAGGCTAACGGCCAGGTGACTCGCCAAAACCTCGAGGGTAGGTCGGACGGAGTCTCCGAAAGCGTGACGGCGCTTGGCGCTGAGAATGAGCGTACCGAGCGCCCGGTCATGGATGACCAACGGCAAAACGAGCAGGCTCGGATGCGACGGCCAAGGTACCCGCTTACTGAGAACGACCTTTTGCGGACCCTCGTGCTCCCCGCGGTAAGGCAGAGGGTAGCGATTCTGCACGACCATGGACGCGAGCCCCGCGTTGCTGCCGAAGCGGACGCCTACGAGCTTGGCGACCGTGTCCCCTTGCGCGGCGACTACCTCGTGCGATCTCGCCTCGTCGTCGAAGACGGTAACCGCGGCTGCGTCGAAGCTTGCGATTTCTCGCGCAGCCGCAACCCCCGCGCTCACGACGTCGGCCTCCGAGAGCGCGGCCCCAAGCGTCTGGGCGGCTCGGTACAACTTTCCTTGCTCGACCTTTGCCCGCTCGAGCTGCACGAAGACCCGCTCGTTTTGGATGGCTCGCTGGCAGAAGCGAGCCGCTTGCGCGCCGACTTCTTCTTCCTGTGGCGAAAACGGCGCGTCCATGACGCGATCCATGACGAGGACGCCTCGAAGAGCCTCGGCCTCCAAAACGGGGATTGCCGTGAGAACGCGAACGGGGCACCCGGAGACGTAGTAGGGAACCTTGAACGCAGGTCCGAGCCCGTGCAGCGTCACGGTCGCTCGCTGGGACAGAACGGCCCCGAGCACCCCATCGCCCGCAGGAAAAGGCGCGTCGCTCACGGCGTCGGACGCCGTCGAGAGCTCGCTGATGCGGAAATGCGTCCCGGCATCGTTGAGCCAAAGTAGGACGGCCGTGTGCAAGTCGAGCGACCGGCGCAGCAGCTCGAGCGCGTAGTGCACGGATTGATGGATTTCCTCCACACTTGCTCGCGCGAGTCGGTCTGCTCCGCCGTCGCCACGTGTCCCGCCCCCCGCCCCGAGCAATCGGTAGCTCCGCGCGTCTTCCTTCAACCGAACGAGCTGCGCCTCGATCCGCACACGTGCCGTCGCTCTCACGCGCGCAACTTCCGCCCGAAGAAGGACGAGGTTTAGCGCTGCCAACGACACCACGAAGGCGCCGTGCGTGGCGAATCCCGGCGAGTCCGTGTCACCCGAGGGGCCGAAACGTACGGCCGCCTCGACCCCCAGCAGCCAAGCCACCCCCACGATGGCTGCCGCGGGGCGCGTGAAGGCTGCGACCAGCGCGACAAGGACGTAGATCGACGGCGAAAGGGCGCCGACGAGGCTACCGTCGAAGCGAAGGAGTGCCGCCACGACCCCGACCACGAGCAGAACGCAGAGCTCGAGGTCGAGAAGCAGCCCCGCCTCGCCCGGATCGCGGAGCTTGTGCCAAGCTCTTGACGAGAGAGCGGCCGTCCAGGCGGCGACGAGCACCCACTGCGCTGCTCCCGAGATTCTTTGGGCTCCTCCCACGGCGACGTAGGCGGAAAGCGCACACGCCCCGAAGAGGACGTGGCCTTGCCGCACCACCGTCCGAAGGACGAGCAACGCCCGAACGAGCGGTTCCATCCCAGGCTGGGTTTAACGGAGCGACTCGCACGCGGGCAACAAACCGGTACTCTTGCCGTTCCTTATGCCCGTAGAGCATCGGCTTCACTCGCGGTGCGGCGGGGCCCTCGAGCACGGCTCGTCCGGCCGCCCGTTCGTCCTCCCATCGAGCAGGCACCATTTCGAGCCGGACTTTCCGTTCGCCATCTCGCACCTCGCGCTCGAGGTGGCTCTCGATCTCGGGGCGAAATCGATCCGCGCCACGGCCACGCTGGACGCTCGTCGCGTTGACCCCGCGGCCGACGAGCTTGCACTCGATGCCATCGGCTTCGACGTGACCGACCTGCGAGTCGACGGAGATCCCGCATCGTGGCGGTACGACGGGCGGACGCTTTTCGTCGGGTGGAACAGAAAGCGCGAGAAGGCCCGCGTTTCCGTCGCATATCGGGCAACGCCAAGGCGGGGTCTCTATTTCCTCGAGCCCGACGAACACTACCCCGCGCGGCCGCGTCAGGTGTGGTCGCAATGCCAGGAAGAGGACGCCCGGCACTTCGTCCCGTGCCACGACAGCCCGCATCAGAAAATGACTTCGGAGATCATCTCCCATGTACCCAAGGGCTGGTACGCGCTTTCCAACGGGAAGCTGATTTCCTCCAAGAAACCGAAGACCGGGGAATGGACGTATCACTGGAAGCTGTCCGAGCCGCACGCCAGCTATCTCCTGACGCTGGTTGCCGGCGAATTTGCGGAAATTTCCGAGCAAGTGGCGCTGGGTGACCGAACCGTCCCGCTCGCATATCTCGTCCCGAAAGGGCGTGAGCCAGACGTCGCACGAACGTTCGGCAACACCCCCCGAATGATCGCGCACTTCAGTCGAGTCACCGGCGTCGACTATCCGTGGAACAAGTATGCTCAAGTCGTCGTGGCTGACTTCGTCTTCGGCGGGATGGAGAACACGACGGCGACGACGATGTACGAGCACATCCTGCTCGACTCGCGGGCGGCCTTGGACGTTTCTTCGGACGACCTGATTGCTCACGAACTGGCTCACCAATGGTTCGGCGATTTTGTCACGTGCCGCGCGTGGTACGAGGGGTGGCTCAACGAGGGATTCGCAACGTTCTTCGAGCACGTCTGGCGCGAAGAGCTGCTCGGACAGGACGAGTATACCTATGGCCTCAAGGCCGACCTGGAGAGCTACGCGGCCGAGGCGCACGGGCGCTACCGGCGCTCGATCGTCTGCCAAGACTACGATGCCCCGCTCGACCTGTTCGACCGCCACCTCTACGAGAAAGGCGGCCTGGTGCTTCACGCCTTGCGCGCGGAGCTCGGGGACGAGCTATTTTGGAGAGGCGTCCGTCTTTACCTGACCACCCACGCTCGCGGTCTGGTGGAGACGCGCGACCTTCAGCGGGCGATGGAAAGCGTAAGTGGCAGAACGCTTGGGCGCTTTTTCGAGCAATGGGTCTACAAACCGGGGCACCCCGAGCTCGAGGTCGATGTTACGTGGGAGAAAGGTGCGCTTCTCATCCACGCGCGCCAGACCCAATCCGCGAGCGATGGTGTCCCGGCCCAGTTCGACCTGACCCTCGACTTGGACATCGCGGGTCCGGAGGGCACGAGCGAGCGCCGCAGCGTCCGAATGACAGACCGCAATCAATCGTTTGCCGTGCCAGCATCGGTGCGGCCCGCATTCGTGGTCGTCGACGCCGAGATGAAGGTAGTGGGCGAGGTGCGCCTGAGGCTCCCGGGCGACATGCTCCGAGAACAGCTTTGCAGGGCGCCCACGGCGAGAGGAAAGTGGCTCGCAGCGCAGTCGCTCGCGCACATCGACGACACGGCAACGATCGACGCCCTGGCGCGAGCCCTGCGAGACGACACTCAGTTCTGGGGGACTCGCGGCGAGTGTGCAGCGGCGCTGGGCAAACTCCGGGGACCCGGGTGTCTACATGCCTTGAAAGCCTGCGCGGAGACGTCGCACCCGAAGGTCAGGCGCGCGGTGATCGTCGCGCTCGGAAGCTTTCGGAAGCGCGAGGCCTTCGACGCCATCAAGCCCCATGCGATTCGCGACGAGAGCTGTCTCGTGGAGGCTGAGGCCGCCCGCGCCCTCGGGCGGACTCGCGACCCCGCTGCACTCGACGTGCTCGTTGGGATGCTCGAGCGTCCGAGCTGGTTCGACGTCGTCAGCGTTGGCGCGATCGACGGTCTCGCGTCCTTGCGCGATGAACGTGCATCGCTCCAGCTGCATGAGCGCGTTCGCTATGGGCATCCATCGCGCGTGCGACGCGCCGCGGTGCTGAGTCTCCCCAAGCTAACCGCCGAGCGCAACACGCGCGACGTGCTCGAGCAGCTCTTGGACGACCCCGACACCCTCGTGCGGCTCGACGTCGTGCGCGCTCTTGGTGACTTGGGAGACTCGAAGGCGCGCACGGCACTCCGCGCCCGTTTGGAAGTCGAATCGGACGCTCGGATACGCCGACGCATCCGCGAAGTCATTCGCGACTTGACCGAGCCCCGGCGCGCGGCCGATCAGGCGCGCGACGAGATAGAACGGCTGCACGTGGAGCACGCAGCCCTCAAGGTGCGCTTGTCGAAGATCGAGGCGCTCACGGCACCGGAGAAGCGCCCACGAGCACCTCCGAAACCCAGGGGACGGAAAGTGAAGAAAGCGAAGAGGGCGAAGGCGTGAGCGAGCCATCCCCCATTCGCATCGCGCAGCGCGGTTTCGTCTCGGTGTGGACCATCGACCGGCCCGAACGGATGAACGCGATTTCGCGGGACGCGCTCTTTTCCCTTGGACGACTGGCGCGCGACGCGCAACGAAACGACTCGGTACGCGCCATCGTCATCACAGGCGCTGGAGAAAAAGCCTTTTGCGCAGGAGCGGATCTGAAGGAGCGTCCGGAATTGTCGGACGACGAGGTGCGCGCCTTGCTTGACGCGTATCGTTCGGAGCTCGGCTCGATCGACCAATCCTCCAAACCGATGGTGGCCGCGATCAACGGCGTGGCCCTCGGAGGCGGCCTCGAGCTAGCGCTCTGTTGCGACTTGCGAGTGGCGGCCTCGCACGCGAGGTTCGGGATGCCCGAAACTTCGCTCGCCGTGATTCCGGGAGCCGGCGGCACGCAACGACTGCCGCGCCTGATTGGCGAAGGACGGGCCAAAGAGATGATCCTGCTCGGACGCTCGATTTCCGCGAACGAAGCCATCGCTTGGGGCCTGGTCAACCGCATCACCCCCCTCGGGGTTAGCGTAGTGGACGACGCCATCGAGTGGATCGGCCCCATTGCTCAGGGCGCGCCCATTGCCCAAGCCGCCGCTCTCGAGTCGGTGGATCGCGCGTTTGACGTCCCCCTCGACGTGGGCCTCCGTCTCGAGAAGATGAGCTACGAAAGGACGCTCTCGAGCGACGATCGTCGGGAGGCTCTCGCGAGGCTTTCTGACAAGCGCAAACCGGAGTTTCGAGGAAGGTGAACGTGCGAGTCGCCACCTTCTTGCTCATGACGGCGTGCGGCGCTTCCCACATGACCTCTTCCGAGCCCACCGCTCCCGTGCCGGCCCAAGGGCGCGAGAATGCCGCGAGCCCCACCATCACCGCGCCGGCGACTCCTATCACGCCGGGCGCGGCCTCAGATGTCGATGCAGGCGCGGAGGTCTCGACCGGTTCGATTCTCATTGGCGAGATCGCGGCACCCAAGACGTTCAACCCGGGCCCGACCGTCGCTGCGCTCGTGCCGGATTTCCTTTCTTGCTATCGCAAAGTCCGAGCCTCAGCTCCGTCTCTCCGTGGCAAGCTCAAGCTGCGATTGGTCGTGAACGAATCGGGAGTTCCGCAGAGCGTGACCGGAGAACCCGGAGGGGGAGCCAATGACCCGGCGCTGATCTCGTGTCTGGGCGAAACGCTCAAGAGCGCCACTTTCCCGAAGCCCGGAGGGACCGCGATCATCGTCGTACCCATGGTTTTTCGTCCGTAGACTCCAGCCCCCATCAATCCCCACGATCAATGCCGTTTGACGAGAAGCTGCAAAACACGATCGCCCGCGTCGAGCGCGGCGGAGCCGCCAAGTATCATCAGAAGAACGCCGCACAGGGAAAGCTCTTCGCCCGCGAGCGACTGACGAGGCTCCTCGATGCGGGCACATTCGTCGAGGACGCGAGCCTGGCAAACAATCTGGATCCCGATCTGCCAGCCGACGGTGTGATCACCGGCACGGGCCTCGTGGAGGGACGTCGCGTCGCCGTGATGGCCAACGATTCAACGGTGAAGGCGGGTTCGTGGGGTCGGCGTACCGTCGAAAAGATCCTGCGGATCCAAGAGGTGGCTGAGCGGCTGCGTGTCCCGATGCTCTACCTCGTGGACAGCGCCGGCGCGCGCATTACCGATCAGGCCGACGTCTTTCCGGGTCGTCGAGGGGCCGGGCGAATTTTCCACAATCAAGTGCAGCTGAGCGGGCAGGTGCCTCAGGTGTGCCTGCTCTTTGGCCCAAGTGCAGCGGGAGGCGCCTACATCCCCGCCTTTTGCGACATTGTCGTCATGGTCGACGGCCAAGCCAGCATGTATCTCGGCAGCCCGCGCATGGCGGAGATGGTCATTGGCGAAAAGGTCACGCTCGAGGAGATGGGCGGGGCCAAGATGCACTGTAGTGTCAGCGGCTGCGGGGACGTTCTGTGTGAGACCGAGGACGAAGCCATCACATTCTGCAAACGCTATCTGGCTTACATGCCGGCGTGCTTCGAGGAGATGCCGCCCCGTACGATCGCGAAGCCGCCGAGATCCTCGGGCCGAACGATCGAGGAGATCGTGCCCGAGGACGAAAACAAGCCCTTCGATATGATGGGGATCGTCGACGAAGTCATCGACGAAGGATCGTGGTGCGAAATCAAGGCGCTCTATGCGCGCGAGATCCTCACGGGCCTGGCGCGCATCGAAGGTCGCGCGGTGGGGATCGTCGCCAGCCAGCCCAAATGGCTCGGCGGGGTCCTTTTCGTAGATAGCGCCGACAAAGCCGCGCGCTTTATTACTTTATGCGACGCTTTCAACCTCCCGTTACTCTATTTGGCCGACGTGCCCGGTTTCATGATCGGTACGCGGGTCGAACGTCAGGGCATCATTCGGGCTGGGGCGAAGATGATAGCGGCGGTCAGCGAGGCCACGGTGCCGAAAATCAGCGTCATCGTGCGAAAGGCCTACGGGGCCGGTCTCTACGCCATGTGCGGGCCGGCCTTCGAGCCCGACGCGTGCATCGCGCTCCCGACTGCGTCGATCGCGGTCATGGGGCCATCCGCAGCAGTGAATGCCGTCTACTTCAACAAGATTCAGGAGGTCGCCGAGGGGCCCGAACGCGACGCATTCGTGAACAAGCTACGCGACGGATATCGGGCCGATATCGACGTGCTCCGAGTAGCGAGCGAGATGGTGGTAGACGCCGTCGTGCCGGGTGTCCGCTTACGCGCAGAGATCGCCTTGCGCTTCGATCGCAGCGAGAGAAAACACGTGTCCCGACCCTCAAAAAGACGCGCCGTTTCGCCGGTCTAGCGGCGACATATGAGGTGCTCCACCCGTCTCGCCGGGCTTGTTTCGGTGCTCGTCGGGTGCGTGGCACACGTGGCGTTCGCCCAGGGCCGCGCCTCTGCCCGGATTCCCGACGGGGCCGAGCTCGTGCGACTGCTCGGCCCCCGCGCGACGCTTACTTTCGCGTCGGCAAGCGCACCGGGCATCGCGGCCCTGGTGCGCTTTCCGCCAGATTTGCAGCTGGGTCGCCTTGGTCTTCGTGAGGTTTCGCCTGGGATCGCGCGGCTGTGGGCCACGCCGGACCGACTCGTAGCTTTCGCGCATGCCCACCCAGAGCTTCCCGTAGAGGTCGCGCCCCCGCTACATCTCCTTCTCGACACCGCCACGGCCTTCGTAAGAGTGCCCTCTCCCGCGCGTCTCGCTCGAGAGGTCGCGGCGGGTGCCGTGCCTTCGAGCGCTGTACTCGACGGCGCGGGCGTAGTGGTCGGGATTGCCGATACGGGGATCGATCTCACGCACCCGGATTTTCTCGACGCAAGCGGCGCGACGCGCGTGGCTTGGCTACTCGATTTGGGAGCGCCGCCTCGAGGAGTGTGGCCCGCCCTAGAGCAAGCCTATGGCCTGACCGATCCAACATCCGGTGCGCTCACATCGGGAGCCGTCTGGTCCGCGGACGACATCGACCGCGCGATGTCGATGGGGCAAACGGCAACCCTTCCTCAGGACTCGGTGGGCCATGGAACACTCGTAGCGTCTTGCGCCGCTGGAAATGGCTCGGGAGGCAAGTCCGTCTACCGGGGCGTTGCCCCTGGGGCCACGATCGTGCTCGCGCGCATTGTCGACTCGAGCGGCAACCTCCTTGGCAACGACGACATTCTTCGCGCCGTCCAGTTTCTTTATGACCAGGCCGACGCGCTCCACCTACCCATAGTGGTCAATCTCTCGGTGGGGAGCGACTTCGGCCCTCACGATGGCACCATGGCTTGGGAAGAGGTGCTCGCCAGCCACGTCGGCCCCGAGGCGCCTGGACACATCCTCATCGCCGCCGCCGGCAATAGCGGGTCGATCGCTCCGACGGATTCACCGGTTCACGAGAATGTTTATGTGAGCGACGGTGACACGACCCGGGTTCCCATCGTCACCTCCGGGGCCCAGAACGGCGCCGTCGACGTTTGGGTAGCGATGCACTCGGATGCCGTCATCCGCGTCGGACTCGACGGCCCAGCCGGCACTTGGATCTCTCCCGTGAGCCCGGCCGCGTCCGAGGGCACCACGACTGGTGACAATCAAGCTGTGGTCGTCAACGGAAGCGAGCCTGCCGGTAGCCCTATTCCCTCCCAATCGCACGGCGCGGTCGTCATGTGGAGCGGCAAGTGGCCGGCGGGTACGTATTTCGTGACGCTCGCCGGGTCTGGCAACGCGGATCTTTACCTTCAAGCAGACGGCGATGCGGAAGTTCCGGGGGGCGCAGCATTTGGGTTCGTGCACGGGGTTCGAGAAGGCACGGTAACGCTCCCCGCCACTCATCCTGCGATCATCTCCGTAGGCTGCACGGTCAACAAGACCGGTTGGCGCAGCATCAACAAGTCGCCATTCGGGCTCTCCGTCCCACTGCTCGACGCCGTGGGCGGAATGCCTGACCCCGGCGGAAACGAGCGAGATCCCCTCGAGGGCGAGCCGTGCTGGTTCTCAAGCGCCGGGCCGACCCTGACCGGCGTGCAGAAGCCAGAGATCGCGGCTCCGGGCGCAGTGATCGTTGGGGCTTTGTCTAGCCAGGCCATCCCCCCGCTCGCCACGAGCATCTTCACCACGGCCTGCCCAGATGGTCACGGGGATCAGACCTGCCAGCAAGTCGATGCTCTTCATGCTGCCTCTGCTGGCACTTCATTTTCAGCCCCGTTGGTATCCGGCGCTGTTGCGGTACTTTTGCAGCATAACAAGAACCTCACGCAGGCTGAGGCTCTCGGGCTCCTTCAAGGTGGTGCCCACCACCTGCGGGGCCCGGCACCATTCGATGATCAATCGGGAGTGGCAGAGCTCGACGTACTCGGCGCACTCGCCGCAGGCGCTCCCCAAGATGGTGGCTCGATAGCCTTACCAAGTCGTGCATATAGCTGGCTCACGCTCGGTGCTGAGTTTTGCCTCGCCGACGGCTCTACACCCCTTCAGGTAGTTTTTGAGCTCCGCGCCGCACCGCTCGGAGACGAGCCCCCGGCGACCGCGGAGGGTTTCGACGACGCGAGATTTTCCGTCTATGCCCGTGTGGACGGGGCACCCGCGACCGTATTGGTTTCTCCGTCGCGAAGCTCGCCGGGAGTCCGCGTGGTCTCGATCACCGTTCCCTCAGGCCTCGGCGGATCCATGCTCACCGTGGGCGCGACCTTCGATGGCGTAGATGTCGTGCAGCCAAAGACTCTGCCTATCGCCACCGACCATTGGAACGCCGACTATCCCCCAACCGCCGCCGGTGGCTGCAGCTTTTCGGGCGTCGCCTGGCGAGACGCAGCGCCAAGCGGCCTGATGCTTTGGGCTTCATGGGCCGTATCCATCGCTGCGTTTCACGCTAGACGCCTCCGGCGGGCGACCGTGCGCAACGCGAAGGGTCCAGAAGTCGCAGGTCGCAGAATGTGGGCCTCGACGAAAGTGGTACGGACGGCAAAATAATTGAGCAGGTTTGCGACCCTTCTGCGACTTAGCTATTTGATGGCGTCCACGCCCAACCTTACTTGTTCCGTGTTACATTCTAGACCTCAGGGTTGCGTCGCTTTGTGCATGGCACATGCGTCAACCGCTCGCGCCAGCCGCGAGATCCCCTAATCACAGTCCGGTGGAAGAAATCCTCCAAAACACCTCCCTCCGGGGGTGGTCGAACGGGAGACAAGCATGAAAGCACGTTCAGCCTGGCCCAGTGCGTTCTTGGTCGTGTTCTTAGGATGCGGCAGCGGGACCATTGGAACGGGGGATAACAGCAACAGCGACAACTCCAACGGCACCGGGTCCGGCAACGGCGGGGCCTCGGGAGCCAACGGGGGCAGCGGCGGCAGCCCAATCACGGGCGTCCACGAGAATGAAGCAGGCATGCTCGTGTCGATCGACGGCGCGCCCGTTACTGTGTCGAGTGTCCCGCCGTCCAGCCCCACCGCGGTGGTTAGCGAGACGATCACGAAGCTCACGGACGTCGAATATGCAGATACCGTAAACGATCTGTTTGGCTCGGCTCTTGGGCTAACGACGTCACTGGCGCCCCCGGCTGCCCAGACGGTTCCGCTCTCCGCAGACTCGACCGCCGGTGGGTTCAACATCGGCGGCGCGTCGACCGACGATACCGCTCAGGCGTACCACGACTCGGCGATTCAGATCGCGACGATGGTTACCTCCGCAGCCAACCTGCCGAGCCTGCTCAAGCTTGCTGCTTGCACGGCTCCCGCGGCCAATGCCGGCGCTGCCGGCGCCACCTGCGCCTCGGCCTTTATCAACGCGTTTGCCCCGCTGGCGTTCCGCCACGGTGCGGTTGACGCCGCCACGATTGCCGGACTGAACGGCGTGTATACGGCAGTGGCCGTCACGGACGCCGCAGGGTTCTCAGGCGGTATGGCGGCAGTGCTCGAAGAGATTCTACAGTCTCCTTACTTCCTCTATCACCTCGAGACCGAGGTGCAGGCTCAAGGAATGTACGGGACGCCGATAGCGGTCACTGGATATTCCATGGCCAATCGGCTGTCGTATCTTCTCTGGTCTTCGATGCCCGACACGGCGCTGTTCACGGCTGCGGCCGGCAATGCGCTCTCGACTCCTGCGCAGGTGTCCGCACAAGCCGAACGCATGGTGCAAGATCCGAAGGCCCACATTGGCCTTCGCAACTTCTATCAGCAGTGGCTGACGTCGCTCAGCCTGCCGAGCGGCAAGGTCGGTAATTCGACTCAGCTTCTTCCGAACGGGACGCTCTCAGGCACGTCTCTTTTTGGGACCACGAACGGAATGTCGCTGGCGACCGAGTTTAGCCCTGCTCTTCAACAGGCCATCGTCGAGTCGTTTGACATGCAGGCCGAGGCTGCCTTGTGGTCTCCAACGAACGCGATGAAGACGCTTCTCACCGGCACCACGGCATACGCCAACTCGCTCCTGGCCCCGGTTCTCGGGGTCACGGTTCCGGCGGGGACGACGACACTCGTGCCGGTTCAACTGGATACGACCAAGCGGGCGGGCATCATGTCTCACCCACTGCTGATGGCGACGTACGCGACGACAAGCACGAGCCATCCAATCAAGCGCGGTCGTTGGGTGTGGGATCAGATTGTCTGTCAGCCGCTGCCTAACCCTCCCGCGGGTGTGCCTGCGTTCCAGGCTCCGGCGCCAGGGATGGGCCTGCGACAAGACTACGAGCTGCTGACCTCGACCGGCCCATATTTGGGTGTAGGGGTCAGTGACACGGGCATCCCGTGCCCCTCCTGCCACACACGCATCGATCCCGTCGGGTTTCTGTTCGAGCCCTTTGACACCGTTGGGCAATACCGCACGATTGACGACTACGGCGCGAAGGTCGACATGACAAATATCACGCTGGCGGGCTTTACCGGCTCCGAGGCATACCTCAACCAGACGATGGACATCTCGACTCAACTCGCCACGGCTCTGGCCAATTCTGATCTTCCAGACGCCTGCATCACGGCGAATATCTACCGGTACATGGCCCGACGTAACGACGCAGCCCCAGATTACCCCGTCGAAGCGTGGCTCGACCAAACCTTCGTCGCGAGCGGCGAAAACCTGACGCCGGTGCTTGTGGGGCTGACGCAGACGGACGTCTTTCTCGAACGGATGAACGTACAATGAGGAACAACATGGGCAAGCCGACGATGACCCGAAGGCGTTTTCTCCGCGACCTTGGTGTTTCGGCGGGCGCTGTCCCGCTGCTCACTGGGCTGGACACGCTCTACGCGAAGGCGCAAACGGCTGCGATCCCCAAGAAGCGCTTTATCGTGATGTACACGCCCAACGGTCAGCTTTACTCCTCGTGGCGCGTGCCCATCGATCCGGCGACGGCGGGCACGACGGCCCCGTTTATCACCGACATCACGACAGGCGCGGGTTTGGCGGCCCTACAGAGCGACACGACGATCTGGGGAAGAACCGTCGCGTCGACGGCGGGTGCGGTGGCGCCCCCTCTTTCCACGAGCGCGAGCA
>Ga0302325_10000268_pt1 | contig 149286 bp, 134 predicted proteins | sample Palsa_T0_2_FD_201948 | JGI IMG/M metagenome (GOLD analysis project Ga0302325, IMG submission 201948) | Peat permafrost microbial communities from Stordalen Mire near Abisko, Sweden - Palsa_T0_2 | ecosystem: Environmental > Terrestrial > Soil > Palsa > Peat permafrost | place: Sweden: Abisko...
CGACGCGTCTCGCTGATACGCCGACGCGTCTCGCTGATACGCCGACGCGTCTCGCTGATACGCCGACGCGTCTCGCTGATACGCCGACGCGTCTCGCTGATACGCCGACGCGTCTCGCTGACACGCCGACGCATCTGGCTGACACGCCAACGCATCTGGCTGACACGCCGACGCGTCTCGCTGACACGCCGACGCGTCTGGCTGACACGCCGACGCGTCTCGCCGCGATCCTCCGGTCGCGGTCGCGGTCGCGGTCGAGGGTCGGGGTTCGGGGGGCCTACGTCGAGGTCGGGTTGCGTGTGCTCTTTGCCCCGAGCAGGTCGGCCTTCGGTGCGAGCGGACGGGCGCCCTGTAGCCCAGCCCTGGCGTTCGGTGATACCGTTTCCTCTGCTGTGGGAAGCGCCGAACTCGCGGAAGTCGCCTCCCTGCTAAGACCCGGGGTCCTGCTTGCCGGCAAGTACCGGGTGCAGCGGATCATCGGCCGGGGCGGGATGGCCGAGGTCTATGCCGCGACGCACGAAGTCCTGCAGCAGACGGTCGCGATCAAGATCCTGCTCCCCGACGTAGCGGCCAACGCGGGGGCGACGGCGCGCTTCATCAACGAGGCGCGGGCGGCGGCGCGGATCCGCGGTGAGAACGTGGCCATCGTGACCGACGTCGGCGCGCTCGACGACGGCAGCGCCTACATGGTGCTCGAGTACCTGGAGGGCGAGGACCTCGAGGACTACGCGGCGAGGATCGGGCCGCTGAACCCCGCCGAAGCGGTCGATTTCGTGCTCCAGGCCCTGCAGGCGCTGGCGCAGGCCCACACGCTCGGATTCGTGCATCGCGACATCAAGCCGAGCAACCTGTTTCTGTCCAAGCGGCACGACGGCTCCACGATCGTGAAGGTGCTCGACTTCGGCATCTCCAAGGCTCCCCGCCTCTCGGAGTCGAGCGAAGGGCACGCCACGTCGACGCGCACGGTCCTCGGGTCGCCGTACTACATGGCGCCCGAGCAGGCGCGCAGCGCGCGCTCGGTGGATCCGCGCGCCGATCAGTGGGCGGTCGGCGTCACGCTGTATCGCCTCTTGACGGGCGAGCTACCCTTTGGGGGCGAGACGCTCACGGAGCTGCTGCTCGAGATCGTCGAGGCGACGCCGCTGCGGCCGCGGAGCTACCGGCCGGAGCTGCCGGAGGGGCTCGAAGCCGTGGTGCTCCGGTGCTTGAAGAAGGACCGCACCGAGCGCTTCGCGAACGTCGCCGAGCTCGCGCAAGCCCTGCAGCCCTACGCCGGATCCGAGGGGCCCGCGGTCGACCGCATCTCCCGCACGATGGGCCTCGCCCGGTCGGCGGTGCCTGCCCCCACACCCGCTCCCGTGCCTGTTCCTCCACCGGCCGAGGCGACGGCGACCCCGGCGTACGCGCAGACCGCCTCGTCGGTCGTCGTCGCCCCCGGCTCCACGATCGCTGGCAAGCCTGCGTCGTCCGGGCGCGGGACCGCGGCGACCATGCCCGCGCCGCCGATGCCGGGAGAGGGGTCGCTCGTCGGAACCGTGGAGTCCGCGGGCGTCGGCACCCACGCGTCGTGGGCCGAAGCGAGCGTGGACCGACCCGCAACCAAGCGCCGCGCGCCGATCCTGCTGCTGGTCAGCGCCGGCGCGCTGCTGCTCGTGGGCGGGATCGTGCTCGCCCTGACGTCGGGCCACGGGTCGGGCGCGGCGCAGCCCGCGCCGATCGCCACCGCGATCGCGACCCATCCGGCGGAGCAACCCACATCACTCGAGCCCGCGGCGATCACGCTCGTGCCCCCCAAGGCGGCTGCGCCCGCGCTTCCGACCGCGCCCTCGCCAGGCCCCGCCGCAGAGCCTTCGGCGACGGCGGCCCCCGTCGTCCTCGGTCCAGCGCCGGCTCGGATCCTCCCGTCGCCTCCCCTTTCGCACGTCGCCCCGGCGCGACCTGCGGCAACGGCAAAGACGGCCCCGCCACCGGGGCCCCACGCCAACGGCCCCCCGGCGTCCGCATCGCCTGCTCCCGCGCAAGATGCCTACGATGTCCTCAACCAACGAAACTAGCTTTCGCCTCCGCCCTCTCTCGCTGTTGTTCTTGCTCGCTGCGGCGGCGCCGCTCGCGATGTCGTCCGTTGCGCACGCCCAGCCGACGGCCGCCATCGCGGAGCAACTCTTTCGCGACGGCCGCGCGCTGATGGCGCAGGGCAAGACGGACGAGGCCTGCGAGAAGTTCGCGTCGAGCCAGCGGCTCGCGCCCGCGATCGGGACGCTGCTCAACCTCGCCGTCTGCCGCGACAAGCTGGGGCGCAACGCGACGGGGTGGAGCCTGTTCGCCGACGCCGTGGCCGAGGCGCAGCGCGCCGGCGACGCGGTCCGGGCCAAGCTCGCGCACGAGAAGCTGGCCGCGATCGCGCCGCAGCTGAAGAAGGTGGTCATCGAGGTGCCCGCTCCGCCCGCCGGCACCGTGGTGAAGCTCGACGGCGTCCCTCTGCCGACGGGCGCGCTCGGCACCGAGATCCCGCTCGACCCAGGGGATCACGATCTCGAGGTGACGGCCCCCGGTAAGAAGACGTGGAGCCAGGCGAAGCTCAATCTCGGCCCGAGCGCGATGACGGTGCACGTCCGTGTCGAGCTGGAGAACGAAGCGCCTGCCCTTGCCCCGCCTCCGGTCGCACCGGTCGAGACGCCCGCGCCGGCGCCCCCGCCCGAGACGACGCCCTCACCCGAGACGACCGCGGCTGCGGAAGACGACGCCGAGCGCGCGGGGCGCGTCCGGGTCAAGCGCATCGCGGGCATCGCCATCGGCGGCGCAGGGATCGTCGCGATCGCGATCGGCGCGGGGTACGGCCTCACGGCGATCGGCCGCAAGAACGACGAGTCCAGATACCCGTACCCGGCCGGCGTCGGCGACCAGATCATCGTCTACGACCAGGCGAAGGACGCGCAGAACATCGGGATCGCGTTCGCGACGGTCGGCGCGCTGGCGGTCGGGGGCGGCGTCGCGCTGCTCGTGCTCTCGGGCGCCGGGACGCGCGCCACGACGACGGGCCTTCGCCTCGCACCGGTGTGGATACCGGGCGCCGGGGGCGCGAGCTTGTCCGGATCGTTCTGAGCATCGTTTCGAGCTTCGAGAGGGCCTTCGATGATGATGGGTCGCAAGATTCTGGGGTGGGGCGGTGCGATGGGATTCGCCTTCGTGGCGCTCGCCGCATGCATCGGCGCCGAGCCCACGCTGCCCCCCACGGGCGGCCTCGGCGACGACGGCTCCGCGGACGCCAAGGCGGACGTGAAAGCGACCGCCGACGCCAGGACGGATGGCACGGTCCTCGGTTGCCCGGCGGCGCAGACGGCGTGCGGCTCGGATTGCACCAACTTGCAGATCGACCCCGCGAACTGCGGCACGTGCGGCAACGTCTGCGGCGCGGGCCTCGCTTGCGTCGCGGGCCTGTGCAGCGCCAGCTGTCCCACGACGCAGACCCTGTGCGACGCCGACGCCGGCGACGCGGGCTCGTACTGCGCGAACCTGCGATCGGACAACGTCAACTGCGGCACGTGCGGCAACGAATGTGCGCCCGGCGAGGCGTGCTTCAGCGGCACCTGCCAGAGCACGTGCAACATCGCGACCCACGGATGCGTGACCGAGGCCGGCGTCCCCTACTGCGCCAACCTCGGCTCGGACGGCAACAACTGCGGAAACTGCGGCGTGACGTGCGACGATGGCTACGCGTGCGTGCTCGGCGCCTGCTCGCAGAGCTGCGTCGACGGGCAGACGCTGTGCCCGACCGACGGCGGCCCGGCGTACTGCGCGAGCGCGATGACCGACAGCAGCAATTGCGGGTCGTGCGGCAACGTGTGCCCCAGCGGCACGCTTTGCGCGGGTGGCGAGTGCCTCGACGGGTGCGGGTCCGACGAGCTGCTCTGCTCGCCCGACAGCGGCGCCTCGGACGGGGGCCCGTACTGCGCCAACATCCACACCGACAACGGCAACTGCGGCGGCTGCGGGCGCGTGTGCCCCGCTGGCAGCTCGTGCTCGGGCGGCGCGTGCAGCGGCGTGTGCGGCGCCGGCGAGACGTTCTGCGGCGGCAGGGACGGCGGCGTGCTCGATGCTTCGACCGACGGCGCGGCCGGCTACTGCGCGAACACGGCGACCGACAACGCCAACTGCGGCGCCTGCGGAAACGTCTGCGCGCAGCCCAACGGGTGCCAGAGCGGAGCGTGCACGGCGGTCTTCACACACGGGGCGCTCTCGCCCTGGTTCGTTCCCACGACGGGCACCTACCGGATCGAGGCGTGGGGTGGCAGCGGCGCCCAGGGCAACGGAAACGGCGGCCCGACCGGTGGCGTCGGCGGCAACGGCGGCTTCGGTGTCGACGCGAGTGGCGACTTTGCGCTGACGGCAGGTCAGCAGCTCTCGGTCCTCGTCGGAACGGGCGGCAGCGGCGGCTTCGCGCAATCCGGCGGCGCCGGTGGGGGCGGATCCTTCGTCGTGCTGGTCACCACCAACACGGTGCTCGTCGTCGGTGGCGGCGGCGGCGGGGGCGGCGGCGGCGTCGGCGGTTCACCGGGGGCAGGCGCGTCGATCACCACGTCGGGTGGAACCGGGGGTGGCGGTGGCGGGGCCGGCGGAACCGCCGAAGGCGGCGGGGGCTCGGGTTCGGCCGGAGGCGGGGGCGGTTACTCCGGCGCCGGTGCGGTCTGCTCGGGAGAAACCTCGGGCGGAGGCAAGAGCTTCACCACGGGTGGCGCCGGCGGAGGTTGCGGGCAGGGGACGGGTGGTTTCGGGGGCGGAGGCGGAGGCGACTTCGGCGGTGGAGGCGGCGGCGGCTACTCGGGTGGAGGCGGAGGCGCAGCCGAATCGGGGGGCGGCGGAGGCGGCTCTTACGTGTCGCCGACCGCAACGAACCCCTCGCTCGTCCTCTTGTCGACCAATCCAACGGGCCAGGGCGGCGTCATCATCACGCAGCTCTAGCTCACCCTCCGCCGCGCTCGCGCGTCATCTCGAGCATCGTCGGGCGGAATCCGCGGCTGCGGAACAGCCGTTGCGCCGATTCGTTGCCGATCATCGTCGAGAGCACGACGCGTGGCACACCCTTGCCTTCGAGGGCGCGAAGCATCGCGTCGAGGAGCTGGCCGCCGACCCCGCGCCGGCGCGTCGGCTCGGCGACCAGGATGTCCTGCACGGCGCCGTGCTCGTCGAGCAGCATGTTCCAGTCTCGCTCCTCGATCGTCCCGTACGCGTAGCCAACGACCGCGTCGCCCTCGACCGCGACGAGCACGACGGCCTTCTTGTTCTGGAGCTGACGCGACAGCCACCACGCGTACCCCTCTTCGACGTTGTCGACGAGCAAGAACCGCTGCGGGTCCACCGCGTGGTGCATGCGGACGAGCGATCCGGCGAGCTTGGACACCTCGGGCAGATCGCCCCGCTCGGCGGGGCGAACGACGATGGCAGCGTCAGTCATGGCGCGGCACCCATCTTATCCGCCCTTCTTCGTCTCCAGCGCTTCCCAGCGGCTCACGAGCCGCGCGGCTTCGGCGCGCGCGGTAGCAAGCTCGGCCTGCAGCGTCGCCATCTCGGACCCGCGCGCGGTGTAGAGCGATGGATCCGCGAGCTTCTTCTCCACGGCGCTCACCTTCTGCTCGGCACGGTCGATGTCGGCGACGATCGCCGCGAGCTCTTTCTTCTCGGCGAACGTGAGGCCGGGGCCCGGAGGGCTGGACTTGGCCGCGGGCTGGGGCGCTCGCGACAGCGGGGGCTCGGTCTTGCGATTCCCGTCGCGGGCCGGCTCGGGCCTTCGGCTGCGCTGCGCCAGGTAGTCGGAGTAGCCGCCGGCGTAGCGCGTCACGGTCGCCATGCCCGCGCGCGACCCGCCTTCGAACGCGAGGACCGACGTGGCCACGCGATCGTGAAAGGCCCGATCGTGCGTCACGACGAGGACCGAGCCGCTGTAGTCCTGGAGCATCCCCTCGAGCGCCGCCAGCGTGGGCAGGTCGAGATCGTTCGTGGGCTCGTCGAACACCAGGAGATTGGCCCCCTCGCGAAGCACCTTGGCCAGCGCGACGCGGGCGCGCTCGCCCCCCGACAGCGACCCCACCTTCTGCCGCTGCTTTTGCCCGTCGAAGAGAAAAAGCTCCAGGTAGCTGCGCAGGTCCATCTCTTCGCGCGCCGACGCGCCGAGGCGGATGACGGTGGTCCCCCCTTCGCCGCGCACGTCGTCGAAGATCGACTTGTCGTCGTCGAGCGTCGCGCGCATCTGGTCCAGGTACGCGACCTTGGTGTTCTTGCCGACGACGATGGACCCCGCCACGATCGCCGCCGGAGCCACGGGCTCGCCCGCCGCGGCCAGCACCGCGCGAAGGAGCGTCGTCTTCCCTGCCCCGTTGGGTCCGACGATGCCGATCCGCTCACCGGCCGTGACGATGAGATCGAAGGGAGCGTGCAGCGGCGGCGCCCCCGGTCCCCCCGCGAGCTGCAATCCGTGCAGCTCCAGCGTCGTCTTGCCTTGCCGCGCGCCTGCCGCGCCCACCAGCGACACCTCGCCCGGACGACCCGCCGTGGCCGACCCTTGCGCCTCGAGCGCGTGCGCGCGCAAGATACGCGCCTTTTGCTTGGTGCTTCGCGCCTTGGGGCCGCGCGACAGCCATTCGCGTTCCCGGCGCAGGATGTTCTGCCGGTTTTGCTCCACGCGCCCCTCGTGCGCCATGAGCTCGGCCTTCTTCTCGAGGTAGTCGCCGTAGCCCCCGGGGTAGGTCGAGAGCCGCCCGCGCTCGAGCTCGATGATGCGATCGACGACGGCGTCGAGGAAGTAGCGGTCGTGCGTCACGAGCACGATCGCGCCGCGGTATTCCTGCGTGAAGTACTCCTCGAGCCACTCGACCGTGTCGGCGTCGAGGTGGTTGGTGGGCTCGTCGACGATCGCGACGTCCGGGGCCGCGACGAGGAGCTGGGCCAGCGCGATGCGGCGCTTCTCGCCGCCGCTGCGCTCTCCGCAGGGGCGCTCGACGTCGCGGACGCCGAGCTTGTCGAGAAACCCCAGGGCTTCGTGCCCTCGCTCCCACCCGCCGAGATGCTGGATCGTGTCGTCGAGCGCGGCTTGCTCCTGGACGAGCGCCTCGTCGTTGCCCTTGGCGGCGAGCTGCTCGCTCACCTCGACGTACCGCTTCGTCGCCGCCGTCCACGCGCTGAGCGCCTCGGCCACGACGGCGCGGGGGCTGGCCGCAGGATCGAGCGCCGGCTCCTGCGGCAGATAGCGGATGGTGAGCCCGCGCCGGACGCTGACGCTCCCGCCGTCGGCGACCTCTGCGCCCGCCAGCACCTTGGCCAGCGTGGACTTGCCGGCCCCGTTGGCCCCGATGAGGCCGACCTTCTCGCCACGCACGAGGGTGAAGCTGGCGTCTTCGAGGACGACCTGCGGGCCGAACGACTTGCGGAGGTGCTGGGCGGTGAGCGCGGGCATCGGGGGACCCGGGCACGTGCTCGCCCGGCTCTGCTCAATACACGCCAGCGAACCAATTCAGAAGCGGTACGCGATCCGGCGCGCGCGGATGGCCTATCGTGTCGTGGGCGGCGAGCGGCTGCCCGCCCCGCTCCGATGACGCGAGACCTCTACGACGAGCGACCATACACCGAGCACGCCTACGCGGAGACCCACCCGGCGCGGGTTGCGGCGGTCGCACGGCTGGCGCGATGGAGTCCACCGCCGGTCGCGGGCGCGCGCATCCTCGAGCTCGGGTGCGGTCGCGGTGGCAACTTGCTGCCGATGGCAGCGGGGTTGCCCGACGCGACGCTCGTCGGGGTCGACGCGTCCGCGAGGCAGATCGACGAGGCGCGGCGGATCGCGCGCGAGGCACGGCTCACGAACGTCACCTTCGAGCACGCGACCTTCGACGCGATGGACCTCGCCCACGGCTCGTTCGACTACGTGATTGCTCACGGCGTGCTGTCGTGGATCCCGCCGTCGGCGCGCGCGGGGTTGCTCGGCATCGTCGCGCGGGTGCTGCGGGACCGCGGCGTCGCGTGCGTCAGCTTCAACGTACTGCCCGGCTGGTACGATCGCCTCGCGGCGCGCGATTGGCTCCGCTTCGCGGCCTCGTCGCTCGCGCGCCCCATCGAGGAGGCCGGCGCCTCGCTCGCGTGGCTGGGCGCGCAGCTGTCTCCTGAGCACGCCGGCGCGAGGCGCGGGCTCGAAGCGGTGGCTATGCGCCTTGGCGAGACGGGCGCCGACTACGCGTTCCACGAGTACCTCGCGCCGGAGCATCACCCCATGCTCGTCGGCGACTTCCTGCGCGAGGCGCGGGCGGCCGGTCTCGACTACCTGGGCGACGCGGTGCCTGCGACCGTCGCGCTCGACCTGCTCCCCGAGCCGGCGCGCGAGCGAGCGCTCACGCTCGACGCCGCCGCGGCACAGCAGCTCGTCGACTTCGTGCGGCACACCGCCTTTCGGAGGACGCTGCTGGTACGCGCCGACACGGCGACCGCAGACGGGAAGCCATCCGCCCCGCTCGACCCCGAGGCGCTCTTTGGGCTTCGCGTCGCGAGCCGGCTTCGCGCGCGAGAGGCGGCGGCCACCGCCGGCCTTCAGGAGTCGTTTGCGGACGGCGAGAGCGTCGTCCAGGTCTCCGATCCCGCGGCCCGGCGAGCCCTCCACCACCTCGCGAAGGCGGCGCCGCGATCGCTTGCGTTCGGCGACATCGCCGACGTCGCGCTGCCCGCGGAGGCGCCCGCGACCGCCAGACGCGAGCTCGCGTCGGAGCTCTTCGATCTCGCGATCGCCACCGGCGCGCTCGATCTCTACGACCACGATCTCGCGGTGCGCTCCGAGGCGCCCGCGCGTCCCGTCGCCTGCCCCGTCGCCCGATGGCACGCGCAGCATGGGGGCGTCGTCACGAGCCGTCTGCATCACGAGGTCCTCGTTCCCGACGCCATCGTGCGCTGGGTCCTGGCGCGGCTCGACGGCACACGAACGCCCCGCGATCTGGCGCGCCAAGCGCAATCGCTCGATACGAGCGCGGCGATGACCGAGGCCGAGATCGTGGGGACCGTGCGGGCGAGCGTGGACCGCCTCGTGGCGTGCGGTCTCGTCGTGGGCGACGGCGCGCCGGATTGACGCCGTACGCTCTCAGCTGTGACTGCCGCGGAGCACTCCACCGACCGAGGCCACGGAAGCATCGGAGCTTGCGTCCGGCTGGACGTGGGCGCCGAGCATCGGGCGGTACGCGCTCCGGTACGACCAGGCCAGGAAGAGCTCGAGCGCGAGCACCACGATGGGCAGCGGGAGGCCGGCCGGCGCGAGGAAGGTATGGAACGCGACGATGTTCACGACGATCGGCGCCAGCACCGCCAGCGCGAGGGGCACGAATCGACCCGAGAGGAGCGTGAGGCCTGCGAGCACCTCGGTCCCCTTCAGCAGTTGAAACTCGTAGCCTGACCGGATGAGCGCGCCGACGAAGTCGACAGGCGGACCGCTCATCGGGGGCTGGGGGATGAAGTGCAAGAACCCGTTGAGCCCGAAGACGAAGAAGATGAGCCCGAGAAGGATCCGGGCGGCGTGGCTGGCTTTCGCTTTCATGGCAGATGGCCTCCTGCCGAGGCGCTCCTCGGCGGCGATGGTGACTGGCTTCTTCTTGTGATGCTGCTTCTCAAAAGGAAGTTGCTCACGGAATGTCTTTTCTTCGCGCCGCATCGGCCCCATGGTTAAGGAGAGAGAGCAGGTGGCGACGGATCACTCGGACCGCGGTTTGTGCGCGACCTACCTGGCCGCGATGGAGGTCCTCGCCAAGCCCTGGACGGGCCTGCTCATGGTCGTGCTCGACGACGGGCCGCTCCGCTTCAGCGAGCTCTCCGGTCGCGTGCCCGACATCGCCGACCGGATGCTGGCGGCACGGCTCAAAGAGCTGGAGAACCGCAAGCTGGTCGAACGCTGCGTGCACCCTGGGCCACCAGTGCGCGTCACGTACGCGTTGACGGAGGTGGGGCGCGGGTACCGCGAGGTGGCGGGCGCGATCGGCCGATGGGGCGCCCTCATCCTGCGCGAGAACGCGAAGGACGCCGCACCGAAGCGGGCGCGACGAGCGGGGTAGAGCGGCGCCGGCGCAGAGGATCGCGCTGGTAGAGTCATCTGAATGGATCGTGCATTCGCTCGTGTCGTCGCGGTCGTGGCCATCGTGGGCGCCGGGGCTGCGTGTGCGACGATCGCCGGGCTCGATGGGTACTCGCAGTGCAACGAGGACTGCGACGGCGGCAACCTCGCCGAGGCCTCATCCAGCGGATCCCGCGAAGGCGGGCCTGCGGCGCGCGACGGTGCGGCGGACGGGACGAGCCAGGGCACCGTCGACGCGACGAGCGACGACGACGAGGCCGGAGACGCCGTCGGGGACGACACGTCGGCCGACGACGGACCCTCGTTCGATGGCGCGTCCGACTCCAGCATGACGATGGCCCCCGAGGCCGGACTTCCCGATGCCTCGGACGCCGGAAAGCCCGACGCCTCCGACGCCGGGCCGACGTGCCCCGCGGTGACGGATCTCGATGGGGGTCGTCTCCTCCTCTACTACCCGTTCGAGGGGAGCCTGGCCGACCAGAGCGGCAACGGAGACAACGGCATCGCCACGGTGGGCACCGACATCACGTACACGACGGGCAAGCTCGGGCAGGGCATCTCCATCTTGACGGGTGGCCACGGCGTGAAAGCGACAGGGAGCACCGAGGTGAGCGGAGCCAAGACGCTCTGCGCATGGATCAACCCGGCGATGGCGGCCACGGGCCAGGCGATGCCTGTCTTCGTCGGCGGCACAGGCAGCACGGTGGACTACTACGATCTCGAACCGGCCATGAGCCCGACGGGCGGCTCGTGCACGGTCACGGCGAACACCCTGTTCATGGACAACGGTGCCTGCAGCACGAGCGCGCTGGCCGTCACCCCGGGAGCCTGGAACTTCGTCTGCTACGCGTACTCTGGATCGTCGACCACGTTCTTCGCCAACGGCTCTACCCACCTGGTGACCGGCGCGCAGTACGACCCGTACACGCTTGCGGAGATCACCATGGGCTCGAACCTCCTCGGCGGCTCGACCACCCAGGCGCTCTTCGACGGCGCGATGGACGAAGTCTCCGTCTGGTCCGGCGCCCTCTCGACAACCGACATGGCAGGCCTCTACGACGGCGGCGCCGGCTGCCGCCTCCGCTAGTGCCCCGTCGCTTGCACTCGCTGGCCTTCGATGAGACGTCCGCTCGGCGACAGCACGACCGCGTCACCTTCGGCCACGCCCGTCGCGATCGCGAGCCGGTCGCCCATGTCGCCGGTGATGTCGACCTTTTGCCAGTGAATCGCGCCGTCTCGCACGACGGCCACGCGCGTGCCCGACGCGTCGATGAGCGCGGCGGTCGCGGGGACGAAGAGCGGGGCGTCCTGCCGCTTCACGTCGAACGACACCTTGGCGTACATGCCCGACACGAGCGCGCCGTCGGGGTTCGGGATGTCGACCTGCACGAGCAGCGCGCGGGTCGCGGTATCGAGCTGCCTCGACGTGCGCGTCACCTTGCCGTGAAACACGCGACCGGCGGCTTCGCGGATCGAGGTGGGCGCGTCCATGCCCGGCACCACGCCGGCCGCGAAGAGCTGGGGGACGTGGACGAAGATGCGAACGACGTCGTCCTCGGCCACCTTGTAGAGAGCCTGCCCCTGCCCGCCCGAGACGACGAGCTGCCCGATCTCGGCCGCCCGCATCGTGACGACACCGTCGAACGGAGCGGCGAGCGTCCCATAGGCGCGTAGATCCTCGACGCGACGCACGTTGGCCGCCGCGCTGCCCACGGCCGCTTGCGCGGCTTCGAGGTTGGCCCGCTGGACTTCGAACTCCGAGGAGTACTGGTCGGTGAGCTGCTGCGAGACGACCCCGGTGGATACGAGCGCGGTGAACCGATCGTTGGTGGCGCGCGCGAATCCGAGCTGGCTCTTGGCCTGCGCCACCGCGGCGTCGGCCTGCCGGGCTGCCGCGCGGGCTTGCCGCAGCTCTTCGTCGACGTCGGGCAGGTCAAGGTCCGCGAGGATTTGCCCCTTCTTCACGGGCGCTCCGATGTCGACGTACCACTTTCGTACGTAGCCGTTGGCGCGCGCGTACATCGCCGTTTCCTGCAACGGCTGCACCGTTCCCGGCAGGACCAGCGGGGCGCCGGCCGCGCCGCGCTGAGCGCGTGCCACCTGGACGCGCGGCTCGACGGCCGCGGACGCCGTGGCCTCGTTCTGCAGCGCTGCGGCGTGGAGCACGCGCGGTACCGCGCCGATCGCGACGAGCGTCGCGACGATCAACCCCCCTGCGACGCCGGTCATCGCGAGCGCGCGCGAGGACGGGCGGTGCGGCGCGGGGTCGAAGACCTCGCCCTCGTGGTGGCCGGTGGACTCGAGGTCCGTCGCGCCCGCGTGTTCTGTCGACTGCGTCATGAATGGACTCCTTCGAGCTGGGGCAAAGCGCGCGCCTTCTGGCGCCACGAGGCGTAGACGACGGGGACGAAGAAGAGCGTCGTGAACGTGGCGACCGCGAGTCCCCCGATGACGGCACGGCCGAGGGGCGCGTTTTGCTCCCCCCCTTCGCCGAGGCCGAGCGACATCGGCAGCATGCCGAGGACCATCGCGAGCGCCGTCATCACGACGGGGCGAAGGCGCGTCACGCCCGCGAGCCATGCGGCGCCGCGGGCGTCGTCGCCCTCCTTGCGGCGGTCGTTGGCGAACGTCACGACCAGGATGCTGTTCGACGTCGCGACGCCGATGCTCATGATGGCCCCCATGAGCGCGGGGACCGACAGCGGCGTCCCGCTCGCGTAGAGCATCCACACGATGCCCGCGAGCGTGCCCGGGAGCGCCATCAAGATGATCAGCGGGTCGAGCCACGACTGAAAGTTGACGACCATCAGCAGGTACACGAGCACGATCGCCGCGATGATCCCGTAGGACAGGCCGCGGAAGCTCGCGTTCATGCTCTCGACCTGGCCGCGCACCACGATCGACGTGCCTCGCGGCAGCGATTTCTTGGCGTCGGACACGATGCGGTCGACGGCGTCGGACACCGACCCGAGGTCGACCCCCTGCACGTTGGCCTGCACGTCGAACGTCGACATCACGTTGTAGTGGGTGATGTTCACGGCGGTCGAGTCGCGGCGCACGCTCGCCAGGTTGCCGAGGACCTGCGGCGTGGCCGATCCCGGCAGGTGGATTGGCGTGTCCTCGAGGGCCGCGAGAGAGGCGACCTGGTACTGCGGCGTCTGGACCGCCACGAGGTATTGCAGGCCCTTCTTGGGGTCGAGCCAGAAATTGGGCGCCACCTGGCCGCTCGAGCTCAGCGCGACGAGCGCGTCGTTCGCGACGTCGCGCTGGGTGACGCCGCTCTGGTTGGCCTCGGTGCGATCCACGTCGACCCGGAGCTCCGGCTCGTCGACGACCTGGGCGAGGTGCACGTCGACGGCGCCGCGCACGCCGGCGATCGACGCGCGAAGCCTCTCGGCGATCTCGTGGTCCTTGGCGTTATTGGCCAGCGGTCCGACGACCTGCACGTCGATCGGAGACGACAGCCCGAAGTTGAGAACCTGCGTCGTGATGTCTGGCGCGAGAAAGAACACCTCGGCCTCGGGCATCTCGTTCGCGAACCGGTTGCGAAGCTCCTTCACGTAGTCGCGGATCGGGTGGTGCTCCTGGGAGAGCTGCACCAGCACCTCGCCGTCGGCCGACGAGATCATCGACGGGTCGCCGAGGGTGAGGTTCAGGCCACTGACCGGGAGGCCAATGTTGTCGATGACGGTCTCGAGCTCGCGGGCCGGCACGACCTCGCGCACGATCCCCTCGACCTGGACGAAGGCGTCCTCCGTACTCTCGATGCGCGTCCCGGGCGCGGCGCGCACGTGGAACCGGATCTGGCCCGCATCGACCGACGGGAAGAAGTCGCGACCGAGACGCGGGAAGAGTGCGGCGAGCGACGCCACGACGAACACGCCCAGGATCGCGGCGACGAGGCGACGGCGCCCGAGCGCCCAGTCGAGGTACCCGCCGTAGGCCCGGCGCGCGCGCTCGAACGCGACGTTGAACCGCTCGTGCACGCGCCAGAAGACGTCGCGCTTCTTGCCGCGATCGTCGCCGGTGTACAGCCCCACCTCGGGCGCGAGCAGGTAGTGCACCATCGTGGGGACGAGCGTGCGAGACAGGAAGTACGACGCCATCATCGCGAAGACGACCGCCATCCCGAGCGGCGTGAAGAGCGATCGCGCCGCGCCGGAGATGAACACGACCGGGACGAACACGATGCAGATGCAGAGCGTCGCCACGAATGCGGGCGTCGCGATCTGCTGGGCGCCGTCGAGGATCGCCTGGGTGATGGGCTTTCGCATCGCCATGTGCCGGTGCACGTTCTCGAGCTCCACGGTGGCGTCGTCGACCAGGATGCCGACGGCGAGCGAGAGGCCGCCGAGCGTCATCAGGTTGACCGTCTGCCCGAGGGCAGCGAGGCAGATGAACGAGACGAGGATGGACAGCGGGATCGACGTGACGACGATGAGCGTGCTGCGCCAGCTCCCGAGAAAGAGCAGGATCATCAGCGCCGTGAGCCCGGCGGCGATCCCCGCCTCTTTGAGCACGCCGGTGATGGCGGCGCGGACGAAGACGGACTGGTCGAAGAGAAGGTCGATCTTGTACTCGGGCGGCAACGTGGCCAGGAGCGACGGCATGACACCGCGGATACGACGGACGATGTCGACGGTGGACGCTCCGGCGCTCTTGAGAAGCGTGACCAGGACGCCGCGCCGGCCGTTGGCGCGCACGATGCTGGTCTGCGGGGCGAACCCGTCGCGCACCTGCGCGACGTCGGCGATGGTCACGGTCGACCCGTTCACCGACTTGATGGGCAGCGTGCCGATGTCCGGGACGGCATCGGGGCTGCTATTGAGCCGGACGATGAGCTCCTGGCGTCCGAGCTTGGCGGTGCCGCTCGGCAGCGTGAGGTTCTGCGCCTGGACGGCGTTGCTCACGTCGTTCGGCGAGAGCCCGAGCGAGTAAAGCCGCGGCAGGTCGATGTCGACCATGATCTGGCGCTGCTTGCCGCCATAGGGGAAGGGCATCTGCGCGCCTTGCACCGTCGCGAGCCCCGTCCGGAGAAAGTTGTTCGTCTGATCGTAGAGCTGCTGCTCGGAGAGCGTGTCCGAGTGGACCGACCCCTGCAGGATCGGCACGTTCGACGCGCTGTAGTTCACGATGAGGGGCGGCGTGGCGCCGACGGGCAAAAACTTGAGGATGGTCTGCGAGACGGCGTTCACCTGCGCGTTGGCCATCTCCATCTTGGTGCCTGGGTGGAAGAACACCTTGGTCACCGAGACGCCGTAGAGCGACTGGCTCTCCATGTGCTCGATGCCGGCGACGGTCGTCGTGAGGACGCGCTCGTACTGCCCGGTGAAACGCTGCTCCATTTCGTCCGGCGGCAGGCCGCCGTACTGCCACACGACCGAGATGACCGGGATGTCGATCTCCGGGAGGATGTCCGTCGGCATCCGCAGCACGGAGTACGCGCCGCCGATGACGATAAGGATCGCCATTACGACGAAGGTGTACGGGCGCCGCAGCGCGAGGCGAACGATCCACATGATGCCTTCCTCCGATGGTGGTTCGCCGTCAGCGGGTGCGCGCGGAGAGGCGATCTGCGCCGAGGCCGCAGCTCTCGAGACGGATCGCCTCGGTCGCGCGGCCGCGCAGCAAGGCGCCGAGAAGCGCCGTCGTCGCGAGGACGATCACGACGACGCCGTACTCGTGGGCCGTAGCGAGGACGTCGCCGCCGTGGGCGAGGTGGACACCGCCCAGCACCGCGGGCAGCCCCATCGAGAGGTACGCCACGACGTAGAGGACCGAGAGGACGCCGGCGCGCTCGTGGGCCGCGGCGAGCGAGAGCACCGACCGCAGCGCGCCCTGGAAAGCCGCCCCGAAGCCCCCGCCCGCGACGGCGGTGCCCGCGAAGAACAGCGCCACCGAGCCGTACGCGACCGCGACCAGCACGGTCGCGACGCCGACCACCAGGGCCGACGTTCCGCCGAGAAGCACCTGCCGCGCGGACCGGGCGTGCATGGAAAGAACGACCAGGCCCGCGCTCGTCGCGAGGACGAACAGCGCCAGCCCCGCGAGCATCGGCGATGTCCCGCCGACGAGCTTCTTCACGAGCGTGGGGCCGAGCGAACCGTAGAACCCCGGAAGCGCCCATGTGGCGACGAGGGCCGGCACGGCCAGCAAGATCGCACCTCGCATCCGCGGCGGGACGCGAAGCTGGGGCACGAGAGACCCGAGCGCGCCCGGCCGCGGCGCGACCGACTCCGGCATGAGCGCGACGCCGGAGGCCTGACCGATGAAGAGCAGGCCGAGCGCGACGTAGATGGCCTTCGTCGGCGCCGGCGCGTACGCCACGAACAGACCCGAAAGGATCGAGCCCGTCGCGACGCCGATCATGGGAGCCACCGCGTTGGCGATTGCGCCACGTTCCCGGTCGATGTCGAGCATCCCCGCCCCCACCGCGCCCGCGGCCAGCCCCGTCCCGATGCCTTGGAGCACGCGCGCGGCGAGAAGCGCACCGACGCCTCCGGCCGCCGTGAACACCAGCATCGACGTGGTTTGCACGAGCGCGGCCGCGATCAGCAGGGGGCGCCGGCCCACGTAGTCCGACAGCGATCCGGCGACGAGGAGCGTCGCGAGCACCGCCAGCGCGTACGTACCGAACACGATCGTGATCGTGATGGGCGAGAAGCCCCATGCCCGCTGATAGAGGGCGTAGATCGCCGTCGGCGCGCTCGATCCGGCGAGAAAGGAGACGATGAGCGACGCCTGCAGATAGAACGCCGCAGTCTTCGATAGGCGCACGGAAGCCTCCCTTGACGAGCCCAGCGACGGCCCGATGATACAGACAGGTCTGTCTGGGATTGACTGTAGACAGAACTGTCTGTACAGTCAAGGCATGGCTCCAACAAAGGTCGATGGCTCGGCCCGCGAGCGCCTGCTCACCGCGGCGAACGAGCTGTTCTACGCCGAGGGCGTTCACACCGTCGGCATCGATCGGGTGATCGAGCGCGCGGGCGTCGCCAAAGCATCGCTGTACGGCACGTTCGGCAGCAAGGAAGAGCTGGTGTGCGCGTACCTGGAGCTGCGCTCCGCCACGCGACGCGAGCGCATCACCAAGCGGATCGCGCGCTACGACGACCCGCGCGACCGGATCCTGGGCGTCTTCGATCTGATGGCCGAGACGGTCGCCGAGCCCACCTTTCGGGGGTGCGCGTTCGTCAACGCGTCGGCCGAGGGGCCCCTCGACGACAACAAAGTTCGTCAGGTGTGCAGCGACCACCGCGCGTGGATCAGGGCGCTCTTCACGGCGCTCGTACGCGAGGTCGGCGTCGCCGATCCGGGCCTCGTCGGCGGACAGCTTGCGCTGCTCTACGACGGCGCGATCGTGGGCGCCTCGATGGATCGCAAACCGGACGCCGTCAGCGATGCCCGGGCGATGGCCGAGTCGCTGCTCGACGCAGGATCCGGCGCGAAGCGTGGCAAGTCGGCGCGCGCCAAGCGCACGTAACGGCTACTCGCAGGCGCTGCGCGCGTCGGGCCCGAGGAAGCGCGGGTTGCTGACGTACACCCAGGGCAGCTGGCCCTCCCACGTCTCGAACGAAGCCTTGCCTGCGGGGATCGGACACGACGACGAATACACGTATCTCTGCCCGTCCTCGGAGACCCAGAGATCCACCTTCAGCGGTCGCTTGGAGCGGTTCGTGAGCCGCAAGGTCGTCGTCACGGTGGCCGTCGCGTCGGGCACGAAGCCCACGACGAGATCGGTGCTCTCGGCCGATCCCGGTTCGAAACCGGTGGGGGCGCCGCTCACGTCGTCGAGAGTCACCCGCAGCGTCCGATCGGGATTGCCTGCGTGCTGGGCCACGCCCGGGGGCATATGGCCGGGGCGGATGGTTCGCACCGGCTCCGGAGGGGGATTGCAAGCTACGGAAGCAACCAGACAACCGGCAAAAACCATGGCGCGAGCGACGAGCCGCATGAGGCCACCATCGTCGCACGAATCGCGCGCGACGCCGCGCTCGCCTTCACGGCGACCAGGACGTTCCGTCCCAGTGCACGACGGTGGCGCTGGCACCGACGGCCCACACGTCTTGGGATGAATCGGCCCAGACGGAGCTGAGAAAAACGGTAGCGCCCGTCGACGACGCAGACCAGCCGGTGCCGTCGTAGTGGTAGGCAATACCGCCCGCGCCCACTGCCCACACGTCGTTGGAGGCGGTACCCGCGACGCTCACGAACTGCAGGCCCGTCGGCAACGACGCCGTCGACGTGAAGGTCGAACCGTCCCAGTGCTGCAGCACGCCCTGATAGGGCGAGAGCCACACGTCGCCCGAGCCGGAACCCCAGATGGCCCGGAGCTCCGGGCCCGTGAACGCGCTTTGATCGAAGGGATTCGCGGTCGTCCCTGCGCCACGCACGATGACGCCGGCGCCCTGCGCGTTGTCGCCCCCCATCCAGATGTCGTCGGGCCCCGATGCCCAGACGGTCCAGAGCGTGGTCGAATCGTCGACGTCCGAGCTATTCCAGGAAGACCCGTCCCAGTGCGCGACGAAGCCGGAGCCGCCGCCGAACGAACCTCCGCTGAAGTCGACGCCCACGGTCCAGACATCGGTCGCCGCCGTGGCCCAGACGGCGAGCAGGCCGACGCCCTCGTTGGACTGGACGATGGACCACGCTTGCCCGTCCCAGTGCAGCACGCTGCCCTCGTCGCCCGTGGCCCACACGTCTTGCGGGGCCGTCCCCGACAGGCCCGTCAGGTTCTCGGTCGTGCCGCTCGTGAAAGGCGCCCAGGCTTGACCGTCGAAGTGGAGGATCGTCCCGTTGCTCCCGACCGTCCACACGTCGGTGGCGCTGCTGGCCCAAACCGCCCGCAAGCCCACGGCGTCCCCGCCGACATCCGCATCTGCCGCGGCGTCGTCGCCCGCGTCGGAGCCTGCCTCGACGAGCAAGGTTTGCGCCCCGGAGCCTCCGTCATTGCCGCCCGCGTCGACCGGGGACGCCTGCACGCCCGAGCGCGCACCGCATCCGAAGGGTGCGACGCCGGCGACGAGCGCGACGAACGTTGGGACAACCCGTCGCCTCACACCGATCCTATAGCGCCTTTCCGGCGCGACGACGGACCGCAAACGCGCCGCGTCTCGGCTACGTCACGACGACGAGCCACAGCGCGATGATCAACCCGGCGCTGGACGCGACGAATGCCCCACAGACGGCCATCGCGACGCGGCGCGGCCACGAGGCAAGGTCGCGAAGCCCGAGCGCCACGAAATAGGCAAAAGGCAGCAAGAGCAGAAATGAGTAACGAAAGTCCTGGGACGGCACCCAGGCGGACACGACGCGGAAGGCGAGATGGCTGGCGAGCGAGCCGACGAGCAGCACGTGCATCGGCCAATCCGGCCTCCCTTGCCACGGTCGAGCGCGCGCGCTCGACCACCAGCCGCGGGCGGCGATGATCGCGAGGAGCGCCAGAAGGACGAGCAGGACGCGGGCGACGACGAGGAACCGAGGACCGAAACCGAACTCGCCGAAAAGCGAGGATCGGATGAAGTAAGGCCAGAGCTGGCGCCCGGGCAATGGGTTCGTCGAACCGTTGAACGGACATCCGAGCATCTCGAGCGGATGGAATCCAAAGAGCGCATCGAACGTGTTGGGAAGGGCATTGTTGTGGTTCAACCACGACGCGTTCGACACCAGGAGCCCCTGCGTCCCTCGCTCCTGCAAGAAGCGGCGGACCACGAACCATCCCGAAAGGAGCCCCACGATCGCGGCGAGCCTCGCCCCGAGGAGAGCTTTCTGCCAGAGGTCGATCCCGCGCCGCGTGACGAGGCAGACCAGCCCCAGCGCGAGCACCACGTAGGTGTTGCTCTTGGTGAGCAGGCCGGTCGCGACGCAGGCCGCGAAGGCGACAAAAGGCGCGGTTCGCCCGCTTCGCCAGAACTGGACCACGAAGGCGACGCCCGCGAAGCTCGTCACCTGCACGAGGACGTCGTTGTTGATCCGCGCCGCGAAGTACACGAGCGCCGGGAAGACAGCGAGAATGCTCCCCGCGACGATGACGTCGCCGCGCTCGGCGTCCGGGTCGCCGCCCTTCGGGGATCGCCGTAGCAGCGAGCGCAGCGTCCCCAGCCCGATCCACAGCGCGACCGCAGAAAGAAGCAGGGAAAACAGCTGGAGATGGAACAGCGTATCCGAGAGCGCCGCCCCCGTGAGCGTCCCGAGGCGCAGCAGCGGCGCCATCAGCGCGTAGTAAAGGGGTGGCTGGTAAAATTCGAAGCCCGCGTGGGGCGGGGGTGGTCGCCAGTGGTCGGCGACATAGCGGATGTACTCGAGGTGCTTGTCGGCATCATGCCCGCGCACGGTCGACGGCGTCCCGAGGACGTACACGGTTCGCAGCGCCATCGCCGCGAGGAGGACACCCCCCACCGCGCGGTCGATCGGGCTCCAGGGCCGCCGCCGCGCGAGCCCGATCATCCCGGCGAGCAAAGCGAGCAGCGCCAAGCCGAACACCGCGTAGGCGAGCCCCGAGCGGACGGCCACGTCGAGCGCGGTCCGCCCCCGCCGGTTGCCAACGACGATGTCCACGTCGTTCGCCCCGCGATGAACCGCCGACGCGATGCCGACGACGCGGTTGCCGTACACGCACGAACCCAGCGGCGTCTGGACACCGGCGCCGCCCATCGGGAGATCGACGCCGTTCATCGCGATACGCTCGACGCAGTCGTCGGGGACCACGACCATCGACCGCGGCCGAAAGAACGGCACCTCGAGCGCGAACGATGCCTCGAGGCGCCTCAGATCCTTGCCCGGGACGAAGACCGGGAGATCGCCCGGGTCGATCGCCCGGCCGTCGACCGTTGCCGTCCCGTGGCCGACGGAGGGCAGCGTGGCTCGCCCGAGCGCGACGAGGAGCGCGAAGGCTCCCGCGAGCGCAGCGCACCGGAGCCAGCGCGGCGTGAAGAGGTCGCGCATGGGCGGTCGATGGGAGAGCGTACCCCGGCGGCGCGTCCTCAAGGAGCAATCGCCCTAGCTTTCGCAGCGTTGCCCGTACAAAGACGGCGAGGAATGGGGCGAAGGCCTCGTATGCTTACCGCCACGAGGGAACCCATGGACCGCGCCGTCGCACTCGTCATCGCGCCACTCTTTCTGCTCGGAGCTTGCGTCTCCAAGCCCACCTACGACGCGGCCGTCGCCGACGCCACCGCCGCACACGCGGCGCTCACGGCCAGCCAGGATCACGACAAGGCCGACCAAGACGCGATCGCCAAGCTCCAGCACGATCTCGACGACCTGAAGGCCCAGGTCCAGGACCGCGACCAGAAGCTCAGCGACCTGACGACCAGCGGCCACAACCTGCAAGCCCAGCTCGACGAGCAGACGGCCATCAACGCGCGCTTGCGCGCAGAGCTCGAGCGACTTGGCAAGAACGTCGACGCCGTGTTGCAGGAAAAGGGCACGATGGCCAAGGCGCTCGACGACGCGCGAGGACGGCTCGACGAGCTCCGAAAGGCGCAGGCGGCTGCCGAGGCCCGCGCGGAGCTGTTTCGCAAGTTCGTCGAAAAGTTCAAGTCGATGGTCGAGGCCGGCCAGCTGAAGATCGCGACGCGCGCCGGACGCCTTGTCTTGCAGCTGCCGAACGACGTCCTGTTCGACTCGGGGCAAACGGCGATCAAGCCGGCGGGCAAAGAGGCGATTTCTCAGATCGCGCGCGTCCTCAAGACGATCCAGGGCCGCACGTTTCAGGTCGCCGGCGACACCGACAATCTGCCGATCCAGACGCCGCGGTTCCCGTCCAACTGGGAGCTCTCTACCGCGCGCGCCGTCGAGGTCGTGAAGCTCCTCGTCGCGCAAGGGGTCGACCCTCGTGCGCTGTCGGCCGCGGGCTACGGAGAGTTCGACCCGATCGAGAGGAACGACAGCGCCGAAGGCAAAGCAAAGAACCGCCGCATCGAGATCACGCTGCAGCCAAATCTCGAAGAGCTGGTGGCCGCGCCCGCGGTCAAGTGAAGAAGGGAAAGCATCGGCCCCGGGGCCCGAGCGCGACGGCATCTCCGATGAAGTGGATTTATCTCCTCCCACTGCTCGTCGCGTGCGCCCCGGAGTCGTTGCAGGCGATCACCCCGCGACCGGCCGCCACCCCGGACCATGCCGATGCGGGGACGAACCACGCAGACGACGCCGACCGACGGCTGAGGGACACGACCAACCAGGCAGCCCACATCCAGGACATTCTGGACGAGCCCGTCCACATGCAGGACGAGCCTGTATACATCCAGTGGCAGCACGATCCGCAACGGGACGCGCAAGGCGACGCTCCAGGCGATCAGTGAGACGGGAATTCGACCTGTAGCCACGACGGAAAGTTGCTTCCGCATTCGACTATTCGACGAAACCCAATATCGGGTTGCATGTCTCGTCGCACAGGCGAAGACTGCCGCCAATTCTCTCGCACAGGGCAGGTCATCGTGCGCACAAACATCGAATGGGTTTCACCCCTCGGGCTCTTTGCAGTTCTGGGCGTAGCGTGCGCCTCCGCGTGTGCCGCGTCGGGCACGACAGGCACCGGTGAGCCGAACGGAACCGAGAACTCGGGAACGAACACCAGCTCCGGCTCCGGCTCCGACGATGGGGGCAACGGCGGATCGAACGGCGGCGGCGGGAACGAGAACGGCAGCTCCGGCGTGAGCTCTGGCTCCAACCAGGGCGGATCGGGCAACTCGAGCTCCGCGGCCAGCAGCGGAGCTAGCTCGTCAGGAAGCTCGAGCCACACGGGGAGCTCGGCGAGCGGCGGCGGCGCGTCGACCAGCAGCAGCTCAGGGGCGAGCTCCGCCGGACCGAGCCCCACCATGCTCCCAGCGATAAGCGGAACCTGCCCGACGATCGCCGCCGGAGCAAACGGGACGGCGCTCACCTTCGCCGGCGAGCCCGTGAACGTGTTTACGGGCTCGGGAGGGGGTGGGCCGCTCGTGATGTACTGGTACCCGACGGGAGGCAGTGAGGCGAATGCCGTGGAGCTCCTCGACTCGGAGTTCGGGCAAACGAACATCAGCGCCGTCACTGGCGAGGGAGGCATGGTCGTCGCGTTCGGCACGTCCAACGGTCAAGGCACCGACACGGGAGACGGCGTCTGGTTCACCGGCGACTTCACCACGGCGGACCAGGTCGTCGCGTGCGCCATCTCGCAGCTTCACATCGACACGAGCCGCATCTTCGTCACCGGCGCGAGCGCCGGCGGGCTTCAGACGACGTGGATGTCGTATGCCCGCTCGGGCTATGTCGCGGCGGCGGTGACGCTGTCGGGAGGTCTCGAAGAAGTGGGCGGCTTCAGCGGAACGCCGACGACCCTTCAGGACCCCACGAACGTGCCATCGGTCATGGCCGTCCACGGGGCCGAGGGGTCCGACGTGGTCGTTATCGACTTTGCGGTGGCAAGCGCCGCGTGGGAAGCCGACATCGCGACGAAGCATGGATTCTCGATGGACTGCAATACGGGAGGAGGACACGTCAGCGGCCCGCCGCAGATCCTTCCCGGAATGTGGCAATTCATGGTGGATCATCCGTTCAAAGTTTCGCCCCAGCCCTATCCTCCCATTCCCGCGGTGTACCCGAGCTACTGCGAGATCGGGCCGCGCGCGGCCGACGGGGGCGTTCCGTAAGCGCCGCCGCCGGAGGCGGCCTACGGCGGCGGTTGCGACATCGAGCACACGTTGTTGATGCAGGCAACGCCGCTGGTGGGGTTGCAGCAGTCGGCGGTCGTCGTGCACTTGTCGTATTCGCCGGCGCACGGGGGCGCGTTCGACGTGCACGACAGGGCCGCGTCGTGGCCCTCGATGGAGCAATACCCACCGCAGCACTGCGTACCCGTCACGCAGGCTTCTCCGTCGCCCTGGCACTGCTGGAGGCTCCAGTACCCACGCGAGTTGCCCGCGCGGAGCTCCTGAGCCGGGAGGTAAAACGCCGGATGGCTCGGATCGGTGCCCGGCGCCGCGTTGAGGTCGATGGCGGCCACCCACAGCTTCTTGTCGGTGATCTGGCCCGGATCGAGCCACGCGTACTGGCGGGGATCGCTGGTCCACGGGTCGAGCTGGGTGAGGGCGCCGTACATGCGGCGGCTCGTGAACACCACCCAGACGTAGCCGCCTCCCGCGATCGGACCCACGGTGGGCTCGTAGTTGAGCGTCACCTCCTGCGCGGCGGGATGCGTGCCGCCGTTGCCCGGCAAGACCACGGTGCCGGCGGCGTTGTACCCGTCGAGCTGGTCGAGCCGGTGCGGCATCCCGGTGGCCACGTCGACCCACCAAAGCTCGCTCGTGTTCTGGTTCCACGTGTAACCCCATGAGCCCGACTGGTTCGAGAGCTCGACCTCGAACACGATTCCCGCACTGTTGGGGAAGAACGACGAGTACACGACGGGGTTGCCACCGGTCGGCGTGTAGAGGACCCGCGGGTTCGAGAACGTGGCGGTCCCGTCGAAGTCGATCATCCCGAGCGAGCGCTGATCGCTCTGAAGAGCGGCGCCGGCGTCGCTGGTCAGCGTGCCGCCCCAGAAGTTGAACGAGGCGTGGAGCCCGTCGGGTGAAAAGGCGGGCACCGCCCCCTGGAAGCTGGTGGGAAGGCCCTGCACCCCGGCGACGGGCGTGCCGGCGGGCAGCGAATAGAGCTTGCTCGTGTTGTCGCTGTCGATGAGCCCCCCGGAGGCGGAGAGGAGCATCGAGCCGTCCTTGTAGAGGGCCGGGAACGCGAGGTTCTGCGTCTGCAGCGGCGTGCCGGCGCCCGCGGTCGTGTCGTTCGCGAGATCGAGGTAGACGGTCTGTGAGTAGTCGGTCGCGTTGATGTTCGACGCCTGGGTCACGAGCGCCTTGCCGTTGGCCGCCACGGTGTGGCACACGCGGCACCCGGTCCCGTTCTCGGTCAGGCCCTTCCCCGTCCCGCCGGGCGGGTTGGCGGGCGGACTGGCCACGCCGGCCACGAGCGTGGGAGACGTGGCGCCCGGAGGAATGGCGAGCGTAGCCGCCCCGTATTGGTTTCCGTAGTAGTCGCTCGTATCCGAGTTCTTGACGAGCGCCGTCCCGTACGAGTTGTAGTAAATCGTGCCCTGGAGGGTCGTTTGCGCGACGGTCCACGTCTCGGTGTACGGGCCGACCGCCGTGGTGCCTTGCCCGAAGATCACCGTCAGCGTGAGCGAGTCGCTCCCGCCCGCGTTCGACGACGTCGCAGCCTGCCACGCGCCCAGGGGGATCGGCAGGTTCACGAACGGCGTGGCGTTCGCGGCAAAGTAGCCCTTGAACTCGTAGGCGTTCTCTTTCAGGTCGATGTAAACAGAATCAAAGGTGTGGGCGCCGGGGTTCCACTGCAGCAGCGGCGCGAGCAAGCCCTGGGGCCACACCGTCCCCGTGTACGGATACAGCAGCGACACGCTCGAGTCGGCCGTCGGAGTCCCGCTCAGCGTGGCGACTTGCGCCGCGGAGGGCGGCACCCCCGGACCGTTACCGCCGACACCTTCGTAGCCGCCCGCCCCCGCATCGAACCCCATGGCCGAGTAGTTGGGATCGCCCTTCTGCGTCGTCTGAAGCAAGACCGTGATCGTGGTGGTGCCCGTCGCCGCGCCATCGGTGGCGGTGACGGTGGCGGTGCCTCCGATGGTGCCCGACGGCGTGAAGAGACCCGCCGAGTCGAAGCTCCCGAGTTGGGCTTGGTTGATCGACCATCCCGCGGCAACCTGCGTCCCGCCCTCGGTCGCCTTGAACTGGACGGTCGGAACCGGCTGGCCGCTGACCACGGTGACCGTGGGCGCCGGTGGCGTGATCGAGAGAGCACCGTGCGAGCCCCCGGCGCCACCGTCACCCGAGCCACCACCCGGGTTGAAAATGATCCCCGGGCCCCCGTCGCCGTGGCTATCGCTGGAGCCCGAGGTCCCGCAGGCCACGAGCGCCGCACCGGCAACCGATGCCAGGATGAAGCACGTGACGGCGATGGCGGAGGATATCTTCACCTGGAACAGAGTGGTTGATTTGCCACCCCCCGGCAATATGGGTGTCGTCGGCACATTGGGCGCGGTCGTCACGCGGACCGCTCGCGAGGACGGCTCGTGAGCATCATGAACCTCTTCCCTCCGCGACCCGCCGGACTGAAAGGCCGTCAGACCGAGCTCCGGACGTTGCTCCGATGGCTGCGATCGCGACCTCCAGTGCGGATCGCCCTCGTCGGTTCCGGCGGCAGCGGCAAGTCGATGCTGGCGTGCGCGCTCGGCCACCGTGCGAGCTCTACCTTCCCCGGCGGAACGCACTGGTTTCGCTCCGGGCCGTGGGACGCATCGACCCTGGTCGAAATGATGTCGATTCGCTTCGGCGCCCCCCTCGGGCTACGCGCCGCGCGCTTTGCCGGTCTTCGCGAGGCGCTCGCAGCACGGGGCCGGTGCCTCGTCGTGCTCGACAACCATGAGAACGACGCGGCCGTCGCGACCCTGCTCAACGAGCTCGCGTCGTCGCCCGTCAGCTGGGTGGTGACGGCTCGCCGGTGCTTGCTCTCCGGGGTCACGATCTTTCCGGTGTCGGCGCCGCGGTCGCTGACGGGGCAAGCCGCGTTCACGCGTGTCCGCGAGCTCACGCCCTGGCTTCGACGGAACCCCCTCGCGCTGGACATCGCTGACGCGCTCGTCGGAACGGGAGCCGCCAGCGTGGGCACGCTGCGCGACTGGCTCGACGGCCACGGCGTCCTCGACGTGAAGGCCGTGGACCACGAGGACGACCTCCCCGAGGTTTCGCTCCTCGTCCGGTGGGCCTGGGCACGGCTCACACCGCCGGAAAAGCGCATGATGGCGGTCCTCGCGGCGACGGACGGCGACCATATCGACGCCGCCTCGCTCGCAAAGCTCGCCACGGTCAGGGCGCCGGGTGAAGCCCGGACCGCGCTGTCGCGCCTTCGCGCATGGCACCTGGTTCAGACGCCATTCGCCGGGCGCTATGCCCTCCACGCCGTGGTCCGCCATGCGGTTGCCAAGCGAACGCGGTTTTCCGGCGAGCGCTTCGTCGCGCACTATGTCGATCTCCTCGAGCGCTCCCCGGAACGCCTCGACCTGGAGCAAACGCACCTCTACGCGGTGATGGACTACGCCCACTCCCGTTCGCGCCTCGACTGGATGCTGCGGATCGAGCGCTTGCTGGCGGAGCTCGCGCACACGCGATCGCGCCGTCAATCGTCGACGTAGCGGGAGAGATCGAGGATGCCGGCGTCGACGGGGCTCAGCCCTGGGAAGCGATCGTTGAAGAAGTCCGACGCGGACCAGAACGCCGGGTCTCGGCGCCTGACGCCGTAGCGATCGAGAAATCGTGCCCAGCTTTCGTCGCCTTCGTGGAGCGCGGCGACGTCGCGAGCGAACCGTTCGACGTCGCCCAGCAGCACGGTGAGAAAGAGGTTGGGACGGCTCGCCACGATGCCCGGGACGACGTGCAGGGTGTCCTCGGCCGGGACCCGCTCCTCGCGCTCGAGGAACATGAAATCGATGTTGAGGTGCTCCTTGTTGCGAACGACCGTGTACACGGGATCGTCCGTGCCGCCCGTGAGCACGCGCACGAGCGTCGCGTCGGGGAACGTGCGGACGAACGGCTCGGCCTTTTTCACGATCGTGCGAACCGCCCGCTCGAAGCGCGAGGCGGGATCGCTACCGGCGAGGCTCACGTCCGTCCACTGGACCCCCTCACGCGGCCCCACCACGTCGCGCGGCAGGCCGATCGTCACGAGGCGGGTCACCAAATCGTCCTTGGCGCGCGCGGGCTGCGGGTAAGCAATCCCCGTCTCCGGCGCAGCCACCAGCGGGTCCAGCACGTCAACGATGGTGGACACGCCGGGCGGCCGGTACCACGAGTCACGCACCACGGGCCGCTGCGCCAGCGGGAGGAATCCGAGAAACCCGGACTCCGCTTCCATGCGCAGCAGGTTCATGTAGCGCCGCGTCGACACCTGGTGCACCAGATTGCCAAACACGTCGAACCCGGCGACGAGATCGTAATACATCCGTTCCAGAATCGGGTAGTCGAGCACCCACGCCGTCTTCGGGATGCCGCCCAGGGCGCCGCGCACGACAGCCGCGCTGTCGAAGTGGCGATACACGGTGAGCACGGCGTCGCGATTCGTTCCATCGCCGTTCCAGATGTCGCCAAGAAGGTGCCCGCGACCCGCGCCCTTGGCGAGATACGCGGCTCGCTTGCGGAGGTACGAGACCTCGCGGAGCTTGAAGCGCGCGAAGATGCCCTCGATCCCGTCTCCCCCTTGCGCGGGCAACGCTAGATCTGCCGCAAGTGCGGGGAGAAAGTCGGCTCCCGTGACCGCGGGGTCGGCGTCGGGAGCGAGAAAGAAGATGAGAAAGTGCTCGTCGATGACGTTGAGCGCCACCTGGCCCTTGCATACGGGCCCATGGATGAACGTCTTGACGTGGTAGTACGCGTCGTCGAGCAAGAACTGGTAGCGCGCGCGCGCCGGAATCGACGAGAACGTCACGAACGGGTTTGCCGCGACCTCGGGCTCGTACGAGGGGAACGCGGTGGAAGCGCCGCCCCAGTCTGCATCGAAGAAGAGGTGTCGCAGGCGCGCGAGCTTGGCGTCGCCGAGCGCGTACGCGGCGTGCGTCTTCTCGACGATCGTCTCGTGGATGCGCTGCAGGCGGTAGTGCGGCTCTCGCACGCCGGGAGCATCGAAGGGTCGCGCTGTCGCGATGACGTCGACGGGCGCCGGCGCCGCCGTGCGCGACCGCACGACGCGAAACCACTCGCCCGGAGCCGCCTCGATCGAAAGGTGCGCCAGAAACAGGTGCTCGAAGACGTAGCGCGCGACGATGCGCGCTCGCGGCGCCGGGTCGTTCAGGAACGCTTCCCACCGGCCGATCTCCGCGAGCGCGGCGTCCGACTCGCGCGCGGCCGAGGGAGCCCCCGCGCCGCGGCGCAACCACTCGCCGATCGCGTTCGCCTCGCTCTCATCGAGCGGCGGCAATCCGTAGGGCATGCCCTTTCCGGGCTCGGAACGTAGCTCGCGCTCCAGAGCGGCGGCGTCGACGGGGCACACGGTGGGCCCGTCGGCGTCGACCGCCACCGGCACGGGCATGCGACGTCGCTGATCGATCGAGCGCCAGAGCAGCGATCGCTCGGGCAGAGCCTCCGCGGGGCTGGTCCGCTGGACGACGGGGAAGAAGCCGAAGCGCTCCGCCCATTCGGCCGGCGACTGCGCATCCACGAACATGCGCGTGGGGTGGATGGCCTCCAGCCGTTGCGGGGCGTAAACGCGGGTCGTGTTGGCGCCGCGATCGAGCCCGTCGAACGACTGCAGGTTCAGCTGGCAGGGCGCATCGAAGCACGAATGGCAAACGACGCATCGATGGTCGAGGATCGGCTGGATGGTCGCGGCGTAGGCCTCGTCGATGCGGGGCGGAGGCAACGGCGCCGCTCGAGGGCGCGGCGACGACCAAAGGGCCGCAATCACGAGGACGCACGCCACGAACAAGCCTGCCGCCGCGATGCCCTTCCTTCGCACGCGGCGGAGGATAGTCCGCGCGCCAGGTCAGACGAGCGACACCGTGAGCGCAGTCGATTGCGACGCGCCCGGCGCGACCTCGGGTGCGGTCCCGTCGGCGAGAGCGCCTGCCCTCGCGCGCCACGGCTCGACGCACACGAAGTCTCGCCCCGGCAACGTCCAGACGACGAGCACCTGCTGGTCGCTTCCAAAGACGAGGCGAACGCCGGGGAGATCCGGCCGCGTGAGGACCGTCTCGCGCGGCGTGTGATCGAGGAGGAACAGGTCCACCTCGTGCCCCGCGAGGCCGAGGGGCCTGGGGACCGTCACTTCTTGTCCCGTGCGATTGTCGTATCCGTGCGTCGCGTCGGTGGCGATGCGAGCCCCCGCCTTCGACGCGTCGGGGACGTAAAAGTAGGGGTGAAGACCCGGGTGCATCGGCATCGGCGATGCACCGCGGTTCTCGAAGACCTGTTCGACCGAGAGCGCCGCCCCTCGCAGGCGATACGTGAAGCGCAGCGCGAACTCGAACGGGTACACGGCCCGCGTCGCGTCCGACGCCGTGAGCTCCAGGGTCACGCTCGCGCCGTCGTGGGTCGACTCGCCGATCACCGTCCAGGGAAGATCGCGGGCAAAGCCGTGCTGCTTCAGCGCGAAGGACTTGCCGCCGACGGTGTAGCGGCCCTCTGGCAGCTTTCCGGCGATCGGGAAGCAGACGGGGATTCCGCCCCGCACGCTCTTGGCCGGGTCTCGCAGCGTCGACTCGTCGAGGAACAGGACGGGCACGCCGCCCGCCGAGAACCGTGTGGCCATGCCGCCGCGCGCGGGTGCGACGTGCACGACCGCGCCGGCCGAGTCGTCCTCGAGCCGCAGCGTCTCGAGCGCGTCGTCGCAGTGCACCACCTTGGGCATGGGCTCATGGTAGACGATCCGCGGCAGGCCGCGCGCGGCCGGGCGGCGCGGTCGTCGAGGCCAGCACCGACCAAGCATACCGTAGCGGAGCGGTCGCCCTACCCGGCCGATGACCGCCCGGCGCGCCGCGGAATGGCCCCCGGCAGGACGCGCGCGGCGTCCCTGCACACGAGGAGCATGTCGCGAAACTGCGCCGCTTCTCGCCGCGTGGCCCGCTCGAAGAGGCGCGCCTCGAGCGCGTCGACCTGAGCCTCGCAACGCGTGAGCACGCGCTGCCCCGCGGGCGTCAGGTGAATCCACAAGGCTCGGCCGCCTTCCGGGGCCGCGTGACGTTCGATCATCCCACGGCGCTCGAGCGCCGCCACCATCTCGTTCGCGGCCTGCGCGCTGACGAACGAGCGACGGGCCAGCTGCGCCGACGACGTCCCGGGGTGCAGAGAAAGCACGCTCAACGCCGTGTACTGGATCGCGGTGAGGCCCATCGGCTCGACGATGGCCTCGATCGCGGCGCGCAGCGCTCGTTCCACGTCTTTGATCAGGTAGCTGACGCGCGGATAGGTGTGCGCGGGGGCGGAACGCGGCGAAGCCTTCATCGAGGCCGAACGTTACCAAGGACCGTACGAGGTCAGTGGACTACCGCGGGATCGGGGTCGAGGTCGGGACCAACCGGTGGATACAGCGGGCGAAACGTGCAAGAACCGGGCACTCCCGCGCCGATCATGAATTTCCCTCGCGTCACCGCTCAGGACTGGCGTGCACAGGTCGACAAGGAGCTGGCGGGCGCGCCCTTCGACAAGGTGCTCGTCCAGAAGACGCCCGAGGGGCTCTCGATCGCTCCGCTCTACACCGAACGGCCCGCGGCTGAACCGATCCACGCCCCGGGTCACTTTCGCATCTGCGTGAAGGTGGACCCGGGCGCTCCCGGGCAGGCGATCACCGAGGAGGTCAAGGGAGGCGCCGAGGCGCTGTGGCTCGACGCCGCGTCGGCCGAATCGGCGTTGACCGCGGGCGGGCTGGCCAATCTTGCGGAGACTCCTCTGGTGCTGCGGTGCGAGGGCGAAGCGCCTCTGGCGACGCTCGAGCGCCTCGCATCGCACCTACCGTCCGATGCCGTCTTCGCCCTGTCGATCGACCCGTTCGCGGATCTCGCGCACGGTCGCATCGCGCCGGCGGCCATCGCCCAGGCCCGCGCCGCTCTCGTGCAAGCGGCTCGCTTCGCAGAGGCGCGCTGGCCACGCGCCTCGATCGCTGCCGCCTCGACCCTGCCGTACCACGACGCCGGAGCCGACGCGGCCGACGAGATCGCGATCGCGCTCGCGACCGGCGCCGCCTATCTCGAATGGCTCGTCGACGGAGGGCTCGCGCCGGCGGCTGCAGGGCGCCTCGTGATGCTCCGGGCTGCCGCCGGGCGCGACACGTTCGGCGAGCTGTGCAAGCTCCGGGCGCTGCGGCACACGTGGCGCAAAGTGCTGATCGCCGCGGGGGCCGGCGAGGTCGAGCAGCCCGTGCTCCACGCGGTTTGCTCGTCGCGAACGATGGGGCAGCGCGATCCGTGGGTGAACATGCTCCGGACGACGGCGCAGGTGTTCGCGGCCATCCTCGGCGGTGCCAATCTGGTGACGCCCACGGCGTTCGACGAGGCGCTGGGGCCCGCGTCGCCGCTCGGTCGCCGCGTCGCGCGCAACACGTGCCTCGTGCTACGCGAAGAGAGCGCGCTCGGCTGGGTGCAGGACGCGGCGGGCGGCTCGTACTACTTCGAGTCGGTCACCGACGCGCTCGCGCGCGAGGCGTGGAAGCGCTTCCAGGCCCTCGAGCGCGATGGCGGGATCGAGGAGGCCCTGGCGAACGGAACGCTGCGGGCGAAGCTCGACGCGGCGTGGACCGACTGGCTTTCTCGGATCACCACGCGCAAGGCCCCCATGCTCGGCGTCTCGGACTTCCCGAACCTCGACGAGAAGCTCCCACGAGCGCCGCATCGAGACGCCGCGCAGGCCGGCGCCGGTTTGCCGGTGCACCGCGATGCCGAGCCGTTCGAAGATCTGCGCCTGCGCGCCGAGGCGAACGGCGCGCGCCCGGAGGCCATCCTGGTCACGCTCGGGCCGCTCGCCGAGTCACGCGCGCGCGTGGGCTTCGCCATCAACTTCTTCGGCGCGGGAGGCATTCGCACGCGCGAGACGATCAGCGACGAGCGCGCCATCATCGCTTGCCTCTGCGGGAGCGACGACCGCTACGCCGCCGAGGCCGCCGCGCGCGCGAAGGCCCTGAAGGCCGCCGGATGCACGCGCGTGCTTCTCGCCGGCCGGCCCGGCGCGCTCGAAGCCACCCTGCGCGAAGCCGGGGTCGATGGCTTCGTCTCCGCCGGCTGCGACGCCGTAGCCGTGCTCTCCGAGCTCCTGGGCGCTTTCCGATGAAGCGACTGCCCGATTTCTCGACCCTCGACTTCGACGCCGTTCGCGAAGGCGCGCCGGCACCCCGAGCCGCGCCGGATCCCGGGTCGACCTGGGATACACCCGAAGGGATCCCGCATCGCCCGCTCTACGACGCGAGCGATCTCGAAGGGCTGTCTCACCTGGGTACGTATCCCGGCTTCGCGCCGTTCGTGCGCGGGCCGTACCCGACGATGTACGTGCGCCAACCGTGGACCGTGCGCCAGTACGCAGGATTCTCGACGGCCGAAGACTCGAACGCGTTTTACCGCCGCAACCTCGCGGCGGGCCAGATGGGCCTCTCGATCGCCTTCGACCTGGCAACCCACCGCGGCTACGACAGCGACCACCCGCGCGTGCTCGGCGACGTGGGCATGGCGGGCGTGGCGATCGACTCGATCCTCGACATGCGGCTTCTCTTCGACGGCATCCCGCTCGACAAGATGAGCGTGTCGATGACGATGAACGGCGCCGTCCTGCCGATCCTCGCGCTCTACATCGTGGCCGCCGAGGAGCAGGGCGTGCCGCCCGAGAAGCTCGCCGGCACCATCCAGAACGACATCCTCAAAGAGTTCATGGTGCGAAATACGTACATCTATCCGCCCGCACCCTCGATGAAGATCATCGCCGACATCTTCTCGTTCACGTCGCGCCGGATGCCCAAGTTCAATTCGATTTCGATCTCCGGCTATCACATGCAAGAAGCCGGGGCGACGGCCGATCTCGAGCTCGGCTACACGCTGGCCGACGGCCTCGAGTACATCCGCGCCGGCATCGCGTCGGGTATGGGCGTCGACACCTTCGCGCCGCGGCTGTCGTTCTTCTTCGCCATCGGGATGAACTTCTTCATGGAGGTGGCCAAGCTCCGCGCGGCGCGCCTGCTGTGGTCGCGCCTCGTCGCGCGGTTCGAGCCCAAGAGCGCCAAGAGCCTCGCGCTCCGCACGCACTGCCAGACGTCCGGGTGGTCGCTGACCGCGCAGGACGTCTACAACAACGTGGTCCGCACCTGCATCGAGGCCATGGCCGCGACGCAGGGGCACACGCAGAGCCTCCACACCAACTCTCTCGACGAGGCGCTCGCGCTGCCGACCGACTTCTCGGCCCGCATCGCGCGCAACACGCAGCTCTACCTGCAGCTCGAGTCCGGGACGACGCGCCCCGTCGACCCGTGGGGCGGGAGCTACTACGTCGAGAAGCTCACGCACGACCTCGCGACCCGCGCGCAGGCGCACATCGACGAAGTCGAGGCGCTCGGCGGCATGGTCAAGGCGATCGAGGCCGGCGTCCCCAAGCTCCGCATCGAGGAAGCGGCGGCGCGGACCCAGGCGCGCATCGACTCGGGGCGACAGACGATCGTCGGCGTCAACCGGTTCCGCCCCTCGCACGAAGAGCGCATTCCGGTGCTCAAGGTCGACAACGCCGCGGTCCGCCGCACGCAGATCGAGCGGCTCGAGCGGCTGCGTCGCGACCGCGATCCGGCCGCGACGACCCGCGCGCTCGACGCCCTCACCGCGTGCGCCGAGGGACGCGGCGGCAACCTGCTCGAGCTCGCGGTCGATGCCGCACGGGCGCGCGCTTCGGTCGGCGAGATCTCGTACGCGCTCGAGAAGGTGTGGGGCCGGCACCAGGCTGAGATCCGCGCCATCTCCGGGGTGTACAGTGGAGAGGTGGGCGAGACGTCGACGTCCGTGACGGCGGTGCGCGCCCGCACCAGGCAGTTCCTCGATCGCGAGGGACGCCGCCCCAGGATCCTGGTCGCCAAGATGGGCCAGGATGGCCATGACCGGGGGCAGAAAGTCATCGCGTCGGCCTTCGCCGACCTCGGGTTCGACGTCGACATCGGACCCCTCTTCCAGACGCCCGAAGAGACCGCGCGGGCGGCCGCCGAAAACGACGTGCACGTCATCGGCGCGAGCTCGCTGGCGGCGGGACACCTGACACTCGTGCCTGCCCTGCGCGCGGCGCTCGCGGCGCTCGGCCGCTCCGACATCCTCGTCGTCGTCGGCGGCGTGATCCCCCCCGACGACTACCCCGCGCTGTTCGACGCCGGCGCGGTCGCCATCTTCGGTCCGGGGACCGTCATCGCCGACGCGGCGACGTCGCTCCTGGACAGGCTGGAAGCGCACCCGTGACGGCGCCGCGACCGCGCCTCTCGCTCGAAGCCTACGAGCGCGGCGTGCGCGCGCAGGACCGCACCGTCCTTGCCCAAGCGATAACCCTGATCGAGAGCCGCCAGCGTTCGGACGCGGCTCTCGCCCAGCAGCTGCTCACGGGACTCTTGCCCGAGACGGGGCGCGCGCGTCGGATCGGAGTGACGGGCGTTCCAGGCGTCGGCAAGAGCACCTTCGTCGACGCGCTCGGCATGTTCCTCGTCGAGCGCGGCCACCGTGTGGCCGTCCTGGCGATCGATCCCTCGAGCACCCTCACCGGCGGATCGATCCTCGGCGACAAGACGCGGATGGCGCGCCTTTCGGTCGAGCCGCGCGCCTTCATTCGACCCTCGCCGAGCGGCGCCACGCCGGGCGGGATTGCACGCCGGACGCGCGAGACGATGCTCCTCTGCGAAGCCGCCGGGTTCGATGTCGTGCTCGTGGAGACCGTCGGCGTCGGTCAGGGGGAGACCGCCGTGGCCGACATGGTCGACTTCTTCCTCGTGCTCGCTTTGCCCGGATCCGGCGACGAGCTGCAAGGCATCAAGAAGGGCGTGATCGAGCTTGCCGACGCCATCGCCGTGAACAAGGCCGACGGCGACGGGGCTTCGCGCGCACGCGCCGCGCTCGGCGACTTGAAAGCGGCGCTCCGCTATCTGCCGCGCAAGCGCGCGAGCTGGCTGCCAAAGGCCGTCGCCATCTCGGGCCTGACGGGGGCAGGATTGGAGCAGCTCTGGGCCATCGTGGAGGAGCACCACGCGGCTCTCTCGGCCACGGGCGAGCTCCAGGGGCTGAGGGCCGAGCAGCAGAGGGCCTGGATGTGGTCTCTCATCAGCGACCGCCTCGAACAGGGGTTCCGGAGCAATCCGCGGGTCGCGGCGCGTCTGTCGGAGGTCGAGGCAGACGTCGTGGCGGGAAGGACGACTCCAACGGCGGCGGCGGAGACTCTGCTGGACGAGCTGGGATTCGACGCCGGGGAGCGCGCATGATCCGTGAGGCCGTTCTCTCCGATCTGCCCGCGATCGTCAGCATCTACAACGACGCCATTCCGGGCCGGCTCGCCACCGCCGACACCACCCCCGTCTCGGTCGACAGTCGCCGCGCGTGGTTTGAGGCCCATTCGCCGGCCAGGCGACCTCTGTGGATCCTGGAAGACCACGGGGCCATCGCCGCGTGGGCCAGCCTGCAGTCGTTCTACGGTCGACCCGCTTACGACGCGACCGTCGAGTTCAGCATCTACGTCGCTCCAACCCGGCTGCGCCGGGGCCTCGGCCGCACGCTGATGAACCGTGTCGTCGATCGCTGCCCGTCGCTCGGCATCGAGACACTGCTGGGCTTCGTCTTCGCCCACAACGCCCCCAGCATCCGCCTCTGCGAATCCTTCGGCTTCGAGCGCTGGGGGGTCTTGCCGCGCGTGGCACGGCTCGATGGAGTCGAACGCGATGTGCTCATCTTCGGCCGAAGGCTGTAGGTCCCCGGTCGCATCAAACGCTCAGCACGCGCCTCGTCGCAGCCTCAATTGTCCCAGCGCAACACCCGGTCTCCGCCGTAGTCGGCCCAGTAGAGAGAGCGCCCGTCGGTCGCGAGGAATCGACTCCCCATCAACCCCATCGTGTCGACCGACACGGCCGGCCCGTCGATCAGCGTCTGGACCGTCCCGTCTTCGAGGCTCTCGCGACATCGGCACCTCGGCGGCCGACCACACCACCTCGTTCTCTACTCCGGGTGGGAGCGCGCGCCGCTTGATGCCCTCCCACCGCGTGCCCCAGTACGCGTATCCATCGGAGACGACGAAGCGCCCGAGCACCCGACGAGAGTCGCGGCCAGGATGCCCGGAGCCGTGGCCGATGCGCGGAGCATCACCCGAGGGTAAATCGTTTGTGCTCCGTCGATCAGGCCAAGGGTACGCTTTCCCGACAACCTGTTTTGCCGCGTTCCTCTTCGGACGAAGATCGAGCTCTCGCGCCGCGGCCTTACGGCAGAAGCGATCCCACCGTCCACGAGGTCGACGTCTCGGGAAGGCCGGCGCTCTCCTCTTCGCCGAGCAACCGCATCGAACGGTACTCGTCTCCGGCGGGCTCGGAACGCACCTCGAGGCGACGCGCCGTGAGGTCCAGCAGCCAGTACACGGGGACGCCGATGGTTGCGTAAGCCCGCACCTTCCGGCGGTCGATCGCCTGACTCGTCCGGGCAACCTCGACGACCAGAACGACGTCCGCCCCGGTCGGGTGCTTGGCCACGAAGTCCCGCGCCTTGCCATGGACGACGGCGAGGTCCGGCTCGGGCAAGCTGTCCGCCGCCCCCGCCAGGGGGCACTGGGCGCGCACGTGGCAGCGTGGCCCGTAGACATCGCGCAACCGCTCGCCGAGGTCGGACACGATGGCCGCGTGGGACGGTCCCTGCGGCGGTGTCACGAGCAGCTCTCCGTCCAGTAGCTCCACCGGCTCGTCTTCACCGAGGATGCCCTCCTCGACCATGCGCAGAACCTCGGCCGCGGAGAAGCGACGGTGTTCGGGGGAGGGCGCGGTCTGCACACGCCCGAGCGTAGCATCCGGCGGGTGACGCGAGGATCCCCCAGCGGGCGGGGGGAGGGCCGCTCCTTCTCGAACGACCCTCCCCCTTCCCTGGTTGTGCACGATTGCCCTCGGCTTACGTCGAGTGCGTCGTCGTCACCGGCGTGGTCCCACTGCTCGGGGAACCCGCCGGTGCCGGCGTCGTTACGGTGGGAGGCGCAGCAGTGATCGGAGTCATGACGATGCCTGTGACATCGCCCTTGACCGCCTTCTTCTGCTGCGACCCCATCGTGTGCCGCGCCGCGCGCGTCGCCGCGCGCTTTGCGGCCGCCGCGGCCTTGGCCTCGACCGTGAGCGGCACGCGGACTTTCGGGGGCTGAATCCCGAAGTCCGCGAGCACGTCCGGCGAGCCCTTGTAGGCAGCCTTCAGGTACGCGACATACGCACTTCAAAGGTGCGCAGTGCCGGCATGCTGGCTGTCTGCGTGGCGAGCTTCGCCTTGGTCGCGGCCTTGGCGGCGTCGACGTCGGATTCGAGCGTCACGATCGATTGCAGCTTCGCCGTGATGTCCGCCGACGTGAACGAGCTCCCCACGAGTTGGACTTGCGTCGTGCCCGTGAGGTGCTTGGCCGTCCCCGCGATCAACTGCTGCGTGAGGGCGACCACCTGGCTCTTCGTCTTCGTCTTCGTTGTCATGATTGAATGTGTCCTTTCCGAGAGTCACGTCGGTCGGACGCCCACGCCCCGGTGCGTGGATGGCGGCGACCTCGGTGTCTCCTACAAAGACAGTCCGGCGCCGCCGCCCGATTCGCCGTGCGTCCGCCAACTATTTTTTGGGATGGCGGTAACCGTTGGATGAGACGAGGGAAAAATCGACACGGGACGGGTGCGCCCTTTGCCGGGGACGGGGGATCTCGTCCAGCGTGAGCGGGACGGTCGTCACGCATGGCCAAGACGATCGTCCCGCGTGAACGAGACAGTGCTCACGCACGAGGGTGGCGGTCATCACGCACGACGAGGACCGGAATCACCCACCACGGCGACGGGCCCGACGCGCGACCGGGACCCTTGCCATCCACGAAGGGGACGCCCATCACGCATGATCAGGATCATCGTCCACGACGATGAGGACCGTCGTCACGCACGATGAAGACCATCGTCATGCATGACGGGGACGGTCATCCCCCATGATCGGGACGCTCATCCCCCATGATCGGGACGGTCATCTCGCATGACGGGGACGGTCGTCACGCAGGACCAGCACGCTCATTCGATGGGACAAGGCCACCCATACCCTGCGATGGGCCCAACCATCCCCAATGACGGGCGCGGAGACCCCGCGGAACAGGTGCGATCGCCACGCAATATGCGGACCTTTGTCCCGGGGACGGGCGTGCTCATCACCTGGGACGATCGCGGTTGTCATGGGTGATGGGACTGGTCACCTGAGGTACGCGCGTGCGCATCCGGCGGTCCCGATGCCCCCATACCCCATGACGAACCCGGCCTACTCATGGGACATGCGCACCCGTCCCATGGGACGATCGTGCTCGTGATGCATGGGGCATGCGCCCATCCACGACGTGGCTCGATGTCTCCAACGTGACGGGTTGGCGAGTCCCGTTGGACGAGGGCACCCGCACCGTAATCTCGCGTGCCCCGTCCCTCACCACACACCCGTCAACCACTGCTTCCTCTCCGCCACACGCCCCCGCACGACCGCCTCGAACCGCTCCGACAACCGCCGCGTCACCGGCCCAAGCTTCCCGTCCCCCACGATCCGCCCGTCGACGGATCGCACTGCCGTGATCTCCGCCCCCGTCCCACATAGAAACATCTCGTCGGCCACGTACAGCTCCGTCCTCCCGATGTGCCGCTCCACGAAGGGAATCCCGAGATCTTCGCCGGCCAGCGTGACGAGACTCTGCCGCGTGATCCCATCGAGGTTGTCCGCGGTGCTCGGCGGCGAGACGAGCCCCCCATCGCGCACGATGAACACGTGCTCCGCCGAGCCTTCCGACACGCAGCCCTCCTCCGTGAGCAAGATCGCCTCGGTGAACCCGCGATCCTTCGCTTCGCGACGCGCGAGCGCGCTGTTCAGATAGGCCGCCGTCGGTTTGGCGCGGGCTGGAATGGCATTCTCGCGGACGCGGCGCCAGCTCGAGACGCACACGTCGATCGGGTCGGTCGACAGGTAGCGGCCGAGGGGCATGCAGTAGATCGCGGCGCCGCTCGTGTCGGCGTCGAGCACGGGCGAGAGCTCGTTCGAGTTCGCGAAGATGAGCGGCCGGATGTAAACGTCGGCGCGCGCTTCGTTTCGCCGCAAAAGCTCGACGATGAGGCGCGCGAACTCGTCGGCCGTGCCGGGGAGGCGCATGTGCAGGAGAGGGCACTCCGACCGCGGATCCACGTGAGCACGAACCCGCGGCCGTCCGGCCCGGGCTCGTCGTCGCCGGTGTTATGCGCCTTGAGCCCGAGCCGCCTTCGCTACGGCGGCTACCGCGAAGACCGCGGAACGGGGACACGGGGGCATCATCGGGGTGAAGGGTAGCGGCCGTGGCCCACCGCAGCAAGGCGCGACCGCGTGACATACCCACCCGCGGGTGCTTCAATTGTGAGTTCATGCTCGTTTTGCGATCGGGCCCTCCACGCGCGTCCGCCGGCGCGTGGCGCCTGCTGTTCGTCGTGGCGACGCTCAGCCACTGCGGTCGCATTGGCTACGCGCTCCTCGACGAGGTGCAGCCTGCGGACGCCGGCCACGGGGGGCGGACCGACGCGACGGTCGGCGCTGCCCGCGATAGCGGCGATGGCACCCCCGTAGACGATGCCGCAGCACCGGTGGATGACGGAGCCACACTCGCAGACGTGGCGCTCGCGGACGTGACGCTCGACGCCGCCGCCTCGCTGGATGGTTTCCCGGGCGACGCTCTCGACGGAGGCGCCGACAGCGCCGATGCGGCGGAGACCAGCTGCGTCGCCAGCCCCATCGTCGACTACTGCAGCGGCGTTCCATCGCTACCGGCTCGCCCCGTCATCGACGGTGTCCTCGACCCCTGCGGCCCCACGCTCGTGGCCATCACGCCGGTCGGTTGGGTCGGTCCCTCCCCCCTGCCACCGTTACCCGCGGGCAACTCGTCCGAGCTCGCGGTGGCGTGGCGACCCGACGGGCTCTACGTGTTCATCGCCGTCACGACGCCCGCCTACTTCGCGTCGCCCGCGGACGCCGGAACACCCATCTATTACGGCGCCGGCGTCGAGATCTTCGTCGACAGCACGGGCGTTTACCCCGACGCGCCCGCGGTCAACGACCCGGGAGGGATCCAGCTCATCGTCGAGGCACCTCGCAACGCGACGACCGCAGGCCAGCGCGGGGACTACTATCGCGACTCGGTCGACGAGGGACCGTGGACCTCGACCGAATACGGCACGTTTCCGACGGCGAACGGGTTCAACTTCGAGGGCTTCGTCGTGGCCGCCGATCTCGGGCTGGCGACCTGGACTCCGCAGGCGGGCCAGACCATCGGCCTCGACGTCGCCATCGATGTCTCCTACACGAGCGCGTCGATGACCGGCTCGCAGGGGTATCGGGTCGGCCAGTACTTCTTCCACGTGGCCGCTCCGCCGGTCGATGGTGGGGTTGCGATCGGCGAGCCGTTCGCCGATCCGCGCGCATGGTGCACGCCGACGCTCGCCCCGTAGGGCTGCGAACGGAGCGCGCCGCTCACAGAATCGTCACCGCAAAAGCCCGCTCCACCAGCCACAGCCCGGCGACGCCGGCGATCGCAAGCGATCCGCCGACGAGCCCGAGGCGCCGATAGAACCAGGTCCGCCGTGCGACGTATGCGAGCGGAACGAACGCTGCGACGACGCACATCTGGCCGATCTCGACGCCGACGTTGAACCCGAAGAGCGTGAGCGCCAGGTTCTGGCGGGGCAAGCCGAGATCCATCAGCGTGGCGCTGAAGCCGAAGCCATGCAGCAGGCCGAGCGCGAATGCCGCCGCCCAGCGGTCTTCGGCCAGCAGGGGGTAAACGTTGTTGAGCGCGGCGACGACGACGGACGCAGCAATCCCCGATTCGACGAGCCGGCTCGGCAAGCGCAGCACCTCGAGCGCCGAGAGCGTGAGCGTGATCGAGTGCGCGAGGGTGAACGCCGTGACGATCTTGAGCACGTCGACGAGCGCCGGCCGCAGGCGCGGCACGGGCCCCCAGCCCGAGTGTCCGCGGCGCACGAGCACGGAGGGCAGGAGCAGCGCGACGAGGAAACAAAGGTGGTCGATCCCCTGAAAGATGTGCTCGATCCCGAGCCGAATCGCGGCGCCGAGCTGATGCATCCGCCGCAGCTCGGTGCGCTCGAAGGTTTGCTGCCGCTCATGCGGTCCGAAGATCGCCGTCCGGGTCCCCGCGCCGTCGTCGATTCGAACGATGCCGCGATGCTGCGGGTCGATGTCGAAGAAGAGCGTGTAGGTGACCTGAAAGGCGCGCGCAGCCGCGGGACAGGCGGCATCGAAGTCGAGCACCGCGTAGGTGCCGTCCGAATGGGACGCCACGCGAAGACCCCGCGCGGTCACCGGGCACGGCGCGCCGTCGGCCACGAGAGCGAGGTGACCCAGCGCGATGGACGTCACCTCCGTCGCGCGCGCGTGGAGCTCGCCCCAGGTGACGGCGCCGTCGCCGTCGGCGTCCAGGTCGATCGCGTTGTTGAGATCGCGGATCGCGATGTCCCAGCGACCGTTCACGTGGGCCCCGACCGCTTCGAGCGTGAGGTAGCTGTCGCTCGGCTTGTGCGCGAACGCCGGCAGCGCAAAGAGCGTCGACGCCGCCGCGAAGAGCAGTGCAAGAACCGGACGGGTGAGGTGTCGCGTCATCACCGCACCGCCCGAAGACTCTGCGCGAGCGCCCGAATGGCGGGATCCTCCAGGTGGTTGTCGTCGAGAAAGGTGAGCGCGGGTGCCGCCGCCGCGGGCTCCTTCGCCGCCAGCGCGGCCTCGAGAAGCACGCGCAGGTCCCACGGCTCGCGCTGTACGTCCCAATTGGCCCGGGCAAGGTCGAGCGCCGCACGGGCGTCGTGCTTGACGCCCAGGACGAAGCGCGCCTCCTCGCGCCGGTGGACCGTATCGCCGCGGAGGCGGCTCGCGCCGTATCGGGCGGCGAGGAGCTCGGCGTGGCCGCGCGCTTTCGAGTCCCCCGCTGCGCTCTCGGCGAGCACGAGGCGAAGGAGGAGGTTGTCGTTGTCGGTCCGGCCGGCAAGCGCGCGCGCCGCCTCCGCTGTCCGCCCTTCGTCGAGGAGCACGTCCGCATAGGCGGCCAGCGCGTACGCGTCGTCGCGGTCGAGCGCGAGCGCTTGTTGGAGGAGTCGCGCGGCGTCGTCATTGCGTCCGAGCCGACCCTCGATCTCGGCGAGCGTCGAGAGACCCCACTCACGGAGCTCCGGGCTCGTCGCCGTCTTGAGCGACTGCTCGACGCGATCGGCGGCCGCCGCCGCGTGTCCAGTCAAGGCGTCCACCGACGCATCGCAGATCGAGAAGACGATCGACGCTGCGAGTCGCTGCACGGGTTCACAGCTCGCCTTGGCTTCGGCGTATCGCCCTCGAACGGTCAGCACGACCGAACGCGTGATCCAGGCTTGCGCGTCGCCGGGAGCCTGGACGACGACTCGATCCAGATCCGCCAGTGCCCCGTCGAAGTCGTGCAGCGACTGTCGGATCGTGGCCCGCAACACGAGCACCTGCTCGGGCGGCGACGGCGCGTCCCACCACGGACCGAGCGCCACCTGGGCCTGTCCGAGGTACCGCGGGTCGGCCCGTTTGCGAGACGCCTCGATGTCGAGCCGTGCCAGCCATACCGCGGATTGCAGGTCATCGGGCCGCGAGGCGAGCATCTTTCGGAGCTCGCCCCGCTGGCGCTCGATCGGGTCGCGGGGCGGGAGATGTTCGAGCACCTCGCCGCTGTCGGCGGGCAGGCGAGGCGCGTCGGCGCGCGCGCTCGGCCTGAAGAGAAGGGCCCCGACGAGGACCAAGACCCCCGTCACGCCGAAGATGGCCCGTGTCCGGTTCAGAACGAGCCAGGTACGGAGGTGATCTTCATCCCGTTGTCGGAGCACCCGCACAACGGAGTGTCGCACGTGACGGGTGTCGAAGGCGGATTGGTGATGAGCCCAGTGACGAGCGTCTCGAATACGCACCCGCCACCGTCTCCGCCCGACGAGCCGCTCGACGATCCCGAAGAGCCGCCCGACGAAGAATGGCCCGACGAAGAACCGCCCGACGAAGAACCGCTCGACGACGAGCTGCCCGACGAAGAGCCGCTCGGTGATCCGCTGGAACCGCTGGACGATCCGCTCGACCCGCCCCCATCCTCGGAGCTCGGACTGCCGCCGTTGCTGCTGCTACCGCAGGCGGTGACGACGAGGCCCATGGCCCCCGCCGTGAGAGTCGCGCCCAGGAGCGCGACCGCACCACGCATCGAGGATCTCATGTGCCGTTACCGTTGGCGCCCTGGTTGGGCGTGTTGAGAAACGGGAACGTGGCGGGAATCGTGAACTCTCCGGCGTTTTGCCACACGCCGTCCGTCAACGGCGTGATCTTGCTGTTGTAGAGCGGGTTCGCGGCGGTGGCGGGCAGGAGGAAACCCATCACGACGTCGAGGGCGATGTCGACGACGTCGTCACCCGGTCGACGCCCGTTGGGGAAACCAGCCAGGTCGCAACCCGCTGCTGCCGGGTTGATGGTCCCGTTGACCGCGCAGAGGGCGGCGCCGAGATAACACTGGCCCGTCGAACCAGCGCTCCCGTTGTCGACGCTGCAGTCGTACGTGGTGCCCACGGGCGTCGCCGGGAGCGCGGTGTTGAGGCGAAGCATGTCGCACGTTCCGGGGGCGGCGCCGGCGTCGGTCGTGGGGAATGCGTTGACGCCCGTGAATCCGGTGAGGAAGGCCGCGACGAGGTCGGTGCGCGGGAACACCTGCGGAGCGATCTGGGCGCCGCCGCCGAAGAGGATGCTGATGAGCTCCGGCAACGTGGGATATTCGACGTACTTGGCGAAATTTTCCACGTCGTTGGCGGGCGCGCTGCCGTTCCACTTGTCCTTGTCGGGCAAGCCGATGACGACCTCGTTGACGAGCGGATTGCCGAGGCGCGAGACCTCGACCCACGGGCCTCCTTCCGCCGCGGGCACGGTGTAGCTGGCCGTGGGGTTGAGCACGCGCCCTTGATGCAGGTACGCCGACGTCCATCCACCGATGACGGTGCCACCGCCCGTGGTGAGGCACGATGCGGGGACCTCGAGCTCGATGGAGGTGACGTTCTTGCCCTGGAGCGGATTGCTGACGCAGTTGTACGTCGTCGCATTGGTCAGCGGACAGCCGGCGGCGGACGCGCCGGTGACGATGCTGCCCGGCGCGTCGATCAGGTCGAACGTGGGTCCGAGATTGACGGCGAAGGGCTCGGCGCGCTGGCCGACGAACATCTTGCCCGTCTTGCCGGTGCAGCCCGGGATATCGATGTCGTAGATGTACTGGTTCGCGTAGGCCGCGTAGCCACCCGCATCCACCGGGAAGGACTTGACGCCGATGTTGTCGGTGGGCTTCGTGAACGTGGTCACCGACGACCCGTGCACGTTGATGGGCGTCGAGGTGCCGTTGACGACCATGTTGACGGTGTAGGTCTCGGCGACGTTCAGCGTGCCGGCACCGACCGCGCCGATGTTGATCAAGGGCACGGGTACGCTGATGCTGGCGTCGGCGGGCCCGATGTCGAGCGACAAGCCCGCGCCGCCGGAGGCCAGCGTGTTCTGGAACTGGAACTGGAACGCGATCTTGGAAGAGCACGTCCCGGTGTTGTCGACGTCGATCTCGTACATCGCCTCGGGATCGAGCGTGAAGTAGTTCGGCCCGCCGAACGGATCCTGCAGCGGCTCATAGTCGGCGATGAGCACGACGTTCGTCGGCTCGGAGCTCTCCGACGGATCGTAGCTGTCGAACATGTAGAAGTCCGTGCCGTCGACCTTGGGACTCTTGGTCACGAAGGGGGCTTCGCGATGGCTCGAGGCCTGCGCAACGGCGGGCAGCGCTACGAGCGCACCCGCGGACAACACCACCAGCTTTGAAGACAGCCTCATTGGGCACCCCTCCTTCGGTTGTGACGGGTCCTGGGGTGGACGATCGCCAACCACCGTTACGGCGACGGTGGTCTGCGGTTTCGGAGGCTCGCGCGAAAAATCGTTCGAAAATTGTGTCGAGTGACGCGCGACGCGAGTAGCGTGCGGGACGGTCATGCGAATACTCGATGTCGTCACGATTGCATTCCTCACGTTTGCCACGTTTGCGCCGGCGGCTTGCTCGAAGAAGCCGGACCCGGCAGGGGCGTCACCGCCCGGACCGGCACCCGAGAGCGTCGCCGCGTCGTCGGCTTCGCAGGCAGCGAGCGCGTCCGCCGCCCCGTCGGCCGCGGGCCCATCGTCGATCGCCGTCACGCTCGGCGAGCGCCTCCTCAAAGAGTCCCAGAATCGCCCGCATATTCAGCCCAACGCCGACGACGTCCTCGCCGCGTTCGCGAAGGCGGGCGGCGGCGTGGCCACCAAAAAGCAGGGCCTGGCCGCCACATACAAAGCAAGTTTCTGCGAGGGCGGCACGACGACCGACGGCTCCGTCACGATGAGCGTTTGCGAGTACGCCGACGAAGACGCCGCGAAGGCGGGCCTCGCCGCGCTGCAGGCGATCTACCCTGCGAAGCAGGCGAACCATGTGCTCCGCAAGGACACGGTGCTCACGACGCTGCGCTTGAAAGACGGCCCGAGCGCCCAGGCGCTCGAGAGCAAGCTCGTCGCCGCGTACACGGCGCTATGAACTGGGGCTTCACCACAAACGAAATTGCATGACCCACCGCATGCGGACGCGAACGGCGCTCCCATCGCGCATGGCCGGGCGGAAACGATATCGCTTTACCGCGGTGATCGCCGCCTCGTCGAGCCCGTAGCCGGGTCGAGAGAGAGAGAGAGCTTCTTCGACGACCCCCGCGGACGATACGACGATCTCCAGCAGCACATCGGCCTCGACGCCCTGACGGCGCGCGCTCTCCGGGTATCGGGGCGCGTCGCCACGGGACAGCCGCGCGGGCCAGGAAACATCATCCTCGGAGACGGGTGCATCGTCGCCGCCCCTGGGCGCCGCCCCTCCCCCGAGTGCCGCAGCGAACGAGGGCGCGACCGCCGCAGGCAGTGCTGCGCCGGCGCCGATCGCGATCGTGAAGCGAGGCGTGTCGTCGACCGGTGGGGAAGCGCCCGGAACGACGTCCGGCGCCGCAGCCACGTGCGGAGCCCGCACCGCCACCGCGGGACGTGGCGCGGGGCTGGCGGCGCGCGACGGTGGAATCGCCACGCGCTGGGCGTCAGGGAACGTGGGAGCACCATCGCGCGCGACGTCCGGTGGCAGCGGATCGGCGGGCAAGTCGACGGTGATGTCCGTCTCGGCGGGCAGCGCTGACTGAACGCCAGGAGCGGGCCCCGCCGGGGGGGTCACCGTGGCGACGAGCACCGTGGCGTGCACGGTCAACGACGCCACCAAGGCGAGCATCCTGCCGTCCATCAGCACCTCGCAACCCCCCTCGAACGACCCCAGATTCGGTCAATACGGTGTAGACGGCTAGGAGTTTCGCTCGCCGGCCCCTTTCGCCGGCGCACCCGCGCGTTCAGGGGTGCATGAACGCGTCGCCCGCTGAAGCATCGCCCGCTGCGGCGTCGCTCGACGTGGCGTCGATGGTCGCATCCGACACCGCACCGGCGTCGTCTTCGCTCGTGTCGCTGCAGATGGGGCAGCCGGCCTCGCCGCCCGCATCGACCAGGCTTCGGTCGAGTCGAACGACATACTCGCAACCGGAGGCCGCGAGGGCAATGGCACCGAGTCCAACGAGGACGACGACGGCAGCGACCCTCGGCACCATGGTCGAGCCTCTCAGAAGTGCACGAGTGCGCCCGCGCCCCCGCCGTGGGGCGCGAGAACGAGCGATGTGGAGACGGTCGCGGGGTGACTGGCAGCTGGGCTCGGGTCGACGGATGCCGCGTCCCGGGTGAGCCACAGGACGAGGCTCGTGATGCCCGCGCTGACGGCGAGGGCGATCGCTCCGTCGGCGTATGCCGCATCGTTGTTGCCCTTGTCTGCGCTTGCGTACGTGGGGTTCCCCTGAAAGTCGTGCTTGCTTTGCAGGGCGAGGGCACCGAACACGGCGGCGGTTCCCGCGCCAGCAAGCGCGACGCCCGCCGCGGCCAGCCCCACGGTACCACGCGTGACCGAGGGCGGCGTCGACGCCGGCGGCGCAGAAGCCGGCGGTGCCGGCGCGGGCGGCACGAGATCCGAAGAGGTCGGGCTGGCCACGGGATCCGCCCACGACGGCGATGCCGCAGCCATGCACGCCGTGATGGCGCCGGCGCGCACGATCCCGATCCTGGGCGCGATTCGCTTTCTCACGTTGGACCTCCGTTCACCAGTACACCGCGCCATGGACCATCAGCGTCCGCGGTAGGCCCGGGGTGAAGCTGATGCCGGCGGGCGGATTCGGACCTTCGAGCGGGAGCCGCGAGGCGACCTCGAACTGACCCTCGCGCCACGTCACGTTCGCGACGTTGAACAGATCGGCCACGAGCTCGACGTGCCTCCAGCGCACCCCCGCCCCGACGTTGACGACGGTCCACCCGGTCTCGATGAGAGGCGTCGGCCCCGAATCGCCGAAGCGGTGCGACATCGATCGGACGCTCGCGGAGCCGACGAGGGTGACCCCGCCGCCCACGGGCTGCCGGACGCCTGCGCTGGCGCCAAACGTCCGGATCGGCGCGTCGGGCAAGTAGACGGTCCCCGCGTCGATGTCCGCCTGGTCGATGTAGCGCGAATGCGCGACGGTGAACGATACGTCGGCGTACAGGCGATCGTTGAAGTTGTAGCGCCCCGTCGTCTCGACGCCGTAGCGACGCGTCGGGCCCGATGGCGTCGTCGACGCCGTGTCGCCGTCGATCGTGAGCTCCGAAGTGAGATCGATGAGAAAGCCCATCGCCGAGAGGCTGAGCCCGGGCACCGGACGCACTGTCGCGCCGACTTCGGTTCCGACGGCCGACGCCATCAGCGTCGTCGCCTGACCCTCGAAGAGCGTGCGCGCGTCGTTGCTGTGAAACCCGCGCCCGTAGTTGGCGAAGAGGTCGACTGCGTCTGCCGGGGTGACGACGGCGGTGGCCTTGGGCGACAGCTGGCCCTGGCCCGTATAGCCGGAGACCTGATCGACGGCGGTCTGGCTCTCGCTATTGACCGCGGCGTCGAGCCGGTCTCCCCGAGCGCCGAGCACGAAGCGAAGCCAGGGGGCCGGCCGGACCTCTTCTTCGATGTACGCACCGAGCTCGGTCTCGTTGATGTGGCCGTCGTAGATCGGCCCTGGGATGTTGGCGTCGACGCCGTCGAGGCGGTGGCGCGCCTCGGTGCGGTGCAGCTGCGACTCGATGTCGTCGTCGCGGATCTGGACGCCGAGGGTGGTCTGCATCGGCATGCCGGCGACGACGGCGTGGTGCGTGAGCATGATGTTCGCTCCCGACTCGGTGCGGGTGTCGTCTTGCTCGATCTGCGAGCCGTACTTGATCCCGTCCGGCTGAAAGGACGCGGCGATGCCGTCGTTGGGAAAGAGCTGCAAGTTCGAGTGCAGCGAGTACGCGTTCACCTGAAAGGTCCAGTGGGTGTCGAACCGAGCGCGATACTGCGCCCAGGCCATGACACGCTCGCTTGCCCCACCCTGCGTCGGGTCGACGGAGTCCCAGCGGCTGATGCAGTTGGAGCCCGAGTAAGCGGCGGGCCTGGGCGTGCCGTCGCCCTCTCCGCAGACGGCGCGGGCGGGCAGGACTCCGGACATGCTCCACGAGCCGCTGTACGCCGTGGCCATAAACGACAGCTCGCTTCGATCGTCGAGGACCCGTGTCACTTTCGCGTAGCCGTTGAGGCGACCGTAGTTTTCCGGATGGATGAAGGGGCCGTTCTCGTGGAACGCCTCGACGGCCACCGCCGTGCGCCACTTGTCGCCGAAGTCGGGCGACTCGACGACGACGAACCGTTCGTGGCCAGTCGACGGCGCGAGCTCGAGCTTGGCGACGCTCTCGGGGGTGTGATCGGTCATGCGGAAGTTGACCGAGCCGGCGGTCCCGAAGTCGCCGACGTTGGCCCCGTACGTTCCCTTCGTCGAGTCCACACGCTCCACGGTCTCGGGAATGAGAAAGTGCAAGTCCGAGAAGCCTTGCCCGTGGGCGTGGCTCACCGCGTTGATCGGCACGTCGTCGACGAAGAACGCCATGTCGGTGCCGTGATCGAGGTTGAACCCGCGCGCGAAGTCCTGCTGCGCCTTGCCGCCGCCCGCGTGCTGCACGGAGAACAGGCCCGGGACGACCTCGAGCAGCCCCTCCGCCCGAAACATCGGGCGCAGCGAGAGCTCGCCCTGACCGGTCGTCGAGTCGGATGCCGCGTTGCGCGCCGGCGGCGCGTTGAGGGGCTGCTGCGCGATCACCAGGGTGGTTTGATTCGGACCGACCTGCACGGGCGGAGGCGGAGAGGGCGCCGCAGCGGCGGGAACGGCGGACGGAACCGGAACGGGCGAGAGCGGAGAGGGCGCCGGCAGGTGAAACTCGTAGGCGAATTGGACCGTCGAAGGGATCGCGATGCCCCCTCTTCGCGCCGGCTCGAAGGCGTATGCGCGCGCCGCCGCGACGGCGGCCTCGTCGAAGCCGTGACCCGCCGGTGCCGTCACCTTCGCGTCGGTCACGCGGCCGCTCTCGTCGACGGAGAGCTCGATGCCCACCGTCGCCTCGAGGCCGTCGTGCAGCGCGTCGGGCGGGTACACGGCCGGCAGCTGCGTGCGAAGCACGGGGGGGCTCAGTGCGTCCGCGGCGGGCGCAGGAGCCCCGGACGGCGGACCCTGTCCCCAGGCCGCCCCCGGTGCAAGCATCGAAAGCACGACGGCAGCCGCCGAAGTCCTTCTGACTCGACCCATGACGTTCTCGAGAGCCTCGTAACACGATGCCTCGAGGTGCTACGTAAATTCGGCCTCAGGCTTGCCCGACGTGAGAGTCGCGTCACGGGGCCGTCCCGTCGAAGAGCTTCCTCGCCATGGCCACCGCATCGAGCCCGACCTCGTGTCCGACCCTCCTTCCGGCGAAGTCGTCCGGCGGAATGTGAATGCTGCCCCAGAGCCTCGACTGCCCCGCCTCGTCCGACGCGTCGTAGTACGACGCCCATTGCAGGCGTACGTCGGTCGACGGCCCCTTCTCGAACAAGAGAAACCTGTCCTTGGGCATGACGTACTCGCCGAATCCGCCTGGGAAGAACGGGCTTCCCGTGAGGCTCGTCAGCACCTCGGCCCCCGCGCGGCTGAACGTGCTGTGGCCGGAGATGAACGCAGGAAACGCGGGCGTCACGAAGGTTCTCCTCTGGTAGGTGATCCAGTCCACCGCGCGGACCCACCCCACGCCCGAGACCTGGTTGGCGCGGTCTCCCGGCTCCCCCCGCCAGTCGCGAACGGCGATCTGACCGACGTAGAAGGCGAGATGCGCGTGCCGCTGCCCGGGCGCGCTGCTCTCCTTGGTGATGACCTCGATGAGGCCGGGGACGAGCGGCAGGCCCATCGGGTCGTACGAGGGGCCCTTCGGATCGGACGACTGCCCCTTGGCCCCCATCCACCGGACGAGCGAGATGGGGCGAACGGTCGTGGCGCGCCGCTTGATCTCCCAGGCCGCGATCGCCGCGTCGTGCAGGGCGCCGTTGAGAGCCAGGTAGACGCGCACGTCCCACGAGAGCGGGTCGAGCGCCGGACCCTTGCCAAAGAGCCGGCGTTCGAAGCGCGGGGAATCGGCGACGACGTTGGCGAGCACGTTCCAGTGACCGGGCGGCGTCTCGGACTTCGGTCCATCGGCCCAGAACTCGGCCATGACGCGATAGAAGTCCGCTCGCGGGACGACCTCGGGCGCGTAGGGCTGCCCCGTGACGGGGTTCTTCGACCAGCCCTTGCCGTCGTTGGTGCCGAGCGTGTTGTGGCCATAAGCACCGGGCGAGATGTCCATCGTCGTGGGATCGGACGGATCGAGCCAGGCCGTCTTCTGGACGACCTCGACGAGCCAGTCCTTCATCTGGGGACCGAGCCGCGGCACGGGCCCCGGATCGTGATACGGCAGCGTGGCCGACTTGCGCTTCATCGCGAACGGAGTCACAAGGCCCCACTGCGCGCCCACGTACGTCTGCACGCCCGCGGGCAGGACGATGCCGTTCTGCGTGGCCGCGACCGACAGGTTGATCGGCTGCCATCGCTCGGGGTCCTTTAGCGGAGCGCCCGGGTTGTCGAACACCAGGGCCTGGTTGGGCGACTGGTAGCTCGTGGGGTCGGCGTAGCCGTTGGCCTCGTTCGCTCCGTCGTCGGCCGCCTTCCGGATGATCGTGTGGCCGACGCGGTTGCCGAAGGCGATCGGATCGTCGCCCGTGTCGTGGGCGTCGTTCGGATCGTAGCCGAGTTCCCCCATCACCGCGCGCAGGCAGGCGAGCGTTCTCGGGCCGCCGATGGCGTGCTCGTAGCGGTGCGCGAGAACGTCGTAGGCCGCGTAGCTGATGGCGGCGCGCCTCGCCTCGTCGACGTCCGGAGCGGTGTGTCGCTCGCGGACGAACACGCCCTTTGCCGAGGCATCGTATCCCGCCCACGCGTCCCACATGGCCGCGGACACGTGGTACAGGTTGCGCGAGTGCATCGTGGGCGCCGGGAAGTCGAGGCGGATCCCGGCGAGGATCTGCTCGTCCCAGCGCCGCGCGATCGATCCGTTCTTGCCCGCGTCGACGACGGCCGCGGGACACGCGACCGGGGCTCCGGCGTCGACGACGGCGTCGTCGTCCGGATAGGCGACGGGCGGCACGTGATCGCCGCGGTGAACGAGCATCCCGTTGTCGAGCGCCGGGGTGAGGACATTGCCACCGGCGGACCACACGCCGCCCGACGGATCGACGAAGATCGAGTGGAGCGACGACGCCGCCGGCATCTGCAGGCCGTGCTCGGCGACGGCGAACGGGGTCTTGCCCTTGCGCGTGTAGACGAGGCCTCGCTCTCCGCTGGCCCAGTCGCCGAATCGGTCGCTCGCGAAGACGCCCTGGAAGAGCCCCGCCCCGGGCGGTGAGCCGCCGTGGAAGCTCGGAGGTGTCCTTCCCTCGAGGTCCAGGAGCACGCCGTTGCTCCCGCCGCCGACGACGAGGAGGCGATCGCCTGTCCCGTTCACGGTGAAGAGCGTGTCCTTCACTCCGGTAGGCACCACCTCGAAGGGCCCGGCGCCCTTGCGGTGCAGGACGGCGCCGCCCGCGCCGACGACCCAGACGTCGTCGCCCGCTCCCCACGCCTTGAAGAAACCAGGGACCTCGCCGTCGGCCATGCGCGGTACGTCGAGGGGGATCTCTTCCCTGTCGAACCTTCCGTCGTGGAAGTGCCAGATGAACCCGTCGCGGCCCGCCGCGCTTCCGACCGCGTAGAAGTCGTCGCCGCTCTTTCCCCAGACGCCGTAAACCGTCTGCTTGCCAAGGCACGGCGGCGCCATTCGCTCGAAGTGCTGACCGTCGTACCTGAGGACCACGCCGCCGGCGCCCGCCATCAGCACCGGTCCTTCCGGCAACGCCTGCACCCACCAGAGGTCTCCGGTCGTGCCCGTGCGCAAGCTAGCCCACGCCTTGCCGTCGAAGTGTATGACGAGCGGTCCGTGCCCCTTGTCGGCGCCGACGGCGAAAATGTCGCTCGAGGACCGACCGCTGACCGAGAGCAGCGCAGAGGGCAGCTCGCTCGCCAGGAACTGCCACTCGGGCTCTTTGGCTGGCTCGGGCGACGCGGGCCTGTCGCACGAAGCGGGCGTGATCGCGGCGAGCAGCGAGAAGAGCGATGCGCGAGAAAGGCGAAGCATGAGTGTCATCGTGGGTGTCTGGAGCGGAGCGACTCGCCAAGAGCGATCTCCCATCGCAGGAGGCGGGCCGATCGCAACTCCGCGAAACTCCCGAACGAAGCCGAACCAACCTGTGCCACTGGTGCCCCGGCGATCATACCCCCACGGGCCAGCCGGACTTCGTCGAGACGCACGCGGGGGTCATTCGCGCGAGCGAGCAAGAAACTGGGCGACGGCCGCCGTGAATCGGTCAGCCTGATCCAGATTGGAGAGGTGCGTGGCGCCTTCCAGGACGACGAGCGCGCTTCCCTCGATCCGCGAATGCAGCGACTCGGCGTCGCTGACGGGCGTCGAGAGGTCGAGGCGACCTCCGACGACGAGCGTGGGGGCGCGAATCGAAGCGAGCATCGGCGTCAGGTCCGCCTGCCCGAGCGCGTGGCAAGAGGCCTCGTAGCCCCGAGGGTCCGTGCTCACGAACACGCGCCGCAGGCGCTCGAGCCGCGCCGGGTTCTCGGCAGCGAAGGCGGGAGAGACCCAGCGGGCCGGGATGGCATCGGCGAGGGGCGCCAATCCCTGGGCGGCGACCGCAGCAGCCCGCGCTTGCCAGCCCTCGGCGGTCCCGATCTTCGACGCCGTGTTCGCCGCCACCAGCGCGGCGATCCGATCCGGGTGGTGAACGGCGAGCCAGAGCCCCGCGAGCCCTCCGAGCGAGATGCCGCAGTAGCGAAATCGCCGTATGCCGGCGACGTCGGCCACGCGCAGGACGTCCATCGCGATGTCTTCGATCGAATAAGGCCCCACGGGCGCGGGAGATGCGCCGTGGCCGCGCAGGTCGACGCGAACGACGCGATAGCTTGCCTTCAGCGCCTCGACCTGGTGCTCCCATATCGAGCGATCGCTTCCGAGCGCGTGCGCGAGGACGAGCACTGGGGCTTTCGGGTCGCCTTCGGCGTCCCAGGAGAGATCGACGGGAGAGCTCACGCGCCAGGCCTCGGACGCTCTCGATAGCGCTGAAGGACGCGCTCGACGAGACCGTCGCCAGCCCGAGGGTCCGGCAACGCGGCTCCCTCGAGGTTTCGCCGCGCACGCGCGGCGTCGAACGTGGTCCCGCGCAGGGCGTCGCGCGTCGCGCGCAATGCCGCCCCGGCGCTCTGCAGGCAGAGGGGGACAGCGAACCACTCGGCGTGCCAGCTCCCAGCCGCCCGCTCCAGCTCGTGAGGAGGCGCCGCGGCCACGATGCTGGCGACGCCGTGGCAGGCGCGGGCCGCTGCGATCGCGTGGATCGCGCCGATGGCGTTCCTCTTGTGCGGCATGGCCGACGACCCCCCCGCCGGCAGGCGAACCTCGCCGATCTCGGCCTGGGAGAGCAGGACGAGATCGGCCGCGATCGACTCGGCCGCGCAGGCGATCCGATTGGCCAGGCCGACGCCCGCGACGATGGGCGTGCGGTCGGTGTGCCAGGGCACGAGGGGCATCGTGAGGTGAAGCTCCTCGGCGAAGGCACGCATGACAACCCCCGCGGCCGGGCCGTAGGTGGCCAGGTCTCCGGCAGGGCCCCCCAGCTGAACGGGCAGGCCGTCGACAGCGCCCACGACGTCCTCGAGGTACTGCACGATCGGATTGAGCCATCGCGCGGCGCGGAGAGAAAAGCGAATGGGTAACGCGGGCTGCATCAGGGTGCGGGCCATGACCCAGTCCTCCGCGTGATGCTCGATCAGGAACGCCAGGCGCTCGGCCACCTCGTCGAGCAAGAGCCTGAGCACCGCCAGGGAATCGCGCAGCTGAAGGACGGTGGCGGTATCGAGGATGTCCTGCGACGTGGCTCCGAAGTGGAGAAAGCGCGCTTCGTCGACGCCGAGCCCCTCTCTCAGACGCGCGAGCAATGGGATGAGCGATGTGCCGGCGGTCCAGCCATCGTCGAGCAGCGTCGCCGGGTCGTCGATCGCCTTCGCGCAGGCGCGTTGAATCGAGCGCGCCGCCGACTCGGGGATCAGGCCCGCCCGGGCGCACGCCGACGCGAGGGCGGCCTCGGCCTGGCACATGCGACGAACCCGGGAAGCAGCCGACCAGATCTCCGAGAGGGCCGGCGTGGAGAATCCGGGATCGAGCTCGGGTGCTTTCATCATGTCGACCGCGCTCCCCTCAGAACTCGAAGAAGACGGTTTCGTCGGGCCCCCTCAAGCGGACGTCGAAGCGATACGTCGGGACGCCTTGCCCGGAGACCACCGGCGCGACGAGCAGGCGACGGCGCTCTTCGGGGACGAGACCGAGGACGACGTCCGTCGCGTTGAGACGAGCCTCATCGGCGAAGTAGAGCCTCGTGAAGTAGGCATGAAGAATCCCGCGGGCATGCAGGATCAGGTTGATGTGGGGTGCCTGCAGCGATCCGTCCGGCCCCGGCACGCGGCCTGGCTTCACCGTCTCGAACGAGTAGGTCATCGTCAGAGGATTCACCAGCGCTCGACCGAAACCCATGAAGCCCGCGGCGAGAGGAATCTCGGTCCTGTCGTCGATGCCGTGGCGATACCGGCCGGCGGCGTTGGCCTGCCATATCTCGATGAGCGCGTCGTCGACCGGCGCCCGGTTGCCATCGTAGACGCCACCCACGATCCGGATGGTCGCGGCTTCGGTCGGAGGCACGAGCACGTTTTGCCGCGGGCCCGAGAGCCGCATCGAGTGGTACGGCCCCACGGTTTGCGAGGGCGTTCGTCCGAGGCGGCTCATCCCGCTCCGTCCTCGCTCGGGGTCCTGTCGAGGCCCGCGAGCACGATGTCGAACCGGTATCCGATCGCCCAGTTCGGGGTCGTCACCGAGTGGTCGTAGCGGCAGACGAGCCGGTGACGGGCGTGCTCCCGGACCGAGGTGAAGATGGGATCGAGCGCCAGGAGCGGGTCGTCGGGAAAGTACATCTGCGTGATGAGGCGCGTCACGAGCACGGGCCCGAGCAGGGACAAGTGGATGTGCGCCGGACGCCAGGCGTTCGGGTGATTGCCCCACGGATAGGGTCCCGGCTTGATCGTGACGAAGCGGTAGTTGCCCTCGTCGTCGGTCTTGCACTGCCCGCGACCGACGAAGTGGGGGTCGAGCGGCGCCGGAAAGTCGACCTCGCGCGGATGGGCGTACTTGCCGCTCGCGTCGGCCTGCCAGATCTCGATGAGCGTGTCCGCGACCCCCTCGCCGTTCTCGTCGAGCACGCGCCCGGTGACAATGGACCGCTGACCGATGGCCGCGCCGCCCGTGCCGGCGTTGGTCGTGAGATCGGCGTCCTCGATCGCCATCCGCGACCACATCGGCCCGGGCCCCGTGAGCTCGGAGAGAGTCTGAGGAACCCGCACGGGCGCGAGCTCGGGCGCTCGCGCGAGCGTCGAGCGGTATGCCGGATAAACGTGCGGCGGATGCTCGTCGCCGATCTTCGCCCGATAGCGAGTCACCGCGGCTCCCCGCGCACGGCTTTGGCCTTGGAGAAGGCCGCGTGGGCGGCAGGAACGCCCGCGTAGACGGCCACGTGGCGCAGCACCTGCGCGAGCTCGTCGTCGCGGACGCCGGTATTGGCCGAGGCGCGCAGGTGGAGCTCGAGCTCGGGTGAGCCGAGCGCCGCGAGGATGGCGATGGTGACGAGGCTTCTCGTCCGCCGGTCGAGTTGCTCGTCCGACCAGAGGTCGCCCCAGACCGCCTCGGTGATCCATTGCTGAAAGTCGCGGTCGAGCGCGGTCGCCGCCGCCATGGCGCGGTCGACATGATCGTCTCCCAGCACCTCGCGCCGGACGCGTATTCCCTTGTCGTAGCGATCGGACATGGCCTCGCCCTCCGGGGGTTTCGTCACTACTGAGGGCCGCCGAGCAGACGCCTCGCGTTGTCCTTGAGGATGAGCGGCTGCACCTCGGGCCGGAACCCGGCTTGCTTGAAGTCTTCGATCCACCGGTCGGGCGTGATGAGCGGGAAGTCGGAGCCGAAGAGCATCTTCTTCTTCAGCTGCGTATTCGCGTACTGCACGAGCTCCGCAGAAAAATACTTGGGCGACCAGCCGGAGAGGTCGATGTACACATTCGGCTTGTGCAAGCAGACCGACAGCGCTTCGGACTGCCAGGGCCACGACGGATGGGCGATGATGATCGGCATCTCCGGAAAGTCCGCCGCGACGTCGTCCAGGTGGATGGGGTTCGAGTACTTCAACCGTAGACCGCCGCCGCCGGGCATGCCTGTTCCGATACCCGAGTGCCCGCTGTGAAAGATGGCCGGCAAGCGCGCCGCCGCGATGGTCTCGTACAGGCGATACGCCATCCGGTCGTTGGGGAAGAACCCTTGCACGGTGGGATGAAACTTGAACCCGCGTACGCCATGGTCGGCGATCAAGCGCTGCGCTTCGCGCGCGCCGAAGCGGCCCTTGTGCGGATCGATGCTGGCGAAGGGGATCATGACGTCGGGATTCTTCGCCGCCTCTTCGGCGATCTCTTCGTTCGGGATCCGCCGGCGCCCGGTTTCGAACTCGGCATCCACCGGGAACATGACGAAGCCGATCTTTCGCTCGCGGTAATACGCGACCGTCTCGGCGATCGTGGGCCGGTGCCCGAATTTGAAATACTTCGACGCGGCCTCGTCGAACTCTTTTCCGAAGTCGTCCTGCGGCTGGCGGCACGAGACCTCCGCGTGCGTATGGACGTCGAAGGCGACCAGATCGTCGAACTTCATTCTCTCCTCATCGGGGGGCGAGCCGCAGGGCTCCATCGAGCCGAACGACCTCGCCGTTGAGCGACAGGTTTTCGATCATGTGGAGCACGAGGCGCGCGAACTCGTCGGCGTGGCCCAGGCGCTTCGGGAACGGAATGGAGGCCGCGAGGCTGGCCTGCACGTCCGGCGGGAGCTCGCCGAGCAGCGGGGTGAAAAAAAGCCCCGGGGCGATGGCGAGCACGCGGATCCCGAACTGCGCGAGCTCGCGCGCGGCGGGCAGCGTGAGCGACGAGATGCCGCCTTTCGACGCGGCGTAGGCCGCCTGACCGACCTGCCCCTCGAACGCGGCGACCGAGGTGGTCGACACGATGACGCCGCGCTCACCGTCGTCGAGCGGCTCTTGCACGATCATGTCGTGCGCCGCGAGGCGCATCATGTTGAAGGTCCCGACGAGATTGACCGCGATCGTGCGCTCGAACTGCTCGAGCGGCATCGGCCCCTGCTTTCCCACAATCCGAGCGCTGCCCCCGATCCCCGCGCAGCTCACGAGAATGCGCGCGACGCCGTGGGCTCGGCGGGCGGCCGACATGGCCGAAACGGCGGAGGCCGCGCTCGACACGTCGCACGGGATCGCGATGCCGTCGATCTCCGAGGCGACGGATGCGGCGAGATCCGCGTTCTTGTCGAAGATGGCGACCTTGGCGCCCGCGGCGGCGAGCGCGCGGGCCGTCTCCGCCCCGAGCCCCGAAGCCCCGCCTGTAACGATGGCCGCGTGTCCGTGAGGCTTCATGGGCGGTATTCCTCGGTGATCGAGATCACGTCCACGGGAGGTGGGTCTCGGTAAAGGGCCTCGACGAGCGCTGCTCGGCGATCGAGCACCGCGCGCTGATTGAGTGACCCTTTGTCGGTGATCTCACCGAAATCGGCGGACGGAGGCGCGACAGTGAACACGGCGCGCAAGACGCGGCCGGCGGTGCCACGGGCGCCCGTCGCGACGACGCGGAGGCCCGCCGCCACGTGGCGGCGTACCGCATCGTGCGCGACGACATCCTCGGCTTCGACGTTGCCGCCGAGTCCGGCCGCCGCGCGACAGGCGGGCAAGGACGGAAACAAGATCGCACCGACGTAGTCGCGGTCCACGCCCGCGAGCACGGCGTCGACGACGAGCGGGGCGCAGGCGTCGAGGAGCGCCGCGCGCACCGCGCCGAAGCTCACCCAGGTTCCCGTCGTGAGCTTGAAGTCCTCGGCGATCCGTCCGTCGAAGAGCATCCCACGAGCCGGGTCGTCGGGAGCGACGAAGAGGAGCGCGTCGCCGGAGCGGTAGAATCCCTCCCCATCGAAGGACGCCGACGTCTCCGCGGGCTGCCGGAAGTATCCGGGCGTGACGTTGGGACCGCGGTAGCGCGCTTCCCACTTGTGGCCCACGGGCGAGAGCTTCAGCTCGAGACCTGGAACCGGAACGCCCAGGAGGCCCGACCACGTGTCCTCCCAATGCGCGAACAGGGCCGACGGACTGGACTCCGTGCACCCGAGCCCCGACGTGATGACGACACGCCGGCCTGTGGTCTCGATCGCCAGCTTCTCGATGCCGTCCCACACTGGCTGCGCGAGCCCGGCTCCCGCGTAAAACAGCAGCCTGAGGCGCGAGAAGAAGGTGCCGCGCAGCTCGGGGTCGCGCTCGAGGTACGGCAGCAGCTCGCTGAACCCCTTGGGTACGTTGAAGTAGATGCTCGGGGCGATCTCGCGCAGATTGGCCACCGTCGTGGCGATCCCGTCCGCCGTTGGCTTGCCGTCGTCGATGTAGAGCGTGCCGCCGTTCTCGAGCACGAGGCCAAAATTGTGATTGCCTCCGAAGGTGTGGTTCCACGGCAGCCAGTCGAGGAGGACCAGCGGCCCTTCGGCGATGCACGGGAAGCACTGCATGATCTGGCGCAGATTGCTGCAGAGCATGCGGTGCGTGTTGACGACGCCCTTGGGCAATCCCGTCGACCCCGAAGTGAACAGAATCTTCGCCTCCCGATCCGGATGGATGGCCCGATGGGCCGCCACCACCGAGGGCGTCGCGGGCACCCCGAGCGACGCGAACGACGTGCAGGGCCGGCTCTCGAGCGCGCGACCGGTGACGACAACCTCCACCTCGCCGGGCACGGCGGATACGACCGCCAGGTCGAATGCCGGCCCGTCGGAGACCACCACGAGCCCCGGCTTGAGCACGCCGAGGACGTGACGGAGCTTGGCAAAGTCGGACGTACGGAGGCTATAGGCCGGAGAAATCGGCGAAAACGGGACACCGACGTGCAGCGCCGCGAGCGCGAGCAGCGCGTGCTCGATGCTGTTCTCGCTCAAGATCGCGATCGGACGCTCGCCGGAGAGTCCCCGATCGAGCAACCCCTGACCGAGCCGCTCTACCTGCGCGAGGGCCTGCCCGTAGCTCACGGTCTCGAACGGTCCGCCGCCTCGGCGCCGGCCGATGAACGGGTGCCCGGGCTGACGGTCTGCCCAGTGAACGAGACGCTCCGTCAGGACGCGCGGATACGCGCCGAGTGGAATTCGCGACCGGACCAGGACGGCGCCGTCGGATCGCACCTCGTGCTCGACATCGACGGCGCCGAACGACGCCTTGCGAAAGGGCGCGAGCATCAATCCTGCCCCACCTTTTTCCCGCGCTTGTCGAGGAAGGCGCGAATGCGCTCCTTGGCGGCGGGCGAATCTTGCGAGATCGCCGCCATCAGCGACTCGAGCAAAAGTCCCGGGTCGTGGCCTACCTCGGCGATGCGCGGCAACGCGTGCATCACCGCATAGTTGGTCATCGGCGTGTTCTCGGCGACGCGATGCGCCAGGGCGCGCGCAGTGGGCAAGCCCTCTCCGTCGCCGACCAGGTACTGCGAAAGTCCGATGGAGTGACCTTCCTCGGCGCGCACGACGCGCCCGGTGAGCAGCATGTCGGTCGTCCGCGCGATCCCGATCAGCCGCGGCACCCGGACCGAAGCGCCGCCCCCGACGAAGATGCCCCGGCTCGCCTCCGGTAGAGAGTAAAAGGCCGATCGCTCGGCGACGCGGATGTGCGTGGCGGCCGCCAGCTCGAGCCCTCCTCCGACGACGGCTCCGCGCAGCACCGAAATGACGGGGACCGCGCCGAATTGGACCCGTTCGAGGATCTGATGCCACCGTCGTGAGTGCAAGAGGCCCTGCTCGGCGCTGCGCTCGGTGAGCTCGGTGAGATCGAGCCCCGCGCTGAAGTGGTCGCCCTCGGCGCAGAGGATGGCCACGCGCACCTCGGGCGCAACGCCGCTGAAGGCGCGTTCGATCTGATGCATGACCGCGTCGTTGAGCGCGTTTCGCTTCTCGGCGCGACACAGGCGGACCAGAAGAACGTCTCCCTCCCTTTCGATTTCTACCGGTGCAGGCGGCGCGACGGGGCTCTTCATTGTCTTATATCAGGAGGCTTGATATGAGTAGGTGCGTTCCATTAGCGTGTCAATCATGAGCGTGTACGAACCCCCTCCGTTCCGTGCGGATCACGTCGGCAGCTTTCTCCGACCGAAGGCGCTGGTGAACGCACGCGCGAAGCGAGCCCGCGGCGAAATCACCGCGGCCGACCTCCGCGCCATCGAAGACGGAGCGATCGCCGAGATCGTGAAGCTCCAGGAGGCCGTCGGGCTCGAGAGCATCACGGACGGCGAGTACCGTCGCACGTATTTTCATATCGATTTCCTCAACCAGATCGAAGGTGTCGCGACCGACATCCCGGTCACCGTCAAGAAGCCGGACGGCACCGAAGAGCTGGCGCCGCCCGTGATGCGCGTCGTCGGCAAGGTCCGTCATGCGAACGACATCCAGCTCGCGGACTTTCGTTTTCTCAAGAGCGTCACGTCCCGCACGCCCAAGGTGACGATCCCGTCGCCGACGATGCTGCACTTTCGAGGCGGCCGCGGAGGCATCAGCGCCGAGCACTATCCGGAGCTCGAGCCCGAGTTCTACGAGGACGTGGCCGAGGCCTACGGAGCCGAGCTTCGCTCGCTGGCCGAGGCAGGCGCCACCTACGTCCAGATGGACGACACCAACCTGGCGTACCTGTGCGACGACAAGATGCGCGAAGGAGCGCGAGCCCGGGGCGATGACCCAGACGAGCTGCCGCATCGGTATGCGCGCTTCATCAACCGTGTCGTTGCGCGCAAGCCCAGGGGCATGACGCTTGCCGTCCATCTATGCCGCGGCAACTTCAAGTCGACCTGGGCCGCGCAGGGCAGCTACGAGCCCGTCGCCGAAGCGCTGCTCACGGAGATGGACGTGGACGCCTATTTCCTGGAGTACGACGACGCGCGCAGCGGAGACTTCCGGCCGCTGAGGTTCTTGCCCAAGAACAAGCTCGTGGTGCTTGGCCTCGTCACCACGAAGCTCGGCGCGCTAGAAGACAAAGACCATCTGAAACGCCGCATCGACGAGGCCGCCCGGTACGCGCCGATCGAACAGCTCGCGTTGAGCCCGCAGTGTGGATTCTCCAGCACCGTCGAGGGCAACAACATCGCCGTCGAAGCCCAGCGCGCCAAGCTTCAGCTGGTCGTCGAGACGGCGCGCGAAGTCTGGGGCAACGCCTGAGGCGCGGGTTCGCCCCCTCTAAGCGTGACTGCTGCGAACGAGATCCGCGCCCTTTTCGGCGATCATGATGGTCGGTGCGTTCGTGTTGCCTCCGGGAACCGTCGGCATGATGGAGGCGTCGATCACGCGGAGGCCCGATATGCCACGCACACGGAGCTCGGCGTCGACGACGGCGAGCGGGTCCGTGCCCATCTTGCACGTCCCCACCGGGTGAAAGATGGTGTTGGTGCTCCTGCGGATGGCGGCGCGCACCTCCGCATCGCCTCGGGCCTTCGTGGCGAGTCCGAGCGGCTCGCCCCGCGCGTGATCCAGCGAGCGGTGGTTGGCGACCTGCTGGGCGAGCTTGACCCCGTCGACCAGGACATCGAGGTCCTCGGGGGCCGAGAAATACTTGGGATCGATGGCGGGGGCGTCGGTGGGATTCTTGGTCTTGAGCTTGATCTCGCCACGGCTCGCCGGATAAAGCAGCGTTGGCAAAAGCGAGAACGCGTGGCCGCGCGGGTCGAAGATCTTATTGTCGAACGACTCCTGGTCCGTGCCGACGGGCAAGAAGTGAAACTGCAGATTGGGCCGCGGCTCGCTGGCGCGCGTGCGGACGAAGCCCCCGCTCTCGGCGACGTTGGACGCCAGCGGGCCGCGCCGCGTGAGCAGATAACGGGCGAGCCATCCCACCAGGTTGAGGGGGGTGATTCCGCCGGTCATCTTGGACTTGTCGCGATATGCCACGGCGATGAGCAAGTGGTCTTGCAGGTTCTTGCCGACGCCCGGGACATCGGCTTCCACGGCGACGCCCGCGGCCCGCAGCTCGGTGGCGGGACCGATGCCCGAGAGAAGCAGCACGTGCGGCGAACCGATGGCGCCGGCGGCGAGGAGCACCTCGCGCTCGGCGCGCGCGACGTCGTCCTTGCCGTCGCGACGGTAGCGTACGCCCGCCGCGCGGCCTCGCTCGAGCACGAGCGAGGTGACCAGCGTGCCCGTGTGGACCGTGAGGTTCTTGCGCCCGAGCGCGGGGGTAAGGAAACCGAGCGACGTGCTGCAACGCTCGCCGGCGCGAATGGTGGCCTGGTGGCGTCCCACGCCATCCTGCTCGGCGCCGTTGAAGTCGCGGTTCTCGCGCACGCCGAGCGCGTCGATCGACGCCTGCACCAGCAGGTCGCTCATGGGGTTTGCCTCCACGTCGCTCACGTCGAGGGGACCGCCGCTGCCGTGGTATGCGTCGGCGCCGCGCGCGTTGTTCTCGGAACGCTTGAAGTGCGGGAGGACGTCGGCATATCCCCACCCGGCGTTGCCGGCGTCGCGCCACGCGTCGTAGTTGTCGCGGTGCCCGCGCATGTAAATCATGTAGTTGATCGAGCTCGTGCCCCCGAGGACCTTGCCGCGCGGCCAGTGCATGCGGCGCCCGCCCAGATGCTCCTGCGGCTCGGTGAAGAAGGTCCAGTCGAAGCGCCGTCGCCACAGCTGCCCGACGAGGCCCGGCGTGCGAACGAGCAGATGCTTGTCGCTCCCGCCCGCCTCGAGCAGCAGGACGCGTGTGTGGGGATCCTCGCTGAGGCGGTTGGCCAGCACGCAACCGGCCGATCCGCCGCCGACAATGATGTAGTCGTACATGGTGCGGCGCAGCGTACGCTAGAGTCCCACGCCCCGGGAGGTCTCGTTTGAGCGCATCCACCGCCGTCGTCGCCGCCGCTCCTCTGCGGCTCTACACGTTCAGCCTCTCTCACTTCAGCGAGAAGATCCGCTGGACGCTCACGGCCGGCGGAATCGCGTTCCAGGAGGTCCCCTGGACGCCTTTCTTCCACATCCTGAAGGCGCGCAGCCGCGGCCGCGCAACGACGGTTCCCGTCGCCGAGGTCGGCATGGAGAGCGTGCAAGACAGCACGCGTATCCTCCTCTGGCTGGAGCAGCATCGAGCGCCGTTTTCGCTCATGCCCTCGGACGCGGCGGCCCGCGACGCCGCACTGGCCATCGAGAAGCGATTCGACGAAGTGGGTGAGCACGTCGTTCGGTTTGCTTACAGCGACCTTCTGAGCGATGGCGACTCCGTGATTCGCTACTGGACCACGGACGCGACGCCGTACCAGAGCCGGGTCATCCGCCGGTGGTTTCCGGTGATGCGCTGGGCCTTTCGCCGCAAGCTCGGCATGGGCGCCGCCAAGGTGGCACGCTCTCGGGCCACGATCGCTTCGGGCGTGGCGTTTCTGGAGTCGCAGGTCGGCGCGGGAAAGCGCTACCTCGTGGGTGATCGCTTGAGCGTGGCCGATCTCACGGCGGCCGCGCTGCTCGCACCTCTCGCGTGCCCCGACGAGCATCCGATCTACGGGAGCAGCCGGTATCGCGCGGGGATGGCTCCGCTGGTGCGCGAATGGCAAGGCGGCACCGGGTTCGCGTGGGTGCGGCAGATGTACCGCGAACACCGCGGCACGTTTGCGCGCGCGTCGGAGCTCCGGCAGCACGTCGAGACCTGACGAGCGCGGCCCCGGCTACCGAAGCCTACCGAAGCAGAAAGCCGACCACGATGACGGGCGTCACGAGGGCCCCCTCGAGCGCGGCGAAGCCGGCCTTGATCTCGATGAACGATGCCCGCTCCATGTGCCCGACACGGCACAGCGCCAGACCCACCAGGAGCGGGAGGCAGAACGGGATCGACACGAGCCCAAGAAGCGCGCCCTGCGGCAGGAACGCGACCGGCAGCCGGGCCGTATGCCGCGCGAACCACGCTTCGATGTCCGGCGACAGAGAAGGCGCGGTGATCTTTCCGCGCGCGACATCGCGCCGTACTTGCAGATGCATCGCGATGAACGTGCCGAACGTGACCCCGAAGGCGGTGACGACCAGGTCGAGCGCGACGCCCGGGACGGTCCAGATCTCGAACATCGGGAGGGCCCGTGTCTGCGCCCATGCGATCCCACCGTTCACCGCGGCGTTCACGACCGCGGCACCCAGGCAACTCTGGAGCACCAGGTACTGAAAATGTCGCGGCGAAAGGAAGCTCACGGAGGGGACGCTCTTGCCAGCGTACCGCATCGACGCCCCTTCCTGGGGCGCTGGTGCCGGCGGCGGCAGCAGAAGGGATCAACAAGTGACGACATAGGCGCTGGCGCGATCCGATGCACATTTGGCGCGATCGGATTGGCGCCAGGGGCGCACGCTCTCTACTTTCTCTCTCGTGCAAAGCGCCCGCAACCCGGAGCCTGGGGCCCCTTCGATCCGCACGCCTGACGTCGTTCCACTTTCCGCGACGCTGCTCGAACGCTTCGCGCGCGTCGGCGTCGACATCGACGACCTGCTGCGCCGGGCGGAGATCCCCCGCTCGCGGTTCGGCGTCGCGAGGCCCCAAGGGACGACCGCCGAGCTCTTCGCTCTCTGGCGGGCGGCCGGGGAGAGCGGAAACAGCAACGACCTGGGCCTGCGGGCAGGCAGTGACACGCTTCCCCATCACCAGAGCATCGCGTTCCTCGCCGCGTTGCACTCGCCAACGCTCGGCGAGGGGCTGGCAAAGCTCGCGCGATACAAGCGTCTCGTTTGCCCCGAGGAGATCACGACCGAGGTGCGTCGCGGCGAAGCCCGGCTCCGCTTCCAGTGGCTCCTCGCCGACGCCCATCCGCCGGCGATGCTCATCGACTGCATTTTCGCCTCGGTCTTGAGCCTCGCGCAGCGGGGGACGGGGGAGGCGATACGGCCGCGGCGCCTCGAGCTGACACGACGCCGCGCTCACGAAGCAATGCTGCGCAGACACTTTGGCTGTGACATCCGGTTCGACGCCCCCAGCGACGTCCTCGTCTTCGACGAGGCGGCGCTCGCCCTTCCGCTCGTCACCCACAACGCGCAGCTGCTCGCCGTGCTCGTGCCGGGGCTCGAATCGGCGCTCGAAGAGGAAGGCGCGTCGCGCACCCTCGCCGACGACGTTCGGACGGCCCTTCACCAGGGGATCTGCGGCGAGCGCCCCGCGGTCGAGAAGGTCGCGAAGGCTGTCGGAATGAGCCCTCGCACGCTGCAGCGACGTCTGGGCGAGCTCGGGACCACGTACCAGCAGCTCCTCGACGACGTCCGCCGTCGTTCGGCGCGCCGCCTCCTCGCCGACACGGATCTCGGGGCGGCGGAGGTCGCCTTCTTGCTCGGTTTCGAAGAGCTCAACTCGTTCACGCGCGCTTTCCACACGTGGGAAGGGACGACCCCCTCGAGGTGGCGCGCCAAGGAGAACCACTCATGACGACGAAGCAAGCCGCCCTGCACACGGGCTACGGAGCTACCACGAGCGCGCGCGAAGTGATGGGCGACGCGCGGCTCGACGGAAAGGTCGCCATCGTGACGGGCGGGTACGTGGGCATCGGCCTCGAGACGACGCGGGCGCTCGCTGCAGCGGGCGCGACGGTGATCGTGCCGGCGCGAAGCGCGGAGAAGGCGCGCGCGGCGCTCGCCGGAATGGACCGGGTCGAGCTCGAGGACGTGGAGCTCAGCGATCCGGCGTCGGTCGATGCCTTCGCGGCCCGCTTCGCAACGTCGCGGCGCCCTCTTCATCTTCTCGTGAACAACGCGGGCATCATGGCGATCCCGTTCGCGAAGAATCGCGGGGGCTTCGAGCTGCAGCTCGCGACGAATCACCTCGGCCACTTCCAGCTCACGATGCGGCTCTGGCCGGCGCTCGTGAAGGCCAAGGGGGCACGCGTCGTCGCGCTGACTTCGCGAGGGCATGCCTTCGCGTCGGTCGACCTCGAAGACCCGAATTTCGAGCGCCGGCCCTACGACAAGTGGAAGGCGTACGGCCAGTCGAAGAGCGCCAACGCGCTCTTCGCTCTCGCGCTCGATGCCCGTGGCGAGAGGCACGGCGTCCGCGCATTCTCGGTACACCCAGGGGCTGTCTTCACGGAGCTCGCGCGCAGCGTTCCCGAGGAAGAGTTTCGCGCTCTCGTCGCCGTCAACCCGCGAAGATTCAAGATGCCCCCCGAAGGCGCGGCCACGAGCGTGTGGTGTGCGACGAGCTCCGCCCTCGATGGGATGGGGGGCGTCTATTGCGAGGACGTCGACATCGGAGAGCCCGTCCCCGCCGACTCCAAAGAGACGCGTGGCGTGCGCCCGTGGATCATGGATCGCGATCTCGCCGACCGGTTGTGGACCAAGACCGAAGAATGGACGGGCGTGCGGCTCGACGCCTGAGCCCGGGACCTTTCGAAACCAACCCCTCACACCGCGGATTGCCGATGACAACCCAAGCTCCCCTCGCCTTTGCCCACGGACCTTCCACCATTCGCCTCGGCGACCTCGAAGTGGTCCGCCTCGGCTTTGGCGCCATGCGCCTTCCCGGCCCCGAGATCTGGGGCGAGCCGGAGGATCCCGCTCGGGCCCGCGAAGTCCTCCGCCGCGTCGCCTCTCTTGGTATCAACCTGATCGACTCGGCATGGTTTTACGGGCCCCACGTCTCCAACCGCCTCATCGCCGAAACTCTCTACCCGTATCCCAGGGACCTCGTCATCGCGTCCAAGCTCGGCGGCAAGCGCCTGCCCGACAAGGGGTGGGCGCCGTTCTCGCGCCCCGAAGAGCTCCGCGAGGGATGCGAGATCGACCTGCGCGAGCTGCGTCGCGACGTGCTCGACGTCGTTCACCTGCGGTACATGGGCAAGGCCGCTCCGGTGTCGTTCGTCGAGTCACTCGACGCGCTCATCGCCCTGAAGAAAGAGGGAAAGATCCGCCATCTCGGCCTCTCGAACGTGGGCCCTGCCGAGCTCGAGGCCGCGCTCGCGCGCACGCCGATCGTCTCGGTGCAAAATCTGTACAGCGTGTCCGGGGGAGGCGGCGCCATGGCCAAACTGACTCACGCCGAGGTCGAATCGCCCGAGCGCGTGCTCGACATGTGCACCGAGCGGGGGATCGCCTTCATGCCGTTCTTCCCGCTCGGCGTCGGCGAGCACGCAAAGCCGGGCACCGCCGTCGCCGCAGCGGCCCAGCGTCACAGCGCAACACCGGCGCAGATTGCGCTGGCATGGCTCCTGGCCCGATCGCCGATCATGCTCCCGATCCCCGGCACGAGCCGACCCGAGCACCTCGAAGAAAACTGGGCGTCCCGGTCCATCCATCTCACGCCGGACGAAGTGCAATCGATCGCCGCGGCCACGCGCGAAGCGTGAAACACGAGAGACCCGGATGTGTTACGCCCTTCCTTTGACGCGCCGATCCATGTGGCGTCATCACACGGAGGCCGACGGTCCATGAAAGCCGAAGCGAAGAGCGAGCTACAGAAGATCATCAGCGACTACGACGACAAACTCGCAGAGGCCGAGCGCGCGGCTGCGGCAAAGCGTGCCGAGCACGCGTCGTTCCCGGCGCGGTTCGTGACGCTCAAGACCGGGGTCATCCAGCCCACGGCCCAGGAGATCGCCGACATGCTGAACGAGCGGGGGCACAGCGCGTCGGTGCGCGAGCAGGAAGAGTCGTCGACGGTCGAGGGCAGCGTCAAGTCCGCGGCCGTCTCGCTACGCATCGTGCCAAAGCCGTTTGCACACAAGGCGGCCGAGGCCAACGCGGTCTCGATCGAGGTGACGTTCTCGGCGAACCGGAGCGAGCGAAAGGTGGCCGTGTCGTCGACCAATACGATGATCAATCATGGCGGGACGGTCGGGAAGCTCGGCGAATACGAGATCGACGCCGTGACGGCGGACGTCGTAGCCAAGCACGTGATCCAGACGCTGACCGACGCATTCAGGGTGCGATGAGCAGATGCCTCGCGTCCTGAGGCGATTTACCCGCGCGGCGACGTTCCTGCCGGAGCGCTCCGATAGATCGCCAGGTCGCCGGAGGCCTGCGGCTCGAGGGTGAGCCATGGGCTCGGCGGCAGGGGCAGATCGACGCAGCAGACGCGAATCACTCGAGTGCGGGCGATGGACTCGAGATCCGTCAGCACGTTGGCCAGCCGATCTCCGCTGAATGGACAGTAGAGAAAGAACACGGAGCCGATCGGGACGAAACCCGTGAGCCTTGCCGCGTCAGCGTGGACGCAAGAGACGCGAGACAAGCCCAAGCGCGACGCGAGCTCGCGAGCGGCACGGACGAGGCCAGGCTGAATCTCGATGCCGATGGTTGCGGCTCCGGTGAGCAGGTGGACGAAGACGGCGGCCCGTCCGGCGCCGGACCCGACGTCGACGAACACATCCGACGAACGTACGTCGGCTTGCTCGACCATCCGGAGCATGGCGTCGACCGGACAAGGGACGTAGGGGACGCAGCCGCGCGGAAGGTCGGGGCCATCGTCCGGGACATCGCGAAGGCCGAGTACGTGGTCCAACCACGCGTCGCGCTCGGTAGGCGAAACGCACAGAAGGGCCGCACGAAGCTCCGACGAGTCGCCCGGCTCTCGCTCGATTCGTGTGCGAATCCTCTCGGCGCTTTCGCGATGGCTCTCCTCCACTAGGGGCCCATCCCCGGGTCGAACATCGGGCGCACTTCGGACTCGCCTTCGAATTCCGGCCAGTACTTTCGGTGCAACTCCATGAACTCGGTCGCGATCCGCACCGCTTCGGCCTTCGAGTCCGTCTTCAGGATGGCCCAGCCGCCGATGACCTCCTTGCTTTCGGTGAACGGGCCATCGGTCACCGTGATCTTGCCGTTGGCGAGCCTGATGCGCAGGCCGTCGGCGCTCGGACGCAGGCCGCCCGTTTCGACGAGCGTGCCGTCTTTCATCGAGCCCTGGATGAACTTGCCCATGGCGTCCATGAAGGCGGAGGGCATGGGGGACGCGCGGAACGACTCGGGATGGCGGATGAATGTCAGGTACTTCACGGGCTCCTCCTCGGGGTTTTCGACCAGGCGACGAACGAGCCACCCCTAGATCGACATGCCGAGTCACTTTTTTTGGGAACCGGTCGCATCTTGGCCCACGTCGCCCGCGAGGGGAAGAGCGACGAGGCGGCCACGATGACCGAACCCGCGCCGGGGCATCAAGGCGATCCTCATCTGGATCCAAGCGAGCAGTTATAGAGTGACACCATGGAATCGTCGGACGACGTGCAAGCGAGGGTCACGGATCTCGAGCTCCGCTTCATGAAGCTCGAACGGTTCACCAACGAGCTCTCCGATGCGGTGGCTCAGCAACAAAAGACGATCGACGCGCTCGCGGCACAGGTCCGCCGGCTGACCCAGTGGACGGTGGATTCGGAGGAGAGCCCGCGCGCCGAGCGCCCGCCGCACTACTGAAGGCGCGGCTGGCCCTTCCCGAAGCCCCGTAAATCGAGCAAGATGAGATGAACCCCAGCGCGGAGTGGATGATGCGTTATCGGATCGTGTTCTTCACGGTTGCCCTCCTCGGGACGTTCCTCGGCGGCGCGTTCACGTCGCAATGGGTCGAAGGGCAGGCACACGCCAGGCCGTCCGGGCAGCCGGCAACCGTCATCGTGCCCCCCGATGGCCTGGCGTTCCGCACGATCGACGGCCGTATCATCGCGCGCCTCTCCTACGACTCGCGCGGCGGCGTCTTCGAGGTGTTCGACAACAGCGAACACGCGACGAGCGCGGTCCGCTCGGGCCTCGTCAGCAAACTGTTCTGACGGCGAGCCGACGCCTGGGTTTCAGGCCGACGCCCGGAAGCCGGAGGGCGGAGGCTGGGTGTCCACGACGTCGTGCGTGTCGTTGTCCCACGCGACGCGCGTGGCGGTAGGCCTCAGACAGTAGCCGTAGCCCCGAATCGTCTCGATCATCCCGGCGTGCGCGCCGAACTTTCTGCGAAGGTGACCGACGTAGACGTTCACCACGTTGGATCCGTCGTACACGTTGAGCACGTTTGAGCCCAGGGCGTCGGTCGACGTCCAGATCGTGGCGAGGAGCACCGATCGCCGCACGACGCGATTCGGGCGATCGGCCAGGTATGCAAGAAGCGCGTACTCGCGGCCCGTCAAACGGAGCGCGCGGCCGGCCAGGATCGCGCGCTGGGCCGCGCGGTCGATCACCAGATCGCCGCAGCACACGTTCCCCGGAGGCATCGCCAAGGCGAATACGCTAGAAGTCACCCCATTGCCGTCCGGTGTACGTTTCCGATTTGTGTCCATCGGTCCGCTCCTTTGGCCGCTGCGCGACTACCTACTGCTATGCGCGCCCACGGCCCGCGCCGCTAGCGCCAAGAACCGTCCGGAGTGGTGCCGAAAACAGCGCGGTACCTCCGCGGCGCGTGGCGCTCCATACCCGAGCCTTTGGCCGAGCCCTTGGCCGAGCCCTTGGCGCCCGCATCAAAGGGTCTCGAACACCTCTTCCAGGAGCGACGCAAAGGCGGCCGAAGCGACGGGCAACACGCGATGGCGCCGCGTCGCGAGAGCCAGCGTCGCCTGCGCAAAGCCCGAATCGGTCAGCGGAATGGTGACCATGCCCGAGGAGTCCGGCTTGCCCGCGATCCGGAACTGAAAGCATACGGCCTGGTTTTGCCTCGCGAACGTCTTCGTGAGCTCGACGGAGTTCGAGACGAGCGCAGGCTCGAGCTTGAAGGACGCACGAATGAGCGCGCGGTCGATGAGCGCCCGTGCGGCGAGCGTCGTGTCGGGCATCGCGATGGGATATGCGACGCACTCCCGCAGACTGACGCCCTCGCGCCCTGCGAGCGGATGACCGGGTGCCACGAGCGCGCAAAGTGGCTGGTGCACCGACGCGATCACGCTCACCTGCGGTCGCTCCAGCGGATCGTGGGTCAAGATGAGGTCTGCGGCGTCAGTGGCCAGCGCGTCGCCGAGCCCCTTGGGGCCGTCGATCCAGACGTGGAACTGCACATTGGGGTGCTGGGCTTGGAAGCGCGCGATCGCGGTGGGGAGCATGTGCCCCGTGACCGACTCGGCCACGGCGAGCCGCACGCGGCCGCGTAGCAGCCGGCGCAGCCCTTCGATCTGCGCCCCCACATGTTCCAGCTCGCGAATCGAGCGGCGTACGTACGCGAGGTAGAGCTCGCCCGCTTCTGTCGGACGCACCCCTCGGGGCAGGCGCTCGAAGAGCGGCGACCCGAGCTCCTCTTCGAGGTCGAGGATCCGTCGATTGAGCGCTGAAGAGACGATGTGCAGGGCCGAAGCGGCCTTGCGTATCGAGCCATAACGGGCCACCGCGTCGACGTACGCGAAGATCCGTGGCGGCGAGAGGGGGCGCGGATTGCTTGGTCGAGGGGCCTCCGCGAGCTTGCGTGCTTCATCCCGGATCGACGCTTTCGGCATCCTTGTACCCAGAGCCAACGTACCCGCGGCCCCAATCGCTTTCCAAAGCTTTTGCGCCTCTCGCGCGGCGCCGCTCACCCTCCGGGGCCTGCGGGGTCGCTGGCTTCGACGACGAGAAGGAGCTGACCAGGCGCGACCTCGCTGCCCTTGACCGCGGCGACGTACGTCACGACCCCGGCGACCGGCACCTCGACGGAGACCTCCATCTTCATCGCCTCGATCACGGCCACGCGCTGGCCCGCCGCGACGCGATCACCCACCGACACCGCGACGGACCACACGCTTCCGGCGATCGGGCAACCGACGGGAACTCCGCTGGCGGGCACTTCGGCCGCCGCCGCCTTCGGAGGCACCGAGGCCGATGCGGGGATCGCCGCCGAGCCGTCGGCTCGCCACCGTTCGCGCTCCGCGTCGAAGGCGCCCTTCTGCCTCGCGGCAAAGGACCGGAGCGGGTCCGCGTTGCGCTCCAAGAAGTCGAAGTGCTCCGCCGCCCGGAACAGCTCTTCGCGGGTCTCGATATGCGCTCGACCGCGGAGGAAGTCCTGACGAAAGGCGAGCAGCTCCTCCTCGGCGACCGGATAAAAGCGGACCTGGTCGAAGAACCGCAACAGCCAGGGCTTGCCGGGGACGAATTCGCGCGTCACCCGGTACGTGTTCCAGACCGGCACGGTCCGGCCGACGAGCTGGTAGCCCCCGGGGCTTTCCATCCCGTAGACGCACATGTACACGCCCCCGATCCCGACCTCACCCTCGGCGGTCCAGGTGCGGGCTGGGTTGTACTTCGTCGTCATCAGGCGATGACGCGGGTCCACCGGCACCGCGCACGGCGCCCCGAGGTACACGTCGCCGAGGCCGAGAACGAGGTAGCTCGCGGAGAAGATCGTCGACCGGACCTCGTCGACGTTGGCTAGGCCATTGATCCGACGAATGAACTCGATGTTGCTGGGGAGCCATGGCGCCTCGTCGCGGACCGACTGGCGGTACTTGGCGATGGCGCTCGCGGTGGAGCTCGCGTCGAAGGCAAGCGGCATGCGCAGGACGCGGGAAGGGATCTCGACGTCGCGTGCCGAGGGGAGCGCGGCCTCGGCGCGCTCGAGGGTCGCGAGCAGCGCCTCTAGCCGCAGGCGCCGGCCGTCGAAGTGGATCTGCAGCGATCGCACCCCGGGCGACAGCTCGAGGATGCCATCGAGCGGGTGTTCGCGCAGCCACTGCATGAGCGAATGCACGCGAAACCGCAGACCCAAGTCGAGGACGAGAGGCCCGTACTCGACGAGCAGGTACTTGTCCCCCGCAAGCCGGTAGACGACCGTCGGCCGGTCCTGCGATTCCGGCAGCGTTGCCACGATCGCGTCGTTCGAACCGCCCCGCATCGGAGCAGATTGCCGGGGCTTGGCCAGGGGCTGCGCCGCCTCGCGCGCCGCACGCGGAGCGCACAGCGTCGCGATCGCCTCGTCCTGGGCCAGTTCGTCGGCGACGGCCTCGTCGAATGTCGTCCGCACGAATCGAATCGTGTCCCCGGGCTTCAGTTGCCCGATCTTCCAGAGGTCGCACTTGGCGATCGTCACCGGGCAGACGAACCCGCCGAGGCTCGGACCGTCTTTCGCCAGGATGACGGGCATGTCACCGGTGAAATTGACCGTCCCGATCGCGTACTCCGTGTCGTGGATATTGGAGGCATGAAGCCCGGCTTCGCCGCCATCCAGCCGGCTGAACTCGGGCTTGGGGCCGATCAATCGAATCCCGAGCCGGTTCGAGTTGTAATGAACCTTCCAGGTGACCTCGAAGAACTCGCGCAAGAATGCTTCGGTGAAGAAGTCCGGCGCCGCATGGGGCCCGTAAAGCACCGCGATGTCCCAGTGACCGGCGTAGATGGGGACGAGTCCACGGGGAGCGCTCGGTAGGCGCTCGTCGGAGGGGGCCCCCGCGCTGACGTGGAGCACGTCGCCCTGCCGGAGCGCTCGCCCGCCGTGCCCTCCGAAGCCGCCGAGAACGAACGTCGACTTGCTGCCAAGATAGTCCGGCACGTCGAAGCCGCCGCGGACCGCCAGGTAAGCGCGGCATCCCGCTCCTTGGACGGCGCGCATTCGAAGCGTGCTCCCGCCCCGCACTCTCGCGGCGCGCCAGGTCTCGATGGATACCCCGTCGAGCTCCGCCGCCATGTCCGCACCCGTGAGCGAGACGACGGCGTCGCAGTTGAAGCGCAGCGTGGGTCCGGAGAGCGTGAGCTCGAGCAGCGCGGCCCCTTCGTGGTTGCCGACCAGTCGATTCGCGATGCGCGCCGCCAGGTCGTCCATCGGTCCGGAGGGCGGCACGCCGACGTCCCAATACCCGACGCGCCCCGGGTAATCTTGAATCGTGGTCTGGGTGCCCGATTCGAGCACGTCGATCGTGGTCGGACTGTACGGAAAGTCCGCCAGCCATCGGGTGTGAACGCGAGCGGCCTGGAAGTCGTCGCTCGCGACGACCTGGCGCAGATACTCGACGTTGTGCTCGATGCCGGAGATCCGAATGTCGCCGAGGGCTCGCGAGAGCGCAGCCACGGCGCCTTCCCGGTCCTCCGCGTGGACGATCACCTTGGCGATCATCGGATCGTAGACCGACGGGATCTCGGTGCCCGGCTCGACCCACGTCTCGATCCGCACATCGTGCGGGAAGACGGCCTCGGTGATCAGCCCAGGGCTCGGTCGAAAGTCTTTGGCGGGGTCCTCCGCGTAGAGCCGCGCCTGCAGCGACACGCCGCGCGACGAGGGAACGAACGTGGAGAGATCCAGCTCGCCGCACGCCTGCCGCAGCATCCATTCGACGAGATCGACACCGGCGACCTCCTCGGTCACGCCGTGCTCGACCTGCAGCCGCGTGTTCACTTCGAGAAAGCTGAGCTGCCCTCGCTCGACGTCGAAGACGAATTCGACCGTCCCCGCCGACTGGTACCCCACGGCGCGCGCGAGCGTGAGGGCATGGTCGGAGAGAGCGTGGCGAACCTCGTCGGTCAGGCTCGGCGCCGGGGTCTCCTCGAGCACCTTTTGGTGCCGGCGTTGCGCCGAGCAATCGCGTTCGCCGAAGGCGATGACGTTGCCGCGGCCGTCGCCGAAGACCTGTACTTCGAGATGGCGCGCGATCCGTACGTACCGTTCCACGTACAGGCCGCCGTCGCCGAACGCGCTCTCCGCAAGACGTTTCACGGGTCCGTACGCCTCGACGAGCGTCGCTTCGTCGTCGCAGCGCCGCATTCCAATCCCGCCGCCGCCGGCGGTGCTCTTCAGCAGAACCGGGTAGCCGATCGAGGCCGCGCTCTGGCGCGCATGCTCGACGCTCTCGAGAAGATCGCTCCCGAAGAGGACCGGGACGCCATGACGCCGCGCGAGCGCGCGCGCGGTGTGCTTGAGCCCAAAGTCGCGGATCTGGGCGGCCGTCGGCCCGACGAAGACGACACCCGCGGCCACGCATGCCTCGACGAATTCGGCGTTCTCGCTCAGAAACCCATATCCCGGATGGATCGCCTGCGCGCCCGTCGCGCGCGCGGCCTCGAGCAGCTTCGCTGCGTCGAGGTAGCTCTCGGCTGGCCTCGCCCCACCGATGCAGACGGCCTCGTCGGCGTCTTGCGCGTGAAGGGAACCGGCGTCGATCTCCGAGTAGACTGCAACCGATCCGACGCCCAGCCTCTTGAGCGTGCGGATGATCCGGCGCGCGATGACCCCACGGTTGGCGACAAGGACCTTCTCGAACATGGTCAGCCCTGCGCTTTGACCTCCGAGCGGTTCAGGTATGCGCGCCATCCGCCGAACGACGAAATGTCTTCGGCGCGCTCGGCTGCGTGCGATTCGCACAGAAAGCCATGGACGCGCGAACCGTCCGCAATCTCGAGCGTACCGATCGCCAGCGGTGAGCCCACACCCGCGATGAACGAGCCGAAGGCCGCTGCGGGCATCGCCCAGAGCTCGACCTCGATCGAGGCGCCGCCCGACGCCACTCGAAGGAGCCCCGGCTTGGGCGGCTGGGTGCCGGGCAAGGCGAAGAGCTTGTAGTGCGGGGCCGTCCGTGCGGCGCGAAGCAGCCTCGATCCACGCTCCGAGAGCTGATGGTTCAGCGGCTCGCCTTGCAGATGGGCCCCCACGACGGCGACCACCAGCTCGTCCGCGGATGGCGACGGGTCGGTCGGTTCCTCGGGCGGATACGCCCACCCCATCGCTCCGAGCGTCGTCCCGGCGCGGCGGTGAAACGCCGACGCGAGATTCAAAAGCTGAGGGTCCGTCCCCCAACCGCCGAGGAACGTGACGCCGAACGGGAGGCCGTCATCGCGGAATGCGGCCGGCACCGCGACGCCGGCCAGATCGAGCAGGTTGGCGAACGTCGTGTATTTCCCGAGGCGCGCGTTTTCCGCAATCGGGTCCGCGAGGACGGCTTCGATCGTGGGGTGTTGCGGCGCGGTGGGGACCAGCAGAGCCGTCACTCGCCGCCAGAGCGGCGCGAGTGCACGTTTGAGCTCGGCCAGGCGGTGGTGCGCGCGGAATGCGTCGGTGGCCCGGTATCGCTCGCCATCGGCAAGGATGTCCCGGATGACCGGCAGCGGAGCCTCCGGATGCGCCGTCACGAAGCTCTCGAGCCCCGTCAGGCGCTCGGCGATCCACGGCCCGCCGTAGAGCAGACGACCCGCCTCGTAGAAGACCTCCATCGCGATCGGTTCGAGCTGGAGACCCATGGCCTCGAGCAGCTTGCAGGCGCGATCGAATGCAACGCGTGACTTGTCGTCGCCGAACACGCGGTCTTCGGGGCGCGGGACTGCGACCCGCATGGCCCTGCCGCCCGCGTTCCACCGAAACTCCGACGCGGCGGGACGCGAGAACGCGTCGTTCGGATCGAAGCCCGCCGCCACCGAGGCGATGGTCCGCGCGTCCTCGCAGGTCAGCGACATGATGGTCATGCAGTCGACCGAGCGGCACGCCGGGACGAGGCCCGTCGTGGACAGGAGGCCCAGGCTCGGCTTGAGACCCACGATGTTGTTGAAGGCTGCGGGAACGCGCCCCGAACCGGCTGTGTCCGTGGCGATCGCGAACGAGACGTGTCCTCGCGTGACCGCAGCCGCCGACCCCGAGCTCGAGCCTCCCGTGATGTACCTGGCGTCGAACGGATTCGGCGGAACGCCATACGGCGACCGCACACCCACGAGCCCCGTCGCGAACTGATCCATGTTGGTCTTGCCGACAAAGAGCGCGCCCGCAGCACGCAAGCGCTCGACGACCGGTGCCGAGCTCGCCGCGACGTACGCGAAGCCGGGGCACGCCACCGTCGTTGCCACGCCGGCCACGTCGATACTGTCCTTTACGCCGAAAAGGATCCCGTAGAGCGGGGGCAGTGGACCGCGCGCGTGACGCAATTCGAGCGCGCGCGCCTCTGCGTGGAGCTCGGCGGCGTCGCGCCTGCAAATCCAGATTCCCGGCGTCCGGTCTTGCTCGATGTTCGCCACAAGTTGCTCGACCACTTGCGACGGCGACGCCGTCCCGTCGCGATAAGCGCGACGGAGCGACGAGAGGTCCATCGACGAGCGACCGGGGGCAGGCACGAGCGAGTTATGCTCTATCACACAGAGTCTCGTGCTCATCACTCGTTCTCGACCGCGCCACCCTGAACACAACATAAATGCCAGTGCGTCCACCGCCGGCTCCGGGGTGCTCGGCTTCTGCCGCGAGGGGCCCAAGACCGTCGTTTCGCGCGCGTACGCCGCAAGCCCGCTGCGCGTTTTGATGCCGAACAACCACGGGCACGCCGCCTGGGTCTTCCTGGTCAGCCTCGGGGGCGGGCTCGTCGACGGCGACCACCTGGACGTCAGCATCGACGCCGGACGCGGGGCCTCGGCCCTGGTCGGAACACAAGCCTCCACGAAAATTTATCGATCTCCTCGCGGCTGCCAGCAGACGCTTCGCGTCCGAGCCGCCGCGGAATCGACGGTCGTCCTCGTGCCCGACCCCGTGGTGTGCTTCGCGGGCGCTCGATATCGGCAGCGGAACCAGATCGCCCTGGCACCCGACGCATCCCTGGTCATTCTCGATGGCTACACGTGCGGCCGCAGCGCGCGCGGCGAGCGATGGCAGTTCGACCTGTTCGAGTCGCGCACGACGATCGAGCGCAACGGGCGCGCGATTGTCGTCGACGCGTGCCGGCTGGATCCGGCGCATGGACCGCTGGCGGACCGGATGGGGTACGTCGACGTCGTGCTCACGCTGACCGCCGTCGGCCCGGCGTTTTCGCGGCTTCGCGAGGCGATGCTGGCGCGCGCATCTCCGCCCTCGCGCTCAGGTCGCGAGGTCGTCGCGGCGAGCGCGGTCGGCGACGACGGCGCGGTGTTACGCGTCGCGGCAGAGCGTTTCGAACGAGCGTCGTATCTTTTGCGTCCGAGTTTCGTCGAGCTCGCGCGCGTGTTGGGCGACGACCCGTTCGCGCGAAAGTGGTGACGCTCGTGACGCAATTGATCAATGCTCTCTCGCACCATGCATTTGGCTCCGCGCGACCTCGACAAGCTCGTCTTGCATGGCGCCGGTCATCTGGCCCAAAAGCGCTTGGCGCGTGGTGTGCGACTCAACTACCCTGAAACCGTCGCGCTAATTGCCACTCAGCTTCTCGAGCTCATTCGAGACGGTAGGAGGTCCGTGGCCGAGCTCATGGATCTCGGGCGCCGGATGCTCGGGCGCGTCCACGTGATGCCGGCGGTGACCACGTTGCTCGCGGAGGTCCAGGTAGAGGGCACGTTTCCCGACGGCACCAAGCTCGTTACCGTGCACCATCCCATCGCGATCGATCGCGTCGATCTCGGCCTCGCCTTCCACGGCAGCTTCCTGCCGATACCGCCCGACAGCCTGTTTCCCGACATCGCGGGCGAGGAGTCGTGCGTACCGGGCGAGCTCACCATCCTCCCGGGCACCATCGCGTTGAACGAGGGACGCGACGTCGTCGAGGTCGTCGTCAAGAGCGTGGGAGATCGGCCGATCCAGGTCGGCAGCCACTACCCATTCGGCGAGACGAACGCCGCGCTCGTCTTCGACCGCGCCGTGGCGTCGGGACGCCGGCTGGACATCCCCGCCGGGACAGCCGTGCGCTTCGAGCCGGGCGAAGAGAAGACGGTGAAGCTCGTCGCTACCCAGCAGGCAGGTGGAATCCAGTGACGGTATCGATCGACCGTCGTCACTACGCCGACATGTTCGGTCCCACAGTGGGTGACCGGGTGCGTCTCGGCGACACTGGCTTGATCGCCGAGGTCGAGCGCGACTTTGCTTCGTATGGCGACGAGTGCAAGTTTGGCGGCGGCAAGGTGTTGCGGGATCGTCAAGGCCAGCGCGCGGGCGTGCGCGATCGCGGCGCGCTCGACTGCGTCATCACGAACGCGCTGGTGATCGACGCTACGGGAATCTACAAGGCCGACATCGGGATCAAAGGGGGTCGCATCGCCGGAATCGGCAAGGCGGGAAATCCAGACGTGATGCCGAGGGTGACCCACGGCATGGTGATCGGCGTCACGACGGAAGCGATCGCGGGCGAAGGGCTGGTCGTCACGGCGGGCGGGATCGACTCGCACATTCATTTCATCTGCCCGCAGCAAGCGCACGAAGCGCTGGCGTCGGGCGTGACGACGTTCGTCGGCGGCGGCACGGGGCCGGCCACGGGCACCAACGCGACGACCTGCACCCCCGCCGCTCGGTACATCGGTCAGATGCTCCAAGCGACCGATACCTTGCCGATCAACGTGGGGCTCACCGGCAAAGGCAATACGTCGTCGCCCGAGGGCCTCCTGGATCAGGTTCGGGCCGGCGTCGTGGGCCTCAAGCTCCACGAGGACTGGGGTACGACGCCCAGCGCGATCGACTGCTGCCTCGGCTTCGCCGAAGGCGAAGACATCCAGGTGACGATTCATACCGACACCTTGAACGAGTCGGGGTACGTCGACGATTCGATCGCCGCGTTCAAGGGCCGGACGATCCATACCTATCACTCGGAGGGGGCCGGCGGCGGTCACGCCCCGGACATCATCCGCGTGTGCGGCGAGCCGAACGTGATTCCGAGCTCCACCAACCCCACCCGTCCCTTCACGGTGAACACGCTCGATGAGCACCTCGACATGCTCATGGTGTGTCACCACCTCGACAAAGGCATCCCCGAGGACGTCGCGTTCGCGGAGAGCCGCATCCGGGGCGAGACCATCGCGGCCGAGGACATCCTGCACGACATGGGCGCCATCAGCATCATCTCGAGCGACAGCCAGGCCATGGGCCGCGTCGGCGAGGTGATCACCCGGACGTGGCAGACCGCCGACAAGATGAAGCGCCAGCGCGGCGCCCTCCCGATCGAGCGCGGCGACAACGACAACGCACGAATCAAGCGCTACGTGGCCAAGTACACGATCAACCCCGCGATCGCTCACGGCCTCGCGGGCGAGGTGGGGAGCGTCGCCGTCGGCAAATGGGCGGACCTGGTGCTCTGGCGCCCGAGCTTCTTCGGTGTCCGGCCCGAGCTGGTGATCAAGGGCGGCTTCATCGCGTGGGCACAGATGGGCGACGCAAACGCGTCGATCCCGACGCCGCAGCCGTTGTTCATGCGACCCATGTTCGGCGCGTTGGGACGCGCGGCGGGCTCCTCGAGCATCGCGTTCGTGTCGGGTCGGGCGGTTGCCGAGGGCGCGCTGGCCGGCCTCGGGCTCAACAAGAACGTGGTGCCAGTCCGCGGCTGCCGGAAAATAGGCAAGCGCGACATGGTGCACAACGACGCTCTGCCGCGCATCACGGTGGACCCGGAGTCGTACGAGGTCCGCGCCGACGGAGAGCTCTTACGGTGCGAGCCCGCGTCCCATCTCCCGCTCACGCAGCTTTACCACCTATTTTGAGGAGACATGAAGGCCGACGCCCGCTGGCGCACGCTGCAGCTCGCCGACTCCGCCTTTCCCACGGGAGGCTTCGCGCATTCCTCCGGGCTCGAAGCCGCGTTTTTCGCGGGCGTGGTCGACACGGGCTCGCGTTTCAACGCCTACGTGAGCGCTCACCTCTGGAACTGCGGCCACAGCGCCCTTCCCTTCGTGACCGCGGCGCACGAGCGTCCCGCCCACGTCGACGAGCTTGACACGGCCATCGACGCGCAGCTCGTGAACCACGTGGTCAACCGCGCGAGTCGGACGCAGGGCCGCGCGTTTCTCTCGACGGCCGCGCGCGTCTTCGACGCGCCCGCGGTGGTCGCCCTCGCGGCTCGCGCCGCGACACGCGAGATCGCGGCTCACCACGCCCCCATGTTCGGCGCGTCGTTCGCCGCGCTCGACGTGGCCCTGAGCGACACGCTCGGGTTGTATCTGCTCCTCGCGTTGCGGGGCATGCTCTCTGCTGCCGTAAGGCTCGGCATCGTGGGCCCCAACGAGGCCCAACGGTTGCAGGCCAGTCACGCCAGCACCCTCGACGCAGTGCTCGGAGAGTGCGGCGCCCTGAGCCCCGACGAAGCCGCGTGCGTCGCGCCCTTCTTCGACGCGCTGAGCGCCACCCACGACCGCTTGTACACGCGCCTCTTTCAGAGCTGAGGGTCTGCATGGGACACGATCTCGACCACGACCACGACCATCATCACGAGACGTGGGAGCACCCGGGACGGTTTCGCGACCGAGCACCCGGCAAACGTCGTGACTACCGCCGTCGTGCATTTACCGTGGGGATCGGAGGCCCCGTCGGCAGCGGCAAGACGGCTCTCGTGCTGGCGCTCTGCCGCGCCATGCGCGACCGCGTGAGCCTCGGCGTCGTGACCAACGACATCTTCACCCGCGAGGACGCCGAGTTCCTGCATCGCAACGAGGCCCTTGCCCCAGAGCGTATTCGAGCGGTCGAGACGGGCGGCTGCCCCCACGCAGCCATCCGCGAGGACATCAGCCACAACCTCGATGCCCTCGAGCAGCTCATGTTTGCCGTGGCTCCCGAGCTGATGCTGGTGGAGAGCGGCGGCGACAATCTGGCCGCCCAGTTCAGCCGCGAGCTCGTCGATTTCACGGTCTACGTGATTGACGTGGCCGGGGGCGACAAGGTCCCGAGAAAGGGCGGCCCCGGAATCACGCAGAGCGACTTGCTCGTCATCAACAAGACCGACCTCGCCGATCGCGTCGGCGCGAGCCTCGAGGTGATGGCTCGTGACGCCCGCGCGATGCGCGGCGATGGGCCCGTCATTTTTGCCCAAGCACGGAGCGGCGTAGGCGTTCCCGCGATCATCGACGCAATCGTCGCGGCCTGGAAGCACGCGACTGAGGCCGCCTCTGCCGGATGAGGTCTGGGTCACAATTTATCGCCGCGACAAGCGTCGGAAACAGGGCGCGTGACACTTTCTGCATGTACCCGCAGGGATGCGGCGTCGGACGGAAGGCCTGTCATGCGAAAATGGCTAAGCGTGCTCGTGGCGTGCGCGCAGTTGACGACTTTGGGCTGCAGCAAGGAGGAACCGCCCAAGCCGGCCGAGGAAACGAAGGCGGCCACGTCGAGCAGCGCGGCAACCGCCAAGCCGATGTCGCCGACGAGCGACACCATCAAGGTGGGGGTGCTGCACTCTCTGTCCGGCACCATGGCGATCAGCGAGACGTCGCTACGCGACACCGCCCTCATGACGATCGACGAAATCAACGCCAAGGGGGGGTTGCTCGGTAAGAAGCTCGAGGCCGTGGTCGTGGACCCCGCTTCCAACTGGCCTCTGTTCGCCGAGAAGGCGCGCGAGCTGTTGCAAAAGGACGCCGTGTCCGTGGTGTTCGGTTGCTGGACCTCGGTCTCCCGCAAGTCCGTGCTTCCCGTGTTCGAAGAGCTCAATGGCCTGCTCTTCTATCCCGTCCAGTACGAGGGCGAGGAGTCGTCTTACAACGTGTTTTACACGGGAGCCGCGCCGAACCAGCAGGCGATTCCCGCCGTCGAATACCTGATGAGCCCCAAGGGCGGCGGGGCCAAGCGGTTCGTCCTCCTGGGCACCGACTACGTGTACCCGCGCACGACCAACAAGATTTTGCGGTACTTCCTCCATTCCAAGAACGTCAGCGACGACGATATCAAGGAGGAGTACACGCCGTTCGGCCACAGCGACTATCAGACGATCGTCGCCGAGATCAAAAAGTTCGCGCAGGGCAAGCGGACGACCGTCATATCGACGATCAACGGCGACTCGAACGTCCCGTTCTACAAGGAGCTCGCCAATCAGGGCCTCAAAGCGCAGGACATTCCGGTCGTCGCTTTCTCCGTCGGCGAGGAGGAGCTGCGGGGCATCGACACGAAACCGCTGCTGGGGCACTTGGCCGCCTGGAACTACTTCATGTCGATCGATACTCCCCAGAACAAGGCGTTCATCGCGTTGTGGAAAGAGTACGTGAAGGCGCACGATCTGCCCGGCGGCGACAAGCGCGTCACCAACGACCCGATGGAAGCGACGTACATCGGCATGCACATGTGGGCGCAGGCGGTGCAGCAGGCGGGCACGACGAACGTGGACGCCGTGCGCCAGGCTCTCGGTTATCAAAGTTTCATGAGCCCCTCCGGTTTCGCGATCACGCTCGATGCGAAGAACCACCACCTTCACAAGCCGGTGTTCATCGGCGAGGTGCAAGCCAACGGACAGTTCCAGGTCGTGTGGAAAACCGAAGGTCCGATTCGCGCCGAGGCGTGGAGCCCGTTCATCCCGGAGAGCGCCAAGAAGGTGGCTGACTGGACGTACCCGTGGGTTTGCGGCAACTGCACCGAACCGAAGTACGGGTCGACCGACGCGGTCGCGAAGCGGTGAAGGTCTGGGCGGCACTCGCGCTTGCGCTGGCGGTCATCGTCGGCGCGAGAGGCGCAACCGCCGAGACGTTCGACTCGGCGGTGGGCGGCCTGGCGCGGCCGTCTTCCGAGGATGTCGTACAGGCTATCCAGAGCCTCGGCGCCACCGGTGACCCGCGGGCCATCCGCATCCTGAAGGCCCTCCGCGACGGCGATGTCTCCGTCGACGACGCGGGCCACGTCTTCGTGCGGGGCAAGGACGGCGCCGTCGTGGACGCCGTTTCCGGCGCACCGGCGCAGGGCTCCGGGCACGCCCCCACCCTCAACAACGAAGTGCGACGAGTCCTCGACCCGCTGATCGGGCGCCTCGGCCTCCTGTCGGACGACGTCGACGAGCGACTCGCGGCCGTCGGCGAGATCGCCAGGGGCGCCGGGGAAGAGGACACGCGTGCCCTGCGCGCGGCGCTGGCACGCGAGAAAGTCCGCTCGGTTCGGCGAGCGCTTGTTTCGGCACTCGCGGAGAGCGACCTGGGCAGCGACGACCCCAAGGTCCGACTAGCCGCGGTCGAGTCGATCGAGGAATCCGGATCGCTCGGCCTCGCGGCGAAGGTCCAGGCCCTCACCGCCACGGGGTCCAACGGGGCGCCCGCCGAGCCGGATCCCGCGGTGCGCGCGGCCGCGTCCCGCGCCCTTTCCAGCCTGCACCGCAAACAGGTGTTCGTGGACGGGGCGGCCGACGTGCTCTACGGCATGAGCATGGGGAGCATCTTGCTCCTGGCCGCGTTGGGTCTCGCGATCACGTTCGGCCTGATGCGCGTCATCAACATGGCGCACGGCGAGATGGTGATGATCGGCGCGTATGCGACATACGCGACTCAGGTCTTCTTTCAGGCCCACCTTCCCGATCACGAATCGCTTTATCTCGTGGCGGCGGTACCCTTCGCGCTGCTCACGTCGATGCTCGTCGGTGCGTTGCTCGAGGTGTCCGTGATTCGCTTCCTCTACGGCCGGCCGCTCGAGACCCTGCTGGCCACGTACGGGCTCAGCCTTTTGCTGATCCAGATCGTTCGCTCCATCTTCGGAGCGCAGAACGTCGCGGTCGAAAACCCTCCGTGGCTCTCGGGGGGTACGGAGCTCTTCGAGGACGTCGTGATTCCGTACAACCGGATGGCGGTGGTCTTGTTCACCGTGGTCGTCGTGGCGTTCGTCGCGTACGTGCTGCGAGGAACGCCGCTGGGGCTCCGCGTGCGCGCCGTCACCCAGAATCGGCCGATGGCGGCTTGCATGGGGATCTCCACGGCCCGCGTCGACACATGGACGTTCGCCCTCGGTTGCGGGGTCGGGGGCCTGGGGGGCGTCGCGCTCTCGCAACTGGGGAACGTGGGGCCGGAGCTCGGCCAGGGCGTCATCGTGGACTCGTTCCTCGTCGTGGTGCTCGGCGGCGTCGGCAAGATCGCGGGAAGCGTGGTGGCTGCGTTCGGCCTCGGAATACTCAACAAAGTCCTCGAGCCGATCGCGGGCGCCGTGCTCGGAAAGATCGTCGTGCTCCTCGCGGTCATTCTCGTCATCCAGAAGCGACCGCAGGGCCTCTTCGCCCCGAAGGGCCGTAGCGTGGAGGCCGTGTGAAACCCTGGCTTGTCGGCCTGCGCGAGCGCCTGGGCCGCCAGGCCAACACGTGGATCGTGATGGCCATCAGCCTGATCGTCGGGCTGGTCGTCCCGCTGCTCAACGCCGTCGTGCCGGAGAGCAGCCCGCTGCACGTGCCCGACTTCTTCGTCACGGTCGTCGGCAAGCTCACCTGCTACGCCATCGTCGCGGTCGCAATGGACCTCGTATGGGGATACGCCGGCATTCTCAGCCTGTGCCACGGCCTCTTCTTCGCGCTCGGCGGGTACGCGATGGGCATGTACCTGATGCGCTCCATCGGCAAAGAAGGCATGTACGCGAGCGACCTGCCCGACTTCATGGTGTTTCTCGATTGGAAAGAGCTTCCCTGGTACTGGCGCGGCTTCGAGCACTTTGGCTTCGCGGTGGCCATGGCGCTTCTGGTGCCGGGGGTCGTCGCGTACGTCTTCGGATTCTTTGCATTCCGGTCCCGGATCGGAGGGGTGTATTTTTCGATCGTCACGCAGGCGTTGACGTTCGCGGCGATGCTTCTCTTCTTCCGCAACGCGACGGGCTTCGGCGGGAACAATGGCCTGACGGACTTCAAGCGGATCCTCGGATATCCGCTCCGCGAGCCCTCGACTCGCGCCGTACTCTGCGCCGCCACCGGCGCGGGTCTCGCGCTGACGTACGCGATCTGCCGCGCCGTGGTCGGCTCGCGCGCAGGGCGCGTGCTCACCGCCATGCGGGACGTCGAGGCCAAGGTCCGTTTCAGCGGCTACGACCCCGTGCGGTACAAGCTCTTCGCGTGGACCCTCTCAGCCGTGCTCTGCGGCTTCGCCGGGGCCCTCTACGTCCCGCAGGTCGGCATCGTGAACCCGAGCGAGATGCAGCCGTCGAGCTCCGTCGAGATCGCCATCTGGGTCGCCGTCGGGGGACGCGGTACGCTCGCCGGCGCCGCGATCGGCGCGCTGCTGGTCAACGGGTTGAAAAGCTGGCTCACCGCCGCGTTTCCAGCGGCGTGGCTGTACGTGCTCGGCACCCTCTTCGTGGTGGTCACGCTCGCGATGCCCGGGGGCGTGATGCAGCTGCTCTCGCTCGGTCCGCGCGCATGGGGCGCGCTCGGGCGACTTCGTGGCTCCGGAGTGAAGGTCGATGCGTCGGTCGTCGGGGTGCCCTCGATACCGCCCCCCGTCGCCATCGTGGATGACAAGGCAGGTGGCCCGAGCGCCAGCGGGGCCACAGGCTCATGACCGCACTTCTCAAGGTCGACGACGTCACCGTCTCGTTCGACGGCTTCCGCGCGCTCGATCACCTCACCCTCTCGCTCGAAGCCGGCGAGCTGCGATGCTTGGTCGGGCCCAACGGAGCCGGCAAGACGACATTGCAAGACGTCATCACGGGCAAGACTCGGCCGACGACGGGGAAGGTTCATTTCGACGGCCAGGACATCACGCGGATGCCCGAGCACGTCATCGTGGGGCTGGGCATCGGCCGCAAGTTCCAGAGGCCGACCGTGTTCCCGGGCCACACCGTATTCGAAAACCTGGAGCTCACGCTCCACGGGAGCAAGGCGGTCTCGCGGAACCTCTTCGCCCACCTCTCGACCGACGAACGACAGGCCATCGATCGCACCCTCGACCTCACGGGTCTATCCGAGCATCGGGCCAAAGCGGCCGGTCTGCTCTCGCACGGGCAAAAGCAATGGCTCGAGATCGGGATGCTGCTCGTGCAAGAGCCCAAGCTCCTGCTCGTCGACGAGCCTGTCGCCGGCATGACCCAGGGCGAGATCGAGCGCACGGCGGAGATCCTCGATTCTCTCGCCGGCAAGCACACGGTCGTCGTCGTCGAGCACGACATGGACTTCGTTCGCAGCATCGCGCGCACAGTGACGGTGCTGCACGAAGGGCGCGTCCTCGCCGAAGGACCCATGAAAGACGTGCAGGCCGACCCGCGTGTCATCGAAGTCTACCTAGGAGCGTGACCCGTGCTCGAAACCCGGGACGTCCACCAGTACTACGGCGGCAGTCACACCCTTCGGGGCACATGCATCACGGTGCCCGAGGGCTCGTGCACTTGCCTCATGGGCCGCAACGGGGTGGGTAAGACGACGCTTCTTCGCGCGATAATGGGGCTCGTCCCGCTCCGCTCGGGGAGCATCCGCTTCGACGAGGTCGAGCTGGCCGGCAAGAAGGTGAGCGACCGCGCTCGCGCCGGCATCGGCTATGTGCCCCAAGGGCGCGACATCTTCGCCGACTTGACCGTCGAGGAGAATCTGCAGATCGGTGTCCTGGGGCGCAAGAGCGCCGGCCGAGGCATCCCGGAGCTGGTCTTCCGCCTCTTCCCCGTCCTACGGACCATGCTGCGACGCCGCGGGGGCGACCTCTCAGGCGGCCAGCAACAGCAACTCGCCATCGGGCGGGCGCTCGCCCTGCAACCCAAGTGCGTGATCCTCGACGAGCCCACCGAAGGCATCCAGCCGAGCATCGTCCACGAGCTGGGCGACGTGATCCGCAAGCTCTACACCGAGGAGAACGTGTCGGTCCTCCTCGTGGAACAGAAGCTCCCGTTCGCGCGGCGTGTCGCGGAGCGATTCTTCCTCATGGACCGCGGAGCGGTGGTCGCCTCGGGCGCGATGGGCGAGCTGAACGACGACCTGGTAAAGCGTCATCTCACGGTCTGAGTCCTCGCGCGGGACTGACTCTCGACAAAGAAGCGAAGCGCCCGGAGCTTGGCTCCGAGCGCCATTCGCTCCTCTCTGGAGCACGGACGACGACTTACTACTCACCAGGCACGGCGCCATGTTCGAGCACGTGCGGCGGAACGCTCTCCGCCGCCGTGACCGTCGCGAACTTGGCGCAGCCGACGAGGATCGCGGCCACCGCGAGGTAGCTCACCGCGACGAGCGGCGTCTGGCCGATGCCGATGGCCTCTCCGTGCATGAAACCGAAGAAAGTGAACACCGCCCCGACCCCGGCGAACACCGCAGACTTCATGAACTGCCGCTCGATGACGAACACAGCGATCGCACCGAGCACGAGACCCCCGAGAATCGAGCCGCCCCCGAGAACGCCCAGGCCCTTGTAGAGAACCCCCGTTTGCCCGAGCTTGTCGAGCCCGACGGCCATGGCGTTGGTGCCGGCCGCACCGAGGGAATTGTCGATCTGGAGCTTACCCCACGCCGCCAGGTGCGGACAGAGCGACAGCACAATCGCGGGCGCGTGGCTCTTCGGCGTCTCTTGGAACGCCTGCGAGCCGATGAGCATGCCGATGTAGAGGAGGATCGGCGAGATGGCCACGACGGGAACGAGCGCGACCATCAGCGAGATGATGCCGAGCCACGACAGGATGATGACCATCAAGCCCGTCGCCGCGGAATAGCCGATGCGACCCCCCATCGCCTTCCACCCGGGGTGACCGATGTAGACGGCATTGATGAACGGATTGCCCATCATGCAGCCGATGAGGCTGACGATGCCGTCCGCCGTGAGCACGCGTGTCGTGGGAAAACTGTCGCCCGCGACGGCGGCGCTCTCGACATTGTCCATCGCCTCGACGAGGTCGTAGATCCCGAAGGGAATGGCCGTCACCAGGATGACACCTAGGAACTGGAACCCTCCGAAGACGTGGCTGAAGGCGGGCGTCGGTACCGAGAAATGGAAGTTGGCGAAGGCGCTGCTCAAGTTCTCCATGCTCATCCCGCCAAAGTTGAGGCCGAGGGCGGTCGATCCCCACGCGATCAAGCTACCGACCGCAATCGCGACAAGACCCGCCGGGATCCCCTTGTAGTACCGGACACCGCCGAACCAGCTCACCATGATGATGGCAAAACACGGAATCGCGATCACGGGCGTCATGAACATCTCGAGCGCGGGCCGCATCGAGATGAATGCGATGGATACGCCCGCCAGCGTGCCGAGAAGCGCCGCCCGCGGCGTGACCCGACGCACGAACGGCGCGAGGAAACCGCCCGCCATCAGCACGAAGCTCTGGATGAACACCCACGTGAGCCCCGCTTCCCACCCCTTGACCGGGTCGCCGGTCTTCGACGCGATGGGGAGCATGATGACGAAGGTCACGACGAACATGTGCGGGACGCTGATCCCGGAGGGCAGCGCGCACACGTCTTTGCGTCCCGTCGTCTTCGCCAGCCTATAGGCGAGCCACGCGTAGTACGCGGTGCTCAGGCACATCATCATCCCGGTCGCCGGCAAGATGCGCTGGAAGACGAGCGCGTCCGGCATCTTGAGCACGAAGCGCAAGAGGCCCGTGAGCACGAGCAGGTTGACAAGAATGTTGGTTCCAAATCCGAAGAACGCATTCCAGTCCCCCGGCGTCCACAACTTGGGTTCGTCCGTTGGAGTCGATGTCACCTCGGCCATGATGTCCTCCGCTTTCGTTTGCCCGTCCCCCCCCGCTTCACTTTTCGTGCGCCAACGCTTCAAGGACCCGCGCCGAGTCCGTCACCCACCCGAAGATTCCGCCCTGCGCCTTGATCATCTTGAGCGCGACGTCGTGAAACTCCTGGAAGTACGACGCGCAGCAGTCGCCCGGAACGATGCATCGGTAGCCCCGGTCGTTCGCCTCTCGCACGGTCGTGTGCACGCACACTTCCGTGGTGACGCCGCACAAGATCAGGTTTTCGATCCCGTGGTTTTGGAGGATGAGGTGCAGGTCGGTCGCGAAGAACGAGCCTTTGCCAGGCTTGTCGATGATCGGCTCGCCCTCGCGCGGATAGAGCTCGGCGATGATGTCGTGGCCCGACTCGCCCCGAACGAGGATGCGCCCCATCGGGCCTTTGCTGCCGATGCGGGTGGTCGGCGAACCGCGCTCCACTTTGGCCTTCGGCGCGTCGGAGAGATCCGGGCGGTGGCCCTCTCGCGTGTGGACCGTGAGCATCTTACGTGCGCGCGCCACCTCGAGCAGCCAGGCGATCGGACGAACGGCCGCGTTCAACCGCGATACGTCGTTGCCCAGCGACTCGCCAAACCCTCCCGGCAGCAAGAAATCGCGTTGCATGTCGATGATGACGAGCGCAGTGCGGTCGAGCTCAATCGTGATCGGCTCCGGCTCTGCGTTGATGGTGGCGCGCGACATGGCTGGCCTCCTCGCCCGTGTCACGGCGTTCACCACCCGCTTCGGATGGCAGCCCCGGGACCCGACTCTGGAGACCGTAGGCCTGTTGCTGTTTCCGCCTCATTGCAAGCGAATAAAAGACGATTCCGCTCGCCGATACGGGCGGGGTTCCCTTCTTGTCTTGGCTCTCAGCCGTTTCACGACATGGCCTCGAGCAACGCTCCCGAGTCGCTGACTGCCCCGAAGACGCCCTGCTGCATCGTGACCATCTTCAACGCCGCTTCGTGATTGCCTCGGTCCGTTGCGGCGCAGCAGTCGCCCAGGATGACGCACTCGAAGCCGCGGTCGTTGGCCTCGCGCATCGTCGTGTGCACGCAGACGTCGGTCGTGATGCCGACGAGGACCAGGTTACGCAGGCCACGGAGGCGGAGCACCATCTCGAAGTCCGTGGCGCAGAAGGTGCCCTTGCCCGGCTTGTCGATGATGGTCTCTCCGGGTGCCGGCGCCAGCTCAGGGATGATGTCCCATCCCGGCTCGCCGCGGACGAGAACGCGTCCGCGCGGCCCCGCATCGCCGATCCCCACGCCCGACGACGTGCGGCGCGAGCGCCACCTCTTGTTGTCGGGCAAGTCTGCGAGGTCGGGGCGGTGACCTTCGCGCGTGTGAAACACCGGGTAGCCGCGTTGCCTGAAGGCCGAGAGCACGCGCTCGATGGGCCCGATACAGGCGCGCGTGAGAGAAATATCGTAGCCGAGCAGATCGATGTAGCCGCCCTTGCCGCAAAAATCGGTCTGCATGTCGATGACGACCAGCGCCGTGTTGTCGCGCCGCAGCTCGCCGTCGAAGGGCCAGGGATACGGAACCGCGGATACGTACGTCATGGAATCGCTCCTCTCTTTTATCCCTTTATATCGCGCGACGCGGCCGTGGTCCCCATGTGGCCAAGATTTATGGTCGTGAAATAGGTTCGACACCTGGTCACCACTATCAAACGATTCGTAGGACGAGGTCGTGACCTTGACGTTGAGGGTCGACCGGTGTCGCGCAGACGCCGGCCGAAGGCGAATGGTCGCGAGCGACGGACAAGGAGCTTCCGCTATGAGACGAGATCGAGCCCTATCGCGTTTGCCTGGAGTGTTGGGTGTCGTCACCTGCCTTCATCTCAGCTCGTGGACAAGGGCTGCGCTCGCCGCGGATCCACCGCCGCCTCCGCCGCCGGCGGCCGTGCCCACGGCGGCCCCGCAGATGACCCCACCGCCCCCGCCTCCCCCGGGGCCGGTTCCGACCGCGGCGCCGACGATGCCTCCCGGACCGCCACCGCCCCCCGGACCCGTTCCCGTGGCTGCGCCAGAGATGACGCCCGCCCCCCCGCCGCCTCCCCCCATGCCGGCGCCGCCTCCACCTCCCCCCGGCCCCGCGTGGGGCTCGAGCTTCGGCGTCCGTGTCGGCCTGCGCCTGCAGGACCCGGACAAGCCCAAGAACATGTCGGAGCTGCACCTCGACAGCGGCGCGTACGACACCGTGGTCGAGGCGCGCTTCCACGGTTCGGTGACCGAGAACTTCTCGTGGGTCGCCAACTTCAACGCCAATCTCCTGGCGGGCACGCTCGGGAGCACGGGGTCCGGCCCGACCTACGCGACCCTGAACGTGATGGACCTCATCGCGCAGTACAAGGCGTGCGACGAGTTCCAGATCTGGGCGGGACGACTCCTCGTCCCGTCGGACCGCTCGAACTTCAGCGGCCCGTTCTTCAGCCTCCCGTGGAACTATCCGGGGTTTTACCCGAACGGCACCGTCGTTCTCCCGCACACCGGGCCCACGGGACGCGATCAGGGCATGACCGTCTGGGGCAACGCCTTGGATGCAAAGCTCAAGTACTACGCCGGGGTGTACGGCCTCGACCAGGGCGCCGCCGTCTCCACCATCTTGGCGCCCAACGGCAACCCGTACTACTCGGGCCGAATTTCGTATTCCTTGCAGGGCAGTGAACCAGGCTACTTCGGATCGAGCACGTATTACGGTGCAAAGAGCGTGGCGACGATCGGCATCAGCGGCCAGTACCAGAAGGACGGGAACGGCCCCAACAACGACGCGGGCCTCTTCATGGCGGATGCCCTCGTCGAAGAGGTCGTCAGCGGGGTCGGAACGTTCACCGGTGAGGGCCAGTTCTACAAGTTCAGCAACGGCGGCACCGAGCCGCAAGAGGCGTTCTACATCACCGCGGCATACCTGACGGAAGCGAAGATCGGGGTCGGCAAGCTGCAGCCCCTGCTCCGGCTCCAGCAGACGATCGACCCGGGCTGGACGCTTTTCGACGCCGCGCTCGCGTACGTCTTCAAGGACTACTCGGGCCGCATCGTCGCCACCTATCAGCACGGAGAGATGCACTCGACCACCCCGATCGCGAGCGACCTGACCACCAACTCGCTCCAGCTCGGAATCCAACTGCAGACGCTGTAGCGGCTACTTCTCGCCCACCAGGCGCCTTCGTTGGCCACCGATAGGCCGATGCGAACCTTGGGTGAGCACGATGAATGGTCCGTTGACGGCGGGGTGGGAGAATTTCTTCGTGGCGGAGGTCGGTGCAGCGGCGGCGCTCACCGGCCTCCTCTTCGTCGCCGTGTCGATCAACCTCGCGCGGATCCTCGCGGTCCCGCACCTACCCGACCGTGCGGGCGAAACCCTCGTCGTCTTCGGAGGGGCTCTCGCCGTGGCGACGTTCGGCCTCGTTCCGGATCAGGGCCACGTTGCGCTCGGATGCGAGGTCGGGGCGACGGGGCTCCTCGTCTGGGGGGCGACGGTGAGAACCCAATGGCGGTCCTACCGGTACGTGGACGCGAGGCAGTGGCTCGCGAGGCGCGTCGTCGGCACCCAGCTCGCGACCCTTCCGTTCGTCGTTGGCGGCGCGCTGCTTGTCGGGGGGAGCAGGTACGCGCTCTACTGGGTCGTGGCGGGAGTGCTGGCATCGTTCGCGTCGGGCATGCAGAACGCCTGGGTCTTGCTCGTCGAGATCCTGCGCTGAGCGGCAGGGGAAAGCCGATCCTCGGTCGACTCACGGCGAGCAGCAGCGAAGCCCGACGTGCTCGCTCGAAGAGTTCCGGGGAGCGAGATCCGTGGCCGCACACGTCAGCTGGGTGGCGCCATCATTGACGGAGCCTTCCCGCTCGTTGCAGTTGTCGCCCGGACCAAGCGCGGCGTTGCACGAGTCTTCCCACTCGCGGACGTTGCCGCTCATGTCGTAGATGCCCGGAAAGCCGCCGACGCACCCCGGGAAGCTCTCGACGGCCTCCACCGTCTGCGCCCCGCCGTTCGCGTCCCCGCCGTTGCACATCGTTGGCCCGTACGTGTCGCCGTAAGGGTACGTGCGCGCGCCGTCGTCACGGGCTCGGTCCCCGTCATCGCGGTCGGCGGCCACTGGCCTGTCGGCGTGAAGCGGTCGTTCCAGGAGCAGTACGCCGGCTGTCCGGTGACGCTGGGCGCCGCCTCGAGAAAGAGCTGATACTGGGCCTTCGTGATCTCCGTGCTGTCGATGCAGAGGTCACCGACGGACACCATCGCTGGGCCGCTCGTCGCGCCGGGGCAGATGGAGCTCTCCAAGGCGTCGGAGGACGAATCCGTGAGAGTCCCCCGGCGGAGTCCGCGACGCTGCCGGTCGACGCGCTGGAGTCCGCGGCGCCGGCGCCGGGGTAGCCGGAGGCCGCCGAGCCCTGCCCGGCCCCTTCGAGAAGGCTCGATGGCTCGGCCCCACCGCATCCCAGAATCGTGAGCGCGCCGAAAAGCGCCGTACCGCACCGACGAGCGCATGAAGTGTCGCCCATGGCGAAAAACGGAAGCGGTACGATCACGCTTCTGCCGCCATCGGCATGACGATCCGAAACCTCGTTCCGCTCCCCGGGTGACTCTCCACCTCGACCGTCCCCCCGGCCATGTCGACGGTGCGGCGAACCATCGCGAGCCCCAGACCGGTCCCGCGCCCCTCCTCCTTGGTCGTGAAGAACGGCTCGAACATGTGAGCCAGCGTCTCCTCGTCCATGCCGGTGCCGGTATCGTTCACCTCGATGACGACCCGCTGCTCGTCGCGCAACCCCACGCGCAACGTCAGTATCCCGCCGTCGGGCATCGCATCCCGCGCGTTGATCACGAGGTTCAAGAGAGCCTGGTCGAAATCCGCGCGGTCGATGCGGATGGCTGCGTCGGACTCGAACTCGGCCTCCACACGCACGCCATGCGGCAGGACGCGCCGCGCGCTGCGCGCGAACGCCTCCATGGCCTCCGAGACGCGCACGACGCTGGGCACCGCCACCCGCATGCGGCTGAACGCCGTGATCGTCGCAAGGGTCTGCCCCGCGGTCTGCGTGGCCGTCAGGATATCCGCGACGATCGCCTCGCGGTCGGCCTCGGTCTTCGATCGCCCCAGCAGCTCCGCGGAGGCCATGATCACGGTGAGCGCATTGTTGACGTCGTGGGCGATGCCGCTCGCGAGGCGCCCGACCAGCTCCATGCGCTGCGCCTTGGATAGCCTTTCCTCCGCGGCTTCACGCGCCCGGCGCTCCGCGAGCTCCGCGGCCGCTCGGGCGTCGACATCGGCCAGCGCCTCGACGAGCCCGCGCCGAACTTCGCGCATCATGAGCACGACCAGGGCCACGACCATCAGAAGCGCGGCACCCATGCGTACGTAGAGCGCGACCGGCAACGCGATCTGGTCGTCCAGCAGGACCGGTGTTCCATGCCACGCCGCCAGCCCCACGGCGATCGTCACCGCGGCGATCGCCGCGCCGGCGAGGGCGCCTGCTCTCCAGTCCTTCAGGACCGCAAGCGATAGGACGCCCCAGACCAGCGCAGAGACAGTCCCGGCCGTCGGGCCCGAACCGTGCGCGTAGGCCATCAGGAGCCCGACAAAGAACGTCGCGATGACGACCGCGACGGCCCGCTCCCCGGCCAGGAAGAGGGCCAGGTACCCGATGCCCATGACGATCAGAAAGCTGTCGACGCTGACGCCGAGCGAGCCGTTGCGGCGATGCATCCAGGTCATCCACACGAGGACCACGGGGAGCCCCACGATGAGCACACGACGCAGGTGCGAGAGCACCCGCGTCCGAACGCGGAGGAGGATCTCTTCGGACGGGGCCGGTCCCCGCTGCATCAAGTCACGATACCAGACCCGTGCGGCGGCGAACGTGGGTCGCAGTGATGGCGCCGCCGCGAGGAGTAAAGCTCCGACTGCGTCGAGCGGCCGCACGTCGATGTTGACAACGTCTGTTTTCACTTCTACAATGTTGACAACGTCGCATGTCAACATCTCTCTCGGTGACCCACTCGGTTTCTCCGGTCCGTCCGCGCCGCGCCTCGGCGCCGGATTACGAGGTGCTCATCATCGGCTCGGGGTTCGCCGGCGTCGGGATGGCCATCCAGCTCGACGAAGCCGGCTTCCCCGGCTTCGCCCTGATCGAGAAGGAGGACGACGTCGGCGGGACGTGGCGAGTGAACGACTATCCGGGGTGCGCGTGCGACATCCCGTCGCACATGTACTCGTTCTCCTTCGAGGGCAACCCGGACTGGTCGCGCGACTTCGCCACCCAGCCCGAGATCCTCGCGTACCTGCGGCGGTGCACCGAGAAGTACGGCATCCGCTCGCGCATCCAGTTCGGGACCCAGGTGGTCGGCCTCGCATATGACGAGGACGCATGCGTCTGGTCGGTGCGGCTCGCGAGGACCGCCGAGGTCCGTCGCTTCATGGCCGAGCGAGGCCTCATGCCGGGCGATGCGCTCCCCGTCGACGATCCGGGCATGCCCGCCGTTCGCACGGTGCGGGCGCGGGTGGTCGTCTCGGGGATGGGCGCACTCTCGACGCCGGCGTTCCCGAAGCTGAAGGGGCTCGACTCCTTCAAGGGGCACGCATTCCACTCGCAGCAGTGGGATCATGCATACGACCTCGCCGGTAAGCGCATTGCCGTCATCGGGACCGGCGCCTCCGCCATCCAGTTCGTGCCGCGCATCCAGCCCTCGGTCGCGCGACTGGACGTCTACCAGCGCACGCCCCCATGGATCCTGCCCAAGGCCGATGCGGCCATCCCCGCGTCGCTCCGCCGTCTCTATCGCTCGTTCCCGCTCGCGCGGCAGCTCCGGCGCCTGATGATCTATCTGGGCCTCGAGAGCCGGGCCATCGCCCTGGCGTTCCTGCCTGTCCTGGTCCGGGCGGCCGAGGCGTATGCGCGGCACCACCTGCGGAAGGAGGTGTCCGACCCAGTGCTGCGGGCGAAGTTGACCCCCGACTACGCGCTCGGCTGCAAGCGGGTCCTTCTGACGAACGACTGGCTGCAGACTCTGACGCGCCCGAACGTCGACGTCGTTACATCCGGCATCTCCGAGGTGCGCGAGCACTCGATCGTCGACAGCGGAGGGGTCGAGCGCCCCGTCGACGCGATCATCTACGGCACCGGCTTCCGCATCCAGGACCTCGTCCCCCGCGGCCTCGTGAAGGGGCGCGGCGGCGCCGATCTGGTCGACGGCTGGACGCGCGGCCCCGAGGCGTACAAGGGCACGACCATCGCTGGCTTCCCGAACCTCTTCTGGCTGCTGGGACCCAACACTGGACTCGGGCACAACTCGGTCGTCTACATGATCGAGTCGCAGATCCATTACGTCGTCCAGGCGATGCGAACGATGCGTGACCGCGACCTCGTCGAGCTCGAGGTCGAGCGCGCCGCTCAGCAGCGCTTCAACGCGGGCCTCGAGCGCCGCGGCGGCCACACCGTGTGGACCCGGGGCGGCTGCCGCAGCTACTACTTGAACCCCGAGACGGGCCGCAACTTCGCCATCTGGCCGGGCTTCACGTTCACCTTCCGGTCGATCACGCGGAGCTTTGACGCCGCCAACTACCGCCAGCGACGACGGGTCGCCGCGTCGTATCCTCTCGAGGCGTCCGGACCCGTCGTGGCGATCCCTTGACCGCAATGATGAACCCGATCGGCCGTCCGTTTCGGGGCGTCCCTTCCGACGAGCGACAGGCGCAGCGAAGAAAGCAGCTCGTCGAGGCGGGCCTCGACGCCTTCGGGACGCGCGGCTTCCATCTCACTGGGGTGCGCGACGTCTGCGCCGCGGCACACCTGACGGAGCGTTACTTCTACGAGTCGTTCAGGAACCTCGAAGCCTTGTTCCTGGCGGTTTACGAAGCGGCCGTCGAGCGCATGCGGGACGCAGTGACGCGCGCGCTCGAGGGCGCGGGCGATCGCCCGATCGAGGTCGCGCGGGCCGGCCTCACCGCGATGCTCACCACCTACCGAGAAGAGCCGCGGCTCGCCCGCGTCCTGCTCGTCGAGGCACTGGCCATCGGTGGCGAGATGGGCGAGGCGCAACACGCTGTGAACACGAGCTTTGCCGAGATGATCGCCCAGGTGACGCAGGCGCTGTTCCCGGGGATGGTCGAGCACGGCCTCGAGCCTAGCCTCGTGGGCAACGCGCTCTACGGCTCCACACTCTACGTCTCCATGCAGTGGGCCTCGGGAGGGTTTCGCGAGCCACAGGAACAGGTCCTCGCGCACTGCCTCCTCGTCTTCGACGCGCTCTTCGCCGAGATGCGCCGGCGCGAGCGTTCGCGTTCGAGGGCGCCGGCGAATTCGAAGAAGAAGAACAAGAAGCCGAAGAGAGCGGCGAGGAACGCATGACCAAACTCCGCGACAAGGTGGTGGCGATCACGGGCGCCGGATCCGGTATCGGGCGCGCGCTCGCCGAGCGGCTGGCTGCCCTCGGCGCACACCTGGCGCTCTCGGACGTCGACGAAGGGACGTTGCGGGAAACAGCCAGCCTCATCTCCGGCGTCAATGTATCGACCCACGCGGTCGACGTGCGGAGCCGGGACGCCGTCGAGCGCTACGCGGCGGAGGCGCGCGCGAAGCACGGCGGCGTCGACGTGATCGTCAACAACGCCGGCCGCACGGTGTACGGCTCGCTCGAGGAAGTGTCCTACGAGGACTTCGCGATGATCCTCGACATCAACCTGTGGGGCGTCGTCTACGGGACGCGCGCCTTTCTGCCGCTCCTCCGCGAGCGACCGGAGGGGCACGTCGTCAACATCTCGAGCATCAACGCGATGGTGCCGTTCGCCAAGAACGGCCCTTACAACATGTCGAAGTACGCCGTCCTGGGGTTCTCCGAGACGCTCGAGCTCGAGCTTCGCGGACAGCCCATTCGCGTGACGTGCGTCCACCCGGGCGGCATCCAGACCAACATCGTCCACAACGCGAAGAACATGACCCATGCGCAGGCGGCCGCGTTCGGGCGCGTCGCCAAGACGACGGCCCCGGCGGCCGCGATCGCCATCGCGCGGGCCATCGAGAAAAACAAGCGTCAGGCCTTCATCGGCATCGACGCAAAGACAATGGCCCTGTGCAAGCGCATCGCGCCGCACACGACGCTCCACGCAACGGCCAAGTTCATGGAGACGTTCGGACTGAAGTGATGGGTCGCAAAGTCGAGTCGCTTCTCTCCGTCGGTTCTGACCACTTTAGGGACCGTGATGGCCGGAGCCGCATGCTCGGACCACATGTCCCTTCAATGGATAAACCGAATGAGATGGCTTCTTGTACCTACAATTCCTTCCGTGCCCGTTGTCTCGGTCCCTGCATTCGTCAAGAGGGCCGGTCCGCGCGGTTTGACGGGAGGTACAATCATTTCAAGGCGTCTCGCACGCGGCAGGAGTCACGGGAAATTCGTGTGGGGTGTTCTTCTTCGGCTTCGAAGCGCCCGTAAAAGTCGCGCCGGCCGGCTTTTACCGCGAACAAAGGGCGTTGAACCCTTTCGAGAGGGGCGGATGTCGACGATCACGCCGCTCGAAACCGGGAGAAGACGCCTCGAACTGCGAGGACCCCTTCTTGAACGGAAGGGTGGCGGATCTACAAGCCCTCGAGGGCGCTCTGAAACACGAAGAGCGCCCTTCAAACCGCGCGGACCAGGCCTCCCACTGCGCGAGCGCGTTCCAAAGCGAGCCGAGTGGGGCGCGCACGACCGAATCCGGTGGGGAGCTCGAGGGGAGCGGAGGTCGCTCCCCTCGACCGCGACTTAGTCGTCTCCCAGTGCCGGCATCGCGGGCGTCGGGAACATGGCGACGACGTCGTCGCAGGTCGGCTCCCCGCTGTCGGCGGAAAGCTGCTTCGAGTCGAATGTGCCCGTGATAGGCGTGCCCTTACCCGCGGCGCCCGAGTACACGGTGACGTTGCCGTCGAGGAACTGCCACTCCGCTGCCGCGCACGATGCGCTCGCCGGGGTGCCCACGTCGTGGCAGCCGATGACGTGCAGGTTGTATTCTTGGACGGCGACCGTGCCCGTGATCTCCGTGCAGCTTGTGCTCGTGCCGTAGAGACTGAGCTCGTTACGCGAAACGGTGAAGAGCTTGTCCGCGTGCGGTGGACTCGTGGACCCCAGCTCGGTGGCGGGGAGGTAGAAGCCCATGGCGTTGTTGTCGAGCGGATACGCGGTGATCCCCATGTTCCCGTTCGGGTCCATGTCGTCGTTGACGAGGTCGGTCGCCATGAAGCTCGTGCTCGCGGACGGCCAGGGCGTGCTTGGATTCGCGTAGGTGCTCGACGACGCAATGCCCGCGAGGCTCGTCGTCGGAGTCAGCGTGAGCGAGCTGCCGACGTTCCACCCGCCAAGGGTGCCCGTCGTCGGCGCGGTCCGCGTGTCGTTATCCCAGACGAGCGTCGTCGGGGTCAGGTTCAGGAGCGAGACGTTGTCCGTCGTCGGCAGGTTCTCGGCCATCTTCCCGGTGTCGTTGAGCACGAGCGGCGGTACCAGATTTCCGCACGTCCGCGAGGTGCCCGTGACCGCGGATCCGTTGAACGTGTAGTGGGCCAGCGTCCAGATGTAGATCTGGCCCGTTCCGCCGTTGACCGCGAGGACAGCCGCCCATGACACGTTCAGCGTGATGAGGGCGGCGACCCATTCGTCGGTCTGCATCGCGCAGGTTCCCAGACTCCCGTCGGCGTCGATGATGGGCTGCCCCGGGTTTCCGCCTTCGCTGGTGACCGTCGGTCCAGCGTCAGCAGCGGGCCCGGCAGAATTGCTCGAGCTGCTGCATGCCGCGCCTGCTCCCAGCAGTGCCAGCGCCACACCGCGCGACGTACGACCCAAATACTTATCGAGCAAAGTATCCATCGTGACCTTCTCCCCGTGGCGCTTGCGTGAACAAGAGGACTGCAGGCCGGCCCTGCGGAGCCCGACCGCTAGGGGTCGAAGGGTACGATGAAGGCAAGCTCATTGCAAAGGCATACGCGCTCGAAGTTCGGTCCACGGCGCTCAAAGTTCGGCAGCTTCGCTCTCTCGATCCCACCGAATCGTCAGAACATCGCCTCGAGGTTGCCCGTGAAGATGCCGATCCACTGGGTGTACTCGCCGCCGCCGTCCATCTCGAGTGTGGGGAGATTGAGCGGCGTACCGTTCGACAGCGTGTTGAGCGTGCTCTTGCCCGTGTTGTTGCGGTTCATGTACTGGATCTGCGTGTACGACGCGGTCAAGAACAGCGTGTCGGTGAGAGCGAACCTCCCGCCCGCGGCCGCGAGGAAATTGTTGGCGTCGAAGAGGTCAGGCGCAAGCGTCGAGTCGGGCACCGCGGCGGTCTCGTAGCCGCCACCGACGAAGAGCTCGATCTGCGGCTTCACCCAGTAGCTCGCACCGACGCGTATGCCGTAGGTGTTGTTCCAGTTTCGCCGGTCGAAGGTCTGCACGCCGCCCTGCGGGCTGTTCTGACTGCCCTGGTTTGGATTCGTCGAGCCGTCGACCGGAACGATGGCGCAGGGGTCCCCCTGGAGCACCACGCACTGCGACTGCATCTTGCTCCAGCGCGTCAGGTCACCGAAGACCCGGAACTCCCAGGGAAGGTTCTTCGGATGGAAGCGCACTCCAGCGCGGAAGATGTCCGGCAGGGATTGGTAAAAGGTCACGGGAAAGTTCCTCGTGCTGCCGTACAGGGTCTGATTGCTGTAGCCGTTGAGCGCCTGCTGCCCGAGCCCAGGCTGGGCCTGGTAGGAGCCCGCCAGATAGAGCTGATCGCGGAGGATCTCGAGCATCGCGCCACCGGCGAAGCTCCCGTTGAAGCCGTGGACGTCGAAGTACGAGCGCCCTTCCTCCGGAATTGTGGCCGGAGTGCCGGACGCACTTTTGCCCAGGTAGGTCGAGACCGTCGAGCTGATGAAATTTCCCGTCGCGCCGAGGCTCAGGGGACCCAGGCGATACGCGGCCCCAGCGGTGAAGTAGAGAACTTCCATTTTCCCATCGATGGCGAACCATCGCTGGGGCCCGTCCACTGCGCCGGGGTACTCCGCCGCGTTGCCGAAGTTGGTGTTCTTCGCCCAGTGCGAAATGCCATAAAATGGAGCGAAGAATCCCGCGCCGATCACGAGGTTGCCGAGATGCGTCGTTCCGGCGGCGGAGGCGCCGCCGAAGACGTTCAGGAGCTTGGCCTCGCCGGTGTCGGCCCCCTGGGCGTTCGGAGGGTCCGGAATGTCGGAAGAGGCCTGCTGGTGCGTCCAGGTCGCGCGCCGCACCGCGAGCGACCCATACACACCGAGAGCCGTACCGGGGCTGAAACCCAGGGCCCCGGGGTTGTAGTAAAGGGCGGTCGGGTTGGAGGCGACCACGTTGCCCTGCTCGCCGCCGAACTGCTGGCTCGCGAAACCGGCGGCCTCCGCCGTCCCGACGCTTATCCCGAGAAGGGACAGAGTCGTCGCCGCCGCGGCGCAAAACCTCAGGCTTTTCATTCGAGCTCTCCGGTCCTCTCGTCGGCCCAACCGCTTGAACGCGCGCGATTGCACCACGACAGAGTCGGTAGAGCAATGTCCACCTTCAGGAGACGCTCTTGGCGGTATATGACTACGCTTCGCGCGCCCTCGCCCGCCGGGTGGAAAAGTCCACGTTGCCCTCATCGCGTTAGCCGCATCAGCAAGCCAAGTTTGCAAATCCAAATCAAGGTCTGGAGGTTCCCCGAGCGTTACGGTATAGCCGGATGAATGGCTCAGTTACGTGAGGTCATGCGAAGTCATGAGCGTGGGGAAAGCAGCCGTGGCGGGCGCCTGACCGCTTGCACGAAACGCCTTGCCCTGCTCGTTCTTGCGGTGGCGCCGCTCGCGACGGCGACGACGGCGCGCGCCCAGACGGCTACCCCCGACGACAAGGTCGAGTGCAAACAGCGCTTCGATGCCGTGGCGAAGACCATCGCCAAGGACGCCTACTACGCCCACGCCTGGACGGACTCTTGGTACATGGTCGGCAGCACCTCGGCCGTGCTGGCCCTGACGCGAGCCTTCCAGTACAGCGACTACGTCCGCGGCGAGTCGCTGACCTTCGCCGCGACCAGTCTTCTCTTGATGATCCAGCGCCCCGTCGCTCTGACGAGCGACGACGCGCTTCGCGGGCTTCGCGTGGCCGCCACCGAAGATCCCTGCCTCGCCCTGGCCGACGCAAGCTCGATCTTGAGCTCGAACAAGGTCGACGGAGAGAAGCACCGCGACTGGCCGCTCTACGTCATCCCCGTGGCCCTCAACCTCGCGGTGATGGGGATTCTCGCGGGGGTCACCCATCACTTCGATTTTGCAGGCCATAGCGACCTCGGGCTCACGACGCTCGTCGGCACCGCGCTCAGCGAGCTTCAGGTCTACACGTACCCGAGCGGGTCCTTGAAAACGGGCGGCGCCTCGCTCGAGATGTCCTTCTAGATCCTGGAGTTTCCGGGGTTCGACGTAGGCCGTGCCGTGCGGGGCGTCCATCATTCCGCCAGCTGCACGACCCTGTCGAACAGGGCCGGGGTGAACGTCGTCCCACGCAGCTTCGAGCGGACGTGGGCGAAGAGGTCGCTCCACTCCTTCTTCTCGCCGTCGCTGAGATCGTAGGCCGTCTTCGAGTCCTTCATCCTCGCGTAGGCCTGCGCGTCGATGTTACGGATCGAGGCGGTGAGACGCGCCGACATCTCGTTGCCCCGGGCGGTCAAGATGTCGCGCAGGTTCCGCGGGACGCTCTGGAGGCGAGCCGCCGAGAAGATGGTCGCGCCGATGCCATAGCTCACCGTCAGCGAGCCGACGTGCGTAATGCGCGAGGCCCACTGGAGCTGCTCGGCGGCCAGCGGCGGCACCACGAGCACGTTGATGGATCCGTTCCCGAGCGAGGGCAATATCTCGTTGACGGTCAGCTGCTTGGGGGTGATGCCGCCTATCGCGGAGAAGATGGCCGGCTGCACCGCGTCTCCCGTGATGAAAAAACAGGCCTTGCCTTGAAGGTCTGCCGGGTGATGCACCTCGAAGCCCACCGTCATCGTCTTCGCCGCGCCGACATCGCCCCAGCCGCCGACCGTGAACCCCTTGGCCTCGAACGCCTTGTTGAACTCGTCCTTCAGCGCGTTGCGCGCGTTGTCGAGCTTGTCCCAGCTCGCGAAGAGGCCTGGCATCTGGAAGAGCAGGACGTCGGTCACCCCCGTCTGCGCGAGGCCCACCGCCGTGATGACCGCCCCGTCCAGCTGACCGGATCGCATCTTCTGCACCATCAGGACTTCGTCGCCCGCCTGCCCGTTCCACTGGAAGTCGAGCTGCACCTCGCCGTTCGTGTCGGTCGAGACGACGTTCGCCCACTTCCTGAACTCGTTGCCCCAGGGCGAGTGTTGAGGAGCGAGCGTGCCGATCTTGATCGTGATGGTAGCCCGAGCGTCTCCCCCGAACGCGAGTGTGACACCAAACGCCGCGAGCACGACGACGTGCGTGAGGTTCATGTGCGCGTATTTACCAGGGCGCAGAGCCCGACGGTAGTGGCATTTCGTGATTGAACCAAGCTCGATCACGAGTACGGACAACGGATTAATGGCGGCGATACGGAATTAATGGCGGCGATACCGATGCGGAATCGTTCTCGCGTGTGGCTCGGCGCGAGGGCACGGCTCAAACATTGAGCGTCCAGGACCGAATTCAGAGCGCGTATGACTTGCCGTTAGTCGGATTCTTCCCCTGCGCTACTTGGCTGCTGTCGCCACGGGCGCGGTTACGTCGACGCCGCACGAGTCCTTGGCGCGCCCCTTCGCGAGCCACCGCTTGGCCCGTCGCTTGGCGAGCGCGTTCTCGAGACGCTGGTACGGGTCGGGATCCTGCGCGACAAGAATGCGGTTGAGCATCTCCTGGTAAAGGGCGACGTCGCCCTTCACGCAGGCGTACGTCGTGGCGTACGCGAGGGGGATCAAGAGGTCCCTGCCTTGTGTCTTGGCCATGGCCTCGTCGAGCAGCTGCTTGGCCTGCTCGGGCTCTGCCATGGCAGTTCGCGCGTGGTACGCCGCGAGCGCGATGAGCCCCGTGTAGTGCTCCGCCGCCGGGTCGATCGCGACGGCTCGCTCGATCATCGCGACGCCAACGTAGACCCCGGCGATGAATGCAGGCCCCTCGTTGTCGTCGCCCTTCATGACGTCGACCCGAGAGAGCCAGGCCACGCCCGTCCAGAGGAGGCTGAGCGCGTCGTCCTTGCTGGTGAAGTGATCCGAGAGCCAATTGGCCAGGGACTGGGCGTTCTTCTTGGCCCCATCGAAGCCCTCTGCCGTCTGCCCCAGGAGCTCCAGCCCGTAGAAGACCGCGCGATCGAAGGCCATGCGCGCGCGCTTGCGCTGAACCTCCTCCATGCTGTCGTTGTTGGCGTCCTGCGCGGTCTCGAGCTCGTCGACGATGAACCCGGCGCCGTAGCCCGTCCAGGTCTTGGTCAGGAGGTAGAGCGCGTCGGTGTTGTACGGCGCGAGCGCGTGCATGCCTTCGAACTGACCGAACGACGCTTCCGCCGCCGATCGAGCGAGCTGGACGTCGCCGATCGTGTCGAACGCCGAGGAAGCCTGCCGGGTCGACTGGATCTGGCCGTCCGTCAATACTTTCATGATGCAACCATTCGCGCCGAGGGAGAGCGTGGCTGCGAGGGAGAGCGTGGCGAGGTGGGATCGCATGGTGGGGCCCCACGATTCGTAGGAGGATCGCGGCTTCGGGTCAACGACGGAACCGCGCCGCGACGTGTCGATGACGGGTGCCCGGCGGCTCGCCCGGGGAAGCGATTGGCGTGGAGAGGTAACGGAGCCCTACGTCCCGCTTGCTAAAACGCTGTTGGTCCAGGATGCGTTTCCCCCTCCCGCCGCGTTTGCCCTCAGAACTGGGCAGCTCCCGGGGGGAGCCCCCGGGACGGCGCTGTCGTGCCGACGTAAGGCGGCTATGAGTGCATCGCTCGCGCTATCGCTCCGCGTCGTCCGCGAAACCTTCGCCATCTCTTGGCCCACAGTCGTCGACGCGGCAATGGGCAGGGTCACCAAGCAGCGGTGCGACGCGCGCCTCGACGCGTGGTCGCGCGCCGTCGTGGCGAGCGCCGGGCTCATCCTCGACCTCGAGGAGCGCGAGTTGCGCGCAACCGGCCAGCGCTACGTCGTCATGAGCAACCACCAGTCGCTCTACGACGTCCCGGTGCTCTTTCGCGTCTTCGGCCCTGACATCCGCATGGTGGCAAAGCGCGAGCTGTTCGAGGTGCCGGTCTTCGGTGGGGCCATGCGCGCGGCAGGCTTCATCGCCATCAACCGCGCCGACGCGCGCGCTTCGGTCAGGACGTTCGGCGAGGCGTGCGCACGGCTCGACGAGGGCACTCTCGTGTGGATCGCTCCGGAAGGTACGCGCAGCCGCGGGGGCGCGTTGCTTCCCTTCAAGCCCGGCGCGTTCCAGCTCGCGATCGACGCCCAGGCACCCACCTTGCCCGTGACGCTCGACGGCACCCGGCACGTCATGCCGCCCGGATCGCTGCGCTCCACGGCCGGCACCACCGTGCGGGTCACGATCCACCCGCCGGTGTACCCGCCGGCGAGGGGGAGCGGCCCCGCCGCGCGCCGCGCACTGATGTACCAGGTGCGCGTCGCCATCGAGAGCGGGTTCGGGAGCCAGCGAGACCGCGACGACGTCCGAGGCCGGTGCAGGAGATCCGCATGATCCAGACGACCAAGGTGATTCATTCGAAGCCCGCGGAGCGTCCCGTCGAGCCCAACAGCGCACCGAGGACATCGGATGACGATGGGGCCAGCAGTACAGTCCGAGCAATCGCACCGCCGGCACGCCGCCTGGCGGCGCTCTTCGACCGAGGCGACTACGAGGAGATCGACGCCCTCGCCCACCACCGCGCGACCGGCTGGGGCATGGCCGACAAGCGCTTCGAAGGCGACGGAGTCAGCGTCGCCACGGGCCACGTCCACGGGCGTGTCGTCGTGGCGTTCGCGCAGGACCGCCGCTTCATGGGCGGCTCGCTCGGCGAGGTGCATGCGGGCAAGATCTGCAAGGCCATGGACCTAGCCGAGCGGTTGCGGGCGCCGATCGTCGGGCTGCTCGACTCGGGCGGCGCGCGCATCCAAGAAGGCGTCGCTGCGCTCGCCGGTTACGGAGAGATCTTCCGCCGCAACGTGCGCATCTCGGGCAAGGTGCCGCAGATCTCGGTCGTCCTCGGTCCGTGCGCCGGCGGCGCCGTGTATTCGCCGGCCATCACGGACTTTGTCGTGCTCTCCCGGCCCGATGCGCTCATGTTCGTGACGGGTCCCAGGGTGGTCAAGCAGGTGATGTTCGAGGACGTCGACGCCGAGACGCTCGGCGGCGCCGGGGTGCACGAGGTGACGAGCGGCGTCGCCCACCTCGTCGAGCCCGACGAGGCCTCGGCCATCGCGAAGACGCGCGCCCTGCTCGATCTACTCGGTGCTTCGCGCGCGCCGTCCGCCCGCCCCGCGCACGAGGGCCCGATCGGAGACCTCGTCCCCCGCAACTTCCGCCATCCCTACGACGTGCGGCGGGTGATCGCCGCGCTGGTCGACCGCGAGACGCTGCTGGAGATCCAGCCCGCATACGCGAAGAACGTCGTCGTCGCCCTGGCGCGCATCGGTGGGCGCACCATTGGCATCATCGCCAACCAGCCCAAGGAGCGCGCCGGCGTTCTCGACATCAACGCATCGCGCAAGGCGGCGCGTTTCGTGCGGACGATGAGCGCCTTCGGCATCCCGATCGTGTCGCTCGTCGACGTCCCTGGCTTCATGCCCGGATCGCAGCAGGAGCACGGCGGCGTCATCGTCCACGGCGCCAAGTTGCTCTACGCGTACTGCGAGGCGCGCGTCCCGCGCATCGCCGTCGTGACCCGCAAGGCCTTCGGGGGGGCCTACATCGTCATGTCGTCGAAGCACATCGGCGCCGACGTGAACCTCGCGTGGCCGAACGCGCAGATCGCGGTCATGGGCGCGGAAGGCGCCGTCGAAATCCTCCATGGCAAGGAGCTCAAGAGCGCGCCCGATCCGAGGGCGCGCTTCGACGAGCTCTGCACCCGGTACCGCGAGCAGTACATGTCCGTGCGAGTCGCGGCCGAGCGCGGCTGGATCGACGAAGTCATCGACCCATCGGACACGCGCCGCAAGATTCTTCACTACCTCGGCCTCTTCGAGGCCGAGAAGACGACCTCGATCGACCACGGGAATATCCCGCTCTAGGATCCTTCCGGAACCCGCAACTTCTTCAGTCGAGATGCAAGCGTCGTCGGCTTCACACCGAGCAGATCTGCAGCGCCCCCCGGACCGAAGACCTGGCCCTGGGCGGCATCCAAGGCGGCCATCAAGTTCTCGCGCTCGAGCCGCCGGATCTCGGCCTCCGGCAAGATCGCCTTGGTCGGCGGGGGGCGCGACGAGGACGACCCGGCGGCTCGCGCGGCCTTCGACGATCGCGGTTCGCCGAGGGTCAGAACGACGTGCGTCGCAGCGTGCGGGGTCGTGATGACCGCCCGCTCGAGCACATTGCGGAGCTCGCGCACGTTGCCGGGCCAGTCGTGCCCCTCGAGCTCCGCGAGCTCGGTCGGGCCGAGGGCCAGCGGCTGCCGGTTCATGCGCCGGCAGATCGCGCCGATGAGGTGCACCGCGATCAGCGCGATGTCCTCGCGGCGTTCGCGAAGCGGCGGCGTCTCGATCGGAAAGACGTTGAGGCGGTAGTAAAGGTCCTGCCGGAACCGCCCCTGGCTCACTTCGCGCGACAGGTCTCGGTTCGTCGCCGCGACGATGCGCACGTCGGTCTGGCGCGAGCGCGTCTCGCCGATGCGCTCGAAGGTGCCTTCTTGCAGCACGCGCAGCAGCTTGCCCTGCAGGTCCAGGGGGATCTCGCCCACTTCGTCGAGGAACAGCGTGCCGCCGTCGGCCGCTTCGAAGCGGCCGATCCGATCGCGCGTCGCACCCGAGAAGGCGCCTTTGACGTGGCCGAAGAACTCTCCCTCGTAGAGCTCGCGCGGGATGGCGGCGCAGTTGACCTGGATGAACGCGCGCGGCGCGCGCCGGCTGCGCCGGTGGATCGCCTCGGCCACGAGCTCCTTGCCGGTGCCGGATTCGCCTGAGATGAGGACGGTCGCGTCGGTCGGGGCGACGAGATCGAGCTGCTGCTGGATGTGGGTGACCGCGTCGCTCGATCCCACGATCGTGGACTCGCGGTTCGAAGTGACCACCTCTCGGAGGTACGCGTTCTCGCGCTCGAGCATCTGCTTGAGCCGCGCGATCTCCTCGAGGTCCCTCGCGCCCGCGATCGCTGCCGCCGCATGGTTGGCGAGCAGGCGAAGGACGTCGGACGTCGAATGCGTCACCGGCATCCGGACGAACACCCCGAGGACCCCGAGCGGCCGTTCCCGGTAGAGCAGAGGTTGACCGCAGAAGCCCTGGATGCGCTCGGCCCGCACCCACTCCGGATGTCGGATGTGCGGGTCCGAGCTGGCGTCGCTCACGACGAGGGCCTCGCGTTGAGCCAGGACCTTGCCCACCTTGAAGGCGCCGACCGGGATCCGCCGGAAGGCTCCGAGAGGCGTCACGTCGACGGTCAGTGGGCCGTCGCAAGGCCGCGCGGCGCTGGCGGCAAGGTGCAGGCACTCCTGCCGTGACGAGCACGAGGACGCGTTGCGGCACGCGCTGCAGATGTCGCCCGGACCGAGAAGCCAGATCCGGGCGAGCGCCACGTCCGCCGAGCTCTCTGCAATGCGGCGCACGATGAGCGGCAGCAGAGCGCCCAGCTCCCGCTCCTGTGCGATCTCGAGGAGCAAGTCCTTGAGTGGCTCGAACGCGCTCGCCCCCGGCTCGGAGAGGAACACGCGTGAGAGTCTAGCTTCGAGGTCGGGCGGGCACGAGAGTTCGTACCGTCGCAAATCGAGATTTCGTGGCCGCCCGAACTTTCGCGCAAGGCTCGAGCGCCTTCGAGACATCGAAATCGCCTCATTCGAAATCCTGCCGAAACGAAAGCCCCGATTGGCAACCATCGCGAAACACATGTCGCCCTTGTACGCGCGCCGATGGCTTCTGGTCCGAGGCTTGCTCATGGATCTGCGCACGAGCGCGGCGCACCGGCGCGCCGCTCGCGCAAACAACCGAGGAGAAACCCATGCCCGCAGTGACTCTGCCCAAGCACAAGGAAGGCGACTTCTTCGTCGACTACGAGGAGAAGGTCTTCGAGGACGTCAAAGCCAAACCAGGAGAGAAGGCGCTCGTCACGTTTCACACGGTGGCGTTCGAGGGCTCGATCGGCCTCGTCAACATGCTGCAGGCCACCCGCCTGATGCGGAAGGGCTTCGATACGAGCGTGTTGCTCTACGGCCCGGGCGTGCTCCTCGGCGTGCAGCGCGGGTTCCCGAAGCTCGCATCCGAGGCGTTCCCGGGCCACCTGGTGGTAAACCAGAAGATCGGCGCGTTCATGGCCGAGGGTGGAAAGGTCTATGCGTGCCGCTTCGCGCTGCAGGCGCTCTACGGGCACGGCGAGCCTTCGCTCATCCCGGGCATCCGTCCCATCAGCCCGCTCGACGTGCTCGATATCATCCTGCTCCATAAGCGGGACAACGCGTTCATCCTTAATACGTGGACGCTCTGAGCCTCGGGCCACGACGATGAAGCCTCAGCGCGTCAGGGCCGCGGCGGTCCAGCTCAGCCCCGTCCTCTACAGCCGCGAGGGGACGACCGAGAAGGTCTGCTCCGCGATCGCGGAGGCGGCGAGCCGCGGCGCGCAGCTCGTCGTGTTCCCCGAGACGGTAGTCCCGTACTACCCGTACTTCTCGTTCATCCTCGCGCCCGCGGCGATGGGCAAGGCGCACTTGCAGCTTTACGAGCAGGCGGTCACCGTCCCCGGGCCGACGACAGAAGCCGTCGGCGAGGCGGCACGGCGGCACGGCGTGGTCGTCTCACTCGGGATCAACGAGCGGGACGGCGGTTCGCTCTACAACACGCAGCTGCTCTTCGACGCCAACGGAGCCCTGCTCCAGCGCCGCCGGAAGATCACTCCGACGTACCACGAGCGGATGGTGTGGGGGCAGGGACACGGCGACGGCCTCGTGGCGGTCGACACCGCCGTCGGCCGTGTCGGGCAGCTCGCGTGCTGGGAGCACTACAACCCGCTCGCTCGATATGCCCTCATGGCGGACCGCGAGGAGATCCACGTGGGCATGTTCCCGGGCTCGATGGTCGGCTCGATCTTCGCCGATCAGATCCAGGTCACCATCCGGCACCACGCGCTCGAGTCGGGCTGCTTCTTCGTCAACGCGACCGGATACCTCACTACGGAACAGCGGCAGGAGATCGCCCGCGGAACCGGTCTCGAAGGCGCCCTCGGGGGCGGCTGTTTCACTGCCATCGTGTCCCCCGAGGGCGTGCTCCTCGAAACACCCCTCACCGACGGCGAGGGCATGGTCGTCGCCGACCTCGAGATGTCCCTCATCACGAAGCGCTAGCGGATGATGGACAGCGTCGGCCACTACAGCCGCCCCGAGCTTCTGCGGCTCGTCGTGGACCGCGCGGTGCACACGCCCACCTCGGATAGCCCTGCCGAGCGCTCCGCCCCGTCGCCGCAGCATCTCCCCACCCACGATGACCCGGACCAACGCCATGCGATCCCTTCCCCTGCTCGCGTCCTCGCCTGATCGTCAGTCCACACTGACCGAGCTGCAAGCGCTCGGCGCGCGGTGGATCGGGCCCAGCGGCGCCGGACTCTCGCGCACCGGCGGCGCCGGTCCCTCCGACCACAAGGCGCTCACCTTCGAGGGCCACACGATCATGGTGCCCATCCACACGGCGGCGGCCAGCACGTCGCCATTCGCGCTCCGGATGACGGGCGGTGCGACGGCTCGCCTCGAGCGCGACGGCGCGGTCGTCATCCCCAACGTGACATTTCCTCCCACGCCGAGCTTCTACGAGCGGACCACCGCCGACGGCATCCCTTACTGGAAGATCGCGACGCTGCACTCGACCGACGTGCTCGCGACGACGGTGCTCCAGCAATGCGCCCGCTATCTGGACCGGGCGACCTCGTGCCAGTTCTGCGCGATCGGCCAGTCCCTCGCGGCCGGGCGGACCGTTGCTCGAAAGACGCCCGCGCAGCTGGCCGAAGTGGCCGAAGCCGCCGTGCGCCTCGATGGCGTTCGCCACATGGTGATGACGACCGGGACCCCGACCACGTCCGATCGCGGCGCGCGCGTGCTTGCCGAGAGCGCTGCCGCAGTCGCGGCGCGGATCGACTTGCCCATCCAGGCGCAGTGCGAGCCGCCCGCCGACGACGTGTGGTTCGGTCGCCTCCGTGCGGCAGGCGTGGTCTCCCTGGGGATGCACCTGGAGGCCGTGACCGAAGAAGTGCGCCGCGCCATCATGCCGGGCAAGGCCGAGGTCCCGGTCACCCGCTACCTCAGCGCATTCGAAGCGGCGGTCGCGGTGTTCGGACGCGGCCAGGTCAGCACGTACATCCTCGCAGGCCTCGGCGACAGCGCGCACGACATCGTGGCCATGTGCCGCGTGCTCGTCGGCATCGGCGTCTACCCCTTCGTCGTTCCGTTCGTGCCCATTCGCGGGACGCCGCTCGAGATGCACCCGACCCCCGAGCCCGCGTTCATGGTGGGGCTACTCGCCGACGTGGCCGCGATCGTCCGCGACGGGGGCGTCTCGCAGGCCTCGATCAAGGCAGGCTGCGGTCGCTGCGGCGCCTGCTCCACCCTGCGCGGTTACGAAGGTGCCGCGTGATCCTCGAAACGGTCGCGCCATTCCGCTCGCGCGACGTGGGCTTCAAGCTCGCGCTCGAGGACTGGGAGCTCTCCGCATACCACGGCCTGCGGCGCCGGATCTTCTGCGAAGAGCAGCGCCTCTTTGTCGGCGACGACCGCGACGCGATCGACGATCGCGCGCTCCCGATCGTGGCGGTGAGCCGTCTCGCGGGGATCCCGGACGACGTCGTGGGTGTCGTCCGGGTCTGGCAAGAGACCTCGGGGTGCTGGTGGGGCGGGCGCTTGGGCACCCACCCGGATCATCGCCGCAACGGGACCATCGGTCCGGGGCTCGTGCGCCTCGCCGTCCGTACGGCCTGCCGGCGCGGCTGCACCCGCTTCCGCGCGACGGTCCAGACGCCGAATGTCGGCCTCTTCGAGCGCCTGCGCTGGCGCGTCGTGGGCGAAGCGCGCGTGTGCGGCCTGCCGCACGCCCTGATGGAGGCCGACCTCGACCACTACCGCGAGGGCCAGTCGTGAGCGTCACGCTGGTCGAGTCTTGCGCGGCCCGCCTGCGGGAGAGCGCGGCGTTCCGCTCCAAGCGTGACATCGGCTGCGTCGCCGCGCGCGTCGAGGACGCCCCGCGGGCCGTCGCATCGTGGGCCGAGCGCCCCGCGCGGATCGCGCTCGGAGACGATACGGCGGCCATTCCCGATGGGGACGGCTACCTGCTCTTGGCCGCGGAGGGGATGATCCCGGAGTTTCTGGATCGCGACCCGTACTTCGCCGGATGGTCGTCGGTGATGGTGAACGTCAGCGACGTGGCCGCGATGGGTGGCTATCCGCTAGCCGTCGTCGACGTCTACTTCCACGCGCCTTCGTCCCAGGTCGACGCGGTCCTCGCGGGCATCCGCGACGCGTCGACCGCGTACGGCGCGCCCCTCGTCGGCGGCCACACCACGCGACGCGACTCGGGACCGCACGCCCTTGCCGTGGCCATCCTCGGGCGGGCCGACCACCTGATGACCAGCAGCGGGGCGCGTCCCGGGGATTCGATCCTCTTCGCCGTCGACCTTCGCGGCGAGTACCGCGGCGACTGGCCGTTCTGGAGCGCGACCGCCGGGCGCAGCGCGAGTGATCTTCGGTCCAACCTCGCGGTGCTCGGAAGGCTGGCCGATGCGGGGCTCGTTCACGCCTGCAAGGACGTGAGCAACGCGGGCGTCGCCGGGACGCTCCTCATGATGCTCGAGTCGTCCGGCGTCGGCGCCACGCTCGATCTCGATCGGCTGCCGATTCCCGTCGGTGTCGACATGGACCGGTGGCTTCTCACCTTCCCTAGCTTCGGGTTTCTGTTCGCGGTCACGCCGCCGCATCTGGCCGCGGTCCAGGCGGTCCTCCGTGCCGAGGGTGTGGTCTGCGAGGACGTCGGCCGAGTGGATGCGACGCGCACGCTACGACTCGGGCGCCGCGGTGACCAAGCGCTCCTCTGGGACCTCGGTGCCGCGCCCTTCACCGGGTTTTCGCGGCACGGGTTCGAGCACGGCGCTTCGACGGTCGAGCCGGCGGGTGCGCCATGAAGACGCCGTCGGTGGGGCTCTTCACGTACTCCACGCTGCCGCGTGGCAGCGTCGTGCACACCGCGCACCTGGCCGATGCGCTCCACGACGCCGGATGGGACGTCACCGTCTATGCGCTCGACAAGGACGGCCGCGGCTTCTTTCGCGAGCTCCGGGCCAAGCTCCACCTCGTGCCCGCAGCTCCAGCCCCTCGATCCACGGCGGAGCTCGTTCGTCTTCGGGCCGCGGAGATGGCCTACTACTTCGAAAGCCGAGGCTTCGCCCACGACATCCACCACGCCCAGGACTGCCTCACGGCGAACGGACTTCTGGAGCTGCGCGCGCGCGGGCGCGCCCTGGCGCTCGTGCGCACGGTTCACCATGTCGAGACCTTCTACGATCCGTACCTGGCCGCGTGCCAGGAGCGCTCGATACGTCACGCGGCCATCTGCTTCGCGGTCAGCCGCGCGGCCTCGAGCGACGTCGAGCGTGTCTTCGGGGTCCCGACTCGCCTCGTCACCAACGGCGTCCTCGTCGATCGCTTCGCGCACCCGGCAACTGATCGCGTCAGCGCATGGGCCGAGCGGCTCGGGCGGAGTCAGGGGCACGGTCCATTGCTTCTTGCGGTAGGCGGTGTCGAAGAGCGTAAGAACACGCTGCGCACGCTGCAGGCGTTTGCCGCCGTCCGCGGACATCACCCGGGCGCCCGCCTTTGCATCCTTGGCGGAGCCACGGTCCTGGACCACGGCGCGTATCGCGAAGCCTTCGAACGCGAGCTTCAGCGCATGCCCGCCACGGTGCGCGAAGCCGTGTTCGAGACGGGGGTCGTCGCCGAGGCCGACGTGCCCGCGCTCTTTTCCGTCGCCGACGTGCTGGTCTTTCCCTCCCTCCACGAGGGCTTCGGGCTTGCCGCGCTCGAGGCGCTGGCGGCCGGTTTGCCCCTCGTGGCGTCGAGCCGCGCGCCGCTGACGGAGTTTCTCGACGAGTCGTGCGCCGTCCTCGTCGACCCGTCGTCCGCCGACGCGATCGCTGGCGGCGTCCTGCGCGCGCTTCTGGACTCGGGCGCGCGCGTCCGCGCGGGCCGACGCGTGGCCGCTCGTCACTCGTGGAGCGGCGTCGCCGCGATGCACGCAACCCACTACCTCCGGCCGCTGCGCACGCCCTGCTCCTCGGCCACTGTGGCGTGAAGCACCGTGGCGTGAAGAGAGGACGACCCCATGCCCGAAATGCGCTTCTTGATTCGATGGCCCAACGGCGAAGAGGCCAAATGCTACTCGCCCTCGCTCGTCGTACGCGACTACCTGAGGGTGGGCGCCGTGTATCCGATGAGCGACTTCGTCGAGCGGAGCCGGACGATGCTCCGGATCGCCTCCGAGCGCGTGAAGGACAAGTACGGCTTTTACTGCAGCGCGGCGATGGACCAGCTCGCCGCCATCGAGGACGGCGCGACCGCGTTCGACCCGTCCGCGCCGGTCACCATCGTGGCCTTCGATCCTCCAGAAGAAGTCTGAAGAACAGGATACGAACATGAGCCGAACACGCGATCGCGATCACAGGAGTGTCCTCGTCATCGGTGGAGGCCAGGCCGGCCTTTCGATGAGCTACCAGCTCAAACGACGAGGGATCGACCACCTCGTCATCGAGCAGCACCGCATCGGACACGAATGGCGAGAGCGGAGATGGGATTCGTTCTGTCTCGTGACGCCCAATTGGCAGTGCACGCTGCCGGGCTTTGCCTATCGGGGCCCGGCGCCCTTCGGCTTCATGAAGAGAGACGAGGTCGTTCAGTACATCGAGAGCTACGCGGCCTCGTTCGATCCGCCCCTGCTCGAAGGCGTGCGGGTCACGGGCCTTCGCCGCGGTTCCGGCGGCACCTACGAATGCTCCACGTCCGCGGGCGAGCTCACGGCCGACCAGGTCGTGGTGGCCGTGGGCGGGTACCACGTTCCCAATATCCCGCGGATCGCCGAGCGCTTCCCGGCGTCCATCGAGCAAATGCACTCGTCCACGTACAAGAAAGCCGACGCGCTGCCCGCAGGCGCCGTCCTCGTCGTCGGCTCCGGGCAGTCCGGGTGCCAGATCGCCGAAGACCTGCACCTCGCCGGGCGCCGCGTGCACCTCTGCGTCGGCAGCGCGCCGCGCACCGCGCGCCGGTATCGGGGCAAGGACGTCGTCGAGTGGCTCGACGCGATGGGCTACTACAGCATGCCCGTCCACGAGCACCCCCTGAAGGAGCGCGTCCGCGTCAAGGCCAACCACTACGTGACGGGCCGCGACGGCGGGCGCGACATCGATCTTCGGAAGTTCGCGACCGAGGGGATGCGGCTGTGGGGGCGCCTCGCGCGCGTCGACGGAGCGAAGCTCCGGTTCGCCGACGACCTCAAGAAAAACCTCGACCAGGCGGACGCGGTATCCGAGAGCATCAAGGACACCATCGACAAGTTCATCGCGGCGCAGAGCATCGCTGCCCCGACCGAGGCCCGATACCACCCGCTGTGGCAGCCCGACGAGACGCAGACGATGCTCGACCTCGCCGAGCACGAGATCCGCACCGTCGTCTGGAGCACCGGATTTCGCCCCGACTACCGATTCATCGAGGTCCCCGTCTTCGACGGCAACGGCTACCCGAGCCATCAGCGGGGCGTGACCGGCATCGGGGGGCTCTACTTCCTCGGGCTGCCGTGGCTCCACACGTGGGGTTCCGGCCGGCTCTCCGGGGTCGCCCTGGACTCCGAGTACCTGGCCGATCGCATCGAGGATCGCGGCGCCGAAGCCTCCGCGGTGAGGGCGGCGCCCAACGAGCTGGCGCTCGGCTCCTGAAGGTTCAACGCATCAGGGCCGAGACCCGGAAGCCCGGGGGCGGAGGCTGCCTCCCGCCCGCCGAGCAGTTGCCTATCACGGCCGGTTGCTCTCGGCAGCGGGGCAGCACCTCCCGTCGCCGGGCCAGCGGTGTTCGTCGGAAACTGCAGGTTGCAAGCAAGGCTCGAGGGTTTACTCGATGAGCGGCACGTCGACGGCCATCGGCTGCAAGGACAAGCACGAAGGCGACGCGTGCACGTTCGAAGGGCACCATGGCACCGTTTCAGGGGCCTGCCAGAAGGTCCAAAGCGGCGATCTGGCGTGCGTCCACCCCCACCACCATCATTCGGGCGCCTAGGACTGACGCGCCGGAGGCGGTTGACCGCCTGACTGACCGACAGATTGTCGGAGCTCTGCCGCCTTCCACCTTTGGTAGCCCGACAACCTGTCGAGCAGCAGCTCTGACCGGCGGAGGAACATCGCGAGATATCTCGTGCGTCGGCGCGTGGCATGTGGCTCGCAAAGACGTTGGCGAGAGCTCACGAGCTGACGCAATGAGACGCGGCCTTGTTACCATCCTGACCACGTGCAACCTCGCTGCGGCGTCGACGCCCGCGAGCGTGCACGCGCAGGTCAGCACCGAACCGGGCAACCTCCAGACGGCGCCCGTAGGCACTACCACCGCCGACCCGCAGGGCCTCGCGCAGTTCGAGTCAGGCGTCGACTACAAGCCGCGCCCCGGGGAAGACAAGGTCGCGTTCTCGCTCGAGGACGCCGATCTGCCGGAGCTCGTGCGCGTCGTCGGCGAGCTCACGGGGAAACGCTTCATCTTCGGGGGCAAGGTCCACAACATCAAAGCGACGGTCTTTTCACCGCAGAAGATCACCGTGGCGGAGGCTTACCAGGCGTTCCTCTCGATCCTGGACGCCAATGGCCTGACGCTCGTGCCCCACGGCCGCTTCTACAAGATCGTCGATTCGCCCGACGCGAAGACAGGCGCGCCGGTGTATGGCGCGGGCCAGGCGTCTACGGGCGAGGACCGCTTCATCACGCGCATTCATCGTGTGCGCAACGCGAGCGCCGAGGACGTGGGCAACGTCCTGAACAAGTTCAAGTCCAAGGACGGCGATATCACCGTCTACGCGCCGAGCAATCTGCTCATCATCACGGACACGGGGAGCAACATCCAGCGCATGATGCGCATCCTCGAAGACGTCGACGTAGGCGGCGTCGGCGACCAGGTCTGGATCGAGCCGATCCACTACGGCATCGCATCGGACGTTTCGGCGCGCTTGAACGAGGTCTTCGATCTCAAGGGCAGCGCCCCGGCGAAGGGCGAGAAGGCGCCCGTGTCGAACGACGTCCACGTCAGCAAGATCATCGCCGACGATCGGAGCAACTCGGTCGTCATCATCGGGACCGAGCGCGCCTACCTGCGGATCCTGGAGTTCATCAAACGGCTCGACGTCACGCACTCGGGAGAAGGGGAGGTCCACGTCCTGGCGCTGCAGCACGCGGACGCCGTCGATCTCACGAAGACGCTGAACGAGATCGTGACGGGCGCGCAGGCGGCTGGCGGCGCCCAGCCCAAGCCCGGGACGACTCAGCTCGCGATCTTCGAATCGGGCGTCAAAGTGAGCGCCGACAAGGCGACCAACTCCGTCGTCGTCACGTCGAGCCTCCGCGACTTCGCCAACCTGCGCACCGTCATCGACAAGCTCGACCAGCCGCGACGGCAGGTCTTCATCGAGGCCGTCATCATGGATCTCACGATCGACCGTGAGAATCAGGTCGGTATGGCGTTCCACGCAGGCGACCTGACGAACAACCAGACACTCCTCTATGGCGGCCTCAATCCATTCCGTTCGATCGCGCTGCCGAGCCCGACCGACACGTCCCTCAACGCCTTTGCCCTCGGCATCCGCGGCCCGGCCCTGTCAGGCACCGACACGCTGCTCGGCACAGGCTTCTCCATCCCGGCCTTCGGGATCCTGCTCAACGCGATGGCGTCGACCAACGACGCTGACATCCTGACGACCCCGCACATCCTGGCCATGGACAACATTCCGGCCGAGATCAACGTCGGCCAGAACATCCCGCTGCAGACCAACGTCGGAGGACTCGGCAGCCTCGGCGCCCTGGCGGGCGCCAGCGCGGCGACCGGCGGAGCGGGCCTCGCCGGGCTCGGGAGCTTCGGTACAGCGCCTCGCCAGGACATCGGCACCAAGATCACGATCACCCCCCACCTCAACGATTCGGACGAAGTCCGGCTCGAGGTTCAGGAGGAGATCACCGATGTGACGGGCCAGGCGCCGATCGGCACGCTCGGCGCCGTGCCGTTCTCCAAGCGCACCGCGCAGACGCAGCTCGTCGTGAAGGATCAGCAGACGGTGGTCATCGGGGGCCTCGTGCGCAATCGCATCGCCCGCACCGATACGAAGATCCCGCTTCTCGGCGACCTCCCGGTGCTCGGCGCGCTATTCCGATCGAGCAGTACGTCGCTGCAGAAGTCGAACCTCATTCTGGTCTTGACGCCCTACATCATCCGCGAACAGGACGACCTGCGGACGGTCTTCGAGCGCAAGCTGCAGGAGAGGCAGGAGTTTCTCGACCACTACTTCGTCTTCAGCGACGAGAAGGAGTACGAGCCACCGAAAGACTACTCGCGCACCAGCGGCCTGCTCGAAGACGTCCGGCAGTCGTTCATGGCCGTCGACGAGCGACGGCGGCTCGAGAAGCTCACGCTGCCGCGCGCGCTGAAAACGCACGAGCCTGGAGCTCCGCTCGAGCCTCCCGTGCCCGTCACCAGCATGCCCTCTGGTACGGAGCCGGCTGCGCCAGCGCCGCTCAATGTGACACCCGGGCCGCGGAGCGTCGACAGGGTCGAAGGGAGGTAACGCGACCCTGCTCAGGTCTGCAAAGCGACCGCCGCGGCGCGGATGGTTGCGGCGATTCGCACCGCCTCGTGAACGTGGTCCTCGGTGAGGCCACCCTCGACGACGGCGTGCTCGTGGCTTCGAACGCACGATTCGCACCCGTTGATCGCGCTGACAGCGAGGCACATCAGCTCGAACGTCGCCTTGCTGGTCTTGGGCTGTCCGATGCGGTTCATGCGTAGGCGCGCAGGCTTGGCGTTGTAGCTGTCCTTTCCGACCATGTGGCGGAAGCGGTAGTAGACGTTGTTCATGGCCATGAGGGCGGCGGCGGCGTTCGCGTCGTCCAGGACGGCCTCGCCGACCTTGGTCGCTGCATCCAGGCGTACGGCCTCGCGAAGTACCGGGTGCCCCGCAGCCACGGCGCACGCCATGGCGACCCCCCAACGTTGTTCGTCGTCGAGGGCACCGCCCTGCAGGACGGAAGACAGGTTGAGCTGGATGTCCCTTGCGGACGAAGGCATCCCCTCGCGCAATCGGTCGATGGCTTCCATCACGCGGCCTCCAGAGTTGGCTCACCCTTCTGCCAGTTGCACGGACACAGCTCGTCGGTCTGCAGGGCATCCAGGACCCGCAGCACTTCCGGTACGCTGCGCCCGACGCTGAGATCGTTCACGCTCGCCCAGCGGATCGTACCCTCGGGGTCGACGATGAACGTGGCGCGAAGCGGCACGCCTTCGGTCCTGTGCAGTACGCCCAGCGCCGTCGAGAGCTCACGCTTGGTGTCGGCGAGCATGGGGAAAGGCAGGTCCTTCAGATCGGGGTGCGAAGTACGCCAGGCCAGGTGGACGTAGTGCGTGTCGGTGCTCGCACCGAGCACCTGCGCGTCGCGGTCCGCGAACTCCTTGTTCATGCGGCCGAACTCCGCGATCTCGGTCGGACAGACGAACGTGAAGTCCATCGGCCAGAAGAAGAGCACGCGCCACTTGCCGGGGTGGCCGGCGTGCGTGAGCGTCTCGAACTCCTTACCGTGCTCGGTGCTCACGACGGCCTGAAGTTTGAACTCGGGCAGCTTGTCTCCAACAGTCAACATGGTCGGAATCTCCTCGGCGCGGGGTGGCTGGTCGCGCTCACGACGAACAGCATGGGCCGGGCGAACTGATTCGACCAAGACGTCGTTTCGACTATGGTGATAGCTACGGTCTATCATGCCCGCGCTGAACGACGTCTCCCTCCGCCAGCTCCAGTACGTCGTGGCCGTCGCCGACACGCTCGGGTTTCACAAGGCGGCGGCGCGCTGCCACGTCTCGCAACCGACCCTCAGTGCGCAGGTGCTGCAACTCGAGTCGGTGCTCGGCATAGCGCTCTTCGAGCGGGACCGACGGCGCGTCCTCGTGACGAGCGCCGGAGCGGAGATCGTGGCCCGCGCCCGTCGTGTGCTCGTCGAGGCGGACGACCTCATCGGCGCCGCGACGCGCCTCCGGGAGCCCTTCGCCGGCACCCTCCGCATCGGCGTCATCCCGACCATTGCGCCCTACATGCTTCCGGACGTCATGCCGAAGGTCGGCGTCAAGTACCCCAAGTTGTCTCTCGTGTTCCGTGAAGAGAGAACGGCCGACGTCGTGCGCGAGCTGGCCGAGGGAACCCTGGATGCCGGCTTGCTGGCCCTGGAGGCGGACCTCGGGGAGTGCGCGCACGTACTCATCGCGAGAGACCCGTTCGTCGCCGCCCTGCCGAAGGGGCATCCGCTCGCTCGCCGGAAGCGGCTCACGATGACGGACCTGCAAGACGAGCACGTGCTTCTGCTCGATGAAGGCCACTGCTTTCGCGATCAGGCCCTGGCCCTCTGCACGAAAGCGAGGGCCAACGAGACGAGCTTCCGCGCCACGAGCCTCGCGACGCTGGCGCAGATGGTATCGAATGGGGCCGGGATCACGCTCCTGCCCGCGCTCGCCGTGCCCGTCGAGAACCGACGCGGTCAGCTGGAGATCCGGCCTTTCATCAAGCCGGCGCCCAGTCGAACCATTGCGCTGGTCTGGCGGCCCCGTTCGCCGCACGCCGCCGTCCTGGTGGAGCTGGCCAAGACCTTGCGTGCCGCCGCCCGATAGCGCGGCCGGACCCGCTCCATGGCCGGTCTGATGCCGGGCGTCGATGCCTACTGCTGCGTTCCGGCAAGAGAGTAGCTCGCGGTGCAGGGCAGCGTGTCGTAAGGCCCTCCGGACGCGCTCAGTTGATCCGTACAGTTGACTGAGCTCGACACGCCAGTGGCAGCCGAAAATGTGTAGGTGATGGTCCCCGTGAAAGAGGTCGGCGACGCGCCTGCCGCGAGCGCGAGGTCGAGCACGGTGGTGTTCTGGAGGTCACACGGGCCGAGGACGCCGGCCTCGGTGGTGTCGACGTTCGCGGTCAGGATCGACGAGATACTCACCTCGGTCGCGGACGACATCGTGCCCGAAAGCTCAGTGCCTTCCGACGTCTCCCAATACAAGGTCGTCCCATCCTCGGACATCTGCGTAGTGAAGGTCCACGGAGACGGCGCCCCCAAGCCGGCGCCACACGTGTTGGTCCCCAGGGTGCCAGTGACATTGTACGTACCGAGGGACGTGCCTGGAAGTGTGGCAGGCGCCGCGCAGGACACGGAGAGCCATGCGACGGCGCACACATGGGCGCTCAAAAACAAGCTCAAGAACGGATGATGCCAGACTGATCGCTTGCCCATAAATGCCGCCTACGCCACGTGGGCTAACTCGGACAAGTTTGTAGCGACCGGGATATCCGAAGGCCGCAGTCGGATGGGACTCGGACGAGTGGTTTTCGTTGGCGACCATTTCCGACGAAAGGCCGGTATCGGACGACCGGCCGAGTACGCTCTATCCCGAGACGGGCGCGCTACCTGGCGGTCGTCGCGCGAAGGACCGCGGCATCGAGCTCCGACAGGGCCACCTTGACGGCGCGATAAGATTCGGTGCCGCCGAAGGCGATGTCGAGCACGTCATTGCCGTTCGAATCGACCTCGGTCACGACGCGGGGGTCGGTAGCGATGTAGCCCCAGCCGATGACGCTGTGGCCGTCCGGGTATCGGCGGAAGCTGCCCTCGCGGTTGCTGGTGGCGATGCCATAGAATTGAAAGGCGACCGACGCGGTGCTCGCATCGAAATCGACAGAGTACTCCACGCCGCGAGCCAGGCCACTGTCGGGGACCCGACCGTGATCGTCGAAGACGGAGATGCCGCCGTCCGGCTGGAAGCGCGCGTCGTGCTGCATGTCGAACGTCGTCTCCGGGTCGCCGGCGACGACGATGATCTGAGCGCCGTCCTTGTTCGAAGGCGTGCCTCCCATCTTCCACAGCACCGTGCCCGTCGCCCGATCGATGTAAAAGACAGCGTTGGCGTAGCGTGACGAGACGAGCAGGTTGCCCGCCCCGTCCACGTCGATCGAATTGCAGTGATACACGTCGATGAGGTTGGTGCCGTTGACCGTGGCCTTCGTCGCCTCGATCGATTCGCTGAAGGCGATGTGCTGACTCGCGAACCATGACCACACCAGGTTGCCCGATGGATCGATCTCCTGGACCTCGCAGTCCACGATCGCCGAAAGGCCCGTCGCAAAGCTCCCGAAGGTCGAAAGGTCGACATCGTTCACCACGGGATACGTGAAGATCAGGTGGTCGCCGTTGGGGAGCAGCCGGAGCTCGTGGCCGTCAGTAGGCGACCCGACCGCGTACAGGTCCGTCGTCGTGAGCGTGTCGAGATCGTGGCTCTCGCAGTGCTCCGACGCGTCGATGCCGAAGGCGCCCGCGTTGTTCGGCACGTAGGAGATGGTGTCTGGGACGAGCGAGTCGACGTTCTCCACGCTCGATCCGCGCGCGTACCACACGGGCGTTCCATTCGTGTCGAGCACGATGGCATACGTCCCGTTGTTGACGAGGTAGTAGCCGGGCGTGGGGCCGCTGTCGGCTGTCGGCAACGCCACCGTGATGGGCGGGAAGTCAGGCGGTAGGCACCGGATCCAATACTGACCCCAGACGCTGATCTCCTGGTCCGGGACGACGTTGAGCGACGTCGTCTGCGTTCCGCTCGAATCGACCACCCTGACCGTGATCGGGTTGCTCGAGGCCGCGCAGCGCACGTAGTAATCGGTCACAGTGGGCGAGAAGCTCGGCACCAAGGCGAGCGGAGCGACCTGGATGCCGAGGATGCCGGCATCCGCCGCGTTGCCGGCGATGGTCACCGTGGGTGGAGGCGACGCGTCCCCGGTGGGGACCATCGCGGGGGTCGCGTCGGCAGCGTCGGACGTCCCCGCAGCATCGAACACCGTGGCGTCGGTGCCGAGGTCCGCCGCGGCGGAATCAAGCCCGGAGTCCGAGGGGGCTTGCGACACCGGACCCCCAGGAGTCGCGGATGCGGACTGGCAGCCCACGGTTGGAACGACGAGCGCGCACGCGCACAAAACCAATGCGTATCGCATATGTTACGAGTTCGTAATGTTACCCGATGGCGAACCGGTCCATTGAGCGGATCCGACCGAAGGCCACTCGCTGCGTACGAATCGTGACGGGATCGACCCGAGTGGGCTCCGCCGCCCATCCCTCGCCACCGATCGTTTCTCGGGACTCAGTTGCCTGTCTCGTCTCCGTCGAGCTCGTAGAGCAAGCAGGACCTCGATGGTAGCCAATTCGCGCTCGAAGCGCTGCAAAAGCGCGGAAAAGGAGTCAAGATGCGGGGGGCCGAAGAGCCAATGCGAGCACAGATGGAGAGCAGGGTGGCCTCGTCGGTCGGGATGGTGCTCTTGGTCGGCGCATCGGTCGCCGTGGCCGGGTGCGGGCGCTCCACCGCCGTGGTCCCCGCTCTCGACGGCTCCCTGAGCGCCGAGGCGGCGGTGCCCTCGGATGCCGCGCCAGGGCCCGACGCGGGCCCCCCGGATGCCACGTCCTCGTCCTCTCCCGCGGACGCGGCGCCTACCAACGACGGACCGCCATGCGCCGCCGCCGATGCGCAGCCTGCCTGCAATCCAGCCGGCGGCTTGCAGTGCCAGGTGAACTACGACTGCCCGGACGGCGGGCACACCACCCTCCGCGGCGTCGTCTACGACCCCGCCGGGCGCACCCCCCTGTACAACGCCGCCGTCTACGTTCCGCGCCATCCCGCGGCGCTCGCGCCGATCGCAACTGGCACGTCGTTGTGTACGTCGTGCGAGGCACCCATCAGCGACTACGTCACCATCGCGGCAACCGACGCGTCAGGATCCTTCACCCTCCTCGACGTCCCGAGCGGAGGCGCCATCCCACTCGTCGTTCAAGTCGGCAAATGGCGTCGCATGGCCACGGTGACGACGGTGCAGGGCTGCGCGGAGACGGACGTCCCCGCCGAGCTGACCCGCTTGCCGCGCAACCAGACGGAAGGCGACATGCCGCAGATGGCGCTGCTTACGGGCGGCTGCGACAACGTCGCGTGTTTCCTTCGCAGCATCGGCGTCGATGCCGCGGAGTTCGGCGCGCCGCACGCAGGCGGACGCGTCGACGTCTATCAGGGGCTCGGCGCGAGCGGCCCGGCGGCTCCACTCTCCGGGGCCACTGCCGGCGACTGCACGACGAGCGCGTGCCCGCTCTGGAGCAGCGAAGGGTCCCTGGCGGCTTACGACGCCGTCTTGCTCGGCTGCGAGTGCGCGGAGAACGACCAGACCAAACCGGCGGCCGCCATGCAGGCCCTGCACGACTGGCTCGGGCACGGAGGGCTGGTCTTCGCGACGCATTCGCAGGCGACCTGGTTCAAGAATGGCCCCGCCGACTTCCAGGCCGTCGCCAGCTGGGTCGATGGTCCGGCCTCGGGAGCGGCCGGTCCCTTCGCCGTAGACGCGACGACCGAGAAGGGCATGGCCTTCCTTCAATGGCTGACCGACGTCGGCGCTGCTGCCGGCAACGGTACCGTGTCGCTCGACCCTGTCGACGTCAGCACCAGCGTGACGAGCGTGAGCGGCGCTTCGTTCGAGTGGATCGACGACACCTCCACCGCGCCGGAGGACGGCAGCCCGCTGTCGGGAAACGTCAAGGCTTTCTCCTTCGAGACACCCCTCGCGAGCGCACCCACGGCGATCTGCGGCCGGGCCTATTTCACGGACGTTCACCCCGGCGGCGGGCAGGCCCTCACCGACCCGAGCGCGGACGGCGGTGGCCCTGCGGCGATTCCGGAAGCGTGCGACGGCGGGCCTCTCACCGCGGAAGAGATGGCGCTGGAATTCCTGTTGTTCGAGCGCGGGATCTGCGTCGACGACACCGAGCCGCCGCCGCTGCCGCCCTGCCCGGCGGATGGAGGGAGCCAGCCGTGACGAGGCGCGTCCGCGTCACCCACGGAGTCCGGAGAGCAGCGCTCCGGTATGCAGCCGCACGCTGTAGGCTTGCGGGGTGAACGTTCACGGCACCGTCGCCGCCGGATTCGAGCCGGTGCGCGAAGTCTTCCGCCGGAACTTCACCGACAGAAGGGAGATCGGCGCCGCCTGCGCCGTCTTCCTGCGCGGAGAGAATGTCGTCGACCTCTGGGGCGGAGTCCGCGACGGCACAACGGGGGAACCCTGGCAAGAGGACACGATGACGGTCGTGTTCTCGTCGACCAAGGGGATGTCCGCGATCGCGATGGCGGTCGCACATGCGCGAGGCCTCTTCGACTACGACGAGCCAGTCGCCAAATACTGGCCCGAGTTCGCGCAGCACGGCAAAGGGGCGATCACCGTGCGCACGCTGCTCTCGCACCAGGCGGGTCTGTGCGCCGTCGACGACCCGCTCGACGTCCGCGATCTGGCCGACCTCGATCGCGTCGCCCGAGCGCTCGCCGCCCAGAAGCCCGCCTGGAGGCCGGGGGACAGGCACGGCTACCACGCGATCAGCCTCGGCTTCTACGAGGGGGAGATCCTCCGACGAGTGGACCCTGAGAAGCGAAGCCTCGGCCGCTTCTTTCATGACGAGGTGGCGTCGCCGCTCGGCATCGAGTTTTACATCGGCCTTCCGTCGAGCGTCCCGGGGGGGCGGATCGCGAGAACCAAGGGTTTTGAATTGTACGAGCTGGGGCTGCACGTTCACACGATGCCGTGGCGATTCGTACTGGGAATGTTCAACCGGCACTCGCTGACGAAGCGGGCATTCGACAATCCACGGCTCACGAATCCGGCCCAGCTCGACGAGCCGGCCTTTCGTGCCGTCGAGATTCCAGCGAGCGGCGGAATCGGCAGCGCCCGAGCCCTCGCGCGCGCGTACTCGGCGCTCGCCCTGGGAGGCGCGGAGCTTGGCATCGATTCGTGGACGCTCCATGCGCTCACGAAGCCCGCGGCGCCGCCTCGATTGGGTCGGCGCGACGTGGTGCTGGGCGTCGACACGGCCTATTGCCTCGGCTTCCTCAAACCGTGCGCGGGGTGGTGTCGGTTCGGAACCAGCGACACGGCGTTCGGCACGCCCGGCGCCGGCGGCTCGTTCGGGTTCGCCGACCCGGACATCGGCCTCGGCTTCGGCTACGTAATGAATCGCATGGGCTTCCACCTCGCGGACGACCCTCGTGAAAAGGCCCTGCGGGACGCGACCTACCGCTGCGTCGAGGCTGTGCGTCGAGCGTGATCAGTGTCTCGCCGCGTGAACGGCACGTTCTGAATAACGGGAGCATTCTGATGAGGCGACGCTTGATCCCGGTCATTCGCTCTGCGCGAGTCGTTCGCGCGACGCCGCTGGCGGTATCCATGTGCGCGCTGGCCCTTTGCGCGTGCGAGCTCGTCGTCGGCAGCGGCAACTTCACGACGTCGCCGCCGGACGATGGGGGAGCCGCCGGCGACGACTCGACCACAAGCGGCGGGGACGATGCGAGCGGCGGTTCGAACGGGAGCAGCGGTTCGAACGGGGGCTCGGGGGGCAGCTCCAGCAGCAGTGGCGGTTCGAGCGGTGTCTCGGGCAGCGGGGGTTCCAGCGGCGGCTCGGGGAGCGGCGGCTCGAGTGGGAGCGGCAGCGGCTCGAGCGGCGGGGCTTCGACCAATTGCACGCTGGCGCCGAACTCGTGCGCCGCGGGCGACACCTGTCTCGCGGCGAACGCGGGCAACACGCCGTCCGCCTCATGTGTAAGCCCCGGTACCGTCGCTGTTGGATCGAGCTGCACGGGGGATTCCGACTGTGTGGCGGGCGCGGGGTGCTTCGGGGGGGCGGGCACTTTTGTTTGTTCGCCCTGGTGTCAGCTCAGCCCGTCGACGACGGCTTGTGGGTCACGCACCACTTGCATGGCGCTCAGCCCCGCGCAGGTCATCGGAGCCCTGACTTACGGCGCATGCTTGTACGACGGGCCTGCGGCGTTCGTGGGCACCTGGACCGGAACGCTCTACCAAACCTTCTCGAATTGCGGGTACTCGAACGACGACGGCAGCGCATCGCTCTCGAGCTCCGACACGTTTGCCCTCAGTGGCTCCGGCCTCGCCGACACGACGAGCGCGAATTGCACGTTCAACCTGACCGTCTCCGACAACGTCGCGACGATCGAATCGGGATCGACGTGTTCCGCGACCGAAGAAAACGGCACGATCAACGCGTTTTACATCACGTCCGGGAGCTTCACCCTCAGCGACGACGGCACCACGCTCACGGAAACGGCCACGGGGCTCGAGGAAGTCATCGTCGACGGCGAGGAGTCCGACTCGTGCACCGAAACGGTCAGCGAGACCGAGACGCTTCAGGCGCCGTAGGCCGGTTCGCGTCCAAGGCCCAAGCGTTACTGGCGTTCGCTGGCCTTTTCGCTGGCCTTCGCCGCGGTGCTCTTCGCGCCGTTGGCGACCTTCTGCGCCCTCTCTTGCACAGCGCTCGCGGCCTTCGCGGCGACCTCCTCGAGCGTGTGGCTCACTCTCTCGACGACCTTCTGGAAGCGCTGCCCGCCTTCTTTGGCCATCTTCTCCACTTTGCCGGCGGCGTCTGCCGCCGCGTGAGTAGCCTTACTGGCGGCCTCGGCTGCCTTCGCGGTTGCCGTGGACGCGACGTCCTTTGCCCTGGCGGCGGCTTCCTCGATCTTCGAATCGATCTTCTTTGTGTCCATGGTCGTACCCTTGGCGATTGGGAGCGAGCGCTGAGCATGACGCGCGCCGCGCTGGACGTCACGCGCCGCGTCGCATTGTCACCATGCGCTACCTGGCGGCCATCGTCCCGCAACAAATCGGTGGGGTTTGCTTGGATTCGCGGCCTTACCGAAACAGCACCGCAATCTCCGCGTAGTCCCCATCCTCGACCGCCCCCTCGATGAAGCACCGCACGTGTCCTTCCGGATCGACGAGCGCGTGCTCGGGCAACTCCGGCGCGCTCTTCATGCGCAAGCTCGTCATCCAGGCGCTACGCGCCCGCCCATCGGGCAACCACAGCGTGCTGCGCAACCCATCGGCCGGCTGCTGCTCGAGAAACGCGTCGAGCTGCCGCTCGTCGTCGTCGAGTGACACGAAGACGAGCGAGATGGGCGACTGCGCGGTCGCCAGGCGATCGCGCCACCCGAGCAGCCGCGGGATCTCCTCTTTGCACGGCTTGCACCACGCCGCCCAGAAGTTGATCCACGTCCAGCGTCCCCGACGCGCGGGCAGCGCTCCCCCGAGCGCTGGCGCTCCCGGCGCCTCGGCGTGCGATGCGGCCACTTTGGAGAGCGTCCGTCCCTGGGCGTTGCCATCCCCACCGCACAGCGCGTGGGGACGCGGAGCCGGCGCGGGTGCCGCTGTCGCCAGCGCGTCTGGGACGCCGGGCGCCGCCCCTCTTATGCTGCCGGTCGCCATCACCTGCTCCGCGCGCTCCGCCATCGCCTCGGGTGCGCCCTTGTCGCACGCGACCGCGCAGGCCAACGACCACAGCGCGAAGGCCGCCAAGCTCCAGGTCGTCGCGCTCAGAGTCTGCAATCGACCCACGATACGAACGCGCTCCGGTTGATCGCTTCGGGCGTGCAGCGCTTGTCCGAGCGCGAGTTGGGCCATTCGCAATACGTCTTGTCGAATTGCGCGAACTCGCTGCCGAGCCACAAGAGGCCCACCTGCTTGTCGAGCTCGGGGTCTTGCGTCGCGTCTTTCAGGCGCATCATGACGGAGTTCGCCCGCTTGTGGGAGAGAGCCCGGTTGCCCTCCGTCGTCCCATCCTTCGACGCGCGTGCGACGACGAAAAAGTAGCGCGCGCCCTTGCGGTCCTCCCACCGCGCGTCGAGGAGCTTTTGCGCCGCGTCGTCGAGGACGTCCGAGCCTTCTTCGAAGAGAACGACGGCGCCCCGCTCCTTGAGTGGCGCAAAGAGCTCGTTGAAATCGGCGCCGCTGATCGACGCGAAGGTCTTCACGTCCGCCGGCTGGCACCCGCGGCGCTGCTCGGTGCCCACGAGCCCGCACGCGTTGATCACGCGCTGCAGGACCTCTTTGAAGGCCGGGGTGCAGTAGGCCACCTCGGCGTCGTCGGCGATGGCGACCTGCGCGCGCGCGGTCTCCTCCGGATGCTCGAGGCGGTCCTTGGCCCCGTGCACCATCGCGCCGACGGCCCCAGTGACCACCAGCACCAGCGAGGTCGCGACGGCCGCCCCCGCGATGGCAGCCCTGTTGGGCCCCGCGTCGAGGAATGCGCGCGCCTTCGCCAGAGGATTCGTTCGGGTCACGGCAGCACCTCGGGGGCTAGCTGGGCCAGGGTGTACTTCATGCCGAGGTCCGTGTCCTCGTCGCAGATGCGCTGATCCCCCAGGAACATCTGCGGCGTCGAGATGGCGATATGGTTGTTCGCGGCAAAGTGCAGGTGCTGGTTGAGGCGCGTCGCGGCGGCGGGGCTCACGGCGCAAGCCGACACGGTGTCGCCCCAGCGCTCGGTGATCTTCGCGAGCAGGGCCTGGCTCCCTTGCTTGCCGGCCTCTTTGAGCACGTCCTGCCGATCATAGGACCAGTCGAGGATGGCCCGGGCCTTGTCGTCACCGCCGCACAAGACGGCCTTGGCCATCAGGCATGCCCCCGGATGCAAGGCGCGGTCGAGCATCCAGTTGCACTCGCTGTCGAGCGGAAACATCACCAGCGTCACGTTGAGGCGCTCGAAGACCCCCTCGTCGACGAGCCGATCGTGAAACGACCGGCACGTGGGGCAGAGCGGGTCTTCGAAGAGCACGACCCCGCGCGTAGGGTGCGCGGTCGGAAGCTTGAGCAGGCTGTTGTGAGGCTCGGCCGCGACCCCGAGCTTGCCGCACTTGGTGAGAAAGGGCCGGTAGTCGGGCAGGCTCGCCGCATACGCGACTGCGGGCAGGGCGCTCGCGACGCCGAGCCCGGCGAGCCAGAGCCCGGCGTACACCCAACCCCCACCGCGGCTCCCACCGTCGGTCGGCGCGAGCAAGCGTCGCTCACGGTCTTGCGCCCGCCACGCGAGCGCGGCGCACAGGGCCAAGACGAGGGACGACACGTAGATCCCCACGCACAGCTTGCAGAACCCGTGCAGGTGCACGACCGTGACGAAGAACATCGTGATCGACGCGCCGAGAGGCGCGAGAGACGCGGCGGCGAAGAATGCGTGCGCCCCCCGGGCGACGTGCACCCGCGCCAGCGCCAGGTAAAGGCCGAAGGCGACGAAGAAGGCGAACGCTCCCAGCGCAAAGAGCGAGATCGGCACTCCGCCCCAGAACGTCGCACGCAAGACCGCCGAGTACGCGCTGAAGAGGGCCGCCTTGCAAGGATTGTCGCCGTCGCTCGAAGCGGACAGCCCCGGGATGAAGCTGCAGTGAACGGCGTGCACGCGCCGGTCGAGTTGCGCGGCGTAGTCGTAGGTAGAGTACGCCGCAAAGACGAGGCCGAGCGCCCCGACGATTGCGGCGACGAGGGCAAACGTCGTCGCGGGAACCTGCCTGACATCCGCCATCCTGCGCCGCATCCTCGCGGGTCTAGGTCACCGGCGCGGCGCACGCCATCGTGGAACGTGACCGTCGGCGCGCTCTTGCGCCCCGGATCGAGAAGCGCTAGCGCCGGGATCATCTCGGTGGTGTCGGTGCCCCGGGTCCGGCTCGCGGTGGTTATCCTATTCCTTCTCGTCGGCCTGGCTTGCAGCCTTGTCGCTTTTGGTGCCGGGTACGCGCTGGCGGTCGCGCAACGGCGCGCGTCGCAGCGGCCGACGTCCGGATCGATCGTCGCGACGCAGCTCGAGCCAACCCGGATCGCGTTCACACGCCTCGCCGCCGAAGGAACCGCGGAATGGCGCGTCGCCATGGAAGATCTGGGCTCGCGGATGCGGAGCGCCGGGACGCGCCTCATCCTCTTCGTGCACGGCTCGTTCGTGGGTGACGATCCGCTGGCGCTCGCTCGGACCCTTGAAGGGGTGGTCCCGGTCTTTCCACACCTCGCCCGGGCCCTGCGGGGGTTCACACGCGCACAGGTGTCGCGTCTCCTCGGCGACCTCTCGAACTTTCCTGCGGACTACGTCGACGCTCTCGCCACCGCGACGGGCGTCGAAGCCGTCGGGTTCACGTGGTCGGGGGAGAACCATCATGCTGCGCGGGTTCAAGAGGCCGTCCGCCTGACTCGGGCGCTTGCGCGTCACGGCGCGACAGGCCTTGGCAGTCGGGTCCTGCTTGTCGGTCACAGCCACGGCGGTCAACTCTTCGCCCTTCTCAGCCAGCTCATCGCGCGGTCACGCGGGTACCAAGAGCTCGTCGACGCCGCATCCGCACGCGGAGAGGACGTCGCGGTCCTCGAAGAGCACCTGCGGCGTCTTCGGTGCTGCGCCTTCGACGTGGCGACGTTCGGGACTCCGCCGCGCTACGAGTTCGCGCCCGATTCGCACTTTCGTCTCTTGCATCTGGTGAATCATCGCAGGACGACGGCTCGAGGCGCATCGCTGCGCGGTCTGCTGCACACGCGCCGTGGCGACTACGTACACCACCTCGGTGCACCTGGCTCGGACTGGCCGGCGCCCTCGGCGAAAGACCGCGCGCTCAATGAGCGCCTTGACCGCGTGCTCGGAGTCGGCAGCGACCTGCGCGCGTGGCTGCGGCACGTGGCGAACGGACCACGAATCTCGCCGTACGGGCATACGCTCCTTGTCGACTATGGCGATCAAGCCCGCGTCGTCCCCAACTTTTGGGCGACCGGGTTCGGCCACGCCGCGTACACGCGACGGGAAGCCATGCTCTTTCATATGAGGGTCGTCGCCGACCATTTCTACCCGCCCGGCACGGGTCGGGACGGGACTCGCGTCGCCGAGGCGCCGTGGGACCGCGTTCGGACAGCTCCCGCGCGATTGCTCTTGCCGCGGCGCAGGTCCGAGGATGCGTGAGGGCAGGAGGCGAGCCCGTCGACATCGACGCATGGCGTGACGACCGTGGGCACGGTCCATGCTTGGGCCCTGCGAATAGACGGGAGATTCCCATGAGTGCACAAGCCCAAGACCAACATCCGAGCCGTATCGTCATCGTCGTCGGCGTCGACCTGAGCAACGTCAGCGAACATCTGCTCGAGCAGACCCGCACTCTCATCCGGCCGGTCGACGAAGCCGAGGTTCACGTCGTGCGCGTCGTTCGTCCCGAGCCGCCGCTTCTGCGCCTCGTCCGTCCCAAGGACGAGCGGGACGCCGGGGTCGTTCACCAGGTCAAAAATGCGCAATGGGCGCTCGAGCGCCTCTCGGCCTCGCTCGTGCACAACCCGCGGACCCGCGTGATCATGCACACTCCGATAGGCAGCCCTGCGGTCGAGCTCGCACGCATCGCCGCCAAGGTCGGCGCGGACCTCATCATCATCGAGGCGCACGAGCACGATGGGCGTGAGCCCCACCGCGTTTTCCACCGTTCGGTGGCGGATGTCATCGCAAGCACCGCGCCGTGCACGGTCCTGACGCTCCGCACGCCGCGCCGCGTGGCCGAAGGGCCCACGTCGTCGGCGGCGCGTGCCTGACGATGCGGGGTCAGGCGGCACGCGCAGGCCACCCGCCTCGAGGTGGCGCGATGCGAACGTCGTTTTGGTACTCCTAGAAACCGTCGTTGGTCGTCGACTTGAGTGGGTGGGTCTTCGCGGGAGCAGCGCTCGACGTTCCGACGCCTCGCGCCTTCGATCGGGACGGCGCTTTTGGCGGCGTCGTGGGCGCGGTCGTCTGCGCGGCTTGCGCCGGGCGGAGCGGCTCGCCTTCAGGGGCGGTCTGGGCTTCGGCTTCGGCGGCGGGGGCTCCGATGGCCGGGGCGGCCAAGGGCGACGTCATCGTCTCCGCGGGAGAAGGACCCGGCACGAGAGGCGACGGCGGCGGAGGCGCTTCTCCGGTTTCGATCCCTACGCTCGCCCTTGGGCGCGTCGTCAGAGCCAAGGCGGCCGCGCACACCAGTAGGGTGGCAAAGAGGGCCGCCGCGGTCCGTTGATGCGCCTTGGCCGATCGCATTCGGACTACCGCGGGCGCCGGAAGGAGCATCGCCGCGGACATCCAGGGCGCAGAAGCCTCGGCGGACGGCGCGACGAGCACATCGCGCGGGGGCATCACCCAGGGAGGCGTCGTTCGTTCGCGCGGCTCGATCGGCCCGAAGGCATAGCCAAGCGCCGGCCATGCCCGCCGCTTTAGGTTGGCCGGAGAATCCAGGATGAGCGCCGGAGAAGGGGCTCGAGGGGGCGGCAGCGCCCGAACAGCTACGGGCCGACGCGGCGGCGGTAGCGGTGGCGGAAGTACCCCAGGCGGATTGCCCATGCCGGTCAACGTCGTCTTGGACTTGAGAGCTCCCGGAACGGCGCGGGGACGAACGTCCGCGCGCGCCATCGGTGCAGGAGCGCCCTGCTGGAGCGTATCGATCGATTGGGTGCGCTGCCGCGTCATGCGGCGGATGTGTGCACGAAGCAGGCCGCCAAGAGAGCGTGGAGCGGGGCCACACGCAAGTCGTGCGGCCCCCCATCGGTCCACGGCGCTGGCAAGCTTCGGCTCGGTCAGCGCATCGAAACGGCGGGCACCACCTTGGACGGAGCCCACGCGGTGGCGCGATCCAGGATCCTCTGGGCATCGCGCGGCGAATTCGTCGCCACTTGGATGGCGAATCCGTCCTTGGTGGGTTGAACGGTGATGTCGACGATGGCGTCCGGCAGGAAGAACGGGTCACCGTCGTCGACCGTCTGCCCCAGTGTCGCGCCCGCGCTGTGGCATTCGAGGACGCGGTCCAACCACTCGGCGGTCGTGCCCGGCTCCGAGGCCACCATCACGACGGCGCCGTGGAGCTGCTCGCGAGCGTCACTCTTCGACGTGACCGTGGCGCCGTAGAGGGGGCGCACACCCATCACCGTCTGCCCGCTCAGAAGCGACGCGATCGGTTGCCCTTCGTTGACGCCGTTGCAGCGCGTGGTTGCGATTTCGTTTGCGTGGTCGGCGGCGGTTTTTGCCTGCGAGTTGCTATCGGACGAGCCGCAGCCCGCGGCCGCGATCGCGACGAGGGCCGCGGCTGTGGCTGCATAGCGTCCCGGCGAGAGCAACGAATCCTGGCTGAGATGCTTCATTTTTTAGGCCTCCAGGTCGGGAGACCAAAGCATCGGGCGCGCCAACTTCTGCGCTCTTCCGTGCTCGACCGCCGTTGAGGCCGTGCTGGCTACTTGTCCGTCCGCGTCAACGGCGGGGGAGTCGTCGGTGCTCATCAGGAAGGTGCGACTAATACCCTAGTAGCGCACGCGGATCTGATGCTGCCGCGCATACGCGGCGAGAGCGGTCGGCTCGGAGCTTCCCTCGAAGACACCGCCGAGGTAGCCGTCCGGCCGCACGAGATACGCCGCGCCGTCGACGAGGCCCGCCTCTTTGGTCGCTGGACCCTGCGCGAACGTGTGGAGCGGAAGGCGCAGCGTCTCGCATGCGGCGCGCAGCTGGCTCGCCGGCGTCCCATAGACGTGGACTTGCCAATCGAGCGATCGCAGCGGCGCGAAGTTGTCCGGAGCGCCCTCGCGTCCCGGGTCGACCCAGGGCAGTCGATCGCCCCCGTGCACGCTCCCCGCTCGTCCCGCGCTCCATGCGCTCGCGCGGTACTCGATGGCCGTCTGCGACAGCACGCGGAAGAAGACCCGGCGTCCGAGCCGCGTCCCCGCCACCCTCGCCGCGATCCGCGGCACGACCTGCGTGCGCATCACCTCGGCCAGGCGGCCCTGGCTCGACGCCGCCTGGAACGCCTGGTCGGTCGTCGCCACGAGGCGCCGCGCAAACTTGATCCGCTCGGGCTCGTAGGTGTCGAGCAGGTCGTCATTCGCACGGCCGCCGGCGACAGCGGCGATCTTCCACGCAAGGTTCATGGCGTCGCCGAGCCCCGTGTTCATCCCCTGCCCGCCGACCGGGCTGTGGATGTGCGCCGCGTCGCCGAGCAAGAAGACCGGGCCCCGACGGAACCGATCGGCCACGCGGTGGTGCACCCGGTAGGTGGAAAACCAGTGCACCTTGGCCACGTCGATGCCGATGCGTTCGATCGGGCGGCGATCGACGTCAGCCCAGCTCGGGGTTCCCTCTGCCGCGTCGTCGCGGATCGTGCCAACGAGCCGCGCTCGTCCCTCCCCCGCCAGCGGAAAGACGCCGAGGAACCCCGAGTCGTCGAGCAAGACGTGAAGCTCGCCGTTGACAGCGGGTCCACGCGCCTCGATGTCCGCGACGTAGAAGAGGTGCTCGTAGGTGCCGCCCGGAAATTGCGCACCGATCGCGCTGCGCGTGGTCGAGCGTGCCCCGTCGCACCCGGCGAGGTACTTCGCGGTGCACGTCGTGGTGCTGCCGTCGGGGGCGCGCACGCGGGCGACGACGCGGTCGCCCGCGGCCTCGAACGACGCGAGCGCCGTGCGTCGCTCCACCCGCACACCCACGCCCTCGAGCCGCTCGACGAGGAGCCGCTCGTGCTCGTCCTGCGGGAAGATGACCCCGAATGGGAACGGACTCTCGCCCCGGCCGATCGCCCCGAGCTCGATGTGCGCCACCCGCTCCCCGCGACGCCACAAGTTCACGGCGCCGAGGATTCGCCCGCGACGCACGACTTCGTCAGCGAGATCGACTTGCCGATAGAGCTCCAGAGTACGCGCCTGCACGGCAAGGGCGCGTGACGTCGTCCCGGCCTCGGCAGCCTCGTCGACGACGCGCACGCGCATGCCCATCTTCACAAGGAGCAGCGCGAGGAAGAGACCCGTCGGGCCCGCCCCCGCCACCAGGACGTCGACGTCGCTCGCGCTCATGGCCGCGATCGTACGCCCGGTTCAACCTTTGGTCAGGCGATCGATCGGCATCCGAATGTCGCTCCCGCTAGAGTCTCGCCGTGGCGCACGACTCGAGCACACCGAAGCTTCGGCTCCTCCGGGCCGTCGACCCCGAGAGCGATCACGTTCGCGGCACGTGGAGCGACGAGGCGGTGTTCCTCGTGGGCTACCAGGATTTCCTGTGTCCCTATTGTCGCCGCCTCCGCCCCGTGATGCGCCGGCTCCGCGAGGTGCTCGGCGACCGGCTCATCTACGTCTTCCGCCACTTCCCGAACGAGCGCGCGAACCCTGGCGCGAACCTCGCGGCGAGAGCATCGGAGGCCGCGTCCCTTCAAGGGCGCTTTTTCGAGATGCACGACGCGATCTTCGATCAAGAGCTCCCCATCGGGCGCACCGAGCTCCTCCGGCTCGCCGCGGCGGTCGGCCTCGATCCCAGCCGCTTCGAAGGCGACCTTGACTCCGAGCCCGTGCGCGCACCCGTCGAGCGCGACATCGAGGACGGTCGCGAGAACGGGGTGACCGCGACGCCCACGCTCTTCGTGGACGGGCTCCGCTACGACGGGGCCTGGGACTATCACTCGATGCTCGAGGCTCTCGAGCGACCCGTCGCCGCGCGCGTCCATCGCTCCGCGCGCGTCTTCGCCAGCTTGCCGACATCGGCAGGTCTCATCCTGCTCTTGACCGCGCTCCTTGCGATCGTCTGCGCAAATACGCCGCTGGCTCCGCTCTACGAGCGCGCGATGAACGCGCACCTCGGCATCGGGCCCGTGGGCCGCTTGCTTTCGCTGACGACGCGCGAGTGGCTGTCGGAGGGGCTGTTCACGCTCTTCTTCTTGATTGTGGGCCTCGAGATTCGGCGGGAGATGACCGTGGGCGCCCTGAGGAGCCGGCGGGCGGCGCTCCTTCCGCTCGTCGCTGCGATGGGCGGGGTGGTCACCCCGGCGCTCGTTTACCTCGCGCTCAATCGGGGCGCGACAGCGCGCGGATGGCCGATCCCCACGGCGACCGACGTGGCGTTCTCGCTCGGTCTTCTCGCGCTCCTCGGCGACCGCGTCCCGTCGGGTCTCCGCGTCTTCGTCGCCGCGCTCGCCGTCGCGGACGACGTGCTGTCGGTATTTACGCTCGCGTTCTTCTTTCCTGGAGGGTTTGCGCCGGTCTATGCCCCCGCGGTCTCAGCGAGCTTGCTCTCGCTCTTCGCGTTGAACCGCGCGCGCGTCTACGCGAGATGGCCCTACGTGCTCGCTACCCTCGCGACGTGGCTGTCGCTGCACGCGTTGGGCGTAGACGCCGCTCTCGCCGGCGTGCTCCTCGCGCTTGCCGTGCCCACCCGCCCTCCGCCCGCACCTGCGCCGCTCCTCGCGCAGGCGGCCAACGCGCTCGCCGCCCTCGATCAAACGGAGACCGAGGCGCGGCGACGGAACGGCGACCCTTCGCGGCTGGGGACCGGGCCCGTGTGGGAGTGGGCGGCGCGCAACCTATCGGCGGCCGCCGAGCGGCTCCTCTCGCCGGCCGAGCGCATGGAGAGAGCCGTCGCGCCCTGGAGCACCTACGTGGTGCTGCCGTTGTTCGCGTTCTCGGCGACGGGCGTGAGCTTCGCCATCCACCTATCATCACCCGAGCGCCTCCACATCCTGGCCGGAACGGTGCTCGGGCTCATCGCCGGCAAGCCCATCGGGGTCCTCGTCGCCTCCGCGGTCGCCGTGAGGACGGGGCTAGCAGCCCCGCTCGAGGGAGTGACGTTCCGTCAGTTCGTCGGTGCTGCCTGCTTGTGCGGCGTGGGAGACACGATGGCCCTCCTGATGGCGGATCGCGCCTTCACGCCCGGCGAAGCGGCCGTCGCGAAGCTCGGCGTGCTCGCGGGGTCCGTCATCGCGGGGCTCGTCGGCACGGCGGTCCTTACGCAGCCACAAGCGACGTCGACTCCGCGACGCCAAATTTCACCGTTCGGCTGAACGCGCCGAGACCAAGACCAGCCAGTCGCGGGCGCACTCGGAGGGTGACACGCCACGGTCGAAGCTCGCGATGACATGTTCGAAGAAGCGCTCGACGGCATCCTCGTCCGGAAGGACGAGCCTGTCGGCGAGACGACGCTCGACATCGACGCGGTAGCGTTCGATCTGGTCCTCGTTCCACGTCGTGCCTGCCGTCAGATCGTCAGGCCCGCCAGCAAGCACACCGAGTTTCATGACACACGCCTCCAGCAAGTTGCTCGACGAGTCCTACGCTCCCACGACTAGCGTCGAGCTTGGTTGGTCGTCGATAGTCATTTATTTTCGAACCCTCGCGACGGACCGACGCCGCCCTGGCGCACCTTTGCCCTCGCCCTGTTTCATGTTCATGGCAGGTCAATTTGTGTGCACTTCGGGCCACTGGGGGGAGATCGATTCCCCTCCCAGGCCCCATGGAATGGGGCGGCAATCCGCACGCAATTGGTGCGATTGCTTCAGCTCGTCGTCAGGTAGTGCGACTAGCGCAACCTGCCGCGCGTGGCAGACTTGCCATCGTGCCGCCCTCCGATGCGTACCGTTCCGAGGCCCCTACGTCGCCCGAGGTTCCGCTCGTCCCTTGCCCCGCGTGCGCGAACGACGGCGAGGCGACGGGCGACCGCCTCGTGCAGCTTCCGTCGGGCACGTGGATGCGCCGGGCTTGCGAATCGTGCGGGGGCTTTGGGAAGGTCTCTCTCGAGGAGCTGGAACGGTTTCGGACGTTCTAGGCGCCGCCGCCGCCGAGAGAACGCCGTCAATGATCGCTATCGGCCTTCGGGGTCGTGGGGTTGCCATCGACCTTCGCACCCGCCGACGCCGGGCCTGGGGCGTACGTCCCGTAGTCGCCGAGCACGCGCTTGGCGGGGCAAACCTTCACGATTGGGCAGCCGGTACAGTGTACCGCCAGGGCGATCGGGCAGAGCGTCATGTCCTCACCTCGCGCGAACGATACCCTCACCGGGCCCTCGACGCCGGCATTCATCTTCGTACGCTCGCGCCTGGCTGCTCCGCCTCCTCGACCAGAAACCTGGCCGCCGTTGTTGGAGTGAAGGCCGCCACCTGATTGCCTCTTGATGTGGGGACCGTGGTTCTTGATGACCTCTTGATCGTCTGAGTCCTAGATTTCTTCACGGTTGGGTGCTCGTCGTGAAGACCAGGCTCGGCGTCAGCGATGTTCTGTGGATGGCGGCGGGCGCGGCGGGCCTGCTCGTCTTCATGCTGGTGATGTTGCACCTTCGCAGGGGCCAAGACCCCGCGGCTCAGGCCGCGTTCAGGGCCCAGCGGGCGGATGTGGTGGGACGGATGCAGCTTGACCTGGCCCTGGGCTCCGAGGCCGAGAAGAGCGCGGTCCTTGCCGTTACGGACTCCGACTCGCAGACCTTTGCCGATCAGGCTCGCGCCGATTCGACGAGGGTGGAGCAGGAACGTCGCGAGCTGGAAGAGCTCTTGACCACGGGCGGGACCCAGGACGAAAGAGAGTCACTGACTCGGTTCACCGCGGCCTTCGCGGACCTCCAGCGCATCGACGGCGACCTGCTCGCGCTCGCGGTCAAGAACACCAACGTCAAGGCGTACGGTCTCGCATTCGGCCCTGCCGCCACCGCGCTCGACGAGATGAACGCCGCGCTTGCTCGGCTCGTGGCTCACGCGTCCGCGGATCCCGATTCGTCCGAGACCAGAACGACGATATCTCTCGCCTTCGGCGCGCAGGTCGGCGCCCTTCGCATTCAAGCGCTCTTGCCGCGCCACATCGCGGAGGAGAGCGACCCGAAGATGGACGAGCTGGAGGCGTCGATGGCCGCGGAGGACGCTGCTATCCGGAAGGACCTGGATGGCCTCGCCCACGTGCCGAGGCTCCGAGACGATCGCGACCTTGCGGTAGCCAGCGCGCGCTACGCCGATTGCAGCCAACTCAGAAGGCAAATCCTGGCACTATCCCGCGAGAACACCAACGTCCGCTCGCTTTCCATTTCCCTCAATCAGAAGCGCAAAGCGATGCTGGCGTGTCAGGCGGCGCTGAGCGCCTTGCAGCGGGCCGTTCAGGAAGAACCCATGTCCGGCACCGCGTATGAAACCCCGGTCCGGCCACGCTGAAGCCGAGGCGCGCGAGCCGCGGCACTCGAGCACCGCCCCCGTCTACTGAACGAACGTGACCTCGGTGATTCCCTGCGATACCGACGGCCAGTTCGGGACCTGGAACACCGTCCCGTTGTAGTTCATCTCGACCCACGCAGGGGGGGACGACGAGACGAACACGTCGGTTCCACGAATGAAAAACGGCAGGATATCGACCGACGAAAGGCCACCGCCCTCGCTCTTGCCGTCCTTGTTCCCGTCGAACATCCACAGCGCCGCCGTCGCGGTCTGGCGCGTCGCATCCGTCGAATTGAGCGCCTCGAAGCCGTTGACGGTCAGGCTCTCTCCCAGGTCCGCGCGGAAGCTGCCCCCCGTCGTGCGGACCAGGTAGGTGGCCTCCCGATTGTCGTTCAACGACGTGGCCGCGCTGGTCGCGATCACGGCGAGGGGATCCTGCGACGGCTGCAGGGCGCGCAGCCAGAAATTACTTCGCTTGAACGAGTTGAAATACAGACGTCCGATGACGCCGCCGTCGGCCGCGAGCCCGGTGAACACGTACGGCTGCATCCGCTTGCCCTGAAGGGAGAACGCAGCCCCGGAGTCCGCGGTCTGGGCAAACGTCTGCAGGGGGGCGCCGGCGTCGAGGAGCGAGTTCCCCATCTCGAAGACTTGGAGACTCTCTCCAGTGGCCGGCGGCGAATTGTCGCCGATCGTCTCCGAGATCCCGGAGAGCGTGATGGCCGGGTCGCCGCACTGGATCGACGTGTACTGCGGGAACTGTCCGTCCGGCATCCCGTCGGCACCTTGGTGGAGATACTGCCAAATGGGGATGAACGAATTGACGGACGTGGCGACGCGGATGTGGTCCTCCGACTCGAGTAGGACGGTTTGCTGCGCACCGGTGACCCCGATCGGGCCCTCGATCACGTCGCTGTTGGAGGCGATGCTCAGGGTCGGGACGCTGGCGTCCTCCGGCCCGGGAGGAGCAGACTGGGCTCCACCGGCAAGGTGCACGTAGTGCGCGACCTTCGCGGCGTGAGCGGGATCTGCGAGGTAAGAATAGCACTGGTCCGCGCCTTGCGAGTGCCCCATCAGATCCACTTGCGTGGCGCCGGTCGCCTGGAGCACGGCGTCGATGGCCACATCGAGCGGGGCCGAAGCGGCGGTCGCCGGACCGCCAGTCACGACGAGGAGAGAATTGTAGTCGATGGCGATGAACCGGCTCGCGCAGTAGCCGTTGCTCGTGAACAGCATCGCGATGTTCGCGATCTGGCCGCCCGAGTCGTACGTACCATGCACGAAGACGATGGGCCGCTGCGTCGTGTCGCAGGGGGTGTCGCTGACGATGACGGGACACTCGGCGTCGACGTCGACCTGGACGACCGGCGACGTGCTCGCGTCGGCCGGCGCCGCGGGCGTGCTCGAGTTGCCGCTGCTACCGCAGCCTGCCAGGAAGGCGCCGAACACGACCCAACCACCAAGATGCATCTCTGTCTTCATGAGGCCTCGGTACAAAGCGCAAGCTGCGGCGGACTTGACGTGTCGTAAGCAAGCTCCGCGCGGGACCAGCGCGAACACGAGTCGAGCGTATCGCGGTTCGACGGCCGCGTCTCCCCGTTGGAAACGGAGACGGGCGGTGATACCAAGGGGCCTAAGGAGGGCTCAAATGCTCCGTTGGATTGGCGTCGCGATCGGTGTCACCTTTCTCGGCTGCAGTAGCTCGTCGGGCGGCGGCAGCTGCACGAGCAGCGCTACGTGTGGAGGCAATATCACCGGGACCTGGAACGTCACCCAGGCGTGTGAGACGGCGTCGGTGACCCCGTCAAGCGGCTTGTGCGCTGCGGAGACGGTCCAGGCGGGCCCAGTCACCATCAGTGGAACCGCGACGTTCAACTCCGACATGACGTACACGATCGCCCTGAACGAGTCCGTCACCGAGACACTGAGTATTCCGGCGAGCTGCCTCACCGTAGCCGGCACGACGCTGACCTGCGCCGAGCTCTCCGAGACCATCAACGGCGCGGAGGGTTCCGACGCTGGCGGCCCCGAATTCTCGTGCAGCACGGCGGGCTCGGGCTGCACTTGCACCATCATCGATGCCGAACCGATCAGCGAGTCGGGTACGTACGCGACGTCCGGGAGTACGCTCACGACCACACCCTCGAGCGGAGGGGGCGGAAGCGCCAACTACTGCGTTTCCGGCAACTCACTCCACGTGATCTCGGTCGACACGAGCGCGGACGGCGGCATGACCACGGGTACCGAGTTCGTCGCCACCAAATAGGCCTTGCGTTTCCCGATCGAGTTCGAAGCAGCGTACGCGCTCCTCTCGCGCGCACCCTAGCGAGGACGGCCCCGAGTGCTACGCGCGATCGGCTGGATGCTGCTGCCCATTTCCGCAAGCGTAGGGCTTGGATGCGCCAGCAATGCGAGCGATGCCGGCGAAGCCTCCGACGGTGGGCGACGGGCCGACGCAACGGAGCCAGGTGTAGACGCCCCCGACGTGTCGGCGGAGGCTGCGGGAGGCGGGGACGACGCCCCCATCGACGGCGGCGCCGAGAGCGGGGACAGCAGCAACACCATCGCATGGAACGGCGGCAACTTTTACCTCTATGGGATCAACTATCCGTGGTTGACGTACGGGACGGATTTCGGCGATGGCGGTTTTGGCCACCTGGCAAACCCCGACCAGGTCAAGTCCGACATGGCCACGTTCGCGAGTGTCGGGGGCCACGTTCTGCGCTGGTGGATATGGGTGGACGGACGCTATGACCCGCTTTTCAATGGTAGCGGCCAGGCGACGGGCTTCGATCCGCTGTTCTTCAGCGACCTCGATACCGAACTACAATACGTCGCCAACAATCACATCTATCTAGACCTGACTCTGTTCGACACTTCTGTCCTGGACGCCGCTCAGTCGGTCAACGGCGTTCAGGAGGGCGGCCATCAGGCTCTCGTGACGGACCCGACCGTACAGCAATCGTTCCTGGACAACGCCCTCGAGCCGTTCCTCCAGCATATCGCCGCCAGCTCCTACAAGGATTACGTCCTGGCCTACGACATCATGAACGAGCCTGAGCGCCTGCTGCCCGGCGGCTGGGGCCCATCTGCTGATTTCGTGACCGTCAGTCAGATGCAGACCTTCGTGAAGAACAGCGCGAGCTACATCCACGCCTACGGCGGCGGCGCCCTAGCGACGGTCGGTTCCGCCGCACAGACGTGGATGGGACAGGGGCTGGATTTCTACTGCGCGCACTACAACAGTGGGCCGGGGGAGCCGAGCGGGCCAACGCCGCCGCCGCCCTATGCCTCGTTGGGTCTGGACAAACCATGTGTGGTCGAAGAATTTACGACAGCCGACGTCTCCTTCGGTCTGAACGACACCGCCGAGTGGTCCGCCGAATGGTGGCTGAACACCATCTACGGCCAGGGCTACGCCGGGGCAATCGGATGGGCGTGGCATGACAGCGCCGGTAACTGGTCGAGCTTTCAACCCGTGTACACGGCTTGGGGTTCGGCACATCCGGCTATCGTGGGGCCGCGCTAATACCTGCACTTGGCCACGCCGGCGTTGCTGCTGGTCAAGCCCCGAGACGTTCCGCTGCCCCTAGCTCGGCTTCACGCTTCGTCAATCCCCGGTCGAGAGCCGCCCGCTTGATCGTAGCCGATTCGTCGTCGAGCCGCGAGCGGGCGATGTACGCGTCGACGACGCCCGCCAGGCCGTGGCTTTAGCCTCCTGTTGCCCCCGGTTCGGCATGCGCGGGCTCTGCTTGAGCGGCTGCCCCGCACCGGCGCACGTTGACGCCGCCGCCCTTCCCGCGCTCTTCTCGCGCTCCCGAAGGAGTCCAATGAACATGACAGAGCTCACGACGACGAAGAAGAGTCCCCTCTCGAAGGCCGAGATCCTGAGCGCCGTCGCCGGTGTGGTTGGCGAGGAGGCGAGCAAGCACGTGAAGGCGGTCTTCGAGGCACTCGTATCCGTCGGTCACGAGGAGCTGAAGAAGAGCGGCGTCTTCGTCTTGCCCGGCTTTGCAAAGTTCGTCGTTGTGAGCAAAGCCGCTCGGCCCGCGCACGAGGGCATCAATCCCTTCACCAAGGAAAAGCAATTGTTCGCGGCCAAACCTGAGAGCAGGACCGTAAAGGCTAGCCCGCTGAAGGTCGTGAAGGATGCGGTTGCCTGACCCATGAAGAATCCCCGGAACGCGATGGACGATACCGAGCAGGTGGACCGCCCCCCGTCGGGCTTGGTCAGGGTCCGCAGTTCATGATCACCACTTGGCGGGACTGAGCGTGTGGTGCTGCTTTCCGTCCACGATCACGCTGACCAGGCCCTTCTTGTGTGCCGCCTCGACCTCCTTGGCCGCGTTCGGGCCTCCGTCGCTCTTGAGCTGTTCGATCACATCATGGGTCAGGAACAAGCCGTACTTCCACCGGTTCCCGGGATGTGCCGTTCTCTTGACGACGACTGCGCACCGCTGGGGGTACCAGTGATTCGGATCGGGCAGCCCCTCGAGCCCACGCGTGAGGAACGCGACGATACGATCCCTCATGCTCGGCTCGTCGCCCGGCCCCGAGATGTCCTGCCACTTGCCGTCCACCGGCTTCCATTCGCTCATCCGATGCTCTTTCGGGCGCTCTCGACTTCCGAGCCTCATGGGGACGGACGAGTCGAGGAGGATAGCCGATACGGAGTCAGGTTCGTAGCGGCGCGAGGGCCCGGAGCCGCGGCTCGCGAAGGTAGAGTCCGACCCAGACCAGAACGCCCAAGACGACGGTAATGATGAACGCGTCGCTCACGCGGACGTCCGCAGCGCCCTGAGGACGAGCCCAGCCCACAAGGCCCCGCCTCTCGGCGTAGAGCTCGCGCTCGGCGAAGCGACGGCGCTCACGCCGACGCTCCGGCCACGCTGGTCGTGACGCTCGCCGCGGCGGTCGCCTCGATCTCGATCGTGATGGCGACGTCTTCCCCGAGCGCCAGGCCACCCTGATCGAGCACCTGATTGTAGCTGACGCCGAAGTCCTTCCGGTTGATCTTCGCCGTGGCGGTGAACCCCGCGCGCCGCTTGCCCCACGGGTCCTTGGCGACGATGCCGTTGCGCTCCACGTCGAGCACGACCTCGCGGGTCGTGCCGCGAATCGTGAGGTCGCCCGTGATCGCCAGGTGCTCCTTGTCCTTCTCCTCGACGCGCTTGCTCTTGAAGAGGATGTGCGGGTGCTTGTCCGCTTCGAAGAAGTCTCCCGAACGCAGGTGCGTATCACGCTGCGGCTCGTGCGTGTCCACGCTCGCGACGTCGATCTCGACGTCAACGTGGGAGCGCGTCAGGTCCTGCTCGTCCAGCTGGAGGTGGCCGGTCCACTTCGTGAAACGCCCCCGCACCTTGCTGACCAGCAGGTGACGCACCGTGAAGTCGATGCTCGAGTGCGCATGATCCAGATCCCAATTGACGAGCGGCATGTGACTTTCTCCTTGGTTTCCATGTATCGACAGATTTGAATGCATCGATGTCGCAAGCGCCACTGGGGTTGCGCGGCGGCTGGCCACATTAGGGTGGGCGCTTCTTGAGGGACGGCGAGCCCAGCATCGACGGGAGCGGCGTCAAGGCGGTTACTTGACGAGCCTCCTGGCGGGGAGGAGGGTCTTTTCACTTTCTTCTTGCCGGTCCGATCTCTGCACGTAGGATTGACGCCATCCATGCCCAGTTTGAATTCGCAGCTCGAAACCCTCGCCCACTCTTTCGTCAACGACGTCATCGCGGCGATCCGGGGCTCTTCACTCCAAGAGCTGCTCGTGCCGGGCGCTGGCAAGCCCGCGGCGCGCGCCTCGCGGCCCGCGACCGCTGGTGGGGGCAGCGGGATGCCCGACCCCATCTCCGTACCTGCGAAGAAGGGCAAGGCGGGACGCCTGAAGCGGCGTTCGGCCGAAGAGATAACGGCCCTCCTCGGCAAGATCGTGCTCTTGGTCAAGACTCACAAGGACGGCATGCGCGCGGAAGAGATTCGCGCGAAGCTGGGACTCGAGGCCAAAGAGATGCCGCGGATTCTAAAAGAGGGCCTCGCGAAGAAGAAGCTCTCCACCAAGGGCCAAAAGAGAGCGACGACCTACTTCGCCAAGTAGCCACGGCCGCACACGCTTGTGCTGTCAGTTCGGGCGGACCCATCAGGGAGCCCGAGAGGCCACCAGCTCGAGCTCTTTGCGAAAGGCACGGGGCGCGATGCACGTTCTGATCCTCCCCCGCTTCCACGGACACCCCAACAGGCGCGAAGATGCGCGAGGAGTGTTCGATGGCGAAGCAACAGGCACGAAGGAAGCGGCGTTCATTCACCCCGGAGTTCAAGGCCGAAGCGGTACGTCTCTGCCGGGCCGGCGACCGGAGCGTCACGCAGGTGGCCAACGAGCTGGATCTGACCGAGACAGCGTTGCGTGAGTGGGTGAAGCGCGCGGATGCGGAGGCCGGCGAGGGCGCGCCGGAGACGTTGACCAGCGGCGAGCGCGACGAGCTGCGCGAGCTTCGCAAGCGCGTCAAACGGCTCGAGATGGAGCGCGAGATCTTAAAAAAAGCGGCGGCCTTCTTCGCGAAGGAGAACGGGTGATGTTCCAGCTCGTCGAAGCGGAGAAGGCGCACTACCCGGTCACCGTTCTGTGCGAGGTGCTCGGGGTCTCTCGCAGCGGCTACTACGACTGGAAGAATCGGCCTTGCTGCGAGCGGTCGAAGGCCGACGCGCAGCTCGCCGTCCAGATCGCGGCAGCGCACACGAAGAGCCGCAAGCGGTACGGCAGCCCGCGCGTTCACCGAGCGCTTCGCAGGAAGGGCATCCACGTCGGCAAGAAGAGGGTCGAGCGGCTGATGCGCGAAAAAGGCATCGTGGCCCGTCAGAAACGGCGCTTTCGGCGCACGACCGATTCGAACCACGCGGACCCGATCGCGCCGAACGTCGTGCAGCGCGACTTCGAGCCGAGCGCGCCCAACGAGGTCTGGGCCGGCGACGTGACGTACATCGCGACTCACGAAGGCTGGGCGTACCTGGCCGTCCTCCTGGACCTCTGCTCGCGCCGCGTCGTCGGCTGGGCGATGAGCGACACCAACGACACGAGCCTCGCCCTGGAGGCCCTCCACCGCGCCGTTCGGAGCCGCGCAGGCGTGCCTTCCGGCCTCGTGCACCACACCGACCGCGGCAGCCCCTACGCGAGCGACGACTACCGCAAGGCCCTCTCCAAGTACGCGATGGTCGCGAGCATGAGCCGCAAGGGCGACTGCTGGGACAACGCCGTCGCCGAGAGCTTCTTCGCGACCCTTCGCGCCGAACTGGTGGACGACGAGCGCTACACGACGCGACGAACCGCCGAGCACTCGATCGGCCAGTACATCGAGACCTTCTACAACGTCGAGCGGCTGCACTCACATCTCGACTACGTCAGTCCGATCGAGTTCGAATTGAAGATGCGAATGAATCGTTTTGCGGCATAGTCAGACTGTCCGTCGAACCGGGGGAGGATCA